>Ga0315279_10000014_pt1 | contig 422477 bp, 459 predicted proteins | sample YL17G06_20_MG_FD_203694 | JGI IMG/M metagenome (GOLD analysis project Ga0315279, IMG submission 203694) | Sediment microbial communities from Yellowstone Lake, YNP, Wyoming, USA - YL17G06_20 | ecosystem: Environmental > Aquatic > Freshwater > Lake > Sediment | place: USA: Wyoming | collected... | reverse complement strand
AATTTTAACCTTAAATGTTGTTTTTTTCAATTTTTTTGCTAATCTAAAAGAGAGCCCTCGTAGTGTAATGGATAACATATTTGGCTTCGAACCAAAGGATTGCAGGTTCGACTCCTGCCGAGGGCACATAAAAATTCTGGGTTTACTCGAGATTGAAATTCTATTATAATAGAATAAGTTTTGTTTTAATAATCATAATAACATAACTTATGGAAAATCTTCAAAAAAGGGAAATAGTTATTCTTTTAACTTTAGTTTTATTTTTATTAATTGGATGGTCAATAAAAGCTGCTGCTTGTACTCATAGTCTCCCGACCGTCCTGATTCCCAATTCTCCTCAATCAGGCATCGCTGGAAGTCTTAAAACCTATGCAATCAATGTTACCAATCTAGATACTACTGATTGTGCTCCTTGCGATTTTGCCCTATCAGTAGTAGCAAGTACTTGCCCAACAGGTTGGACTTGCTCTTTAGCTAGCTCAACTCTTGCTGCTGTGGCTCCTGGAGCTACAGCTTCAACCACTCTTAGAATCACTTCTGCAACTGGCGCTGGTGTAGGAACATACAATATAAATGTTATAACGATGAATATGTGCCTTTTCCCGTCGACTACCACCAAAACTGCCGTCTATAATGTCGTAACTATCACTCCTCCTACCACTACTAATCAAGCTGCAACTAGCAAGACCACTTCTTCAGCAGTTTTAAACGGTACCATAACTGCTACCAATAACCAGAATGCTGACCAAAGAGGTTTTGATATAGGAACTAGTCCTGGTACTTACAATTTAACTGGATATATTCAAGGGACAGTTGGAAGTTATGTCTATGGTACAGGAGCTTTTAGCTGGACTAAATCAGGTCTGAGCCCAAGCACAACCTACTACTTTAGAGCTAAAGCTCACAACTCAGCAGGATGGTATTATGCCAGCCCTGAGCTGAGTTTTACAACTCTTGCTTCTACTTACCTCCTTACACTAAATAAAGCTGGCACTGGTACTGGTACAGTAACTAGTGCTCCGGTTGGCATTAATTGTTTACCTACCTGTACCTCAGCTAGTTTTGCTTTTCCGGCTGCCAGCTTTGTTACTTTAACTGCTTCTGCTGCAGCTGGTTCCACTTTTGCTGGCTGGTCATATGTATCTTGCACAGGAACTCCTCCGCCCGCTACTTGTAATGTGGCACTAAATGCCAATATTACCGTAACTGCTACATTTAATCCTAGCTGCAATTCTTATACGTACGCGGGTGGAACTGTCCTGCCTACCCCAGTTAATCCTGGCGCCACTCTTTCTACTACATGTGATTATGGAATTGCGGGTGTTGATTGTATTAATTCTTATTTTTTAAATCCTGCCACAGGCACGACCACTCCATGCGGTGGTATTGGATTTACTGGCTGGACTGGAACTAAGGCTAATTTCACCTGCACAGCTCCATCAACTCCTGGAACATATACACATGTATGTGGAATGGGCACTGGCACTGGGTCTAATTGCTGCAGCCGAACCAATAATGATGGTTCTGTAACAGTTAATCCTTCCACTGCTTTTGATTTTTCCCTTTCTCTTAGCCCTCCCTCGGCTACCATTACTATAGGTGATACCGCCATAACAACTCCTACAGCCGCTTTGGTTTCGGGAACTCCAGGCTTAGTTACTTTTTCTGCTGTTGATCCAGTAGATCCCACTGTTACTGCTGGTTTTATAACAAATAACTGTACTCCTAATCCTAGCTGCAGTCCTTCAAATTTGGGCGTCCGCACTACTTCTGCTACCTCGCTCGGCCTCCATCAGATTATTGTCACCGCAACTGGGCCAGGAGGAACACCGTTTCATACGATTAATTTCAACGTAACAGTTAATCCTCCTGGCTGTACTCTTGTATTCCTTGCTTCGTCTTACACTATTCCTGACCGATTACAAATGAAATATACTAATGCCCCAGCCTTGAGCACTCTGACTCTGAAAAGACCTGACAACAGTGTTTTCAACAGCTGGCCTGTAAATGGTGGCTCCACGCAAGACAGTCAGTGGGTCGTAGCCGGTGACCCGGGCGGGCCTTGGACAGCTACATTGAAGGATCTCAATAACATCTGTAACGTTTCTGCTCAAACTAACGTTATTGCCCCGCCTTGTAATGCCCAATTTGAACAGAGTTCTTATAACTCTACCGACACCTTCCCGATGGTTATTATTTATGAGAATGCTCCAGCTAATAGTATTTTAACTTTGATAAAACCAAATAAAACTGTTGCACAGACTTGGAATATTCCTCTCCCATCCACAGCTATGGAAAATTATCCATTAAATTCAGCAGATGCTGGCCAATGGAAAGTGACCTTAGATGGAACCAATTGTCATAGCGAAGGTTTCACTCAGGTTCTTGCGCCCACCTGTGCTTCCAAAGGCGGGTATTGTGAGCGGGCGCCAGACTGCGATCCTCCCTGGCACTGTAATGACCCACATCTAGATTGTACCACCTATCCTGCCACCTGTTGCTGCCTCAAGATTACTTGCGACTCTACTGTTTGCGATGGAGCTTGTTCTTCAGAGTGCAGTGGTGATCCTACTGACCCTGACTGCGTGTGTAAGAACGGTGATGGCTGCTGCGGTATCGGATGTAATAGTAAAAATGACAGTGAGTGCACGACAGTGACCTGTGCTAGTATAGGCGGGTATTGTGAGCGGGGGCCAGACTGCGATTCTCCCTGGCAATGTAATGACCCACATCTAGATTGCACCACCTATCCTGCCACCTGTTGCTGTGTGCCCTCTACTTGTTCGATCTTGTTCAATCCATCTTCCTACAGCGTTGGAGACACAATGACTGTCAGCTATAGAAATACTCCTCTCAACACATCTTTAAGTCTGGCTGATCCAAATGGCACCACCGTTAAAAACTGGCTAGTTGGGAAACTCGGGAACGTAACTTGGCCTGCCAGTACTGTTGGAAAATGGACGGCCTATCTCCAGGGCGTTGGTTGTGGCCCGTGGGCAGAAGCAACAGTTTCTGGTTGCCCTGCTGATGGCCCCAACAATAAATGTCCTACTGGGTGCGAAGGGAATCCTGCTGACCCTGATTGTGTCTGTCAAAATAATAATGGTGCCTGCGGAATAAAATGTAATCGCAGCAATGACAATGACTGCCCAATTACAATTGGAGGACTTGTTCCTTGCGGAAGAGCAGAAAATGATCCAGCTACTGCTTGGGATGACACTGCGCCTTGCACTCTTTGTCACCTCTTTGTGTTAGTTAAAAGAATTGTTGACTTTGCCACTGTTGATATTCTTTTTCCTATTGCTGTTTTAATGCTAGTTGTAACCGGAGTGTTTTTCATAACAGCTGGCGGTGATCCTGGAAAAATAAACCAAGGGAAAAAAATTTTAAAAGCAACTGTAATTGGCATTGTTATTGTCCTGGCTGCCTGGTTAATTGTGAACACGATAATTGTTCTTATAACTCCAGCTACCAGCCCCTTCCGATCTTGGAACACGATAAATTGTGCTCTATGTGGAGATAGAACTTGTGATGTAGGAGAAACAACAGCAAATTGTCCGGTCGATTGTCCATAATTCTTGACTAAAATTATTTTATTTGATAAAAATAGTGCTGCCCAAGGTTTTTTTAACGTTCCCACAGAGAGTTCGCTAAAATATCCGCAAAAGTCAAGCGCTTGTTTTTTACCCCTGGACAATTCTTAACGGTTTTGCAAGTAAAACCTAAATTGCCCGCTAAAGATAAGACTTTGTCTTTATACCCCTGGGCGAACCTTAACGCTCCGGACGAAGCCTCCGCTAGTTCGCCCGCGGAAAAACAAGCAGTTGTTTTTCGCCCCCATAACTCAACTGGTTAGAGTAACAGCCTCTTAAGCTGTGAGTTGGAGGTTCGAGTCCTCCTGGGGGCACCTGAAGCCGAAAATTGGCTTTTTATTTTTTATTATTTAGTGTAAAATATAAAAATGACATCTTTCTTATATTCTAAATAACGAGAAATGGTGTTGATTAATAAGATGCTGAAAAACGAAGAAAAAGAAAAATTAATAAAGACGATCAAAGTTCACGAGTCAGATACTGGCTCTTTTGAGGTCCAAGTTGCTCTACTGAATGGAGAGATTAAAAAATTGGTCTCGCATTTAAAAAAGCACCCCAAAGACTTCAGTTCAAAAAGAGGCCTTCTGAAAATGGTGGCAAAAAGAAGAAAGTTGCTGAAACGCTTAAAAGACGAGGAGCCAAAAAGATATAGCGCTTTGATAAAAAAATTAGGTGCAAAAAAATAAAATTTGCCGAAATTTTTAATTCTATGATTATAAAGCATATTGGCCAGAGGGTTGGGGTTCTTATCGATGTTCAGAATCTTTACCATTCGGCAAAAAATTTATACAAAGCTAGAGTTAATTTTAAAGAAATTCTAAAATTGGCTATCAGCCAGAGAAACCTGATTCGAGCTTTCGCTTACGTTGTTAGAACAAAAACAGGAGAGGAAAAACCTTTTTTCGAAGCTCTGATAAAATTAGGAATTGAGACGCGGGTTAAAGATCTTCAAGAATTCTATGGCGGTTTAAAAAAGGCTGACTGGGACGTAGGAATAGTAGTTGATGCTATAAGAATAGCTCCAGGTATAGATTCTTTAGTTTTAGTCTCCGGTGACGGAGATTTTATTCCTCTAGTAGAGTACTTAAAAAATCAGGGTAAAAGAGTAGAGGTTATTGCGTTTGGCAGATCGGCTTCTTTAAAACTAAAAGAGGCTGTTGATGAATTTATTGATCTTGAAGATAACTTAGAAAAATACTTACTTAAAAAATAATTAAATGAATAAAATTTTTAGACTCAAATTCGGGAATCGCGAAATAACTTTGGAAGTTTCTGATTTAGCAGAACAGGCTAATGGTAATGTTTTGGTTCGCTATGGAGATACTGTAGTTATGGCCACAGCTGTTATGGCGCCTCAAAAATGCGAGGGATTCGATTTTTTTCCTCTTACTGTTGATTACGAAGAAAGATATTATGCTGCCGGAAAAATAAAAGGACCGAGGTACATAAGAAGAGAATCTCGCCCCTCGGATAAAGCGATTTGTAACTCCAGACTCATAGACAGGGCAATTCGACCTCTCTTTCCTAAAGATTTGGGCCGCGAAGTTCAAGTAGTAACAACAGTCCTTTCCTGGGATGGTGAAAACGATGCTGATATTTTGGGACTAACTGCTGCCTCTCTGTCTCTTTCAACATCAGATATACCTTGGGCAGGCCCATTAGGAGTAGTTAGGGTCGCTAGACTGAATAATGAATGGACTCTTAATCCAACTTACGAGGAAAGAGAAAAATCTAACTTTGAAATTGTTTTTGCGGGCTGTTTAGAAAAAGATAACGTTTCCATTAATATGATAGAATCCAATGCTGAAGAAATTGAGGAAAAATTAGTTTTAGAATCCTTCGAGTTTGCAAAAAAATATTTAAAAGAAATAGTTGATTTCCAAGAGAAAATTAAGTCAGAAACTGGCAAACAAAAACTAACTATCGAAACTGTTCCGCCAGATCTGAAATTCGAAAAAAAGGTTAAAGATTTTTTAAAAGAAAGGCTGGAAAAAGCCATTTACCAGAAAGAAAAATTAAAAAGAGCAAACGATCTGGAAGGCGTCAAAGAAGAACTCAGCGCTTTCATATCCGAAGAATATCCCGATGAAGAAAGAATAAAATACGCCCTGGATCTATTAGAAAAAGAAATTGACGGACTAGTCCATGAAAACATAATTAATAACGAAAAGAGACTTGATGGTAGAAAGACTGACGAACTACGTAAGATTAGTTGTGAAGCCGGCCTTTTACCTAGAACTCATGGTTCCGGGCTCTTTTGCCGAGGGGAAACAAAAGCTTTGTCTATTCTGACCCTAGGAGCTCCAGGAGACCAACAAATTCTTGAAGGGATGGAAATCACTGGCAAAAAAAGATTTATGCATCATTATAACTTTCCTCCTTACTCCAGCGGGGAAATAAAGCCAATGAGAGGGCCAGGAAGAAGAGAAATAGGCCATGGCATGCTAGTTGAAAAAGCTCTTTTGCCTCTGATACCTAGTTTTGAAGAATTCCCTTACACAATGAGGATAGTAACAGAGATAGTTTCTTCCAACGGCTCAACTTCCATGGCTTCTGTGTCTAGCTCTTCTTTAGCTCTAATGGACGCCGGGGTCCCAATTAAAAATCCAGCTGCTGGTATTGCTATTGGATTAATGAAAAACGAAAAAGGAAATTACAAGATTTTAGCTGATATCCAGGGACCCGAAGATTACCATGGCGATATGGATTTTAAAGTGGCTGGAACAAAAAAAGGCATAACGGCTATTCAAATGGATGTAAAGATTAAGGGAATAGACGAAAAAATACTAAAGGAAGCTCTAGAATTAGCCAAAAAGTCTCGAATCCATATTCTGAATAAAATAGAAGAGGTTTTACCAAAACCGAGACCTCAATTATCCCCCTTTGCTCCCAGAATATATACTCTTCAAATCAATCCAGATAAAATAAGAGAAGTGGTAGGACCTGGAGGAAAAGTCATAAACGAGATTATCGGAGAAACAGGGGTGGCGATTGACATTGAACCAACAGGTCTAATTTTTGTAATTGCCGAAAAAGAAGATGCAGCTGGAAAAGCGATTAGCTGGATAAAGAATATCACCAGAGAAGTAAAAGTGGGTGAAATTTTTCAAGGTAAAGTAAAGAGAATTTTGAACTTCGGAGCTTTTGTAGAAATCTTACCAGGACAAGAAGGGTTGATCCACATTTCTCAAATGGCTCCCTGGAGAGTTGAAAAAGTTGAAGACATAGTAAAACTAGGCGATATCGTTCCTGTAAAAGTAATTTCGATCGATGAGCAAGGCAGGATAAATCTATCTTTAAAAGAAGCCCAGCCTGATGCTTACAAGGACAAGGACCGGTTAAAAGACAAGGTTAAAAAATTTTTTAAATAAAACGTAATTTATTATAAAAAGCATGGCGGACGAAACTCCACTTAGAAAAAAATTCCTAAAAAGAGAGGATATTAGAACGATGGTAAAAGATATAAACCGCTTAAAAGAGGATGAAGCTCGATTAGAAAGAGAAAGAGTTACTATTTTAAAAACAGGCTTAGAGAAAGGAAAGTTTGATAAAAAAAGATTGGAAGAAGAAAAGAAGGGAATCGAGATAGAAAGAAAAAAAACGGAACAAGTAAAAAGAGCTCAGCTTGAATCAGAAAGGGAAAAATTACTAGAGCAAAAAAGAGATTTTGGAGAAATCAGCGAAGGAGAAGACTTAGAAGAAATTGAAGAGAAAGAGAAGGTGGCAGCTGAAGAAAAACTGGCTAAAAAAATTGAAATCATGCCTGAAGAGATAACGCCTAATGAAGAAGAAAAAAAGCTAAGAGAAGAAAGAGCAGAAATCGAAAAAGAATTTACTTCCTTATCAAAACAAAAAAACCCTCTAGAGAATGAGAAAAATAAAAAGATATTGAAAATTAATCAACTGGAAAAAGAGCTTGAACCGATTAAAATTAGGGAGAAAGAAGTTGAAATTAAAAAAAGAGAAGTAGAAGCACAGGAAAAAAGGGCTGTTTCCACTGGAGAAAAAGCCACGTTTGAAAAAGAGAGGTGGCAGAAAGAAGAAGAAAGAGAGAAAACTGAAAGCGAAAGGTGGAAGATCGAAGAATTTATAGAGAAAATAGAAGAAGAAGTTAAATCAATAGATCTAAAAAAACAACAGATTTTAAATGAGGAAGCAGAATTAAAACGGAGATTGAATGAAATCGCGAGGCGAGAAAAAGAAATAACGCTGGAAAAAGAAGCTCAAGAACTAGAACAAGGTTTATCTGATGCTTTAAGACGCAGCGAGCCTGTAAGGGTGAAGCTAGAAGAGATAAAAGAGAAGAGGATTGAAGTCGAAGATGCGCTAGCAGGGCTTTTGCTTAGAGAGCAAGAAATTGAAGAAAAAATAAATACAATAGAAGGAAGAGAAGAAGCAGCAAAAAATTTTTCTGAAAAAAGATTAATAGAAAAAGAAAGGTGGCAAAGAGAAAAAGAAAGGAAGGAGATCGAAACAAAGAAATGGTATTGGGAAACCGAGAAGGTACAAATAAAAGCGTTGTTGACAGAGATTAACTCAGAATACCAAGAACTACTGAAAGAAAAAAAAGAAATCGAAAAAAAGATTGAAGAAATAAATACTGTTCTTCGAAGATCGCCGAATTCTGATGAAAGAATAGGGATAAAAGCAAAAACTAGCGATGCCGAAATGTTTATAGCTAAAGAAGAAAAGGAAAGGGCAGAGGGAAAAAGGAAAGAAGAAGTTTTAAAAAGGATCTGGATAGAAAGAGAAAAAATGAGCAAAAGGGGGCCAGAAGAACAGAAGTTAAGTTTTGAAGAAAAAGAAAGAAAAAAGTTTTTAGAAAGAATAGGCTCAAAGGAAATATCCAACGAAGAATCCCCTCTGCCTTATCAACAAATAACAGCTGAAGAAAACTTTACACCTCAACCTATTCCTAAAAAGCAATCGGTATTTAAAAAGCTTTTGACAAGATTATTTGTATTTCTGATCGCATTTTTCTTAATCGCGGGATTAATCTTTTCTCTTTGGTATTTCTTTTTAAAAAAACGGTAGTCTGAGTAAATATGATTAAAATCTCACAAAAAATATTTCAAAAAATTAAAAACAGGCTTGAGCAAGAAAAAGAAGTAATCGAAAAAGAGCTGAAAAATTTCTCAAAAGAAGACAGGAAATTGAAAGGGAACTGGAACACCCTCTTTCCGTATTTTGATGGCGAGATAGGGAGCGCAAAACTAGAAAAGGCAGCTGAAGAAGTTGAGGAGTATGAGGCTAAATTACCTGTCGAGCATGCCTTAGAAATAAAACTACGAGACATTAACCTCGCTTTAAGAAAAATAGAAAAGGGCAAATACGGAATCTGTGAAAAGTGCAAAAAGTTAATTGACGCAAAAAGGCTTGAGATTTGCCCCGAAGCCAGACGCTGTATCGCTTGCTAAAAAAATTAATTTATCTTAAAATAACAAACTAACATGTCAGGACATTCCCACGCTAGAACAATAATGCATGATAAGGGCTTAGCCGACGCAAAAAGAGGTATGGCTTTTTCTAAACTGGCCAGGATGATATCTATTGCCGTCAAAGACGGGAAAGATCCCGCTATGAATTCAAAATTAAGAATGGCGATAGATAAGGCTCGCGAGATTAATATGCCCACCGATAATATTGAGAGGGCAATCAAACGCGGCGCCGGAGAATTAGAAGGGACGAAACTGGAAGAGTTTATCTTTGAGGCTTTTGGTCCAGGGAAAATAGCTATCATTATTGAAGTAATCACTGATAATAAAAACAGGACTTTAAATGATGTGAAAAAGGTACTGAATCAATGCGCTGGAAAACTAGCTGCTACTGGTTCTGTGAGGTGGCTTTTTGAAAGAAAAGGGGTGATAACAATATCCCTAACTAATAATCAAGAAAAGTTTAATAAAGATAATTTGGAAATGAAAGCAATTGAGACAGGGGCTGAAGACATTTTCTGGCATGAAGATTTTCTTGATGTTCACACAAAAGCAGAAAAACTAGAAGAAGTTAAAAAGAATTTTGAAGCCCAGAGTATTAAATTAGAATCCTCTTATTTAGATTGGGTACCAAAAGAAACAATTAATATCAATGAGAAAGATAAGGCAAACTGCCAAAAATTATTTGAGGCTCTCAATGAAAATGAAGATGTCCAAGAAATATATTCTAATCTAGGGTTATAATAAGGCTAAGGTACTTATAAGTCTATGATAATAATCGGTATCGATCCAGGCATAGCAACAACTGGTTATGGGGTGATAGAAGCCCCTTTTTTAAAATCAGGAAAGGAAAATATTAATCTAAAGACAAGAAAGAATTTGAAGAAAATAAGAAATTTTATCTGTCTTGATTATGGATTAATAAAAACGAAGCCTTCTTTAGCACCGGCTGAGCGTTTGTGTGAACTGAACGCGGGAGTTGATAGATTAATAAAGAAATACCAACCAGAAGTTTTAGCAGTAGAAAATATCTATTTCTTTAAAAATTTGAAAACCGCCATGCCTGTGGCGCAAGCTAAGGGAGTAATACTTCTAACGGCGGCTAAAAAAGGAATTCCAGTTTTCGAGCTAACCCCTCTTCAGGTAAAAATGACAATAACAGGTTATGGCCGGGCAGAAAAAAAACAAGTTCAAAAAATGATAAAAGTTTTACTTCGTTTAAAAGAAATTCCCACTCCCGATGATGCAGCTGATGCCTTAGGAATAGCTATCTGCTGCGGCCTGGGAATAAAGTAGCTTGACAAGCTTCTTTGGTTGCTTATAATGGCTTTAAGATTTAAAAAACACCACTAATTTTAGTGGATCATTGTCAAAGAGGTCGTAAGACATCGAATTAATAAATCTTACTTTGCCAAATAAAAATAAAAGTAAGCAAAAGTTAAATCATGCCATATCAAGACGATGAGCTATTCGACACTTTTTTAAACGAAGACGACGAAAGTGAAAAAGAAGAGAAAGATTCCGATGGTGATGAATTTCTCGAGCCAGAGCCAGAAGAAGAGGAATGGGAAGAAGAATAAAAAATAAAATAGACATTACTCTAAAACCCCCGAACAGGGGGTTTTAAAATTAAACTATTTTCACAAATTTTCTTTTTCCTATCTGAATAACTTCTCCTTTTTTTATCTTGATTATCTTTTTCCACTCTTTTTGGATGATGCCATTTATTTTTATTCCTTTTTGCATAATTAGTCTCTTGGCTTCGGATTTTGAAGAAACTAGTCTAGTTTTAACCAATAATTCTAGGATATTGATGTCGGTTTTCTCCATTCTGACCTCAGGTATTCTTGAAGGTAGCTGTTTTTTTCTAAAAACTTTGTCAAAATCTTTTTCCGCCGACGATGCCAGATTTTTTCCATAAATAATATTGACAATTTCCCGACTCAATGTCGCCTTAACGTCTCGGGGATTAATCTTCTTTCTTTTCAGATCGTCCTTTATTTTCTTTATATCTTCTAGAGGAAAATCGGTGATTAATTCCAGATAATTGATTATCAAATTATCAGATAAAGACATAATTTTGCCATAGATTTCATTAGGTGAATCCGTCATATCAACCGTATTGCCTAAAGTTTTACTCATTTTTCTGCCATCCAGTCCTAAAAGAATCGGGGTCGTCAAGACAAATTTTTCTTTTTTGTTAAAAACCCTTTGCATTTTTCTGCCAACGAGCATATTGAACGTCTGGTCAGTTGCCCCGATTTCAAGATCAACATCAAGAGCTACAGAGTCATATCCTTGCATTAAAGGATATAAGAATTCATTAACCCAAACTTCCTTTTTCTCTTTTAGGCGTCGCTGGAACATATCTCTTTCCAATAGGCGACTGACAGTAAAATTAGAAGCAATCTTGATAATGTCAGAGAAAGTGAGTTTTTGCAACCAGTCAGCGTTGTATTTTATCTGAATCCCTGAAAGATCAATAAATTTTGATACCTGCTCTTTGTAAGTTTTCATATTTTCCTTTACTTGATCTAAGAAAAGAGTTTTCCTTTGTTCGTCTCTTCCTGACGGATCTCCTACTTGGGCGGTAAAAGTGCCAAAAAGTAAAATGGCCTCATGGCCCAGTTTTTGAAATTGTTTTAATTTTTTCAAAGGCACCAGATGCCCTAGATGAATCTTTGGACTCGTTGGGTCAACGCCGAGATAGAGACGAATTTTCTTTTTCTTCATTAAATCCTTTAAACCGTTCGCAGAGGGAACTACCTCTTCTACACCTCTTGTTAAAATTTCTTCGATTTTTTGATCTAGGTTTTTAGGCATTTTATTTTTTCGGAATTAAAATTCCAAAATAAGTAGGGAATATGAGTTCTTCAAATAAGTACACTGGTTTAATTTAACACATTTTTAAGAATAAATAAAGTGTGATATCATAAGGAATATCAAATATGCCAAAAAGAAAATACTACAGGAAAATTTATCCTCGGGAATCGTTAATTTCTCGAGGAAAAAAAAGGTATTTTTTTCTATTCTTAAGGATTTTTGTATTTTTAATCTTGGCTTTTTTTATTTTCTCCGCTTTCTTGTTTATATATTACGCCAAAGATTTTCCGCGACCGGAAATATTTACAGAACGCCAACTCGCCCAATCCACTAAGATTTACGATCGCACCGGGGAAGTCTTGCTTTACGAGATTTACGGCGAAGAGAAAAGAACAGTTGTTCCTTTAAGTGCCGTACCAAATAGCCTCAAAAATGCCGTTATCGCAACCGAGGACGCAAATTTTTACCATCATTTCGGCATTGACCCAAAAGGGATTGTAAGGGCTATATTATCTGATTTAAAAATCGGGGAGCCAGTATACGGAGGCTCTACTATACCCCAACAATTAATTAGATCTACTTTTCTAACAACAGAAAAGACAGCCGAAAGAAAAACTCGTGAAATTGTCTTAGCTCTAGAGCTTGATCGTCGTTACTCAAAAGACCAAATTCTTGAATGGTATCTGAATCAGGTTCCTTTTGGCAGAAACGCTTACGGGGTAGAAGCTGCTAGCCAAGTCTATTTTAAAAAATCGGTTTCCGAAATTTCCTTATCAGAAGCTGCCACCTTGACCGCTTTAATTAAGGCTCCGAGTTATTATTCTTTGAAGGAAAATATTCAGGAACTTTTTGACAGGAAAAACTACGTTTTAAATAGGATGGAGAGTCTCGGTTATGTCACAGATGCGGAAGCAGAAAAGGCAAAAAAAGAAGAAGTTAAGTTCGCCGACATAATACAACCGATAAAAGCTCCCCATTTTGTTCTTTATATTAGAGAGTACTTAAAGTCAAAATATGGAGAAGATTTTTTAAAAGAGAGGGGGTTAAAGGTTTTCACTTCGCTTAATTGGGATTCCCAGCAGGCAGCAGAAAAAGCAGTTGAAATAGGGGCGAAAAATAATGAAAAATACAGAGCATATAATGCCTCCTTGGTTGCAATTAATCCAAAAAATGGCGAAGTCCTGGCAATGGTTGGATCTAAAGACTATTTTGGAAAATCTTATCCAGAAGGATGTATTCCAGGCAAAGACTGCCTTTTTGAACCTCATCCTAATGTTACTATTTTAGGACGCCAGCCAGGCTCTGCTTTTAAGCCTTTTGTTTATGCCACTGCTTTTTCAAAGGGCTACGATGATCAGTATATAGTGACTGACGAACTAACTAATTTTGGAAACTGGGGAGGAAAAGATTATATTCCACAAAACTATGATGGAAAATTTAGAGGACCAGTAACTCTTAGACAAGCTCTTGCTCAATCTTTAAACGTGCCTTCAGTTAAAGTCTTGCTCAATCTAGCCGATTCTGAACAGGTTTTCAGGTCAGGCGGAGAACCTGATAGTATAAAAACCGCAAAAATCCTAGGGATTACTACTCTAAAACCTCCTTATGGCCCCTCTATAGTTCTAGGAGGATGGGAAGTTAAGCTTTTGGACATGGTCTCAGCTTACGGAGTTTTTGCCCAAGAAGGGCTTAAGGTTTCACCAGTCTTTGTCCTAAAGATAGAGGATTCTGAAGGAAATATTATAGAAGAAAATCATAAAGACCAACAAAGAGTTTTAGATGCAGAGGTTGCAAGATTGATAAATAATATACTTTCAGACAATGCAGCCAGAACTCCGATATTTGGATTAAGATCGCCAATGTATTTTGATCAATATGAAGTTGCGGCTAAAACCGGTACAACCGAGGGATATAAAGATGGCTGGATAATAGGATACACCCCTTCTATAGTTGCCGGAGTCTGGGTAGGAAATAATGATAGTTCTCTTATGCAAAAAGAACCAGGCATTGTCTTAGCTGGTCCTATTTGGCGAGATTTTATGAATAGCGCTCTACTAAAATTACCAAGAGAGAATTTCCAAAAACCATCACCAAAAGTTACTCCTTCAACACCTCCGTCTTAGTTTATTGGGCGACCACTTTTTATTGGGTGGCCTACTTCCTGCAGACATTAATCTATTTTCATCGGCATGACTATATAAATATAATTCTGATCGCTGGTAGGCTTTAAAGCCGCTGGCCCATCTGCCCCATTTATCTCAAAATTTAAATTATCTCCTCTTATATTTAGGATACCATCAATAAGAAATCGATGGTTAAAAGAAACCTCAACCTTTTCTCCTTTTACTTTTCCGGGAGAAAATGATCTGTATTCCCCTAGTTCTGGGCTCTGACTTAATATCTCAACCCCCTCTTTTTTTGGATCAACCCTTAATTTAATTTCACTGATTTTTCCGCTAAAGAGACTGGCCGCTTTTATTTGATTCAAAAAGTCATTTTTTTCCAGCAAGAGAGAGGTTTTATATTCCTTGGGAATAATAGTTTCATAATTAGGGTATTCCCCTTCAATTGTTCTTGAAATCAACTGAACTTCAGGATGATCTGTTTCACTCATAGAGGAGCTTAATAATATTTGACTAGGGGAAAGAAAAATTTGTAATTCTTCTTCTTTCTCGCTAAAAATATTAATTATTTCTCTAATTGTTTTTTGGGGAATAATAGTAGCTTCTTCTCTATCTAAGCTTTCTAGGGCTAGTTTTTTTTCCCCAAGCCTAAAACTATCGGTTGCAACCATCTTGATTATTTTTTTTTGGAATAAAAAATATACTCCTGCGATTTCTGGTCTGGCGCTTGATGGTTGAGCAATATCCGCAATTTGAGAAAGGCTTTGACAGAAATCCAAGCTATTAGTGATAACGGGTTTTTCTTCTGATACTTTGGGTATAATTGGAAAATCGTCAGCAGAGAAAGTTTTTATTTTAGTTTTATAATTTTGGCATTCTATTATTAAATTATTATCATCTAAATACATCTCCACTGGTTTATTTGGTAAAAGACCAATAAAATTACTCAATATTTTTATTGGAACCGTTGTTTTTCCTTCTTCTTCAACCTTGGCTAACGACCACCACTTAATTCCTATTTCTAAATCAGTGGTTATTAAATTCAAGAAATTCTTTTCCGTTTTTATTAAAAGATTATTTAAGATCGGTAAACTCAAAGATTTTGGTGCGACTCGGTTTACGATATTTAAACCCCTTTTCAAGTTCTCTTGTAATATAGTTAATTTCATTATTTTATTATTATTAAGTTATAAATTTTTTGTTTAATATGAATAATTTAAGGTTAGTTATTTAGTTAGTAAGGTTTATAAAAAAAGGTGAAAAATAGTATCTGGAATCTTTTCCAGAAGTTATTAACAAAAAACCTTCTGTTTTATTAAGTTTATTTCCTCAGCTAAAGTTTGATTTTTTTCCAATTCTTTTCTAATCTTTTCACAGGCGTAAATAGCTGTGGTGTGATCTTTTCCTCCGAATTTTCTTCCTATAAATGGAAAAGAGCTTTTTAATTCTTCACGGAATAAATACATAGCGACTTGGCGGGGTTTCACTATCTCTTTTTTTCTACAGGGATCTATCAAGTCTTTTTCTTTTAAATCATAAAATTCGGCAACAGCTTCGATTATTTTTTTTGGCGTCACCACTTTAGTGGGGGAGAACAGTATATTTTTTAAAAGTGATTTAATAGATTCAAGATCGGGCGGCTGTTTGTTCATTTTTTGATATACAATTAATCTATTTAATGCACCCTCCAGTTCTCTGATATTTCTTTGGATATTTGTAGCTAGATATTCAAATATATTTTCCTGGAGAATAATTTTTTTCTCTTCCGCCTTCGTTTTTAATATAGCCAGGCGAGTTTCAAAATCTGGATATCCTATATCAGCTATCATGCCGCCTTCGAAGCGTGACCTCAGTCTTTCAGTCAGGGCGGAAATTGATTTCGGCGGTCGATCGGAAGAGATAATTATTTGTTTATTCTTTTCATAAAGACTATTGAAGATATGGAAAAATTCTTCCTGCGTTTTTTCTTTACCGGCTAAAAATTGGACATCATCAATAATTAAGATGTCGATCTCTCGGTATCTGGCTTTAAAATTTTCCATATCGTGGTTGCGAATCGAAGCCACGACTCCTGAGGTAAATTTTTCAGAAGATATATATTTAACTTTTTTGGAAGGATAATTTTTTAAAACTTCGTTTCCAACCGCTTGTAATAAATGAGTTTTTCCAAGGCCAACGCCTCCGTAAACAAATAAAGGATTATAAACAGAACCCGGTTTTTTTGAAACAGCTAAAGCTGCTGCCTGAGCTAGTTCATTGAAAGGGCCGATAACAAAGTTATCAAAAGTATAACGGGGGTTAAGATTGCTTTCTTTGTCTAATTTAAATTCTTGAAACTCAAGCTGCTCGGTTTCTAGTACCGGAACTTTGGGTAGGGTTTTAATATCAGCTTTGTTTACGATATATTTTATATCCTTAATTCCTTCGTTTAAATTATGGATAATTTTAAAAATAGATTTATGGTATTTATTTTCAAGCCATTCTTTGGCAAAAGAATTAGGGACTAAGATCACTGCCTGCCCCTCTTTTATGTCAAGAACTTTAGTGTCTTTAAACCATGTCGCAAAGTTGGCTCGAGAGATATTTAGTTGTATCTGAGCCAGGACTGATTGCCAAATTTCTTCTTGGGTCATAAATATTGAATAATTCCCCCTTTTTATTAAAACTTTGTTAACCTTCTAGTTATGCCTCTAGGGATAACTTAACCCTATTTAAATTATAATACAAGTCAATATTAAGTAAAATCAAGGGGAAATTCCCAACTTTGTTAATAAAATGGGTAAAAACTGTGAATTGACTTTGGTAAATTTTTTAGCTAATATAAACCATATGTCATTTACTTATAAGCCCAAAAAAAGGAAAAGGAAAAACGTCCACGGATTTTTAAGAAGAAAAAAAACCAGAGGCGGCAGGAGGACTTTGAAAAGAAGGATGAGCAAAGGAAGATGGCAGCTGACAGTTTAGGTAAAAATTTAGATACGACTGAAAGACAATAATTTTTTATTAGAAACAATAAAAACACATTGCTATCAAAAATTAACCGTCTCAAAAAAAGGAGTGATTTTGATTGGGTATTTAAGAGAGGACTGAAATTCAAAGAAGACTTTTTATCTTTAAGAGTGGTGAAGAATAATTTAAAGAATAGTCGCTTCGGTTTTATAGTTTCCCAGAAGATTTCAAAAAAGGCAACGTCGCGAAATAGAATAAAAAGAAGACTAAGAATGATAATCAGGGTAAAGTTGCAAAAAATTAAAAAAGGATTAGATATTATCTTGGTAGCCAATTCAGGATTAGAAAAAAAAGATTTTTGGGAACTCGAAGAAGTATTATATATGCTCTTAAAGAGAGCTAATTTATTACAAAAATAAAAATGTCCATATTTGACACGATTTTTTATAAACCCCTATTCAATATCCTGATTTTGTTTTATCAATATATACCTGGCCACGATTTTGGAGTGGCGATTATTTTACTTACCGTCTTCATTAGAGTTTTACTTTATCCTTTGGGAGCAACGGCAATAAAATCCCAAAAAGCTTTCCAAGATATTCAGCCCAAACTAAAAGAAATTCAAAAAAAATATAAAGACGATAAAGAAAAACAGATGCAATTAACGCTAGAACTTTATAAAGAAACCAAAATTAATCCTTTTTCTAGCATTCTTCCGTTATTGGTTCAGTTGCCGATATTATATGCACTTTACAGGGTGTTCTGGAAAGGATTTAATATGTCAGAGATGGTTAATGTATACAGTTTTATCTCAAAACCAGAGTCAATAAACCCGACCTTCCTTGGCCTAATAAGCCTTGATAAACCGTCTTTAGTTCTTGCTATTCTTTGTGGAGTATTACAGTTTTTCCAGGTAAAAATGCTGACGCCCGAAATTAAAAAAGGAGAAGAAATAGATAGATTTTCAGCCATGCTTCAAAAACAGTCTCTTTACTTTTTCCCTGTGTTAATAGTAGCCATGCTTTCTAGAATACCATCAGCAATCGGACTTTATTGGTTAATAACAACAGTCTTTTCTATAATTCAACAATATATCACTTTAAAATCTTATGCTAAACAGGGATGATCTAGATAAAATTAAAAAAGAAGTTGAGAGCTTTTTTAAGAAGATGACGATTGATATTGAATCTGATTCTTTGCAGCAAAAAGAAGAAACAGTTTTTATTGATATAAAAGTAAGAGAACCTCAGGTTCTAATTGGAGAAAAAGGACAAACGCTTTTGGATATCCAGCACCTCTTATCAGCAATGTTAAGAAAAAAAATAGAAAGCAAATTTTTTCTAGATTTAGACATTAATGATTATAAGAAAAAAAAGATGGAATACTTAAAGGAGCTGGCCCGATCATTTGCAGACGAAGTAGCCTTGACTAGAAAAGAAAAAATCCTTCCAGCAATGTCTGCTTATGAAAGAAGAATTATCCATATGGAATTAGCAGCTAGGGGAAACGTGACAACCGAAAGCATAGGAAAAGAACCAGATAGAAAATTAGTTATAAAACCCTATCCTTAAAAAAACTGCCTTAAGGCAGTTTTTTTAATTTACAAAAATTTTATTCTTAAATTAGTGTTTCAGAAGACTTTTCTTTCTCTCGCAATTCTTTTTTTGCCTTTTGTATCTTTAATAATTCTTCTGGAGTAGTGGTAATTATTTGGTCTTCGGCATAAGAAGCCATTATTTTTATTGCTACGTGCTTCTGGCCGGCAAAAAAAAGTCCTTCTCCTACTTCAGATTCTAGGAGTAAAAATTTTTCTTCTTCCGTTAGATTAAAAGCTTTTTTTACTACATCCATTGTTGCTGGTGATTGCTTTAATAGAAGTTGCAATGAGGAGTTAGTTATAATTGGTTGGCCATAGTGCGATCCCATAAAGTCTCCGACGTCCTGAGTAATAGTTGTTACTCCTAGCCAGTATTTTCTTGCTCTTTTGCATATTCCATACAAAAATGAAGCGCCGTCATCAGAATGCATTAGCCACCAGGCCTCATCAACAACTAAAATTCTTTTTTTAAGATTTGACCTAACTGTCTTCCAAATATATCTCAGAATTATATAAAGGGCCATCGGTCTTAATTCGTCTTCCATATCTCTAATTCCAAAAACAGAAAATTTATTATCCATAGAGATATTGGAAGTTTGATTAAAAAATGAAGCATAGGCTCCTTTAGTAAATTTCTGGAGCCTGCGTATTAAAGATTCTGCTCCTTCCATTGTTTCTAAAACTGTTTCTAGGTCTTCCATTAAGGGGAGATTTTCTTTCCAGAGAGAAGCATCGGTTTCAGGAGTAATATCTTTGGCAGCATAAGTTTCAGTGAGAGCCCGATCAATAATTGCGTCTTCTTCGGGCGTTAGACCTCCTAACATTAGCCTCAAAAGACCAACTAGATTTATAATATTTGACCTTAAAACATCTTCTGGACTTTCGTCTTCTCTTGGAATTGGTAGCTCAAAAGGGTTGATATGATAGGGAGCGGTTAGAGAAATTTTAAAGAAAGAGCCACCGACAGCATCGGATAAAAGTTGGTATTCATTTTCAGGGTCAATAACAATTACTTCCACCCCCATCATTAAGTAACGAAGAGTTTCTAGCTTGATTGCATAAGATTTACCGCTGCCTGCCTTGGCGAAGACAACTTCGTTAGCGCTTTCTAGGCTAAAGCGGTCGAATAAAATTAGAGAATTATTGTGCTTGTTAATGCCATATAATATTCCTTCATTAGAACTTAAATCGAAAGAGACGAAAGGGAAAATGGAAGATAAGGGTTCAGTATTCATTGGTGTATGAATTTGTAGCTTGTCTAGACAATAAGGAGCAGTAGAGATAAATCCCTCATGTTGTTGGAAAAGAGCCGGTTTTACATAAATCAATCTTGATTCAAGAATTGATCTTAAAGCTGTTTCTATGTTTCTAAAATCTTCTTCCTTATCAACATAAATGGTCAAATAAAGGCCGAATCTAAACATTTTTTCTCTAGCAGTCTGAAGTTTATCCCTTAACTCCTCCAGATCGCGATAAGCGGTTTCTAAAACCGGATCTCTGACTAGTCCCTTTTCTTCTCTGTCCATAATTTCAGACTGAACTTCGGTCACCCTTTTCATTAATTGTTTTAAAATTACTTCACTCTCCGTAGGATGAATAAAGAAAGATAAATCCATTGGTATATCAGAATTTATAATGGGAGAAAGCCAAGCAGTGCTTAGATACCTTGGATAAGAAAAAATGAAGAAACTTTTAGCGAATCTCTCCCCTAATTTTAGATAATTTGAGCCAATCTCAATTGAAGAAGGGGCGATGATATCGGTCACCTTGACTAAGTCTGCTTCAAATATCTTGCCAGGAACTTCTATATCTTTTTTTCCGAAAAATGAAAATTTCATAATTCTTTATTATTGGACTAGTTCCGGAGGAATTTCCGGATAATAACCGAACTCAGCTTCTCTGGGATGGTGTAATCCCCAGAAAAGTTCAATCAATTCATTAGTGATTAAAGGAATTGTTTGGAGGCCACATCTCTTTAGGCCCAGAGCTAAAAACTCCATCCTCTGCCAAAGCTGGTTTTTACACATTTGGAAACTCTCTTCAGTTAAAGAAGAAGTAACTTTTTCTTTTTGGGTTTTTGCAGCCGGCGCGGTTTTTTTAAATTCAAGAGGAGAAGGATAGAAGGGTATAACGACAAAGAAATTTTTTGTCATAATTGATCCTTGTTTTATAAAACCTTCAATAAATTCCCGATAGCCGCGAGTTTGAACTTGGAGAAGCTCATTTTCCTGCTTCTCTTCAAGGCTTTTTAACTTATCTAGGTAGCCAGTTATATTTAATCTTCTTGATTGGACAACAATTTGGCAAGAAAAATCCAAGGAATTCAGAAGACTTTGGAATTGATATAGAATAGCTGTTTGTTCTTCTTCTGCCTTTAAGGCAAAATTTAAAGAAGAAACCATTAAGATCCCTCTTAAAGTCTTATCTCTTAAAATAATAATACCTTCTCTAATTTGTTCGATTTCTAGAAATTGCTGAGTTGTTATTCTTGGCATGTCTATTTTTTATGAAATAAATTTGCTATTTTTTTGTTTCAACGTGAGTAGATAATTGTTGTAAATGACTTTTTGCAGAAACCTTTAATGAAGCTTCCTCTTCGAATTTCCCTTTTTCCATTTTTACTACCTTTTGAAATCTTGGAGGCATAACTTTTCTTCTCCAAAGGAAAATTTTTGGACCAACTGAGAAAAAGAAGAAGTTTTTAAAAAACACTGGCAGGGTATAACCCTTAATTTTTACAAAGCCGAGAGCTAGGCCTATCCCAAATAAAATTATGGAAATGATAATAAATAGGAGAAAATTTTTCTTGCCAATTGTGAAACGAAGTATAAAAGCAATAGCTCCTGGGACTGCAAGATAAAGGAACTGTTTGAAAGTGAAAGGCCCCATTATTTTTGGTTCTCGTTCTATAAATTGGGGGACAGTGAATTCCATAGAATTAGATAATTTTTAACGCCTACTCTAAATTCTTTTTTATTTCCTCTAATTTCTTTAAATCTTCTTCAATTACTGATTTTGAGATTTCAGTTTTAGGCAAGCTTTTTATTTTTTCTTCAAGTTCGGGAAAATTTATTTCTTCAGAAATTTTTTCTTTTGGAAAATTTTTAATACTGTTCTTAATACCTATAGCCCAGAGGGTAAAAAGAATTAATCCCAAAATTATTATTATCAGCCAGAAGATAAATTTTCTTTTCGCCAGCGGTAAATCCTGGATTTTTTTTAAATTTTCTCTAAATTTCATAAGAGCTAGCTTTTACTGAGCGAATCCGTTTATTATCTTGATCGAGGAAGCGTTGTTGCCAAGTCCTAGGGGCCCAAGGTCTGGGTTGGACTGATCAAAGAATCCTGCATATCCCTGAAAATCAAAATCCTTGTACAGGATTGCTATTGCGCCGAAGTTAACATCTATCGAGCTTGCCCGATTATCAAAATTCGTGTCTTTGCAACTTAATCCTGCGAAATTCTGATTTGAATAATAAAAGTCGAAAGCAGAACATGTATCATTCCCATTACTATCAGTGGCCACATAGTTCGGGGAATCGTAAAGAGTGGCTTTCCCAGAGCCACTTTCTTTTCTGATAATTTTATAAGATGAAGTCTTGTCGTTCATGTCGCCTAATCTCGAGGTGTCTTGTTCTATTAGTTGAATGCCCCCATTATTAAAGTTGGTATTTTCGAAAAGGATAACTGCGTATTGTGGATCATGAATTTTGATTGATGATATTTTTTCATTCACAGAAACGGCTGCCGTGGCCCAGTTTACACTCGTCAGGTCAGCAGTGCTGTTGCTGATATTCAAAGAATTGCCGCTATAATCAGAGTCCTCATAGATCGTGATTATTGCAGGTTTTTCCACGCACAAGCCCGCCTCGCAGCTAAAAGGAGAGCAATCTGTGGCGTTGATGCAACCAACACCAGTTTGGCTGCATTTTCCACTAGTGCAAGTCTGCACAGGACAATCGTTATTATAAAGACATTTTTGTTCATACTTCGGCGGTTCGCCTAAAAAAAGTAGCTCGGGGTTGATCGTATTTAGTATCAGCCAGGCGCTAAACAATATAACTAAGCCCAATAAAGCCGAAGAGATCTGGTCTGTGGCATCGGACATCGCGGTTGGGTTGCCGGCAGAAGTTAAATAACGAAATCCGCCATAAATCAAAGCCACGAAAACTAGTATTCCAATGGCAATTAGAGCGAAATTATAAATAGCGGCTATGTAGTCTGGTAAAGCAGGAAGACATGTGCTAGTTAGGCCGGGGAGTTGAACTTCTAGATTTCTGCAGCCACCGATAGCAAATGTGGCCAAAGGAAGAACTATAAAAGCTATGAGAAACAGAACTGTAAATATTTTTCTATCATTTGGCATAATTATTTTGTTATGAATTTCCTGAGAGAATTACTATTATTAATACAAAGTTATTTTCCGAATTGGTCAATATTTTTTCCTAGATGCTAATCGATAGGTTCTCGGTAATCATCTTTCCTTTCAGATTTCACTTCAGGATTTTTTTCTGGTTTTTTAAAATACTCAGTCGATAGTTCTTCGGTTTGAACAGCTTCTTCTCCATAGAGAATAGCCAGCTCTTTTTTCACTGGGAAGAAAATGGATTCATTAATATCTTGATAAATCTTTTGTGCTGATAACTGGGAAACCTTCAACTTTTCTTCAAGGGTTTTCGCGAGCTCTTTTGGTAATAAATTACCGACCATAACACGACCAGTTTGATAACTTATTCCTTTTACTTGTTCCTCTTTGGTTATCTCATTCTCGGCACAAATTCGAGCAATCTTCGTAGCCGTATCTTCGGATTGTAGTACGTCTATTAATTTTTGAGGGATTTCAGTATTCTGATTGTTGACAATATTATTTTTTTTCATGTTTTTTCTCTAAATATATTTTACCACTTTGTTCTGCGCTTAGAAAATTTTAAATTAGCAAAACAAGTAGATTATCTAATTATAATACAAAAGAAATCGGTGAACACTATTGACAAAAATATAATAATCTAATATAATTAAGATACCTTAAAAAGTGAATATGGGATGAAATGAAATGGAAAAACCAGAGGAAAAGAACAAGAAACAATTGACAAGGAGCAGACCAAATAACTTAAAGAGCGCTATTGGAACTGTCGTTACTCTACTCGTCCTAGCCTGTATCATATCTTTAATTCTTTGTCCAATCTACGGGTTCAATTACTCATATCTTATCCTAGCAATCGTCTTATTCTTTGCCGCAAACTGCGTTAACAGTATTCAGGTCGTTCAACGGCCGGAGAGGTGGATCATCGAAAGATTCGGTAATTTCCATAGAATTATTGGGCCAGGGGTGCATTGGACTATTCCTTGGATCGAGACAATTCGTAAGCAGCTTTCATTAACTCAACAACAAATAGACGGTTTCCAGTCGATTGACGAAATTGATTTCAGAGATGGACGGGCAAGACTACTTAATCCTAAACTTTGGATTGAGCTAGATGAGATAAATCTGCAGAACACTATCTACAATTTGGAAGATGAAGATTACAAATCTTGGGCTGAAAGCGTAAGCGGTCCTATAGTCAGAGGCTATCTAAATAGCCTAACTATCGATGAGGCCCTTGATGAAGGAGCAGCAAGAGGTGATGTTCTTGACAAGATTAGGACTAGACCACAGGTGACAGAGACACGGATTGAAGAAATGAAAAGCTTCATCGGAAAGCTCTCAAGAAAAATCAACGAAATTAAGCGAGCTGGTAAAGATGCTAGCTTGCTCGAAGCTGCTAAAGAAACTAAAGAAGAAGATAAAAAGCTAACGGAAAGAGTGCTATCTGAACAGGACAAAGCCAAAGACGAGCTCAAGACATTTGAAGATCAAGCGCAAGGATTTGGGATCAAAAAAGTCGTACGTTTTACCGTTGGAGAGTTCCTTATCTCCGATGAGCTGAAAAATGCACGCGAAGGTATCCATAAAGCAAGAAAAGACTTAATAGCCACTGCTTCAAAGGCAATCAGCGAAGCAATGATGAGGACCGAACCTATTGTTAGAGCAACCGAAAGATTCAAGCAGGTAGGCTTTAGTAAGAAAGAGGCGCGAGAAAAAGCTTTCATGATAGATGTAATAGAGACACTATCGAAAGAACACAATTTGTTTTTAACAGGCGGACAGGGAGACATACGATCGCTTGCTGCCCAAATTGCTGCAATTTTCACGGAAACTACCCAGCGAAGGAAAGAAGCGTTAGCAGAAACTAAAGAACAAACAAAAAACTAAAAAGAGTTGGTTGATGAAACTGAGACCAACTCCTTTTTTTATTTCCCTAATTATTCCTCTGATCCAGAATCAGGTTTCTTTCCCCCCTTCTTTTTTTTGAGCCATTCCTCAATATCATTTAAAATCGGCTCTTTGCTTTCATTTTCCATCAATCTAAATTCAGGAAGATTTCTTAATTTCTCCTTAGTCTCGTCTCCTAAATGACCGATCGTTTCTAAATCTCTTCTTGCTTGTGCTAACGCTTCTTTTCTGAGATCTTCTGATAGAGAGCCAATCTCTTTTACGTATTTATTTTCTATTTCTTTCCAAGCTTGTTTAAATCCTCCTTCAATAGAAGGTATAATTCCACCCGGCCGTCTTGTTATTTTTATTTCCGTTAAATGATGTGATTCTATTTCTTTCTGTGTTAGTTTTTGATCTGTCTTAATCAATTCTTTTTTTTCTTCTTCCCAACTCACCGTTCCTTTTTTTGCCTCTTCTTGGGACGGTGGCCTTATTTCACCTGTTTTTGGATCTTTAAATCTTATATCGTCTCCAGCTTTCGTATACCCTTCCATTTTGTTTATGGGCATTGTTTTTGTCTCTTTTGTCGTCGTTTCTTTATAGCGTATCTTATCTCTTACCTCTTCTGGTTTTAGTGGTCTACCTTCTACCTTTTCCTTTTTGGTGTATCCGTACAAGGCCTCGTCTAAGCCTTCTTTTGCCTTGTCTTTCATCCATCCCCCAGCTTTTCCTCCTGCCCCAGCAATTTTAGAAAAACGTGGATGCTCACCTTTGTATGTTTCGTATCCTTCTTCTCTTCTGTGGATCCAATCTTCAGTTGCTTCTTTTCTTGCCTTTGCCCAACCCTCAAATCCTTTTTCCCAGCCACCGAGTTTGCCAGCGACCGTACCTCTTAGCGTATATGGATGACCAGCGCCGTAGTCTTTTAATCTTTGTCCTGTTCTACTGATAGCACCTGGTAGGCCTTTTGCAGCTCCTCCAGCTGCTCCTGCTGCTGCTCCTATTCCGGCTGTTGCTACTGCTGCACCAGCCATAATTGCTGTCGAGACTGCGGCTTTAGTTACTTTTTCTGGGATTTCCATAACCTCCCGAGCAAACATAGCAGAAGTTTTCTTTGTTTGTTGATAACCAATCCACAATAAAACTAAAGGAATGAGATAGGGCAAGATATTATCCACTATACCAAGCGGACCACCACCCCAGCTTAAATTAGGTTCAGTAACAAACATTCTTGGGTTGGCGTTGATCATAGTGATCATCGTGAAGCCAAGATAGAGGAAAAATCCGCCGACTATTCCAACTACGGACCACTCTACTAGTTGTTCCCACCAGCGTCTCCAGTTTAAGATATACTTTCCGTTTCTCGTCATAGGCAGAATGTAAGAGACAAAAGCAATAGGCGAGATAATGACTAAAATCCAGAGCATAACATATCTCATAATGAACAATGCACAGAAGCAGATTAAAACAAATCCGGCAAAGAAATTAAAAATTACTGAGATTATAATCTGTGCAGCAGCGGCCAAATTTGCCATAGCATCAAAACCGCTTGTCCATAGAAGATTCCAAAGTTGGTTAAATGCAGATTGAACAAAATTTACGAAACCGTTAATCCCAGTTATATTATTTAAGAAAAAATTCATTACGATATTTGAGGCATCAATAATAAATCCACAAAAAACAGGGCTAAAGTTGATCAGTAAAGCAATCATTATCAAAACCGGAATAGTTTTCTTGGCTTTATACTGTTCAATTCTTAAGGTTGTGGCCAGGGCAATGACAACCAGAAAAATGATAAAAGCCATGTTGGCAAAGCCCCTAGTAATAGATAAGCCGATATCAACGAATGGGTTTTGAGTGAATTTTAGAGAGATAAAATCCGGGCTTATAATCCAGCCCAAAATTATGCCGGTTAGTCCTACAAAAATAGCGCTTAGTAGAAGGGGAATTCCAAAGAATATTAATACGACAATCTTGATTAGTGCACTTAGGATAAAATTAGCAGCAATGCAGCCTACATCCCACCAGGAACAATTTAAGCCAGGTACACTAGAACTAGCTGGAGCTGTTGTGGTTGAAGTTGGTTGAGTAGTAACATGTGGGACAGCTTGAGCAAAGGTCGATAAATACGGCGCAATTAGACCAAAAATAACAAAAAATAAAAGAGCTAAAATCAGCCCTTTTTTATTTTGTTTAATGGAATTTAAGAGAAATTTTTTAATCTCTTTTATCATTATTGTATTGTATAATTTTTTACTAATTTTAGCCAATCCTTGATCTTCAACGTTTCGGCTCTCTGGTTTTCTTTAATATCGCATTTTTTGAGCCAGATTTTAGTTTTTTCTTTATCTAATTTTAACACTTTTGATAAATTATTTAAAATTTGTTTTCTAGGTTGGGAAAAGCCAGCCTTCACAATTTTAAAAAACAAGTTTTTATCTATTTTTCTTTTTCTATTCTTTGTTTCTAACTTTATTATTGCACCATCTACTTTCGGTTTGGGCCAGAAATAATTTTTAGAGACGTAAAATAAAATTTTTGGTTCTGAATAAAACTGAACCGAGATTGCTAAAATATTCATATCAGGCACTTTGGCGCAAATTCTTTGGGCTACTTCTTTTTGAACCATTAAAATCATTTCCTTGGGCGGGTTTTCTGATTCCAAAAACTTTCTTATTACTGCTGAAGCGATATTATACGGTAAATTAGCCACAACTTTATAATTATTTTTTTGGAAAAGAAATTCTGGAATTATTTTTAAGGCGTCGGCATTGATAATTTCTATATTCTTTGAATCTCTTAACGTTTCTTTGAGAATTTGCATCATTTTTCTATCCTTTTCAACGGCGACTACTTTTCTTGCCTTTTGTGCTAGTTCTTTGGTCAAAGTTCCAATACCAGGTCCGATTTCTAAAATATAATCATTTTGTTCAAGATCAGCTGCTTTTATAATTTTTTTTAAAATACCTTCATTTATTAAAAAATTCTGCCCCCAACCTTTAAATGGTTTAATCCCATATTTTTTCAGCAGGTTTTCTATTGCGAATTTGGAACTAAGATTCATTAAGATATTATATCAAGAATTTATGAAAATACATTGATTTTTAAAATGGTTGGTGTATAATAGAAAAAGACCATAAGTCGAAGTAGCTTAAAGTAAGTCTTAGTAATTATAAAAATTAGTGAGGCTCAAGTTAAGTAGTTTCCAAGAGGTTTCTTGGAAAGAAGCGGCTTATAAGTCAGCCTTTGGCAAGCTCAGGTTGTACTGAGTTCATCAAAGGATAAAAGGTCGCTTTCGTTTTATTAGTAGTCTAAAATTCAAAAAAGTAGAATTTTAGTCATTATTATGGATTTTCAAAATGCTGATGAAGGGCAAAGAAATTTTCAGCCCCGCGAGATGTTCAAAGGAGACTGGGCTTGTTCCGAATGCGGAGCTAAAATAACCGAGTTACCCTTCCAACCATCTGCCGACAGACCTATTTATTGTCGTGACTGTCATCAAAAAAGAAAAGCACAATTCCGACGTTAAATTCAAAAACCGCCCAGCTGGGCGGTTTTTGTTTTCATTATTTTCTGCTAGAATAAAAAACGGCTTAATATGAAAAATAAAAGTCAATTAAATCATCTATTATTGATTGCGTTTGCTTTTTCTAGCATTTTGTTTTTACTAAGCATTTTTTCTTTTAATAAAAAAACAAGCGCGCTTTATTTTCAAGCAACCGCCGAGCAGTTTCTCCTGCCAAAACATAAGCAGGTTACTTTACTTTTTGTCGGTGACATCATGCTCGACAGGGGAGTGGAATGGGAAATTAAGAAAAACGGCAACAATAATTTCAGATTCCCTTTTTTGAAAATTATTAAAGAACTGCAGAAAACCGATATCTTATTTGGAAACTTAGAAGGGCCAATTTCCGACAAAGGCCAAAAAGTCGGCAGTATATATTCATTTCGCATGGATCCAAAAGTGATTGATGGCCTAATTTTTGCCGGCTTTGACGTTTTGTCGGTTGCCAATAATCACATGCTTGATTATGGCAGGGCGGCAATGACTGATACTTTTTTCCGGCTGAAAGAGTCCGGTATTGACTATATCGGCGCAGGCTTTGACGAGAACGAGGCTTATGCTCCAAAAATTAAGGAGGTAAATGGCACAAAAATTGCTTTTTTAGCTTTTACAAATTTAGGCCCGGCTTCCTGGGGGGCTATTGAAAATAAATCAGGCATGGCTTTATTTAGTAAAGATAAGCTCGAAAAAGAAATTAAGGAAGCCAGAGATAAGGCCGATTTGGTCATAGTTTCATTTCATTTTGGAGATGAATATAAGACTTCCCCTACCGAAGAACAAAAGACAATTGCACAGCTTGCAATTGATTCTGGCGCTGACTTATTTGTGGGACATCATCCTCACGTTGTTGAACCTGTTGAAGAATACAAAGGAAAATATATTGCCTATTCTTTAGGGAACTTTGTTTTTGATCAGAATTTTTCTGATGAAACTATGAAAGGCCTGATGCTAAAGGTAATAGTTGAAAATGGAAGAATAAAAGAAGTTTCTCCCACTAATTTTATAATTAATCAATATTTTCAGCCGGAGATTTGACGCTATTTGTAATTTAAGCTAAACTTTTTTAGTACTTTGCAAATCAGGAGGCACTAAGGTTGGGAAAATTATGGCAGGGTTTAGCAGTAATCTCCATTCTGCTAATAATAATTTCTGACGTATATTTCAGGGGGCCTTTCTTTACTAGAGATGGGAAAATGGGTGGGCATAGGATTTTTTTTAACCCTTATAGGGATTGGAACTATAATTGCTCTTTTCGTAGGATTTTTATTGGCAAGAGGTAAAAGGCCACAAATAGTTAAAGATCCGAAAGCCTTCGCTTATTCGTTAGGAAAGATGCCCTCCATTGCTTTACAAGAAGAAGTTATATGCCGCGGACCCTTATTGGCTATACTACTCATCTGGCAATTGCCAGCAGTGACGTGGACCATATTGATAGTCATCGATGGATTACTATTCGGATTAGCTCATTTCGCTAATAGACCCATAGATATCTGGAAGCTAACTATCCTGTCTTGGATGGGAGTAATTTTGAGTGGGCTGGTGCTAGAAACTACTTCGCTTGTACCTTCCACCTTTCTTCATTTATCTTTGCTTATATTCCCGCAAGCTCTACGCCATTTTGCGCCAACACGTATTATAGCAAGACCTAAAAACACCTCTAATCCCGAAAACTAACAGTTTCGGGATTTTTTATTTTAGATTCCAAGAGATTAGATTATTTTTTATCTCAAATTTCCCTTCTAGAAATTTTTCTATTACCCAAATATTAGTTTTGCAGTGCTCGGTTATTTCCGAAACAGTAACTTGAGATTTTTTCAAAGATAAAGCCATAAAAAGCAAAATTTGATCTGCTAGGTGTCTATCTAAGCAAGCCTGAGACTTTTCTTCTTTTAATAGTTCTAAAGCCGCTTCTTTACCAACATTTTCTGCTCTTTTTCCTATTTTTCCTAAATTATCGGTTCCAATTAGGGTATTTTCAAATTCGGCAGCTATACAAAACTGGCTTCCTGGCGAGTCGGTTTGGTAATATTCTATTCTTTCTTCAATCGGCAGTTTTAATTTCCCCAAAACTTCTTTAGCTCCTGCTATTTGTCTTTCCGCTACCTTTTTTTGTTTTAAAAAATCAGAAGCTCCTGAAATAATTAAAATTTTTTTGAGGGTACCTCTTTTGGTCAAATTGGGACTTCTTAATTTCGAAGGAAACATCTTTATCTCGATTTTTGCCCCACCCTCTGGGTAGTATCCGCGTTTTATTATATTAATTTCCATTTTTGCCCCCATTTTTTCTAAGATTCTTAAAAAAACATATTTTAAATAATCAATCGTTGGTGAAAAGAAAGTATCAGTTGCTCCACCTTCAAAATTTATTTTTATTGGAGAAGCAGCAAAAAGGGAAGTGGGTATTAAGGCTTGAAGAGCTAGAGTTATGCTTCCAGCCGTATCGATTTTTATATTTAAGTTTTGAGAATGGATTTTGCCCGGATAAAATTTTACTTCTTTTGAATCCAAAAAGTCACCTTCTAATTCTCCATCACAAAACTGAGCTAATGATTTAATAGCTGTTAAATGCTGAGTAGCCAAACCTGGTTTTGGCCTGGAGCTTCTGATGTTAAAAATATGGCAAGGTTTTTTGGTAATAGCCGAAAGGGATAAAGCCGTCCTTAAAATTTGGCCCCCAGCTTCACCAAAAGATCCATCAATTTCTATCATTTTTATTATAAATTTTTTGAATAAAACAATTGGAAAAACATTCCCAATATAAAAATAGCCGTCATAATGTAAATCAGATAATTCGGGACATTTAAACTGTATTCAGGAGTCCTATCGCCTGACTTTTTGGCTTTTTTAAAAAGAAGTAAGATTATTATTCCTTCAATTGTTCCCAAGATTGTACCGGCAAAACCAACAACTTGAGTGAAATTTCTGAATTTTAAAAATAAAAGTAAGGGTAAAAAAGAAGAAGTTAAAGAGGCGAAAATTTTTGGGAAATGATAATCAAAAATTAGGGCATTTCTAAAATAAAGGCATATTATCAAAAAAGAGTCAGCTATTGTTATGACTCCAAAAAGCGCTCCCAAGGTTATTATTTTTTTCCCCAAAAACGGAACCAAACCAGAGAAAGCTTCTTCTGATGTGTTCCCATTGCTAACTCCAATTACTCCTAGGGAAAAAATTAGATATAAGATTATCGATACTAGAGAAGCGGATATTATAACTTTCTTGAAAATTTTTCTCTCTTCCCGGCTTTTTAGAATACCAGCTATTTCTGGTATGGCTGCAAATCCAGTTAAAGAAAACATTATTATTCCATAAGGCAAAAATATATTCTCCTTATTAACAAGGTTTAAATTATTAAACCTAAATTCTGGCAGGAGAAAACTAATAACGATAAAAATAATAATAAAAAAAGCAATATTCGTGAAAACAGCAGCGGGCGCAATTACTCGTAACCCTTTAAAAATGAAATATACTAAAAACGCCCAAAAGATCAGGCCAAATTGGAAAGCCGAAAGATTGATAGCAGAGGAAAAAATTATCTTAAGAAAGTTGCCTCCAAGTATAATGTAAGCCAAGAGGCTACTGGTTATTCCAATAACCATTGATATTGTAACCATAAGCTTTCCATTTTTCCCAAGATATTTTTGAGAGTAGCCGCTAAGTCTCATTTTCCCCTCGGTTCTTAAAATAGTTTCTCCAAACATTAAGTGCAAAAACATCACTGCTAATCCTAAGACAAAAAAATAAAAAAAGCCGGGGATTATGCCGCTTTTTGATATCACAAAAGGCAGTCCAAAAATTCCAGCCCCGATTATCGTTCCCATCATAACCGCTAGGGCCAAGAAAAATTTTTTATCAGGCATAGAATTATTTAGGAAGTTCTTCTTTTTTAAATTTCTTTCCGAATAATTTTTCTTCTATAATTCCTAATCCCGCTAAAATTAATACTGTGAAAAAAGAGACAAAGATGGCCGGAAAATATAAGTGGAATCCTATTGCCGCTCCAACTCCTGCCGTTACCCAGAGGCCGGCAGCTGTTGTCAGCCCTTCAATGTGGGATTGGCGAAATATAATTAATCCAGCGCCCAAAAAACCAATACCCAGAACGATTTGACCGACAATCCGCGCCGGATCGACAACAATTCCTTTTAGGCCCAGGAAAGGAAAAACGCTTTCATTAGAAATAATAGTAAATAATGCCGCACCCAAAGAAACTAGAGTGTAGGTTCTAAAGCCTGCTTCTTTGCCCTTGTATTCTCTCTCAATTCCCACTAGTCCTCCGAAAAGACTGGCTAAAAATAATTGGAAAATGATTTCTAAGTTATGAAATAACATGGTTTTTGAAAAAACCAAATTTAGGATAAAAGGCCCCTTTTAAATAATTTTTAGATTTTGTAAACTTTGTAATCTTCTCTGACTTTCTGGTTAACTTTTATACCGATTGAATCGCCAGCTTTAGCTTCTTCTATGTTTTGGTGTTCAGACTGCATCGATTCAACTGCTTGAGTAAAATCAGTCCCCCCGCCCGTTATTCTAATGGTATCGCCAACTTTTAAAGAATCAGAAAGATCAATGACAGCCACTCCGATTTTTGAAAAATAATGAGAGACTCTTCCTATGAGTTTGCCTTCTTCTTCGTTTGGCATTTTATTATAATTAGTTACAGATTAAGCAACTAAATATATAAATCCTGAAATTTTGTTTTACAAAATTTTGAAGACACGTAAGTGTCTCGGACGTTAGTTCAGGATTTCTATTTTAAGATTTTATGATTTCGACCTTTATCCTTTCTTATTTCCTTAATTAATTTTTCAACTAATTTTTTTGGATTTGTTTCATAAATAATCCTCCATTTTCCACGATGAGGACCTGTGGCTATAGATCTGATTCTGTCAGCTGTGCCACCAGTTCCTTCTAAAATCCCCACTGGTTTTTTAAGCTCAAAAGCAGTTACGAATTCGTGCAAAGTGCCCATCCGGCCGCAGATAATAATTACTCCATCGGCTGATTTGGTCATGATGATATTTCTGCCAGCATAATCAGCACCGGTATAAATCATTACGTCAAAGACGTCAACTGGCAGTTTGTATGTTTTCAGATGAGCAGTTTCAGAAGTTGCCGGAGAAAATCCGATACTGAATCCTCCTGCCTCCTTGAATCCTTTAGCGACCAAATAGGGAACGCCAGTTGTGGCACCTGTAACCAAGTTACATTTTTGTTTGGCGATTTCTCTTCCCACTTCTTTGCATATTTTCTCAATGCTTTTACAGCAATGGTCGATTTGGGCTGCTCCAGAGACAGCGATCTCAAATTTGTCTTTCATAATTTTATTTTATCAAACTAAAAACGGGAAGTAAACCTTCCCGTTTTTAGTGAGGGAGAAATGAGCTTAACAAGCTTGGCTTAATCTTTCTGCTTGCTTGGACATAGGCAAGGATGCATCTTTTGCCTCCCTTATTAAACCCACTTGTCCTTAGAGAAATATCTCGCACCCCCTCGTTTTCTATTCTACAGAAGCAAGGATTAATGTCAAGAGTTTTGTGCCCCTGGTAGGATTCGAACCTACATTTGAGGCTCCGGAGGCCTCCATTTTATCCATTAAATCACAGGGGCAAAAGTCATATTTTGCGGGGCGAACTAGCGAAGGTTCCGTCCGGACTGTTAGGGTTCGCCAGGGACGGATTACTTTTGGACCACTAAATAAAGATTTTGTCGGTTCCCTTCCCGATTCTTTATTACGCCGCCCTCTTTTATTTTAAAACCAGCTTCTTTTGCCAGATTTATTAATTCTGTTTCAGAAAAGCAATGGTAATATCTCTCAAGTTTCTTTCCCCAAGGTTCAAAAACATCTCTAAAATCGAGCATTGATTTCCCCAGTAATTTTAAAATGGTATATTTAATAAGTAGATAAGTTTGGTTTTGAAGTTTCCAGACAGTAAGAACCAGAATTCCTCCTGGCTTTAGAACTCTTCTCGCTTCTTCTAGGAATTTTAATCTGAGTTCTTTGGAAGGTATATGATGGAAGACGGCGATGCTGTATATTTTTTCAAAAAAAATATCAGGAAAAGATAAATTTATTCCCTCTTCAACTTGGAATTTAGCCTCAGGATTATTTTTTTGAGCAATATCAATAAGGTTTACAGAACTGTCTATTCCAATATAATCTATATTGTAAGTTTTGAATAATTTAAACCATCTGCCGTTTCCGCATCCCAGGTCCAAGACTTTATCTCCTGGTTTTAAGTAATTCTCAAATAAAAAAAACATTTCATCCCAGGTTTCGTCTCTGGTCCTTGAAAAATCTTCAGCAATTAAGTTATAATCTTGTCTAGTTTTGATTAATAAATATTCAGCGTATTCTTTGTCCATGGAAAAACTAGAATTAGAAATTAAAGAGTTATTTAAAAGTCCCATTAAAAGCGAGGCTGATTTAGCTTCTCTTAAAAGAAAGCTAGCCAAAAGAACAAATACAAGATGCGTCTCTAACGTTGAACTACTAAAAACATACCATAAATTGTTAAAAAATAAAAGGACAAGAAAATCAGAATTCTTGGAAAATTTGCTGAAAAAAAGAAAAATCAGGAGTCTTTCCGGTGTAATTATTGTTTCAGTTTTGACAAAGCCCTATTTTTGTCCTGGGAAATGCATTTTTTGCCCGAGCGAGAAGGGGCTTCCCAAAAGTTATCTCTCGGGCGAGCCAGCAGCGGAAAGGGCCAAAATGTTGAAATTCGACCCTTATTTACAAGTTAAAACAAGATTGGAAAGCTTAAGAAAACAGGGCCATCCCACTGACAAGATTGAATTAAGAATTATTGGAGGCAGTTTTTCAGTTTATCCAGAAGATTACAAGATATGGTTTCTATTAAATTGCTTTACTGCTGCCAACGGACGGAAAAATATTCCAGACAAGAAGGCGAATTGGAATATTTTAGAAAAAGAACAGAGAATAAACGAAAATGCAAAACAAAGGATTATCGGTATTAGCATTGAAACGAGGCCAGACTTAATTAATAGAGAAGAAATTTTAAATCTGAGAAAGCTTGGAGTGACAATGGTGGAATTAGGAGTTCAGACTGTATTTGATATGATTTTAAAAAAATGCAAAAGAGGTCATGGCCGAAAAGAGATTGTTTCAGCCACCGGGCTTTTAAAAGACGCTGGGTTTAAAGTCCTTTATCAAATGATGCCGAATTTACCAGGTTCAAATCCAAAAAAAGATTTGGAGTGCTTTAAAGAAATTTTTGAAAATCCGGACTTCAAACCTGATTGGTTAAAAATTTATCCCTGTTTGGTTTGCGAAGGATCGGAGCTTTTTGGAATCTGGAAGAAAGGCAAATATAAAACTTATTCTGATAAAAAACTAATCAGTCTTTTGGTAAAAATAAAAGCCATTCTGCCCTATTGGGTGAGAGTAGCCAGATTATTCCGTGATATCCCAAGTCAAAAAATCAGAGGGGGTTGTAAAGTTTCTAATTTAAGAGAAGTCGTGTTAGATACGATGAAAAAAGAAAAAAAGACTTGTCATTGTATTAGATGCCGCGAAGTAAGAGAAGATTACATCCCAGGAGAAAAAATTTATTTATTCCGAGATAACTATATGGCTTCAAACGATAAAGAAATATTCTTAAGCTTTGAGAATAAAAAAAGAACTAAATTATTTAGTTTTTTAAGATTAAGGATTCCTCAAAAAGAAAGTTTTATTCCTGTTCTCAAAAATTCAGCGATCATCAGAGAGCTGCAAACTTATGGACAATTAGTTCCTATATCGGGAAAATTAATTGCACCTCAGCATCAAGGACTTGGGAAAAAGTTGATAAAATTGGCAGAAAAAATATCAAAAAAAGAATTTAAGTTAAATAAAATTGCCGTGATTTCAGGCATAGGAGCAAGAGATTATTATCGTAATTTAGGTTATAAACTTAATGATAGCTATATGACAAAGAAACTGTGAAAAAACGATATTGACAAGTTGTCTTGCCTGAGTAAAATAGATGAAAATGTGTCCCAAAAGGCAAAAATCAATATTCCTATATTTAAAGGTCGAAAAATAAAGCCCGAAAGGGCGATTTTTTTTAAATAAAAATGAAAGAAAAAACTACTGTTGCTGTATTAGAAGGTCAGGTAATAAAATCGATGCGAAACTGGCTAGAAGGAGCTGGTTTTTTTGAGATCTTCCCGCCAAAAATAGTAAGAGCTTCGGGCGCTTGTGAAAATATCGATACCCTTTTTGAAGTCGGGGTCAATGGAAATAATCAATGGTTTAATCCCCAGAAACCTTGCCGAGCCTATTTGTCGCAGACTGCCCAGTTGTATCTTGAGGCTCTGACACCATATCTGAAAAAGGTTTACGCTATCGGTCCTAGCTTTAGAGCTGAAGCAGGGAATGATAACCGCCATTTAACGGAATTTACGATGCTGGAAATCGAATTTGCCGGCGGGTTTAATAATCTTTTAAGCTATATAGAAAAAACAATATTTAAATCAGTCAGAGATGTTATAAAACTACCGGCTGAGGAAAAAGAAAGATTGAATATTAACAAAGAAAATATAAAAAGACTGGAAAAAGTGAAACTTCCTTTTCCCAGAATCACCTATGATAAGGCAATACAGATTTTGGGTCTATCTTTTGGTGATGACATTTCTTCAAAGAATGAACAAAAGTTGGTAGGAAAATTTCAAAACCAGCCTTTATTTATCACTCGTTTTCCCAATCCGCTTTATGACCATGGGAAAGATATTGTTGTAGAGAAATTCTTCAATATGATTCCTGATCCGGAAAACCCAGCTAGAGTTTTATCAGCCGATTTGATTTTGCCTTTTGGCGGAGAAGCAGTTGGCGCGGCTCAGAGAGTTCACAGTTTTGAAGAACTAAAATGGAGATTAGAGAATTCTAGAATGTTTAAAAGACTTCAAGCAAAAGGAGGGGAGTTGAGCGATTTCGGCTGGTACTTTGAAAGAATAAAAGAAAAGAGCGTGCCCCATTCAGGTTGTGGCTTTGGTATTAGTAGAATTATGAAGTTCTTGATCGGAGAAGATGATGTAAAAAAAGTCATCACTTTTCCTTCTAATCAGGTTAATATAATCTAGTAAAAATTTTTAGTTTAGATTATTTTAGGTTTTTAATAAAAAATGCCCAGAAATGGGCAATTTTTTAAAATGGCATCTTGGAGGAATGCTTTTGAAAAGAAATTAAGCGTTGAGTGCATTTGTTATTCGCAAGAATTCGTGCACTTTTAAAGCAGAGGAGCTTTCTTTTTGGACTACTAATATCGATCCCTCTCTCTCAAATATAAGCACTTCTCCATTACCTACTGCTACTTCTTTATCAGTGCCCACGAATCCTCTAGTGACCCGTACCACCCTGAACCACCTATCTTTCTTTATTTTTTTTGGATCAGGGAAAATTTTGGCTGCATCAGTATTTAAGAAAATACTGCCCAAAGTTTCTTTAATAATACTTTTAGGATCGCTACAACCAGGGACGCTACAAATAAACAATATGCCCGAAAGATCTTCGTCGCCCTCTAATTCGACGCCAACGGTGTCAGGCTGCATTTTGCCTATTCTTACAAAGCTATTTCCATCCATTTTTTCACCTCCATCTTTAATTTGCAATGATACTTTTTGATGATAGCTGTTTCAAAAAATAGTGTCAACTTTTAAGAAACAAAGTAATTAAATATCCAATTATTGAAAAAAAGGCGATTGGTGGCAAGGCTGGGATTGCTCGACGTTCTTTTTGTCGAAAGAAAAACCAAAAACTGACCAAGAGACCAAATAAGGCGAAAAAAGCAACTATTATGGATTTTAAAATACCTTCTTCTATTAAAGAAATTGATAAAAGCAAAGGAAAAGCTATATCGCCACTTCCTAAAATCAAGGATTTTTCTCCTGGGTTCTCATTTACCAAGGGAGCAGTAAAACCGGAGATTTTGGAAGGCATTATCAAGCCGGGCAAGGCCCCGGCCTCATTCATTGCTTTTGCCATTTTAACCATATGTTTTGTTTTATAAACAGCGATAACGTCATAAATGGAAAATATTATCAATAAATAGATTACTGTTAACGGTTGTAATCTTGTCCCGAAGGCGCTGCCTATTCCAGCCACTCCAGAAATTAAAAGAAGATCGTGTAAAAAAACATTTGGTTTTTTTAACCAAATTACAATTAATATTAAAATTAATATTAAAGCTATTGGTTCACCCAGCCAAATTTCAAAAAAAACGAGACTGCCAAAAAAAACTGTTAAGATGAAAAATGATTTTAACAAAACTCTCTTTTTTAAACTAGATTTTACAAATTTTATAATTAGAAAAATTATTAGAACGACAAAAAAGGTGGTCAGGATAAATTGAGTATAAAAAGACGGAGTGGCTTCTATTTTCTGAATATTTGTGGTCTTACCCAACTTGTAGGCGGAAATTATTCCTAATACAAAAGTCAGGCAAAAAAACATAATTTCAAATAAAAGAATTGTTTGAGGATTTTTAGGGAAGGGAATTTCTTTTTGTGTTTCTTCTCCCATTTTTTAATTTATTTAATAATAAAATTTTTTGCCAATCTCTTTTTAGCTTCTTCTTTCTCTCTAATGGAAACTTGGCTTTTTTTAATCCCTTTTTCTATTATCTCTAAAGTTTTATCATATGTCGATCTGGAAACAGGAAAGGGGGTGCCGTCTTTTCCGCCGTGAGCAAATGAATATCTGGCTGGATCATTGTAAGAAGGTTTGGCACCATAAATTAATTCCGAAACAAGCGATAAAGCTCTAATGGTTCTGGGTCCCACCTCTTTTGTGGTTAGTAATTCTTCAAAGTTTTTCGGTTTTAAAAAATGGGCTTTTTCTACTGTTTTTTTCAGCCTCTTTAGATTAAATTTTTCATTTACGACTGGGTGCCAATGAAACTCCAGGTTTTCTAGTTCTATTTCGGCAAATCCCGGCAGTCTTTTTTGTTTCGTTAAAGAATCTGATTTCTCTAGTATTAGTCCGATGTCCCTTAAAAAGGTTTTTGGTTCCTTGTTGATTAATTCTGTGGAAACTTTCTTATTTTCTTTACTTTCTTTAGCTGTAAGATTTAAGGGTTTTCCTTTTAAGACTGAAATAATTCCAGAGTGTGGTTCTTCGGTGAAATCTTCTCGCCCTGAATCTTGCTGAAGGATTGACGAGTGCCAATGATATCTTCTGGCGGTTTGATTCTCAGTATTCATTCCTTGTTGGATGACTATCCAGTTGCCATTTTTTGTAAAGAGAAAATTATGATGATAAATTTGGTAACCTGCCTGGATTAAGGCCGAATCAACTTTGGCCGCGGTTTTTGATGCATAGACCAATTTATCAGCAAACCGAAATCCGCGGGATATCCCATAAGTTTGGATTTCTTCTGGAGTTTTTCTTGAGGTTTTCCCTTTCCCACCGCAGACATAAATGCCAAGTCTGTCTTGGGCTTCAAATAGAGAAGATTTTAATGCTCCCAGAACCGTTGTTGTTAAACCAGAAGAATTCCAGTCAAATCCCAGAACGCAACCCAAAGACTGAAACCAAATTGGATCAGAAAGGCGTTTTAAAAACTCCTCCACTCCGAATTCTTCAACAATGACCTCAGTTATTGCCCGGCCCAATTTTTCCATTCTTTGAAAAAGCCAAGGCGGACACCTGCCATAATCCAAAGGTACTGTAGCAATTCCTGTTCTCATATACTAATTCTACCAAAAAACTGGCCAAGAGCCAGTTTTTAATTATTCAATATTTTATCACTATCTTTTAATCCGGATAAGACCTGAACAAGGAATAATTTTTATTCCTTTCTCTTCCAGCTTATCCAAGAATAGGTTCATTCCTAGGGAATCAGAACTCATATGACCGACAATAACCACGTTAATATTGGTAGATTCCGCCTCTTTTTTGTGTTCTTCATCAATATGCATGCCGATTATTGTTCCGATTCCGGCAATAGCCATTTTTTCATAAAGTTTTGGGGAGCCTTCTGTCCCGCCGGTTATTTCAGTTATAGCAATTTTTCCGCATCTGTTTTCTTTATTGCCGACAAAAATCTTGGGGCCGGCTCCCATTTTCATTGCTTCTTTGTATTCCGGAATCTCTTTTAATAAGCTCAGCAATTCTTCAAGCGTTGTTATGTTTTTTGCTTTTTCAACTTTTTCTTTTAAAAATTTGGCGGCTAAATTATCGCAGGCTGTATGCAGACATATCAGGTTAAAGCCAAGAATTCTGGCTGCATCAACAGTTTTCTGATGATTGATCCTATTTAGCCCTCTGGCTACTTCGGATATTTTTTCTCGCATTAGCCCTTCAGCAACATTAATGGGAACTCCGTACTGGTTTAAAACATCACACTGGAGCTCCATGACCTCGGATAAGGTAGCTAGAGCTTTTCCTAAGGGATGATGAGAAATAATTAAGTCTATATCTCCTATTGCTTTTGCCAGCAAAACTTCGGCCGAATCAATATCAATTCCGGCCATTATCTTTTTAATTGGTTTATCCTGGGCAATATTTAGAATTCGGGAATCAGAATAAGGATTTTCCAATGTTTCAATATCAAAATCCGCCTTTTCTTTTTTGATTAAGCTTTCAAATTTTTGATTTTTCCTTTCCAGAACTTTCTTTAGGCCGTTGATTCCCCTAAAATCAGCTTTTTTTCCCATTTCTATCCCTAGATTGTAGATCTCTTTTGTTTTCATCTTTTTTCTCCTCTTTAGAAGGAGCAGTTTCTTTTTTACTGACTTTAATATTCTTATTTTTAGTCTCTGAAACCTGCTCTTTTATTTTAGGACTTTTTATGACTTTTTGGTAGAGTTCATTGATTAATTTTTTTTGCTCTTTTTGATCAAAAACCTCCTGATGGATTCGGGCTTTTTCTCGGCGAATGAATTTTTTTGTACTTTTTGGTAAATTATTTTTCATAATTTTTATTCACCTTTTAAAACTGCCAAGGGCACTAATTTAGCTACCTTTTTAGATAGGCCTGCGTTGTGAACGACGCCGACGACTTCCTCGATATTTTTATAAGCCATAGGTGCTTCTTCAGCTATTCCTCTCAAAGACCAGCACTTGCAAATAATCCCTTTTTTCTCTAGGTTTTTTACTACTTCTTCCCCAGAAATCATTCTGACTGCTTCATGTCGCGACATTGTCCTTCCTGCTCCGTGACAGGTTGAATAAAAAGCTTCCTCTCCTGTTTTTTGGCCAACTAGAATATAAGAAGCAGTGCCCATAGAACCTGGAATCAAGACCGGCTGGCCGACTTCTCTGTATTTTTCTGGGATTTCAGGGTGACCTGCAGGGAAGGCTCTGGTCGCTCCTTTCCGGTGCATGATAACATCAGTTTCTTTGCCATCAATATTATATTTTTCTTTTTTAATTATATTATGAGCTACATCATAAAGAGAAACTAAATCAGAATTTTTTTCTCCCAAAACTGATTTCCAGGCATTTCTGATAAAATGAGCTATCATTTGTCTGTTGGCCCAGGCATAATTTGCGGCGCAGGCAGAAGCCGCCATTGCTCTTTGCCCGTCAGGAGAGTTGAATGGCACGCAGGCAAACTCTCTATCCGGGACTTTTATTTTATATTTTCCCATCAGGCCCATAAATTCCCTTATATAATCAGTAGCAATCTGATGGCCTAAGCCTCTTGAGCCGCAATGAATCATGATTACAGCTTGGTCTTTGAATATTCCGAAAACAGTGGCCGCTTTTTCGTCCAAAATTTCTTCTACTTTTTGGATTTCCAGAAAATGATTGCCGGAACCCAAGGTTCCCACCTGATCTCTTCCTCTTTCTTTGGCGTGGGAAGAAACAGTTGAGGCGTCAGCCCATTCCATACGTCCTTTGGCTTCGCAGTTTTCCATATCTTCTTTTTCGGCGTAGCCTTTTCCAACAAGATATTTAATGCCGCCTTCTAGAAGCTTATCCAAAGAAGAATAGTCTAATTTTATTTTTCTTCCCTTACCTAATCCTGAAGGGACTTCTTTTTGGATTTCAGTTGCCAATTTATCCAAGTGAGATTTTATTTCCTCTTCTTTATAATTTGATTTTAAAAGTTTCATTCCACAGTTAATATCGTATCCTTGCATACCTGGAGAAATAATTCCTTCCTCTTCTGAGATAGCTGCCACCCCGCCAATAGGGGAGGCATAACCTTCGTGGCAGTCAGGCATGGCTATGCCGTATTTCAATATTCCTGGCAAACAGCAGACGTTTACCAATTGAGAAAGTGATCTGTCTCTAAAAACGTCATCTAGCATTTTTTCTGTGACGTAAACTCTGGCCGGAACTTTCATATCCTGTCTGAAAGATTTGGGCAATTCCCACAAAAAGTCAGTTATTTTTTGGAAATCTTGTTTTTGCATAGCGTCTTTGATTTTAACTAAATTTTTGATATTTGTCTACGATGTTGAATAAAAAAAGCGCCAAAAAAAAGCGCTTAGGGCTATGGATTTTATTGTGTTTTACTGTGTCCTAAGATTCTAATCATTTTTTCAGGGATAGGAGTTCCGCATTCTTTAAGTTTCTCCATTACTCCGCCTGCCAACGGACTAAGAAGGAAAGCTGCTCTTACATAGAAATCCTCTCTAGGGGCTTCAAAGACGTAGCCATTTTCTTTTGAGAGTGAAGAGTTTGCTGTGCCGACAATTGAAAAGATGAGTCCAGCAGCTTTTTTGTAGATTTCAACCCACTCTAACGTAGACTTTGTCTCGCCACTAAAAGAAATGGGCACTAATATATCTCCAGGCTTGGGTGGAGGCGGCAGGTAGCCTGTTGGCCAAGCTTCTCTGTTGACCATTCTGTTTAGATGTAGCATCCTTATGATTGTTATTTCGCCTACTTTTTTATCTGGCCCACGACCACCAATGACTATCCTTTCTCTACTAGCCGCTTCTTTAATTAATTCCTCATAATGTTTGGAAGAAAGGTAATCATCGATTATTTTGCCGATCACTTTCATTTCATTATTTATCGCAACCATAACTTCTTCTGCGCTTAAGTCGTTGTTTATTGCCTCTTTTATCATTCGGAATAGAATCATACTTGCTAGCTCGAACAAATCCTCAATAATTCCTGATTCAAGAGGATTAATCTCTTCATCCTTTTTTTCTTCTTCCCTGCCCTTTAGTTCAAGTACCACATCGCATTGTTGAGCTATTTCAGCTTTATGGTGTGAAGTAACCGTGCAGATAATGAACTTTTGGCTCCTTGTTTCTTTAGCGGCATTGATAAAGTCTCTGAGATCTTTCGCCATCTCTTTTGGTGAAGTCGTATTACCGCTTCCGGAGTTCACTAAAAGTAGGGTTTTACCACGTTTTTGTTCAAAAGCTGTTGCTGCCTCTGTAATATTGCTCCATTTCCAGCTGCTGTCGTCTTCATGGAAAGTGCGTTTATTGATTGCTCTCATTCCCAAAAAGAGTCCGTAAAGAGATCGTCCTTCTCCGACCAAGACTATTCTTCTACAATCCCTAATCTCTCTTAGAAGCTTTTCAAGCTCTTCTTTTTTAATTTTTCTCAGGTTTTGGCCAATCTTGTTTATATAGTCTACTTTTTGACATATTTTTTCTGTTTCTTCCATTTTATCCCTTCAAATTGTAAATGTTCTGCAGTTTTAAATTAACTAAAAAATAAAAGTTTGTCAAATTTTTTAAGATCAGATGTCAAAAAGTATCGTTGCTTCCCATGTCTCGTTTTCTTTTTGATGGATATCTAGATCGTGATAGGTTACAGCTTTTATATCTTCGCCGAATCTTTCTACTTTTTGGCCAGTTAGTTCTGCATCTAATTCAGCTACTTGTCCTGAGCTCGTCGAAGGATCGGTCAATTTTTTAAAATTAATATTAGTATAGATTTCTTTATTGGTTTGAATTAAATATAGAACCTCACTCAAGAAATCAATCAAAAGAGCTCCCAGGTCAAGAGAGCTTATTTTTATTATTCTTTTTGTTACAACGTTATTCAATTCAGGTTTTAAACTATCTGTCATCCCTTTTAGCATATTTAAAAATAACTCTTCCTTTGTTTTCCCAAAAGCTTTGATTTTCAGATCCGCCGGATGCTCTAAGATTTCATATTTTTCCATTGTTTTATTCTAATAAAGATATGTATGGAAAACTCCCTATTTACACCTTTAAAATTATTAAAAGAATATAAGGAAAACTTATTTTACACTTAAGACACCGAAAAAGTTTTCCACACTTGCCGTTTCAGAAATTAGCTAAGGTTTTTGTTTTGGCGTGGTATCTGGCTTTTTGTTAATAATATGTTCTTCAATGTGTTTTTTTGCTTTTACTTCTGCTCTAACTAAATCAAACATTATTTTATTTTGGGTTTCTACTTTTGATACGTCTAAATCGTTATATTTTAATTCGTTAAGTTTAAAGTGAAAAAGGCTATTCCTTATACCATAGTTAATCCTTTCGCAGAATTTTATAAAATCTTTCATATGTTCCCAACTTTTAGTTTGTTTAATTACGAATTTAAAAATATCGATTTTCTGTCCAAATGTGTCTTCTTTCAAGAGTAAGTCAATAAGTGCTGGATATTTGGCTTTATTTTTCTGGCTTTGTAATAAAGCGTAGTAAATAGTTGTTTGAATATTTTTCTCTAAATATCCTATTAGCAGAAAACAAAAAATAAAAGTATCGATTTCTTTTTCGGTAAAATTATTATTCATTATATTCATCGCTTTCAAGTTTTCTATAATTTTTTGTGTTGTGTAGGACATATTAAAAGTTTTAATAATTATTCACTACTTCCATAATAACAAATCCTCTTACGTGTGCCAGTGGAATAATTACCTAAAAAAGCCCTTTACTGGGTATTTTTTAATACTTGTTTTTATCTATTTACCGATATCTTAAAGTTAAAGGGTATATAATTTAAACCTTGTGCTATTTGTTCTACCAAAAAAACTGGCTAAAAAGCTAGTTGTGAATTGAAAGTCATAAATAAAAAAGGGGCTCAGTAAAAAACATACTGAACCCTTCTGGTTGCTATTTGCATTACGGAAGGTGCAAATTCAGAGATTAAAGAACTGCTTGTCGAGAACCTTCGTAAGTTTGGCCGCAGAAAGGACTTTGTGTTCCGATGAATACTTGTCTGCGACGACAGAAGACGACGGCAACATTACCGTTTGATTGGTGCGAGCCAGTGCAGAGGGTAACGCTTCCAAGATCAAGATGCCTGCCAGTCTCTATGAAATATTTTAGCTCAAAGAGCAATCGTTCCTCCAGTGTTATGCCCTGAACATCCCTATTCTTCAATTCTTTATCAGAAAATCCTCTTAACTCTTGATCTGGTTCAGTTTCATTGCAGAACCAGACGGCGTACATTTCCTTGCTTGTCCTTTCTGATCTGACTTTCTCAAGATTTATTCCATCCACCTTCGCTATTTCGCAAGGGAACAACTTTTCGCACTGTTTTAAGATAATCTGTGGCGTTATTCTTTTGGCTACAACGATCAATCGGTCGAAGCCTTCTTTTTTGGTGGGTATCTGAAGAGCTGAGAAATTTACTTCAATTCCAAAAAACTCGCGATATAGCTTCTGCCAAGCCTCAAGAGAATTATCTGGCGAAAAGGGATTTATGTGGTCATTGAAGGCTTTCAGTTGTGACAAGGTTATACTCCCGTCATCAATTTGTCTATGAAAATCTTTTAGCACGCCAGACCATTCCGACATGCTTCCGACCGCTTTTCCAACCATGATTGTTTCACCTCCTCTCGATTTTTCAGCCGGATTCTCCAGCGTTTCTAACTGTAGCGCACTATCTGTTATTTGTCAATGCTTGAAATTCTTCTCTTATTACTTTTCTATCGTCCCAAGGTATTTTTTGGGTTTTTTCAGCTATGCTGGTTTCGCAACCCTTACCAGTAATTATGACTATATCTCCGTCAGAAGCTGATTTTAAAGCATTTCTTATTGCTTCCCTTCTGTCTAATATTTTTTTTGCCTTACCTGTAATTCCTTGAGCCACTTGATTTATTATCTCCAAAGGATCTTCATCATATGGATCTTCATTGGTGACGATAATCTCATCACAATTATCAGCTGCTAGTTTTCCCAAAATTGGCCTTTTCCATTTATCTCGGCCGCCGCCGGCAGCTCCTAAAACGCAAATTAATTTTTTAGGTTTAAAATTATTTTTTAAAGTTTGATAAACTTTTTCTAAGGCATTAGGAGTAAAAGCATAATCAACGAAAACTTTGAAGGGAGCAGAAATTACTTCTTCCATTCTGCCAGGGACCCCCACAACTTTTTCCAAAGCTTTTTTGCAAATTTCCAGAGAAATATTCTGTGATTTGGCGATCGCTATTGCTGTTAAGCTATTATAAATATTGAAAAACCCCAACAGATTAATCTTAAAGTTTTGATTATTGGCTTTAAATTCTATTCCTTTTTCAGAAGCCGTCGCATTTTCTGCTTTTATGATTTCCGAGGCTTTAAAATTCTGCTCTATATTTATTCCGTAACCTATTTTAAAATCTGCTGGAAAGCGCCAAAAATATTCAGTATTATTATCGTCTAGGTTTAAAATATGGGTTTTTCTAGTTGCCTCAAAGAGCTTTCCTTTAGCTTCTTTATATTTTTCAAATGACCCGTGAGCTTCAATATGTTCTGGCGTTAAATTGGTAAAGGCTGCGACTGAAAAATCAATAAACTTATGGCGGTGTTGTTTAATTCCTTCAGAAGTAACCTCTAAAATTGCGTAATGGCAACCTGAATCCACCGCTTTTCTAAGAAACTTTTGGATTCTGAAACGGCCCGGCATAGTCATTTTTAAATCATTAACAAGCTCTTTGCTTCCGATTTTGAACCTGATAGAAGACAAAGAACAGACTTTTCCGCCAGCTTCCTCCAAAATCTTACTGGTTAAATCCACTACTGTTGATTTGCCATTGGTTCCGGTAACGCCAATAACAATTAATTTTCTTGAAGGAAAACGATAAAAAAAAGCTCCTAAAAAAGATAGGGAAAGATGGTACCAATTTATCAAAAATTGGGGTGCGATTTTTCGCAAAAAATTTGTCATTTTAAGACTGTCTCCCTAATATTTTCAGAGCTTCCTTTACTCGTTCTTTTGAATCAATATTTTTTGAGATCTTTGACAAGGCTGACTTTGCATTTTGCTTGAGAAAGCCTAGACTTATTAAAGCTTCCAAGGCTTCATCTTCCGAGCTTTCTGATATTTTTTTAGGTAAAACTTTTTTTATTTTTCTTGAAAGCTCCAAAATAATCATCTGGGCCTTCTTTTTTCCTATCATTGATATTCCTTCCAGAATTTTTTCGTCTCCCTTTTCTACTGCTTCTCTCAGTTTTTCCAATGGACCCAGGGAAGCTACTTCCAGAGCTGCTTTTGGGCCTATACTATGAATGTTGTTCAGGATATTGAAGAATTCAAGCTCTTCAAAACTTAAAAATCCATAAAGATCTTGGAGGTTTTCTCTTATATTAAGGAAGCAAAAAAGTTTGAGGTTTTCTCCTTCTCGTGGTATTTTAGTTAGAGTCTTTTGCGATAAAAAAACCTTGTAACCCACTCCGTTAACGTTTAAGACTAAAAATCTCTCTTTTTTTAATATTATTTTTCCTTCCAAATAAGCTATCATATATATAGTATATCATTTTTATGTTTAAACTTCATTCATCATTTAAGCCTACAGGAGACCAGCCACAGGCGATTGAAAAGTTAGAAAAAAACTTAAGGTCTGGGGCAAAACACAATGTTCTTTTAGGCGTGACAGGAGCTGGCAAAACTTTTGTCATGTCAAATATTATTGAAAAGATAGGAAAACCTGTTTTACTGATAAGCCACAATAAGACTCTGGCTGCCCAAACCTACCAGGAGTTTAGGGAATTTTTTCCCGGGAATGCCGTTCACTATTTTGTTTCTTATTACGATTACTATCAGCCCGAAGCTTACATTCCCCAATCTGATGTATATATAGAAAAGGACGTCAAAATCAATGAAGAGCTTGATAGATTAAGACATGCTGCTACCCAAGATCTTTTAAATAGGCAGGATGTTATCGTGGTTGCATCGGTTTCGGCGATATACAACATAGGTTCTCCAGAAGATTATCAAAAAGTATCTTTGGAGATTACGGCCGGCCAAAAAATAAAAAGAAAAGATTTCTTAAAAAATCTTGTTTCGCTCCAGTACCAGAGAAATGACACTGACTTAAAACCCGGGACTTTTAGAGTTAGGGGAGATATCGTTGAAATATCTCTGGTTACTGGTCAAGGAATAGTGAAAGTTGAATTATTCGGAGACGAGATAAGAGAAGTTTCAATTTCCCAAACCTTGCTAGCTCCAAGATACCAGCAAATAAAAAGTAAATACAGATTATTTCCAGCACATTTTTGGGTCACGCCTCAAGAAAAAATAGGCGTTGCTATTGAAAATATAAAACTGGAATTACAGATTCAAATCAAAAAGCTGAAAAAAGAAAAAAAGCTGTTAGAAGCTCAAAGACTAGAACAAAGAACGCGTTATGATTTAGAAATGCTTCAGGAAACAGGTTTCTGCCACGGAGTAGAGAATTATTCAAGACACCTTGAGTTTAGGAAACCAGGCGAACCGCCTTTTACCTTAATCGATTACTTTCCTAAAGACTTCCTCTTATTTATTGACGAATCCCACCAAACCTTATCCCAGCTTCATGCTATGGCAAATCAAGATCGGGCCAGAAAAAAGACTCTTATTGAATATGGTTTTAGGCTTCCCTCGGCTATTGATAACCGGCCTTTAACTTTTGAGGAATTTGAGAAAAAAATAAACCAGGTGGTTTATGTTTCAGCTACTCCCTCAGATGAAGAAAGGGAAAAGGCCGGGAAAAAATATACTGTTGAGCAGTTAATCCGGCCAACTGGATTGTTGGAGCCTTCAATTGAAATTCGGCCAACTAAAAATCAAGTTAAAGATTTGATTTTAGAAATTAAAGAAAGGACTAAAAAAAAGGAAAGAATTTTAGTTTTGACCTTAACCAAAAGATTAGCTGAGGCATTGGCCGAGTATCTAAACGAGGAAGGTGTTTCTTGCCAGTGGTTGCATTCGGAAGTTAAAACCCTTGAGAGGCCGGAAATATTAAAAAACCTAAGATTGGGTAAGTTTGATGTGCTGGTAGGGATTAATCTTTTGAGAGAAGGCTTAGATTTACCAGAAGTGGCTTTAGTAGCAATTTTAGATGCTGACAAAGAGGGTTTTTTAAGATCAGAGACGACTTTAATTCAAACTATGGGTAGGGCTGCCCGTCATATTTCAGGCCATGTTATTTTGTACGCTGATAAGATTACTAAGTCTATGGCTCTAGCCATTAAAGAAGTGAAAAGAAGAAGAAAAATTCAAGAAGAATACAATAAAACTCATAAGATTATTCCGCAGCCAATAGTTAAAGAAATCAGAGATTGGCCGTTTGCCAAAAAAGAAAAAGCTATAACCGCTGAATTTTGGATGGTCAGGGATAAAAAACTACTTGAAAAAGAAATGAAAGAAGCCGCTAAAAATCTGGATTTCGAAAGAGCAGCTGAGATTAGAGACTTGATAAAAACATTAAAATAGTTTAGACTGTATTTATAACCTATGGCAATAACAAAATCTGCTAAAAAAGCCCTTCGCCAGAGTATTAGGCGAAAAGCTGGAAACCTAGTTTATAGGGAAAAAATAAAAAGCCTTTTAAAAGAGGCTAGGAATTTAGTTTCTCAAAAAAAGGCTGAAGAAGCAAAATCTTTGATAGCTAAGATTTATCAAGCCCTAGATAAAGCTGCAAAAAAAGGAGTGATAAAGAAAAATACTGCTTCTAGGAAAAAATCAAGGATACTGAACCTAATTAATAAAACGAAAAAATAGTTTCATATTCCAGCAATAAATAAGTCGAGCGCAGCTTGGGGGTCCAGCTTTCCAGTTTTAATGTTTAGATCTACTTGAAAAATTTTTTGGTAGATCTTTTTTAATTCCTGGAAACTGAATTTTTGGGCTTGGTTATAACTTTTCTTTATAACGAATGGATGCAAGCCAGTTATTTTTTGAAAGTTGTAATAGGGTTTATTTTTTTCAACCAGATCCTTTATCAATAGAAGATTACGAAATTGGAAATTAATCATGGAAAGAAGATAAAGGGGGGAGTCCCCATTTTCTAAATGTTTATTTAGCAATTCCAAGGCCCTTTTTTTGTTTCTTGATGCTATTGCATCAATTGTTTCAAATATGTCAGTTTCAATTTTTGGTCTCACCATAATTTCAACATCTTTTTTTTCAATTACCTTACCTTTTTTGAAATTCACCAATTTTTTTATTTCATTTTCCATTTGCCAAAGGTCGTTTCCGACAAATTCAACTAATCCATCTAAGACATTAATTTCAATCCTCGCCTTGTAATTCTCAAACTCTTTTTTTACCCAATTTTTTAATTTGACACCTTCTAATGGTTCAAACTTTTGAGCTTTGGTTTTTTTCTCCAGGAATTTAAAAAAATTATTGCTCTCTGGAATTCCTTCCTCAAAGAATAAAAAAACATCAGCGGAATTTATGAAATATTTACTACTTTTTAAAAAATCTTCTTGAAACTTTTTATTGCTGGAAGTATTTTTTAAAACTATCAGTTTTTTTTCCTCAAACATTGAGATGGTGCCGGCATTATTCTTAAATTCTTGGAATTCTTTTTCTCTTAAATCGAGAGATCTTAAGTTTAGCCCGCTTTTGTGGATTTCTTTGTATTGGCTAATTATTTCATTTAGTTTCTGGGAAGATCTGAAAGTATCTTCACCGTAAAGAAAAATAATCATTTTCTTATTCTAAAAATATATTACTATAGTTTTTGGCACCTTGGGCAAAAATGAGCTGACCTCCCTCCTATTTTAACCCTCTTTATTATTCCGCCGCAAATTGGGCATTTCTCTCCTTCCTTGCGGTAAATCTTTCTGGCTTTATCATAAAATCCTTTTTCTCCAGAAGGTCTTCTGTAATCAGAAATTGATTCACCCCCTAGTTTTATCGCTAAAGGCAAGATTTTTTTTATGGCTTTGTAAATCTTTTTTAATTTTTCATCAGACAATTTGAATACTTTTTGAAAAGGATGAATTCTAGCCTCAAATAATACCTCGTCAGAATAAATATTACCTATCCCAGAGATGATCGATTGATCCATTAAAACCTGTTTTATCTTGCCTTTTTTCTTTTTTCCCAGAGCTTCTTTAAATTTTTTAAAAGTGAAATCTTTTTCTAAAGGTTCTGGCCCTAGGTTTTTCATTCCCCCAGAATTTTCTAGCTCATTAGTTTTCCATAGTTCAGCTTTGGCAAATTTTCTTAAGTCGGATAAAGCCAGTTGCCATCCATTATCTAGCCAGAATATCAAATGCAAAAATTTATTCATCGGGTCTTCTCTAAGAGGACCTGGGATTTTTGATTTCCAAATTCTTTTTTCCAACTTCCATTTACCCACTAATAGATGGCCGGTCATTTTCTGATGTACCAGCAAAGAATAACCATCACTTAATTCAAAAATAATATTTTTGGCCCTTCTCTTAATATTTTTAATTTTTTTTCCTCTTATTCCTTTTTTAAATTCCTCAAATTTATTAGGTCTTTTGATGAGTTTTGGAAAATCTGTCCAAACATTAAGAAAGGTCCTTCCCAGGACCTTTCTGTTTAAATCTCTGACAATTGTTTCTACTTCCGGAAGTTCCGGCATGTTACTTTAAAATAGTTCTAACTTTTTCAACAATTTCTTTTGGGGTAAAGTGAGCTTTGATAAGATAGTCGTTGGCTCCTAATTTGATACCTCTATCAACATCTATTTTCTCTCCGAGATTTGAGAGGATAATTACAGGAATTTTCTCAATCAGCGGATTTTTTCTTATTATAGACAAAACCTCAAAGCCATCAATTCCTGGCAAAATAAGATCAAGTAAAATTAAATCCGGTTTTTCTGACTCGGTTTTCTTTACTCCTTCTTCTCCATCTTTTGCAGAAGAAACTTCAAACTCTTCTTCAGTTAGTTTCTGAACTATTAATTCCCTTACGAATTTATCATCCTCTACAACTAAAATTTTGCGAGGCATAATTTTTAATCTGTTATTTTAAAATTGTTTTTATTTTTTCAACAATTTCGCTAAGAGTAAAATGAGCCTTGATTAAAAAATCGGTGGCACCTAAATTCATACCTTTTTCAATTTCTTCTTTCTGACCTAAGTTAGACAGGATAACCACTGGAATTTTATCAATATTCGGATCTTTCTTTATCTGTTCCAGGACTCCAAAACCGTCGATTCCAGGAAGAATAAGATCAAGTAGAATAATATCTGGTTTTTTCTCTTTGGCTTTTTTTAAACCTTCTTCTCCATCAACTGCCTCTACTATATCATAATTAGCTTTTTTCAGTTTTTGCGATATCAGATCTCTTAATATTGTATCATCCTCGACAATGAGAATGGTTTTTGGCATAGTTTTCTTTGATTTATTATTAAAAATTTTAATAATTATTATCTCCCGATTTGTTTAATTATTTTCTCAAGTAATACTTGAGGTTCGAATTCTGTTTTTATCAGCCAATCTTTGACTCCAAATCTTAGAGCTTTGCTTAATTCAACTGATTGTCCAGAATTCGAGATGATTATGACTGGGATTTTTTTTAAAGAAGGATTTTTTTCCATTTCTTTTAGCACGTCGAACCCACCCATCTTGGGCAAGATAATATCCAATAATATAAGATTGGGCCAGATTTCCCTCATTAATTTTAAACCCTCTTCTCCATCCCTAGCGATTGATAATTCGTAACCTTCTTTAACAAGCTTTCTCTTCAAGAGCTCGATCATAATTTCTTCGTCTTCGATTAATAAGATTTTTGGCATATTATCTAATTCTCGTAGTTTTCAGAGGTATAATGAAGAAGAATGTTGAGCCTTTTCCACTTTCTGATTCAAAACCAATTCTTCCACCATGCGCCTCGACAATGTTTTTGGCAAGGAACAGACCAAGGCCCGATCCTTCAGTGTCTAATCTCACCACATTGGACCCTCGGAAAAATCTCGTAAAAACTCTCATCTGTTGCTCTTTTGGAATTCCTACTCCCGTGTCCTTAACCCTGACCTCTACTTCATTTGTACCACGAATTATACTAACTGTCACTTTGCCGCCGGGAAAGGTATATTTTATTGCGTTATCAATAAAATTTTCGATAACTAATTTTATTTTTTCCTGATCCATTAAAATTTTAGGCAGATCTTCTGGCTGTTTGAATTCAACTTTAATACCTTTTTTCTTAGTTTCTTCTTTGAATAAATCAATCACTGATTGAGTAACATCGCCAATATCATAAAACAGCGGTTGAAAAATGTATCTTCCTTCCTCAATTCTTGTTACGTTCAGAAGATCATTGATTAAAGCAATCATTCTTTCGTTTGATTTATAAGTTTTTTCTAAAAATTCTATTTGTTCTTTAGTAAGCTGGCCTAGATCTCCTTCCAAGAATAATTTCAGAGTCCACTTAATTGCTGCCAAGGGAGTTCTTAATTGGTGAGCCGAGAGAGAGACAAACTCTGTTTTCATTCTTTCTATTAATTTCTCCCTGGTGATATTGTGTAATATAACCAAAGTTCCTAGTTTGTTTTTTCCTTGAAAAAAAGGAGCAGTTGTGACTTCTAGAACTAAGCCTCCTTCTTTTAAAGAAATCTCTTCCCGGAAAACTGTTTTGATATCTTCGCCAACTAAATTTACTAACAATCTTAAGTCAGAAATACTACTTAATTCAGAGATATGTTTTCCCATTATTTCTTTTTCTTCTACGCCCAAAAATCTTTTGGCTTGGGGACTAATCAAGGAAACTTTATTCTCTCTATCGAAAACTAAAAGACCATCAGTAAAATTACTGATGATTGCCAGAGTTTTGTTTTTTTCTTCCTCAGCCCTCCCTCTTTCTTTTTCGGTATCTTCCAGCATATTTAAGAGAGCCAGTCTCGTGTTTTTAATCTCTTCTTCCGTTTTCTGGATTTCACTTAAATCAAATAGTCCGATAAGATAACCATCTATTGTTCCCCCTTCGCTTTTTATCAGTTTAGCGAATACACTAACAGGCAGCTTAGTTTTTTCTTTTGTAAAAATAATAGTCTTTTTTCCCTGAACAAAACCATTTTTCAAAACTTCCTCAAATATTTTCTTAAATTTTTTTTCTTCAAAAATGAGATAAATTGTTTTTCCAACAATTTCCTCTTGTCTGTAGTTTGTTATTTTGCAAAATTCCGGATTAGTTTCCAGAATTTTTTCTTCATGACTCACCAAACAAACTGGTAACGGCAAGAAGTTGAACAGATCTTTAGCATAGTTTTCAGAAAGAGTCAGATTTTTAATTTTTTCACTATTTTTTTCTACAGACATTGTATTGAATAATTTTTATTCATCTTTTTTATCTTCTTCTTTTCCCAATTTTTTTATCGTATTTTTCAACTCGATCATCTTTAATTCTCTACCAACAGCCAATCTGTTAAATCTTTCCAACTCCTCTACTTTTTCCTGTAACTCTCCTGTTCTTTCCTCGACTATTTTTTCCTGTTTTTCAACCAATTCTTTTAACTCCTCAGTCCTTATAGTAACTTTTTCTTCCAAACTTGCCCTTTCTTCTTCTAGTTCCCAAGTTCTTTCTCTAACTTTCGTTTCCAGAGTAGACTTTATTTCTTCTAGCTCTCGGGTTCGTTCTTTTAGCCTATCGGCAAAGATACCAGTAGCTAAAGAGATAAGGATAAAAACTCCCCAGACCGGCGTGATCAGAGTGGTCAATACGTAATAAAAATTAGTATAAAGACCAGAAAAGAGAAAAATTTCATAGTGAGGAATAATCTTCAAATATTCAAAAAATACCAGGCCCGTATAGAAAACCAAGGCGGCAAAAGTTATTAACAGCCCTGTAAATCTGGGTAGAAAAATGTTGGCATAAATTATAGTGAATATATAAAAAATGGCGCCCATCCACTCGATCCCGCCGATGAAATGAATCATCGTAGTTAATAAAACAAGTTCGAAAGCAAAATATCCGAAATGTATATTCTCTATTTTTTGTCGAGTGGTTTGTCTTTTGATGATCCAGGAAAAAAAGTAAGTCGTTAGAAGCCAAAAAATCAGAATAACAAAAACTATTGGCCGGTTAAAGATTTTGAGTACAAACTGCAGAATCAGGGCCAAGATTATTAAAACAACTATAGTTAGTCTTCGAGTAAAAATCGTTGGTCTGATTTCTTTTAAGATCTTACTCTTTTCTGTTTCTTCTAGAGGGTTTTTTTCCATAACTTTTATTTATTTTAACATAGTTTTAATCTCTAGCAAGCTGTGAAATTAAAAAAGGGCTAATATTAACCCTTTTTTACGATAATTTTTATTTTTTGAACTCTTCTAACTCTCCCCAATTGCTTCCTATTTCCAGATCTATTTTCAGGGGGGCTTCTAATTTTATAACATTTTCCATTGCGCTTTTAATTTTAGCAGCCAGTTCTAATTCTTTTCCTCTTAGTTCGAAGATAAGCTCATCATGCACTTGCAGAACCATTCTTGCTTCTTTTTCGTGAGGTTTGAGAATTTTATCACATTCAATCATTGCTATTTTTATGACATCAGCTGCTGTTCCTTGGATTGGATGATTGATGGCCATTCTTTCAGCTGCCCTTTGTAATCTTGGGTCTAAAGAATCGATTTCAGGCAAGAATCTTTTTCTTCCAAAAAGAGTTTCAATAAAACCAGTTTCTCTTACTTTTTCAATAGAGTTTTTGACATAGATAGCTATTCCTTCAAAGTTTTTAAAATATTCTTCGATAAACAACTTAGCTTCTTTTCTAGATACTTTGGCGCTCTCGGCAAAGCCATAAGCACCCATACCATAAAGAACCCCGAAGTTTAGGGTTTTGGCTACTGACCGCATTTCTTCATTAATTTTTTCTTCTGGAACCTTAAATATTTTTGAAGCCGTTATTTTATGAATATCTTTACCTTCTTTGAAAAAATGAATCATTTCTTTGTCTTTGGCAATGGAAGCGGCTATTCTTAATTCCATTTGTGAGTAATCTGCCGAAAGAAATTTAAAATTATCCTCTGCCCAAAAACATTTTCGAATTTGTTTGCCCAACTCTCCTTTTATGGGAATATTCTGGAGATTAGGATTAGAGCAAGACAATCTGCCAGTTACTGTGCCCAATTGGTCGAATTGAGGGTGAATTCTTCCATCTTCAGGATTGATCCAGTTGGGCAAGGCATCAACAAAGCCGGATTTCAACTTAAAGAGTTCGCGGTATTCTAGTACTAAATTGACTATTCCGTGCTGACTTTTTAATTTTTCCAGCTCTGGAGAAGAAGTAGAAATTACCCCGCCTGGTGTTTTTTTAAGGCCCTTAACAGATATTTTTAGTTTTTGAAAAATAACTTCTGATAATTGTTGCGGAGAATTAATGTTGAATTCAGCTCCGGATAGCTTATAGATTTCTTTTTCAAGATTTTTTACCTTAATTTCCAGCTTGCTTGAAAGTTCTTTTAAAGAATCAACATTTACTTTTATTCCATTTTTTTCTATCTTGCTGATAACCGGAATTAAATCTTTTTCAATTTCATAAATCTTTTTGGAAAAAAATCCGTCTTTGTAGAAATTTTCGACTTCCTGCAAGGTCCCAATTGGTTTTTCTAAATTTAAAATTTGATTTCTTCCTCTTGGCATTTTATCAGAAAGAGGTAATTTATTAATTAGGCTGTAAAACTCAAAATCTTTAAGAACTTTTATTACTTTTTCTTCATCATATTTTCCCCATTGGCAATCTTTGATATCAAAATCTATAGGCACTTCTTTATTAATATCAGTCAGGGTCTTATAGAAAAAGGCCCGATCCTTAAATTTTTTAAGTAATATTAAAAGGCGAGGATTCAGCAAGGCTTTTTTTTCTGGGGACAAATTTTCTAGTTTGTCTATATCTTTATATAGATCCTTAAGGTTTTTAAACTCTCTTATCAAATCAATGGCTGTTTTTTCTCCAATTCCCGGAACGCCCGGCACATTGTCTGATGGATCTCCTTTCAGGGCTTTAAAATCGGAAAGTTGTTTCGGAACCAGCCCTCCATATTTTTCTTCAACTTTTTTTTCGTCGTAAAGAACCGTGTCTTTTAATCCTTTCCTGAAGGTGTAAACTTTTGTCTGTGGGTTTATCAACTGAAGGGTGTCCAGATCTCCGCTCAAGATGAAGGTTTCTATTTTATGAGGAGATTTTTTTGAAACTGATTCTGAAATGGTGCCGATAACGTCATCGGCCTCAAACCCTTCTTTTTCGAAAATAGGGACATTAAAAACTTTTAAAACTTCTTTTACTTTTGGCAATTGATTATACAACTCATCTGGCGCTTTATGTCTGGTCGCTTTGTAATCGGTAAATTTTTTATGCCTAAAAGTGGGAGCAGCCAGGTCAAAGGTGGCAACGACAAAGTCAGGCTGGAAATCTTTTATTACTTTCAGAAAGACAAGTAAAAATCCATAAACAGCATTTACTATTTCTCCTTTTTTGGTAGATAGAGGCGGCAGGGCATGATAAGCTCGGTGGACCAAAGCATTTCCGTCAATAATAATTAATCGTTTTTTTTCATCTATCATATTTTATTTCGTGCAAGGTTTCGTAATCTTAAAACCTTATTTTCTATTTTAATTTTTCTTTTATTCCGATCAACAAATTCAAAACTAATCCAGATTGTATTTTTGGGCATAATTTTTTTTACCTTGTCTGCCCATTCAATGGCAATGATATTTTTGGGGTCGGAAATTATTGTTTTAAAACCCAAGCTTAATATTTCTTTTGATTTTATAATCCGATAACAGTCAAAATGATAGAAATTGCTAAATTGTTTGATTAGGGAATTTTTCAATCCAAATCTTTTCATTATCAAAAAGGTGGGGCTTAAAATTTTTTGTTTAATTCCCAAACCTTTGGCAAAACCTTGCAAAAAAGTGGTTTTCCCGCCTCCTAAATCTCCTCTTAAGCCAAAAACCAAAGTTTTTCGCCCTTTTTCTTCAGTTATTTTTTTAGCCAAAAACTCTCCTAAACGTTTAGTTTCGGTGGGATTAACACTTAAACGCTCAAAATATTTGACCATTTTTTTAAAATAATATAAACTAAGGAAAGTTCTACTTCTATTTTAAAAGATTTTTAAACTTTATGGAAACGGAAAGAGGAAAAATTACCGGCGAAGTAAATGTGCCAACCACTCTTTTTAAGGAAGTTACGAATTTAGTTGAGTTCAAGAAAAAAATTGAAGAATTTTTAAAAGCGAACACCACCGAGCTCTTGGGTATTATTCTTGGTGGAACTGTTGCTCTCAATGCCTCTGATATTCATATTGAACCAGAAGAAGGACGGGCGAAGCTAAGAGTAAGAATTGACGGTGTTTTACAAGATGTTTTATTTTTTGAACCAAAGTTATATAAGGTTCTTCTTTCTCGGGTAAAGCTTCTTTCCGGCTTAAAATTAAATGTTAGCAGTCGACCTCAAGATGGTCGATTTACTATTTTAATGGGGGAAACAATAATCGAAATCAGGGTTTCAACCTTGCCAGCTGAAAGCGGTGAGTCTATAGTAATGAGAGCTTTAAATCCAAAGAATCTTATTGAAATTGAGGCTCTGGGTTTAAGAAAAGATTTAGTTGAGATATTCAACAAAGAAATGCAGAGGCCTAACGGCATGATTATAGTTACGGGTCCAACTGGTTCTGGTAAAACCACCACCCTTTATGCCGTTTTAAAAAAAATCAACAGCCCTGATATTAAAATTATAACAATTGAAGATCCGATTGAGTATCACGTTGAAGGACTTTCCCAAACTCAAGTTGATTCGGAAAAAGGATATAACTTTGCTAATGGTCTTAAAGCTTTAATGAGGCAAGACCCTGACGTTATCTTAGTCGGTGAAATCAGGGATCTGGAAACAGCCGAAATTGCCTTGCAGGCTGCTTTGACTGGCCACTTGGTATTTTCCACTTTACACACCAACGATGCAGCTGGTGCAGTAGCAAGATTGGTTGACTTGGGAGTTAGACCTGTTTCTATTGCGCCGGCAATTAATATGATAGTGGCCCAGAGATTACCGAGAAAAGTTTGCAAAAAATGCGCAAAGCTTATTTTACCTTCTCCCAAAGATCTAGCAAAAATAAAAAAAGGCCTGACAGGCGTAAAAAAAGAAATTTTACCCCCAGCTTTTTTTGCCCAAGATTTTAAAATTCCCAAACCTGTCGGATGTAAAGTGTGTAACGCTTCCGGCTACCGGGGGAGAGTAGGGATATATGAAACTTTTTTAGTAGACGATGAAATGGAAAGATTTATACTAACTTCTCCTTCAATAGTGGCAATGCGAGAGCTTGCTATTAAAAAAGGAATGGTTTTAATGCAACAAGACGGCTTAATAAAAGTTTTAGAAGGGACAACCACTCTAGACGAAATCGAAAGAGTGGCTGGTGAAGTTGAATAAAAAAATAGCCCGAGAACTGGGGGCAGTGCTTTAGTTGTCAGAAACAAAGTTTAGAATCTTTCTGAGGAGTAATCCAGCCGGAGCCAGATTATCCGACTAAGAAAGATTCCAACCCCCAGTTCTCGAGCTATACCATATTCTATCAGATTATGAATAATTTGTCAAGAGCTACATCCCCAATCGAAAATCAAGAAGATAAAACTTTAGATTTAACTTTAAGGCCTCAAAGTTGGGACGAATTTATCGGTCAGGACAAGGTAAAGCAAAATCTAAAGATTATCATAGAAGCGGCACATAAAAGAAAAGAGGCGCCAGAACACCTCCTGTTTTATGGCAACAGCGGTTTGGGAAAAACGACCCTTGCTATTCTTATTGCTCAAGAAATGGAAAAAAATATAAGAGTTGTTTCTGGTCCCGCCATTGAAAAAGCTGGAGACTTAGTTGCCATTCTGACCAATCTAACAGATGGCGAAATTTTATTTATTGATGAGTGTCACAGATTAAATAAAGTTTGCGAGGAGTATCTTTATTCAGCCATGGAGGATTTTAAACTAAACCTGATTTTAGGCAAAGGTCCAATGGCTAGAACTTTAGAGTTGGAAGTTCCTCATTTTACTTTAATTGGAGCCACAACTCGGCTTGCTCTTTTGAGCTCTCCATTAAGATCGCGTTTTGGAGCCACCTTCCAGTTAAATTTTTATAATATTTCTGATATTGAAAAAATTATTCAAAGATCAGGCAACATCTTAAGTGTTGAAATTGAGCCAGAAGCTGTTAATCTTATCGCTAAAAGATCTCGTTTTACTCCCAGGGTAGCAAACCGGCTTTTAAAACGAGTCAGGGATTTTGCTCAAGTTGAAGGAAAAGGAGTGGTTACCAAGGAAATTGCTAAAAAAGCTTTGGATTTTTTAGAAATCGATGAGTTTGGCTTGGAATCCGGCGACCGAAGAATTCTAGAGGTAATCATCAAAAAATTTAATGGCGGGCCAGTCGGACTTCAGGCAATTGGAGCCGCTGCTTCTGAAGAAGAGGATACGATAATGGATATTTATGAACCCTATTTAATGCAATTAGGCTTTATTGAGAGGACATCAAAAGGCAGAGTAGCCACTAATTTAGCTTACAAACACTTCAAAAATTTCGACGATCAAAAAAGACTGATATGAAAAAAGCATATTCATATCTGGCGTTTTTTACGCTTTTTTTATTGCTTTTTGCTTCTAATTGTTTTGCTGAAAATTCCTTAGATGTTGTTATAAACGAAATCGCCTGGATGGGAACTTCAGTTTCTTATAACGATGAGTGGATTGAGTTATATAATAATACCGATTCTCCAATAAATTTAGATAGCTGGTCGCTTAAAGCCAGCGACGGAACTCCTAACATCACCTTGACGGGAATTCTTCCCGCTAAGGGATTTTTCATCTTGGAGAGAACCGACGACGATACTTTGCCTGAAATTTTAGCTGATCAAATTTATACTGGAGCTTTGGGAAATGCTGGAGAAAATTTAAAGCTTTATGACAATTCTGGAAATTTAATAGATTTAGTTGATTGTTCCGGTGGTTGGTTTTCGGGAAATAATGAAACTAAGCAAACTATGGAGAGAAAAGATAGCCAAGCTTTGGACAATGATTCTAGCAACTGGCAGACGAGCCAGAATCCGGGCGGAACGCCGAAAACAATTATCAATCAACAAATAACAACTGACAACAAAGAAGAAATAAAATCCGAAGAGCCAAAAATAATAGAAGAAACTCAGCCTCAACCGACAGAAGAAAAAACTGAAAGCTATCCTGCCGGTATTATATTCAACGAAATTCTTCCTTCGCCAAAAGGTTCGGACGAAACTGAAGAATGGATCGAAATCTTCAACAAGAACGATTTTGAGGTTGATTTATCCGGTTGGAAAATATCTGATACTTTAGGCAAAGTCACTACATATATTTTTCCTGACGGAACAAAAATTCCAACTAAAGGATTTTTGGTTTTGAATCGGCCAACAACAAAAATTACTTTAAACAACGATGGTGATACTTTAAATTTAATTCAGCCAAATGGAAACATTATAGATAAAGTTTCTTTTGAAAAAGCGCCAATAGGCCAGTCATACAATAAAATAGAAAATAGTTGGATTTGGAGCGATAATTTAACTCAAGGGTCAGAAAATAATATTCCTAAAGAAGAATCAGAAAAAGAAAGCCAAGCAGAAAATAATAAAGAGAAGGGATTAGCTGCGGTCAGTAGCCTTTTGAATGAAGAGAATCAGTCTGGAGAGGGAACGACAAAGTTTCCATTAATTCTTGCGGCTGCTTTAGCTATCGCTATTTTTTCAGGATTAACTATTTTGTTTTTGAGAAAAAGATTAAAACCGGAAAATTAAAGGTTTGAATCCTACCTCAGAGTAAAAACAAAATCCACCCTACAGATGGATTTTGTTTTTACTCTGAGTGATGTGGTGAGAACCTATCCTCCGAATTGGCCCGCCATAGGCGGGAGCAATGTCCTTCGGGCAACTCTTCGAGTCCTGTCCGCGGAGCAAAATAAATCGCCAATCAGGCGGTTTTTTGGTTCGCCTCTCTATTGACAAAATATATTTATTTGCTATAATGTATTCAGCATAAAGGAGGAAAAAAAGTGTTTAAGAACATTGAATTGATGAGCTTTGAGGAAAAGCAATGCCTTCGAGAAAAAGTGAAGAATGTTGTATTCGCAGAGATGCATAAACCTTCCTACGTGAAAGAGCTAAAGGAACTCGATGCCATAAAGTCCGAGGAAGAATTGAGGGCCCTTGAGAGCATTTTCAAAGCTTTCGAGATACTTTCTGATGAAGAACTATACTTTGCTCTTACTGAACAATTTTGGAGCGCTGGACCAAGAGAAGCCATAGAGGTAGTCCGAATGGTTTTAGCTGTGAGGATGAAGAAATGGAACATGCGATTATTGCTTCGGGCGAATCGTGAGAAGTGGTGCCTTGGAGACACTGCTGAGAAAATTATAACTGAACGAACACTACAGAAATACAAGAATAGTGAAGAGGAGCTGAAGAAGGCCACCGCCGCAAAAGATCGTCTAATTTCCTTACCAGCTAAAATTGCCTTAGAAATTTCCTCAAAGAGGAAAACAAAGATTGAATATATGCGAAAAGCACTAAAGCTTGAACCATCATAAGATTCCAAATAAGGGGCTCCAATTTTTCAAAAACGAATAATTGTCCCCATTTTTTCTTTTATTTTGAACTCAAAACAGGTTCTAACATCGTCCATAAAATCGCCAATCGGGCGGTTTTTTGGTAGAATTGAAATGAATACATAATAAACAAAAATGCTATCCTATACCTTTCTTTATCTTGCCGCCGCCTTTTTAGGCTATCTTATTGGACGTTTTGGTCACCGTTATCTGAATGATTGGTTAAGAAACCCTAAATGGGCAATTCATCATTGGATTTATGGGTTCATTTTAATGATTATTGGCTTAATTTTCCATAAAGAACAATTGGGGTTATTGGTATTATTTTTTGGTTTCGGAGATTTCATAAGCGACCTCAAGGATTTCTTACAATTAAAATTTATTGGACCAGACGACAAAGCTGAAAAGAAGTTTTGGGGAATTGATTAAAACAGATTCTAACATTGTCCATTAGGGGGAGCTAATTACGCCCGAGAGTTTTTCTATCGGGGTTTTGGTTAATAAAAAAGCCGCAACTGGTTTTTCATTCGCGGCATAATTAAGAAAAAGAGATAGATGGGTTTAAGTGTCTAATTCTTCGATTTGCTCTTGCAACTTTGCATAAAGCAGAGGATTTTTTTGGGCGAGGATATTCAATGTTGCCTGGACTGCATTTTCTTCTGGCCAAGCAGTCATAAGCGGCACCGAAGATGGCATTCTAATGCTACTCCAGAGATCTTCAGGATATTCCTTGAGCGTTGCAGGTGTTGCTATTACAGGCCATGCTGTGTGGGTAGCAAGTATAGGTCCGAGACCGTTGCTTCTACCGACTTTTGCGACTATTACTCCTCCGTCAGGATAATTTCCCATCAACTCTTCGAGTTTTTCTAGGCACGCTTTGGTTGTTTTATGTCCCGAAAGGACCACATTTACAACATCGACTCCATAGCAAAGAGGTGCTTTTGGAGACTCGTCTTTATCTGAGCCCGTCCAAATAACGAGAGCTTGTTTTGGGATCCGGATTTGTTCTACTAGGGTGGCTACAGTGCCATATTTCTGTTCTACCTCATCAAGTTTTTCACCTTGCCTGAAAGCTTCTTTGCTTAATTCCTGCCAGTTTTGATCTCTAAGTCTCCAGCTGTCATTATCAATTACATCAGCAACAATGATCCTTCCTTCTGGATCTATGCCTAGTTCGATTTTGAGGTCAATAAAGTGAAGTCCAAACATATTCCAGGCGCCTTCGAGTACAAGGAAAACTTTTCGAAGAATATTTTCTATCTCCTCTTTTCTTTCCTGAGCTCGCTCACCGAGAACTTGCCAATCTTTGATTGTTCTGTTCAGATCCGCTTCAGTATCCCAATTCGGCTTCTTAGAGTGGAAAAGCTTCCATTTTTCTTCCAAGGGGTTAACGATAAGGGGATCTTCTTCACCCTTTTGCGGATCAAGACCCTCAACTATTTTTTGGTCATCTTGTCCAATAAATTCGCCTCTTGTCGTTTTCAAGAAGAACTCTGTGACTAATCTATGGAAACGATGCGGCGGCTGATCTTTTGGTTTTTCAAACTCTGGATGCCTTTTAGTAAAACTACCCACTGCGAATCTGCGGGCAACGATTTCGAGTTGTATCATATTGCACTTTGAAGCAACGAATTCTGTGGGAGAAATTTGTTCCTGGTAGGCGACTGGAATTTGAGCATTTCTTAGAAGTTCGAATACCCGACAGGTTGTGGTCGTTGCAAAAACAGATTTGGTTTTAAAGGTTCTGGTTTTTGAGGGATCGTCAAATGCGGTTATGTCTTCCTTGTTTTCGACTATTACGAATTGTCCTCCGCTACCGGCAACTTCGAAAATCTTCTTTGTCTTGCCTTCTGTCAGTAATTTACCTTTTTCATATTTCATTCGATTTACCTCCTAAACGTTTTGTATTCCCTGTATAAGTTAGTTTATAAAAAATGTCAAATTTATTTGACATTTTTTAATTTAAATCCTATATTTCTTTTAGTTAGCACCTAATATGGAGAATAAGGAAAATGATCGAAAGATATTCAGATCCGGAAATAACCAGAATCTGGTCAAATGAGAACAAAGTAAAGCTTTGGGAGAAAACCGAACTCGCTGTAATTCAAGCAATGGTTACCTTAAAACAACTTGAAGAGAAAGACTGTGCCGAGATTCTCTCTGCTTTAAAGGCAAACCCAATCGATATTCAGTGGTGGCTTGAAAAAGAAAAGGAGCTTAAGCACGACCTCAATGCTTTCGTTGCAGAAAGAACAAGGTTTTTGCCTCCACGTCTTCAGCAGTATTTCCATCAGAAGATAACCTCCTATGACGTAGAAGAGCCAGCTTTTGCAATGATGTTGATAGAATCTCTTGAGATAGTCAGGGGTTATTATGTAAAACTCGCAGATCTACTTGCGGAGATGGCTAAAAAATACCGATTCACCATAATGAACGGTAGAACTCATGGGCAAGAAGCAGAATTACAAACATTTGGGAAAAGAATTCTCACTTGGTTTAAGGACCTTGCTTTAGATATGCTTAACTGGGTTCAAGCTAAAGAAAAGTTACAATACTCAAAGTTGTCAGGAGCAGTTGGAAATTACACCGGTATTTCGCCAGAATTAGAACTAGAAACTCTGAAAATACTTGGTTTTAAACCATACTACGGAGCAACTCAGATCATGCCTAGAGAAATCTATGCACCAATAGCCCAGAGTTTGTGCCAGATAGTTTTGACTCTTGATAAGATAGCTACCGCCATCCGATTGGGAGCAAGAAGCGGCCGACCAATTTTCCAAGAACCTTTTAGCAAGAAACAGACGGGTTCTTCAACGATGCCGCACAAGAAGAACACAATTTCGACGGAACAAGAAGAGGGAATGGGACGAATGGCACTAGGATATCTGGCCATGATTATGCTGAACATCAGAACTTGGGAAGAAAGAGCGATAGAGCAATCTTGCGTTGAAAGAATTGCTTGGCCCGACCTTTTCCATGTGGTGGTTCACTCTTTGAAAACAATGACCAAAGTTCTAAGTGGTTTGGTAGTCTATTCAGACAACATGCTTCTTGAAATCATTGAATCTCGGGGTTGTTATGCTTCGAGCGCAGCAAAGGAAGCACTTAAAAAGCTTGGCGAACCATACGGTCTTACTGTCGAAGAATGTTACAGAATAATACAACTTGCTGCCTTCAATGTCTTCGAACCCTCAAAAGAAATAGAGAGAATACGCGAGAACCTACCAGTCTCACTCGACCACGCAGATACAATATTTGTGAACTTTCAAGTTCTAAAAAGAGAAACCCCGGTCTCGATCAGAGACGTAATTGCAGAAGGACTTCTAAGAGTTTCGCAGCAGCTAGGTACCACAGAAAAGGACGTTCAGAGATGGAACGAGATCTTGAAACAAATCTTCAGCAACCCGACATATCGTGGAATCTGGAATGCAATTTTCCTGCCATCAAATCTACTGCAAAACGAAACAGTTCTTTATCAAAATATATTAGGTATTGAAAGCTAAACACAATGCGTAAAGAGGCAAAATCTCATTTTTACCTCTTTTTATTTAAAGCACTGTTTTTCTGTGATATAATTGAAAAATAATATTAATTTTCTGCTTTTCGCACTATGAAAAAAATCTTAAAGATTTTATTTCTAATCTGGTTTGTTATTCTGGTTTACTTTAATTTTTTCCAAAAACAAATTAGTTCTTTATGCGCCATAGGAAAACTTCCTTCAGGATTATTAGTGACTGCCCAGATCTTAGGTGTTTTTTGGATAGGTTTACCTTTCTCTTGTATTTTAAAATATGTTATTGATCAGTTTGGCAAAATGCTGTTTTCTAAACCTGCAGGAAAAAAAGAAAGCGACTTTTTTTCTCAAATCTTATTCATTATTAAAGTAGTATTATACATTTTTGTTTTGCCGATTGTTTTAGGAACGCTAATCATTAAATTCTTTCCGTGGTTGAGAATCGTTTTTTCGAAGCGATATTTATCATTTTTATTTCAAGTCTCGGGTATCGTTTATCTATACTTGGCTGTCTTTGGTAAATTAAATAAATGGTTCAAGATTTCAATAAAAGCTGAGCAAAAAACAATCAGCTAGAACGTTAACTAATAAACATGCCTTCAAAAGTTTTCTCGGCAGCAGTCGTCGGCCTGGAATCTCAAATAGTGGAAGTGGAGACAGACGTTTCTTATGGCTTGAGGTTTTTTAATATTGTTGGACTAGGCGATCAGGCGGTTCAGGAATCAAAAGAAAGAATAGGGTCAGCGATAAAAAGCATAAAATTTTCACCACCTCATAATCAACCTCTAAGAGTTCTGGTCAACTTGGCACCAGCTGATTTAAAAAAAGAAGGCTCTCTTTATGATTTGCCTATTGCCATGGGTTTTTTATTGGCCTCAAAGCAAATAAAAATTAATCTTATAGATAAAATTCTTATCGGAGAATTAGCTCTGGATGGAAAATTAAGGCCAATAAAAGGAGCTTTGGCAATTGCTCTGATGGCCAGAGATAAGGGATATAAAGAAATTATTTTACCAAAAAACAATGCTTTTGAAGCCGCTTTGGTTAAGGGTTTAAGGATAATTGGACTGGAATCTTTAAAAGAAGTTGTTGATTATCTTGAAGGAAAGAAAATAGTTGCTTCTTTTGAAGCGAGAGCTGAAGATTTTTTGGAAAGCCCGGATTATCAAACAGACATCGGCTGGATAAAAGGCCAAGAATATGCAAAAAGAGCTTTAGAGATTGCAGCTGCTGGCTCTCACAATCTTTTTATGGAAGGACCGCCTGGAGCAGGAAAAACTCTGTTAGCTAAAGCCATGCCTACTATTTTGCCAAAGCTTAGTTTTGATGAATCTTTGGAGGTTACGAAAATTTATAGCGTTTCTGGATTGTTGCCTGAAAATAAACCCTTAATCAATATCCGGCCCTTTAGGTCTCCTCACCACACGTCTTCAGAGGTAGCTTTAATTGGTGGTGGTAATCCACCTCGGCCGGGAGAAATCACTTTAGCTCACCGTGGAGTTTTATTTCTTGATGAATTCCCCGAATTTCACAGGGATGTTTTGGAAAGCCTGAGACAGCCCATTGAAGAAGGGAATATTACTATTTCTAGAGCTAAAAACTTTTTAACTTTCCCAGCCCGATTTACTTTGTTAGCAGCTACCAATCCTTGTCCTTGCGGTTATTTTAATGATCCGGAAAGAAAATGCACCTGCGTGCCTTCCCAAATCGCCATGTACAGGAGAAAACTTTCAGGTCCCTTAATGGATAGGATGGATTTATTTATTAATGTTCCGGCTTTAAAATTTGAAAAGCTGACAGCCGAAGGAAATGATTTTTCAAGCCAGAAAGTCAGGGAAAAAGTAGAAGGGACCAGAGTGGCTCAAAAAGAAAGATTCAAAGAAGAGAAGATATTAACCAATTCAGAGATGAATATTCCTCAGATCAAAAAATATTGCCGAGTCGGTTCAAAATCCCAAGATCTTTTGAGAAAATATGTTAATTCTGGAAAGTGTTCCGCCCGAGGTTACCATAGGGTTTTGAAAGTAGCTAGAACCATTGCTGATTTGGAAAACTCCGCAGATATTAAATTCGAACATGTAGCTGAAGCTTTAATGTATAGGACCAGAGAAGAAAAATAAAAAAATCCCCAAAAGAGGATGATTATTTGATATTTTTTATTGCTAGCTTGCTAGCAGTTTTATTTTGCAAAAGGATTTCTAGCACCTTGGACTCCGAAATGGACATGGCAACCTGTTGATAGGCCTGCTCCAGAAGTTCCGGGCTGTCCGCCGACATAGGCAATGACTTGGCCCTGATAAACTTGGTCGCCTGGGCTTACTAGACTTGAAAGGATATGGCCGTAATAGGTTATGACTCCGTTAGGATGAGAGATTGTTAAATAATTTCCACCACCCTTGTTATATCCATATCTGACTGTTATTACATTTCCGCCAGCAGCGGCATATATAGGGGAGCCGCAGCTATTGGCAAAGTCAATAGCATTATCCCAGTGAAGTCCCTGACTTATACGACCGTTTGTTGGCAGAATGAAGTAAGAATTGGCTAAAGGTATTTCGGCGATCTTAGGTAAAGATGGAGGCATTATTCCATCAGGAATAACCAAGACATCACCAGCAAATATGTCTTTTTCTCCTGATAGCTCGTTAAAAGTAACTATTTTTTCCACTGTTGATTTATATTTTGTGGCAATCGTGCTTAAGCTGTCACTAGCTCTAACGTAATAGAGCGTACCTGAAACTGGTAAAATAATGAGACTTTGCCCTATGCTAACTTTAGAGGTAGAACTTAAATTGTTCGCCCAAACTAGAGTATTCAAGGATATATTGAATTTCTCAGCGATATTGGAAAGGGTATCTCCTTTTTGAACCGTATATTCAATTATTTCCTTTCTAGTCTCCGGTTCTTCTTCGCCGGTTGAAGCTCCCAATATTTGAGGTGTCACCATAGTAGGCGGGCAAGAGCCTATTAAACTGTTTTTACCGACCAAAGAGAAATCAGGAGATTCTGCTCCTGATTTTTGGATTTCGCCCACGAATAAGGTCTGAGAATTATCTTTGGTTGTCTCATTAGAAGCTTCGGTATTTGAAGTCGAAAGGGGTGAAACTTCGTTTTTAGCTGAACTATTAAGTAAATAAGAGGGGGCAAGCGCTAAAATTCCAAATAAAATAATTGAGACTAATCCCAGATAAATAAAGGGGTTCTTGAAAAAACCCTTAGGTAATGATTCTTTAAATTTTCCGATTAAAGTAGGAATAGAAAGTCGTTAATGAATTAGAGTTTACAGGATTTTACCTACTAGTAATACCTACCTTATATTTTAGTCTAGCCAACAAAAAGGTCAAGTCTTGGCTTAAATTAATCAAAAACCGGCTGTTTAAACAGCCGGTTTTTGATTCTAATCTTATTTAAGTAAAGCTACGGCTTTTTGTAGTTCAGCTATCATATTTTGTAATATAGATATGACGTTTTCAATTTTTTGAGTATCACAGGCAGAACAGGTTGGGCATTCAGGCTTAATTTCTCCTGCTATTTCAAAGACTTTATCGCTTTCATCCCAGTTGATTAAACTTGATGGCACCGAATTAGGCCAAATTTCTGAGGTAGCAGATATATTTTCCTGATTTTTGTCCGAGCGCCAGAGCGGAGTTATATTTTGACCAATACTTATCCTTATAACGTAGTCTTTGCTATTAGAAATATTAGTCTTTAATTTCCAAGAATAACTTTTGTCAAATAGATTTACGGTCGCTATATGTTTTACGAAAACTGATTGCTCTGTTGGACAAGGTGCGCACTGCGCCTCTGTAGGGCAGGTGGGACATACGGGAGCTACTCTTTTAAACAAATCAATAGAAGCTTTTGGCCAGATTGGTTTTATGCTTTGAATTGTTACGTTTGGTTCTGTCACATCCCATTTAATTGTTTGAATTGTGTTCCTGTCCCATATCTCACCTCCATTTGGCGAAACAACCTTCACTTTATAATTTATAGGATAAATGCATTTTTCTGTGGCGTCATCTATTATTCCGGTTTCAGGGAGACCACATTTATTCTGAAGCTTTTTTATAGCTTTTTCAGTTAAAGGACCATAGTACCCTGTTACATAGCCTTCGGGATAAATACTTGAGTCCTCTTTCAGAATTTCCTGGATAGCTTTTACTTCATCACTTCTTGATCCTATAGCAACTTCGGCATCAACTGTGAAACTTAGACAAATCATACTGACAAAAAGAATCGAGACTAATAAAATAAAACTTTTCTTTATCATTGTTTATAACTAGATTTATAATTCGGATTACTCGACCTTTAAATATCTATTGTTTACTTTAACATTAACGATTTAAATTTTCCTGAGTTGCATTATTTTCTGCTTTTTCTAATGGTTTTATTTCTTCCACTTCCCCATTTTTTAAATTAATTTTCCCCTCCCATCTATTTCCTTCAAATTGGTATATTATTGAGGCTTTTTCTTCATCTTCTGCTTCGGGTTGGATTAAAATTGTGTTGCCTTTTTTAGTCAATTTGAATCTTGGAGTAGAAACGCTAATATTCAAGATCTCTGCTTCTTTTGGAATAATTTTTTGAATATCTTGACTTTTGCTGGCAATTTCGAGTACCTTTTCTTTTTTGTTTTCGATTAAATCTGTAACAATAGGAGCTAATTTTTCTATGTTTGAGATTTTCTTATCTTTGATATTAATTTCAGCCATAGCGCCTTTAAATTCTTCTTCTTTAACAGTCGGGGCTGCTGAGGGCGCAATAGCCCCGCCTTTGAATTCTGAGATGTTTTGAGTATCTTCTGCATTGACTGTTTTCTGCTCTGACTCAGCCGGTTGTATTAGAACGTAGACCTTACCGTCAATTACTTTTGCATCTTTTATAGTTGCGCCTTTATCAATCCAGCTTTTTATCTCGTCGCTTTGGAGAGCGATTTCTTTTGCTTTGGCTAAATTATATTTTGGAAAAATTAAGTTATTAAAAATCAAAAAACAAGAAATTATTAAAAAGGCAGTAGCTGGAACCACTTTTCTTAAAAAACCAAAAAGCTCTCCTTTTTTTGTTTCTTGGAGATAATTTTCAAGCAAAACCAATTTGAGCCTTTCTCTATGGCTTTTAATTTCAATTTCCGGAAGTTTTATTCCTTCTAATTTTTTGATTAAATCCTCTTCTTTCATACATAAATAAAACGTGTTTAAGATTTAAAAGTTTCAAAAAATTCTCCTCTTAGTTTTTCTAACCCCCTATGCAAAAGAGACTTAATTGTCCCTTCTTTTTTGCCTAAAATTTCAGCTATTTCTTTAATTTGTTTTTTCTCAAAAAACCTTAAGACAATAACTTCTTGATATTTTAAAGGGAGCTTTGATATTTTCCTCTGAGCTTTTAAAAAATCCTGATGTTTTTCTAATTCTTCTTGAGCTTCAATAAACTCTGTTTGGATATTGTCAGCGCTGGCTGGTTCTGCGATTTTTTCTAGTGGGACCCATCTACCTTTTCGTTTTCGAAAATAATTAACTGTTTCATTATTAGCGATTCTGTAAAGCCAAGAAGAAAAGGGGATATTTCTCCAGCGAAATTGCCAAAGATTTTTCAATACTTTTAAGAATGTTTCCGATGTGACATCTTGAGCAATTTCAAGATTGGCTACTCTTTTTAGGACGTAGCCAAATATTTGAGAATAATATTTTTCGTAGAGTTCAGTGAAAGCCTCGGCGTTTTTCTTTGCCTTTTCAATAAGTTTTTTTTCGTCTTCCTCCATACCCCAGTTTTTAGCAAGTTAAATGAAAAAAACCAATCACTCTTTCCTGTTTTCCTTCCTCTTCTTCTGAATCTTCTTTTAAAACGTTAAATGTTTTCACTGCTTCTTCGGTTTTATCAATAACGAGTTTTATTCCTTTTTTTATAATTTCTTCTCTAGCTTTTTCAGTAACTTTGGCCAGCCCTGATTCGCCGGTACCAATGATAATGGTGTCAGGTTTCTGGTCAACAGCCTTTTTCACTTCTTTGGCGTCTATTTTATGCCTTTCTTTCATTATTAGAGGCAGGACTTCATCTGTCCACCTTACTTCAACATCATAATCATAGTTCTTTCCGTTGATCCTAATAAAACCAAATTTGTATTCTTCGATCATATTTATTGAGGATTTAAGCTTGACCACTTTCCGCATCTGTCTCCCCATCTGGAAATAACTTTGTCTTCTATCCTGGCTTCGATTACTTCGCACTGATTAGGACATCCTTTGCATTGAAAAGACGTGCATTTTATATTCAGATCCGATATTTGCCAGCCACGGAAAGCGCTTTTTTCCAATTTTTTTTCCTTTGCTAAATAGGCCACTCCAAAAGCTCCTAAAACTAAATTATGTTTTGGTATAATAATTTTTTGCTTTAAAGATTCTTCAAAAGCCTTTCGCATTCCCAGGTTTTCGCTGACGCCGCCGATAAAAATTATTGGCGGTTGAATATTTTTTCCTTTAGCAACGGCGTTTAAATAATTTCTAACTAGAGCTTGGCAAAGACCGGCAATAATATTCTCGGTTGTGTGACCAATCTGCTGCTTGTGGATCATGTCTGATTCTCCGAAAATTGTACAACGGCCTGAAATATGAGTTGGTTTTATGGATTTTAAAGCTATTTCTCCGAATTTTTCAATTGGAATCCCTAACCTAAAAGATTGGGCATCAAGAAAAGAGCCAGTACCGGCTGCGCAGACGGTATTCATAGCAAAGTCCACCACCACGCCATTTTCCAAAATAATAATTTTTGAATCCTGACCGCCTATTTCAATTACAGTTTTTAATTCCGGAGCAAAATAACTAGCCCCAATAGCATGGGCGGTAATTTCATTTTTGATTAAATCAGCTCCAGCAATGACTCCGGCCAGATATCTAGCAGAACCCGTCGTGCCTACTCCTAAAATTTCAATATCTTTTGGGCTTTTTTCTTTTAGCTCTTTTAAGCCTTTTTTGATGGCAGCTATAGGATTTCCTTCAGTTCTGAAATAGCTTGAGTAAATTATCTCGTTTTTCTCATCTATTAAAACGAATTTGCAGGAAACCGACCCGACATCAATCCCTAAATAAGTTTTCATACCCTTTGATTTAAATTATCTTTTAATATTTTTAATGTTATATTTTTGGCGACTTTTTATCAAGTCAACAAAGGCTTCTATTCTAGTCGTGATACCAGCTTCACCGCTTTGTTCATCCAGAGAGAAAGAAATAAAAGGAATTTTCTTTTCTTGCGATATTTTTTGCAAAATAGGGCGGACTGTAGTTTCCGGCATGCAGCCAAAGGGCAATAACTGGATTACGCCATCAAATCCCTCTTCCGAATAATGCAATAATTCATAAATTGCATCTCTTCCGTGGCCCCCGACCGTTGAACGCAAATAAGGCATAATTTTTTTTTGGATTTTCCAATCAATCCAAGGCATAACCGTCTTTTTAAGATGATAGAATAAATTCATTTGCCTATAAACTTCAACTCCCATTTGTCCTAGTCTTTTTTCTAAATCAAGATTAATTGCGCCATCAATAACAGTATAAATCTCTCCTACTAAGCCAATTCTTAAGACTTCGGCATTTTTATTAATTTCTATTTTTGATAATTTTTCCCAAACTTCTTTTTTAAATTTATTCAAGTCTTGGCTTTTTTTGATGTTATTCATTTTTTCCAGAGATTGCATCAAAATTTGATCTATTTCTCCTTTTTTCTTTTCTCTGGGTCTTAAATAAGTTGCTTTTTCTTCCAGTTTTTCAATAAATCTCATTTCTTCCAGAAAAAACAAAAACGCTTTAACTGTTTGCCATATTGAAATATTATTTTTTTTCCTTACTTCGTTTATCCTTGGAAACAAATTCTTGGCATTTAGATTTAAAACCGTTATGTTATATCCTGCTTCTCTTAATATTTTTTCTTGGATTTGCCAGTAGTATCTCAAACGGCAAGAACCGCCAATGTTTTCCCACATAAAAATAGTGTCAGCCCCTTTTTTGATGGCTGTCAGATAATTGCCAATATTTACTTTTAAAGGAAAACAGAAAAGTTCCGGGGATAACTTTGATCCTTCTTCTATCGCTCTGGGACTAGTTTTCTCAGGCAAAACAGCTTCTGCGCCCAGATTTTCAAAAATGGTTTTAAAACAAACCGAGTAATTTCCTAAATTAGCAACAGTTAATTTCATAAAGTTACTTTAGAGTATCTATAAATGCTTCTATCCTTGTTTGAAGACCAGCATCAGAAGTGTGTTCGTCTATTAAAATATATAAAAAAGGAATTTTCCTTGTTTTAAATTCTTGTTCTACAAATTCTTTTAAAACTGCGTCACAGCCACATTGAAAAGAAGAGACTTCAATTGCTCCTGAAATCTCCTTATCTATTAACTCTTTTATCTGCAGAAGTATTTCCTGGCCAAATTCCCAGTGGAATTTAATTATCGGAGTAAAATCAGATAAATTAGAGGAAATAGGAACTCTATCAATAAATAAAACTTCATTCCCCAGCTTTTCCAATTTTTTTGCCAATCCTAAATTTACATAATCGTCATATAAATTATAGGGATGACTAATAAGAAGTATTTTTTTCTTCTCTGTTTTCAGTTGTTTCAGAAATTCTTTTTTTTCTGCTTCTTTTAATTCCTTTTCCTTTTGGAGAGCTTTTTCCATTGCTCTTTCTATCTCAAACCCTTCTTTTTTTAATTTTTTTCCCAACTTTGATAATATTTCTCTAAATCTTTCTCTTCTTTCGTCAAAGGTTTCAGTTAAAATAGGAGTTTTTACTAAAATTTTTGCTAGATCAGGTAACCCAAAAAATTTTGGGCAATACTCCAGTTCTTCTTTGTTAGCCTTTAATCTGGGCACAAAGATCAGGTCGCATTTTCCGTCTAGCCACATTAAATGTCCCCAAAAAACTTTATTAGCAAAACAAGTTTCAGGATCAGCTGTTTTCATGCCTAATTCAACGATGTCTTTGTTGGTTTTGGGAGAAAATAGGACTTTAAAACCCAGACTTTCAAAAAAGGTTTCCCAAAAATAGGTTCTTTTCCAGTAGAATAATGATTTTGGTATTCCTATAGTCGTCATACTTAAAATAAGGTATTTTGCTTTGATAACTTTTTTTGTTCTCCTTGGCCAAATATTTTTATTTTTCCGTAGTTTCCGTCGTACCCCGGTTCTATTGAAACCTTGCCTTCTCTTACCCGTTCTATTCCCTCGGCTATCTCTGGCAAAGTCGCTGTTTTTAATTCCTGGGGAGGTAAATCAAGCAGAATTTTAAATTCGTTCCCGAATTTATCAATCAAATTATTATACTCTTTTAATACTTGTTTCGTCCCTGTTCCTAGATTTAATGATTCAGCAATTATTTCTTCCAGAGGTATTAAATTTTTAAATGGTATAACGCCTTTGGGTTTAAAGCCTTCCGGCCTGTCGGCTAACTCTTCCACCCTGCTTAAAACCCCAATAGTCAAATATTTCCCGCAACGCGGACAAATATTATTATATTTTTTTGTTTCTTTCGGAGATAAACTAATTCCGCAAAGGCGGTGACCGTCATAATGATATTTACCTTCTTCAGGAAAAAATTCAATAGTAGAGAGAAATTTTTGAGGATTTTTTATTTTTATAGCTTCGATTATCGCTGGATAAGAGATTTCGGTATCAAAAATATTTGCCTCTCTGCCTATTTTAGCAGGGGAGTGTGCATCGCTGTTGGAAATCAGTGTTATTTTGTCCAAACTGGAAAGACGCCAGTTCATTGCTGGATCCGATGATAGTCCTGTTTCGATTGCGAAAATATATTTTGAATACTCATCAAAACATTCTTCTATAGAATCAAAGCCGGATTTTGAGCCAAATATACTAAACCAGGGTGTCCAGGCGTGGGCTGGCACGACTAGACAATCTTTTGAAGAATCCAGAGCTATCTTTAATAATTCTTTTGCATCCATTCCCAAAATCGGCCTGCCGTCAGCTTTTAAATTTCCAACCCAGCCCAAACGGGCATTAATTTTTTCACAGATTTCAAAAGAGGGAGAAAAAATTAATAAATGAATTTTGCGAGTCCTGTTATTTTTATTATAAATACAGCTGATTTCTGCGGTTAGGATAAATCTGATCTCGTCTTTTGACTCTTTTGATTTAAATCGATATAGTCCGGGTTCAGCCGGCTCTAATTCTGATTTTAAGTTTTTAAACCAGCCAGGATGAGTAAAGTCTCCAGTTCCCAAGACTTTTATGCCTTTTATCTTTGCCCATTTTTCCAGGTTTTCCAAATCCATGTCTTTGGAAGTCGCTCTGGAATATTTTGAATGGATATGGAAGTCAGCGATAAATTTCATGGATTTATCTTATCATTTTTAGGCAATTTAGCCAAGAAAAAATCCCGATAAATTTATCGGGATTAGAGCATTAAAAACATTATTATTTTCCAGCTAATTGACCGCAGGCAGCTTTAATTTCTCGGCCAAAACGATAGCGTTCAGTTACATAAACTCCTGCACTTTCTAAAATATTTTTAAATTTTTTAATTTTTTCTTTTGATGATGGCTGAAAATCAGCAGTAGGGTTATAGGAAATGAGATTTACCAGATAAAGGCGCCTTTTCATTAATTTGGCGAGTTTTCTGGCTGAATCTTCTGAGTCATTAACGTCCTTTATCATCAGATACTCAACCATCACTTTTCTATTAGTTTTTTTAATATAATTATCAACTGTTTCTAAAATTTTTTCTATATTATATTTTTTCCCAATAGGCATTATTTGAGAGCGTAATTTGTCATCTGGCGCATGCAAGGAAATAGCCAGATTGACTTCTAAATTTTCTTCAGCCAATTTTTCAATTCCTTCAGTGATTCCTACTGTTGAAATAGAAAATTTCCTGGCGCCAATATTAAAACCATCTTTATCATTTAAGATTTTAATAGCGCTTAAAACGTTTTTGTAATTTAAAAATGGTTCTCCCATACCCATAAAAACAACATTCGTGACTCTTGTTCTTAATTTCTTTAAATATCTGGCGAAAAATAAAACTTGTTCCACTATTTCAAAATCTTCGAGATTTCTTTTAAAGCCCATCTTCCCTGTGGCGCAAAAAAGACAACCCAAAGGGCAGCCAACTTGAGAAGAGACGCAGACCGTATTTCTATCTTTGTGGCGCATTAGGACAGACTCAATTTTTAAATTATCACCCAGGGTTATTAGGACTTTAGCGGTGTTTTCGTCTTTTGAAACAAATAATTCTCCATTTATTGAAAGGGGACACGTCTTGTTTAACGAATTTCTTAGATTCAAAGATAAAGTCGTTGCTTTGTTCCAGTCGTCAATTAAATCCAGAAAAATAGCTTTTTTAGCTTGTTTTAAACGATAAGCCGGCTCCTTTTTTAGAACCTCATTTAGCTGAGTTAGATGCATATTTTTAAATTCTACCTCCTCATTAAGGTGAAGCTACCGTCTTTGGTATATGAAAGCGAGAATTGGCCCTCTTTATCATCTTCAAAAGCGGCATATTTTTTCTGTTTCGCCTGGTCAAAAAATACTCTTGATTCCTCGGCGTCCAAATCATAGAAAAGATAATTTATACCACTTTGATCCCCTTCCTCGTATCTCACTTTAAATCCTCGTATAAAAACTTCTTTCATATTTTTATTATATCAAAATTTATCACTTTTTATTATCTTTTGCTCAAAATATCAATAATATATTCTTTAGCCAATAACTGCTCTTCAATACTATTTTCCAGTTCAATAGCTAAAAGATTGGAAAAATAATGGCTTGGATAATTTTTCAAATAGTTAAATTCTGAAAGATTTTTTAAAAAATGGCTATCAAAACGAGGATTTTGATCCCTTTTATTTTGATGGGCCACTTTTTTCACGGCGCTGATGTGATTACAACCTATTTTGTACTTTTCCAGTATCTGCTTAACATTCTTAAACCTTTCTTTATGCAAAATACGGTCATTTTCTAAATGAGATAAATCTAGGCACATGCCGCCGAAATAATCTAATTCTTTTTCGTCAAAGAAATGAAATACATTTTCAATAAATAGCCTGTCTCTATATTTTGAATAATCATAAAGTAACGGGTATTCTTTTTGGGTATGAAGGGTGAAAGCCCGGGTATTATAGTTTTCAATCAAATAATTTAATTCCGCTGGTTTCATCTCTCCCTTGATATGAACAACCGGAATTTCTTTAATTGAGGTTTTTTTCAAAAGATTATAAGCTTTCTTCCTGTCTTTTTCGTCTAGACAGTTTGGGAAAAAACAGACTTCTTCTAGCTCAATTTTTTCCGCCTCTTTTATTTTTTCCTGCCAATTTTTACTTGTAGTCGTTATGGTCGGGAAAATTCTTTTTTTAAGTAATATTTTTTCCTTCATACTGAAATAAAAATATTTAAATTAAGAAATCTTAGCTCCTAACGGTGCTTCTTTTTCTGGAATCAGTATGATAGGTTCTTCTCCATTTCTGGCAGCTAAAAGCATGCCTTGGCTTTCCAAGCCAAACAAAATTTTTGGTTCCAGATTCCAAACCATAATTATCTCTCTTCCAACCAAGTCTTCGGGTTTGTAATATTTTCCTATGCCGGCAATAATCTGTCTTTTTTCTTCTTCACCATCCACTTCAAGCTTTATGAGTCTTTCAGAACTTTCAACCCTTTCCGCTTTTATTATTTTTACTACTCTTAAATCTATTTTGCTAAACTCTTCAAAATTTATCATATAATTTTTGTTAAAAAAAGAGGGAGAGGTGTTAATTCAGGAACTCTCCCTATGATTTCCTCGATTTGAGGTATCTTGTGCTCATTTATGGCTTTTTGAATTTCTTTCTTCTTCATGTCAGCTGGTCTTAATTCTTGCCATATTTTTTCTTGTTCCGTATTAAAGAGCCAAACCATCAAATGAAAAGTACATTTTTTGCAGCAGGCTTGTGTTTTATCTTCAGTAAACAATGGAGGAAAAGGACAATCAGGACAAACAGCTCTAACATTTTCGACGCCACGTAGTAACCAGGTAGCTTTCTCCGCATATTCCATCTTGGATCTTGCCAAGAATTCTTCTAAGCTTTCGGTTGTCAATCTTCAACACCTTTATTTATTATATCAAAAAATAAAAGACCAAAATATCCACAGGCCTTTTACCTCTGCTGTTTTAGATTATTTTCTCTCTTTAAAATAGATTTTATTTTTCTCATAACTATTAATAGCCATCTTTGCCATTTCAAACAGAGGTTTTGGTAATCTATCGAGACTGTACCAATCCCATGATTCAACTTTATCCGGTTCTTTTACTTGAACTTTACCATTGCCATAATCAGCAGTTACGCCGATATGGAGATAATGTTTTGGTCTATATTTTCTAACATTCGCTAAAAATTGGAAATTTATATTTTTGATTTTGACTCCAGTTTCTTCAAATGTTTCTCTTTTTGCGCAGTCTTCTATTGTTTCCAGGTACTCTAAATGTCCGCCCGGAAAAGCATATTCTCCTGCTCCATGGGAACCCTTTCTTTTACCCAACAGAACCTTTTTCTTTTTAAATATTAAAACTCCAATTCCGACCCGAGGAAATTTAAGAATTTTTTGTTTCATTATTTTTTAAATTTTAAAGCTTGCTCCAGCCAGCCGCCGAAATTGCAGTCTTCGCTGTGAGGGGGTGGAACATCATTTCTCAAAACCGAAATTGCATCTCTGAAAAGCGTCATAACGTCAGATGGATTAGTGTCTATTTCCTGAATTTCTTTCTTGAATGGTAGCCGGTCATTAAATCCATTTTTTTTGTCTACAACATAGAAAGCCAGATATCCTTTTCGCGGAGTTTGGAAGCCATTTTTTTCCAAAAGAAAAGTATAAACATCCATTTGGATCTGGAAACGGTCATAGACATTAGGAACGCTGCTGCCAGTAGATTTATAATCAAGTGGCGCCAGTTTTCCATCAGGAAATTCTAAAACGTCATCGACTGCTCCAAATAGCGTCGCGTTTAAGTCAACGTCATGATAGCGGATACCCACAAAGTTGCTCCGCCATTGATTTAAAAGATGCTGATTTGGAAATAGTTTAGCATTTACGTTGTGTGCCACTAATAGGGGATGCGGCTCTCCTTTGGTTCTATAACTGTCAAATTCCTGTTTTAATAATTGATCGACTGCTGAGTTAAGCGCGTATGGAAAGGGTTGAGGCCTTTTTATCCCTTTTTTCTTATCTAACCAAAAACAGTGCGGACATTCCAAGAATAAATTCAGTGAATTAGGCGAAAGCTGGAAGGGTTTTTCGTTATTATTGTTCATTTATTTTTTCATTAAGAGTTGATTGCAATTTTATTATACATTAATTATGTTAAACAAAAAACAGGACTTAAGTTGCCTAAAAATCCTGTTTTTATTAGATAGATTATTGAATTTTACTCTTCTGAAGGGGTCGTTTCTGAAGAGAAGGCAACCTTAAAATCAGATTCTGCTTTTTCCATTGCCAGTTTAAAATCATCAATCGCTTTTTTGATTGCTTCTCTCCTGGTAGTGATAAGAGTTTCCATTGAAGTTTGTAATTTTTCTAAATCTTTTCGATCGCTTTCAAATTTGTCTTTAGCTGCTTTTACTTCTTCGCGGAAATTCTCCCGAATAGTGGCTATATCAACGCCAGCATCACAGTCGGTTTTCGCTTTTTCAAAGGCTGCTTTTACTGAATTCCGAAAAGTGTTGTTGAGAGTATCAACCTTTGCTTTTCTATTGATTTTAGCTTGCTCAACTCCTTGGCGGAAATTTTTTATCGCTTCATCAATTGCTGCTCGGCGGCTAGTTATGGCAGTAGTGACAGCTTGCCTGAAAACTAAAAGTGCCTGTTTTTGTCCATCAGTTACTGCCTTTTCCTCTAATTTCGCAAAATGTTCTTCTCGATTGGTATCCCACTTGGTTCTTTTTTCCGCAAGTTTTGCATCTCTTTCAGCCCAGAGATTGTTAATCCTATCCGTAATCTCGGTCCTTTTTTCTTCTAGTTTCGTTTCGCGGTCACTAACTCTTTGGTCATACTTTGATGCGAGGTTCGAAATTGTTGTACAGATAGCTTTTCCTTTCTGGTTGTCGTTTGTATTCTGGGCAAAAATCCAAAGCGGCAACAAAATAATAGCTAATAGTGATACTAAAAATCCAGTCTTTAAAATACTTTTAAAATTCGCTCTCATTAATAGTTTGACCAAAGTCACTAATCATTTGATTGTCTGAGCTTATAAGCGAAGTATCTTTTTCCTCCTCTTTAATTAAAAGGTTTTCATCTGATATCTCAGAAAGAGTAGCATCCACTAAATCATCAACATCGCCAGTAGCGGGAGGCGGAGTAATTTCCGTTGTTTTTTGGAATCGATAGAGGGAATGTTTGGGAAAAAAAACAATGGCTGCGAAGACAACAACCGCAATAATTATTATAAGAATAACTGTTTTGTTTGTCATAATTAAGATTGTGAACTTGGTTGATTATTTTTAATATTCGACCTTTGATATTTAAGTGTTTTTTCGTTTTAACTTTTTATTATTTTAAAGTAATTATAAGCGCACCGGCTATCATTAGCAAGGCGCCAGCAACCGATCTCCATCCTAATTTTTCACCAAGAAAAATAGCAGCAAAAATAATAAAAAATACCAAACTCAATCTATCGATAACCACTACTTTGGTTGCCGATCCAGCTGTTTTTAAGGCGAAAAAATAAAACAACCAGGATAGAGCACCAGCGATACCGGCTAAAAAAATTAACATCCAATCCTTGGAACTGAAAGATTTTAGAGAAAAACCCTGGAATTTTTTCAAAAAGAAACTAACTATAATCAAAAATCCAGCCATGATTATGGAGCGGACCGTTGTGGCCAGAGTAGAATCAATTCCTTTTAGGCCTAGTCTGGCGAAAATTGCCACTAAAGCTGCAGTTATTGACGATAAAAAAGCATAAATTAGCCACATAATTTTTATTAACTAATATTTTATTTTTTAATTTTTTACCAACCGCCGCCGCCACCGCCGCCACCGCCTCCGCCGGAGAATCCGCCTCCGCCGGCTCCGGAAGCGCCATGTGTGCTGGAACTTATGCTTGAAGAAATACTATTCATCGTTGAAGTAAAGCTGTTAACATCGAAAGCGCCTAAATTAACTCCGACAAACCAGACAGGGTGATAGGTTTCAAAGTACTTTGCACCATAAATTTGTTCCATTTTTTTAATCCAGAGTTTTGTCATGCCAAAAACTATTGCATAAGGAAGTAGTTTCTCAAAAATATTCTCTTTCTCGTAAAATTGCTCTCGATATTTTTCAGCTGTTTCCATATATAATTTAAAACCATTCACTTTCCAAAGCAATTCTGCGCCCTTTTCAGTTCTTTTTGGCATTACAGAAGCAAATATCGCAATAATTATGAAAGAGATAAGAATGGCGAGGAATAATGTTTCGGGTTGCTGTGTTAATTCAAAATGAAGTATCGTGTATGCTAAAAATAACAAGATAGTTATGGATATGCCAAAAACTTTCTTGAAAAGAAAACCTTTTTGAGTTAGTAATCCCTTTCCTATTAAATCATCGAGAGCTGACTCTCTAATTGAGGAAAGATATTTAAAGAATCTTTTCTTGAGAGAAGAAAGTAAAATTTCATTTTGGCTTACGTAAGATTTTTCCTCGGGTAGCTTTTTCAAGAGCGAAAAGTAAAGGTCGGCACCTTTTTGAAGGAAAAGCCTGTCTTCTATTAGTTGTTCTGTAGGATTCAGATTTTCATCTTTTTCCTTTAATTTTCTTAATTTGAAATCTTTCTGTCCTAAAAACCACCTTTTTTCTACCTCTTCGATAACGATATTTCCTTTTGTTGCCATGTTTATAATAGAGGCCGTAATGAAATCATTCTTTAGTTTACCATCCGTCATTAGCATGCCCATTTCTATGGGCGCAATATTTTCTGGAACTTCAAATTCAGGAATAATTGTTTTGTTCACCCTTGGATCCTTGCCGTATTTCCACCAAATTACAAAACAAATTATGAAAACAAAGATAGGGAGTATAAGCCATAGAATGTTTACGTATTTTTCTATAAAACTTGGCCTATAAGGAGTGAAGATATTTTTGGGGAAGGTTATTGAAGCTGTTATCCCTTCTTTTATTCCAAATGGCTGCGTTGAGTAAAACTGCAGAGTGTTGTCGTCAACCCATCTATAGTTAGCCAGATTTTTCATTTTACTGCCGGAAAGTCCGGTGTAGTAATCAACAACACTATTTTCCTTGGTTACTTCTGCAGGAAAAACAATATTGGCCGTAAAGCTATTAGTTATTATTTCCCAGAAATTACCGTTTAAGTTCCAGTAGAGCTCATCAAAGTTTGGATTTCCAAAACGGATAGCATTTTTGACTTTGTAAGTTATTTTGTAGTAATTTACGCCAGTCACGGTTTTATTCGGGTCTCCGATTTTCCAGGTTAGTGTATGATTTACTGGATTATTTATTGTTGAGTATTTTAACTTTTCTCCATTAAAATCAGTAATGCTAATTAATTGAATCGGATTTTTAATAGTTCCTTCTTCGGTTTTAATTTCTGTTGGCAATATTCTGAAAATTCCATGCTTATCTGGTAAATTGTCACAGTCAGCGGTTATTTTTTCAGTAATTAACAGGGAAGAATCTTTATTGACGATTATTTCACTTTTAAAATCTTTAATATACCAATCAGATACAGGCATAATTCCTTTTTGTGCCAAAGAACAGTGAAAAGGGAATAAAAATAATAATATTAGAAAAGCTGCAGATAATATAAATATTTTTTTTGCCATATTTTAAATTATTAAAGTCCCTTTAAATTCCTCGCTGTTTAAAATATTTTTTAAATTTTTAGAATCTTTTCCGCTGGCAACGACTACTGGCAATTTTTCTTTTTGTGCCAATTTAGCTGCTATAGGATCAATTGGAGCATGCAGACCAGGAGTCCATTTTTTTGGAACTAGTTTAAAATAATCATTCCAGGCCATTTTTTTTATTGGTTTGGCAGATTTATTTTTATCTGGGTTTGAAGTGTAAACATAATCCGGTTTTCCTAGAAGAATTACAGGTTTGATTTTAAAATCAACTGCGATTTGGCAAGTTACGAAGTCAGTTGACCGGCCGGGCTTCCATCCGCAGCCAATAATTATGGAATATTTTCCAAAACTTTTTATTTTAAAGCGTTGGTCAAATAAAAGAGGATATACATCTTTTTTAAAAAGTGACTTTAATAAAAGTGCATTGAGTTTCGTTGCCTGGATTCCTAACCAATCTCTATCTTCAATTGAAGCTTTCCCGATTTCAAAAGCTGCTTTTTGATATTTTCTGGCCGTATCTCCTCCACCAGCTACAATAATAAATTTTGAGCCATTTTTTACTTCCTTTTTGATAAAAAGACGAAACTTTTTTAAAAGTTCTACGTCAATCTTTTCTGGACAGATGACAGAGCCTCCAAAAGAAATAACGAATTTTTTGAAAGAATCCATATTATCTTATTTTACTTTTTTCATCTGTAGCTCGCAAGCGAAACAGGACCAAAAAATCGCCCTTTAGGCAATTTTTTGTAAATCAAATATAGACTATATTTAGATTATATTATGGCTGGAAAAGCTCTTCTGGTAAAAAACGTACAGATTGGACTTCTGGGAATTGCTTTGCTGTTGTTTCGATTTGAAACCAAAGTATGCCAACGCGGCAGGAGCCGCCACCTGTTTCATTATTAGGATCTAGAAACTCAAGAGTTAAAACCTTATTTTTCAAAGAAGCACCTTTTAAGGAAAATCCTTGGAGCGGATATTCAGTGGTTATACCTTGAGCTTTTTCGGCATCAGTAAGCTGTCCGGTGATTAAAAGCTTTATGGCGTCTTGGATAGGGGTTATTGTCACTGGAATTTGTCTTTCCACTGCCACTAATCCTTGCCTGCTGCAAAGAATATTTTCTGAAGCGTTTATGTCTAGCAGGGGATTATAATAATATAATTTTACTGTTTTAATTTCTTGGGAAGTTTGTTGTATTGTCAAATTTGTTACAGCCACAATATTATCTGTCTTTTGTCCAATTACTTGGATTTTGTCCCCAGTTTCAAAGATTGTTGCTAGACAGGGTTGAGAAACTGCACCAATTTCGCAGAGACTTTTTTCATTAAATGAAAGCTCAACATTCAAGGCCGCTGCTCCTGGTTTTTCATAAACCAAATACCAGATCCCGGGTTTTAATCCCGGATTATCTTTTACAATATTTCCTGTTTCAGAAAAATTAGTTGCTGATTCAGTTGCTTTTATAATGACCGGAACTCTTAATTCATTGGCATTTTCTGGAAGGTCTGATGGATTATCCTTTTCCAAAACCAAAGTTCCGTTTTGGGTTTCCGAAGTCGTAAAACTTAGCTGAGCTGAAAAAGGAACAAAATCTTCAGTCATCCAATCTCCTTGAGCTTGGGCAGGAGTTTGGGTGATAACACCCCCATTCTTATCAAGCAATTTTACAGGGAATGATGCTTCAAAGAACCAATATCCCCTTGCCTCTCCGCTTATAGAAACTGGGCTTGTTATTTCTTGATTGGGTAGGGGGCTGTAAACACGGATTAGATTGCTTTTGTCTTCTGGCGGTTTGATTTTCTGCGCAGAATTCCGTATAGAATAGTAAACAAAAATTCCTCCTCCTATTAGGATTAAAATAATTATTATAACTATAGGTAAAAAGATGCTGCCCTTTTTAAATGTGTTAGACATACTATTAAAATTAAATTATACAAACTAAGGATACCACACTTTTTATTTAAACAAAATTAAAAGCAGACATGAAGTCTACTCTTGCATTAAAACTCTAAAATAGATTTGAAGTTGCGCTACCGGGTTTTTTATTGAATGATTTTAAAGCTTGGTTTGATGAAACAAAAATGTATTTAGCGATGTCTTTTCAAGAATCGTATACGTCTTGCTCTATTTCTACCATAATTTCTGCTCTTTTTATTTTTCATAATTGATTTATACCCTCTTTTTATTAAAAGTTAATGATGTAAGCCACATAATAAATGGTCTTCTAATTTTATCTATAGGCCAATTATCGTCTTTGAAAAGCGAGGCTTTTTCTGTTCTAAAACGAGACAGTAAAGAAAGTGTAGCTCTCAGGTTTATGGGAGACAATTTGTTATGTTCCTCTAAAAATTGCTCTTTTTTGAGGCAGGGATTTATAAGTTTTCGAACCTTTTTGAATCTTGGGATCATAAATTGTACACAAAAAGCAACTCCTAATAACGGTGAGTCGCAAATAGTATTTTAGAGTATTTCCCTTATTGATAATCTGGCAACTATTTGTAGTTCAAAACTCTCAGAGCTTCTGTTTTCATCATACGCCTCTCTTTTTAAAAAGCAAGGCCCTCCCTATTGACTTATTTTTAATAAGGAGTATAATAACATTAGTCTTATGGTGAGCTCTGCTCGCTATGAGTCATAGACTTTGTAAGTCAATTTATCTTAAAGTAAATCTTTTAATTTCAAAAAATTAACGAGATTCTAAATAAGTAGAGCGGCTTAGGAGTCGGAAAGGTCGCTTTTTTATTAACATAAATTTATCAATTTTATGGCATATAAAAATTCTGAATCTAATAGAGATTTTCCTAGACAGATGTTTAAAGGAAATTGGAAATGTGCTGATTGCGGATGCGAAATAACCGAGCTTCCGTTTGAACCATCACAAGACAGACCTCTTTATTGTAGAGAGTGTCACGGAAAAAGAAAACCACAAAGATCAGGAAACTATTAGAACTAAAAACCCCGCAAGAATTTTGCGGGGTTTTTGTTCCTTCAAATTTGCGAAGCAAATTTTTGAATGACATGCAAGTACCGCGGACACTAATTCAGGGATTTTTATTAATTACTTTTAAATCCCTTTCCGATAATATAAAGCTCTTTACTTCTTTTAATTACTGCTTTTGGCCTGAATCTCTTTGTAAATTTAAAACTTTTTTCTACTTCTCTGAAAAAATTATTAGTAAGCTCTCCCTCAAAAATTTTACAAACAAAATTCCCGCCGGGCATTAAAACTCTTTTGGCAATACTAAAAGCCTTTTCACAGAGTTCTAAAGATTTTTCCGTATCAACGGATTCTATTCCGCAAGTTGTTGGTGCCAAATCAGAAATTACCGCCTGATATTTTTGATTTAATTCCTTTGCATCTGATTTTTCAAAATCTACGATGTCTTTTTTGATAAATATGATATTTTCTTTTAGCGGTATTTTAATATCTTTTATATCAATGCCAATAACTTTACCCCGGCTTCCTATTTTATTCGCAACATAAATAAGCCAGGAGCCAGGCGCACACCCTAAATCCAGAACATTATCACCTTTTTTAAAAAAGTGATATTTTTCATCTATTTCCTTAAGTTTATAGACCGATCTTGCAGGATAACCATCTTTTTTGGCTTCCCAAGTGAAAAATTCTCTCTTTTTATTTTTTCGATACATATTTTCAATATTAATTATATCACAAACCAAAAACCCGAGAGAAAAACTCTCGGGTGAGGCGACTCCATCTGATGGACGATGTTAGAACCTGTTTCTTTGAAAATTTATTTAAAAATCACCCGAAGTTTTTATCATAGCCCAAGACTGGATGTAACCAATTCCTTTAAAAGTTCCTTCTAATGCCAAAGTGGGCATACCTAATGTGCATTTAGCAGAAACATCAACAGCCAATCCTCCCGAATTTCCGCTATCAATTATTGCTGAAGTTTTATAAAACAGACCATATTGGCTTGTTTCAATCCCATTAACAATTCCCTCTGTTATTTTTAAAGTAGGGTTCCCGAAAGGAGGATAGCCATAAAGATTAACTTTATCTCCTATGGCTACATCTTCTTTTTGGCAAATAGGTATAATCTCATTAGTTAAATGTTTGAAGCCAAGTAAACCATTATCGACCAGTAGAAAAGCGCCATCAATGTTTGGATAATTATAATTTACACTGACTACGTTTGCAGAGAAGTACTGAGATGCCAAATAGTTAGGAGAAGTAGGTAATCCAACGGTACAAAACCTTTTCTCGGGTGCATCAACGATTGTCACATGAGCATTAGTCGCAATGTACCAGTTTTTTTCAGTAGCATCTGAAACAGCTAGTATGCCAGAACTTTTATTCTCAACTGACGAATCTGAACAAGTTACCAATACCACTCTTTTCATCAGCTCGCTTGATTGGGATTTCGGTTGTGCTGCAGGTTGTGACGCAGGCTGTGATGCGGGCTGCGATTGTTCTTCAACGTTTTCAGGAATTTGCTTTTCTGATTCCTCTCCCTGTTTCTGTAATTCTTCATTCTCTTTCGCCTTTTGTTCTCTGGGTAAAGAAATCTCATGACGATAAACAACAGAGCCGGCAATTATGATGATTACTACTATAAGAACGATTTTAAAAAGTTGGTTTTTGCTTATGTTCATATTATTAAGCTCTTTGAAAACTTTTTATTATTTTTCTATATTACTTTATTCTATCAAAAAACCGCCCTCGGCCATAGCCCTACGGCCTCGCTCGTAAGCTTTGCCCTGTGGGCTACGGCTGAGAGGCGAGGCCTGATTGGCGATTTTTGTCAGGGTCATCTAGGGAACGATGTTAGAATCTGTTTGATGGGATAATTTAAACTATTTTTACTGTGGAACAGCGTAACAACCCATTCTTTCATTCCATGGATAACCTGCTTTTTTACAATAATCATAATCTAAACCAGACGTACACTACGCAAGACAGACGCCATCAGAAATTGAAGAACAAACGGAATTAGTTTTTTCTATTTAATCGTGAATTCGTTGGAGTTGATTATATAAATTTTATTATCAATAGTACGGATTTTTGCCGCTATTCTATATTTTCCAGAGGTAGCTAAAACAAAAGTAGAATCTTTTAAGTCGCCGAATGTAGCATGCGGATCGCAATAAGTCCACATCTTCTGATTCCATTCAAGAGGCATCTCTACATTAGGCTCTATTTCTGGAATTACGCCAAAATAACAGGTGGGGTCACAACTGCATCTATAACCAGACGAGCTCCAACTCCAAATATTTGCCCAAATTCCATCATCTAGTTTTTCAATTTCAGTAAATACAGCAATTAAACCTATCATATAATCCAAATCGTTCTTTACGATTATCTTCACTATTTCTCCTTGTCCATATTCTGTTTTATGAGTAGTAATGGTTACTCCTTGAGAGATGCATTCTGTTCCGTTAAAACACTTATCAAGTCCACAATAACAAGTTTTAACCTCGTGACTATTATCTAGCGAACAACCACAACCACCAATCATACAGGAATTTGGGAAATCACCACCTGATTTACAACATAAAGACGTTGTTACCGTTCCCCCAGAATTGACACACGATTGTTCTTTGGTGTTTCCTTCTTCAATAAACTTAAAAGTAGAAAGTATCTGGAGAATAATTTCTTTGTCAGCGGTAATGAAATTAGTTACATAAATTTCAACCCAACCGTCATCTGGAGAATATATACTAATATATGCAGTATTTTCGTTACTCCATTGCCAATCAATATTTGCAATATAATTACCATAAAGTTTAACGCTTTGACATCTTGAATCATCTAAATGGACCTGACAATAACTTGGAAATAGCGCACTCTTCTGCTCTTCAGAAATATGTCTAACATTTAGTTTGTCATTGGAGTTAGAATCAAATATTAAGCTTTCTTTAACTGCCCAATAATCTGGGTATTTGAATTCAAATCCATACTCTATATTTCTATAAGTTTTCCAATCGGCGGTTTCGTCCTGAATAGTAGAAATTTGTTTACATTCTTTATTAACACATTTAATTTGGAAATTACCACCAATTCCAGTACAAAAATCAGGACATTGTTGTGTTGTATCAACATAATCTTTATTTCCATAAAAACAACTTCTAGTAGTCTTGTGGATACCACAAACACAGTCTCCATCTTCCTTACAATATTTCTCAGATAATATTTTTGGTGTATTCGATTGTTCTACTGGCATCCAATAATATTGCCAAAAAATAGCCAATCCACCAACTATGACGGCTAAAATGATTATGATTAAGAGAAACTTCCAATTAGTTTTTCCTTGAGTAATAAAAGGCATATTTTTTAGAGTTAATGTTATTCCACTATTCTATCAAAAAACCGCCCTCGGCCATAGCCCTACGGGCGAGGCCTGATTGGCGATTGATTGGTTCTAACTACCCAAAAGGGGTAGCTAAATTTGAATTCAATTTTTGTCAGGGTCGTCTACGGGACTCGAACCCATGGTGATATTTTTAACCATCTGTATTTTTTGAATTGGTCTTTTTGGAAAGAAAAAATAAATCTCTCTTTTTTCAAAATTTTTTCTATTTTTTCTTTTTGTAAAGGGTCAAATTCCATATAAACAGCCCCCATTTCATTTAAGTGCTTTTTCACTTCTTTTAAAAATTTTTCTATCCAGAACATCCCATTTTTTCCGGCAAAAAGAGCCGCTCGCGGCTCTTTTTGCAAAACCTCTTTTTGGACTTCAGAGATTCTATTCAGAGCAACATATGGAGAATTAGCGAATATAATATTATATTGTTTTTTCTTTAAACTTTTGAATAAATTTGATTTATAAATTTTGTATCTTTTTTTCGGTATCTTATTCAATTTTAAATTAACTTTAATCTGTTTAATTGCCTTATTCGAGATATCAACAAAATCTACTGTCGTATTTTTAATATTTTTTAAAACGGCGATACCAATACAACCAGAACCGGCGAAAATATCTAAAACAGACAATTTTCTAACTGATTGAGCAATTTTTATTTCTCTTAGGGCTTTTCCAACCCAAAATTCAGTTTCAATCCGCGGCTCAAAAACTTTCTGCGTTAAATCAATTCTACAATTTAAAAATCTGGCAATTTCCCTCATTTCATTTGAAGCTCAATCTTCTTTGTCTTAGTTTTTCGGTCATTTCTTCGGTTATCTTTTTCCCAGCTTTAGTTAGAGTAAAATTACTTTTTGGATTTCCAGTTATTAGCTTTCTTTTTCTAAGGAAACGGAGAGGACGATCCAGTTTTCTGGCATCTGGCCACTTTGAGTATTTGGGGAAGCTAAAGACTTTCGGAAATAAAATAAAGCATTCTTTAATCAGCTCTTCAAAGCTGCATTTTTCCTTTTTCTCTAATACCGAGTAAATAGAAAAAAGAATCAAATTGTTAATTGATTTATCTAAGTAAAATTCTTCTTCGGGTGAATTTTTCATTGTTTTTTACTTTTTATTTTTGTTTTTTCTAGCGTCCTCACTCTTTTTTCATCTATCCCGAAATGATGAGCTATTTCATGCCAAACAACATTTTTGACAATCTCTTTTATTTCTTCTTCAGAATCAGAGACTTTTTCAATCGGTTCCTGAAAGATTGTTATTTTATCAGGCAAGACTTGGCCATAGGACCATCTTTTTGTTTTGGGAATGCCTTCGTAAAGGCCAAAGAGCTGATGTCTCTGTCCGAGCCTTAATTTTTTTAATTGTTCTGAGTTTGGATTTTTTTCAATTACAATTTCGACATTATTCAGCATTTTTAAAAATTTTTCGGGAATTACTGAAATTCCTTGTCTGACAATTTTTTCAAAATAATATTTATTAAAGTCCATATTTAAAAAATTCGCCATGACCTGGGTAAACTTCCATTCCTGTTTTCATAACTAATTTTAATTTGCGGAGAGAATTTTCCAAATCAGCCATTGACCCACCAGGGAGATCGGTTCGACCATACCCATCTTTAAAAATTGTGTCACCGGTAAAAATTAGTCCATCCCCTAAGAGACAGATGCTCCCTTTAGTGTGGCCTGGAGTATGAATAACCTCCAAGTAAGTCTTGCCAATTTTTATCTTGCTTTTATCTGTCAGAAATTCATCCGGCTCAAATTTTAAGAAATTTTTTTCACCTTCGTGAATTAAAATGCTGGCCATTTTTTCCTCCCTTATTTTTAAAGCAGAAAGAGTATGATCTAAATGGAAGTGGGTTAGAATAATATATTTTAAAATAGCTCCATTTTTGTCTAGCTCCTGGATAATTTTTTGCGTTTCTCCGCCAGGATCAATAACTGCAGCTTCTATTCCGTCAATTAAAATATAGCAGTTTGTCAAAAAAGTACTGACGACCAATTGCCTGATTTTCATAAAATTATAATTTTAACTCGGTAATGATATCTTTAGGAATAGGAATTTCTCTGCCTTTTGGGCTGATAGCCGGATAGCGCCAAGCAGTAATAATTCTAATTCTTTTGCCAGATTTTTGATACATCAACCATATTTCAGTTGGTCGTTTCTTTGTTCCAGCTGACTGCATAATGGCAATAGTTTTGGGAGCAATGCCTTCTTCTGTTCTATTGGGATTCAGAATTAAGCGTTTTAATTTGTTTTCGCTTAAACCATAAAATCTCATTTTATCTTTACTGTGTTTTGTCCAGAAAATTCTTTCTGTGTTTTTAGGCTCTGGAAAATAATACTTGTGTATTTGAACTTTCTTTCTCTGCAGTTTCATCTGTTTCCTATTTGTTTATAAATTTTTCTTGAAGTTCAAAGATAATTTCTTTTACTTTCTCGGGGTTAGGGATTTGACTAAAAGTGAATTTGCCCATTTCTGAAGCTGTTTCGATCCTAAGTTTGCCAAAATCAAATAAAGCAGGTAAAACTCCTTTCACTTCAATGGTAATATCTTGTATTTTATCGTAGGCAACACTGGATTCGATGCGGTTAAAAAGTCCCAGCGATTTAGTGCTGATTATTCTTTCATTAGTCAGAATCCAGCAGTCTAAATAATACTCCATAACGACTAGAAAAGTGATTTGCCAGAGAATCGGGAGAAAAAGGGAAAGAAAAAATAAAAACAGATAGCCTAAATTTAATGAAGATGTTTCTGGTATAATCTTTATTAGCCATTCAGGTGTCGATGGTATTGAGGAAAAAACAATCGTTACCATCGGGATAGCTACCAATAAGAAAAACATTGTTCCAAGAACAAGTTGAAATATTAAAACAATTCGGTGACGGCGAAAAATTGAATGAATTTTTTCGTCAGGTCTTAATATTATCATTTTATTTTAAATTTAAAACTAATAATATCAGATTAATACCGATTAACACCAAAGTTCCCATGGTAAAAAAGTTCAAAATTTTTTGGGCCATTGGATCATTAGGGAAACCGAACCTCTTTAGATTATAAAAAATTTGAACTTCAATTATAAGAGAAAATATTATAATAATAAAAGATAGCAGTATTAGCAAAAATGTTATCATTATATTTATTATAATTTAACCGTTTTTTAAAAAAAAGACTTGACAAAGATTCAAAAAGACATAAACTCATATAGTATGATAAGAGATAAAAAATTTTACCTAACTAAAGAAGGATTTGGCAAGCTGACAAAGGAATATCAAGAGCTCAGGAATATGAAAACCCTGAAAACTGCGGGTGAAATGCCTAAGATTTTGCACTCTGAAGACTTAGATCCTGAATATTTAGCTTTACAGGAAGATTTAGGTTTTTTAGACTCTAGGATTTCCGAGCTAAAAAATATCTTGGAAAATTTTGAGTTGATAAAAACTCCACCCAAAAACCAACGCAACTCCGTAGTTCTGGGAGCGACCGTTACCTTGACTGAACCTGATGGTCAAATAAATGAATTTATGCTCGTTGATTCTTTAGAAGCAAATCCTAATGAGGGTAAAATTTCGTCTGAGTCGCCGGTAGGAAAAGCTCTTTTCGGAAAGAAAATCGGAGAAGAAGTGATTATTACTTCACCGATAAAGGTAGTATATAAAATTAAAAAAATAAAATATCACCAATCTTGATAAACATCACTAGTCTATTTTAATTTTCATACTCAACTGAACCAAATCAGTTGAGTATATTTTTTAATGAGACAAACCATTAATTTTTTAGTCGAAGTTTCCAAACTGAAAACAGAACCTCGGGTCGGATGGGTTTTCGCCGGAATCAAAAATCCAGAAACGATTACTGAACACACCTTTCGATTAACAATTCTTTCATGGCTATTAGCTAAAAAAGCAAACTTAAACGTTAAAAGAGCAATTAAAATTGCTCTTTTTCATGACCTTTGCGAGGTTTATGCTGGTGACCTCACTCCTATTCTTTATTATCCAAGATTGCCTAAGGAAAAACAAAAAAGGATGAGAGTTTTAATGAAATGGGCTCGTCTTTCCAAGGCGGAAAAAGAAAAGATAGGTAATGTGAAATTTGAAAAAGAAAAGAGGGCCTTTATCAAATTGGCCAAATTTCTGAGGCCAGATTTAAAAGAAGAAATTTTATCTTTAGGATTAAAGTATAAAAAGAGAATTTCTAAAGAATGTAAGTTTGTTGCTCAATTAAATAGGATAGAAACACTTTTGCAGTCAATTGATTATTTTGGCACAAAAGATGTTAAAACAAGGACAAATTGGTGGGAATGGACAGAAGAAATAGTTGACGATCCTCTGCTTTTAAAATTTTTAAAAGCTATTCAAAATAAATTTTATGGGAAGGTATCAGAATATAAACACGATAAAGAGTTAGAGAGCATTTTGGATTTTATTGTAGAGATCGGAAAATTAAAAAAGATGTCGAGACTCTACTGGACATTGAGAGAAGTGAAAAAACCTGAAACAGTAGCTAGCCATATGTTCGACTTAGCCTTAATGGCTTGGGTTTTGAATGAAGGGAAAAGTCTCAATATGGAGAAGCTTTTAAAGATGGCGCTTTCGCATGAAATGTCTGCAGTTTACACTGGCGATACAACGCCCTATGACAGGATTTTGCCAAAGACAAGAAAAGATAGGAGAGAAATTTTAAAAAAATGGCCACATATTCCGAAAGAAAAAAAGCAAAAGATATTTCTTTCAGATTTCAGGGAAGAGAAAATGGCGATGAAAAAACTTACCAAAAAATTAAAGCCCGAGCTGAGGAATGAAATATTGCAGCTGTGGAAGGAATATAGGACTAAAAGCACTCCTGAAGGTCGCTTCCTTTCGCAGATTAATGTTTTGGCAGTTTTGATGCAGTCTCTTTTATACGAAAAAGGAAATAGGAATTTTTCAGCCTCTCCAATTTGGGAATGGGCTTTCGAATCTTGCGACAATTCTGATTGCTTCAATTTTTTATCCGGACTGAAGAAAAAATTTAATAAATAGAAAAATTTTACCCCGTCCTTCGTAGTCAAAAGGCAGGGTTTGTTTTTTGAAAAAGACAGGATATAATTAATTTATGAGAAAATTGTCACTAATCAATAAAGAAATGTTTGTTTCTGAGGTTGTAAAGAAATACCCGGAAACTACAGCTGTATTTCTTGAGCATGGATTGCATTGCATGGAGTGTGCTTTTGCCAAAGAAGAAACGATTGCAGAAGCCGCAAAAGTTCATCAAATTGATTTAGACGAGTTAATTATGAGTCTCAATAAAGCAATCAAAAAATGAAAAAAACCTATTTGTTTTTACTCTCGTTTTTAATCGGGGCGATCTTACTTGCTTTCGTTATCAAAACTGTGGGCTGGCAGGAAATAAGAAAATCCCTTTTAATATTTACCGGATTTAAAGGATTGCTTATTTTTCTTTTAACTTTTCTTTGGATTTTGATTACCAACTGGAAATGGAAAGAGATATTAAAGGCTCGAGGCGTAGAGATCGGTTTTCTTGATCTTTTTAAACCTTTTTTGGCTGGATTTTCTATTTTGTATCTTTTTCCTACCTTCGTTCTGGGAGGCGAATTTTTGCGCGGCTATATTTTGAAAAAGAAACATTCTGTTTCTTGGGCAAAGGGCATGGCTTCAGTATTCATCGACAGGATTTTAGATTGGACCACTAATTTGGGCATTGTTTTTTTAGGTATGGGATTTTTTCTTTCCAAGACTGGTATTTTACCACAAAAAATAGGCATGGCCGTCGGCTTTACTTTTTTCATTTGGCTCATTTTTATTCTATTTTTCTATATGATGGTTTTCAGAAAAGAAAGCATAGCCAGGTTGCTCTTCAGGATTTTTAAATTAAAAAACCTGCATGTCGGACTTTTGAATATGGAGGGAGAGATCTTCGATTTTTTTAATATCAAAAAAAGCAGTCTCTGGAAAATATTGGGAATAGCTCTTTTGGAAGAAGTAATTCTTCTTTTGCGCATTTACTTATTACTTATTTTTCTAGGAAAAGAAATTAGTTTTCTAGTAGCTTTATCCATTAGTGGTTTTTATTATTTATCAACGATGATTCCTATTCCTGCTTCTTTGGGAATACAAGACGGTATTCAAGCTTTTGCTTTCGGAGCCCTTGGCTTAGGAGCTAGCGTTGGCACTGCTTTTACGTTAATAATTAGAGCAACAGAGTTAGCCGTCGCTTTGATAGGAATTGTAATTTTATTTCGGCTGGGAATAAAATTATTTGAGGATTCATTATTTAAGGAAGAAACAAAAGAATTCTCTGAATAAAATGCGATTTAGAAGCGATAAAGTAAATTGGAATTATATATTGATTCTTTTGGTCGTATCCTTCCTGGTTGGGGGAGGTGTTTTAATTTATGCTAAAAAAATCTTTATTGAATTAGCTACTATTGATAATTTTTCAAAAATATATGCGTTAAAAAATATAAACAATATTAAAACTCCAGTTTATCTTGAATTATTTGAAGACATAAAGACAGAGATGATTTTAAAAGAAAATGATTTTTTGGAAATTAATTTACCCGAAATGAAAATAAGAATTTTTAAAAAAGGCGTTTTAGAAAAAGAAGTTTCGATCGTAAAAAGAGGAGACGTTCAGGAATGGGGTGGCTCAGCAGCCGGATTGTACAAAATAATGTCTGGAAATGAACTTAGTTTTTCTTTAATTGCTGACGTCTATATGCCTTATGCCCTTCGTTATTATGGAAAATATTATATCCACGGGGAACCATATTATCCTGGCGGAGGAAAAACTCAGTACGATATTTCTGGAGGCTGCATCAGTTTAAAAAATGAAGATGCAAAAATAATTTATGAACTCTCGGAATTAAACATGCCGGTTGTGGTTATAGATAAAGAAAAAGATGATTATAAATACGAGACTAAAAAAACGACTAAATTTCCAGAAATTTCAGCCCAGAGTTATTTGGCTGCTGATTTGGATTCCGGTTTCGTTTTTTCTGAAAAGAATTCCCAGTCGCAATTCCCTTTAGCTTCTTTAACAAAATTGATGACCGCAACTGTGGTTGCTGAAAATGTAGATTTAAGAAAATCAATTATTATCGAAAAACAAATGCTCGATGCAGGATACGGCTCAACAAAAGGGCTGGAAACTGGAAAGAGTTTCCGATTGGCGGAATTATTTTACCCTCTTTTTATAGAATCATCTAATGACGCGGCTGAAGCCCTTAGCTATTTTTTGGGCAGGGCAAAGACTATTAAATTAATGAACGAAAAAGCGAAATCAATTTTAATGGGAAATACTAATTTTGTTGATCCCTCAGGATTTGAATCGGAAAATGTTTCTACTGCCAGAGACTTATTTTATCTGGCAAGATATACTTTGAATGTCCGCCCTCTTTTTCTAGAGATTAGCAAAGGTAAAGAAGTTTTAAGCTATGGAGAAATTAATTTTGATATTAAAGAATTTTGGAATAAAAATATTTTTATTAATGACCCGACTTTCTTGGGTGGAAAAACAGGTTATACTAAAGCTGCAAAACAAACTGCCCTATTTATTTTTCGCTTTCTGGATAAAAATAATAACGAGCGAAAGATAGTTATTACTCTTTTGAGTTCTGACAATATTGAATTAGATGCTCAAAAAATATATATCTGGCTTCAAAACAATTATTTTTAAAAAATTATTATTATGGATAGTAAAAAAATTATTTCTGAGTTGAAAAAACACTCAAAGCCAAAAGACAGGGAAGGAATGGCCAGGTTCGGCATTAATCCGAAATATGCTTTAGGAGTTAGAATCCCGATTTTAAGGGGTTTAGCAAAAAGAATAGGAAAAAATCATCAATTAGCAGCAGAGCTATGGAAAACAAAAATTCATGAAGCCAGAATTTTAGCTTGCATGATTGACGATCCAAAAATAGTGGCAGAAAAGCAATTGGAGGAATGGGTAAAAGAGTTTAATTCTTGGGATTTGTGCGACCAGTGTTGTATGAATCTTTTTGACAAAATGTCTTTAGCCTGGGAAAAGGCAGTTGAATGGTCGAAAAGAAAAGAAGAATTTATAAGGAGAGCAGGATTTTCCTTGATGGCTTGTCTGGCTTGGCATGATAAAAAAGCTAAAGACAGAGATTTTTTAATTTTTTTCCCAATTATAAAAAAATACTCTACAGATGAAAGAAATTTGGTCAGAAAAGCAGTCAACTGGGCTTTGCGTCAAATCGGAAAGAAAAATAAAAACTTGAATAAAAAAGCAATTACTATAGCAAAAGAAATCCAAAAAATAGATTCCAAAACCGCCAAATGGATTGCCAATGATGCAATAAGAGAGTTGAGTAGTAAAAGTTTTAAGTAGTGTCACAAAAAAAATCGCCCTTTTGGCGATTTTTTGATAGAATGAGGTAATGAGATTTTTAATCCAGACTAAAGGGTTTAATGATATTATTGATATAACAAGTCGGGTTTCAGAAATTGTCCGAAAATCTAAAACAGAGGACGGAATTTGCTTAATTTCTTGTCTCGGTTCAACTGCCGGTTTAACAACTATTGAAAACGACCCGAATCTTTTGGAGGATTTTAAAGAATTTTTAGAAAAACTTGCTCCCTCAAATAAGAGTTATCGCCATGACCAGACTTGGGGCGACAATAATGGCTCGGCTCATTTAAAATCATCGTTAATTAAACCCTTTTTAATAATTCCAATTGAAGAAAGGAAATTAGTTTTGGGTCAGTGGCAGCAAGTTGTTTTAATTGATTTTGATAACAGGTCGAGAGAGCGCACTATTGTTATTAAAATAATAAAACAATAATGAATATCAATAGAGTCATTAAAATTTTAATTACCTCTGATTTTTTCCTTCAGGCTGGCTGGGGATTTCTCGGTCCGATTTTTGCCATATTTTTAACTGGGCAGATAAGAGGCGGTAATTTGGAAATGGTAGGATTTGTTGCGGCCGTCTACTGGATAACAAAATCCATTGTCCAGCCGTTCATTGCTCACCATCTGGACAGAAACCACGGAGAGAAAGATGATTTCCATTATCTTGTTGTTGGCACGTATGTCGCAAATATAATTCCTTTAGGTTATATTTTTTCCACTCAGCCTTGGCATATTTACGTTTTAGAATTTATAAGAGCAATTGCCATGGCTTGTGTCGTGCCGACTTGGGCAGCGATTTTTACACGCCATATTGATAAGGGAAGGGAAGCATTCTCGTGGAGTTTAGAAAGCACTGGAATAGGTTTTGCAGCTGGTATTGCTGGCGCTGTTGGTGGATTGATGGCCAGCATTTTTGGATTTAAAGTTATTTTCATTCTGACAAGTTTATTTGGCTTAATCGCTTCAACGGCTTTACTAAAAATTAAGCCCCATATTTTCTTAAAAGATCATTTTGCTCCGAGGATACCACCCACAGAGAAGCCGTTTTAAATATGAAGAATCAGGAAATAGCTAAAATATTTTATGACCTAGCTTTTTACCTTGAAATGGAAGGAGTGGCTTTTAAACCCCAAGCTTATGAAAAGGCGGCTATTACTTTAGAAACCCTAGAAGAAGATGTTGAGGATATTTACAAAAAAGGAGGATTAAAGGCAATAGAAAACATTCCCGGAGTAGGAAAAAGTATCGGAGAAAAAATTGAAGAGTATTTAAAAACAGGAAAAATAAAATATTACGAAGATTTCAAAAAAAGATTGCCTATAAATTTAGATGAAATAATTCCTGTTGAGGGTATGGGTCCTAAAAAAGCTAAGATACTATATGAAAAATTAGGAATTAAAAATTTGGAAGAATTAGAAAAAGCAGCTAGAGTTAATAAAATTGCAAAATTATTTGGTTTTGGAGAAAAGAGTGAAAAAAATATTTTAGAAGGAATAGAATTTTTAAAAAGAGAAAAAGGCAGATTTTTACTGGGCGATATTTTGCCTAAAGTAAAAGAATTCTCTCAAAAATTAAAAAGCCTAAAAGAAGTGGAAAGAGTTGATGCCGTTGGTTCTATAAGGAGAATGAAAGAAACAATTGGCGACGTTGATTTTTTAGTTATTTCCAAAAATCCAGAAGTTGTTATGGATTTTTTTGTTTCTCTTCCGGGCGTCATTAAAATTTGGGGCAAGGGAAAAACGAAAGCGTCAGTTCGACTCCGTGAAGGTTTTGATATGGATATAAGAGTTTTGCCAGAGAGAGTATATGGTGCTGGCCTACAATATTTTACCGGCTCAAAAGAGCATAATATTATTTTGAGAAAACTGGCAATTGATAAGGGTTTAAAACTTTCAGAATATGGTTTATTTAAAGGTAAAAAAATAATTGAAAGCGAAAGCGAAGAAAAAATTTATAGAGCTCTAGGTCTCCAATGGATGCCGCCAGAAATAAGGGAAGATCAGGGCGAAATTGAGGCAGCCCAAAAAGGAAAATTACCACAATTGATCGATTATAATGATATAAAAGGTGATTTGCATTGTCATTCAGACTGGGATGGAGGAGAAAATTCTATTGAGGAAGTAGCAAAAGCAGCTCAAAAAATTGGTTACCAATATATCGGTGTTTCTGATCACACGAAATTTTTACGAATAGAAAAAGGATTAGATGAGAAAAAAATCATCCGGCGCAATAAAGAAATCGATAAAGTAAATAAAAAATTAAAAGGGTTTAGAATATTAAAGGGATGCGAGGCAAATATTTTGAATGATGGCTCAATAGACATCAGAGACGATGTTTTGGCTCAGCTTGATTTTGTGATTGCTGGAGTTCACTCCACTTTCAAAATGCCAAGAGAAATGATGACCGAAAGAATGATAAAAGCCATAAAAAATCCCAATGTGGATATAATTTCTCATCCTACGGGAAGATTAATCCAAAGGAGAGATGAGTACCAGATTGATCTTGATGAGATCATAAAAGTGGCTAAAGACACAGGGACTATTTTGGAGATTAATTCTTTTCCTGAAAGATTGGATTTAAAAGATATAAACATCAGAAAAGCTAAAGAAATGGGAGTAAAAATGGTTATTAATACCGATTCTCATCATATCGACCAAATGAGATTTATAGAATTTGGAATAGCTCAAGCTAGAAGAGGCTGGGCAGAGAGAAGTGATATAATTAATACTCAGCCATTAGAAAAATTATTTAAATTTTTTAAATAATGGTAAAAAACAAATTTGTTTTTAGAAAAGCAAATATAAAAGATTTAGAGAGCATCTTAGAACTTCATCTGAAATTATTTAAAAAAGAATATGAGGAGTTTGATAGAATCATTAATTTAGATTGGACATATAGCGATGGCAAAAAATATTTTAAAGATAGAATCACTAAAAAAGACGGATTCTCAGAAGTAATTGAATATAAAAATAAAATAATTGGATATTTGTGCGGAGGAAAAAGAAAAAGATTGCCATTTTGGAAAAAAGCTCGATATGCTGAGATAGAAAGTTTCTTTTTAGAAAAGAAATTTAGAGATAAGGGTTTGGGATCCAGATTATTAAGAAATTTTATAAATTGGTGCAAGGAAAAACGAATTGATTATACTTTTTTATCTGCTTCAGCCCAAAATTTGCCTGCCATACGTTTATATAAAAAATTCGGATTTCATAACAGAGATTGCCAGCTAATTTTAAACTTAAATAATATTTAGAAATGCCTTTGGAAAATGTGCTGAAGTAGTAATTTTCAAAAAATATTGCAAAATATTTTAAACGCTAGAAAAGCTTACAAACTTTTAAAAATAACAAAATAATATAAAGGTTGTATATAATCAAAAATAATAGATTAATCTAAGTTACAAAATATATGAATCATAAACTTTTTTCCCTAGGAATAATATTTATTGCGCTGTATATTTTTAGCATTTTAATCGTAACCGAAGGGCTGAAAGTGAGGATAATGTCTGGAAGAGCCAGCATGACAGAAACAGCAACTACTTCCACACAAGCTACGCAATTTTCTTTAAATGCTGGTTCCTTATCGTCATCCGAGTGGCTTGGTACGAGTTACATAACGAGACTTAAAGATACAGGAACACAATGGGTGCGTGTGGATATTTCATCGACAGACACAACATCTAACAACTATAAATACATTTCAGCATTACACCAAAATGGTTTCAAAGTCTTAGCTATAGTTGGTCACAGGTTGACACCAAATCTCCAGAATTATACTGAATGGCAAACCGCTATAAACAAAGTGATGCAAGTTTACGGCAACATTATAGATGCAATTGAAGTGTGTAATGAACCGGACTTGACAGTGTTCCACTTTGGGATTTTCCAAGGCCAGTCAGATGTTTATATAAATTTGCTTAAGACTGTCTATCAAGAAAGAAGTAATGCCGGATTAAAAATGCCAATAGTGGCTGGTGCTGTGGCATCTCTTGTGAGCACGGGCACAACTCCTGGTGATAACTACGGAGGCTATTTCTTGAGCAGGATAAGGGAATTAGGTTCCGATCAATATTGTGATGCGTATTCTTTTCACATCTACGATTATTTCTTGGATCTAGGATCATTCTGCAGTGCTGATGTGATGTATAACAGGGCAGTTCAGATAGTCCAGAACAGCAAGCCTATTTGGGTAACAGAGATGGGGCATGGAGATAACTTCATAGATATGAAATCTCATTGCGGTTATTATAAAACATTTTCCAATGGTTATGATGCTTCTGCTTATGCCTTGAACTTGTGGTTTACGCAACTAATAAACGCAAATTGTCCGTTCGTTTCTTGGTATTTATTTACATCAACCGACCAAACAAATTATAATTTGATAGATTACTCTAGCTTTAATCCTAACCCTTCTTTCTATGCATTCCAGAATTTCACTAAATCGACTTCTGGCCCGATTGCCTATTGGAAACTTGATGAAGGCACAGGCACTACATCTGCAGACAGCTCTTTAAATAAAAACAATGCCATCTTGTTCAATGGTCCAGCCTGGGTTACAGGAAAATTTGGCAAAGCCATACAGTTTGACGGTACCAATGATTATTTGGAAGCTCCAGATTCCTCGTCTTTGGACCTTTCCTCAAAAATAACCCTATCTGCTTGGATTAATCCCTCAGTTGCCACTTCCTACAGTAGAATGATTGCCAAGTCCCATACTTCCAATGCCACACCTTACACGATGTATGGATTAATGTTTGATAACGCCAGGCCACATAAGACTTGAAATAGCTTCTGCTGGGGCACAGAAGTCAGTTAACGGAACAACTACAATTCCTTTAAATACCTGGACCTTTGTCGCAGGTACTTATGACGGCAGCACAATGAAGGTCTACGTCAACGGTAATCTTGATGGCTCTGTTTCTAAAACTGGACCGATAGACACCAACAACATGGTTCTCTCAATGGGCAGGAGCGGCTACAACACCAACTATTACAAAGGTTCAATAGATGAAATAAAGATATGGAACAGAGCTTTAACAGATAGTGAGATAAAGAAAGAATACGGCTTCTGTTCCGACGGTACTGCTTACAGCTCTTGTTCATCTACCAAACCAAAGTATTGTTCCAGTGGAACACTGATTGACAAGTGTTCTACTTGCGGATGCCTAACGGGCTATATCTGCAATACAACAACAGAATCTTGTTCTTCTGGCCCGATTGCCTATTGGAAGCTTGATGAAGGTTCTGGCTCTACAGTTAAAGACTCCTCTGGAAACAATATCTCTGGGACAATAAGCGGTGCTACATGGACTACTACGGCAAAATCTGGAGGAAAGGCTTTACTGTTTGATGGAAATAATGATTATGTTAGCGTCGGGAACTCCAGCATATTGAATCCAACTGAAGCTATTTCTGTTCAGGCCTGGATCTACACCAAAGCCTACACCACTAGTGCAAGAATAATCTCAAAAGAAACAAGCACAACAGCCAATCCTTATGCTCTCGAGCTGGTAAGTAGCAGAAACATTAAGTTTTTTATCGGAGATGGTACCACTGAAACTGGAACGCCGAATATCGATTTTACTCTTTTGAATACCTGGGTTCATGTTGTTGGCACTTATGACGGCCAGAATATCAAGATATATATTAATGGTGTCTTAAAAGGAACGACTCCCAGAACTGGAGCCATTCCTTTAAAAACAACCAAGGTTCTTTTTGGCAACAATCCCGATCTTAGTCGAGACTTCAACGGCATAATAGATGAAGTAAAGATATGGAACAGAGCTTTGACTGCTGATGAAATTCTGATAGAGTAAGGAGACGCTATCCAAAACTGTTCAGAATACCAAATGAGTTTATTGGGTAGATTCTTCAACAACAGAACTCTTTTAGTCAGATATTATAGAAAGCCCACACTTTGTGCGGGCTTTTAGTTTGAATTTGGGATTGCTATAATACTTCAATGTCAGTTAAAAAATCAGCTGGAGCAATAATTTTTAGAAGAGATGGTAATAAAATTTATTATCTTCTTTTAAATTACGCTGCTATTGATAAAGTTGAAAAAAATTATTGGGGATTTTCAAAGGGTCATATTGAAAAAGGAGAAAAAGAAGTGGATACAATAGTTAGAGAAATACGAGAAGAGACAGGTATTAAAGACCTTGATTTTTTAAAAGGTTTTAAAGAAACAGAAAAATATTTTTTTAAGCATAAAAATAAAACAATTTTTAAAACAGTTTTTTATTTATTAGCTGAAACTAAAACCAAAAAAGTAAAGCTTTCTTTTGAGCATTTAAAATATAAATGGCTACCTTATGAAGAAGCTTTAAAGAAATTAAGCTTTAAAAATGCAAAAAGAATTATTAAAAAGGCGAATTACTTCCTTTCAGAAAAAAGTTTATGAGATTGTAAAGAAAATTCCGAAAGGAAAAACGCTAACCTATAAAAAAATAGCAAAGATATCTGGTTATCCTAAAGCTTGGCGAGCAGTGGGAAATGTTTTAAATAAAAATCAAAATCCAAAAGTCCCTTGCCATAGAGTTATAAGAAGCAATGGAAAAATTGGCGGCTTCAACCGCGGGGCTAAAAAGAAAATCGCCTTACTTGAAAAAGAAGGCGCTCTAATTAAGACTTAAGTTAGATTTTTACCCTTTAACGATTGAAATTATCTTACTAAAAATTTCAGGATGATTTTGGGCCAATTGGGATAATATTTTTCTGTCAATTTCAATTTTATTTTTCTTTAAGCCATTAATAAAACGACTGTAAGAAATTCCTCTTTCTCTACAGGCGGCATTTATCTGAATTTGCCAGAGACTTCTAAACTCTCTTTTTTTTCTTCTCCTGTCTTTATAAGCATGCATCCAAGCACGGTAGACGGCTTGTTTTGCTGCCCGGAATTTAGCTTGTCTTCCTTGTTTAAAACCTTTGGCATATTTTAGTAAATGCTTCCTTCTTTTTAGAGATGTTTTTCCGCCTTTGACTCTAACCATAGATTAGCCTTTTTATTTTTTTAGCTTCATTTTTGGCAAGGGGAATCCATTTCCTGCTTTTTCTGATTCTTTCTCCGGTTTTTTTTGCCCGAGAATGATTAAGACCGGTAGCTCTTCTTAGAATTTTACCGGTTTTTGTAAACTTGAAACGTTTTAAAATTGATTTCCTTGTTTTCATTTTTTCGATACCATTGTTGTTAATCCTCTAAAGTCTTTTTTAATATCGCTTTCTAGTTTGACAGGCACCTTTTTGTTTAAGATTTCAATAAACTGACTTATCTTTCCTTTGGCCATATCCCTAAACGCTTTTTGTCTTCCTCGCAATATCATTTCTATTCTTACTTTGTTTCCTTTTTTTAAAAATTTTTCCGCCTGATTAACTTTAGTTTCTATATCATGAATTGAAGTAGCTATTCCGATTCTTACTCCTTTCACTTCGCTGGTATGCGCTTTTGCAGACTTTTCTTTTTTTTGCAGGGAATAAAGGTATTTTCCATATTCTCCAATTTTGCAAACAGGTGGTTCAACTTTCTCTGTAACCTGAATTAAATCTAAATTGCGCTCCCTAGCCATTCGGAGCGCCTCTTCCAGAGAAACAACCCCTATCTGTTTTCCACTTTCATCAATCAGTCTGACTTCTCTGGCCCTTATTTGATTGTTGATAAAAATTCTATTCAATTTTGGCTGTGGAGATGGTGGGTTCTGCCCCCACGTCTGAAAGTTTTTCTAAAATAATTCTACAAGCTTAGTCTGCTTTTTTCAAGTATCGGATTTAAAGCAGACAAAATTCCAATACTTTTTATCTCTTTATTTTGGCAGGTTTCCGAGATACGAAATCTGCCTATCTCGATTTTTCACACCTATCTTTAGTTATCGAGAGTCTCTAAAGTAGATGGCATTAAGCAAAAGCTAATGCAGGTTTTGGAAATAAATTAGCGTTTATTTCTTTGCTGGAAGTTTTATGAGCTTCTAGCAAACTCAGCCTGCTTATTTTAAAAATAACCTTCCTCGATTCTTTTTCATCCCCGTTCTTTAAGTTCCCTGTCGAGCTCTCTTTCTATTGCTCTCTTTTTTATTGATTCTCTTTTATCAAATTGTTTCTTTCCTTTGACAATTGCGAATTCTAGCTTTATTTTACCTCTTACAGTATATACTTTCAAAGGCACTAATGTCAATCCTTTTTGTTTAGTTTTTCCAATCAAATATTTAATTTCCGATTTTTTAAGAAGGATTTTCCGGGATCTTTCGAAATCGTAACTGGAGCCTATATTTCTTGGCTGATAAGGAGGAATATTAGCTCCAATCCAGAAAAGTTCCTCATCTTTTAAAACTACATAGCTTCCAGCTAAACTTACTCCGTTTGTTTTTAGTGACTTTACTTCTTGGCCATTCAAAACAATCCCGGCTTCAAATTTTTCCAGTATTTCATAATCGAAATATGCTTTCTTATTCTCGGATATGACTGGCATTAGTTTTTTATTAATTTAATTGACGATTTTGAATAATTCAATTAGTATTTAATAAGGTGAGATATTGGAAATAAAAGAAATTCAAGAGTTACTAGTGACGCTGTCAAAGGAGCGTGGAATTTCCAATCTTAGAGCTACACAATGTTCGCGAGGCATGCTTTTCTATCTAGTTCTTCCAGAAGATATCTGGAATGTCACATTTGGTGATCCATCTGCGACAAAAGGTTCATGTTTTCTTGTAGACGTGGCAAAAAAGATTGCCGAACCTCATAAATGGTCAGTTGACATTCAACAATATTCTCCAGAAGATGATTCATCGCGCGTCGATAGTTGGTGCGAAGCCGATAAAATACTACAGGGTTCGATCAGCAAAGAAGATATTATTGCGTTAGTAAACGAAGCAAGTGATATTTCAGAAAAGGTCAATCTAGTAATAGACAAGCAGAGGGAAGAAAACGAAAAAATTAGACATGAATACGCAGAACTAGTGGAAAGGTTCGTCGCAGAAATATCTAGCCCCAAATCTTAAGTCTAGTTCTTTTAATCCATTTTTTGGGCCAACTGGCCCTTTTTTATTTTCAGCTAATACTGGTATTATTTAATTTTAACAGAAAATGGAGTAAACTAAAATTGCAAGAGTCAGATAATTAATAAAATAAAAATAAAATTATGGATACCTTAAAACAAATTTATAAATGCACTGTTTGCGGTCATATTGTTGAGGTTTTACATCCTGGCGTAGGCCAGTTAGTTTGCTGCGGCAAGCCAATGGAGTCATTGAAAGAAAAAATCCAGGATATCGGTTTGGAAAAGCACGTTCCAATAATTGAAAAAACCGCAAATCGAGTAAGGGTAAAAGTTGGCTCAATTCCGCATCCGATGGAGGAAAAACATTATATAGAGTGGATAGAAATAATCGCTAATGGAAAATACTGCCGAAAATTCCTAAAACCAGGAGATAAGCCGGAAGCAGAGTTTGAAGTACAGGCGGAAAATATTACAGCCAGAGAATATTGCAATATCCATGGCTTGTGGAAATCGGCTTAATCTAATATGAATTTATTCCATTCAAAAACTTTTGCGATAATTCTGATTCTATTTGGAGAAATGATTACTATCTATGCCGAAATGCTTTTAGCTAGAAATAATTTTTTGAATTCACCTCCTTTTTTAAAAATATTTTGGCAGCCATTTTTAATAATGGTGATAGGCGGTACCCTTTTAATAACTGGTTACTTTGTAGGTTTTGGCGCTTTTAAAAATATTTGGATTATCAGCGTCATTTCTATAACTTCCATTCTGATTATAGAACCCGTTTTGGCTTACACGATTTTTCACCAATTACCAACAAAAGGCGCCTTGATCGGTTTAATCCTTGGAGCTTTAGGATTTATTTCCACAATGTTTTTTAAATAAGATAAAATAAAATAATGATAAGAGAAGAAATCAAAAAATCTCTTCAAAAGACGATAAAAAAACTTCAAAAAGGGAAAAAATTCCCAAAATTTGAGTTTTCAGAAATAAAAACTGATTATTCGGAAAATAAAATATATGGTGATTACTCCACCAGTATTGCAATGCAAATTGCTAGATTTACCAAAAAGAATCCAATGGAAGTAGCCGAAGTGATAAAATCAAAAATCAAAGGCCAAAAGTCAAAAATTATCGAACGGCTAGAAATTGCTAAACCTGGCTTTCTTAATTTTTTTGTCAAAAAACAATATTTGCAACAAAAAGTGAAAGAAATTATAGAGAGTGGTAAGAAGTTTGGTCAGCTAAAAATTGGGAAAAATAAAAAAATCCAGGTTGAATTTATTTCAGCTAATCCCACAGGACCCTTAACTGTAGGGAATGCCAGAGGTGGCCCCCTAGGAGATGTTTTAGGTAATGTTTTGAAAAGAGCCGGATTTCGAGTAGAAAAAGCTTACTATATAAATGATTATGGAATGCAGATTTTAACTTTGGGCCACTCAGTTTTAAAAGACAGCGAAGCAAAATATCGCGGGGTTTATATTGATGATTTGGCTAGAAAAATCAAAGTAAATGATCCGTATAAGGCCGGCGAAAAAGCAGCCGAAATTATTGTCAAAATGATTAAAAAGACAACTGACCGAATGGGCATTAAATATGATGAATGGATTTCAGAAAAAAAGCTTCATAAATTAAGAGCCGTTGAAAAAGTTTTGGAATTTTTGAAGAAAAAAAATTTAGTTTACAAAAAAGAAGAAGCTATTTGGTTTAAGTCTTCTAAATTCGGAGACGAAAGAGACAGGGTAGTGGTAAAAAGTGACGGTTGGAAAACTTATTTGGCCGGCGATATGGCTCTTCATCAATATAAATTCAAAAATAAAAAATTTGATAAAGTTATTAATATTTGGGGAGCCGACCACTATGGCGATGTCCCAGGGCTGCAGGCCGGTATTACTGCCCTTGGTTTTAAAGGAAAACTAGATATTATTTTATTGCAGTTTGTTACTCTTTTTGAAAAAGGAAGGGAGATAAAAATGTCAAAAAGGCTTGGTACTTTTGTTACCATGGATGAACTGATTGACATGGTTGGCATTGATGCTGTCAGATTTTTCTTTCTTCAAAAATCAGCCAGCACTCATTTAAATTTTGATTTGGAATTAGCTAAAGAGCAATCTGAGAAAAACCCTGTCTATTATATCCAATATGCTAATGCCAGAATTTGCAGTATCTTGCGGAAGGTTTCAAGTGCGAAGTCCCGTTCTTCAGATTTCAGATTATTAAATCATCCATCAGAATTAAACCTAATTAAACAGCTGATTAGGTTTCCGGAAATCATTGAGGATACAACCAAAGACTATCAGGTTCAAAGAATTCCTCAATATGCCCTGGACCTGGCTGCTGCCTTTCATAGATTTTACCGCGATTGCCGAGTTCTTTCAAAAGATAAAAAATTGACGAGAGCTAGAATATCTTTAGTTTTTTCTGCCCAGATTGTTTTTCAGAATGTATTAGATTTGATGGGTATTTCTGTTCCAGAAAAAATGTAAAAATGCTAAAATAAATTGATAAATATTAAAAATTTTATGAAAACAATATTTAAAAACAAAACAAAAGGTGCAATTCCGAGTTTTGTTATTTTTATAATTATAGGGATAGTTGCAATTATTTTAATAGTTGTGATCATCAGCTTTGTTAAGAAAGCCTCGGCACCACCATCCGAAGAAGGGCCGAAATCGGAAGAACCCACAAACGAAGCCGTTATTGGCGATATCAAGTTTAATCTTAAGGAAGCAAGTGACCTGGGAAATATTCTTAGAGGTTCCGAAAGTAAAAATAATCAAGTGCAAAAAGATATCGTAAGTACAGAAAGATTTGTTAAAGTAACGATAACGGCAGAAAACGTAGGGAAAGAAAGTGTTAATTTTGGGACATGGGATCTTAAGGATTTATTTGATAAAGAAGAAAGACGTTTTGTTTTTTCAGAGCAAACAAATCCTTGGATTCCTGAAGATAGTAGATGTGGTGATACGCTAAAACCAGGATTTACTCCCACTCCCTGCACTAAAATATACGAAGTGGCAAATATTTCCACAGGCTTGAAAGTGAAAGTTTCTGCCCAATCGACTAAACCGTCTGCTCTACCCGAAGAAGCTTTTATTAAATTAGGATTTTAATTTCATTGTATTTGAGTTAATTCTAATTAAAGGTATAATTAATTAATATGGCTATAATATTGGTTACAAACGGTAAGACCAACTGGAAGTATATTTTTATTATTGCTATTTTGTCCTTAGCTGTTGTCGTCGAAAGTTTTTTGTTGCTTCAATCTGTCTAAGATAAATTGTCCAAAAATATTTTAAGAGAAAGGGTAATTTCGTGCCCTTTTTGTTTTGAAAAAAAACGGCTAAAATGATATTCTATTAAGTGAATATGGAGATAAATTTTGCGAAAAATGAAGAGAAAATACTGAAATTTTGGAAAGAAAATAGAATTTTTGAGAAATCAATTCAGCAACGGAAAGGAGCTGAGAATTTTGTTTTTTATGACGGTCCGATAACAGTTAATGCTAAACCCGGAATTCATCATGTTCTGGCCAGGATTTTTAAAGATATAGTCCCGAGGTATAAAACTATGCAGGGTTTTCGAGTGGAAAGAAAAAACGGCTGGGATACTCACGGTCTTCCGGTCGAACTGGAGGTGGAAAAAAGCTTAGGATTTAAGACAAAAAAAGATATTGAAGAATATGGGCTAGCTAAATTTAACAGTGCTTGTAAAGAAAATGTTCAAAAATATATCCCTTTTTTCAAAGATTTAACTGAAAAGATTGGTTATTGGGTAGATATGGATAATTCATATATTACTTACAATAACGAATATATCGAAACTCTTTGGTATATTTTAAAGAAAGTTTGGGAAAAAGGATTGCTATACAAAGATTACAAAATTGTTCCTTATTGCCCCAGATGCGGAACAAGTCTTTCTAGCCACGAGGTAGCTCAGGGTTATAAAAAAACAAAAGAACCGGCGATTTATGTAAAGTTTAAAGTAAAAAATCAAAATGCTTATTTTCTAGTTTGGACTACAACACCTTGGACCTTACCGGGAAACGTGGCAATTGCCATTAACCCTAACTTTACTTATGCTAAGGTGCGGGCTGGTGAAGATCTCTTAATTTTAGCCAAAGAAAAGCTAAACGTTTTGGGAAAAGAATACGAAATCTTAGAAGAATTTAAAGGAAAAGAAATATTAGGTTTGGTATACGAACCTCTTTTCAATTTTTCAAAAACTGAAAAGAGGGCTCATTTTGTTATTTCAGGGAGCTTTGTTTCTTTAGAAGATGGTACTGGCATTGTCCATATTGCTCCAGCTTTTGGTGAAGACGACATGGTAGTTGGCAAGAAAAACGATTTACCAATAATTTTAAATGTTGATGAAGAAGGGAAATTCAAAAAAGAAGTTAAAGATTGGGCAGGAATGTTTGTGAAAGATGCCGACCCTTTGATTATAAAAGAATTAGATAAAAAAGGGCTCCTTTTTCAAGAAGAGTTATATGAACATGATTATCCTTATTGCTGGAGGTGTAAATCTCCTCTTCTATATTATGCTAAAGAGAGTTGGTGGATAAAAATGACAGCTTTAAAGGATAATTTAATAAAAAACAATCAGGAAATTAACTGGATTCCAAGTTATTTGAAAGAAGGAAGGTTCGGTGAATGGTTAAGAGAAGTCAAAGATTGGGCTATTTCCAGAGAAAGGTATTGGGGAACGCCTTTTCCAATTTGGAAATGCAAAAAATGCAAAAACTTTGCAGCCATTGGAAGCAAAAAAGACTTAATCTCCCAAAAATTTACAAAAAATACTTATTACTTCTTGCGTCATGGAGAATCTTGCTGGCAGACGAAATATAAAGGAATTTTATTAGGCTACTCAGATAAGCCGCATTGCCCCTTAACTAAAAAAGGAGAAAAACAAATTTTAATTGCATCTAAAAAATTAAAAGGAAAAATCGATTTAATTTATACCTCTGATTTATTAAGAACAAAACAGACTGCTGAAATAATAGCTGAAGAGACAGGAAAAGAAATAATTTTTGATAAAAGATTACGCGATATATATCTCGGAGAATTTGTAAATCAAAAAAGAGAAAAGTTATTTAATTTTTTCCCTGACAAACTGGAACGTTTTAGCAAAAAAATAAAAGATGAAGAAACTTGGTCTGAATGCAAGATGAGGGTTTTTAACTTCTTAAAAGATATTGATAGAAAATATCAAGGAAAAAATATTCTAATTATCAGCCATGGGGATCCGCTCTGGCTTTTGGAAGGAGCATTAAACGGTTTATCAAACGAGGAATTGATACGAGATAGGGAAGAAGCAATAATAGAAGTTGGCGAACTAAGGAAGGTCGCGACCAAATTTTTGCCTTATGACGAAAAAGGCAATCTGGATTTTCATCGTCCTTATATTGACGAAGTTAAATTTTACTGCCAAAAATGTGGAGAGTTGATGGAAAGAGAAAAAGAGGTTGTTGATGTCTGGTTTGACTCAGGAGCAATGCCTTTTGCCCAATACCATTGGCCGTTTGAACAGAAAAACAAGAATTTACCGCCTAAACTTTTTCCGGCTGATTATATTTCCGAAGCCATTGACCAAACCAGAGGATGGTTCTATACGTTATTGGCCATTTCAACCTTGCTTGGGTTTGAATCGCCTTATAAAAACGTGGTTTGTTTAGGCCATGTTTTAGATGAAAAAGGAGAAAAGATGTCTAAATCCAAAGGAAACATAGTTGATCCTTGGCAATTAATAGAAAAATATGGAGCCGATGCCTTAAGATGGTATTTCTTTACTGTTAATCAGCCGAATGATTCTAAGCTTTTTTCAGAAAATGAAGTCAGCGATGGTCTGAAAAGATTTATTTTAACATTTTGGAATTGTTGGGTTTTTCTTGAGACATATGGACGAAAAATTTCTAAATCTGATTATTCTAAATCTGGGAAAAAAGCAAAAAATATTCTAGACAAATGGATTATTTCTAAAATTAATAATTTGGATGCAAAAGTTGTTGAAAACCTTGATAAATTTGATATAGTTTCAGCGGCTAGAAGCATTGAGAACTTTGTCATTGAAGATCTTTCTCAGTGGTATATCAGAAGGTCCAGAAGAAGATTCCAAAGACCAGAAGAAAAAGACCTAAAAGAGGCTTCCCTTTTGCTAAATTATGTTCTGTCGTGCCTTTGCAAAATAACTGCACCTTTTATACCTTTTTTGAGTGAAGAAATTTTCAAAAATCTAGGCAATAAAAAAAGCGTCCATTTGCAAAACTGGCCAAGGATTGATAAAAAATTGATTGATGAAAAGCTGGAGAAAAAAATGAAAAGAGTAAGAGAGATAGCGAATCTTGGCTTAAAAGAAAGAGCCAAGTTAGGCATTAAAGTCAGGCAACCTTTATCGGAATTGGCCGTTGGAATACTAGCTGACGGGTTGGAATCAGAATTAATCGAGTTAATAAAAGAAGAAGTTAATGTAAAAAGTTTAAGACATGATGCTAATTTAGAAGACAAAATTGCACTAGCTGGTAAGATTACGTTAGAACTAAAAGAAGAGGGTATCTTAAGAGAAATTATTCGACAGATTCAGGAAATTAGGAAAGAAATGGGTTTAAAGCCTGAAAATAAGATTTTTGTGCAATACTTTGGACCTGATAGAATAAATGAGCTAATAGAAAAAAACAAAACTTCTCTTTTGAAGGAAGCCAGGATAAAGAATCTTAAATTTGTGAACAGCCCTGAAAAATTTTTGGGAATGAAAAAAGAAGTAAAGGTCGATCAGGAAAAATTGTGGTTAGGAGTTAAAAAAATTTAAACTATGGCATTTATTCCTAAAAAAACAGAGGTCGGGAAAAAGGGCCCTTTATTAGGAGGGGAAGCTTCTTTAATGAAATTGAAAGGAAGCTTGAAAGGATTATTTGGCGCTAGAAAGAATCCGATACTAGGAGGCGAAGCTTCTTTAGCAAAAATGAGAGAAGGTATTAAAAAACCTCCCCATATAAAAGAAATAAAAAAAGAGCAAAAAAAAGATCCTTCACTATTCCAAGGGAGGCAATATCTTACGAGGCCAGAAGTAAGTAGGTTGTTTAAAAAAGATTGGGCCTGGAAAATCACTAGGCTGCCGGCAAATGTAAGGTCAAAACTTGGAGAAAAATTATGGAATCTAAAAAGATTCGGAAATCTTATTGATCAAAGAGAAGCCAATACAGTTTATAAAGATATTAAAGATTACCCCACGACGAGAGGTAAAACGAAATATGGAATGAAAAGCAGGGAAGAGACAATCAGAACAGTTAAGTTATTAAAAAAATTTTTAGGAAAATAAACGCAGATGTTCATTCATTATCGAACTTCGGGATTAGTTTTGAAAAAAGAAGATCGGGGAGAAGCTAATCAGCTAATCACCTTTTATACAAAAGATTTTGGAAAATTAGAAATATTGGGCAAGGCGATTAGGAAGATTTCTTCAAAGTTACGCTCGGGGACCGGCATTTTTTATTTGAGCGAAATCGAATTCATACAAGGAAAAGCTCATAAAACCTTAACCGACGCTGTCTTGGTTGATAAATTTAGAAATTTAAGAAAGGACTCAAAAAGATTAGCTGTTGCTTATAAGATTACCGAAATTTTAGCTGACTTAATAAAAGATCAAGAGAAAGATGAGAAAATTTGGCGTTTGTTTTTAGAAACTTTCCACAAACTAGATAATCTTACCTTACTGCCAGTTAATTATTTTTTAATTTATTATTATTTTCTTTGGAATCTCTTTTTAGTTTTAGGCTATCAGCCCGAGATTTATAAATGTTCTTTCTGTCAAAAAAAATTAGAGCCAAATGAAATTTATTTTTCTGGAAAAAATGGAGCTATAATTTGCAGTCAGTGTTCAAAAAAAATACAAGGAGTTATTGTAATCAATGAAGGTTTGGTTAAAATTTTGAGACTAATTTTAAAAAAAGACTGGTTAACTTTTAAAAGATTGAAAATTGAAAATTATCAAAAAAAGGCATTAAAAGAAATCTCTAAAAACTATTTAAATTTTGTAGCTGAACAAAGTAGATAATCTATCAAAATGGTAGTGAAATCTTTCTGTCAGCGAGTTATAATAAAAGTATGAGAAAAAGTTTAATTTTATTTATTTTTATAATCATCCTGGGGGCAGTAGGTTATTGGTATTATCAGAAAGGTATTTATTCCAAAGAAGTTCTCAAGGTAGAGATTCTAGGAAAGAATGAAGTAGAGTTTGCAGAAGAGGTTGAATATCTGGTTAAATATAAAAACAACGGAAACTTCAGGCTTGAAAATGTAAGTCTTATCTTTGAATATCCCAAAAATTCAATTGTTGAGGGAGAAAAATTTCTCAGAAAAGAGATGAAACTGGATGACATCTATCCTGGCGAAGAAAAGACTGTTTCTTTTAAAGCTAGGATTTTCGGACAAGAAGGAGAAGTAAAAGAAGCTAAGGCTCAAATATCCTATCATCCCAAGGATATAAAATCTACTTACACGCGCGATACGACTTTTACTACTCTGATAAAGGCTGTCCCAATAACCCTTGAATTTGATCTTCCTTCAAGAATAGAACCTGGAAAAGAAATCAGCTTTAGATTAAATTATTTTTCTAATGTGAACTATCCTCTTGCTGATTTGGGGATAAAAATTCAGTATCCTGACAGTTTTGAATTTATAGAATCAAAACCAAAGGCTCTGGAAAAAACCGATTGGAATATTGCTCTTTTAAATAGAGCTCAGGGTGGAAGAATTGAAATTTCCGGAACATTGAACGGCGAAATAGACGAATCTAAAATTTTTTCCGCCCAAATCGGCATGTGGCAGGATGGGGAATTCGTTTTATTGAAAGATACCAGCCGGGGAATACAAATTGGAAAATCTTCTTTGTATATACTCCAAGAAATCAATAACAATCCAAAATACGTTGCCAATCCTGGCGACCTTCTGGATTATGAAATAACATTTAAGAATATCGGAGATCAACCAATTGAAAACATATTAATGATTGTTAATTTAGATGGAGACGCTCTTGATTTTGACAGTGTCAAAACAACATCCGGCAGTTTTAAAAAAGAAGACAAAAAAATTATTTGGGATTATACCATGATTCCAGATTTAAAGATTCTTTTACCAACTGACGAAGGAAAAGTGGAATTTTGGGTAAAAGTTAAGGATGATTTACCTCAAGATTTAAAAAATCCGGAAATAAAAGATACAGTTTATTTGAATAATTTAAGAGAAGATTTTTCAACCAAAATAAATTCAAAATTAGATTTTTCAGAAAAAGGTTATTTTCAAGATGACTTTTTTGGAAACGCCGGGCCTTTACCTCCGAATGTTGGCCAGACAACAACCTATACGGTAATGTGGCAGGTTAAGAATTACTCCAACGACTTAAAAAATGTAAAAATTAGAGCTATTTTGCCAGATTGGATGCGATTAACTGGAGAAATAACGCCAAAAGATGCAAAATTTTCTTTTGACTCTGCCTCAAAAGAGATACTCTGGGATTTAGGAGATATAACAGCCGGTAGTGGAGTATCAAGTATAGCTCCGACAGTTGCCTTTCAAGTTGCTTTTACACCAACTTCCTTTCAGAGGGGGCAAACACCAAATATTATTGGCGAAGCCAGAATAACGGCCGATGACACCTGGACTGAATCGATAATTGAGAAAACTTCTCCGGCAGTAAATACAACTTTGCCAGATGACCCAAGCATGAGGCAGGGCATGGGAGTAGTGCAATAAAAATTTATTTAATAATTTTGTTTATTAACCATGGAACTAATGGATAAAATAATATCTTTATGCAAAAGAAGGGGGTTTGTTTTTCAGTCTTCTGAAATTTACGGCGGTTTTGGCTCTTGTTACGATTTTGGGCCTCTGGGAGTGGAAATGAAAAACAATATCAAAAAATCTTGGTGGGACGAAATGACAAAACTTCATGAAAATATTGTTGGTCTTGATGCTTCCATACTTATGTCACCAGAAGTCTGGAAGGCCTCGGGCCATTTAACTGCTGGTTTTTCTGATTTATTAGTAGAGTGCAAGAAATGCCACAAAAGATTTAAAGGTGATGAATTAAAAGAAAAGTCAAAAGAAAATTGTCCAGAATGCGGTGGTGAGCTTACCGAATCAAAATTGTTTAATCTGATGATGAAAACTTTTGTTGGCCCGGTTGAAGAGAAAGCCAGTCCGGTCTATTTAAGGGCAGAAACCTGTCAGGGAATTTATGTCAATTTTTTGAACGTTTTAGATTCGTCAAGATTAAAAATTCCTTTTGGCATCTGCCAAATTGGAAAAGCTTTTAGAAACGAGATAAATCCCGGCAATTTTATTTACCGATTAAGAGAATTTGAACAAATGGAACTCCAATGGTTTTGTAATCCAAAAGATGCCGATAAATTCTTTGACTACTGGAAAGAGGAAAGATTAAAATGGTATGAGAAACGCGGGCTTAAAAAAGAAAATTTAAGAATTATTGAAATCGAAAAAGAAAAAAGAGCTCATTACGCCAAAAGGCAGATTGATATTGAATATAAGTTTCCTTTTGGCTGGCGTGAAATAGAAGGTATCCATAATAGGGGCGACTGGGATTTATCTAATCACTCAAAATATTCTGGTAAAGATTTAAAATATTTTGATGATGCCACAAAAGAAAAATACTTTCCTTATATTATAGAAACTTCAGTTGGAGTAGAGAGAAGCTTTTTAGCTTTTTTCATCGATGCTTTTGAAGAAATTTCTGGTGGTAGGACTAAGACAACCGAATCCACAAAAGAGTTAGAAGTTGTTTTAAAACTAAACAAATCTTTAGCTCCGATTAAAGTTGCGGTTCTGCCTTTAGTTAAAAATAAAGAGGAGTTGGTAAAAAAGGCAAAAGAAGTTTATGAGATGCTGAAGCCTTATTTTAATTCTCAATATGATGAAGTAGGATCAATCGGAAGAAGATATAGGAGGCAGGACGAAATTGGAACTATTTTCTGCGTTACCATTGACTTCCAAACTTTAGAAGATAATACCGCTACCTTAAGAGATAGAGACACGATGGAACAAAAAAGAATAAAGACTGAAGAATTAAAAGCGTATATTCAAAAAAATATTGGATAAGAAAAATTTATTCCAGTTTTAAATAATCTTAGCGCGCCCCGGCTGGGGCGCGCTTTTTAATTTCCTTAAATTTGAATATAATGAATAGAGAACAAATTCATGTTTCAAAAGACAGTCTTAAAAAATGGGTTAAGGATAATTACCTTGCCAATGAAAAACACTGAAGCAGTAACAGTTTTGGTTTTAGTCGGAACTGGCTCAAAATACGAGAGAAAAGAAACAAATGGAATTTCTCATTTTTTGGAGCATCTGTATTTTAAAGGCACGAAAAAGAGACCTACTCCAATATCAGTTGCCGAAACTCTGGATAGGGTCGGCGGAATTTATAACGCCTTTACGGGTGATGATTATACTGGTTATTTTGCCAAAGTTTCTTATTCTAGATTAGATTTAGCTCTAGATTGGGTCTCTGATATTTTCTTAAATTCACTCTTGCCAGAAAAAGAAATCGAAAAAGAGAGAGGAGTGATTATAGAAGAAATTAATATGACTTTAGATAACCCAATGTCCTATATCCAGGAATTATGGTCAGATTTGCTTTATGGTGATCAGCCGGCTGGTTGGCCCATAGCCGGAACTAAAGAAAACATTAAAAAAATATCCAGACAAGACTTGTCAGATTACAGAAAAAATCAATATGTAGCCATGAACACAATAGTTGCGGTTGCCGGTAAAATAGATACAAAGGGGATTATCAAAAAGATTGAAAATTATTTTTCAAAAATTAAAATTTCAAAGTCACAAAAAAAGCAAGAGTTAGTAGAGAGACAACAAAAGCCAGAGCTGCTTTTATATCACAGAGATACGGATCAGTCGCATATTTGTTTCGGGGTCAGGGCACATAATATTTTTCATCACTCAAAATATGCCCAAGAATTGCTAGCTCTTATTTTAGGAGGAATGATGAGTTCGAGATTGTTTACGAAAGTGCGGGGAGAATTAGGGTTGGCCTACTATATAAATACTGATACAACCTCTAATGCTGACTCCGGATATCTTATCACTCAGGCTGGTATTGATAATAGGAAAATTGAAAAAGCCGTCTCGGTGATTTTAAAACAATACAGAAGAATTTCTGAAGAAAAAGTTTCAGAGGATGAATTACAGAAAGCAAAAGATTATTTTAAAGGGAAGATGTCATTACTTTTGGAATCTTCTGACCAGCAGGCGATTTTCTATACGATGCAGGACATTTTGGAAAAGAAAATTCTGACATCAGAGGAAATATTTTCTAAAATTGATAAAGTTTCCCGGGAGGATATTTTAAAATTAGCAAAAGATATCTTCCGTCCTGAGAAATTAAACCTAGCCATACTCGGACCATTTAAGGAAAAAAATAAATTTCAGAAATTACTAAAAATATAACTAAAAACATGGAGAATGAACAGAAATTAGACATATCGTGGGAATCTATTTTTAAAATTTCAGTTGCGGTTGTTTCTCTTTATATTATTTATTTGGTCCGCAGCGTTTTAGTCTGGTTCATTTTTGCAGTGATAATATCGGTTATGCTTGATCCTATATTTGATTTCCTAAAAAAGAAGAAAATCCCCAGAGTAATTTCGGTTCTCATTGTTTATATTTTAATATTTGGCGTAATTTCCCTCCTGATTTACTTAGCTATCCCTCTATTTGTTTCTGAAATCCGGCAATTTGGCCAGAATTTCCCTGGATATTTTGAAAAAATTGCACCATCTTTACGGACTCTGGGCCTCAAGGCCTTTCAAGACGCTGAGAATTTTATTACCTTTTTAAGCAACAATCTGGAAAGTATTGCGACCAATGTATTTAAGGCCGCTTCAGCCATTTTCGGTGGTTTTTTATCAACCTTTTTTGTCATTTCTTTAGCCATTTTTTTGTCTTTAGAAGACAAGCCGATTGAAAAAACTCTGATGATAATTTTTCCGAAAAAATACGAAGCCTATGTTTTAGATTTATGGAAAAGATGCCGTGACAGAGTTTCTGGATGGTTTCTCTCAAGAGTGATTGGTGCTGTTTTTGTTGGTTTCTTTGTCTTTATCTCCCTTCTTATCTTCAAAACAAAATACCCACTCATTTTGGGCTTCTTTGCCGGAATATTAGATATTGTTCCAGTAATAGGTCCTATTTTTGCCGGCATCTTGATATTTATACTTGTTTCTTTGAATAGTTTTGCCAGTGGCCTTTTTGCTTTAATTGCTTTTATTTTGATTCAACAGATCGAAAACAACATTATCCTTCCATTTTTGACAAAGAAATTCGTCGATTTATCTCCAGTCTGGGTGCTTTTAGGATTAACAGTTGGAGGGATTCTTTGGGGAGTTTGGGGAGCAATTCTAGCTGTCCCGTTTTTTGGGATTTTATCCGAGTTTGGCAGAGATTTTCTGAAAAAGAGGAAAGAAGAAGCAGAAATTGTCTAAAATATGTCTAATCTTTTTATTATTGCCACTCCCATTGGCAATCTCCAAGATTTTAGTTTCCGGGACTTGGAAACGTTAAAACAGGTTGATTTAATTTTGTGCGAGGATACACGGGTGACTAAAAAATTATTGGATCATTATAAAATTGAAAAACCTCTCCTAAGTTATCATCAACATAGTAAATTACAAAGAATTGATTATATTTTAGATCTTCTGGAAAAAGGAAAAAATCTGGCTTTAGTTTCCGATGCCGGGACCCCTGGTGTTTCCGATCCCGGAAATTTGCTGATTAAAGAAGTGGTTGAAAAATTGGAGGAAAAGGTTAAAATAATACCGATTCCCGGTCCCTCGGCAGTAACTACAGCAGCCAGCATTTCCGGGTTTCCAATGGATAAGTTTTTATTCTTAGGATTTCCACCCCAAAAAAGGAAAAGGCAGAAATTTTTTAAAGAAGTGATTGATTCAAAATATCCAGTAATTTTTTACGAATCACCTTATAGGATATTGAAAAGTTTAAATGATTTAAAAACATTAAATCCGGAATTAGAAATTTTTGTTGCCAGAGAATTAACAAAAAAATTTGAAACAATTTATAGAGGAAGAATTGAAGAAGTTCTTAAAAAAATTGAAAAAGATAAAGTGTTAGGGGAATTTGTGGTAGTAGTGAACTCGCGAATTCACACGAATGAGGACACGAATTAATACAAATAAAAAAGAGACAAAAAATGGGAATTTTTGCCCCTATGATATGAAAGAGCTTAGTGGCTACTAGTTTCTCCGTGTTCTTTTTCTTTAGTTTCTGATCTTTCCTGCTCTACTGATGTTTCTTCTTCGTCGGGTTCTCTTAGCGTTCTTTTTTCAAGAAACTCTGTGCACAGTTTTATTATCGGATCTTCATCTGAAGAGTTGGCTTCGTTGATCAGTTTAGCCGCTAGGCGGGCCGCCATCTTTTTGTCAGGGAGTGCCTTGAGAACATTGGTAACTTTAGTAACGGTTTCTATTTTTTCCTTTGAATCTTCCATTTGGGGTAAATCTTCGAGGAACTCGTCCATTAACTCAAATAGTGCTTCTTCCAGTTTTTCCAATATAAATCCTCCTGTAACAAGTTATCATCAATTAAAAAATATGTCAATTAAAAATAAAAAATTTTATATAACGACCAGTATCGCTTATACAAATGCGCCTCCGCACATCGGTTTTGCTTTAGAATTGGTCCAGGCAGATGTTTTGGCGCGTTATCACCGGCTTTTGGGTGATGATGTTTTTTTCTTGACCGGCACCGATGAACACGGTTTTAAAATAGCTGAAGCAGCAGAAAAAGAAGGCAAGGAACCAGAGGTTTTTGTTAACGAGATTTCGGCTCAATTTAGAAAACTAACTAATATTTTGGATATTTCGAACAACGATTTTATAAGAACCACTGACAAAGAAAGGCATTGGCCGGTCGTTGAAGAGGTTTGGAAGAAATTAGAAAAAAATGGAGACATTGAATTGAGAGATTATGAGGGATTGTATTGTTCGGGCTGCGAAGCTTTTGTAAAAGAAAAAGATCTAATTGATGGCAAATGCCCGAATCATCTGAAGAAGCCCGAGTTAATTAAAGAAAAAAATTATTTTTTTAAACTTAAAAAATATACAGATCAGGTAAAAAAAGAGATTGAAGAGAATAAACTAAAAATTATTCCTGATTCAAGAAAAAATGAAATTTTAAGCTTTATCAAAAAAGAAGTTGAAGATGTAAGCTTTTCCAGACCAAAAGAAAAGCTGAAATGGGGAATTCCTGTCAAAACATCAATCTATAATGTTAGTGGATTTGAATCTACCACATATGTTTGGGCAGATGCTTTGTTAAACTATATTTCAGGATTAGGATCTATTGCTTATATCTCGGGCACAGAAAACGTTTACTGGCCACCAGACTTGCAATGTATTGGTAAGGACATACTTAGATTTCATGCTTTAATTTGGCCGGCAATGCTTATTGCCTTGGGTTTACCTCGGCCAAAAAACATTTTGGTTCATGGTTTTATCACCGCTGGTGGTCAAAAGATGTCAAAGAGCTTGGGTAATGTTATTGATCCATTTGAATTAGTTGAAAAATATGGCGCTGATGCTGTAAGGTATTTTCTTTTAAGAGAAATTCCCTCTACTGAAGATGGTGATTTTACGTATGAGAAATTTATTGAGAGATATAATGCCGATTTAGCAAAAGGTTTAGGTAATTTAGTTTCAAGAACTTTAACTTTAGCTGAAAAATTTAAAATAAAAGAAGTAAAGTCTTCTCAGTCTGTCTTAGAATCATTCTTGAACGGTCCTAAGGAAAAATATGATAAGGCACTCAAGGATTTTAAATTCAATGAAGGTTTAATTGCTATTTGGGAAATAATTGGAAAATTAGATAAGTATATTGATAAAGAAGAACCATGGAAAGGTGGCGAAAAAGCTATTCAAGTTATTTCCGATTCATTATTCGTTCTTGAAGAGATTGCTAAATTTTTGCAGCCATTTTTGCCTGGAACTTCGGAAATAATTTTTCAACAATTGAAAACAAAAAAATCGGAAATTCTATTTCCGATTAAAAAGTAGGAATTATTTTATGGTAGTCCTATTTATCGGTAGATTCCAGCCGTTTCATAAAGGACATTTGGCAGCAATTAAGTGGATTTTGAAAAAAGAAAAAAAGATTAGTATTGTTATTGGCAGCAATCAAGAGTCTTTAACGAAAGACAACCCTTTTGATTTTAAAGAAAGAAAGAAGATGATAGAAGAAACACTAAAAAAAGAAGGCATCCAAAATTTTAAAATTTTTGGAGTTCCTGATTACAAAAACGATGTTTTTTGGGCAAAAAAAATTCTAAAAATAACTAAACCTAATCCTAAAAAGGCAGTGGTTTTTACGAGAAATGCTTGGACAGCAAAATCTTTTAAAAAAATAGGAATTATGGTTAAGCCGCACCCTTTATTTTTAAATAGACTTTCAGGCACAAAAGTTAGAAATAATATGTGGGAAGGAAAAAAATGGAAAAATCTTGTATCTATAACAGTTTCTGATTTCCTTAATAAGATTAATTATGAAAAAAGAATCCGGTCATTAAATAAATGTTAATCGATACTCACGCCCATTTAAATTTCGATGCTTTTAAAAATGATGCCGACGAAGTAATTCTTCGGTCTTTAGATGAGGGATTGTGGATGATTAATGTGGGATCGCATTACACGACTTCGAAAAAGGCCGTTGAAATCGCAGAAGATTATCCCCAAGGAATTTACGCTTCTATCGGTCTTCACCCAATAAACTTAGATACAGGATTAGTAAAAATTAAGATAGACAATACTGAGGGAAGCCGTTTTGAAAGAGAATTTGATTACAATAAATATAAAGAACTAGCTAAATCAAATAAAATTGTGGCAATCGGAGAGATAGGTTTGGATTATTATTGGCGGCCAAAAACCACGGTTAAAAAAGAAATTTTTAGGCAAAAACAAAAAGATTTATTATTAAAAGAATTAAAATTATCTCAAGAATTGGACTTGCCAGTTATTTTTCACTGCCGCATGGCTCATCCAGATTTGGTAGAGATTTTAAAAAATGAGGTATCAAAAATAAAAAAAGGAGTTTTGCATTGTTTTACCGGAAATCAAGAAGAAGCAAAAGAATATATGAAAATGGGATTTTATCTTGGTTTTAACGGCATAATTTTCAAATTTGATTTAAAGGAAGTAATAAAAAAGACTCCTCTAGAGAGAATCTTAGTTGAAACTGACTGCCCTTATTTATCTCCGCCCGAATTTAAAAAAGAAAGAAACGAACCAGTTGCTGTAAAATATATTGCCGAAGAAATTGCCAAAATAAAAGGTGTTAGTATAGAAAAAGTAGCTGAAGTTACGACCGAGAATGCTAAAACTTTGTTTAAGATCTAAAGCATTTCCAGTATTTTTTAAGAATAGTTTTCAATTCCTTTATTATTTCCTCTGTTTCTTTTAGTCTAAAATCTCTTTTTGGGGCAATTTTTTCATTTGGATCTTTTAAATTGATATTTAAATCTAAAAGGCCGGAAAGCAAAGAAGTCCAAGCAAGAGGCAAAACTTCTTTATTGTATCCTGAAGCAATCAAATCCACTTCTTTTCCTTGGCAGACAAAGTCTGCCAAGGTTTTGACTTTTTCACCTATCATTTTAAATCCTTCCAAAGTCAAACCGAGCTGTGTTAAAGAATCATTAAAATATGGATCAGAACCGCCATATCTTATAATTATTTCTGGTTTAAATTCTTTAGCCAAAGGAAAAATTATTTCATCAAAACAATACTCAAAAGATTTATCACCAGCTCGAGGCGGCAGGGGAATATTGATGGTAAAACCCTCTCCTTTTCCTGAACCGATCTCGGTTAAAAATCCAGTTCCGGGATATAAAGTTAGGGGATCTTGATGAAGATCAATAAATAAGGTTCTGTTTTCTCCTTTTAGAGCTTCGGTTACTCCATTTCCGGCATGAGCATCAGTGTCTAAAATTAAAATTCTTTTTGTTCCTTTTTCCAGCAAATTTTTTACGCAGATTACAACATCATTAAAAGTGCAAAAACCTTCGCCATAATTTCGTTTGGCATGATGCAGACCTCCGCCGACTCCGACTGATTTTTTAAATTTACCTTCAAAGATCAGTTCTCCGGCTAATAGAGAAGTACCGGCTATAATTCTGGCAGGCTTATCAATCCCTTTTGGCAAGTATCCTGTTTCGTAATCAATGTTGTCGCTGGAAATATAGTCTGAAATATTAGGTAAAATAATCCCCTTTGAAGCTTTTCCAATTGCCTCAATATAATCTTTACTATGAGCTAATTCTAGAATTTTATCCGAAACTGCCTCAGGTTTAATTATTTCAAAATAATCTTCAAAACCTTTAATATTTTTCTTGAAAAAATTCATAAAAACTAAAAACCTTTTTCCGTTAAAAGGATGAGTTTTCCCAAAATAATAATTATTGATTTCCGGATTATAAACTAAAGCAGTTTTTTCCATATCTCAATCTATTATATCTTTTTGACAAAAATTTGAGAAAGTGATAAATCAATAAAGGATGTGAAAAGAATGAAAGCTGGAGAAATGAAGATTAGAGAAACAGTGTTGATTCACGAGATGGGTGGGAAGACTCATAAGTTATTGCTAGAAAAAGATATCGTAAAATTCTTGAGGTCTTTCAAAAAATGTCGATTTTGCGGCAGAGGCAATCTTGAAAAGGACGAATCTTACGGCCATATTAGCTTGACATGTAAGGATTGTGGTTTTCAACTTACAAGTAGTCATCTTTATCATAACGCAGAGATTGAAGAAGGCATGACAACCATTGCGCGCGTTGTTTTTAGGATAGTTGAAGAAGCAATAAAAAAACACAAACAAGAATTAATGAGAAAATTAGCTGTCGTTTCGATTAGAAGAAGACAGCTAGAAGATGCACTAGCTGCACACTTTGCTCTTTAAACCAAAATTATGAGGCGATTATTTTGCCTCTTTTTTTATTTCTCCTTTAGAAAGCTTGCTTTCTAAAGGAATTTAACCAATAATTCGAAAATTATATTTTATGTGATAGAATAAGAAAATATGGGATACGATCCGAAGAAAATTGAAAAAAAGTGGCAAAGAATTTGGGAGGAAAGCGGTTTATTCCAAGCCAAAGACTTTTCCAGGAAAAAGAAGTTTTATTGTCTGGATATGTTTCCTTATCCTTCAGCCGAAGGCCTGCACGTTGGTCACCCCCGAGGTTATTTAGCCACTGATATCATTTCTCATTTGATGAGAAGAAAAGGTTTTAATGTTTTACATCCTATGGGTTGGGATGCTTTTGGTTTGCCAGCTGAAAATTATGCTATAAAAACCGGAGTTAATCCGGCTGTCTCAACCAGAAATAACATTAAAAATTTCAAAAGGCAGATAAAATCAACTGGTTTGAGTTACGACTGGTCAAGAGAGATAAATACAACTGATCCCGAATACTACAAATGGACGCAGTGGATTTTTCTTTTGCTTTATAAAATGGGTTTAGCTTATGAGGCTACTCTGCCCATTAATTTTTGCCCCTCTTGTAAAACAGGTCTGGCTAATGAAGAAGTACTGGATGGTGAGTGCGAAAGATGCGGCACGAAAGTCATAAAAAAAGATTTGAGACAATGGGTTTTGAAAATTACAGCTTATGCTGAAAAATTACTGAAGGGCTTGGATTCTCTTGACTGGCCAGAACGAATTAAAGAAATGCAGAGGAATTGGATAGGGAAAAGCGAAGGATGGGAAGTTAATTTTTCAATTCCTAATTCCCAAATCTCAATTCCAGTTTTTACTACTCGAGTTGATACCATATTCGGGGCTACTTACATTGTTTTAGCGCCAGAGCACCCCATAATTAAGAATCTTGAATCTGAAATTGAGAATTTAAGCAGTGTCAAGGAATATATAGAAGAAGCAAAAAATAAAGCAGATAGAGAAAGGATAAGCGAATCAAAAGAAAAAACAGGGATAGAATTAAAAGGAATAAAAGCCATTAATCCGGCAAACTCCAGAGAAATCTCGATTTTTATAGCCGATTATGCCTTGCCTTATTATGGAACAGGTGCGGTCATGGCCGTTCCTTGCCATGACCAGCGGGATTTTGATTTCGCCAGGAGATTTAATTTACCGATGGTTGAAGTTATTGAGCCGCTTGGAAAAAATAAAAAATTAAAAGCAGAAACACCTTCTGATTTTTCCAATGGAAGATTTGAGTGCGCTTTTGAAGAAGAAGGAACTTTAATAAATTCTGGTCGGTTTATCGGAATGAAATCAGAGGAAGCCAGAACTGAGATTGGTGAGTGGCTGGCAAAAAATAATTTTGCCAAAAAAGCAAAATATTTCAAATTAAGAGACTGGATTTTTTCCAGACAGAGATATTGGGGAGAACCAATACCTATTGTTCACTGCAAAAATTGCGGGGTTGTGCCTTTATCAGAAAAGGATTTACCGCTGAAATTGCCCAGAGTCGAAGAATTTAAGCCAACCGGTACCGGTGAATCGCCCTTAGCTTCAATTAAAAGCTGGGTTAAAACAAAATGCCCAAAGTGCGGAGGCGAAGCAGAGAGAGAAACAAATACTATGCCTCAATGGGCAGGATCTTGTTGGTATTTTCTTAGATATCCAGACCCCCAAAACCAGGATAAGATTTTTGATTCAAAAAAAGTGGGCTACTGGATGCCAGTCGATCTTTATGTGGGTGGAGCGGAACACGCAGTTTTGCATTTATTATATGCCAGATTCTGGATTGAAGTTTTATATGATGCTGGTTTAATAAAATATAAAGAGCCGTTTTTAAAATTAAGAAACCAGGGTTTGATCTTAGCTCCGGACGGCCAGAAAATGTCAAAATCAAGAGGAAACGTGATATCGCCCGACACCCTTATTGAAAAGTATGGCGCCGATGCCTTCAGGTTGTATGAAATGTTTATGGGTCCATTTAACGATGCTATAACCTGGGATATAAAAGGAATAGTAGGTACGAGAAGGTTTTTGGATAAGGTTTGGAAATTATTTGAAGTAAAGCGAGAAATTATTTCTGCTAAAGAAGATAAAGACTTAGACAGATTAGTTCATAAAACCATTAAAAAAGTCACTGATGATATTTTAAACTTCAGGTTCAATACCGCTGTTTCTTCTTTGATGGTTTTGGTTAATAGTTTTTCTGATAAAAACTACGGCGTCTGGCATTTAAAAACATTGCTTTTGATATTAGCGCCATTTGCCCCTCATGTTTCCGAGGAGCTCTGGCAAAGCCATTTTGCTAGGATCAATAAATCAATTTTTGAAATTAAAAATTCTATTCACGGTCAAAGTTGGCCAAAGTATGATTCACAATTAGCAAAAGAAGAAACCATAATTTTAGTAATTCAGGTTAACGGCAGGGTCAGGGACAGAATAGAAGTTGCGGCCGATATTTCAAAAGAAAAAGCAAAAGAACTTGCGCTTTCTCAAGAAAAAATCAAAAAATGGGTATATAAAGAAAAAATACAAAAAGTCATTTTTGTTCCCGGAAAATTAATTAATATAGTAGTAAAATAAAAAACTCATGATTTATTTAGTTTCGCACAAAAATCCGGACACTGATTCGATTGTTTCGTCATTGGTGATGAAAGATTTTTTAAAAAAGAGCGGACAAAAAGTTAAAGCTTGTAGGATAGGAGAAGTAAACAAAGAAACGGCCTATGTTTTAGATTATTTAAAAGAAAAAGCGCCGGTTTTAATAAAAAATGTCGCCGGAAAAAAACTATTCTTAGTTGATCATAATGAACTTGAGCACGGTGGGAAAGGAATGGAAAAAGCCGAAATTGTGGGAGTTTTAGACCATCATCGTTTGGGTGGGATAGAAACAGTGTTTCCTATTTTTTCTAGAATAGAGCCTTTGGGCTCAACTTCGACTCTAGTTTTTAAAATGTTCAAGGAAAAAGGATTCGCCCTTCAAAAAAAACAGGCAGCCTTACTTTTAGTTGGAATAATTTCTGATACTTTGAAATTCGTATCACCGACAACTACCAAAGAGGATAAAAAAATAGCTAAAGAATTAGAAAAGATTTCCAGCGAAAATATTGATAAGCTTGCTGCAGAGATGTTTAAGGCAAGGTTTGATATGTCCGGTATTAATTTAAAAGATTTATTGACAAAGGACTATAAAGAATTCAAACTGGGGAACCTAGTGGTAGGAATTGCAGTTTGGGAGACACCGAGTATTCAAGGAATATTTGAAAAAAAGACGAAAATTGTAGAGGAACTTAAAAAAATTAAAAAACAAAGGAAAATCAACCTAATTTATTTCGGGACGCTTGATATTTTGAAAAGAGATTGCAATTTATTCATAATCGGAGAAGAAGAAAAAAGAGTGGCGGAAAAGGCTTTTGGTAAAAAAGAAAAAGAAGATATTATTTATCTGCCAGGCGTAATTTCAAGGAAAAAACAGATTGTTCCCAAATTTGCTAAAGTTTTAGGAAAATAAAAATTTTTAGACTTAAGCCCTGACGGCTGTGGCCGTCAGGGCTTTATTTTTTAGCAGATAAGGGATAAAATGATAAATCACATTATGTGTGGCATTGTTGGTTATATAGGAAAAAATAATGATATTAAAATCGGGCTGGAGGCCTTAAAGAGATTAGAATATCGTGGATACGATTCGGCCGGTTTGTGTTTTATCAACCAAGAAAAAAAAGACATTGTTTTTATTAAAGCCGCCGGAAGAATTGATAATTTGGAAAAGCAAATCGGGAAATCTAATATTAATCTTTCGGGGACTCCGTCAATCTTTCATACTAGATGGGCGACTCATGGAGGGGTGACCGATGAAAACGCTCATCCTCTTTTTGATTGTCAGAAGAATATCTTTTTGGTTCATAACGGTATTATTGAAAACTACCGGGAATTGAAAAAAGGACTAATAAAAGAAGGTCATAAGTTTAGTTCCGAAACCGACACCGAAGTTTTGTGCCATTTAATTGAGAAATTTTTTAAAGGAAACCTGGAAGAAGCAGTTAGAAAGAGTTTAAGATTAGTTAGAGGAACTTATGGTTTAGCTGTTATATCTAAAAAAGATCCGAATAAAATTGTCGTGGCCAGAAACGCCAGTCCTTTAGTAGTGGCTTTTAATGGCCAGGAAGCAATTGTTGCTTCTGATCCAGCGGCCTTAATTTCTCATTCTAAAAAAGTTATTTTCCTTGACGATGGAGAGATTGCGGTTTTAAAACCTGATGATTTTACGATTTTTGATTTGGACAGAAAGCTAAAAGAAAAAGAAGAAGTTTTAATTGACTGGACGATTGAGGAAGCTCAAAAAGGCGGCTACCCCCATTTCATGTTAAAAGAAATTATGGAGCAGCCTGACAGTTTGAGAGATTCTCAAAGAGGAAGACTAATTTCAGATGAAGGAATGGCAAAGTTAGGAGGTTTGGAAAGCGTAAAAGAAAAATTAAGAAACATAAAAAGACTGGTTGTTGTCGCTTGTGGAACTGCCTATCACGCCGGACTAGTCGGTGAATATATGTTAGAAGAGTATGCTGGCCTTCCTGTTGAAGTGGAAGTGGCTTCTGAATTTCGTTACAAAAAACCAGTTTTAGAAAAAGACACAGCTGTTTTGGCTATTTCCCAATCTGGAGAAACTGCTGATACTCTGGCCGCTATAAAAGAAGCCAAGGAAAAAGGGATTTTAACCTTGGGGATTGTCAACAGTGTTGGATCAACTATTGCCAGAGAAACCGACGCCGGAGTTTATAATCACGCCGGGCCGGAAATAGGAGTGGCATCAACAAAAGCTTTCACTTCTCAAATTGAAGTCTTGGCTCTCTGGACTTTATTTTTGGGCAGGCAGAGAGATTTATCTTTAGTTATGGGTCAAAGAATCGCCAAGGAAATTTCACTGATTCCCAATTTGGTTAGAGAGGTTTTAAAAACATCTCCTGACATTGAAAAATTAGTTAAAAAATATAAAGATTATAATAATTTTTTATTTCTTGGTAGAAAATACAATTTCCCAATCGCCTTAGAAGGTGCACTTAAATTGAAAGAAATATCATATATTCATGCCGAAGGTTATGGAGCCGGCGAGATGAAACACGGACCCATTGCTTTAATAAATGAAAAATTCCCCGTATTAGCTATCTGTCCATCTGATTCGGTTTATGATAAAATGATATCCAATATTGAAGAAATTAAGGCCAGGAATGGAAAAATAGTTGCTATAGCGACCAAGGGAGATAAAAGGATTAAAGAGCTGGTTGAAGACGTAATATATATTCCAAAAACCTTGGAAATGTTGACTCCAATTTTAAGCATAATACCTCTGCAGTTATTCGCTTATTATGCCGGAGTTCTGAGAGGTTGTGATGTCGATAAGCCTCGAAATTTAGCTAAATCAGTAACTGTTGAATAATAAATCAAAATGTCAAAAGAAATTTCTATTCTAATTGGTGGGGCGGCTGGTGAAGGAACAAGAATGTCTGGTCAATTAATTGGAAAACTTTTAAACCAATATGGTTGGCGGATTTTTGTTTACGAAGATTATCAGTCTTTGATCACTGGCGGCCATAATTTTTCTATCATTCGTGCTTCTCCGGAAAAAATATCTGCCTCAACTCAAAAAATTGATTATTTAATTGCTTTGAATGAAGAAACTCTTCAGAAACATAAGGGAAGGCTGAAACAGGGCGGAATCATTATTTATAATTCCGATCAAATAAAAAATGAAAAAGGAATCGGAATCGCTGCGCTTACTATTACCACTAAGCTTGGTGGTAAACCGATAATGAAAAACTCCTCACTTTTTGGAGCTTTGGCAAAAGCATTAGGAGTAGAGTGGTCAATTGTTGAAGAATTGCTCAAAAGAGAATTTGGTCAAAAAGCCGAGTTAAATTTAAAGATTGCCAGGGTTGGTTTTGATCAAGCAACTCCAAATCAGAAAATAGAAAAATTAAATCAAAAACCATTGCCTTTGATAACTGGCAACGAAGCCGTAGCTTTGGGAGCTCTAAAAGCAGGGCTAGAAGTTTATATTTCCTATCCCATGACTCCGGCTAGCAGTATCTTGCATTATTTGGCCGGAGTTAAAAAGGATTTAAATAATATTGTTGTTTTCCAGCCAGAAAATGAAATTGAAGTCATTAATGCTGCCATAGGTTCAGCTTATGCAGGGAAAAGAACGATGGTGGGAAGTTCAGGGGGCGGATTTGCTTTGATGGTTGAAGCCTTGAGTTTAGCTGGCCAGAGCGAGACTCCAATAGTGATAATTGAAAGCCAGAGGCCAGGACCAGCCACGGGATTACCAACATACACTGCTCAAGGTGACTTATTATTTGTTTTATCATCTGGCCACGGTGATTTTAAAAGATTAGTGGTTGCTCCAGGTGATGCCGAAGAAGCTTTTTATCTGACGGGTTTAGCTATGAATATGGCTTGGAAATATCAAATGCCAGCTATTGTTTTAATTGATAAAGAAATTAGCGAAGACACTTTTAATTTAGATGAATCAATCGTTGCCAAAGTTGAGAAAAAAGAGGCCAATTTTTGGGACAAAAAAGGAGAATACAAGAGATATTTGGATACTTCAAGTGGTATTTCTCCTTTAGCTTTTCCGGGAGAAGCAGGAGCAGTAGTAAAGGCAACCAGTTATGAGCACGATGAGGCAGGAATTACTATTGAGGAAAGTGAGTCTGTTATTAAAAAGATGCAAGATAAAAAATTGAGAAAATACGAAAACTTGGAAAAAGAAATCAAAAATTTAGAGTCAGTAAAAGTTTTTGGCAACAAAAATTCAGATAAAGCTCTGGTTATTTTTGGGTCAACTAAAGGAGTAGCAGTTGAGCTAGGAAGAGAATTGAATTTAAGGGTTATTCAGCCCTTAATTTTCCAGCCCTTTCCAAAAGCAAAAATGGAGGAAGCATTGTCAGGAGTGAAGAAAGTGTTTACGGTTGAAACTAATGCCACGGCCCAACTGGCTCAATTATTAAGCTCTCAAGGAATAAAAATAGACGGCTCAATATTAAAATACACAGGTCGGCCTTTCTTTATTGAGGACTTAAGAGAAGAATTAATTAAGAAAATAAAATAAATATGAATAATTTAGATTTAGCTACCAAAAATACTTGGTGCCCGGGCTGTGGAAATTTTGGGATTTTGCAAGCAGTAAAAAATGCGATTGCTAACTTAGAGAAAAAAGGAATAAAAAAAGAAAATTTTGTTCTAACAACCGGAATTGGTTGCCATGCCAAGATTGTTGATTATATTAATATAAATACTTTTTATGGTTTGCATGGTCGGGGATTGGCTGCAGCAGTTGGAATAAAGATTGGAAACCCCAATCTTAAAATAATCACTTCTTCCGGAGACGGTGATTCTTATAATGAGGGAATTTCTCATCTTGTTTATGCTGCTAAAAGAAATATAGACTTAACTGTTCTTATCCACAATAATCGTAATTTTGCCTTAACGACTGGTCAATACTCTGCTACTAGCCCAAAAGGTTTCAAAGGTAGATCAACGCCTCAAGGCAGTCCAGAAAGCGCTTTTAATCCTTTGGAATTAATGCTGGCTTCTGGTGCTACTTTTATTGCCCGCGGGTACGCAGCTAAAATTGATCATTTATCAGATCTAATTACCCAAGCAATAGAACATAAAGGTTTTTCTTTTATTGATATTTTGGATCCTTGCGTCGCCTGGTTTAATACTTACGAAGATTACAATAAAAGAGTCTATGAATTGAAGGACAACGATTTGTCTTCTAAAGAAGAAGCTTTAAAAAGAATTTGGGAGTGGGATTATAATAACGGCGGGAAAATTCCTATCGGCGTTTTTTACAAGGTTCAGAAACCGACTTTTGACGATGAGATGAATTCAGGTGTTAAAAGCATCCAAAACATTGGGGACAAAATAAAAGAAATTTTAGCGGCGAAAATCTAATTAAAATTATTTATGCAGGCAGTAATCTTAGCGGCAGGTGAGTGCTCGAGATGCTGGCCTTTAAATTCTCAGCATAAAAGTCTTATTAAAATAATGGGTAAACCCTTGATTTTGTATTTGGTGGAAGCTTTGAAAAAAGAGGGAGTAAAAGAAATAATAATCATTCAAGGAGAAAAGAAAGATATAGAAAAGGAGTTGAAAAAAGAAAATCTAAAAGGAATAAAATACGTTATTCAGCCAAAGCCCCTAGGAAGCGGAGAAGCAATTTTGAGAGTTGAAAAATTGATTAAAGATTACTTTTTTGTTTTTAATGCCGAAAGAATAGATGCTAAAGATCATATAAAACCAATTTTAAAAAAATTTAAATTATTAAATAAATCCAGAAAAAATAAACTGCAGTTGATAATTACAGCTGGTCCGACAAAAACTCCCTGGCTTTTCGGCATTTTAAAATTAAAAGACGACAGAGTTTTGAATATAACGGAAAAGCCAAAACTAGGCAAAGAATTTTCCAATTTTAAAATAACCGGCGTTTATTTTCTGCCAAAAGAATTTTTTTCTTATTTAAAAAAAGTTCCGATCCATCCTTATTCTCTAGAAGCAGCACTTTTAAATTATGCCAAAAAAGAAGAGATAAGAATAGTTAATATAAAAAAAGACACTTTTGCTTTAAAGTATCCCTGGGATTTATTTCCCATTAGAAATTATATCTTTGATAATTTTCTGGAAAGGAAAATATCGAAAAGTGCCAAAATCGGGGAAGATGTTTTGATAAAAGGAAAAGTTTTTATAGGAGAAAATACAAAGGTTTTTGAAAAAGCAGTAATTAAAGGGCCATGCTTTATAGGTAAAAATTGCATCATAGGAAATCATAGTTTAATTCGTGACTATACTAATTTTGATGATAATAATTTAATTGGAGCTAAAGCTGAGGTTACGCGTTCGATTTTTCAAAACGATTGCCAAATCCACTCTGGTTTTTTTGGCGATTCAATTTTTGGAGATCATTGTCTCATCGGAGCTGGCGCAATTACAGGAAACGTCAGGATTGATAGAGGCGAAATAAAATCGATCATTAAGGGAAAGAAGGTGAATACTGGTTTAAAATCATTCGGTTGCGTTCTGGGGAGAAATGTCAGGACCGGTATTCAATGTGCTTTTATGCCCGGCGTTTTGATCGGTGAGAACTCCCGAATCGGGCCCAAAACTTTTGTAAAAGAAAATATTCAAAATAACTCTTTTTTCTACACTAAATTTCAGAAAATAATCAGAAAGAAAATTTAAACTTGCTATAAACGGTTCAATTTGCTATACTTTATGATGTCGGTTATATTGACCGACATCCATTATGTTGCAGAGCGATCGATAAGGAGAACAGAGAAAACATGGATAAACGCAGTAACGAGGCAGAAAAGAAACCAAAAGGTATAGAAGTTGGATCTAAAAGAATGGTACTACTCTCGAGATTGAGACCCGCGCCAGAAATAGCAGTGATAGATCGACAACTCCAAAAAAGATTTCCGACGTTGCTGGTTTCACCAACGCAGACAGTTCGAATAGGACAGGTTCAACTACTCAGGGATTCGGAACCAAAGATGCAACACGACAAATGATTCCAAATTGATTTCTTCCAACCCCCTCCTTTTTTCCCCCAAGTGAATGTTCATTAATAATTATCAATATTACAATATCCTGACGTAAGTCAGCTTATTATCGCCCGCCCAAGTTTTGCTTTGCAAAATTTAAACGGGCTTGTTTTTTTATTTATTAGTTTGGTATAATTGATGAATTGATTAAAATCTATGAAATACGATGTCATTATTATCGGAGCTGGACCTGGTGGATTGTTTGCCGCTCATAAACTTGTTGGAAAAGCAAAGGTTGCCATTTTTGAGATGGGAAAAGAGATCGAAAAAAGAGTTTGTCCAAGTAATTCACACGAAAACCTTTGTTATAAATGTTCGCCTTGCAACATAACCTCAGGGGTTGGCGGTGCCGGAGGTTTGTCAGACGGAAAATTAAACTTTACTCATCCTGATTACTTATCAAGCTACAGCGTTGGAGGAGATTTTGATTTTTTGAAAAAGGACTATTTAACTAAAAAAATGGAAGAGGTAGACAAGGTATTTGTAGAAAATGGCGCCTCTCAAAAACTATACGGCACGGAAAAAGAAAAAATCGGACAACTAGTCAGAAGAGCGAATAAGGTCGGAATAGAATTAGTGCCCTTAATGCAAAAGCATGTCGGAAGCGACGAATTGCCAAAGGTTATAAAAAACATCGAGAATTATTTAAAACAAAAGGGAATTGAAATTTTTACCGAAGAAACGGTTTTGGATATTGATCCAAAAAAGAAACAAATAAAAACAAAAAAAGGAAAAGAATTTCAGTATGACTACTTAATCATCGGCGTTGGCAGAGAAGGAGCGAAATTTCTTGAAAAATGGACCGAAAAATACAATTTTCTGCAACAAAATGGAGAAAAAGCGATTGATGTCGGAGTAAGAGTCGAGGTTCCCTCCTCAATAATGGAAGAGGTTACCTCCATAATGTATGATCCAAAACTGAGAATTACCACCAAAAAGCATGACGATTATTTAAGAACATTTTGTACTTGTCCGCAAGGATGGGTGATAAGGGAGAACTATGATGATTTTTGTTTGGTAAACGGACATAGTAAGGCCAAAGAAAAAACAAACAATACTAATTTCGCCTTGCTGGGTCACTACAGGTTTACTGAACCATTTAAATATCCAAATGAATGGGGAAGGGACTTGGCAAGATTAACAACGAAGTTAGGAGGAGAAAATGTAATCGTCCAAAGATTAAAAGATTTAAGATTAGGCAGAAGAAGCAATGAAAGCAGAATAAAAAACAATAAATTGGTGTATCCTACTTTAAAAACCGCAATGCCTGGAGATATCACCTTGGCTTATCCGGGAAGAGTGGTTGACGATGTTATAGATGCTTTAGACCAACTGGATAAATTTTTACCAGGCGTGGCTGAAGATTCAACCTTGATTTATGCGCCGGAAATAAAGTTTTACTCCCTGAAGCTGAAAGTTGATGAAGGAATGAGGACCAATATTCCTTTTATCTATGCCATAGGAGATGGAGCTGGAATCAGCCGGGGCATAGTTGGAGCAGCAGTGACTGGCTTAGTAGCCGGAGAAAATATAATTTCTAATAAGAAAACTTGAAAAAGCTTGACTTCTTTTGAAATGGGTGATAAAGCAAAATAGATAAAAAGAACCTCAAAGCAGGTCTTGAAAGAGTGAATGAGGTCTGGGGAGCCTAGACTTTAAAAAAGGCCTTATGGGTAAGAGAATCACGCGCTCCTTATCCATTCCTCTAGCCGAAGTTCCGCCTTTGAGAAAGTTCTTAAGGCGTTTGATGATTAAAATTAAAAACGCCTTTTTTGTTTAATTTAAGGGGTGTAAATGATAAAATGAAAAATGGAATTTAAAAGATTAAAAATTAATGAATTGCTAAAAATTATTAGACAAGGTGGAGTTGTTGTCTCTCCAACGGATACAGTTTACGGTCTTTTAGCTGATGCAACGAATGCAACAGCAATTAAAAAAATTTTTAAAATAAAAAAAAGACCTAAAGAAAAACCTATTCCGCTTTTTATAAAAGATATAAAAATGGCAAAAAGATTCGCTTATATTAACAAAAAACAGGAAAATCTCTTAAAGTTGTTTTGGCCGGGTAAAGTGACTGCGGTTTTAAAAAGAAAAAATAACTTGCCGCGGATTATTTTTGGTAACGAAAAAACAATAGGTCTTAGGATTCCCAATTTTAGGTTGATAAATACATTACTTAAAAAATTAGACCGGCCTCTGACTGGAACTTCAGCTAATATTTCTGGAAAACCAGCCTCAACTAAAATCAGGGAAGTTTTGAAACAATTTAAAAGCGCAAAAGAAAAACCCGATTTGATTTTAAATTATGGAAATCTTAAATTTTCCTTGCCATCAATTGTTATTGATTTAACAAGCAAAACAACTAAGATTTTAAGAACTTAAAATCAAATGTTAGATTATTTAATTTTTGAAAAAGTTAATGATTTAGCCGGGAGATGGCAATTATTAGATGCTTTTGCTATTTTTTTTGCTAAATACTTTAGCTATTTTCTTGTTTTTTTTATCTTTTTGTTCTTACTTAAAAATTTTAAAAAATATTGGTCTGAAATAGAAAAGGCAACGTTGGCAGGAATTCTCTCAAGGCTAGGTTTTGCTGAAATCATTTATTTCCTCTGGAAAAGGCCCAGGCCTTTCATGATACACGAAGTTAATTTACTCATAAACTCTCCTTCAAATCCTTCCTTTCCGTCTGGCCACGCCGCTTTTTATTTTGCCTTCTCTACTGTTATTTATTTTTATAATAAAAAAGCCGGCCTTTTATTTTTCTTAGCCAGTTTTTTAATCTCTTTTTCTAGAGTTTTCTGCGGAATTCACTGGCCCTCTGATATTTTAGGCGGAGCCGTGATAGGAATAATTTCCGGCTTTATAATCTTAAAATTACTACCTAAAAAATCTCAAAATTAGTGCCGCGGGAGAGGGTCGAACTCTCACGATCTTGCGATCATTGGATTTTGAGTCCAACGCGTCTGCCAATTCCGCCACCGCGGCTCATTTTCAATTTAGCAATAATTTATCTATTTTTCAATTTTAAAGTCGCACTCTTTATTTGAGCATTTAATCTGCTTTCTTTTTGTTTCTACTACCAATGAGCTACATTTTGGGCATCTTTCTCCAGTTGGTTTATCCCACAAGGCAAAATCACAGTCAGGATATTTAGAGCAGCCATAAAATATTTTTCCCTTTTTAGTTCTTTTTGCTCGAATTTTACCTACTATACACTTTGGGCAATCAATATTTATATTATTTTCCTCCAGAGACTCAGTATATCTGCATTCTGGGAATTTGGAACAGGCATAAAATTTCCCATATTTCCCAAGTCTAATTAAAAGAGGTGCTCCGCATTTCGGGCATTTTTTTTCAGTTGGTTTTTCAGTGAACTCCTTTTTTGACACTTCTTCATATTTTTTAGCCAAATGCTCTGCAAAAGGTGTATAGAATTGTTTTATAACCGGCACCCACTCTTTTTTGTTTTCAGCGATTTCATCTAATTCTTCTTCTATTTTGGCAGTAAAATTTACATCAACAATTTCTGGAAAGTGGGCTACCAAAAGATCATTAACGACAAAACCAATTTCAGTCGGTTTGAATTTTCTGTTTTCATCTTTTTCAATATAATTTCTTTCTTGGATGGTAGATAAAATCGGAGCATAAGTGGAGGGACGGCCAATTCCGTTTTCTTCAAGTGCTTTAATCAGAGTTGCTTCGCTATATCTTACCGGTGGTTGGGTGAAGTGCTGAAATGTATTGATTTTTATTAGTTCCAGAATTTCATCAATTTCCAAAAGAGGCAGTTCTTTTTCCTCGTATTTTATTGGATAAACTTTAAAAAAACCATCAAATTTTAAGATTTGACCGTTGGCTCTAAAAATATATTCTCCAGCTGAAATATCAATGGCAGTTGAGTCAAATATGGCTTCTGCCATTTGGCAGGCAATAAACCTTCTCCAAATCAGGTCGTAAAGTTTTAGCTGGTTTTTATCCATTTTTTCTTTCAAATTATCCGGCGTTTTATCAGGATAGGCAGGTCTTATTGCTTCGTGGGCTTCTTGGGCGCCCTTTGACTTTGTTTTGTATTTTCTTAAAAATCCCGCCCAGTAATCTTTTCCATACTCTTCAGTTATAAATTTTTTAGCAGCAAAAAGAGACATATTAGAAAGGTTCAGCGAGTCGGTTCGATGATAGGTGATAAAACCTTTTTCATATAAATTTTGAGCCAGCCGCATAGTTAACTTGGCCGGAAACCTGAAGCGTTGCCAGGATTCCTGCTGGAGGGTACTGGTAGTAAAAGGCGGTAGGGGATTTCTTTTTACTTCTTTTTTTTCAACCTTAACTATCTTATATTCTGCGTCTTTTAAGTCATTTAAGATTTTATCCGCTTCTTCTTTATTTTTAATTCCTAATTTAGGAATTGTTTTCTCTCCTTTTTTCATTAATAAAGCCAGAAATTCTTTTTCTTCTTTTTGTTTTTTGAGCAAGGTTTCGATTGACCAGTATTCCTGGGGGACAAAGTTTTGGATTTCTCTTTCCCTTTCCACAACCAATCTTACTGCCACTGATTGGACTCGGCCGGCCGAAAGGCCTCGGGCAATTTTTTTCCACAAAAATGGAGACAGTTTATAGCCGACGATTCTGTCTAAGATTCTTCTGGCTTGCTGTGAGTCAACAAGATCAATATCTATTTTTCTTGGATTTTTTAGGGCTTCTGCAATTGCTGTTTTTGTAATTTCATGAAAAACAATTCTTTGGTAAGGTTTTTCGCCATCCAATCCTAAAGCTTTGGTCAAATGCCAGGCAATTGCCTCTCCTTCCCGATCTTCATCAGTAGCTAAAATGGTTAAATCAGATTTTTTTACCTCTTCTTTTAAAGATTTAACTATTTTTTTTGATTTCAGAGGCACGATATATTTTGGCTCAAAATTATTTTCAACATCAATACCCAGCTCGCTTTTTGGAAGATCTCTGACGTGACCAAAAGAAGGCAATACTTTATATCCCTTTTTTAGAAATTCCTGGATAGTCTTTGACTTAGTTGGCGACTCAACGATTACTAATTGCATAAATATTTTTTCCTAAGTTTTTAACTTTACCCTTTATTTCCAAAATTGCAAGAGTCCTGACAGTAGAAGCGGCTGATAATCCCGATTTTTCTATTATTTTATCAATATCTAAACTTTCTTCTTTTAAGATTTCCAGAATAGAATTTTCTTCTGGATTTTCTCCCTCAATTTTTTTATCCACCGACTTTAGATAAGGAAGGTTTAGTTCTTCTAAAATATCATCAGCATTTTCAGCTAATTTTGCCCCCTTTTTTATCAAAATATGGGGACCCCTGGAATTCGAAGAATAGATAGAGCCAGGAATTGCAAAAACTTTTCTTTTTTGGGAAAAAGCGAAATTAGCGGTAATTAGAGCCCCCGACTTTTCTTTTGCCTCTATTACTAAAGTTCCAAGTGAAAGCCCGGATATTATTCTGTTTCTCTGGGGAAAAGTAAATTTTGTACCTCTAGTTTCTGGCGGGTATTCAGAAATTAAACAGCCACCATTTTCAATTATTTTTTTAGTTAGACCTAAATTTGATTTGGGATAAATTGATTTTTCACTCAAGCCCGTCCCTAATACGGCTATTGTCCGTTTTTTTCTTTCCACTACTGCTTGGTGGGAGAATGTATCAATGCCTGGAGCTAAACCAGAAACAATTGTTAGGCCGGCCTCAGATATATCATTCGCAAATTCCAGAGCTACCTGTTTTCCGTAAGAAGAATATCTTCTGGTTCCGACAATTGCGAAACAATCTTCCTCAGGTTTTATTTCTCCAATATAATAAATAACTTTTGGCGGATTTTTAATTTTTTTCAAAAGCTTTGGATATTTGCTATCTTTAACTGAAACAATTTTAATATCTTTATCCATTTGAAAGATTTTAGCATTAAATCTTAAATTGACAAAATCTCTAAAGTTTTTTAAATTAAAAGTGATCAAAAATGACGGAATTTTGTTGGTGTGGTGATCCTGTTTATATTGGGAATCGCTGCATGAAGCATTATCAGCAGAATAGACGGCAAAAACAAAAAGTAAAAATTCCTCGGAGCATCAGGAGAATGCGAAGAAAAAAGAAATAGCACCTTAATTTTCAAAACGCCTTCGAGCGTTTTTTTCTTTGGTCTTGATTTATCCAATAAAAAATTATATTAAATTTAAGGGAGATAGGAAAAATGTTAGAAGGCTGTATAGATTGTGGTAGGCCAGTCTACGCAAAGGGACGTTGCAGTAAGCACTACAGAAAGAATCTTTATCAAATGAAAAGAAAAGGAACAGCAAGAAAGAATCGTTTCTGCACGGAAGTAGAACTTGAGATCCTTCAAGCTATAAACAGAAATTTTGGTAGTATTGGAATAGCAAAATTATCACATTTAGTCAGTGTCCCATGCCAGGTTTTGCGAAGGAAATATCTTTCTGATCTTGAGAGCAAAAAGATGGTAGTAAAGGAAGAATCGAAAAAAAAGGTTAAGCACGGGAAACAAAGAAAATTACTATCTAGTGATCCAAGGATGATCAGACGCCGTGTTTTTAAAATCACTGAAAAAGGAAAATTGTTCCTTAAAAAAGAAGATGAACAACTAATAGCGCCTAACCAGGTCAATCGTCCTGGTTTTTTATTTTTTCAATTGCTTCGCTTAATATCTGCGAATAAAGGTTAAGGCCGACGGCATTGATATTTCCAGATTGTTCTTTGCCCAAAATATTTCCGGCGCCGCGGATTTCCAAGTCTTTTAAAGCAATTCTATAGCCAGAACCCAAATCTTCGGCTTCTTTTAAGGCGTCAAGCCGCATTCTCGCCTTTTCTGATAATTTTTCACCAAAGAAAAAGTAAGCAAAAGCCTGAGTTGTTGATCTGCCCACTCTTCCTCTCATTTGGTAGGCTTGAGCCAAGCCTATTTTTGTGGCGTCGGCGACAATTAAGGTATTAACATTAGGAAAATCCAAACCGTTTTCAATTATCGTTGTTGCAACCAAGACGTCAATTTTCCGATTTTGAAAATCAGCCATAACCCTGATTAGTTCTTTTTCTGATAATCTGCCGTGAGCAATATCAATTTTTGCTTTTGGCACTAATTTTTCCAAAAGATTTTTAACTGTTCTAATAGTTTCTATTCTATTGTGCAAGTAATAGACCTGACCCTTTCTTTTGATTTCTTCTTCAATTGCTTTTTGAATTATTTTTTCTGACCAACTGAGGATTGAAGTTTTTATTGGCAATCTTCCAAATGGCGGAGTCTGAATCAAGCTGACTGATCGCAAACCAGAAAGAGCTAGATACAAAGTGCGCGGTATGGGGGTGGCTGATAGAGACAAAACATCAAGTTCGGCCCTCATTTTCTTTAATTTTTCTTTTTGTTTTACTCCAAATCTTTGCTCATCATCAATAATTAATAACCCTAACTTTTTAAATTCCAAGTCTTTTGACAATATACGGTGAGTTCCAATAACGATATCGACGCGGCCCGACTTTATTTTTTCAATTATTTCTTTTTGTTCTTTTTTTGACTGCAAGCGTGACAAGGATGCAACTTTTACCGGCAAATTTTTTAATCTTTCTTTAAAATTTTGGAAATGTTGATTAGCTAGAATTGTAGTTGGGCAGAGCAGCGCTACCTGAAAACCAGAATTAACAACTTTAAATGCTGATCTTAAAGCCAGTTCAGTTTTCCCGAATCCGACATCGCCACAAAGCAACCTATCCATGGGCTTATTTTTTTCCAGGTCTTTTTCTATTTCTTCCATTGCCTGGATTTGATCTGGAGTTTCTTCATATTTAAAACTTGAAGTCAGTGCTGAATCAAATTCATTCTTTGTTTGATAAGGAGGCCTGAAGGTCACTTCTCTTTTGGCATAGATTTCTAGAAGTTCTCTGGCCAATTCTTCAGCTGCTTCTTTTATTTTCTTTTTTGTTTTCTGCCAAAGCGGGCTTCCTAATCTTGAGATTCTAGGTTCGGAAAAACCAATGTAACGGGAAAGTTTTCTTTCCAAGCCCTCAGGCACATATAATTTGTCTCCGGCGGCGTATTCAAGTTGATAGTATTTTTTTTCATTTTCAATGATTTTTTGTTTATAAACTCCTACTCCGTGATCAAGATGAACTAAGTAATCTCCGGATTTCAAAATTCCGAGCTGGGAATAGATTTTTTGTCGTTTTAGCTTTTTAATCAGAATTTCCTTAGCTTCTTTTTCCTTTTTGATTTTTATTGGGAGTTTTTCAATATTTTCGATTTTATTTCCGAAAAATTCTAAACGAACTGCATAACTTAAGTTGATTGGAAAAACATCAACAATTCCTCCTCGTTGTGAAAATTCGCCAAGCGATTCAACTTTCAAAACTTTTTCATAGCCTATCTCGTCGAGCTTTCTTAGAAATTGGGAAAAATCATATTTTTGATTTTTTTCTAAAAATATCAAATTATCTTCAAAAAAAGATTGAGTTTTTCTGGTTTCTAATATCTTATTTAAATTTTTCTCAAACCAAAATGCCTGCTTTTCCAAAAAGTAGGGGATGACGCTGACTAGCAAGACACTTTCAATACCTGACAAGTCCATAATAAATTATTATAATATAAAGTACAAAAATTTATATTCTCTAGTTTAACTACTAATTGATTCCGTCCAGAAATTCGGCTTAGCTGAAGAGTGAATGAAAAAAAACAAGCAACCCTCCTAAAGTCTTGCTGGATCTTAGGCTATGAGTCGGAAGTTATCTTCTAAACCATGGCGCTTGCAGATAGACTGGAGTATAAAAATTTAACTAGAAAAAAGAAAACAATTTATTCTTTGTTTTCTTTTTGTTGCTTATTGATTAAATTCGCTCATCGTTTTTTCTAGGCCTTCTTTCAAGAAAAATTTAATCGCTTGCACTACTTTTTCAATTGCCTCTTTTAAAATTTTTTCCTCTTCTCTAGTAAATTTTTTAAGAACAAAATCTTCTGTTTTTTGCGTTTTATTCTCTATTTTCTGATTTTTAACCCCAATTCTAATCCGGATAAAATCTTTTATCCCTAATTCGTTAATTATTGATTGGATACCCTTATGACCGGCTGCCCCTCGATTTTTAACAATTTTTATTTTTCCTAAATCTAAATCGATATCGTCGTGAATGATAATTATATCTTTTGTTTTTATGTTGTGTTTTTTGACAGCAAGTTTTATTGCCCTGCCAGAATTATTCATATATGTAAGGGGCTTTAAGAGCTCTATTTCTTTTTCAGCTATAATTTTTTTTGTAAAAAGACAGTTAATTTTTCTGCTTTCTTCCCAATCGGGAAAGCTGTTCTTATTTGAGAACTTATCAAGTACCATAAAACCAAGATTGTGTCTTGTGTTTTTAAATTTTGGGCCAGGATTACCTAGACCAGCGATTAAAATCATGTTATATGGTATTATATCATTCACTTGCGAAACATAAAAATATTGGTATAATACCTAAATGTCAATGAAAAACACCTTATCTTTTATTTGGGAAATCATTAAGATAGTAGTTATTGCTTTAGTAATTGTTATTCCGGTTCGCTATTTTTTATTTCAGCCGTTTTTAGTCAATGGTCAATCTATGGAGCCCAATTTTGAAAATGGCGACTACCTAATTATCGATGAAATTTCTTATCATTTCCATGATCCTCAGAGAGGCGAGGTAATCGTTTTTAAGCCCCCCGCTAGTCCCGCGCTAAGTAATATTAAGTCTGGGACGAGATTTATTAAAAGGATTATCGGTCTTCCTGGAGAAACGATAGAGATAAAAGACGGTAAGATTTTTGTGGTTAAAGAAAACACAGAAGTTTTAGATGAGTCTCAATATCTTCCAAAAGGTCTAGAAACTCAGGGAGATATTAAAGTCGTTATACCAAACGATAAATTTTTTGTTTTAGGAGACAATAGACAAGTATCATTGGACTCTAGAATATGGGGACTTTTGCCGCGCCAAAACATAATCGGGAGAGTATATTTAAGACTTTGGCCGTTTAGGGAATTAGGCAAAATCGAAAAACCAATTTACCAAAATTTATAAACTTATTTAAAAATGGAAGGAACAAAAAAGCCAAAATTTCAATCTCCCACTGGAATGCATGATATTCTGCCAGCTGACCAGAAATATTTCAAAAAGATTTATGATGCAGTTGAAGACATTGTTAACTTTTATCAATTTGAAAAAATAGATACTCCAATACTAGAAGATACCGAGCTTTTTTTGAAGGGCATTGGCATGTCTACTGACATTGTTAAAAAACAAATGTTCACCTTTAGAACAAAAGGAGAAGATAGTTTAACTTTAAGGCCAGAGGGAACGGCTTCAGTGGCCAGAGCCTTTATTGAGAACGGCATGCAAAATTGGCCTCAACCTGTAAAACTTTGGTATTTTGGTCCTTTCTTCCGCTACGAACATCCTCAAGCAGGAAGATTTCGCCAGTTCTGGCAATTTGGTCTTGAAGTTTTGGGCGAAAAATCAGCAGTGATAGACGCTCAAGTTATTTTGATTTTCTATAATATCCTTAAAAACCTTAAATTTAAAAATTTGGTTATTGAAGTAAACAGTATTGGAGATTATCAATGCCGCCCCTACTACAAAAAACTTCTTAGCAATTATTTAAGGGCAAGAGAGTCATCATTGTGTCCTGATTGCAGGCGTAGGATTAGAGAAAATCCTTTAAGAGTTTTGGATTGCAAAGAAGAAAAGTGTCAGCCGATAAAAGCCCAGGCACCTCAAATACTTGACCATCTCTGCGAGGAATGCCACAGTCATTTTAAAGAGCTGCTAGAGTTTTTAGAAGAATTAGAGTTACCCTACCAGTTAAACCCCTATTTAGTCAGAGGTATTGATTATTATACCAAAACAGTTTTTGAAATTTCAGAAGGCACAGAAGAAGGAAAACAGCAGGGGTCTTTAGTTGGTGGAGGGAGATACGATACACTGGTAAAAATTTTGGGCGGAGGAGACACTCCGAGTTGTGGCGGCGCTGCAGGAATGGAAAGAATCATAAATATAATGAAGCTGAGGAAAATAAACTTGGAATCTCAGCATAGGTCACAGATTTTTTTAGCCCAATTAGGGCAGCTGGCAAGGCGCAAAAGCGTTAAAGTTTTTGAGGATTTTAGGAAGGCCAATATTGACGCTATAGAATCTTTCGGCAGGGATTCTTTAAAGGCTCAATTAACCAAATCTGACAAGATAGAAGCAAGATATACTTTGATCTTGGGTCAGAAAGAAGCTTTGGAAGGAACAATAATTATTAGAAATATGCAAACAGGAAGGCAAGAGACCATTAAATTAGAAAAAGTAGTGGCTGAAATGAAAAAAAGATTAAAGAAATAGAAAGTTATGGATTGTGTTTTTTGTAAAATCGCTAAAAAAGAATTACCGGCAGATATTGTTTATGAAGATAACAAATTTATTGCTTTTAAGGATATCCACCCAAAAACTCCGATACATATTTTAATTATTCCTAAAAAGCATATTATTTCAGTAGAGCATATAACACCTGAAGATAAAGAATTAATAGGTGAGCTAGTCCTTGTTGCCCAAAAAATTGCCAGAGAACAGGGTGTGGCAAAATCAGGTTATAAATTACTTTTTAATGTCGGCAAAGGAGCAGGTCAAGTAGTTGAACACTTGCATTTGCATCTTTTAGCTGGATGGAAAAATAAAGGCGCAGAACTCAATATCTAAATTAATTTAAAACTATGTCCTTGGAAGTAAGAAAAAAAGAAAAAGAGACTTCTCAGAATTTGATTCGCCGCTTTACAAAAAGAGTCCAACAAAGCGGGGTTTTGCTTCAGGCAAGAAAGAATATGTTTAAACACAGACAGGAATCAGACGAAAAAAAGAAAAGAGCAGCTTTAAGAAGAGAGGAGCTGAAAAAAGAATATCAAACCTTGAAGAAGTTAGGAAAATTAGAAGAGTAAATCTTTTTAACTTTTAGTTTTATGAAACTAAAAGAAAAAATTCAGGAAGACTTAAAGAAGTCTCAAAAGGAAAGAAATGAATTAAGAGTTTCGGTTTTCCGATTGCTTTTGTCTTCTCTTTTGAACAAAGAAAAAGAAAAAAGATATAAGGTTTATCAAACGAATATTAATATTGCTGAAAAAGAGCTTAGTGACAAAAGCCATCTTACAGATGAAGAAATCCTGGAAGTTATTTCTTCCGAAATTAAAAAAAGGAGAGAAGCGGCTTTAGAATTTGAGAAAGGAAAAAGGCAAGAATTAGCAGAAAAGGAGAAAAAAGAAATGGAAATTTTGAAGTCCTATTTGCCAGAGCAGATGTCAGAAGAAGAAATTAGGAAATTGGTTAAAGACATTATTAGTGAAGTTGGCGCTAAAGAACAAAAAGACATAGGGAAAGTGATGGCTCAGTTGATGCCAAAAGTAAAAGGAAAAGCAGATGGGAGTCTGGTCAGCGGAATTGTAAAAGAATTACTTTCTGGAAAATAGATTATGATTGAAATAAATAATCTAACTTCTGTTTCGATTAATAATAGTTTTTTTAAAAAAGTTGCCAGAATAGTTTTAAATAAGGAGAAAAGAAAAAATCTGGAATTATCTGTTGCTTTCGTCAACAAAAACAAAATAAAAGAATTAAATAAAAAATACAGAGGTAAAGACAGGCCGACCGATGTATTATCTTTTAATCAGCTGGAGTTTGTTGGCAAAAAATCAAAGGCGAAAAAAATGCTGGGAGAAATTATAATTTGTCCTCAAGAAGTTAAAAAAAATGTGATAAAATTTAAAATGAGTTTTGAAGAAGAAATGATAAATTGCTTGGTTCATGGAATTTTGCATCTTATAGGATATGATCACGAGAATTTTTTAAAAGAAGCCAAGTTAATGGAAAAAAAACAAAAGTATTATTTTTCAAAAATTTTTAATAAAAAACAAAATGGCTAGAGATTTTAATATAACCGGAATTGATATTGGATCGGGAGACATAAAAGTTCTAGTCGCCAAGAAGAAGGCAAAAGAAGAAAGACTGGAAGTTCTGGCCGGGATCAAAGAAAGTTCTTCTGGAGTTAGGAAGGGAGTAATAATTAATCCAGAAGAGACGGCTAAAATTATTAAGATTTGTCTTGAAGGGGCGAACAGATCCGCAGGAAAAAGAATCGATTCAGCTTTTATTAATATTGGGGGGAGCCACATATTTTCTAATTTTTCTCATGGTCTCGTTTCTGTTTCCCGAGCTGATAAAAAAATTTCTCAAGAAGATATAGGAAGAGTAATTCAGGCTGCCCAGGCGATATCTATCTCTCCAAACAAAGAGATATTGGAAGTTTTTCCAAAAGAATTTATTGTTGATGGAGACAAAGGAGTAAAAGAACCATTAGAGACAGAAGGAGTGAGACTTGAGGTTGATGCCTTAATTCTGGGTGGTTTCTCTCCTTATTTAAAAAATCTGACAAAAACAGTTTTGAATTCTGGTATTCATATCGATGATTTAGTTGTTAGTCCTTTAGCCAGCGCTAGAGCCGTTTTAACCAAAAAAGAAAAAGAATTGGGAGTTGCCCTTGTAGACATTGGAGCGGGAACGACTAGTATAGCCGTATTTGAGGAAAATTCTTTAATCCATGTTGCCATTCTTCCAATCGGTTCAGCCCATATAACAAATGATATTGCTATTGGCTTTAAAACAGATATTGATACCGCTGAAAGGATAAAATTGGAATTTGGTGCTTGCGGTTTAAGAAGTAAAGGGAAAAAATCCAGACATCACCAGCCGATGAAGAATAAAATAAAATTAGATACTTTTTCTTGCTCTAGAAAAGCGCTGATTAAAATTATTGACGCGAGAATTTCTGAAATTTTCTCAGAAATTAATAAAGAATTAAAGAAAATTTTTCGAAAAGAGTTGCTTCCTTGTGGAGTAGTTTTGACAGGTGGGGGAGCTAAATTACCCAAAATTGTTGAAGTTTCAAAAAAATATTTGAAATTACCAGCCAGAATAGGTTATCCGACTGGGTTTTCTCCTCATCAACAAGATCCCTCGCTTTCTACTGTTTGTGGTTTGGTGCTCTTGGGAGCTGATTTGGAATCTGGAGAAAATTTTTCTTTTGGAAAAGGAATTGGTTCCAGCCTTAAAAAATTTTTCAAAATTTTTCTACCATAAGAATTTTATATATTAGAAAAATTATAGGTAGCGTTCAAATTTTTCTACCATAAAATTTTTTAGGAAATAAAAAATATGATAAATACAAAAATAAAAGTAGTTGGTATTGGAGGATCTGGATGTAATACTATCGCTCGAATGATGAAATGTAAAATCGAAGGAGTTGATTTAGTTGCTATTAACACTGATTTTCAAGATCTTAAAAAAATAAGAGCCCATTTTAAAATCAGGATAGGAAAAAATCTGACCAAAGGTTTAGGAGCAGGTATGAATCCTGAGACTGGACAAAAAGCTGCCGAAGAGCAGCGAGAAGAAATAAAAGAAGTTTTAAAAGGAGCCGATATGGTTTTTGTAACCTATGGAGGAGGTGGTGGAACTGGTAGTGGCGCGGGTCCAGTGGTTGCCGAGATTTCAAAAAATCTTGGAGCATTAACAGTTGGCATTGTGACGAAACCTTTTTCTTTCGAGGGAGTTTTCAGAAAAAAAATTGCTGACAAAAGCATCGCAAAACTAAAAGAAAAAGTTGACAGTTTAATTGTGGTTTCAAATGACCGACTCCTTTCAGTTTTAAATCCTAACACTTCTTTAACTAAAGCTTTTTGGATTTGCGATGAAATCTTAAGACAGGCTGTCCAGGGAATTTCTGAATTAATTTTGCAATCCGGAATTATTAATGTTGATTTTGCCAATGTCCGGACAATTATGAAAAATTCTGGTTCGGCTCTTTTTGGAATAGGTTGGGCCAAAGGTGAAAAAAGAGCTGAAGAAGCGGCAAGAAAAGCCCTGACTTCTCCTCTGCTAGAAATTTCTTACAAAGGAGCTAAAGGGATTTTATTTATTGTTACTGGCGGGGATGATTTGAGTCTTTCTGAAATCGATGAAGTGGCAAAAATCATCACTCAAGAGATAAATCCCGAGGCAAAAGTGATTTTTGGAGCGACTCAAGACGAAAAATTGAAGCAAGGAGAGCTAAAAGTGATGCTGATTGCAACTGGTTTTTAAAATTTGGTCAAAAATTGTAAATTTTTTTAAAAATTTACTTTTCCACAGGTCTGAGACTTGACTGGGAGTTGACCCAGTTTTTTTGTCGGAGTAAAATATAGTAATTTCACCATTTTTTCTGTTTTACATGGAAAACAAAATTGAAAAGGTACAAAAAAGAGACGGGACACTTGTGGATTTTGATCAAACTAGAATTTCTGATGCGATTTTTCATGCCATTACTGCTACAGGACAGGGTGATGGCAAAAAATCTAAAAAGCTTTCTGAAAAAGTACTAAAAATTCTTAATCGCCGATTTAAAAAAGGCGAAATTCCTCAAGTTGAACAGATTCAAGACGTAGTTGAAGAAGTTTTAATTTTGGAAGGATTGGTTGATACTGCCAAAGCTTATATTTTATACAGAGAGCAAAGAAGAAGAATCAGAGAAGCAGTGGCAGTAAGCGAGGAAGCAGTAGAAAGGTTTGATCAGTATTTGGAAAAACTCGACTGGGAAGTCCAAGAAAATGCCAACATGGCTTTTTCTTTGCAGGGCCTGAATCACTATGGAGTTTCTTATATTATAAAAAGATATTGGTTAAATAAAATTTATCCTCAAGAAATTAGAGAGGCTAATGAGTCCGGTGATTTGCACATTCATAACTTAGATACTCTAGGGCCTTACTGCGCTGGTTGGGATTTGTATGATCTTTTGCTAAAAGGGTTCAGGGGTGTTATTGGGAAGGTAGAAGCAAAACCAGCAAAACATTTGAGAACAGCCCTGGGGCAAATGGTAAATTTTCTTTACACTTTACAAGGCGAAACAGCTGGAGCGGTTGCTTTTTCAAATTTCGATACGCTTTTAGCTCCTTTCGTGCGCTACGACAATTTAAATTATCAGCAGGTGAAACAAGCTCTCCAAGAATTTTTGTTCAACATGGCCATACCCACACGGGTTGGTTTTCAATGTCCATTTTCAAATATTACTTTGGATCTTAGGCCTTCGGCGGTTTTTGCCAAGCAGCCAGCGATTTCCGGCGGTCTACCCCAGAAAGAAACTTATGGCGAATTCGGGGAAGAAATGAAAATGCTAGATAAGGCTCTTTATGAAACAATGCTGGAAGGCGATAGCCGAGGCAGGCCATTTCATTTTCCTATACCTACTATTAACATAACCAAAGATTTTCCCTGGGACGATCCAAGCTTTGATTTAATGTTTGAGGCCTCGGCCAAATACGGCACTAATTATTTTGCTAATTATATTAATTCTGACATGAAACCAGAGGATGTCCGTTCTATGTGCTGCAGGCTGAGACTTGATCTAAAGGAACTTTACAATCGCGGTGGAGGCGGACTTTTTGGCTCCGGTTCTCTAACTGGAAGTTTAGGAGTGGTAACAATAAATCTTCCCCGAATTGGATATTTATCCAAAACTAAAAAAGAATTTTTTGACAGATTAGGAAAGATGATGGATTTGTCAAAAGAGAGCCTAGAGATTAAAAGGAAAGTGTTGGAAAATTTCATAGAAAAGGGGCTTTATCCTTATTCAAAATTCTATTTATCTGGAGTTAAACAGATAAGAGGAAGATATTACGCCAATCATTTTTCAACTATTGGTTTAGTTGGGATGAATGAGGCCCTATTGAATTTCATTGGCGAAGATATCGCCTCAAAAAGGGGAAGAAGGTTTTCCTTGGAAGTAATGGATTTTATGAGAGATAAATTAGTAGACTATCAAAAAGCAACCGGAAACTTATACAACCTTGAGGCGACGCCAGCTGAATCAACCGCTTACCGGCTTTGCCGAAAAGACAAAGAAAAATATCCTGAAATTGTTTCAGCTGGAACTAAAAAGACGCCATATTATACTAACAGCAGCCAGTTACCGGTTGATCATACTAACGATCCTTTTGAGGCCTTAAAACTTCAAGACGACATCCAATGTAAATATACAGGAGGAACTGTTCTCCATCTTTTTCTTGGAGAAAGAGTTTCCGATATTCAGACAGTTAAATCATTGGTCAAAAAAGTTTTTGAGAATTTCAAATTGCCCTATATTACTTTCACCCCGACATTTTCCATTTGTCCCAGCCATGGCTACCTGGAAGGAGAACACTTTTTATGCCCTAAATGCACCATTAAGCAGCCTTGCGAGGTTTACTCCAGGATAGTCGGATATTACAGGCCTATAACTCAATGGAACGAAGGGAAACAAGAAGAATTCAAAGACAGAAAAGAGTTTAAAATTAAAAAAACTGAATTAGTAGCGGCTTAATCTAATGAAAATCGGTGGTCTCCAAAAATTAACTCTGATTGATTATCCGGGTAAAATTGCGGCCACCGTTTTTTTAATGGGCTGCAACTTTCGTTGCGCTTTTTGTTACAATTCTCAAATTGTTTTGCCAGAAAAAATAAAAAAACAAAAGGCAATTCCGCAAAAAATTTTCTTTGATTTTCTCAAAAAAAGGAAAGATCTTTTGGATGCAGTTTGTATCGGAGGAGGGGAGCCGACAATTAATAAAGATTTACCTAATTTTATAAAGAAAATTAAAAAAATGGGATTTCTGGTAAAACTGGATACAAATGGGACAAATCCCACAATGATGAAATATTTAATTGATAAAAAATTAGTTGATTATGTAGCTATGGATATAAAGGCTCCGAAAGAAAAGTATGAATTAGTTTGCCAAAAAAAAGTAAATGTAAAAAACATTGAAAAAAGCATCAAACTCTTAAAAGAAGGGAAAGTTGACTATGAATTTAGAACGACCATAGTTCCTACTCTTCACTCAAAAGAAGATATATTACAAATTTTAAAATGGATAAAACCAGCTAAAAAATACTATCTGCAGAATTTTTCTCCAAAAACAACCATCAATCTTAAATTAGAAAGCATAAAACCATATTCTGAAGAATTTCTTTTGGAAATTCAAAAACTAATTGCTCCATTTTTTGAAACTTGCCAGATAAGGTAATGAGCTCTTCAAAAATCATTTTCTATTTCTGTCTTTCATTCATATTGGGAGTTTTTTTGAGCTCATTCCTGAAAATTCCCCAGCAAATTTTACTGGGTTTTTTGATTGTTGGAATTTTTCTAATTTTAATTTCCTGGCGTTATGAAAAACTGATGTTTTTTGGTTTCTGCATCATAATTTTGGTTTTAGGAATTTGGCGGCACCAGTCATCTTTATTAAAGATTAAGAACTCATCAATAAAAAATTTTCTAGAAGAAAAGATCGCAATAATTGGAATAGTTGACAAAGAACCGGAAATTAGAGAAAAAATTGCCAGACTAGAAATCAAAATCGAAAAAATCAAAAAAATTAATAATCCAGCAGAAAAGTCTTCTCCGGAGTTAGGAAAAGTATTGGTAACAACCATAAAGTATCCAGAATATAAATATGGAGATAAATTAGTGATTCAGGGAATATTAAAAACGCCTAATATTTTAGAAGGGTTTAATTACAAAGACTACTTAGCAAAAGATGAAATTTTTTCAGTAATGGACTTTCCCGAAATTGAAAAAGCAAAAGGAAATTTCGGTAATCCTTTTCTGGAAGTTATTTTTTCTTTTAAAAATAAATTAAAAGAAAGCTTGAATAGAGCACTTCCGAGGCCTGAATCGGCAATTTTGGAAGCATTGCTATTCGGAGAAGAACAAAATTTTTCTGAAGACTTAAAAGGAAAATTTAACCTAACTGGCACGCGCCACCTGGCAGCAGTTTCGGGAATGAATATAACAATAGTTTCGGCGATTTTAGTTAGTTTTCTTTTATTGCTTGGTTTTTGGAGGCAACAGGCATTTTATTTTACGATAATTATTTTAATTTCTTATATCCTAATGGTTGGAGCTCCAGCCTCAGCCCTTCGGGCAGGAATTATGGCGATCCTATTTCTAACGGCACAGCATTTTGGAAGATTATCCAATGCTTCCAGGCTGATAGTTTTTGCCGCTACAATTATCCTAATTTTTAATCCTTTGCTTTTAAAATTAGATATCGGCTTTCAACTTTCCTTTTTAGCTATCATGGGCTTGATTTATCTCCAGCCAATTTTTTCAGAGCTGTTTAAAAAAATTCCCGATATTTTCCAATTTAAAAGCAGCTTAGTCACAACTCTGGCTGCCCAGATTTTTGTTTTTCCGATTTTAATTTATAATTTTGGTCAAATTTCTTTAATTTCTCCTTTAGCTAACATTTTAATTTTGCCAATTATTCCTTTTGTAACAATTTTTGGATTTATTTTTTCTTTTGTTGGAATATTCTCTCAATCTTTGGGTCAAATTTTATCCTGGCCGGTTTATGTAATGATAAATTATCTTCTCAAAGTGATTGATTACTTTTCTAAAATTTCTTGGTCCTCTTTGATTTTTAAAAATATTCATTGGATATTTATTCTAATTTCTTATTTGATTTTAAGTTTTATTATCTGGCGTATACAAGAAAAACAGAAACTAAAGTTTTTAAAAACTTGATAATGACAAAAATTCCCCCCTAATTTTAAAAGCATTTTTTATTTAAATATTTCATCAATAACCGTAAAATCTGCTACAATATAAGAATAAACTCATGGCTACAAAAAAAGGAACAAAAAAAGGCCCTGTTATCAAAATTAAAAGCTTGGAAAATGAAATCCCGCTTAAAAACAAATGCTGGCTGGTGGCAGTTGATATGGGTTACGGCCATTTAAGAACAGCCAATTCCTTAGTTCATTTAGCTTTTAATGAAAAAATTATAAATGCCAATCGTTACCCAGGAATTCCTTTAAAAGATCAGAGAATTTGGGAAAATAGCAGGAAATTTTATGAATCTGTCAGCAGACTTAAAAGCATTCCTTTAATCGGCGAATTTATATTTTCGGCTTACGATCAACTTCAAAAAATTTTCAGTTTTTATCCAAAAAGAAACTTATCAAAACCAAATATTGTCTTAAAGAATATTTTCGGCTTAATTGAAAAAGGTTGGGGAAAACAGTTTATTGAACAGCTAAGTTTTTATTCGTATTCGGTAGTTGGCAAAAACAAAAAAATTCCACCCCTTTTAACCACTTTTTTTATCCCGGCTTTCATGGCCGAATTTTTTAATTATCCAGGAGATATCTATTGCATTCCTTGCGATGCCGATATTTCCAGATCCTGGGCTCCTTTAAATCCTAAAAAAAGCAGAATTAAATATTTAGCTCCCAATACTTGGGTTCAAAACCGATTGAAACTTTACGGTGTAAAAGAAGAGAATATTTTTTTAACCGGTCACCCCTTGCCTTTAGAAAATATTGGTAATCAAAGAATGGAAATTTTAAAAGAAGATTTAAAAAACAGAATTCTAAATTTAGATCCGAGGGGGAGATATTTTGAACAGTATTCTTCTGTTATTAAAAAATACCTCAAAAAACTGCCGAGAAAATCAGACCATCCTCTAACTATAATGTTTACCATAGGTGGAGCGGGAGCTCAAAAAGAAATCGGGATAAAAATAATAAAAAGTTTAAGCCAGAGAATAAAATTCAGGGAAATTAAAATTATTATATCTATCGGTAAAAGGTCAGAAGTTAAAGAATATTTTGTTCAAAATATTAGACAATTAGGGCTTGGAACAAGTTTGGGGAAAAATATTGAGATAATTTTTAATAAAGAAGTAGATGGTTATTTCAGAGACTTTAATCAGGCCTTAAGAAAGACCGACATTTTATGGATAAAACCAAGCGAACTCTCCTTCTTTACTGCTCTGGGTCTGCCAATTATTATTGCTCCTCCTATTGGTTCCCAGGAAGAATTTAACAGAAAATGGCTTTTACATTTAGGTTCCGGAATAATCCAAGAAAATCCCGATTATACTGATCAATGGCTTTTTGATTTTTTAAATTCCGGAATTTTAGCCGAATGCGCTATGCAAGGCTTTGTCGAAACTGAAAAACTGGGTACTTTTAAGATTGAAAAAATAATTTTTAAGAATTAAAAAATGCTTTGGCTTCTATTAACAATCTCTTTTTATTTCATCTTAGCCATTGTTTTTTTGGGAGATAAATATCTTTTAACTGGAGCAGTGCCGAAACCCGAAGTCTATACTTTTTACGTTGGAATTTCTTGGGCTTTAGCTTTGGTTTTAATTCCTTTTGTACATTTTTATGTTCCGGAAGTAAAGCAAATCATTATAAGTTTTTTAGCAGGCGCTTTATATTTTTATGGCATTTTCTGGTTTAATAAATCTTTATGTAAATTTGAGGCGTCGCGGGTAGTGCCGGCAGTTGGAGCTTTATCCCCCATATTTACATTTTTGATTGTTTATTTCTTTTCCTCTAAAAGTCAGACTCTTTCTTTTTTGGGAATTATCGCCTTTTTATCGTTGATTTCAGGTAGTTTTATTATTACCCTAGAAAAAGGTAAGGCTATAAACTTTCAGAGCCTGAAAAATTCTTTTATTTCAGCTTTGTTATTTTCTCTATCTTTTGTTCTGACAAAAAACGTTTACGAAACGCAATCCTTTTGGAATGGATTTATCTGGACAAAACTTGGCGGATTTTTAATGGCAGGTTTATTTTTTCTATTTTTTAAAGAAGTCAGAAAAGAAGTGTTCAAAAAAAGAGAATCTTTCCCCAAGAAAACGTTTGTTTTTTTTGCCACAAACCAATCTTTAGGCGCTGTTTCCAATATACTTCAAAATTTCGCACTTGCCATCGTGCCTCTATCTTATATTGCAGTCATTCAGGCTCTACAGGGAGTGCAGTTTGTCTTTTTGCTACTATTAACCATTCTGCTTTCTTTTAAATTTCCAAATATTATAAAAGAAGAGATTTCCAAAGAGATTATTACTCAAAAAATAGTTGCGATTTTGCTAATAGGTGTAGGAATAGTAATTTTGGCAACAGTCTGATTTCTTTATGAAAAATTGTAAAAAATTTTTAAAATATTTCGTCCTTTCTTTTTTAATTATAATTTTATTATTTTTATGCTATCTTTTTATTGGTTCAGCTCCCCAAGCGAAAGAAATTACCTGGGGAGTTAATTTTTCAGAAAAACACGCTAAAAACTTAGGTTTGGATTGGAAAGAAACTTTTACTGCTTTACTTGACGATTTGGGTGCCAGAAATTTTAAAATTGCTGTTCATTGGGACGATTTAGAACCAAAAGACAATGAATTTTATTTTGATGACTTAGACTGGCAAATAAATGAAGCCGAAAAAAGGGATGCTAACGTTTTTTTGGTAATGGGAATGAAAACAACCCGTTGGCCAGAATGCCACCTTCCGGAATGGGCGCTGAATTTAAACAAAGAAGAACAGCAGGAAAAAATCTTAAGAATGCTTGAAAAAGTGGTCTTGAGATATAAAGATTCCAAATCGATTTGGGCTTGGCAGGTGGAAAATGAGCCATTTTTTCCTTTTGGTATCTGTCCTTGGGTGGATAAGAAGTTCTTGAAAAAGGAGATTGATTTGGTAAAATCCTTAGATGCCAGACCCATAATTGAAGCTGATAGCGGAGAAGGATCATTTTGGATTGATGCCGCTAAGTTCAGTGATATCCCAAGCACTACAATGTATGAAAAAGTCTGGTTTAGGCAAATTAACCATTATGTCCGTTATCCTTTTCCCCCAGTTTTTTACTGGAGAAAAACTGAAATTATTAAGCTTTTATTTAATAAAAAAGTAATCTGTGGAGAGCTTCAAGCCGAACCCTTTGGTCCCAAATTAATGTATGATATTTCTTTGGAAGAACAAGAAAAGACAATGAATCTGGAGCAGTTTAAGAAAAATGTAGATTTTGCATCAAAAACAGGCCTAGATACGTTTTATCTATGGGGGAGCGAATGGTGGTATTGGATGAAAGAAAAACAAGGGAGACCCGAGATATGGAATGAAGCTAAGAAGCTGTTTTAAAACTGATATGCTATCAATAATAATTCCAACTCTCAACGAAGAAAATTTTTTATCTCGATTACTTGAATCAATAAAAGGACAGGATTTTACAGACTATGAAATAATTGTCGCTGATGCAGGTTCAAAAGATAGAACAATTGAGATAGCCAAAAATTACAGAGCTAGTGTTGTTCCGGGCGGTCTGCCAGCTAAAGGAAGAAACGAAGGAGCTAAAATTACCAAAGGAGACCTGTTTTTATTTTTAGATGCCGATGTTGTTTTACCCCATGGCTTTTTAAATAAAATTTTAAAAGAATTCAAAGAAAAAAATCTAGATGTTGCCTCTTTTGGTTTAGATCCGCAGTCCAAAAGTAAGGGAAAGAAGTTTTTATTTAACTTTTTTTACAACTGGCCTATAATAATATTTGAAAGAATTATATCTCATGGCAGTCAGGCAATTTTAGTTAAAAAAGAACTATTCAAAAAAGTAAAAGGATTCGATGAAAAAATAAAATTTGCTGAAGATCATAATTTTGTCAGGAGAGTAAGGAAGATCGGGAAATTTGGGATTATAAAATCGGCAAAAATACTTAGTTCTCTGAGAAGATTTGAAAAGGATGGCTGGCTTAAAACCTATTTTAAGTATATAATAGCCGAGATTCACATGATTTTTATTGGCGATATTAAAAAAGATATAGTAAAATATGAATTTGATAGCTATCCAACGCAAAAGGATGGCAAAAAATAATTAAGTAAAATAATTAAAAAAACATGGAAGAAAATTTAGAAAAAAAAGAAGAAACTAAGATAGAAGAAATAAAAACTAAAAATTCAAAGACAAATCGGAGTAAAAGAATCCTTGTCGTTTTCCTTACTATAATTATTATTTCTGCCTTTTTTGGTTTTTGGGCAGGAGTTTTTTCCGTTAACGTCTTTTATGGCAAATTGAAAGATTCTCTTCAAAAGTTGCATATAAATTTACCCTCTTCTCAGATAGTTAGTTCTTCTTCCTACACTCCTCAAACAAGCCAAGAAGAGGCAGTTATTAAGGCGGTTGATGAAGTTTCTCCAGCTGTTGTCAGTGTTATTATTAGCAAAGACTTACCAGTTATGGAGCAATATTGGCAAGAGCTTGGTCCTTTTCAAATTCCCAGCTACCGCCAAAACGGCACTAAATTACAAGAAGTCGGGGGAGGGAGTGGATTCATCATTTCTTCAGATGGAATGATATTGACCAATAAGCACGTGGCCGCAGACGATACGGCCGAGTACACCGTTTTAACTAACGATGGAAAAAGATATCCAGCCACGGTTTTAGCCAGAGATCCTGTCCAAGATCTAGCAGTACTTAAAATTGTAGGTACTAATTTCCCCATAGTTAAATTAGGAGATTCTTCTAATTTGCAAATCGGTCAATCAGTTATCACTATCGGCAACGCCTTGGGAGAGTTTAGGAACACGGTTTCAGTTGGTGTTATTTCTGGACTCGGCAGACAGATAACTGCGAGCAGCGGGACCTACCTTGAAACTTTATATGACGTAATCCAAACTGACGCCGCGATCAATCCAGGAAATTCCGGCGGTCCACTTCTGAATTTAAAAGGCGAAGTTATAGGTATTAATACCGCCACAGCTTCCGGTGCAGAAAATATTAGTTTTGCTATTCCTATAAATCAAGCCAAAAAGGACATAGATCAGATAAAAAGCAGCGGCAAAATAGTTTATCCTTTTTTGGGAGTTTGTTCAACAAGCATAAATCAGCAAGTTCAGCAAGATTTAAATTTGCCAGTTTCTGATGGCGCTTTGATTAAAAGCGGTAGTGGTTGTTCTGCGGCAATTTCTTCAGGTTCGCCGGCAGAGAAAGCGGGATTAAAAGAGGGGGACATAATTCTAGAAATTAATGGTGAAAAGATTACTTCAGACAATCCTTTGAGTAATATTATTCAAAAATATAATCCTAGCGATAAAATAACTTTAAAGATTTTAAGATCAAAACAAGAATTGAATATTGATGTGATTCTAGGGCAGAGGACAGAATAGTTATCTTAGAATTTTCCCAATCAAAAACCGCGGCTGCGCCACGGTTTTTTCATCCAAAGTATTGACAAAATAAAAGTCAAAAAGACCTTGTTTAGCTCTCTTTTTTTGTTGATATTGACAAATCAATTTTTATTTTGTATAATAAATTAGCTCATTGTCAACTTTTGAGATTGTCTGGAGGATTGAAAAAATGAACGTGGATAGTTTAGCTATAACTTTAACATTTGGCTTGGGATTTTGTTTTCTCGCTGCCCTCTTAGTTTATTCCCTGCAATACCGATTATTAAAAAAGAAGATCTTTGAGACAAAAAAGACTAATCCGTCTTGGGAGAGTGAATGCTTCACCGAAAAGTGGTATCAAAAATCTACGATTCGCAAAATTATTGCAGCCAGAGGAATCTTTATACCGATACTTTGGGTTGGTTCATTTGTCATTGCTGGTTTAGTTTTCTGGATTTTTTCAACACTGGGTTATGCAATGCTTATTGCACTGTTTGGTTTCATGCTTTTTCTTGATGAAGACGGATCAATAGCTTTCTATTATACCTTGGCAGTTCTACGAGAACATATTGAGAAACTGCAGCCCTTAGATATTCGTGCTATGGAAGAAACATCTGAGTTGTTGCTGATAAGAATTGCTCGCTATTTTCTTTTGACGATTTGTGCTTTAGTTATTGCATTTTTTGTGCCTGTGATTTTCCAAAATTTCGTCCTGATTGCTTTTCTTTTTCTGCCAATAGAGTATCTGGGAAATCTCTTTGGTTTTCCAGGCATGATATTGGGTGTACTGATTATCTATGTGTTGCCAATGGCTTTTCTTTGCCATTTGCTATTGCGGAGTGCGGAGGAAGAAAGATGATGCCCAAGTTTTAGTTCCCAATGGAGAGGTAAAACCCTCTCTTTTCTTTTTTTTCAGATATTTGTTTTTTATTAGAGTTTGTGATATCTTTAAAAAGCAAAAAGCTCGTTAACAAGGTGAACAAATTGACTGAAATAAAGATCTTTTCAGGAAGATCTCATCGAGGACTCGCTGAAGAAATTTGTCAGAAACTGCACATAAAGCTCAGCTTAACAAAGGTGCAAGAGTATGCTAATGGGTGCTTTGAAATTATTCTTCAAGATGAGCTAAAAGGCCGCAAAGTATTTCTGATTCAAACTTCAGTCCCTCAAACTCTACATCGAGATTTCTGGGAATTGCTACAGATGGTAAATGCCGCAAAGAAAAACGGCGCTAAAGAAATAATTGTGGTAATGCCATATGTATCTTACGCTAGATCAGATAAGATTTATGCTCCGGGAATGGCTATTAGTGCCGAACTTTTGATAAGGATTTTGAAAGAAAGCGGAATCGCGCGATTTATCGGAATCGATTTTCATTCCAAAGAATTTGAGAAGTTCTTATTAGAACTTAATATCAAGGGTTACCATCTTTCTGCCTTGCCATTAATAGCCGAATGCTTGAAGACTAAGCGCATAGGTGATGGAATCATGTTGCCAGGTGACGAAGGTGCTTTGGATAAGACAGTTCTTTTGGCAAAAAAACTTGGTTTGCCAGTAGGTGTAGCTAAGAAAAAAAGGATCGACGATAAGACTGTCATAATAGAAGACATAGTCGGAGAAGTTTCAGAAAAAGACATTATTGTTTTAGACGATGAGATTTCGGTCGGTACGACGATTGGAACACTCGGCAAAAAACTCGAAGAATTGTCAGCTAAAAGCCTAACTGTCGCAGTTACGCATGGCCTTTTTGTAGGAAAGGCAATTGAAAATCTAAAAAGCCTTAAAATTTTGAGAGAGATTGTCGTTACTGATAGTTTGCCCATTTCCAGCGAAGTTGAAAAATCCTTGTCCGTGCGAGTTCTGTCTGTCGCCGGCTTGATAGCCGAGAAGATCAAAGAGATCTCTAACGAGTTCTAAACAACCAAAAGAGAGCGAAAAAATTATAACTCTCTTTTTTATTTTTAATTGACGATTGATTTTTCAATAATTTTAAGATAAAATATAGCTACTAAATATGAATGGAGCTAATTTTACACATAAAGCCCAAGATGCCATTTTGCAGGCGCAGTCTATTGCGCAGGAAAAAGGCCAGCAGCAGATTGATGCTTTGCATCTTTTGGTTTCTTTGCTTTCCCAAGAAGAAAGCGTTGTTTTGACCTTGCTTCAAAAACTGGGAGTTGATTATGAAAACTTAAAAAAGAAAGCCAGTTTAGCTTTGGATAAAATCCCGACCATAATCTCCCCTCAATCTTTCGGCCAATTCTATTTGACCCAAGATATGGCGAAAGTTCTTGAAAGAGCCAGGCAAGAAGCAACAAAAATGGGAGACGAATTTATATCTGTTGAGCACTTATTTTTATCCTTGCTTTCTATTGAAACCAACGCTAAAGCAATTCTAGATAAAGCCACTTTTTTGCAGTCGGGCGGCGGGGCGACAACTTTGGAATTCGGAAAACTGGATTATGATACGGCTTTGAAGGTTTTAGCCAAAATAAGAGGAGGACAAAAAATAACCGACCCTGAACCTGAATCAAAATACCAGGTTGTTGAAAAATATGCCCGAAATTTAACCCAGCTGGCAAAACAGGGAAAACTTGATCCAGTTATTGGCAGAGAAAATGAAATAAGAAGATTAATGCAGGTCCTTTCCAGAAGAACGAAAAATAATCCGGTTTTAATAGGAGAGGCCGGAGTTGGAAAAACTGCCATTGTTGAGGGTTTGGCCCAAAAAATAGTAAGCGGGGACATCCCGGAAAGCTTAAAAGATAAAGAAATTATCGGTCTGGATCTGGGAGCCATAATTGCCGGCACCAAATATCGAGGTGAATTTGAGGATAGAATCAAAGCTTTATTGAAAGAAATTGAAAGAGCAGCCGGAAGATATATTTTATTTATTGATGAACTTCACACTTTAGTCGGAGCAGGTGCAGCCGAAGGAGCAATTGACGCTTCCAATTTATTAAAACCGGCTTTAGCCAGAGGAGAACTAAAAGCGATCGGAGCCACAACTTTAAAAGACTATCAAAAATATATTGAAAGAGATCCCGCTTTTGAAAGAAGATTCCAGCCGATTTTTGTTTCCGAGGCATCGCTAGAAGACACGATAGCTATTTTGCGGGGTATAAAAGAAAAATATGAGCTTCATCACGGAGTAAAAATAAAAGACTCGGCTTTAGTTGCTTGCGTTCAATTAGCCGCCAGATATATTACTGATAGATTTTTACCTGATAAAGCCGTGGACCTAATGGATGAAGCTATGAGTTCTTTAAGACTGGAAATTGAATCCGAGCCAAATCAACTTGATGAGCTAAAAATGGAAATTCAGAGATTAGAGATTGAAAAGCAGGCTCTAAAAAAAGAAGATGACGCCAAATCAAAAAAGAGAATCCCAGCTATTAACCGGGAACTGGCTGACTTAAAAGAAAAGACCAATGACCTGGAAGCAAGATGGAAAGAAGAAAGAGGAGTCATTACCAAAATTAAAGAAATTAAAAAAGAAATTGATGTATTAAACTATGAAGCCGGGAAAGCCAGCCAGGAAGCCAATTTTCAGAGGGTGGCCGAAATAAAATATGGCAAAGTACCCGAACTTTTAAAAGAGATTAAAGCAAATGAAAAGAAATTAGCTCGTTTTCAAAAGAACAGGCCGATTCTAAAAGAAGAAGTAACTGAAGAAGATGTGGCTATTGTCGTTTCTAAATGGACCGGCATTCCAGTTACCAGGCTTTTGGAAGGAGAAGCAAAAAAACTGGAAAAAATGGAAGACATTATTTCAAAGAGAGTGATTGGTCAGAAACCAGCAATAATCGCTATTTCCAATGCTATTAGACGTTCCAGAGCCGGGCTTTCCGAAGAAAACAGGCCTCTGGGATCTTTCTTATTTTTAGGTCCAACTGGTGTCGGAAAAACCGAAACCGCCAGGGCTTTAGCCGAGTTTTTATTCAATGATGAAAATTCTCTAATCCGGCTTGATATGTCAGAGTATATGGAAAGTCATACTGTTTCCAAAATGATAGGAAGTCCGCCTGGTTATGTCGGATATGAAGAAGGCGGCCAGCTGACTGAGAAAATCAGAAGGCGACCCTACAGTGTAGTTTTGCTTGATGAAATTGAAAAAGCCCATCCGGATGTTTTTAATATGTTATTGCAGATTTTAGAAGACGGTAGATTAACTGATGCCAAAGGCAGGACCGCTTCTTTTAAAAACACGATTTTAATTATGACTTCCAATATCGGATCTGAATTTATTGCTAAAATGGGGACTCTTGGATTTTTAGGAGAAAAAGAAGCAGCAACCAAAAGATCTCTGAAAGAAAAAGTAATGGATTCTTTAAAGGAAACTTTCCGACCCGAGTTTTTAAACAGAATTGATGAAATTATTATCTTTGATTATCTGGGAAAGGAAGAAATCAAGAAAATTGTTGATCTGGAACTAAAGAAAGTTGAAGACAGGTTAAAAACTAAAGACATTAAAGTTGATTTTACCGAGCAGTCGAAAGCCTTTTTGTCTGAAAAGGGATTTGACCCGAATCTGGGAGCGAGACCCCTAAAGAGAGTTATCCAGAGATTGATTTTAGACCCTCTGTCTTTAAAAATTGTTGCCGGTGAAGTAAAACAAGGGGAACGAGTGCTTGTTGATCTCAAAGAAAATAATATTGTTTTCCAGACAGCCGGAGAATTAATGAGAATTTCAAAACAAAAGAAAATAGAAAAGACTAAAGTCTCTTAGTCGATGCTAAAAAATATTCTTAAAATCGTAGCCATTTTTATAATTGGCATAGTTGGTGGCATTTTTGCTGATCAGATTTTGTGGCCTTATTTTATTGAAAGGCCGCTTTTTTATAAATATAGATTAGAACAGAGCCCAGTTTATAATAATATAACCAAAGAAATAACTATTCAGGAAAATACTGCTTTAGAAGACGCAATAAAAAAAGTAGATAAAGTAGTTGTCGGAATAAAGTCTGTAACAGCAGCCGGAAAAATAACCGAAGGTTCAGGCATAATTGTAACTTCTGATGGTTTGGTTTTGACTTTGAACAATCTTATACCGCAGGGGTCAAAAATAAGCTTATTTTTAGATAATAAAAAAATTACGCCCCAAGTTTTGCAAAGGAAAAACAGCTTAGCTTTATTAAAAATTGAGGAAAATAATTTGGCAACAACTGCTTTTGCCGATTTTGACAAAATAAGCTTAGGGGAAAGAGTTTTTCTTTTGGGAATAATTTTTGGCAAAAATGATTCAACTCAAAAAATTACCAACGAAGGTATTATAAAAACATTTGACGAAGCTTCAACACAGACTAATATTATTGAAGATTTAACCCTTCAGGGTAGCCCTCTTTTTGATATTGAAGGCAAATTAGTTGGTCTCAACACAATTGATAAAACCGGTAAAGTCTCGGCGATTTCAATAAAAACAATCAGGGAATTTTTGGGATTTTAGTCCAAGCCTCGCAATAATTATTTATTAATATGAAACAATTTTTTAAAAAGACTATCTATTTGTTTCCCCCAATATTAATTGGGTTTTTTGTGATATACTTATTTTTGGTTCTCTATAAACAAAATTTGAATTTCGATTATTATCTAAAATTACTAGATATATTAGTATGGCCATTAACCATAATATTAGTTTTATATTTCTTTCGCAATGAAACCAGAAAATTTATAGAACGTATGACTGGCGCTGAATTGCCGGGTGGTGTAAAACTTACGGCTGAACAAAAACAATCAGATATTGGAGAAGAAAAAAATCATCACGGGGAGGGAGAACAGGAGGAATTCAGGTTTTTGGATTCATTTTTAGTGAAGAATAGTAAAGCAGCATTAAAATGGTTCTATGATAAAAAGGTGTGGACAATATTTGATGTTTTTAATGACCTTTTTATTTTGCCTGTAACACCTCAAGGGATAGATATCCCTCGAGAAAGATTAGTAATATTTGCAATATTGATTCAGCTCAACTTACTTGAGTCAAAAACGGAAAATCTCTTTAAAATATCTACTAAGGGAATTCAATTTTTAAAATTTATAAAATACATTTAATTTAATAAAAGCCAGCCGGCCGCCTCGGCGGGGGAATACTTCGGCTCGCTTCGCTCGCTCAGCGCAAGTCCGAAAATCGCCAATCAGGCGGTTTTTTGGTAGAATAAGAGAATAATAATTAACTCAAAACTATGCCATTCATCACTCAAGGTAAAACCAATTGGAAGTTTCTATTAATTGTAATTATTTTAGCCATCGCAGTTGGTGCTGGAGCCTTTACGTTAGCAAGACAAAAATTTCCTGTAATTAACTCTTTTATTTTTCCTAAAAGTTGTAAATCATTACACGATGGTATTGAAAAAGAATTTGAGGATGCTAATTTCTGTAATCAAGACTCTGATTGCAAAACAATGTCCCTTGGTGGCCAGTATATCACCTTCGGTTGTTATAAATTCGTTAACAAATCAACGAATGAGCAAGCTCTTTACGATAAAATGGAAAAATATTATCAAAAATGTACCTCTCCTATTGATGAATGTATGCCAACACCAGAATCAGTTTGTGTTAATAATAAATGCACTAAAAAAATTGCAGACGAAACCGTAAATTGGAAGAACTATTCTGACCCAAAAGCTGTTTTTGCTTTTAAATATCCTACCGACTGGGAAATTAAAACAGATTATCAATACAAAAGTGCATCTTGTCGGATTAATCCCAATTGTGAAGGAATACACTACATTTTTCTTAATAAAATAAGCGATTCCAGACCATCAAATTTAGGAGAGATAGAAAAATTTGGTGTAGGAATCAATATGCCTCAATGTGCTGGAATAAAAATGGATAGCCTTCCAGGAAATAACTGGATTTGTGTTTTTGATAATAACTCAGAAATACTAGGTATTTATGAGAAAATTAAAAATTCTTTTCAACTTATTGAAGAAATTAAAATTGGAAAAGTTGAAATAAATTATGAAGAAATAAATACAATCCAACAATCAGTAGATGAAGGTCACCAGTCATGGAGATTAAATCCAGTTATGGTCTTACGTAGCGAAATGTCTCTATATGGGTTTAACCCAGATACGGATTACTCTAGTTTATATCCTGTTCCTGACGTTGCTACTCAAGAGAAATTTGGAACGAAGATAACGGAAGTTAACCTTGAAATAACGCATAATGGTAAAGCATATGTTATAACTCTAATCCAACCCATTACTGGACCTAATAAAGTTTGGACAATTTCAGACATTGAATTAAAATAAGCTCATAAAATTATGAATATCAAACAATTTCTAAAACCAGACTGGAGAAAGATTTTGATATTCGTGATAATCCTCTTTTTGGAATTTCAATTATTTAGCATTATATTTCGTTATCCTCCCGAACCTCCTATGCAAGCTTTTTGTTGCAGAGATTTTGAACAAACAGGCATCATGCCTGATTATTGTAAAGAAGTTAACTTAACAGCAGAGGATTGTCTAAAATATGAGAATATCAGAAAAACTGAAGCTTTTCATAATTTATTAATTTTAATTTCTGATATTGTTTTAGTTTATATAATTTCCTGCCTAATTATTTGGATTTACGATAAATTTAAGAAGAAACCCCAATAAAAAAGGTTCTAACATCGTCCATCAGGGGGAGCAAAAAAATCGCCAATCAGGTTTACCCCGTAGGAAGTTCACTTTCCTACTGGGGCGGTTTTTTGGTTGACTTTTTTAAAGATTAATTTAATATTTGAGGAGGTGATTGAATTGGATATCTTCGCATTCTTTAAGGATGATCATAACCGTATAATAAGAGTAGTTGTTTTTCCTGATACACGAACAATCTGCGTTCATATTCTGCACATGTTACCCAATGGCGAAAAAGCATGGGTGCCATTAAAAGAATTTGATTTAGCAAGCTTAAAGAATCCAGTTTTTACTGATGATATCGAAGCGCCAGGATATCTCAAAGAACTAACCGAGAAAGCGAGGCAATGCCCTTTATTTAACAAAGAGTAAGGTTAATTCTCAATCGCAAAGGAAGTTATAAAACACTTCCTCTTTTTTATTCCCGCCCGATAGTTTTTCTTGCTAATTTGACTTTTTAAATAAATAAAATTATATTGAATTACAGCTCATAATACAAAGGGAGGTGATTACGAAATGGAAAGAAAAGATGTTTGGATTGTTTTTGATAATGAAGGACCTCAAACGAAAAACGATAATGCCCAAGAAAATACAGTGGCTCTAGCAGAGCAGTGTGGACTTGGTCAAGGAATCGGCGCTGATTTCTATCAGAGGATAAGTGTAATCGATGATATTTGGGGAGATTTTCATAAAATACCGAAAGATTCGTCTTATGCTTCGGGGCACACTGTAAAGGTAGTGTCGCCTTTTTTCAAAGCAATGGGAGCAACGTTGTCATGGCTTTATGACTTTGCTAAGAAAAGCATCAAAGTAGTTCCAAATATTGCTGAAGTAGTGAGGAGTCTTGATAGCAAATATAGTGTACGCCAGATCTCGACAAGCTACGACTTCTTTATTAAAGCCTACTGTGACCTAATAGGCTTTGACTTTGCAAAAAGCGCCTGCACAAGGGTGCGTGCCTTTGACGAAATACCGATCTCAACAGAAGTGGCGGAGATACTAAAGGCCTTCATGAAAACAGTAGCAAACTGGCCAGTTATTCAATACGACCAAAAAGATGGAGAAGTGTTTCCTTCTAGTCAAACCGCTTATAACTGTATAACTGGCTTTATTTGGGAATTCCTCTATTATCTTCCAGTAGGATCGTTGCTCCAATCGGTTCATCCAGTTGGTCAACAACAAAAGCGCGAAGTTCTGATCGACATTGCCCTGACACACAAGATACCCCGAGAAAAAATATTCTATGTTGGCGATAGCCAGACTGATGTTGGATGCGTCCAATATCTCAAGGAAAAAGGCCTGACAATGATGTTTAACGGTAAGGGCAAAGTTTGCGATGACTCCGACTTAATGTATATTGGAGAAGATGCAAGAATAACAGAAGAAGTCGCTGACCTGTTTGCTCAGCACGGGAGAGAATGGGTAATCGGATACTATACGCCACAACGGCAAGTTTACGGGGGGATAATTGCGGCAGTAACGCCTCAAAATAGAGAAGAACTCAAGGAAATGAGTTCAAAAAAGAGAAAAGAATTCAGAGGAGTTAGTATAGGAGAACTAACATAAGCGAGAGAAAGATCTTTGTAGTATAAATATGCCCTTTATTCGGGCATTTTTTATTTCCGCCCGATAGTTTTTTGTTTTTTGTTGACATAAACAAAATATTGTGTGAGGATGATTTATCTGAAGGGTACGCCTTTCAGAAATAATGAAAATGGAGGTGAAGGGTATGCCCAACACTGAAGGATTGGAAGTGCTTGTTCGCAAACAACCGCTAACCATGGATGACTGGCTCAAACTCATAAAGGCTCGTTGTGATCTCATCAGTCCACATCTTAGCTCATTTACACTTTCAAAACTCGGAGATCTTAAGTGCCTGAGAACAGAATTGAGTTTCACGCACTCGCTTCTAGCAGATCTTTCATATACAACAGGAGATCGTTGGTTCTCTTTAGATACTCAAGGCATCTTTTACTGCTCGAAATCTGGCATTGAAAGAATTCCAAACAGCGGCTATCAAGCACCACCTGGCGGCGTGAGCTGTCCTGATGGTGTAATGTACTTATGGGGTTTCACCAGAGATGCTTCATGGGTCCTGGTGAAGGTTCGATTCAAAGGAGAAACAGGATATAAATGCAGGGGATATGAAAGAGCTAAAGAAGTAAATGTCGAATTTGCAAAGCTAGAGGAGATTATCACTAAAACGAAATCAACGCCAGAGGAAATCTGGAGGGAGCTCGGCAAAGCTATAAAAGGCTGGGCTGAGCGACGAGAACAACTTTATCATAAAGCACTTCAAATGGCACAAACAGTAGAAACAGAAGAATTGGCACTCTCCTTGTGTCAAATATACTCTTGGAAAGCTAAGAGATAATTATTCAAACCCAATCTTTTTCTAAACCTTAGTTATAAAACTAAGGTTTTTTTATTTCCGCCCGCGCCGCGCCGGCGGGGGAGCACTTCGACTCGCTTCGCTCGCTCAGTGCAAGCCCAAAAATCGTCAAGAGGGCGGTTTTTTGGTAGAATAGAAGAAGTAATAGATAATTAACAAAAATACTATGCCTTTTATTACTCAAGGTAAAACAAATTGGAAGTTTCTTTTAATTGTTATTATTTTAGCCATCATTGTAGGTGGGGGAAGTCTTTGGTTGATTAAACATGATTCTGCCATGAACAAATTGTCAGAAATCGAAAGTCCAACACCGAACAAAAAAATTGAAATTGAAGTTATAGACGAACATATAAACAAGTCTAATACAATAGCTAAGCAAGAAGATATTATTGGGGACGAAAATTTGAAAAATTTAATTATTAACAGTGTCTGCGATGCTACAGATAATGGAGAGGATTGTTACGACAAAACTTATTATCTAGAGGTCGATATTAGAGCTATAGATTTAAATGGCGATGGTGTTGAAGAGCTTATTAATTACCCTGTAAAATTAAATACAACTGTTATTCCGGGTGTATTCAGTAATAATTTCATTTTAATATATCAAAAAAATAAAGATGGATGGAAAACGATAGGTAACCTGGAAGCAAATAGTTATACCATAAGTAATAAAAAGATGGGAGAATATTACGATATTTCTACATATTCAAACTTATCAGCGGATTGTGTCGTTGTAGAAGATTGCAGTTGGAATGAGATAGATTCCCATTATAAAATAGCAAACATCTACTATAGTGGAGATTGCGGTCCGTAGATAAAACAGGTTCTAACCTCGTCCATCCAAAACAGGTATCTCAAAAATCTCATTTGTATTCATAAAATAGGTTCTAATGTCGTCCACGATGCGGAGCTAGCAAAATCGCCAATCAGGCGGTTTTTTGGTAGATACCCCGCCCGAGAGTTTTTCTCTCGGGCTTGATTTTTTTGTGATAAATTTATAGAGTATCTTTAGCATCATTAACAAAAAGGCGGTGAGAATATGGAAGAAAAAGAACCAGCAATGAAAGAGTTTGGACCAGTTTGGTGGCACCACCATGGAACCAAAATGAGATTAGTAGTTCAGGGCATACAAAATGATTTTGCAGTAATTCAAGGAAGTGCTGCAGAGATTGTTATAACTCGGGCACCTACTGGATGGTGGGTGACTTGGAGAATAAGTCACGGTTTCAACGCCAGCGTTTTAGGAAAAGCATGGTTTTCGTATGATGACCTTGCCAGAGCATTTGGTTTGAGGAACGATATCCCTCAATGGGGTGAATGGATGATAGCACAATATGGTGGAACAACAGCAAAACAACATTCTTTTATTCGTTACAAAGAATTTCTAAACATTCCCTGCCCTGGCACTGGGCATGATGGCGACCCGAATGTTTCCATAAGACTGGACGAAAAAATGAAAATAGCAATCCAACAGCTTATTGATAACCAAAGATTGATATAATATCGCTCAATCTATTAAATTAGGCAGCTTTAAAGCTGCTCTTTTTTATTCCAAACAGGTTCTAACATCGTCCATAAGGGGGAGCTAAAAGAATCGCCAATTAGGTGGTTTTTTGGTAAACAGGCTTTTAATTAAGTTCAATAATTTTATTAGGTAATAATTTGATGGCTAAATCTATAAGAAAGAAGAAAAGAAACATTGAAGAAAGACATTTAGCTCAGTGCGGAATTTGTGGCGTGTATCATACAGGTGAATGCGCAGTTTGTTAAACAGCTCTTTGCTTTTTTTAATACAAGCCCTTCGGGGCAGTTTTTATTTCCAGCCGAGATTTTTTCTCCTCTTTTTTATTTTGCTATAATAAAATAATGCTTTTTCTTACTTTTGAATTTCTGGCTTTTTTCACCTTTGTTTTAATTTTGAATTGGACACTAAAGCGCTGGCCGTTAGTATGGCGTTTATTTTTGCTAATCGTAAGTTATTTTTTCTATTCTGTCTGGGATCTCCGTTTTCTTTTGATTCTTTTTATTGTTTCTCTTATTAATTTTATATTTGGTTTGTTAATTCAGAAAAATATTTTAAATCAGAAAAAATTTCTCCTTTCCTTGTCAATTATTTTCAATATTTTAATTCTCATTGTTTTTAAATACTATGATTTTTTTCGAGTTTCAACTGAATCATTAATAGAAAAAATCGGTCTACACGCCACCTTCCCGCTTTTGGAAATAATTTTACCTTTGGGACTTTCTTTTTATATTTTTAGAGTTATTTCTTACAACGCTGATGTCTATTCTGGAAAAATAACAGCCACTTTTTCTCTTCTTGATTTCCTGATTTATGTTGCTTTTTTCCCGCAGCTTTTGGCGGGTCCCATAGCCAGGGCTGGAGATTTTCTTCCCCAGTTAAAAAACGGCGGGGCAAAGACTATTGAAAATTTATACCCGAATCTTACCTTAATCATTCTGGGTCTATTTAAAAAACTGGTGATTTCAAGTTATTTGGTTTTGAATTTGACTGATAATGTTTTTGCTGTTCCGGAAAATCATTCTTCTCTTACTATTTTGCTCGCAATTTTGGCTTACACTCTAGTCATTTATTTTGATTTCAGTGGATATTCAGACCTTTCTATTGGTTTTGCCGGGCTTCTCGGTTTTAAATCTCCGAATAATTTTGACTCCCCTTATTTGGCTCAAAACTTGATAGATTTTTGGAGAAGGTGGCATATTTCTTTTTCATCTTGGCTTAGAGATTATGTTTATATTCCTTTGGGAGGAAATAGAAAAGGAAATACTAGAAAATATCTTAATTTAATGGCGATTATGCTTATTGCCGGTTTGTGGCACGGGGCAGCCCTGCATTTTATTTTCTGGGGGTTTTTATATGGAATAGGGCTAGTAATTTCTCATTATTATAAAGATAAACAGACAATTGGTTCCAACTCTCAAAGGCTAGCAGGAAGAATAAATAAATTTTTTTCCTGGATTTTTACCTTTATTTTTGTTTCTTTTTGTTGGATATTTTTCCGTTCAGGAAGCATAAGAGACGCTTTTACTTTAATAAAAAATTTATTTGTCTCCAGTATAATTAGTGAACCAATTCAAATTTATGTAATACTCTCTATAATTTTAGGATTTTTTATTTTTATATTTGAAAAACAGATTATAAGATATTTTTCCGATTTTCAAAAAAAATTATCTCTTTCCGGCTGGATTTTGATTATTATTTTTATTATAATAATAATCTTAAAACTTAGTCCTGAAACCATGCCCCCTTTCATTTATTTTAGCTTTTAATTTAGTTATGAAAGAAACATTTCACACACAAGATAAAAAAAATAATTTTTCTGCTCCCAGATTAGCCATCACCATTTTTTTGCTAATCGTTTTGATTACAACTTTTTACGAATCAAAAAAAGTAATTTTCTGGGAAACGCCGCGAGAAACAGAAAATAAGTTGAATATTTTTCGTTCTCTGGTTTTGTCATACGCTTCTTTAGCAGAAAAAATTAAGTCAGATCTAGGATTAAGTAATTTTTTTGAAAAAGAAAATAATTTCTGGGCAGAAATAAAAAAATCCCCCCTGATTTTTCAGGAAATTTCAACCACGTCTTTAAATAATGGAAATCAAAAAAATGATGACAAAAAAAATATAGAAATAAAACCCGAGCCACCTTTTAAGGTTTTAATAATGGGGGATTCTTTTATAGCTGTTTGGGGAGGAATGGGAGAGATTTTGGAGCAGGAGCTGATAAAATATAAGAATGTGACTGCAAAAAGAGATGGGGAAGTATCAAGCGGACTTTCGCGGCCAGACTATTTTGATTGGCCATCAAAAACCAAGGAGCTGATTTCTGAGCAAGATCCAAACATTGTTGTAATAATGCTAGGATCAAATGATGCCCAGTCGTTCACAAAAAATTCAAACGGGAAAAACATTGTCTTAAATTACGGAACTAAAGAATGGGACAATGAGTACACTCAGAGAGTTTCAGATTTTCTGGAGATATTTAGGGAAAATAAAATCATTGTTTTTTGGGTAGGCCTCCCTATTATGGAGAGCCCAACTTTTTCAGAAAAGATGAGACACTTAAATTCGATTTATGAAAAAGAAGTTAAAAATTATAAAAACGCCTATTTTGTGCCCACCTGGAATTTATTTGTTGACGGAAATGGAAAATACACTGACTATTTAATAGACGAGAAAGGAAAATACATATTAGGCAGACTTCAAGACGGCATTCATTTTTCTTATTTCGGTGGACAAATTGCAGTAAAAGAAGTTATAAAAAAAATGGGAGAAAAGATGAAACTGGAGTTAAAATAAATAGTAAGTTCAACAAAAAAACGGCCCCAAGGCCGTTTTTTTGTTTTTTTTTATCTCTAGTTGTTTAAAATTAATTTTTATTTGTGATAAAATTAAGAAAGATAATAAAAAATCTAGGTTATTTTAAAATGGATTCCAAAATAGAAAAAAATCATACTAAAAATAATCATTCTTCTTTTCAAAACGAAAGAATTCTTACTCCAAAGAAATTTTTATTTGTATCTTTTGAAAGTTTGAGTGGCGATTTGGCCTTACAGATTAAAAAAGAAGGTCACGAGGTAAAAGTTTTTATTAGTAATCCTGATGATAAAGATGTTTATGATGGCTTTCTGGAAAAAGTTGAAAACTGGAAAAAATTTATAAAATGGGCTGATGTTATAATCTTTGATGATATCGGATTTGGAGCGGTAGCTGACTCCTTAAGATCAAAAGGTAAATTAGTAGTTGGCGGAAGCAGGTACACAGATAAATTAGAAGAAGACAGGGAATTTGGTCAGAACGAAATGAAAAGGGTGGGAATGCCTATTTTAGCCCACTGGGATTTTGCTGACTTTGATTCTGCGATTGATTTTATAAAGAAGAATCCTGGTGGATATGTTTTTAAGCCTTCAGGCACAATCGCTTCAGACCAAAAAGGAATACTTTTTCTTGGTCAGGAAGAAGATGGGAAAGATTTAATTGAAATCCTGGAACAAAATAAAAAAACCTGGGCTAGAAAAATAAAAAAATTCCAGCTTCAGAAAATGGCAGTGGGAGTGGAAGTGGCAGCGGGCGCTTTTTTCAATGGAAAGGATTTTGCATTGCCTCTGAATATTAATTTTGAACATAAAAAACTTTTTCCAGGAGATATTGGTCCTTACACAGGCGAGATGGGCACTCTTATGTTTTGGGCTCAGCCGAACGAAATCTTTAATAGTACTCTTTTGAAAATTAAGGATGATTTAGTGAAATCTGGATACGTTGGTTATATTGACATAAATTGCATTGCCAACGCAAAAGGAATATATCCTTTGGAATTTACTTCCAGATTCGGTTACCCGACAATTAGTATTCAGATGGAAGGTGTTACGGAACCCTGGGGCGATTTTCTTTACAGGCTTTCAAAACACGAGGCAATAGATTTTAAAACAAAAAAGGGATTTCAGATTGGCGTGGTTGTTGCCGTACCGCCATTTCCTTACGATGACAAAAAAGAATCTTTCATATATAAGGATTTATCTATAATCTTTAAAAAACAAAATTTAGAAGGAGTTCATTTGGGTGATGTAAAACTTATAAATGATGTCTGGGTGATAGCAGGGAACTCAGGTTATGTTTTAGTGATAACAGCTTCCGGGAGCACGGTGGAGGAAACCAGGCGGCAGGTGTATGCAAGACTTAAAAACATTCTTATCCAGAATATGTACTACAGGACAGACATAGGTTTTAAATGGTTTTCTGATTCAGACAGGTTGCAGACTTGGGGATATTTGCATTAGAGATTTCTAAAATAATAATAAAAGAGCGCGACATCGCGCTCTTTTATATTGAAATATTTTTAAAAAATATTTAAAATAAAAGATATTACACCTTTTGTCGTCTGCGTCGCTTGGCAATAAAAATGTCTAAATTCTTCTTAGTTGCAGTTTTAGGAATTACTCTTTTGTTAATAATTAGCGTTTTTATTTTGGCTGGAAACCAAAAACTAAATCTGTTGGCGTTTGTGGAAAATGCTTTAGAGGTTTTATTCTTTGGAGATGCTTCCAATAAACAGCAAGATTTAGTTTATTTTCCCGAGAATAAAAAAGAAGCAAAAAAAGAGGAAGAAAGTAATGGTTCAATCGAAGAAGAGACTAAAAAGGAGCCTGATTTAAATCTAGACTTGTCTTTAGATAAAATTACCGAAGAAATAGATGAGATTTCAGAAAAAATTGATCTGCTTAACCAAGAGGTTGAAGAATTTCTAGCCCAAAGCCCGAAAAAGGAAGAAATTGTAGAAAAACCAGAGGAAAAAGACGAGCAGGAATTAAAAAAAGAGGACAAAAAAGAAGAAAATGAGGAATTAAACCAAGAAGGGATAGAAAATGGAGAAAAAGTACCCAAACAAGATTTAGTCTTGTGCCAAAAAGAGAATCAAAACCCTTTTCAGGATATAGTTATTTTTAACGAAATTAGCTGGATGGGTACAATTGAAGACTGGAGAAATGAATGGATAGAGTTTAAAAATATTTCAAATAGTGATATTTCTTTAAAAAATTGGCAGATTTTAGATAAAGATCAAGAGATTAAGGTAATTTTTGAAGAAAATGATAAAATTTTAGCCGGTCAATTTTTCCTTCTGGAAAGAACAAACGATGATTCGGTTCCGAATATTAGCGCCGATAAAATTTATTCAGGAAATCTGAATAATGAAGATGAAGTTCTGTATTTATTTGATGAAAATTGCCAGCTTAGAGATGAAATTTTAGCTAATCCTAATTGGCCAGCTGGAGATAAAACAGCAAAGAGAACAATGGAAAGAAAAACTGATTTTAATTGGCAATCAAGTTTAAACAATGGGGGTACCCCCAAAATAGAAAATAGTTTTGGATACACTATAATTAGCGGAGGCGGCGCTTCATCGCCAGCGCCCTCTTATCCAAAAATTTTTATTTCAGAAATAATGATTTTTCCTATTGAACAAAGATTTATTGAACTTTTTAACCCTAATAATTATGAGGTCAATTTAACGGAATGGTATATTCAGAGAAAAACAAAAACCGGAACTTCTTGGGACTCTCTTGTTTCTTCAAATCAATTTGAAGGAAAAATAATCCCAGCTAACAGCTATTTTGTAATTACCAGGTCAATTATTGAAAATTTTGATATTCTTCTGGAAGATTTGACTTTGACTGACGACAATGCAATTTTAATTAAAAATCCAGATAGACAGATAGTTGATAAAGTCGGGTGGGGCGAATCTCTTGATTTCGAAACATCCCCAGCCCTAAATCCTATATCAGGTAGGAGTCTGGGAAGAAAATTCAATGAGGAAAATCAAGTATATCAAGACACCGATAATAATAGCGATGATTTTGAAATCCAGGATCCTAGCTTAAATAGCGAAAATCAGAGTTCAATTATCCCTTCGCCGGTTCTTGAAGATAATATTCCTCCTCAAGTAGCTTTCGATCAGGTTTCTTCTTTACGGGCAGACTCTTCTTTTTCAATTTCTTGGGTAGGACAAGATTTTGCCCCAGAGGCAGTGAAGCCGAGTGGAATTGCCGGGTTTTATTTAAAATATGACATTATCTCTTCAGAATCCACAGTTACGCCTCCAGACGTTGACGGAATTGCAATTCAATATCAAGATATATATAATGAGTGGCAGGAATGGCAGATAGGACAAATTTTAGAATTTGAAGAAGATAAAAATAGTGTTAGTATTTTAGGAAAGGAAAAAAAGACCTTTTCTTTTTCAATAAAGACTAAAGATAAAGCAGGAAATGAAAGCGAGTGGAATGAGCTTACGATTGAAATAAATTTCCTACCGGTTGTTATCAATGAAATAGCTTGGATGGGAACCGAAGTTTCCTATAATAATGAGTGGGTGGAATTGTTTAATAATACCAATCAAAATATAGATTTAATTGGTTGGATTTTGAAAGCTAGTGATGGGACTCCAGAAATTAACCTAGTAGGTACAATATTAGCCAAAAATTACTATTTGTTAGAAAGAACTGACGACAACACTCTTCCTGATATACTAGCTGATCAGATTTATACGGGAGCTTTAGGGAATAATAGTGAAGACTTTAAAATTTTTGATAATTCAGGTAAGCTTATAGATAGTGTTGCCATTTGTGAAAAAGGGTGGTGTGCTGGAGATAATGAGACTAAACAAACAATGGAAAGAATAAATCCTTTGCTTCAAGGAGATAATTTTCAAAATTGGGCATCAAGTTTTAACCCAGGAGGAACGCCAAAAAACCAAAATAGCCAATTCATCCAATGACCAAAGGTTTCTATATTCAACTTACAAATAATTTATATCGTTTAACCCTCTTTTTCCCAAAAAAGGAGCCTTTGAGATATAAAGTAAGAGAAGTAGGAGATGATATTTTAGCTAAAATACTCCTGCTTTTAAAGGACGATTCAATAAAGCCAAAAACTCTTATTGCTGACATTGAGCAAGATCTTGAAATTTTGGATAGTTTTTTTGAGGTAGCCAAGGTTCAAAACTGGATTTCTCCTTTTGATATCTTGGATATTCAAAAAGAATATAGTAAAATAAGAGGAGAATTTGAGAGGTTTTCGATGATAAAAAAAGAAGAAAAGCCTAATATAATCTTATCCCCAGTTCAAGTTGAAACCGAAATGATATCAAAGGCGTTAAACATCAATGATAGACAGAATAGGATTTTAGAGGTTTTAAGAGAAAGAGGGCGAGCTCAAGTAGGTGACTTAAAGACTATTTTTCCTGATATTAGTAAAAGAACCTTAAGAAGGGATTTTAAAGATATGCTAAAACAAAACCTAATTGAACGAGTCGGAGAAAGAAACGAGACCTTCTATATATTAAAAGGTAGGACAGAAATAGGATAAGATAGGACAAGATGGGACAACGTATAAAATAATAAGAAAAATGGATAAACAAAGGCAAGTTTTTAGTGGTATTTATGATCAGTATATTGAGAAAATATACCGTTTTATTTTTTTAAAGGTTAGTTCCCCAGAAACAGCTCAAGATCTAACTTCAGAAACTTTTTTAAAGGGCTGGGAGGCTTTTCAGAGATCGCAAAGTTCTAACCCTGGTGAAATGAAGATTGAGAATATGCAGGCTTTTTTGTATCAAATTGCCAGGAATTTAGTAACTGATTTTTATCGGGAGAAAGGTAGGACACAGACGGTGTCAGCAGAAAATCTGAAAATAGCTGATCCAAGAGAAAACTTAGGAGAAAAGGCAGCTCAAAATTCTGAAATTGAACAAATAAAGGTAAATTTAGCCAATTTAAAAGACGATTATCAAGAAGTGATTATTTTGCACTATTTAAACGATTTATCAATTAGCGAAATAGCCCAAACTCTTGAAAAACCCAAAGGCACTGTCAGAGTCATGCTTCACCGGGGTTTAAAGGAATTAAAGGGCTTATTAGAGGTTTAAAATCTGTAACATTTTGGTTCTTTTTTCGTCATAATTATAACAATGACTGAAAAAGAACTTATAACAAAAATTCAAGGACTCCGCCAGATTACACCCAAAAAAGAATGGGTGTTTTTGACTAAAAGAGAGATTTTGGGTGAAGAAGAAGTTCAAGAAAGAATTTCATGGCTTGAGGTTTTCCCCAGATTTTTCTTTCAGTATAAACTGGTATTTGCTAGTTTGGCTTTAGTTATAATTGCTGTGATAACCCTCGGTTTTAGCCAGAACGCAGTTCCAGGAGATCTGCTTTTTGTTTTAAAGAGAGCAACCGAAAAAGCCCAGACAGCGTTTATTTCTCCAGATGAGCAATTAAAGAATCGTCTAGAACTGGCCAATAAAAGATTGGAGGAATTAACAAAAATTGCTGAATTGAATCAATCCAAGAAATTAGCTTCGGCAATTGAAGAATGCCAAGCCAGCGTTTCTCAGGCAGCTGAAATGGCAAAACAAGTGAAAGGACCCCAGGAAGCTAGAAAGGTAATTCCAGAAATCAAAAAGATGGAAGGAAATATTCAGAACTTGAAGTCTTATGGCGTAGAGATCGGTGAAAGTGAAAATACAGAAAATATTTACAAACCCGTGGTTGATATGTTGCTGAAAGATTTAGAAAACAGGACCTTAACCGAGGATCAGCAGAAACTTTTAACTGAAGCTGAAGAAATTTATCAAACTGGAAATTATCCCGATACTCTTTATATCTTGATGCAAATTCAGCCGGCAGCTAATGATTAGCGATGGCAACTTAAAAATAATTTTTAGTTGTTTTATTTTGTATGTTTAAAAATTAAAATCGTTACCTCAAGCTTTTCTGGATGTTTGATTCTTCAAACATGTTTATATCCAAAAAAGCAGAGAGGTTTGGTCGATAACGAAGAGTTGAAAAAGTTTGTCGAATTTATTAACCAATTAATTAAAAACGAAAATAAAAAATGAATAGATTTATAAAGAAAATTATAGCTGTCGCGACTGTTTTCACGGTTCTGTCCTTTGTAGGTGGTCCAGCTTTTGCTTTGACTGCTGAAGAGTTACAAGCTCAGATTAATGCTTTGTTAGCTCAGCTCTCAACACTGCAATCGCAACTAGCGACCCTTACGGGTGGTACCGGAACAATTTCCTGCACCATCGCTAGCTTTACCAGCAACCTTTCACAAGGATCATCTGGTGAAGAAGTCAGATGTTTGCAGAAAGTGTTAAACAGCGATGCAGCTACTCAAGTTGCAAGCTCAGGAGCTGGTTCTCCTGGAAGTGAAACTACTTACTTTGGTCCTTTGACCTATGCAGCAGTTATTACATTCCAGAATAAATACGCTCCAACGATTTTAACTCCTTTGGGGTTAACTAGCGGAACCGGTTTCGTTGGTGCTGCAACTAGAGCAAAGTTAAACACAATGTTAGGAGGAACATATGTACCTCCAACAGGATGTACTACCAATGCTCAGTGCGCAACGGGTTATGTTTGTCAAACAGGAACCTGCGTTAGAACTTCTACTACCGGAACAGAGGGTAGCTTTACTGCAACCCTTGCTTCTGACCCAGCTGATGCAACTTATACTGCTGGATTAGACAGAGCTGTTTACGGTATTATCATCACAGCCTACAACTCAGATATAACTCTTAACAGAGTTGATCTGCAGATGACTGTGACAGCCGCTGCTGTTGTTTCAAATCCTGTTAATTTTGTCACTGGAGTAAAAGTATACGATGGCAGCTCGCTTTTGCTGACAGTAGTCAATCCAGTCTTTACTCAGGATGCAAACTACAACTACTTTACCCAAATAGCTGGTATTAACGCTCTAGTTCCTAAAGGTACTTCAAAGACGATTGTATTCAAAGTTGACACAACTACAAGCATTGATGTAGCTAGAACACTAGCTGTTCAGCCCTATGGTGCCAATGCCATTAGAGGAACTGATACAACAGGTCTTAGCACTTATGCTACTATAGCTACTGCCAGAAACCTGACATTTAATGTCCCAGGACAAGGTACATTAACTGCAACAGTAAGTACTAGTACCCCAGTTTCTGCTAACTTATTTAATGATGCTACTGATGGAACTCTCAATGTGACCTTGTTTAAGTTTAGCCTTAAAGCAACTGCCGGTGATGTTACTTTGAAGAGATTAGGAGTTAATATGGCTTCTAATACTGCTAGTTACATTCTGCCAACAGTTATTAGGCTATATGATGGGGACACCTTAGTATCCTCAGCTAGCGACACCACAACTAGAGACATTGCTACCTTTGAGAACTTCAGTCTGCCAATTGCTAAAGATGCCACTAAGACCATGACTATTAAGGCTGACTTTTTGCCTGTTGACAGCACAACTAACACTAACTTAACTAACAACAACATTGCTGTTTTGCAGATTCCGATAACTGGAGCTAACTCTATATACGAAAGGGCAACTGGTGCTCAGGTTAACACGACTGTGGCAGCTGCTTTTGCAAGCAATGCCCAATATTTGTTCAGAACAGGTGTTAAAATCACTTTTGTAAGTGGTACTGCTACTAACCAAAACCTTGGTTTAGACTCAGACAGTGTAACTGGAATTCTAAAATTCAGGGTTGAAGCTTTCGGAGCAACGATGAATAAGATTCTCTATGCTTCGGCTGCTAGTGCAACACCTTTATCTGTGACTGTCTTAGCCTTTACTCCAACTGGTGCTGTTGTCGCAACTGGTGCAACTCGTTCTATAGTTGCTAACCCTGATGACGACACTCCGGATGGAAGTACGACCGAGTATACTATAACTCAGTCAGTTAGTGATGCTACTAGTACTGATGTTGGTCAAGTATTATTCAAGATTATGGAGGTTGATTGGGCAATGGGTGCTCTTGCTACCGAGGTTGTTCAAGGATATGGCACAGGAAATATGACAGATAATTGGAAGACTAATTATGGTCATTTGTACTAAACACACCTTTTCCTTGTAAGGTATCAAAAACCGCCAGAAAGGGCGGTTTTTGAGTTGATATAGAAAAAACAATTTGCTATAATTTTTTATAATAGCCTGTTAAATGAATCCTATTAGAAAACCCCGCGTTTTATAATAAAATAGAAGAATCAAAAAATATATGCCCCAAAAAACTCTCTTACTATTAATTGTTATTCTTATTATTTTTCTTGGTGCAGTTTACTATTGGAATTTTTTGAAAACTAATCAAAAGGATAATTACGGGTGTTTTATTTCCAAAGGTTATTCTTGGTGCGATTTTAAAAATAAATGCGTAAAGTCAGGAGAAGAAGATTGTAACCTAACTCAAGATTGGGTTTTGAATGAAGCAAAAAGAGTAATTGGTTTAGATCTGGCTGTAACGCCAAATGAAACAATAAAGTGGAAGACGAAAGATAATGACCTGGCTTTTGCGGCAAAGGGAATTTATTATACTGATTTGCTAGGATCAGAAAAGATCATAAAAGGTTTTGATGATTGGGATAATTTTTTGGATAATCTTGGCTTTAAAAGCGATTCTTATAATCCGGTAATAGTCAGTGATAGGGAAAATATATCAAAATTCAGTAAAGAAAAGATTGTTTGCACTTTGACCCGAACTGATAATCCTAATAATACTTCTTCTCTAAGTTTATTCTGTGGCAATATAGATGATAAATTATGCGATTTTAAGTCAGCTTGTGGGAGAGAATGCAAGGCAAATTCAGATTGCATTATCAAATTGGATAGCTGTGAGAAAAAAATGGTATGCAGAAGTAAAAACTATAAGTTTTACCAGGACTGTGCAAATCCGACGACAACGGTAGGAGAACTGGATGTTGATATTAAGGAGTGTGAATGTTTTGAGAATCAATGTGTTCCCAAGGATGAAAAACTTCGCTATAAAAACTAATTTAATGAATCAAAATATAAAAACAAAACTTCATTTTATTGTCATTGTTACACTTATATTATTAGGGAGTTTTGTTTTTTCTTCCGATGTTTACGCGGCAACTCTAGGAGAAATTAAGAGTTTTTATATAGATTCTTCTTATGATGCTTCAGGAAGAAAAGAAGTTTCGGCAACACTAGAAAGGATTAGTAATCAACTCTATTTTTACCTTGACGATTCCTGGTGGAAAAGTATTTCTTCTGAAGAACAAAATAAAGTAAGGGGTAGCTTATTTTATCTAGCTAATGAGTTTGAAAGTAAAATTTATCCCATCCTAACTTATAATTTTGGTTTGGAGTGGAAGCCCGGCATTGATGGGGATGAACATATTACAGTTTTAATTCATCCAATGAAAAAAAATCGAGCCGGATATTTTAACTCGGGAGACGAAAATTCAAGATTGTTAGTACCAACCTCTAACGAAAGAGAAATGATTTATCTGGATTCTGATTATATTGCTGATTCTGTAAATAAGAGTTTTCTGGCGCATGAATTTTTGCACCTGATAACCTTTAACCAGAAAGAAAGAATAATGGGCGTAGAGGAAGAAACCTGGCTCAATGAGGCAAGGGCAGACTACGCTTCAACCATTCTGGGTTATGATCTGGAATACCAGGGGAGCAATCTTCAAAGAAGGGTCAATGAATTTTTAAAAAATCCTTCAGATTCTATTATTGATTGGCAGAACTCTCCAGCAGATTATGGAGCTTTGAGTATGTTTACCCAATATTTAGTTGATTATTATGGAGTTAAGATTCTAACTGATTCTTTGCATTCTTCTAAAAAAGGAATTGAGAGTATCAACTATGCTTTAGCCCAAAACGGTTTTAAAGAAAATTTTTCACAAATTTTTATAAATTGGACAATTACTGTTTTAGTAAATGATTGTTCCTTGGGAGAGAAATACTGCTACAAAACCCCTCCCTTAAAAAATCTTAGAGTAGTGCCAACGATCAACTTTCTTCCAGTAAATTCTCAGACTAGCTTATCTGCTAATTATCTCACGAAAAACTGGGCCGCCAGTTGGCACAAAATTTTTGGTGGCGGAGGTACCTTAATCTTTGAGTTCGATGGGGGTTTGAGAGGAGACTTCTCGGTTCCTTATATAATTTGTGATTCTTTTAATATCTGTTCGGTTCAAATTCTTACTTTAGACGAAAATCGAGACGGTAAAATTAACATTAAAGATTTTAATACAAAATACACTTCTCTTACCATTATTCCTTCAGTTCATAACACCGATTCTGAGTCCAATTTTTCATTTTCCTGGAAAGCAAGTATTGATCTAGGAGCTTCGGAAGAAGAATTGATTAACCAACTTTTATCGCAGATTTCAGCACTGAAAGCAGAAATTGCCAGAGTTCAGGCGCAAATCGATGTCATTTTGGGCAAGAAGACAACTTCTTGCCAGAAATTTACCAATAATCTTTATTTAGGAATGACAAACAGCCAGGAAGTTCGTTGTCTCCAGGAATTTTTGAAAAATCAAGATCCAGATATATACCCCGAAGGATTAATTACCGGAAATTTCCTTAGCTTGACGCAGGGGGCAGTTATTCGTTTTCAGGAAAGGTATGCTACAGAAGTGTTAAAACCCCTTGGATTAGAAGGGGGAACGGGATTTGTAGGGCCAACGACAAGAGCCAAAATAAATCAGTTGCTTGGCTCTTAATTTTTTATTCCAAACTTTTTAAAAACGCTTCAACATCTGATTTTGCCTGGGTTTGAATATCTATCGGAAGGAATGGTATAAGCTCTAATATTTTTAGAGCTTCTTTTTTTGCGTTTTCAGTTTGGCCTAATTCTTTATAAACAGCTGCTAGGGAAGAATAAAGTTGGGCTTTTTGCTGATTGTCTTCTGTAATAGCAATTAACTTCGGATAGACTTCGGTTAAAGGGGAGTAGTTTCCGGTTCTAATATACATATTAATAAGTTGCTGCAAGGATTCTGCTGATTCTGTATCGTAGTCTTTTTCTTTGGCCAGGGTCGCAAAATAATTAAATTTTTCAGTATCTTCCAAATAACCTTGCGTTAGGGCCATTAACCAATAGCACCCTCCGTAATCCGTGTCTAAATCAATACATTTTTGAGCATTTTCTTTCGCTTTTTCATAGTCGCGGGTTATTAATCCAGTTTTCACCCACTCCTTGTAAATTCCTTGGCGGTTGGGGCTCAATTTCAAAGCCATTTCAAAATAATTGTTTGCCTTATTTTTTAATCCTTCCATTTCTTCATTTTGAACGAATGTATAATCCGTTAACTTAGTCTTTTCTTCAATCAAAATATTTACATATTCAGCAAGTAAAAACCAGTTGGTAGTATAGTTTGGATGATTTTTGGCATTTTTTTCCAGGATTTGAATAGCTTGCTCAGCAAACTGCTCAGTTGGTTTTATTTTTTCATTAGTACAGTTTTGGATGACTTCAATCGAGCTTATTGATAGGTAATTATCTATAATATTATGAAAAGAAGAGATTTCATCAACCAATGCTAAAGCTTTATCGCATTTGTTTGATTGCATATATAAATAGGCCATACTTGATTTTCTAGTGGCTTGAAGTGGTTTTATATTGAAGAAAAATATGAATCCAACCAGAAGAAGAAATAACAAAGACATTACTATTTTCCTATAGGGATATATTCTCGAAACAAAAGGTTCTAATTTTCCTTCTTTTTTGTCTTGCTCCAAATTTGCTTCCGATATCAAGTAAAAAGAATAACCTATTAAAAGAAAAACAATGATATAAGTGTCAAAATTATCAAAACTAAAAAGATTAGTCACTAAGTACCCAATAAGAGTTGCTTGAACGGCATGAGCCATGAGATTATTTTCTGGCTTTTTTCTTTTTGCCTTTTGGAGTTGCCATGTAATAACTGTAAAAAGTGAAAGGTAAGCTATTAGAGCTGGAACTCCTGCACTTAGAGAGGTGTCGAAAATGAAATTATGAGCTCTATCCCACCATTCCACTTCTGACTCCCATTTACCTACCGACTGTCTTAATCCTATACCAGGCAATGAGGGGTCATAATATTTATCAAAACCAATCATAAAATTTTCAGGGCCATAACCCAAAATTGGCTTAGCTTTTAGGGCTTGCCAGGAGACTTTCCAAGTGGAAAGTCTGCTTTGATCTATTTTTTTTATACCCTCTACCAGACTTAACATTCGTCCTATCGCGCTTTTAATAATGTAAGGCTGTTTTTCTAAAAGATAAAAATGGGCATCTAAGAAATACATCCCCAAGACTATTAAAATTAGAATAATCGCAGTAAAAAACTTAAAGTTCTTTTGTTTGCCTGGATAAGCAAACAAAAACCAAATGAACCCCACTATTAAACCTGCAAAAGCAGCTCTTGTTTGGGTTAATACAAGAGAGACAAAAAGAAATAATAAAAAAGAGGATAGATAGAAAATTTTCTTAACTGAAGACTTCGATTTTATAAAAAATGATAGAGAAAGAAATGTTAACAGTAAAAGATAAAGCGCTAATAGAATTGGGTTGCCAGTAGTGCCCGAAGGTCTAAAAGAAAAGGGGATAAAGAATTTGCTATATATACCGAATTGTTGGAAGATTGCGACAATTGAAACCAAAATCCCTATAATTATTGAAAAATCCCAGATTTTTTGCCAATCTTCTTTTTTTAGTATAAGAAAAATCAGGATAGCGAAAATCATATAGGAAGCAAGATTTACAAAGCCTCCAGACCTTAAAGGACTTCCCCATAAACTGAAATTGGGATCAAGAGAAAAGATTGTTGCCAAAAGATAAATTAAAAAAAGGATAACTAAAATCCAAAATGGCAACAATACAGATCTAATTTTATTTTCTGTATCTCTGACGGCTATTTTCTTGAAAATAGCCTGGCTAAGAAAGATAAAAATCAAAATAGAAAGGATAATACGAAAGACAATAGTCTTTCCCCATCCCAGAGGTGCAAACCAGGTTGATACAATAAGGAGGGGTAGAGCTAAAATTAAAAAAAAGCCAATGAGATAAAGAAAATATAAGTTTTCCCGCCTTAAATTGGGTGATTTAAGAGTATTGTTTTCCATATAATTTTATGATATAAAAAAGGTATATAAAAAGCAATACTCTACTAAAATGTTAATAAAAATGACTAAATTAGAACAATTAATAAAGCAAAAAAAAGCAAAAGTATCAGTAATTGGTTTAGGATATGTTGGCCTGCCGAGCGCTTTTGAATTAGCAAAAGTAGGTTTTTCTGTTTTCGGAATTGATATTAAGAAAGAAAGAGTCAATTCGGTAAATAAAGGTGAATCTTTTATTAATGATGTTAATTCCGCAGATTTAAAAAAAGTAGTAAATTCTGACAAATTAAGAGCCTTTAGTAATTACCTCCCTCTTAAAAAATCTGATATTGTTTTGATTTGCGTCCCCACTCCTCTGGATAAAAACAAAGTTCCTGATACTTCTTATATAATTTCTACTACCAAGGAGATTGCAAAACATTTAAAATCAGGTCAACTTATTATTTTAGAAAGCACTACTTATCCAGGAATGACTCGAGAAAGAGTTTTACCTGAATTAGAAAAAACAAAACTAAAAGTAGGCCAGGATTTCTTTTTAGCCCATTCTCCAGAAAGAATTGATCCTGGGAATAAAAAATACGGCTTAAAAGATGTCTCGCGGGTTGTCGGAGGAATAACGCCAAAATGCACTCAATTAGCCATCCATTTTTATCGAAGTTTTATTAAAGCCCAAATTATGCCCTTACGTTCGACAGAAGCTGCCGAGATGACAAAATGCTTAGAAAATATTTTCAGACTGGTTAATATTTCAATGATTAATGAATTGGCGCTCTTGTGCGGGAGAATGGGAATTGATATTTGGGAAGTTATCGAGGCAGCAAAAACCAAGCCTTATGGATTCATGCCGTTTTATCCTTCACCAAAGTGTTCCGGACATTGTATTCCTTTGGTTCCTTTTTTCTTGAGTTATAAAGCCAAAGAATATAATTTCTGGACCAGATTTATTGAGTTAGCTGGCGAAATCAATGACCAGATACCCCATTATGTGATGAATAAGGTTATTTGGGTGTTGAATCTAAGAGGGAAGCCTGTACGCGGTTCAAAAGTATTGGTCTGGGGGGTAAGTTACAAAAAAGATATTGGAGATACGCGAGAATCAGCAGCTTTTGATATTATTGCCGATTTAGTCAGAAAAGGAGCAAAAATTGATTATTTTGACCCTTATGTTCAAAAATTTGAAGTGAAACACCGGGTTTTAAAGAAATCCGTTGTTCTAAAATCAGTCAAATATTCTCCTCAAATCTTTAAAAAATATGACTTGATTTTAATTTTGACTGATCATTCAGGATTCGATTACGAAAAATTAGCTAAAAATGCAAAGTTAGTTGTAGATACAAGAAATGCTATTAAGTCAAGGAAACATAAAAACGTCTATTGGTTTTAAAGTTTATGGATAAAAAAAAGAATGAGAAAATAAAGATCGGGCTTATAGGATGCGGCCGGATTTCTGCTCGACATTTTTCAGCTATTGAGGCTATTCCTGAAATTGAGCTTAGAGCTGTTTGCGATATTAAAATTGAGCGAGCAAAAAAGGTTGCTCAAAAATATAAAATTGACTGGTATAAAGATTACCGGAAACTTTTAAAAAGAGACGATATTGATCTAGTAAGCATTTGTACTCCCAACGGTCTTCATGTTCAGATGGGCAGAGAAGCAGCAAAAAATGGGAAAGATGTTCTTATGGAGAAACCATTGGGTATTAATTTAAAGGAAGTTGATGGAATTTTAAATTCTTTTAAAAAAACAAAAAGAAAACTCTTCACGGTTTTACAAGTTAGGTTTAATCCGCCAATCCAAGTTCTAAAAAAAATAATTGAAGGAAATAAGTTGGGCCGGATTAATAATGCAGCTTTAGTTGTAAGATGGACAAGGCCGCAGAAATATTTTGATCAAGATGAATGGCGCGGTACCAAAAGATTAGATGGTGGAACACTTTTAAACCAGGGAATCCATTATGTGGATATTCTTCAGTGGCTGCTTGGGCCAGTAGAGTCAGTTTTCGCAAAAAAAGATACTCTTTCCCATAAAATAGAAATAGAAGATATTGTTTTGGCTCTCCTAAGATTTAAGAAAGGTGCTTATGCTACTTTAGAATTCACTATTTCTACCTATCCTCGAAATTTAGAGTGCTCAATTTCTCTTCTTGGAAAAAACGGAACGGTAAAAATTGGTGGTCTCGCTGCTAATGAAATTAATATTTGGGAAGTGAAAAATTTACCTAGGCCTGGTTTGGCTACTGGCACAGCCCCCAATATTTATGCTGGAGGACTTTATCAAGGTTCTTGTCCCAATCATCTTTTAGTCTATAAAAATATTGTCCAATATTATCAGGGAGATAAATCAGCTTTTGTTACTGATGGCAAGGAAGCTCGTAAATCTTTAGAAATTGTTGAAGCAATTTATCAATCTAGCCAAATGAAAAAAGAAATATTTCTACCAATTAGTAAATAAAATAAAATATCTAAAATGAAAAATAAGTTTTTTGTCCACAGAACAACAAAAATTGAAAAAGGGGCAAAAATTGGCAAGGGAACCAAAATCTGGCAAAACTGCCAAATTTTAAAAGGAGCTCAAATTGGAGAAAACTGTAAAATTGGTCATAATTGTTTTATCGCTGGAAGGGCAAGAATTGGGAATGGAGTGAAACTCGAATCTAATATAGACGTTTGGGATTTAGTGACCTTAGAAGATTACGTTTTTGTTGGCCCTTCTGTTGTTTTTACTAACGATAAAAACCCTCGAGCAAAATATCCCAAAAAAGAATATCCTCGATATGGAAAATGGCTTCCTATTTTAGTAAAAGAGGGAGCGACGATCGGAGCCAATGCGACAATTGTCGCTGGCAATACTATTGGCAAGTGGGCGATGGTGGGAGCTGGGGCGGTAGTGGCAGATGATGTGTCAGACTTCGTTCTTGTATATGGGGTCCCAGCTAAATTTAAAAGTTGGGTTTGCGAGTGTGGAAACAAAATAAAATTTAAAAAAGGAAAAGCAATTTGTAAAATTTGTAAGAGAAAATACAAAAAGAAAAATAATAAAGCATGGCAAATAAAATAAAGTTTCTAGACTTAACTAAACAATATGAATCAATTAAGAAGGAAATTAGCACTGCTATAAAAAAAGTTTTCGAGAGCGGTGTTTTTATCGGAGGAGAAAAAGTGGAGGAACTTGAAAAAGAAATAGCTAATTTTTGCGGCACAAAATATGCTATCGGCGTAAATTCTGGCACAGATGCCCTTTTTTTATCTTTGAAATCTCTAGGCATTGGAACTGGTGACGAAATTATTACCACCCCGTTTACTTTTATTGCCACTGCTGAAGTTATCACTGCCTGCGGCGCGAAACCAGTTTTTGTTGATATTAACCTTCAAGCTTTTAATATTAATCCAAAAGAAATTGAGGAAAAAATCACGAAAAACACAAAAGCAATAATCCCAGTTCATCTTTTTGGTCAAATGGCAGATATGCCAGAAATTACGAAAATTGCTAGAAAATATAAGTTATTTGTAATTGAAGATACGGCCCAGGCAATCGGTGCAAAATTGAAAGTAGAAGGTAGAAAGTTAAAAGTAGCAGGTTCGATTGGAGACATTGGATGTCTTAGTTTTTTTCCCACAAAGAACCTCGGGGCTTATGGTGATGGAGGGATGATATTAACAAATAATAAAAAATTAGCAGATAAAATTAGGCTTCTGAAAAATCACGGCTCATCTTCAAAAGAAAAATATTTGAATATAGTTCCAGGAGTAAATTCCCGGCTTGATACTCTTCAGGCAGCGATTTTAAGAGTGAAGTTAAAACATTTAAAAAATTGGACCATAGAACGTCAAAAAATTGCTGAATATTATAATCAAAAACTCAGCAAAGTAGGGGATATAGTAACTCCTGAGATTTTAGTGGATAGAACCCATATTTTTCATCAATATACCATTACCACTAAATATCGAGAAAAACTTCAAAATTATCTAAAAGAAAAAGGGATTCCTGCTATGATTTATTATCCCTTACCCTTACATTTGCAGCCTGCTTTTAAGTATTTAGGTTATAAAAAAGGCGATTTCCCAAAAGCAGAAAAAGCGGCCAAAGAAGTTTTATCTTTGCCAATTTATCCTGAATTATCAGGAAAGAATCAAGACTTTATTATTAAAACAATAAAGAAATTTTATGAAAGGCAAAATTAAAATCTTGATTGTTGTCGGAGCGAGGCCTAACTTTATTAAAATAGCTCCGATTTTTAGTAAGTTAAAAAAGTATAAAAATATAAAATCCTTATTAGTACATACTGGACAACATTATGATTTTGAAATGTCGAGTATTTTTTTTAAAGAGTTAAATATTCCAGAGCCAGATTATAATTTAGAGGTTGGGAGCGGAAGCCATGCCTGGCAAACTGCAAAAACCATGGAAAGATTAGAACCACTTCTTTTCCACGAAAAACCATACTTGCTAATTGTTGTTGGTGACGTTAATTCAACTTTAGCCGGCGCTTTGACTGCTGCAAAATCGCATATTCCGGTAGCTCACATAGAAGCAGGATTAAGAGGCTTTAACAAGCAGATGCCAGAAGAGATTAATCGTGTTCTAACCGACCATATTTCGGATTTTCTTTTTTGCCCGACAAAAACCGCCGTTTTAAATCTTAAAAAAGAAGGAATTGTAAAAGGAGTTTTCAATACTGGTGATATAATGTATGACGTTTTTTTAAAAATGATTAAAATTGCGACAAAAAAATCAGAAATTCTTAGAAAGATGAATTTAGAGCCTAAAAAATATTATCTAGCAACGCTTCATCGTGCCGAAAATACCGAAGATAGAGAAGTCTTTAAAAATATTATAAATGTATTTTCTGAAATCAAAAATTTAATTTTTCCCTGCCATCCTCGTACAGAAAAATTACTTAAAAAATATAATTTATTGGGAAAATTAAAAAAGAAAATAAGAATTATAAAACCAGTCGGATACATTGATATGTTATGGCTGGAAAAGAACGCTCAAAAGATTTTAACTGATAGTGGAGGCATGCAAAAAGAAGCATACTTTTTAGGAGTACCCTGTATTACTCTCAGGGATGAAACAGAATGGGTGGAAACTGTTAGAGATAAATGGAATATTTTAGTTGGGCATAATAAAAGAAAAATCATTGAAGCGGTAAAATTTTTCAATCCTTCTGAACCCCGATTTAAACATTACGGTGATGGCAAAGCTGCTGATAATATTATAAAGATTATAATAAATAATTAAATAATTTAATGAGTAGTTTTTCTAAAAACAGTTTAATAACTTTTTTTACCGAAGTTTTATTGTTTTTTTTAGGTTTGGCTACTTTGATTATTGTTGCCAGAGTTTTAGGGCCAACGGGCAAAGGTATATATTCCCTGGTTCTCCTTATTCCTGGTATTATGATTGTTTTTGGAAATTTAGGCATAGGAGGTTCTAATGTGTATTTTGTAGGAAGTAAGAAGTATAAAATTGAAGATGTCGTCTCTAACTCTCTAATTTTAGCGATTTCTTTAGGTCTTATTTTGATATTAGTATTTTGGTTCTTGCTTCGATTTGAACCTTTCCTGAATTTTATTCATTCTAATCAAATTCCCCTTGTTTATTTGTGGATATTAGTACTTTTTATTCCTGTATCTTTAATTTTAGATTTTTTTCTAAATATCATTTGTGGTAAAGGAGAAATAACAAATTATAATAAGATAAGGATACTAGGGGGCATCATTGAATTAGTGGCGATGGTCATTTTTTTGTTGATATTAAAACGGGGTATATCCGGCGCCGTATTTTCTTCCATTCTTTCCATTCTCTTTGCTGCTTTATTCTCCCTTTTCTTAATAAAAAAAATAACACAATTCCATTTCTTTCTTAATAAAAAATTACTGAAAGACTCCTTTTTTTATGGAGGAAAAGTATATCTTGCAAACGCCCTTTCTTTTTTAAATTACCGTTCGGATATGGTTTTTTTAGCTTTCTTTTTGTCGCCAGCAGCAGTTGGATTTTACAGTATTGCCGTAGGAGTTGCAGAAAAATTATTTATGATACCAGGGGCGATCGCCACTGTATTATTTCCTAAAGTTTCTTCTATATCAAATTCCGAAGCAGATGATTTTACCCCGAAAGTTGTGCGTCACACTTTTTTTATTATACTTATTTCTTCATTATTGTTATTATTTTTAGCTAAACCTCTTATTATTCTTGTTTTTGGTAATGCTTTTTTGCCTTCTGTTTTGCCTTTAATACTTTTATTACCAGGCATAATTGCTTTTGGGGTGGGCGGTGTGCTAGCCGCTGATTTAAGTGGCAGGGGAAAACCGCAATTTGCTGTTTATTCATCTCTCGCTTGTTTAGTTATTGATACTATTTTAAATTTTATTCTTATTCCAAAGTGGGGAGTTTCCGGTGCCTCTATAGCTTCAAGCATTTCCTATTCAGTGGATACATTAATAATTCTAATAGCCTTTTCAAAAATTTCAAAAAAACCTTTAAAGGAATTTTTATTGATTAGGAAAAAAGATTTTAGAGACTATATTCAACTATTTTCTAATTTTAGAGACTGGACTAAATTAAAAAAAATTGAATAAAAATAAATGCCCTTATGGAAAAACAAAAATTAACAATTTGTTTTTTTGCACAAGCTGACGATTTAGAAATTCATAGTCTAAAATGGATCAGATATTTTGCCGATAAAGGACACGATGTGCACTTATTTTCTTATAGTTCGCAAGAAAACCAGGAAAGAAAAAACATAAAAACCCATATTATTAAAAAGAAGTTTCCGACAGCAGTCTGGCCCTGGAATACTTTGCTGAATTTACCGTTTTCAGTAGTGAGTGTTAAAAATTTGATTAAGAAAATTAACCCAGATATTATTCACGCCCTTTGTTTTACAAGCTATGGAACTTTGGCCACGCTATCGGGATATCGACCATTAATAATCACTGCCTTCGGATCAGATATTCTGATTAATCCCCGAAAATATCCTTTAACAAAGTTAATGACTACCTATGCTCTTAAAAAAGCGGATTTAGTTACTTGCGATGCAGAACATATGGAAAAGGCGATGGTTAATCTTGGAGCAGATAAATCAAAAATAAAAATTATTAACTTTGGCATAGATGTCAAAAAATTTAGTCCGGGTTCAAAGGACATAAAAATGAAAAAAGAATTAGGGCTTTCTGATTTTAAAACAATAATAAGTTTAAAATGGTTGGAACCTCTTTCCGACATTGAAACATTGATTAGAGCAGCCTCTTTAGTAGTTAAAAAGACCCCTGATGTTAAATTTATTCTTGTCGGTCCTGGGTCCTTGAAAAACGAGCTAAAAACACTTTCTAGAAACTTGGGAGTTGATAAGAACATAATTTTTTTAGGCTTCATTTCGAATGAAAAAATAACAGATTATTTACGGATCTCCGATGTCCTTGTTTCTACTGCGATATCAGATGCTGGTCTGGCTGCTTCTACTGCTGAGGCCATGTCATGTGGTTTGCCAGTTATAGTCACCGATTTCGGAGACAACAGAAAATGGATTAAAGATGGAGAAAACGGGTTTATCGTTCCAGCAGGAAACCCAGAAATGTTTGCAGAAAAAATTACATATCTTATAAGAAATAATAATATAGGCAAGAAATTCGGAGAGATAAACCGAAAAATCATTGAAGAAAAGAATAATTATTACTGGGAAATGGGAAAAATGGAAAATATTTATAAAGAATTAGTACAAATTAAAAATCAATTATATGGAAATAGCCAAAAAAGAAAATATCAAATTTGTACAAAATGTATAATGGATACTTCCGACCCCGAGATAACGTTTGATGAAAATGGAGTTTGTAATCATTGTAAATTTTATGAAAAAATTACTCATTATCTTGGCTCTGAAAAAGAGCTTAAAGAAGAAGTAAAAAAGATAAAAGAATCCGGAAAAGGAAAAAAATATGATTGTGTTGTAGGTGTTTCCGGCGGAGTGGATAGTAGCATGGCTCTTTATATGGCAAAAAAGCTTGGCTTAAGGCCACTCGCTATTCATCTTGATAATTGTTGGGATACAGGAATAGCTCAGGCTAATATAGAAAGGGTGGTTAGAAAATTAAATGTCGACCTTTTTACCTATGTTATAAACTGGGAGGAATTCAAGGATTTACAGGTATCTTTTTTAAAAGCTTCGGTTTCAAATATAGATTATCCTTATGATCATGCAATACTAGCTTTTTTCTATGACCAGGCGGCAAAAAATGGAGTAAAATACATAATTCACGGCAGTAATATAAAGACTGAATGCGTTATGCCAAAGGCATGGGGTTATCATGCTATGGATTATAAACATCTAAAGGTGATTCATGATAAATTTGGAACAGTAAAATTAAAAACACATCCTGTGATTAGTATTTGGAAATTAATGTATTACTCTTTAGTTAAAAAAATTAAACGTTTTAGAATAATTGATTATATTGATTATGACAAAGCAAAAGCTAAAGATTTTCTCATAAAAGAATTCGGTTGGCAGGATTATGGTGGGAAGCATAATGAGTCAGTTTATACTCGTTTTTTTATTAATTATGTTCTGCCTAAGAAATTTGGTTTTGATAGAAGAAGAGCTTGGTTTTCAAATCTTATATACTCAGGGCAAATAACTAGGGAGGAAGCGTTAAAAGAGATGGCAAAAATTAATTCTCAGCCCTTGGAAGAAGTAGCAAAAGAAGACAATGAATATGTTATTAAAAAACTTGGACTTACCAATGAAGAATTTAAGAAAATAATGGCTGCGCCCGTTAAAGACCATAAAGAGTATCCAAGTGATTCCTTATTCTTTGAAAAATTAATTTTTATTTACTCATTTATTAAAAAGATACTGGTTGGATAAAACGATATCTTATTTATAGTATATGATTGTTATAATTGATTATAAAACAGGAAACACAGGATCACTACTTAACATGCTGAAGAAGATTGGAGCCGAGGCTATTATTTCTTCAGAAATTTCTGAAATTAAAAAAGCGGATAAACTAATATTACCTGGTGTGGGTGCGTTTGATGCGGGCATGATAAATCTTAATAACTCAGGATTTTTAGAGGTTATTAATAAAAAGGTAATTATAGATAAAACACCTATTCTCGGAATTTGTTTAGGGATGCAATTATTCGCAAAAGAAAGCGAAGAAGGAGAGTTAAAAGGATTAGGATGGATTGATGCCAAAACAATAAGATTTAGATTTGATGAAACTAAAATTCTTAATAATTTGAAAATTCCTCACATGGGATGGAATACAATTGATATCCATAAAAACAACCTCCTTTTTAAAGGGATGCCCGAAGAATCTAAATTCTATTTTGTTCATTCCTTTCATCTTTTATGTAATAACAAAGAAGATATCCTGGCAACAACAAACTATGGTTATGATTTCGCTTCTATTATAAGAAGAAATAACATTATTGGAGCTCAGTTTCATCCAGAAAAAAGCCACAAATATGGAATGAAATTATTAAAAAATTTCGCAGAATTATGTTAAAAACCAGAATTATTCCGTGTTTATTATTAAAAGATTTAGGGCTGGTGAAAACAGTTAAATTTAGCGATCCGAAATATGTAGGAGATCCAATAAATGTTATAAAGATTTTTAATGAAAAAGAGGTGGATGAACTTATCTTTTTGGATATAACAGCTACTATTGAGAATAGAAGACCCTCTTTTGGTATAATTTCCAAGATTGCAAGCGAATGTTTTATGCCTTTTAGTTATGGAGGAGGTATAAGAAGTTTGGATGATATAAAAAAAATATTAGAGATAGGAGTCGAAAAAGTTTCAATAAACAGTTATGCTGTTGAAAACCCGGAATTTATAAAAGAAGCTTCTCAGCATTTCGGGAGCCAAAGTATTATAGTTGCGGTTGATGTAAAGAAGAATCTTTTGGGTGGATACGAGGTTTTTACTAGCAGCGGGAAAAAAGCCACAAAAATTGATCCGGTTGAATATGTTAGAAGGATGGAAAGAATGGGGGCCGGCGAGATACTTTTAACTTCAATAGATAGAGATGGGACACAGGATGGATATGATTTAGAACTCATAGAAAGAGTTTCGAGGGCAGTAAATATCCCGGTTATTTGTTGTGGAGGAGCGGGTAAATTTGAGGATTTCCGGGCAGCAATAAAAGCTGGCGCTTCAGCAGTTTCGGCTGGCAGTATCTTTGTTTTTATAGGTCCTCATAGGGCAGTTCTAATAAGTTATCCATATCCAGAAGATATGAAAAAAATTTTATATTAAATTGATAAATGACATCAGTTATTAACGATTATGAAAATTTGTTTTTTAGCTCCAGCAGATTCTATTCATAGTTATCGCTGGATTAAATATTTCGCTGATAAAAATTACGATATTCATTGGTTATCTTTAGTACCGAATCAATTTAAGGTAACAAAAAACATAAAATTTTATCATTTGAAAAATTTTTCTGTAAAGTTTTTAAATGTAATTTTAAACATAAAATCAATTAGAGAATTGGTAAGAAATATTAATCCTGATATTTTTCATGTTCACTCTGCAGGAACTTATGGAATAACAGGTGCTCTATCTGGTTTTCATCCACTTATCTTAACTGTCTGGGGCTCAGATATTTTGATGGCGCAAGAATCAAAAATTAGAAGCTTTCTAAAAAAATACACCCTTAAGAAAGTAGACTTCATTACTTGCGATGCAGAACACATGGAAGAAGAGATGTTAAAACTGGGGGCTAATCCATCTAAAATTAAAATTATTAACTTCGGAATAGATATCCAAAGATTTTATCCGTCCTCTAAAGATGAAAATTTAAAAAAAGAATTAGGAGCTTCAGATTTTAAGGTAGTAATAAGCGTAAGAAGGCTTGAAAAATTATGCGATGTTGAAACATTGATAAGGGCAGCTCCGGTGGTCCTAAATGAGTTTCCGAAAACAAAATTTATTATTATTGGGGAAGGTTCTTTAAAAGAAAATCTTGAAAAATTAGCCAAAGTTCTAAGAGTAGCTGAGAATATTAAATTTATTGGCGATATTGCAAATGAAGAATTACCAAAATATTTGAGATTAGCTGATACTTTTGTTTCTACTACTTTATCTGATGCCGGTATCGCTTCAAGCACCGCTGAAGCAATGGCTTGTGAGTTGCCGGTAATTATTACTGATATCGCAGACAACAAGAGCTGGGTTAAGGATGGCAAAAATGGTTTTCTTATTCCTATTAAAAATCCCGAATTATTAGCCCAAAGAATCATCTTTTTATTAAAAAATAAAAATATTGGAAGGGAATTTGGTAAAATTAACAGAAAAATTATTGAAGAAAGAAATGATTATTTTAAAGAAATGGCAAAAATAGAAGATATTTATTTAGATTTAGCAAAAAAATAAACTCATAAAAATGAAACAGTCTTTTTTTAAAGTTTTTAAAAACATAACTCCTTTGTTCACTAAATTTGGAATTAATCGAAAAATAGTTGGAGTAGGGAAGATTCATGATTTCTTTTACAAATTTTTTTGGCCTTATAACAGAATTATCGCAATTCAAGGTAGTAAAATGTTAATTGATTCTAAAGATGCTTCTCCAGAAATGCTTAAAACATTTGAAGCTTATGCCGAGAATTTAATTCATGAAAAAGCAACTACCGAATTATTTAAAAAAATAGTTAAAAAAGGCGATACCGTTGTTGATCTTGGAGCTAATATCGGTTATTTTACACTTTTGGCATCTTCTCTAGTTGGTCCCAAAGGAAAAGTTTTTGCTTTTGAACCTGAACCAAAAAATTACAATTATTTAATCAAGAATATAAAACTCAACAATTATAAGCAGACAACTGCTTTTCAAAAAGCGATTTCAGATAAAAATGGAATGACTAAGCTTTTTATTTGTTCTTATGATACGGGTCATCATACGATCAAACAGTCAAACGGCATCGAGGCTTATAAACATGGAAGGGTTCTTGGGAAAGAAGAGTTTATCGATATTGAAACAGTAACCTTGGATGAATTTTTTAAAAACAATGAAAAATCGATAGACGTTATAAAGATGGACGTTGAGGGAGCGGAATTTCTAGCCTTAAAAGGAATGGACAGAGTTTTAAGAGTGAATGAAAGAATAAAAATGTTCATAGAATTTTTCCCACTTTTAATTAAAAAAATGGGCGATTCTCCGGAAGAATTTATTAAAAAAATTATTCAGGATTATAAATTTTCGATTTTTATTATCCCTGATGATTATGATGCAAAAATAGATAAAATAACGCAGATCAGAGAAGTTTCGGAAATAATGAAATACTGCCAAGGAGAAGAAGATCATATAAATTTGTTTTTAAAGCATAATGAAAATAATAAAATTAATTCTAAGAAAAATTAAGAGATTAGCTAATAAAATTTTTGGAACAAAAACCGACGAATTTTATTGGAAATTCCGTCATATGTTTGACAAAGGATGGGCCGAGAATTATATTTCCGAAAAATCAATCGACAACCCTCATCGCAAATTTTTAATAGAGAAAATATTAAATTATTTTCCTTTTGAAAATGTTTTAGAAATAGGTTGCGCTTCGGGTCCGAATCTTTACATCCTTGCTAAGAAGTTTCCTGGAGTGAAATTTTACGGGATCGATATAAGTAAAAAAGCGATTAAGACAGGTCGAGATTTTTTTAAAAAAGAAAATATGGAGAATGTTTTTTTAGAAATAGGAGAAGCTGAAAAATTAAATAAATTTTCTGATAAAAGTATTGATATTATTTTTACTGATGCTGTTCTGATTTATTTAGGAATGGATAAAATTAATCTTGCAATAAAAGAAATGCTGAGAGTGGCAAAAAAAGCAATAATATTGCATGAACAACATAACGAATTATCTCCGTCGATTTATCAAGATCGCTGGATACATAATTATAAAAATTTATTTGGTAAATTTATACCCAAAGAAAAAATTAGAATTGATAAAATATCTAAAAAATTATCAAAAGAGGGATGGGGAGAATTAGATTATATTATCGAAGTTAAATTATTATAAGTGAGGTTTAATCATGAAAAAAGTTTTGATTATAGCTAATTTATTTCATGCTTCACCACGGATTCCGGGAATGGCAAAATATTTATCTGATTTTGGATGGGAACCGACTATTATCACTGTCCCCGTTGCAAAAGATCCTAGGAATCTTTTGGGGTTCCCGGATGATTTTCTTGGAAAAGTGAGAATTATAGAAACTCCTTACAAGGGCGATATTTTTGTTTTATGGAGAAAGGTTTTTAAATTTTTTGGATTTGGTGCTAATAAAAGTATTTTGAGCCAAACAAAAAAGAAATTTGGGATTACTTCTCAAAAATCATTTATAGATTTTATTTTTAATTTATATCTTACTATTTTTGGTTATCCCGACGGTGAAAAAAAATGGTTTAAACCAGCTTTCAAGGTTGCCAGTAAATTATTAGAAAAAGAAAATTTCGATGCTATAATTAGTAGTTTTTCTCCTGCTACCGCTCATTTAATCGCCAATAAGCTAAAAAATAAATATAAACAAAACTCTTTTGCGAAAGGAAAAAAAATCCCGTGGGTGGCGGAGTTCCGAGATCTTTGGACTCAAAATGATAATTATTCTTTTCCTTGGTGGAGAAAAATTTTTGAGACAAGATTAGAATTAAATACTCTTTCAACGGCAGACGTTTTGATAACGGTTTCCCACCCTCTTAGTGAAAAGTTAAAAAAATTCTATAAAAAAGAAAAAATTTATGTAATTACTAATGGTTTTGACCCTGAAAAAGTGAATGAGCCCTCTTTGGAATTGACCAAAAAATTTACTATTACCTATACTGGCCAGATTTATTTTCAAAAAAGGGATCCCTTGAAAATTATAGTTGCTTTAAAAGATTTAATTGCCGAAAAAATTATAGATCCAAACGATATTGATTTGAGATTTTTCGGATCAGAAAGCTTTTTTCTCCATAAAGAGATTGAAAAATATAAATTGTCTTCGGTTGTTAAAGAATATGATAAAATTCCCAGAGAAGAAGTTTTAAAAAAACAAAGGGAATCGCAGATATTGCTTCTCTTAAAATGGGAAGACCCCAAAGAAAAAGGGGTTTATTCAGGAAAAATATTTGAATATTTAGCTGCAAAAAGGCCAATTCTAGCAACTGGCGGTTCAAAAGACGTTATTTCAGAATTGTTAGAGGAAACAAAAGCTGGGATAGACGCCTTAACGGTTGAAGAAATAAAAATAGCCCTCAAATCTTTTTATTACGAATATAAACAAAAAAGAAAAGTTTCCTTTAACGGAGATATTGAAGAAATTAATAAATATAGTTATCGAGAGGTCGCAAAAAAATTCGCTGATGTTTTAAATCAGACGATATGAAAAAAATTTGGATATTTAATCATTATGCTACAAAGCCTGATGAGCCGGCGACAAGGGAATATGATATTAGCAAGGAATTAGTAAAAAATGGCCATCAGGTTACAATTTTCGCTTCAAGCTTTAGCCATTATAAATTTGAAGAAAAATATCTTAAAAAGGGTGAAAATTGGAGAGCTGAAAATTATAATGGCGTAAATTTTATTTGGATTAGAACTTTTCCTTATAAAAGAAATAATTGGCGAAGATTTTTAAATATGTTCAGTTATGCTTGGCGGGCTTTTTGGATTGGGAAAAAAATGAAGGAAAAGCCCGATATAATTATGGGTACCTGCGTCCATCCTTTTGCTGTCTTATCTGCTTATTTAGTTGCAAAAAATAAAAAAAGTCGTTTTTTCTTTGAGGTAACTGACCTTTGGCCGCAAACTTTAGTTGACATGGGTTTTTTATCGCCCCAAAACCCCTTAGTTTATATATTAAGATTCTTAGAAAAATTTCTTTACAAAAAAGCAGAAAAAATTATTACTTTACTTCCTTATGCTGGTGAATATATTGTTGGTTTGGGAATTTCTAAAGATAAAATTGTTTGGATTTCTAATGGAACAGATTTATCGCGTTATGAAAAAATGAAGTCCTATGACGGTAGCAAAAAAGAAAATTTTACCTTTATGTATTTAGGAATTCATTCGTTCTATGTCGGCTTAAACACTGTACTTGAAGCAGCAGAAATTTTGCAAAAAGAAGGAAAAAGAAATTTAAAATTTGTGTTTGTAGGAGATGGCTCTGAAAAGCCAAATCTTATTAAAATTGCAAAGGATAGAAAACTCAACAATGTGGAGTTCCGTGATATGATTCCAAAAGATCAGATTTTTAAAGCAATGGAAGAAGCTGATGTTTTCATTTCAATAATTAAAGGCATGCCAGTGTTGATAAAATATGGTATAAGTTCTAATAAACTTATTGATTATTTAGCCGCTGGCCGTCCTATAATATTTTCTGTAAGTTCAAAAAATAATCCAGTGGAAGAAGCAAAGGCTGGTATTACTGTTTTTCCTGATGACCCCGAGGCATTTATCGAAGCTGTTAAAAAAATTATTTCTTTAACTCCCGAAGAACGAATTAAAATGGGAGAGAATGGTAGGGTATATGCAAAAAAAAATTACGATATAAAGACACTTGCTGAGAAATTTGAACAATTATTATAAACCATATGAATAAAGAAACAAGAAAACAAAAAGAAATTAGTTTTCATGATGAGGTAAGAAGCGGGAAGTTAAAAGAAGAAGATTTTAAGAAATATCAGGATTTCGTTGCAAGAAAAAGATTTTATTCAATTGTTAAAAATAGTGAGAATTTTTTACAAAATTTTTTAATAAAAAATTGTCACAATAAAAAAGTTTTGGATTGTGGTTGCGGGGAGGGAAGAATTTCAAATTTTCTAGCTGAAAATGGTGCTGATGTTGTTGGGATTGATATTTCGCCCGAAACCATAAAAGTTGCGAAAGAAAAGACAGCAAATAAAAATATTTCTTTCCTAGTGATGGACGCCGAAAAAATGGAATTTAAAGATAATTTTTTTGATTTAATTGTGTGCGCCGGTATTCTTCATCATTTAGATATCAAAAAAACGTATCCAGAATTAAAAAGAGTGTTAAAAATGGATGGAAAAATTATTTGCAATGAACCCCTTATCCATAATCCCATTTTTCAGCTATATCGGAGATTGACTCCTCATTTAAGAACTGAATGGGAAGCTGAGCATATTTTGAGCAAAAATGATATAGAATTGGCAGAAAAATATTTTGGGAAGATTGAAAAAAAGTTTTTTTATTTGTTTAGTCTGATGGCTGTTCCTTTTTCTAATAAACCGCGTCTTTTCAATACAATATTAGCTACTTTAACTTCAATAGATTCAGTTGTTCTTAAATTGCCGTTTATAAAGTGGTGGGCTTGGCAAATAATTTTTATTCTATCTCAACCTAAAAAATGACTCCTCAAAAAAAATATATTTTTTATGTTATTTACTCAGGTAAAACTGCCTTTAATTTTAAGTTGCCGGAAGGTTATCATCTTAAAATTTGGAAGCCTTCTATTTTTAAACTTCCACCAAAATTATTATCTAGGTTTCGTTTTATTCTATGGTCAATTATGCATTTCCTTAAGTTGTTTAACGGCCCCGATTACAGTATTTTTTTAGTTTATTACAATGAAAAAATAATTCATTATAGTGGGGTTTTGCCTAAATATTTTAAATATCCCTTTATGGATGAAAAAGACATTCAGATTGGTCCTTCTTGGACTCAGGAAGAGCATCAAAGAAGGGGAATAGCTTCTTTTGTTGTTAGTAAGATTATTGAAGTGTATAAAAAACCAGGGCGTAGATTCTGGTATATTACAAGGGAAGAAAATATCCCCTCAGTAGATTTTATAGAAAGTATCGGTTTTTTAAAGTACGGAGTAGGGATTAAAAAAAACAGATTTAGAATTGGAGGTCTTAGCTATTTTTACATAACAGATAAATGCTAAATTCATGCTGAAACGTTTATTCGATTTCTTATTTTCAACCCTCGGATTAATTTTAATTACTCCGATTTTGGCTATTATTGCACTTTTAATAAAATTAAATTCGCCCGGTAGTGTTTTTTTCCAAGGAATAAGAATAGGTAAATCTGGAAAGCCATTCAGAATCCTTAAATTTAGAACCATGGTGCCCGGAGCTGAAGAACTAGGTGGGCCATCTACTCCATCTGATGACCCCCGTTTAATAAAATTTGGTAATTTTCTTAAAAAATATCAACTGGATGAATTACCTCAGCTTATTAATGTAATAAAAGGAGATATGAGCCTAGTTGGGCCAAGACCTGAAGTCCCTGTCTATGTTAATATGATGACAGAAGATGAAAAAAGGATAATTCTTTCAGTCAGGCCCGGGATTACGGACTCGGCTTCTTTGTGGGATTTTCATGAGGGTGAAATTTTAAAGGGAAGTCCTGACCCAGAAAAAACCTATGTGGAGAAAATAAGGCCAGAAAAAATCCGCCTTCAGATAGAATATGTAAAGAACCGCTCCTTTATGTTAGACTTAAAGATAATCTTCAAGACGATAACAAAAGCATTCCATGGATAATATTGAGAATTACAAGGAAATAGCTTTAGAAACAAGAAAGGCTGTGCTTCGCATGATTTATAAAGCTCAGACCTCGCACATAGGTTCGAATTTTTCTTGTATAGACATCCTTACGGTTCTTTACAAAATTGCCAATATAGACAAGGATTTGAAAGAAGATAGGGACAGAATAGTCATTTCTAAGGGTTGGGTTGCGGCTTCGGTGTATTATTTTTTAGCTCAAAAAGGAATTATACCGGAAGAAGATTTAGAAAATTACTGCAAGGAAGGATGTAAATACATTGGATTGGTAGAACCCTATGTCAGAGGCATAGAAGCAGCTGGCGGTTCAATGGGTTTTGGCCTGCCTTTTGGAGTTGGGTTCGCCCTTGCTAAAAAAATTAGAAAAGAAAAAGGAAAAGCTTTTATTTTGATGAGCGATGGAGAAATGGATATAGGCACCACTTGGGAATCCGCCCTTATCGCAAATCATCATCATTTGGACAATTTAGTTGCTATCATTGATTTTAATGGATTGCAGGCAATGGGAAGAGTAAAAGAAATCTTGGATATCGAGCCATTAAAAGACAAATGGGAAGCATTTGGCTGGGAGGTTCGGGAAATCGATGGCCACAATTTTAAAGAAATAGAAAAGGCGCTCCTCGCTCCTCCAAGCAGCGAAAGGAAGCCCGTGGTTATTATTGCCAAAACTATCAAGGGTAAGGGGGTAAGTTTTATGGAAGGAGAAAATATCTGGCATTATAAGGCCCCTTCTGAAGAAGAATATAACAGAGCATTAAAAGAATTAGAATCAAATGGCTGAGATAACTAAACAACGAGATACAAGAAGAGAATTTATCGATACTCTGATAGCTTTAGCCGAAAAAGATAACAGGATTGTTTTAATTGTCCCAGATGTGGGTTTTAATTATATTGAAGAATTCAGGAAAAGATTTCCCGATAGGTTTTTTAATTTCGGAGTCACCGAACAAAGCACGATGATAATCGTCGCAGGGTTAGCCTTATCGGGATTTAAACCATACGTTTACTCGATGATAAATTTTGTTGTTTTTAGGCCATATGAAATGGTCAGAAATGCAATTTCCTTGCATAATGCCGACGTGAAACTTATAGGGGTGAAAGGCAGCGAAAAATATAAATTTTTGGGTTTCAGTCATAATCTTATTGCAGAAGATGAGGAAATAAAAGTTTTAGAACGTCTACCTAATTTCAAAACATTCATCGTAAAAAATTCCGCAGACGTCAAACAAGTCATTTTAGAAACTTATCAGCTGAATTCCCCCTGTTATATAAGAATTTAAACATTTTACAAAAACATGAAATACAAAGTCGATTTTATTAATTCAAGTTACGTTAGGTATTATAAGGCGCACAGAAATGAAATATTAAAAGTGATTGACAGGTGTTTCTCTCGCGGCGATTTTGTCTTAAGAAAGGACGTATTGGAATTTGAGGAAAAACTGGCCAAGTTTGTCGGGGTGAAGTACGCTGTCGGCGTTAATTCCGGAACAGATGCCTTAAAACTTTCCTATGCAGCTTTGGGTTGCGGGCCTGGAGACGAGGTTATAACCGTAGGTCATACTTTTATATCCTCAATTGAGGAAATAGTTCATTTGGGCGCAAAGCCTATTTTAATTGACATTGGAATAGATGGATTAATGGATGTTTCTAAAATCGAAAAAGCAATTACTAAAAAAACAGTAGGGATTGTCCCAGTTCATTTATCGGGGAAAGTGTGCAATATGACCGAAATTTTGAGGATCGCCAAAAAGTATAAGCTTTGGGTGGTGGAAGATGCATGTCAAGCCTTGGGCGCATATTGGGGCAATAAAAAAGCAGGAAGTATCGGAAACACGGGCTGTTTTAGTTTTATATCTCCTAAGACTCTTGGCGGTGCCGGAGATGCTGGCGGGATAGTTACCGACAATCGGAAATTATACGAGAAGCTATTATTGATGAGGAATCATTGGAATATTACTCAAGGAGCATTGCATGGAGTTCAGCCCAAAGCGCCAAAAATCATGGATTGGGGATATAACAGCAGACTTGATAACATTCAAGCCGTCATTTTAAATATAAAGTTTAAATATTATCCGGCGATGCTCAGGAAAAGAAAAAAGATAGGAATGATGTATAATAAAGGGTTAAAAAATTTACCTTGCATTTTGCCGATTCAACAACCAAGACAGATTTATCAAGAATACATCATCAAGGTAAAAGACATGTGGAAATTCAAAAAATATATGGACAAAGAAGGCGTAGAGCTTCTAATTAGAGATACAACTCCAAACCATAAACTAAAGGGATTGGGAATGAGTCACTTTAGGCTGCCGGTTACAGAAAAAATTGCAGTACAATCGGTAAGATTGCCCATTTATCCGGAATTAAGAGAGCAAGAGGTGAAATATGTGATAAGTTCAATTCAAAAATTTTACTTAAGATGATTTCCATTTCTCCAAGGTACAGAAAAATATTTTTTTTAATATTAGATGTTATTATAATAGCTTTTTCAGTTTGGCTGGCTTTCTTTCTAAGATTTGAAGGGAAAATTTCCACTGGGCAAATTAAAAATATTGCAGGGTTAATTTTTCTTGTGCTCATTTCGTTATTGCCCCTGTTTAATTTTTTTAGACTCTATTCTTTTTCACCGTCTTTTATAAGCGCCGAAGAATTAGTTACCTTAATCAAGGCCAATGTTTTTAGTTTTTTATTTTCAGCTACGATTGTTTTGATTTTCAGAGACGAGTCCTTTTTTATCGGATTTCCCCGTTCCACTCTTTTTATAAGTTATTTTTTAATCTTTTTATTTTGCGGGGCAATAAGATTTTCAAAACGGATTTATATGCAAATTTTCAGAATGGCGTCTGAAGAAAAAAAATCAAAAACCCTAATCGTGGGAGCCGGAGAAATGGGAGAACAGATATTAAGAAACATTATTAATTCAATCTATAGTCCTTATCTTCCTATTGGTTTTATTGATGATAGCCCAGCTAAAAAAGGAGTTGTGATTCATGGATTAAGAGTTTTAGGTAAAATTGATGATATGCCTAAAATTATAAAAGAATATAATATCGACAGCTTAATTATCGCCTTCCCGTCGGCCGGTTCTAAAATGATAAAAAAGGCACAAAAAAAAGGAATCGAAGGGGGAGTAATGAATATAAAATATCTGCCTCCAATTAATGAATTAATAGCTAGCGCTGATAAGGCGGGTATTGGAATGTTACGTGATATAGATATGGAGGATTTGTTGGGCCGCGAATCGGTTTCGTTTGACCAAAAAGTGATAAATAATTTTATTAAAAGGAAAAGAGTTCTTATTACAGGAGCTGCGGGTTCTATTGGCTCTGAACTCTGCCGGCAGATAGCAAAATTTGAACCTGCTTGGCTTTTTATGTTGGATCATGACGAAACAGGGATCTTTAATATCTCGGAAGAATTGAAAAACAACTTTCCCAATCTTTTCTTCAAATCAGTAGTAGCTGATATTCAAGATAAAGAAGATATCGAATGGATATTCCATTATTTCTATCCTGAAATAGTCTTCCATGCCGCAGCTTATAAACATGTTCCTTTGATGGAAGAAACTCCCGAAGAGGCGGTAAAAAACAATATTTTTGGAACGAGAAATATCGTCAAAGCTGCTAAAGATATAGGAGCAGAAAAATTTATTTTTATTTCTACAGATAAAGCCGTGAATCCAAGCTCTGTGATGGGCGCAACAAAAAGAATAGGGGAAATGATTTGTCAGCATTTCAACCAAGAAGGTAAAACAAAATTTATTTCAGTAAGATTTGGTAATGTTTTGGGAAGTCGGGGAAGTGTAATTCCTATTTTTAAAGAACAGATTAGTAAAGGAGGGCCGGTTAAAATTACCCATAAAGATATGGAAAGATATTTCATGGTTACGAGCGAGGCCTGCATTTTAGTAATGCAGGCAGCGGTAATGGGCGAGGGCGGGGAAGTTTTTATTTTAGATATGGGAGATCCTGTTAAGATAATCGATTTGGCTAAAGAATTGATTAAACGATCAGGATTCGAACTCGGAAAAGATAAGGATATTGAAATAAAATACATTGGGAAGCGTCCCGGAGAAAAAATTATTGAGGAGATTTTAACAGCCGAAGAAGGAACTGTTGCCACAAAAAACCAAAAAATTTTTGTAGCAAAAATTTCAAAAGTTGATGACGTCAGATTATATAATAAGCTTGGAAAGTTGGAAAAAATTGTAAATAGCAATATTTTTGATAAGTTCGGTAAAGAAAAAATAACCGAAAAAAAGACCTTAGAAGAATTGACAAAATTAAGAAAAGAAATAATTAGTATATTTAAAGAGCTCATTCCTTCTTATAAGTCTGCAAAAACTTGACAAGATTAAGATCGTTTGCTAATATATAGACAGTGAGTGGACCGAAAGGTCTTCAATCTAAGTGGGCACAATGCCTCCCTCGAGCGAGGCATTTTGCTTTTATTTTACTCTGAAAATCAAAATCCCGCCCTTGGCGGGATTTTGAAATGGCCGAGAGAGTGAACTCCAATTCTAAGTGTTTAGTGAGTGACTACCTCCCGGCCAATTACATTTTATCATAGTTTTTGTTAGAATAGAATAAATGGAATTAACTCTCAAAAAATTACTACCAGAGGTTAGAGAAAATGTATCATTAAAAAAATTCAGCACTTTTAAGATTGGTGGAGAAGCTGAGTTTTTTTTTATAGCAAGTAAAAAAGATGATTTGATTAAATCGATTAGACTGGCAAGGAATTTTAAACTGCCATTTTTTATTTTAGGAAATGGAAGCAACTTATTAATATCCGATAGGGGTTTTAAAGGTTTAGTAATTAAGCTAGAAGATAGAGATTACAGGTCAAAAGGAAATAAAATTTATGCCAAAGCAGGAATTTCGTTAGGACAATTAGTTACTGTTGCTTTAAAAAATAATTTAATGGGTTTGGAATGGGCAGTTGGAATCCCAGGAACTTTAGGAGGAGCTATCTATGGAAATGCCGGAGCTTTTGGCAAATCAATGTCTAATATAATACAGGAAGTGGAAATTTATGACATCAAGAGCAGAAAAATAAAAGCTCTAAAAAATAAAGATTGTAAATTTGATTATCGAGAAAGTATTTTTAAGAATAATAAGAACTTAATTATAATTTCTGCTAAATTAAGACTTAAAAAAGGAAACAAAGAAAAAATAAAACAAAAAATGGAAGCATATTTAAACCATCGCATTGAGACTCAGCCTTTAAACTTCCCCTCAATAGGTTCAATATTTAAGAATCCAAAAGGAAAGTTTGCCGCAGAAATGATTGAAAAATGCGGATTAAAAGGAGAAAAAATAGGAGGTGTAAAAATATCTGAAAAACATGCCAACTTCATTATTAATCCAGGTAAAGGTAGGGCCAGAGATGTCGTAAAATTAATTAATCTTATTAAGGAAAAAGTGAGAAAAAAGTTCAGGGTTAATTTAAAAGAAGAAATTTTATATTTGGGTTTTAAAATAAAAGATTGACCAAAATTTCTTAAAATGGAAAAATAGAGTAAAAATAGAAAATAAAACAACAGTCGTCGCTGTTGCGAAAATTTTATAAAAAATTTAAAAATGAAAAAAAATTCAAATAAATATTTAAAAGAAAGAGTTAAAGATATTGAAGTTGAGAAAAAAAGCATTTCCAAATTAATGCAGGAGATGGCCGACACCGGTTTTCAGGGAAGAAAAATAGGGGAGGCAGTCAATATCTGGGAGAGAATGATAAAAGATAAAAATGTGACCATATTTATGGGTTTGGCAGGTTCGATGAGCACCACTGGCCAATGGCGGCTTATTAAATGGCTAATGGAAAATCGCTTTATTGATGTTTTGGTTTCCACTGGTGCTAATATTTCTGAAGATATACAAGATTCGTTACACGGTTACTATAAGGGTCACTGGATTGTTGATGATGCCGATTTATTAAAAAATAATATTTTCAGATACTATGATGTTTTTACTGATGGCTTAAAGTACAGAAGAATGACGGAATTGATAAGAGCATTCCTTAACACTTTAAAAGACGGCTATCCCTATTCATCGCGAGAATTTTGCCAGGAGTTTGGGAAATTTCAATTGAAAAAAAATATTGATTCTTTATTATCTACTGCTTATAGAAAAAATATCCCAGTTTATAGCCCGGCCATTATGGATAGTGAATACGGAATTGCGGCAGTCATAGCCAGAAGATGGGATAAAAAGAATGTAGTCGTTGACCAGATGAAGGATTTTGAAGAATTAGCTAAAATTGGAGAAAAAAGCAAGAAAACCGGGGTAATATATATTGGCGGCGGAGTGCCAAAAGATACAATCCAGCTCATAACTGCCATAGTTGGAATTTTACAAGGAGAAAAATTGGAATTTCCACACAGATACGCCATACAAATAACAACAGATTCGCCACAGTGGGGTGGGTTATCGGGCTGCACTTTTGAAGAGGCAGTTAGTTGGGGAAAAATAACCAAAAAGGACAATGATAAGGCTGTTTGCTATTGCGATGCTACTATTGCTTTGCCAATTATTCTTAATGCTCTAAATGAAAAAATTCAAAAATATGGCGCGGGAAAATTCAAAAGAAAAGCTCCGGATTTTTCATGGCTTTTGAAAAAATGAAGAACAATTTTCGAAAAGGCAATACTATTCCTTTTGGTGGATTGCCGGAACAAGACTTTGAAAAAGCAAAAATTGTTGTAGTTCCTGTTCCTTACGAAGCCACCACATCTTATTATGAGGGGACAAAAAAAGGACCAGAGGCGATTTTAAAAGCCTCTTGTCAGATTGAAGAGATCTGGGGCGAATTTATTCGTTCTCGGATTGAAAAAGGAAAATCAATTTTTACAACAAAAGAAATAAAATTGACAGGAAAATCGGAAAAGACATTTTTGCCACTTTCTAATTTTTTAAAAGGAATTTTTGACGCGTCAAAAATTCCTTTTCTGTTGGGCGGAGAACATTCAATAACATACGGAGCTGTAAAGGAAGTTAAAAAACATTTTAAAAATATCTCTGTTTTACAATTTGATGCTCATACTGATTTGAGAGATACATATTTAGGAGAAAAATTCTCCCATGCTTGCACAATGAGAAGAATTAGAGAATTAAGAATTCCTGTTGTGTCTTGCGGCATTAGAAGCATAGATTGCGATGTAGCCGAATTTATTAGAAAAGAAAAAATCAAAAATATGTTTTCTTCACCAGAACTCCCTGTTAAAAAAATTCTGAAATCCCTTTCAAAAAACGTTTATTTAACATTTGATTTTGATTTTTTTGACCCATCAATTATGCCTTCAGTGGGTACGCCTCAACCTGGTGGTCATCTTTGGCAAGAAACTTTGGATTTACTTAAAAAAATTTGCAAGGAAAAAAATATAATAGGAGCGGACTTTGTTGAACTTTGTCCGATTCCTGGATTTATTGCTTCTGATTTTTTGGCAGCTAAACTTATATATAAAGTGGCCACGTTTATTCTACAGGCCAAAAGTAAGGTCGAGTAATTTAACTTTTTAAATTATATTAAAATGGCAAAAAAAACAGCTAAGAAAAAAGCGAAGAAAACAAAAAGAACGAGCAATAAAAGCTGCAGATGTTGTTGCTGCTAAATTAAGTTATCTTTATATTTGATATTAAGCAATCCATTTTAACGGGATTGCTTTTATCTTGAAAAGAGTTTATTTTTAAGGTAAAATTTAGTCGCATATGTCAATTTTAAGTAAAATTTTTGGTGATTCAAACAATAAATATTTGAAAAGCATTCAGCCGCTTATTGATAAGATCAACAGCGTTGAACAAGAATTTTCTCAGTTGTCGGATCAAGAAATAAAAGAAAAAACTAGTGAGTTTAAAAACAGATTAGAGAAAAAAGAAACTCTTGATAGTGTTTTACCAGAAGCTTTTGCTTTAGTCAGGGAAGCATCAAAAAGAACGCTGAAACAGCGTCATTTTGATGCTCAGTTGATAGGAGGTATTGTCTTGCATGAAGGCAAAATTGCCGAAATGAGAACGGGTGAAGGTAAAACTTTAACTGCTACCCTATCTTTGTATTTGAATGCTCTACAAGGAAAAGGTTGCCACTTGGTGACAGTTAATGATTATTTGGCTAGGAGAGATACAGTTTGGATGGGCCAGATTTATAATTTTTTAGGTTTGAGCGTCGGCTGCTTAAACCATGAACAATCTTTTTTGTATGATGCCAGTTACAAAAAACTTGATGAGGAGAAAGAAAAAAAGAGAGACGAACTAGGAGGATTTTTTGTTGTTGAGGATTTTTTAAGGCCTTGTTCTAGGAAAGAGGCCTATTTAGCTGACATCACTTATGGCACTAACAATGAATTTGGCTTTGATTATTTGAGAGATAATATGGTTTATGATTTGAAAGATTGCGTCCAGCGTGGATTTAATTATGCAATTGTTGATGAAGTCGATTCAATTTTGATTGATGAGGCCAGAACCCCTCTAATTATTTCTGCACCTGATACTGAAAGTTCAAAATGGTATCAAGAGTTTGCCAGAATTATTCCCAAACTGAAAGGAGTTATTGAAGAAGAAGGGGAAGGAGGTGAATTGGATCCCGAAGCAGATTATCAAATCGATGAGAAAATGAAAGCAGTAACTTTAACCGAAAGCGGAATAGCAAAGGTAGAAAAAATTTTGGGCATGGGTAACATCTATGAAGAGAAAGGAATCAGATATGTCCATCACTTAGAGCAGGCCTTAAGGGCTGAAGCTCTTTTTAAAAAAGACAAAGATTACGTGGTTAGAGATGGTCAAGTTATAATCGTTGATGAATTTACCGGCAGGTTAATGCCAGGGCGTCGCTGGTCAGGAGGGCTTCATCAGGCAATTGAAGCCAAGGAAGGTGTTAATATTCAGCCCGAATCTTTGACTTATGCCACCATTACCTTTCAAAATTATTTTAGGATGTACAAAAAACTGGCTGGAATGACAGGTACTGCTACAACTTCAGCCGAAGAGTTTGACAAAGTCTATAAATTAGAAGTAATAACCATTCCGACTAACAAACCAATGATAAGAGCTGATTTGCAAGACAAGATTTATAAAACCGAAAAAGGAAAATTTAGCGCCATAGTAAGAGAAATAGAAGAGAAACATCAAAACGGTCAGCCGGTTTTAGTCGGGACGCGTTCAATTGAGAAAAACGAATATCTCGGGAAATTATTAGAAAGAGAAGGAATTCCCCACCAAATTTTAAATGCTAAACATCATGAACAGGAAGGTCAGATTATAGCTCAAGCTGGAAAACTGGGAATGGTAACAGTAGCTACTAATATGGCTGGCAGGGGAGTTGATATTATTCTTGGAGGTAATCCCCAAAACAAAGAAGAGGCAAAAAAAATTATTACAGTTGGTGGTCTTCATGTAATCGGAACTGAAAGGCACGAGGCAAGGAGGATAGACAACCAGTTGCGAGGAAGAGGAGGAAGACAAGGAGATCCGGGTTCCAGCCAATTTTTTGTTTCTTTGGAGGATGATCTGATGAGGATTTTTGGCGGAGACAAAATAAAGTCAGTAATGGAAATGTTGAAAATTCCCGAAGACGAGGCAATTGAAAACAGATTTATTTCAAGAGCCATTGAAGATGCTCAGTCAAAAATTGAGGGTTTTAATTTTGATGCCCGATCCCATCTTATAGAATACGATGATGTAATGAATAAGCACCGAGAAGTTTTTTACAAAAAGAGAAAAGAGATTAAGGAATTGACATCAACTCAGCTAAGGCAAAAAAGCTTAGATATTGTTACAAAATCCGGTTTCTCAAAAGAAGACTTTGGAAAAAAAGAAAAAGAAATAGGCGAAACTGATTTCTCAAAGGTCCTAGGATTTCTATGGTTGAGAACTATGGATATGTTTTGGATAGACCACTTAGAAGATATGGAGCATTTGAGAGATTCGGTGAAACTTAGAGCCTATGGTCAACTTGATCCTTTAGTGGAATATAAAAATGAAGGCCATAAAATGTTTCAGAAATTACTTTCGGCTATCGAGATAGCTGTAGCTCAAAATATTTTTAAAGTTTCTGTTCAAAAACAAAAACCTGCTTTTTTATCAACAGCTTCGGTGCCAAAACAATCTATTCCTGCTGGTGCAAAAAGAAAAATCGGCAGAAATGACCCCTGCCCTTGCGGTTCCGGAAAAAAATACAAAAAATGTTGTTATCCAAAATATGGTTAATTTTAATTGATTTCTTGACCTTTCGTATCTAGTTTTGTATAAATAATTACCGATCATTAAAAAATAAAAAAGGCGAGATCGTGTTAAACACTATAGAAAGAATAATAATTAGTCGACTAAAACCTTGGTGCGGAGAGCCTCCATGCGAAAAATATCTAAAAACCGAAGAACTACAAATTAAAGAGTATCCAGACAGACTAGAAATATTTTGCCAGAAGCACGGCAATAGCATACAAAATTGGATAATTGGCAGCAATTGTCTTATAGTCGTATTGCGTCCAGTTGGACAAGCAGAAATTTCAGCATTTTCAGGCGAAAAGTAGAATAACGAGGCCCACTTTTGTGGGTTTTTTATTTGACAAACTATTTAATATTTAGTAAATAATATAAAGCACTTTTTATCTGGAAATTTAGAGCGTGATTTAAGAATGGTAAGAAGAATAAAATTGGAGTTATATCTTGAAACTCTCGAAATTCTATATCACAGCAAAGGCACTACGCGCACAGAACTTATGGGAAGAATTGATACTACTTATGAACTACTAAAAGGTTATCTTTCATATCTTGAGACAAGAGGATTGATTAGAATAATATCAGAAGCGGGTAGGGAAAGAGTCGAAATCACCGAGAAAGGAAAGGGTGTTTTCAAAGAATACAAAAAACTAATGGCCAAAATAAAAAAACTTTTGGTCTAAAACCTGCAATGCAGGTTTTTTATTATCTTAATTTGACAAAGGTTTCAAACCCTGTTATTTTACAAAACAGGAGGAAAGCTCCTTAAAATATGAATAGGAGAAAAGAAAGATGAAAACATTCGTAGATAGACTACTTGATGAGATAGTAGAGAAAAAAAGCATTCTATGCTTTGGTATAGATCCACAGGTGAAATATATTCCACCAACTATTCTACAGCAAGGATACGAAGAACCGCCAGGCACTAAAAACAAATTTGAAGCAGCCGCCCGAGCCATCGTGATTTACTTTGAAAAAATCATACCTAAAGTCGCGCCATTTGCTGCCTTAGCCAAACCGCAAGGTGCATTCTATGGGCCTGTCTATAAACAATGGGGAGGGTGGGCTCTTGAAAAGATAGTCAAAATCTGCAGAGAGAACGGTCTCTTAGTAGATCTTGACCATAAATGTTCTGACGGTGGCGATACAGCAGAATCATATGCTAACGGTTATCTCGGAGAAGTAGATCTCTGGGATCCAATTGGCCATGGTTTATCCAAGCAACCCTCGTTTGATTTCGATGCATTGACCGTTATGCCATCAATAGGCGAATCGTGTCTATCGCCATTCATTAAGCTGGCGAGAGAAAAAGGTAAAGGAATCTTCGTCGTCACAAAGACTAGCTTCAAGCCAAATTCTGTGATTGAGCAGTTGGTTTGCCAAAGTGGTCGCAAAGTCTGGGAAGAAATAGCTATAATGGTCCGTGAATGGAGCAAAGGCTGCGAAGGCGAAAACGGCATAAACAATGTTGGTGTTGTTTCAGGTGCAACTTATCCTGAAGATTCAGACAGAATGAGAGAACTGATACCAGACTGTTTCCAATTGAAGCCCGGACTTGGAGCTCAGGGAGCAGATGAGGATGCGGCTGTACGAGGTGGACCATGGATAATAGTTAATTCTTCAAGGGATATTGACTTTCCGCAGAATAAAGCCCCCGAACTTAACTCAACGCCAGATAAAATTCCAGAAGCAGCGGCTAAAGTAGCCATGCGTTCAAAAGATCGTCTAAACGATGCCATGAAACGCGCTGGAAAGACTCCCTGGTAATGGTGAGACAATGCTTGAGATAATCGGGATGACCAAAGAAGAACTTCTTAATCTTGTTCCTGGTAGTGTTAGTCGAGCCGATAATGCTCGGCTGTTAACAGAAGAAGAGATAGTATACATAGCCAAGACACTGAATTCCTACTGGGAATATGATTATGAAGCAGCCAAACAAGGAAGAGTTGGCAAACACGCTGAACTGAAATCATTGCGACACAGTGACGGCTTCTTTGTTTCAAGGATTCTATTAGAAACACCAAATATTAGAGCGATAATTGCGTATCAGTTGGTGCTGCGATTCAGTCAGCTTGGGATTTCCGCACCAAATTGGGTTGCTGGAATTCCTGATGGCGCCACTTTGCTTGGTCAGGATGTTGCTGGGTTTATGTACGTAAGCAACATCGTTGAGATGAAAAAAGAAAATGGCAAAATATCGATGATAAGCGCCATTGCGCCCGATGAAACTTTGATTCTCGTTGAAGATTTTTGCACGCGAGGCACTGGTTTCAGCGAAGCTGTCTCCGAGATAGTATCAAAGCAGCCAAAAGTAAAGATCCTGCCTTATGAGCTTGCCATAATTAATCGAGGCGGCTTAAGTAAAATTGAAGTCAAAGGCATTGGTACATTTAAGATCGTTGCAGTAGCCACTCATCACGTAAATGACTATGATCCATCAGAATGCCCGCTTTGCAAAATGGGATCAATATCAATAAAGCCGAAAGCAACCGACGAAAATTGGCGAGATATTACAACATCTCAGCAGACTATCGCATAATGCAAAGTATCGAAGAATACGTGGATCATTCCATCAACACCCCATTTTTTAAATCAACCCATTTTTTTCTTTTCGTGGGTTTTTCTTTTTACTTGACATGCTTTCTCAAAAAGTGTAATAATTTTCTTGGTGATAATTTAATGATTAAGTTACCATGTGGCGCTTGCGTGAAAAAAAAGATAGTCCCAGCTATTTCCGGCGGTTTGGCTGTTACAGTAGAATTTAAGGAACCGAAACACGGATTGAAGTTACTGTCGGTGAAGATTCCGCCGCAAGGAGAAATGACAAAAGAAGAAATAACCTCTTTGATCTCTGAAAAAGTTGATGAGGAGTTAGCATCAATTGGGAATTATCGGCGACAGTCGGAAAGTCAGTTAAGGCAAAGAAATAATTTGATTGAAGTAGCAGAACAATTTAATAAGCTGCTAGAATTGACATAAGATCTTTTGAAGACAACAATAGCTCTTTAACAGAATACACACTTTAGTAATTTTCTAGAGTTCACCAAATTTCCGGTGAACTTTTTTATTAATATAAGAACCTCGCTTTCAGCGAGAACCCTGATTTCTTTGAAAATAAAAAAACCTGCTATTCAGAACCAGTCTGTTAAGCAGGTTTGTTTTTGTTTACTTTGATTCTTTTCTTGAAAGATTCTATCTTCTTTAACTAGAGGTTTTGGCATTGATACTTTTTTCTTTTCTATCGGAATTCCTTTTAGACTTTGGAGGAGCAAAGAATAGGGTTTGGCAATTTGAGGCGGTAGTTTTTCCGGATAGATTGGTTTCAGAGAAGATATGAACCCCTGAATTTTTAGAAACAAATCTTTTTTTTCACAGGGGTCAATTGTTGTTGCAGCTCGGTATATTATTCCTCGCCATTTTCTTATAGTCTTTTTTGGGAGAGAAATTCTATTTTCTAAGCCATTAATTCTTAATCCAACAATCATTGGTGAGCCTTGATGACAATCATATTGCCGAGTTTTCTTGAAGTTAGCTTCAAATCCAGTTTTTTCTATGCATTTGAATATTGCTTCTTTTGTTCTGGCTCTAGGAGGATGTGCCCCGGAAATTGCGAAGCCGTCAACATAGCAGGAAATTTTCATTGGTTGGGCAGCGTAAAAAAGTTTTGTAGTTAATTTCGATTCTTCAATTGCCATAAAAAACAGAAACGGAGAAGTCGGTGCTCCTTGAGGAAGAGTTTCGTTGAAGGTAGTTAATTCTGCGATCAAATCAATTAGCTCTTGAGTTTTGTAAAGTGATGACCATCTATCGACACTAGTTATTCTCTCACTTAGATTTTTGGTTAGAAAGAATCTTACTCTTTCTTTGGTTACTGAAGTAAAAGCATCCTTTAGGTCAATAGTAAAAATCCATCTTGATTTCGCATGAAATCTGGCATGGCTTGCATAGGAACCATTTCTTAGTCCGAAAACGCTGCTATCTCGAAGGATGTAGAGCTCTTTTAGAAATCGCAAAATCTTTCTTTGGATTCTCTTAAGTTTTGGCGAGGGTATCGTTATGGTCCTAAAGCCACCAGTCTTTTTAGGTATTCTGATTTCCCTGTAATCTTGAGAAAGCTGGAGATTTTCTTTTAATTCTTCTATACTCAACATTTCTTCCACCTTATTTTTAATGAGCAATAAGTGGGACCTTTGGGCGACGAAGTTCAAGTGAAAGGTGCGCGGTTTTTCTACCAGCCGGCAGATACTGCCGACCGCCCCATCTAAGGTTGGAAACTACCTGCGGCGGGGTCAGTTAGCTCGCCCGGTTGGTCCCAATTTATCTTATCTAGAGATTTAATTTTGTCAATCTTTTTGACCAAAAAACGACTTGATTTTGCATTAATTTTAAGGTAAAATAGTATATATGGCGATCAAAATTTCCTCTAAAAAAGAGGTTGAAAACGAGATAAAACTGGCTAAAAATCTGAAAGAATTAGATCAGATTTTTAAGAAATATTTAGGAAAAAATGGCGCAATTATTATTGGCTTAAGAAGCTTGAAAGATTTGCCAAAAGAAAAAAGAGCAGAAACAGGAAAAGAATTAAATATATCAAAGAGTTTTCTTGAAAAAGAGCTAAAAGCAAGAACTAAAGATATTGAAGAAAAAATGAAAAAAGAGACTAAAAAGGAAGAATGGATTGATATTACCATACCAGGCAGGAAACCAGCCATTGGTCATTTGCATCCTTTAACTCAAACTAAAAGAAAATTTGAGGAAATTTTTCAGTCAATGGGATTTTCAGTTATTGAAGGGCCGGAGATAGAAAACGAATGGTATAATTTTGAAGCCTTGAATATCCCAGCTCATCATCCTGCCAGAAGCACTTTCTGCCTTTCTCTTTGCCGCACTTTTTATTTAAAAGGCGGAAGTTTATTGAGAAGCCATACTTCTTCTGTCCAGATTAGATATATGGAAAAACACCAGCCGCCTTTAAGAATTATCGTTCCTGGCCGGGTATTTAGAAATGAAGCTACTGACGCCAAACACGAATTTAACCTTTATCAGATTGAAGGCTTGATGGTAGATGAATCAGTTTCAATTGCCAACTTTAAAGCAATATTGCAGGAATTTTTAAATAGATTTTTTCAAAAGCCGGTGAAAATGAGACTGAGACCGAGTTACTTTCCTTTTACTGAACCTTCTTTTGAAGTTGATATAGAATGCGTTGTCTGCAGTGGCAAGGGATGCCCAACTTGTTTGCGGTCCGGCTGGATAGAGATGATGGGAGCAGGCATGGTTCATCCCAACGTTTTTAAAAATGTAGGGTTAAACCCAAAAGAGTGGCAGGGATTTGCCTTTGGCATGGGCATGGACAGGTTTGCAATGATGAAATACAAAATTAATGATATCCGTTTGTTCTACAGCGGAGATTTAAGATTTCTAAAACAATTTTAAGAGTAAATAAATGGTTTTTTCTTATAACTGGTTACAATCATTTTTTAGTAAAAAACTTCCCAAGCCCGAAAAACTGGCTGAAATTTTAACCATGAGTTCGTTTGAAGTTGGCAGATTTGAAAAATTTAGAAAAGATTTTATCCTTGATATCGATGTTTTGCCAAACCGCGCGGCAGATTGCTTTTCTCATTATGGAGTGGCTAGAGAAATTTCTGCTCTATTAAACCTAAACCTTAAGAATTTTAATGAAAAAGTAGTTGAGGATAAAAAATTAAAAGCCAAGGATTTTATTAAAATAGAAGTGAGAGAAAAAAAATCCTGCCCTCGTTATACTGCCAGAGTTATAACTGATATAAAAGTTGGTCCCTCGCCCAAGTGGTTAAAAGAAAGACTGGAAGCTTGTGGACTGCAATCAATAAACAATATAGTTGATGTGGCTAATTATGTAATGCTGGAAAGCGGACAGCCTCTTCATGTTTTTGATGTTGAGAAAATTGGAGGAAGAAAAATTATTATTAGGAAAGCAAAAAAGGGAGAAAAAATTTCCGCTTTGGATGGAAAAAAATATGAACTGAATAAGGATATCTTGGTAATTGCTGACCGAAAAGAGACTTTAGCCATAGCCGGGATTAAAGGGGGAAGAAAGGCGGAAATTGATAAAAAAACAAAGACAATAGTCTTGGAATCAGCTAATTTTGATTCAATAGTAATAGGAAAAGCTTCAAAAAAACTCAATTTGGGAACTGATGCCTCTTTGCGATTTGAGCACGGGATTGATCCTAACTTAACAGAAATGGCAGCAGACAGGGCAGTAAAATTGATCTCAGGAATTGCCAGAGGCAGAATAGCTAAAGGTATAGTTGATTTTTATCCCAAAAAAGTTTTGCCAAAAAAAATCATATTAGATTTGACCTATGTTGTAAGATTGATAGGAGTAATAATATTGAGCCAAGAAATAAAAAACATTCTGAAAAGATTAGGATTTGTTATTTTGGGTTATAAACATCCTTGTCTTGAGGTAGAAGTTCCTACTTTTAGATTAGATATTTCTTTACAAGAGGACTTAATTGAAGAAATAGCCCGGATTTATGGTTACAATAAAATTCCGGCAGTGCCACCCATAGCTACTTTAATTCCGCCTCAAAGAAATCTGGAATTTTTTTGGGAAGAAGTAACCAGAAATATTTTAAAAGATACAGGCTTGACCGAAGTTTATAACTATTCTTTTATCAGCCAAAAAGAAAAAGATGTTTTTAACTTTAAAAACATAATAGAAGTAGAAAATCCCTTGAGTTCTGAATATCAGTATTTAAGGCCGAGCTTGATCCCTGGTTTTTTGAAAGATGTTGCCAGAAATCAAAAATTTTTAAAAGAAATGAAAATATTTGAATTAGGCAAAGTTTTCAAAATTAAAAAAGGAGAAGAAAAAAGGATGATTTCTGGTTTAATGACCGGTGATGCTTTTTTGGATTTAAAAGGGACTGTTGATATGCTTTTTAGTAAATTAGGAATTGTTGATGTTTGGTATGATAGTTTTAATCCAACGCCCGAAGATTCCAAGATTTCTATCTGGGTTTCAAAAAAAAGCGCCGAAATTAAAATAGGACAGGAAGAAATTGGGTTTTTGGGAGAAATTTCACCCAGAATTCTTGAGAAACTAAAAATAGCAAATAAAGTATTTGCATTTGACTTGGATTTTGAGAAGTTGTCTCAATTATCTTCAGAGGAACACGAATTTAGGCCAATCTCTTCTTATCCGGCGGCAATCCGGGATATAGCAGTTTTGGTGCCGCGGGATATACTAGTTGAAGAAATTTTAAATATTATTGAAACAGCAGGAGGCGATCTAGTCAGAGATGTTGATTTGTTTGATATTTATGAAGGAGAAGAATTGCCTGATGGAAAGAAAAATTTGGCTTTCCATATTATTTTTCAAGCAACAGATCGAACCCTGTCTTCATTAGAAGTGGATAATATTAATAAAAAAATAATTAATGCCCTGGAAGAAAATCCAGAGTGGCAAGTTAGAAAACAATAAACTATGGCCAAGAAATTAAAAAAAACAAAATCAGAATATACTGCTCATGATATTTTTGTCTTGGAAGGACTGGAACCTGTCAGGAAAAGGCCTGCTATGTATATTGGCAGCACTGGGCCCGATGGACTCCATCATTTAGTTTGGGAAGTTGTCGGGAACTCCATTGACGAAGCGATAATGGGTTACTGCAATGAAATAAAAATCAGTCTCTTGCCCAAAAATAGAGTGGAGGTGGAGGATAATGGTAGAGGCATCCCCGTAGACACACACCCCCAGACAAAAAAATCTGCTCTGGAAACAGTAATGACTTATTTGCACAAAGGCGCCAAGTTTGGCGGCAAGGTTTACAATTCTACTGGTGGTTTGCACGGAGTTGGTGTGGCAGTTGTCAATGCTCTTTCTGAATACGCCAAAGCAGAAGTTTGCAGAGATGGTTTTCGGCATTCGCAAGAATATGTCAGGGGTAAACCCCAGGGGAAAGTTAAAAAAATAGGCAAGTGTAAGCAAACTGGAACATTGATACTTTTTCAGCCCGATCCCCAAATCTTCCAGGAAATAAAATTTGATTTTAAAAAAATTGTAGATTATCTTAGGCAACAAGCCTATCTTAATAAAGGAGTAAAGATAATTTTAACTGACGCCAGAACCGGCGATAAAAAAGAATATGCTTTCTATTTTGAAGGTGGAATTATTTCTTATATAAAGTATTTGACTCATGACGTTACTCCCAGACACCCAAATATATTTTATGCTTCAGGGGAAAAGGACGGCACAATAGTAGAAATTGCTTTAAGATATACCCAGGAATATGAAACCGTTGAGGAAACTTTTGCCAATAATATTTATACTTCAGAAGGAGGAACTCATTTAACTGGTCTTAGAGGAGCTTTGACCAGAACCTTTAATGACTATGCCAGAAAGAACGGTTTTTTGAAAGACACTGATGAAAATTTAAGCGGCGAAGATATGAAAGAAGGTTTAACTGTAGTTGTTAACTTAAAAATAAAAGAGCCACAATTTGAGGGTCAAACCAAAAGAAAGTTGGGAAATCCTGAAGCAAAATTAGCAGTGGAATCGGTTTTGGCTGAAACTTTAGGTGATTTTTTGGAAAGGAATCCCCAAGACGCCAGAGCTATTATTGAAAATTGTGTCCTAGCAGCCAAAGCCAGAAAAGCAGCCAAGATGGCAAAAGAAACCGTTTTAAGAAAAGGGATTCTAGAAGGCCTGGCCTTACCAGGGAAATTGGCTGATTGTATTTCTAGAAAACCAGAAGAAGCAGAAATTTTTATAGTAGAAGGTGATTCAGCCGGCGGTTCCTGTAAACAGGCCAGAGACAGAAAGTTTCAGGCAGTTCTGCCGCTCCGGGGAAAAATATTAAATATCGAGAGAGCTCGTCTTGATAAGATTTTAGCTTCAAAGGAAATAAAATCTTTGATTATTGCTTTAGGGACGGCAATTGCTGAAGATTTTAATATCGATAAAATAAGATATCATCGGATTATAATCGCTACTGATGCTGATGTTGACGGAAGGCATATTACCACTCTTCTTTTAACCCTGTTTTATCGCTATTTTAAACCGATAATTGAAAAAGGATATCTTTATTTAGCTCAGCCTCCTCTTTATCGTATTCAGGCGGGTAAAAATATCCAATATGCTTATAATGATGCCGATAAGATAGAGATATTGGGAAGTTTAAAATCGGAAAAGAAAAGCAAACAGAAAGAAAAAAGAAAAGAGAAAGAAACAGAAGGAGAGGAAAAAATAGCAGGAGTATCTATTCAGCGCTACAAAGGTCTTGGGGAAATGAACCCAGAACAACTTTGGGAAACAACTATAAATCCTGAAAATCGGGTTTTGCTAAAGATTACAATTGATAATACCAACGAAGCGGATAAAATTTTTGATGTCTTGATGGGAGAAGAAGTCTTGCCGCGCAAAAAATTTATCCAGACCTATGCCAAAAAAGTAAAAAACTTGGATATTTAGTTTAATTTGACATCAGAGCTTAAATTAGCTATTATCATCTAATGGCTAAGAAGCCATTTTTAAGATAGAAAAATGAACCCCTTAAACAAAATTGCATCATTTTTCAAAGATGTTGGCCTTGAGATGAAAAAGGTTAATTGGCCAACTAAAAAAGACACCCTAATAAATACCCTAACTGTTATTGCGATTTCAGTAGTAGCGGCAATATTTTTAGGTGGTTTTGATATAATTATTCGAGAAATTATAAAAAGAATTTTGTAGGTTTTTTGATTTCTTATTATTTTATTTTTAATTTTCTATGCCAAAACAAGTATTACCTCAAGAAAGAAATTGGTATGTTCTCCATACCTATTCAGGATATGAGGACGCGGTGGCAAAAAATTTAAAACAAAGAATTGAATCTCTTGGAATGGAGGATAAGATTTTTAATGTCTTAGTGCCAAAAGAAAAAAAGATCAAAATAAAAAATGGAAAAAGGACTGTGATCGAAGAAAAAATTTATCCAGGTTATGTTCTGGTAGAAATGATTGTTACCGACGACTCCTGGTACGTTGTAAGAAATACCCTGAATGTTACTGGTTTCGTTGGAGCGGGCACAATTCCTATTCCAGTTTCGAAAGAAGAAATAGAAAATTTAAAAAAGAGAATGGGCGCGGAAGGACCTCAATACAAGATTGAAGTTAAATCAGGAGACTTAGTGAAAATAGTTGATGGCCCATTCAAAGATTTTGATGGAAAAGTTTCAGATATTGATACCGAGAGAGGAAAAGTAAAAGTTTTGGTTAATATGTTCGGTAGAGACACTCCTGTTGAACTAGATTCTTTACAGATTAAAAAAGTTTAGTATTATTAAATTATGGCAAAAAAAATTAAAGCTGTCGTAAAAATTCAACTCCAAGCTGGAAAAGCTACGCCGGCACCACCCGTTGGTCCAGCCTTAGCCCCGCACGGTTTAAATATTTCTGAATTTTCGCGAAAATACAACGAGGCGACAAAAAAACAGATGGGGTTTACCATACCGGTTGAAATTACAATTTACGAGGACAGGACTTACACTTTTGTTACAAAACAACCGCCATCTTCAGAGTTATTAAAAAAAGCAGCTGGCATAGAAAAGGGATCGGGCGAACCTAATAAAACCAAAGTTGGTAAAATTACCAAGGAGCAGCTTAAAAAAATTGCCGAACAAAAAATGGCTGATTTGAACACTGAAGACATTGAAGAAGCAATGAAAATTATTGAAGGCACAGCAAAAAATATGGGGATTACAATTGAGTAGCCCCATATTTTATTTTTACTATTTCTCTATTATAATATAAGCATGGTAAATAATCGGCCCTCAAAAGATGAATATTATTTAGGCATTGCCAAGCAAGTTGCCGAAAGAGCGTCCTGTTTTAGAAATAAAGGGGGCGCTATTATTGTTAGAGATGATCAGATTATTGCTACAGGTTATATTGGTGCTCCGCGAAAAACTAAAGCCTGCTTGGAAAGAGGCGAGTGCTTAAGGGATAAATTAAAAATTCCTCACGGGAGACAATATGAAATTTGCCGCTCGGTCCATGCCGAACAAAACTGCATCATCAATGCAGCCAGGGCCGGAGTCTCGCTTTTAGGCGGAGATATGTTTATTTACCATCGAGATCGCAACGGAAAAGAAATGGATTCTTTTCCTTGTTTTATTTGTAAAAAGATGTTGATTAACTCCGGTTTGAAAAGAGTTGTTTGCTCAACCAAGGAAAAAGGTGTAAAAGTGTTCAATGTTGAAGAGTGGATCAAAGATTGGCAAGAAGGGGATATATTAGATGATGAATATCAATATGGAAAGGATTTAAATAAAAACGATGGCTTAAATAGAGAAATTTAGTATGCCAAAAGTTATTATTGGTCTAATTGGGGAAACTGGATCTGGCAAAGATACTTTCTGCGACTATATAAAAAAAACAGTGAAAGAACCTGTTTTTTGTTTTCGTTTTTCGGATACCCTGTCTGAGATTCTGATGATTCTCTTTGGTGAGGTTAAAAAAGAAGATCAACAATGGTTGGGGAAAGCCTTAAGAGAACAATACGGAAACGATATTTTAGCTAGAGCTATGTCCAAAAAAATAAAAAATATAGTAAATGGTTTTATAATTTTGAATGGCATAAGGTATTGGGAAGAATTCGAAATGGTAAAAAAATTAGATGGTAAAAATTTATACATAACTGCTGATCAAAAAATAAGATGGCAGAGAATAAACAAAAGGGGCGAAAAAATAGATGACTCTTCTTCTTTTGATAAATTTCTTGAGAAAGAAAGAGCTAAAACCGAAATATTAGTGCCTGAATTGGGCGAAAAATCTGATTTTAAAATTGAAAATAATGGATCAAGAGACGACTTTTATAAAGAAATTGATAAAATAATAAAAAATTTAAAATGATTTTAGGCGTAGATAAAATTTTAAAATTAGTCAAAGAGAAAAAACTGGTTGATAATCTTTGCGAAAGAGAATTAAAAAACCCAGAAGGGGCAGGTTTTGATTTAAGGATAGGGGAAATATACGAAATTTACGGCAAAGGATTTTTAGGCATTGAAGAAAGGGAAACGCCTAAAGTAAGATTAGTAGCAAAATATGATTCTAAAAAGAGAACGAGTTTTATTTTCCAACCCAGCAAATATTATCTGATGAAGACGCTAGAAAAAGTTAATACCCCGGAAGATATTTTAATTCTTTTTCGGCCCAGAGGAACTATTTTTCGGATGGGATTAATGATTTTTACTGCTAATGTTTCGCCGGGATATAAAGGAGAATTAGTTTTTGGTATAATAAATCTTGGTCCTTGTGAAGTGAAAATAGAACTTGGAGCGAGAGTTGTTTATGCTATGTTTTTTGAAGTTAAAGGGAAATCAAATCTTTACCGCGGGCAATGGCAAGGAGGTAGGGTGACCACAAAGAAAAAAGAAAAACAAGTTTGACAAATTTATTTTTTGATTTAAACTAACATATAGCACAAAAATATAAAAGGAGGGAAAGAGTATGAAAACAGTGATTAGAAATGATGGCTTCACTTATGAGTCGGAAAAGGATTTCGAATGCCCCAGGTGTGGAGAGAAAGATGACGTGAGGGTGTCAGAAGTTCCCAAGAGTAGTCCCTTATACCGCGATGGCGTAAGGTTCATAATTGATTGCAGATCTTGTTCTTTTTTTGGAACTCCAGATGGAAAACATATGCCACAGGGCGAATACAAATAAGGCTTTTTCAAGCCTTTTTTATTTTTTAAAATTGTATATAATAATAACATAATAACCATGATTATCTATGAATACAAAAAGAGTTTTTAAAATAGTTTTCACCATTCTTTCCTCTTTATTATTTCTATATTTCACCAAGATTAAATTTGGGCCCATTTTAGGAACAAGTATGAAATTTTCTTTATCTGTTTTTTTTGGTCCCACTTTGGCTAAAATGTTTGGTGTGGCATATGGAACATCCACAATAATTTTGACTCAAATTCTGGGATTAGTAGCAGGCGTTTTTTGGCCGGGAGCTAAATATATTTATAAAATAAAAGCCCTTAAAGACTATTTTACATTTTTTCCAATAATTTTTGCCGGTATTTATTTTTCCCGAATTTTTAAGAGAGATAAAAGATTAATAGTTATTCCTTTAATTTGTATATTGCTTTTTGTTCTAAATCCGATAGGCAGAACAGTCTGGTTTTATTCTGCTTTCTGGCTGATCCCTATTTTAATTTCCTTATTCAAAGAAAAGTTGGACAAAATATTAAGACTTCCTTTGTTTAAAATCTATGGCTATTCTTTAGGCGCCGCTTTTGTTGACCATGCCATAGGTTCAGTGGTATTTCTCTATTTGCTTAAAATTCCAGCTAATTTTTGGATTGAGGCAATACCTATGACCATTGTAGAAAGATTGATGATCGCAGCTGGAATTGAATTATTCTACTTTGCGGAGCTGGTGGTTATTAAAGCTTTTAGCAGTATCCCATTTTTAACTAAAATAAAAAATTTAGTTTTTGAAGAAAATTAACATGGTTGAAGTAAAAATAGTCAAACCTCAAATTTGGAATTTTGAAATAGTAAAAGGTGAAGAAGCTTGGAAAGAAGTGGCTTATTCAGCCAAAGTATCCGGCGTTCCGCCAGAAATTAAAGACGAGGATATTTTTAAAATGATAGTTAAAAATGATTATGGTTCAACTCTTGAACACGTAATTATAAAGTTTGATCTCAAAATGACAAAAGGCAATGCGCCCGAACTGCTTGAGCATAGAATGACAAGCCACACCGGTTTTTCGACAAGATATATCAAAGTCCAGGAAGGAATTGATAAGGCAAAGCCGCAATACGAAATAATTATGCCGCCTTACTTAAAAAGCGAAAAAGAAAAAGAAGAATTTCTTACACTGATTAAAAACAATATCCAGCTTTATGAAGATTTATTGGCAAAAGGAGTGCCAAAAGAAGGTGCCAGATATGCTTTGCCATTTTGCCAGGCAGTTGGGATTTATCACTTCACCATAAACTTAAGATCTTTTCTGAATCTGCTTTCCTTAAGACTATGCGTCAGGACTTCACCGGAATTCAGATGTTTGGCAAGTCAGTTGTATTTTCAGTTAGTTGAAAAAATGCCGATAATGCGAGGTTTAGTGGGTTGCCGGGGATTGATGAAAGCTGCTTGTCCCGAGTCCGGAGTTACGGGAGTCAGAGCAGGAGAGCCCCATAAATATTATCCGCCCTGCCCATTTAAAAATATCGGGACCGATATTTTTATCCCAACAGCCGCTGAAATAAGAGGGGGAATGAATAACCTCCAAAAGTTCAATAAAGAAAAAGCAATTAAAATCCAGGAAACATTTTTTAAAAAATGGGCCAACGGGGAAGAATAAAATGGAAAAATTATTAAATTTATTTAAAAAACACGAGGCTTGGAGAAAGGAATGCATTAATCTGATTGCTTCTGAAAATGTGTTGTCTCCTTTTTGCGAAAAGCTTTACACTTCCGATCTGATGCATCGCTATGCCGAAGGTCTGCCTTTTAAGAGATATTATCAAGGGCTTAAATACTTTGACCAGATAGAACATGAGGCAACCGAGGCTTTTAAAGCCCATTTTAAGGCTAATTTTGCCGATTTAAGGCCTATTTCAGGCACTTTGGCTAATATGGCCACTTTCGCGGCTATAGCCGAAAGAGGCGATAAAATTTTAAATCTGGGGATTCAGGGTGGCTCTCATGTTTCTCACGAAACAGCTGGAGCTGCCGGCCTTTTAGGATTAAAAGTTTTTCCCATTGTTTTTGATAAAAAAGAGCTAACTATTGATCTGGAAAAAACAAAAAAGCAGATTCTAAAGATAAAACCAAAATTTATCGTCATTGGCGGGTCAGTCATTCTCTTCCCCCAGCCAGTTAAGGAAATAAAAGAAATCTGCCAAAAAACCGGAACAACTTTAATTTATGATGCCGCTCACGTTTTGGGATTAATAACAGCCGGATTTTTCCAGGATCCTTTAAAAGAAGGGGCAGACATAATAACTTCTTCTACCCATAAGACTTTTCCCGGCCCTCAGGGAGGTTTGATTTTGGGCAACATAGATGAAGACCTGCAAAAAATGATTCGCCGCAAAGTTTTTCCCGGCGTTTCTTCAAACCATCATCTCCACCGGATTCCGCCTCTTTATTTCACTTTGTTGGAAATGAAAAAATTTGGCAAAGCTTATTGCAATCAGATTATAAAAAATGCCAAAGCTTTAGCTAAAGAGCTTTCTAATTTAGGCTTTGATGTTTTAGGAAAAAATAAGGGATTTACCAATTCTCATCAGGTTCTAGTTGACGTAAGAAATGTGGGGGGAGGGGATATGATTGCCAAACTTTGCGAGACAGCCAATATTATTTTAAACAAAAACGTTCTTTTAGGTGATGTTGTTGATGTTAAAAATCCCAATGGTTTAAGGATTGGTGTTCAGGAAATGACTCGTTTTGGAATGAAAGAAAAAGAGATGAAAGAAATCGCGAAATTAATGAAAAAATTGATTTTAGACAAAGCTAGTCCGGAAAAGATTAAAAAAGAAGTAATTAAACTAAGAAGAAGCTTCCAAAAGGTGAAATATTGTTTTAAAGATTAATAATAATGAAAAAAAATCCCTATCCAGGAAAGTTTATTGTACTTGAAGGAATTGATGGTTCGGGAAAATCAACTCAAGCGAAATTATTGGCAAAAACCTTAAAAGAAGAAGGTTATAAAGTTTCTTTTATTGATTTTCCTCAGCATGGCCAAAAATCAGCTGGCCTTGTTGATGAATATTTGACTGGAAAATACGGTAAAAAAGCTAAGGAAGTCAGTCCTTATCAGGCCTCAGTTTTTTATGCTTGCGATCGTTATGATGCTAGTTTTAAGATAAGAAATTGGATAAAAAAAGGATTTATTGTTATAGCTGATAGATATATTGGTTCTAACGTTGGGCATCAGGGAGGAAAAATTGAGAACGTAAAAGAAAGAAGAAAATATCTAAGATGGCTGTATGATTTTGAATACGGAATTTTTAAAATCCCGAAGCCGGACATTAATTTTATTCTAAAGATAAAATCTGGAATTGCCCAAAAATTATCTAAAAAAATTTTTGATAAAGAAAAACTTATAAAAAAGAAAGGTTATTTGGGCCACAAAAAAGATATTCATGAAAAAGATTTAAGTCATCTTGAAAATGCTGAAAAAGCTTATTTATTTGCTGCAAAAGAATTTCCTAAAGATTTTAAAGTGATTGAATGTTTTGAAAAGAAAAGATTATTGTCTCCGGAAGTTATACATAAAAAAATATTAAAAATAGTTAAAGAAATATTATAAATAACAACTTTAAAACCGAGGCAGCTGCCTCGGTTTTAAAGTACTAAAACAATACATATCCAGAAGTTATTTTTTCTTATTTTTTCGTTGTTTTATTATTATAATTTTGTTTAGACAATTAACTGAAGGCATGAAATATATTCCCTTTAAGTTTAAGATATTGGTAAATAGATAAGAACAATAATAAAAAAATGCCCAGTGAAGAGTGTTTTTATTTAACTATTCGGACAATCATTGTTATTCGTATAATCTATGTTGTAGGGCAACCCCGTGCAAGATCACGAATAATCTTTTCGCTATCTTTTTTTAACTTTTCGTAATGTTCCTTAAATTTATTGCCTAATTTTTTACCCAACATATTTTCTATTCTTTGATAATTAAAATCAATCCAAGCATAATTACATAATGTATGTAGAAAAATATGGCAATCCTTAAAAGATTTTAATTTTTTTTCAAATTTTTGGGGTTCAAGAAAATAATCTTCTAAATTATTTTTCATATCTTGGATTTTTTCTTTGACAACATCGCATATAAAATCAGCGTTAGGATGATTTTGACCACAAATACAAACTTCTTTTAAAAACAACTCTGCTCTTGTTTTACCTTCATAACCAATTGCATCCATATGATCTAAAAGTGTTAAAAGAGCCAAACATTTATTTTCGTCATCATTTTTTTCTTCATCTCTCATGGGGTGATGTTCTATAGCATAGATGATTAAATTTTTACTTGGCAACAAATCAAAAAAAGAGTTTTTTTCTGTTTTTAAAATATCAGCGGATCTTTGAGCGTGTTCATATCTACAGCCATTTTTAAACCCTATATCGTGTAATATAACAGCGACCTCAAGAGCATCTAATAAGTTTTCGCTAATAATTTTTTGAGTATTTGGATCATTTTTCAAATATAGAAAATGCTTATGCACTTCATCCCTATGTGGTATCCCATGGGAGCGACTATTGTCAAGATAATTTTGACTTATTTCTATTGCTTGTTCTATTATAGTTTGGTTCATATTATTTATATTAACACGCGAATTATGCCCTACAACATAGATTATACGAATAACAATGATTGTGAGAGTAAAAATAAAAGCAAAAAGAAAAAGAGGGCTATTTGTTTTGTTTTTTGATTTGCCCCCCTTTATTGTTCCTTTTAGAATCTGGCAAATGGTACCTTTTCTTTACTTCTTTATTGAGTAGAGCAATGAACTTGGCAGTTTCTTTGTTCGAATCTGTGTTTTTGCACTCTTCATTTATTCTAAATTCCGAGTCAGCTACAGAAATTCCTCTTCTGAACATTTCTCCTAGAAAAGCATTAACTAATCCTTTCAACGAGTACATTGCTACTCGTAACTTAAGATTCACTTCTGTGTTTCCGTATTCCATTGTTGCTTGATATGCAGTTCCTCTTCCTTCGTCCAAATGCAACTTTTCAACATAGATTTGGTATTTGCTAAATTCCATTTTACTTCGCCATACTTATATTATAGCAAATTAAATCTATTTTGTCAATAGATTGAGGGGGAACCAAAAAAACCGCCTGATGGCGATTGGCTTCTCGTTCAATGATTGTCCGAATAGTTAAATAAAAACTGCCCAGTGTATGGAAGGTTTATTATTTCTTTGAAAAATAGAATATGTGCTAAAATAAATAAAGTGTAAAATAAGTTTTCCGTATAGCTTTTGATAATTTTGAAGGTGTAAATAGGGAGTTTTCCATGCATATCCTTTAGTAAGATAAAAAAATATATATGAAAAATATAGAGATTGAGGTCAGGAGCTTTATAACCAGAAGTGAATATAAGAAACTGGAGAAAATATTAAGAAAAGAAGCTAAATTTATCGATTCAATAAAAGAAGAAACAGTCTATTTTGAAGCAAAAAACAAAGATTTAAGGCTTAGGAGAGACGAAAAAGAGGCCTATCTTATTTTGAAGAAAGGTAAGATACATGACAAGTCCAGGGAAGAAATAGAGATAAGAATTAAAAGAGATGATTTTGGTAAAATAGAAAGATTATTTAAAAAATTAGGCTATAAAGATAAAATCAGGTGGTTCAGAAAAAGAATAATTTTTAAATCAGGAGAAATAAAAGTTTTGCTGGATGACACAAAAGGATATGGTTTAATTCTTGAACTGGAGAAAATCGGAACTATCAGAAAAAAAGAAAAAGTTCATAAATATTTGGAACAAAAAATTAAATCCTTAGGTGTTAAAATTACACCTAGAAAGGTTTTTGAGAAAAAATTTAAATATTACAAAAATAATTGGCGAAAAATTTTAAAATACAAAAATATATGAAAATAGCCGGCATTATTGATCATACTAATATCCAAAAAAAGGCAACTAAAAAAGATATTATTGAAACTTGCAAAGAAGCCAGGGAATATGGATTCCGAGGTGTTTGTGTTAGACCCGAATGGATCAGGTTGGTAAAACAAGAGTTAAGCGGAACAAATATTCACCCTGTTAAATCCCGTAAAGCGGGTGCGGCAGAGCCGCAATTTAACAGGGTAAAAGTAATTTGTTTAGTTGATCCGCCCATAGGCGACAGTCCCCATCGAGAAAGGGTCAAGATTTGCCAAAAAGCAAAAAAGGATGGGGCCGAAGAACTAGACGTCGTTATTTCAATCCCTGATTTAAAACATGAAAGATGGGAGAGGGTTTTAAACGATTTGAAAGAAATTTGCAAAATCTTACCGACAAAAGTGATAATCGGCTCTGGGTATTTAACAGATGAAGAAATTATCAAAGCTTCTCAGATTTCAAAAAAGGCAGGAGCTATTTGTGTAAAAACGGCAACCGAGAAAGATCCTTTAGAGCATCGGGAATTGAAAGAGAAATTTTTTCATTTGAAGCTTATGAGAAAAGGAGCTCCCGGTCTTTTGATTAAAGTTGCCGGAAGCATAAAAAACCTTAGGGATGCCAAAGGAGCGATAAAAGCCGGAGCTGATATCATCGGCTCAAGTTATGGTGTTGCGATATTAAAAGAAGCTAAGAATATAAAATTTTCCGTGAATTACAAAAGAGAAGAATAATCTTTTAGTTTTAAATTATGCCATATCATTCTGTTATAGGCCTTGAAATACATGTCGAGTTGAAAACTAATTCAAAGATGTTTTGTGCTTCTCCAAATGATCCGGAAGAAAAAAATCCTAATACCAATATTTGCCCGATTTGTATGGGCCATCCCGGCACTCTCCCTGTAATCAATGAGGAAGCGGTGAAAAAAGTAATCAAAACAGGACTGGCTTTAAATTGCCAGATTCCAGAGAGTTCAAAGTTTGACAGAAAAAATTATTTTTATCCCGACTTACCCAAAGGCTACCAAATTTCTCAATATGATTTACCCCTTTGCAAGGAAGGTCTCCTGGAAGTTAATGGAAAAAAAATTAGAATTAGGAGAGTCCATTTGGAAGAAGATACGGGCAGATTGATTCATAAAAAAGGCTATTCATTAGTTGATTTTAACCGGGCCGGAATTCCTCTGATGGAGTTGGTTACCGAGCCCGACATAAGAGAAGGGAAAGAAGCCAGAAAGTTTGCCGAAGAATTACAGATGGTATTGCGCTATATGGATATTTCTAATTCGGATCCTGAAAAAGGAGAATTAAGAGTTGAAGTTAATATTTCTTTATCTTCCAATGGTAAAAAATTGGGGACGAAAGTTGAAATTAAAAACTTAAATTCTTTTAAAGCAGTTGAGAAAGCGATTGATTACGAAATTAAGAGGCAAGAGAAAATGTTAAACTCTGGAAAAAAAATAATTCAGGAAACTCGTGGGTGGGATGATGCCAGGGGTATTACCGTCAGTCAAAGAGAAAAAGAAGAAGCTCAGGATTATAGATATTTTCCGGAGCCAGATTTGCCTCCACTTCATTTTAAAAAAGAAGAAATTGATAAAATTAAACATACTATTCCTGAACTTCCTGACCAAAAAAGAATAAGATTTAAAAGAGAATACGAGCTTGATGAAAACAGCATCGAGGTTTTGATGCGTAATAAAAGTTTAGGAGATTATTTTGAGAAAGTGATAAGCGAGCTGGAACCCAGATTAAAACATGAAAAACTTTCAGATTTGATAAAATTAGCATCTAATTATTTGATATCTGATTTGCAGGGACTATTAGGTGAAAAATCAGTTTTTGACAAAAATTTTTTGATCACTCCGGAAAATTTTGCCGAATTTATCGGTTTGATTTACGATGGTAAAATCTCCTCAAAAATTGCCAAAATGGTTTTAGGAGAAATGTTTAAAACCGGAGCCGACCCCTCCCATATTATAGAGGAAAAAGACCTTGGTTTGATAAGTAATGAAGCAGAAATTGAAAATATCGTTAAAGATGTTATTTCTAAAAACCCAAAAGCAGTTGCAGATTTTAAACAAAAGAAAGAAAACGCACTCCAATTTTTAATCGGCCAGGTAATGAAAGAGACAAGAGGGAAGGCGAATCCTCAAGTAGCCAGGGGGGTGTTAATAAAAATCATTGACCATCTCAATTGACGATTATATAATTGAATAACAGATTGCAAACTGCCCTTTGTCAATAAAAATAAGGTGGAATCTTCTGCCCCCGGGTAAGGGACATTATGATGATTCATAATGTTTGAGGATAGAAAGATTAATCTTCTATTGATTTCCCCTCGAAATCTCCCTTTCTCCTACCCCACTTTGATTTTCTTTCCATCCTTAACTCCCGAAAGGATCAGAAGATAGCACCTTAGTAAGGAAGGTCGATACTTTTAGTTATCTTTCCTTCCTTTTTTATTTATTCCGTGGTTTTTTCAAATGGTCTCTTTTACCAGTTTTTCTGCGCTTTTATAATTTTTTATCCACTTAATTCTTTTATCTTTTTTAAACCAAGTCATCTGTCGCTTTGAAAACTGAAGCGTATGCAGGATCACCTGTTTTTTTATTTCGTTTCTCCCAGTTTTTTTATTAAAGTATTCATGCCATTCCTGATATCCGATTGTTTGGAGCGGAGAAATTTTCCACCCGTATCTTTTAACTAATTTTTTAACCTCTTTCTCAAGACCTAGTTTAAACATCTTTTCTATTCTTATTTTTATTCTTCTTTCTAACTCTTTTTCAGGCAATTTTATTCCTATTATCAGAGTGTTAAAAAGAGTTTGTCCTTTTTCTCTTTGTTTCCAGAAAGGTTTTTTGGTAACTTGGCAGACTTCAATGGCCCTGATTAATCTTCTTTTATTATTTTTGTCAATAAATTTTGCGCCATCCGGATCAAGTTTTTTATAAATTTTGAACAGTTCATTTTCTGTTTTTTTCTCCATCCTTTTTCTTATTTTTTTTTGAGCAGGAACAGCAGGAAAATTAATATTATCAATAATAGATTTGATGTAAAGACCAGTACCCCCAACCAGAAAAGGAATTTTATCTCGACTTTCTATATCTTCTATGACCTTTAAAGCTAGCTTTTTGTAAACGGCGGCATTAAATGTTTGATTAGGTTTTATTAAATCAATCAGATGGTGGGGGACAAGCCTTTTTTCTTTTTTGCTGGGTTTGGCTGTACCAATATCCATTCCTTTGTAAACCTGTCTTGAGTCAGCTGAAACGATTTCGCCATTAAATTTTTTAGCCAATTTAACAGCAAGTCCAGTTTTCCCTGACCCAGTCGGTCCTAAAATTACGATTAATTTATCTAGTTTATTTTTTACCATTCTCTTATTATATCCAAATTTCGTTAATAAAAAAAAGAGCTGATTTTTATTTATCAGCCCCTAGAATCCGCAACAGATCTCTGCGCCTGGATCCTCTTCGCCTTCAAGTAGCAGTTCCCACAGTGTAATTTTTCCGTCAGGTTCCATTTCGATGCCAGTGACACTAGGTTTTATTGGAGTTTCCAAGTAGCTTAATAATAAGGATCTCCTTATTATTTTTCGTTTTTCTTTCATTCCAACCGCCTCCATTAGGTTATTATAATATAACATATTTTTTACTTTTTTGTCAAATAATTCAAATTTTACGGTTCTATAACTTTTTATTATTTTTTTAAATTTTTTTAATAAATTTGCCTTTTAATCCCCAAGGAAAAGCTTCGACGATTTTTACGTTTATAACTTTACCGATGAAATTTTTATCAGATTGGAATTTGACAGTTTTGTAATGCCATGATTTCCCGATTAAAAATTCGCCTTTTCTTTTTTCTATTAAAACCTCAACTTTTTTCCCAATGTATTTTTTATTTTTTTCCAGAGCTGTTTTTTTCAATATTTTATTTAAAATTAACCGTCTCTTTTCTTTTTCTTTAAAAGAAACGTTATCTTTCAACTTGCTGGCAGCCGTTCCCGATCGATAAGAGTATTTAGCGATATAAGCCATGTCATATTTTATTTCTTTGAAAAGTTTGACTGTATTCTCAAACTGTTTTTTTGTTTCTCCGGGAAATCCAACAATAACGTCAGTTGATAAACTAATATCAGGGAGTTTTTTTCGGATTTTTTTTACTAAATTTTTGTAGTGTCTAATAGTATAGGGTCGATTCATTTTCTTTAAAATTTCATCATCTCCTGATTGAACTGGCAGATTTAAATAAGGGGTGACTTTTTCAGATTCAACTAAAGCATTAATTAGTTTATCCGAAAAATCTTTTGGATGAGGAGAAGTAAATCTTATCCAGAAATCGCCTTCAATTTCATCAGTTTTTCTTAACAGTTTTGGGAAATCAATGTTTTTGTATTTATAACTGTTGACATTTTGGCCCAAAAGCCAAATTTCTTTAAAATCATTTTTAACCAAATTTTTCACTTCAGATATAATTTCTTCAATAGGCCTGGAAACTTCTCGACCCTTGGTAAAAGGAACAGCGCAATAACTGCAAAAATTGTCACACCCGGTCATTATTGGAACAAAAGCAGAGAAAACACTCTGATATTTAGGTTTAATCATTAGATAATTTTTTTCTTTTGTCACGGAGTATCTAGAATTAAGCATCTTGGGAAGATTTTTTAAATTTTTAACATCCAGTATTAAATCAACCTTTTCTTTAAGTTTTTGTCTGTCAGATTTTAAAATGCATCCAGTAAGGACAATCTTGGGCCTTTTATTTTTAATTTTTATAAAATCGTTGATCTTACCATAGACCCTGTCTACTGCCATTTGCCTGACAGAACACATATTAATCAAAATTAAATCAGCCATTTCAGGATTTTGGGATTTTTTGTATCCTATTTTTTCCAAAACCGAAGCTATTCTTTCACTGTCTGAATAGTTCATTTGGCATCCGAAAGTAAGAATAAAGTAATGCATATCAGCTATTTTACATCAAAAAACGGCCGATTTGAAGGCCGTTTTTTGATGATATTTTTTCTATTTCTTTTCTCTAATCTCTGAATTAATCTTTTCCAAGAATTTATCCAATTTCATCATTCCCAGATCTTTGTTTTTTGATCGTACTCTGACTGATTCTTCTTTTATTTCTTCGTCTCCGACAACCAGTAAATAGGGGATTTTCTGAATTTCTCCCTCCCTTATTTTTTTAGAGACAGTTTCGTTTTCACCTTTAATCTCTATTCTTAAATCGGGATTTTCTTTCAGCAGTTCTTCTTTGACTTTTTGGGCATAATCCTCGTGTCTAGAACCAATCGGAATTATCCAAACTTGGATTGGAGCCAGCCATAAAGGTAGCGCTCCGGCATACTCTTCCAGCAGGTTTCCAATAAATCTCTCTATAGACCCAAGCACTGTATGATGAATCATAACCACTCTTTCTTTATTGCCTTTTTCATTTATGTAGCTCAAGTTGAATTTTTCCGGCAGATTGAAGTCAACTTGAATGGTCGGTCCCTGCCAGCCCCTGCCTAAAGCATCAATCAGTTTTATGTCAATTTTAGGGCCGTAAAAAACCGCTTCGCCTTCAGCTCTTCTGTATTTTAACCCCTTTTGTTTTAAAGCATATTCCAAAGCATTCTCAGCTTTTTGCCAGATTTTGTCACTTCCCAAATATTTTTTCTTATTTTTTGGATCGCGGACAGAAAGCTCCGTTTCAAAATTGGAAAATCCGAAGGTACCCAGCATAAAACAAGCAAGATCAATAACTTTTTCTATTTCTTTATCTAATTGCTGAGAAGTGCAAAAAATATGGGCATCATCTTGCGTAAAACCGCGAACCCTCAATAGTCCGTGTAGGGTTCCTGTCTTTTCAAATCTATAAACCGTTCCCAATTCGCAATATCTAATCGGCAGTTCTTTGTATGATCTGATTTTTGACTTAAAAACTTGGAGGTGAAAAGGGCAGTTCATCGGCTTCAGTAAGTATTGGACTCCTTCTATATCAATAGGGCTGTATAGATTTTCCCGATAGAATTCCCAGTGTCCGGATGTTTTCCATATATCCAATTTTCCTATATGCGGGGAATAAACGTATTGATAACCTCTTTTTTTGTGTTCTTTTTTCCAGAAATCTTCAATAGCACCTCTTATGGCGGCACCTTTGGGATGCAAAATAACTAGTCCTGCGCCGACTTCTTCTGATGTGCTGAACAAATCTAATTTTTGACCCAGAATGCGATGGTCTCTTTTTTCGGCCTCTTCTTGGAATTTTAAATATTTGTCAAGTTCTGATTTGTTTTCAAAGCCTATTCCGTAGATTCTGGTCAGCATTTTATTTTTTTCCGAGCCTCGCCAGTAGGCACCGGCTATTTTAGTAAGTTTAAAAGAATCAAAAGGAATTTCTTTGCTTGATTTGATATGGGGGCCTTTGCATAAATCAGTAAACTCTCCTGACTGATAAATGCTGACGTTTTTTCCCGGTAATTCTTTGATCAGCTCTAATTTGTAAGGTTGATTGCTGAATATTTTTTTTGCCTCATTTTTAGAGACCAATTTTTTCTTGAAAGAGATATCTTTCTTTAACAATTCTTTCATCTTTTTTTCAATTTTTGCTAAATCCTCTGGATTTATGGGATTTTTGAATTCAAAATCATAATAAAAGCCGTTTTCAATTGCCGGTCCAATGCCAAATTTGGTTCCAGGATATAGTTCTTGAACAGCAGAGGCCATTATGTGGGACAAGGAATGGCGTACAATTTCTTCTTTTTGGATATCTATTTTTTTCATATTTTTGTATTTTATTATTTTAGCACAACGAGCTTAATTTTCAAACCTTTAATAAAAAACCGCTTTTGTCGCCGAGCTCCTTAGACACCTTCGGTTTCTAACATTTTCGTTTCGCGAAAGCCTGTTTTTCCAATACAGAAGGATACTCAATCCTTCCGACCCATCCTGTGCAAAAGAGGTTTTAATAAAAAAACCTCTTTTTATTAAAGAGGCTAGCTTGAAATCTTTCAGTCTCAAAATAGCCTCAAAAAGAGGTAGTTGTGGTAGTTAAAGTTAATTTTCTAAAAATTACTAACATTCTTAAATTATGACGAAAATAATAACTTTCTATTACAATTTTAAGATTAGTCTTTAGCGAAGAAACCAATTCCGAGTGTTCCTTTTCCAGTGGCATAACCAACAATGGGGCTGAATTCTGATATAAAAATTTGAGCGTCGGGTAGAGAAGAGGATATTTTTTCTTTAAATTTATCTATCCCTGCTAGGCTTTCAATATGCATCAGTCCAATTTCAGTAAAATTCTTATCCCAAGTTTCTTTTAAGATTTTTATAATTTTTTCTTCGCTTTTTTCCATAGAAGTAGTAGCTCCAGCTAAATGAAGTCTGCCTCCATGGACAGACAAAATAGGTTTTAAAGGCAAAATCGCTCCGATTTTGGAAGCAACCTCAGGTATTCTGCCTGAACGGTAGATGTAACGTATACTTTCCAGCAATAAAAAAACCCTAATTTTCGATTTGAGACTCTGGGCCAATTGGATTATTTCCTGAAAACCTTTTCCTTCCTCAGCCGCCTTTACCACTCTGAGAACTATAAGAGTTTCGCCGACCGTTGCTGTGCCCGTGTCTATGACTTCGATTTTTACATCCGGTAATTCGGTTTTAGCAAATTCCATAGCCATTCTGGCATTATTCCAGGTAGCGCTTACAGCCGTCGGTAGAGTCAGGCAAATTATTTCTTTTTTTCCTTGGCCAGCCAATTTTTTAAAAGCATTCAAGAAATCGCCGGCTGAAGGAGCGGAAGTAGCCCAGTCTTTGGGATTTTTTTCCAGGAATTGATAGGCTTGAGCAGGACTGAGATCAACTACGTCGCGGTAGACTTTCCCTTCAAATAAAACATTAATCGGAACCATTTCAATTTGGTATCTTAGCATTTGTTCGTTACTTAGATAGGCGGTGCTATCTGTAACAATACCTATTTTCATAAAATTATTAAATTATTGTTGATTTATTATTTCTTCTATATTGTCACAGATTATTTTTGGAACGCCGTCTCGGTTATCAACTCTTCCCGAGACAAAAACGATTTTATTTTCTTGGAATAAGGTCGGATTTCTTTCAATAATATTAGGAAAGGCGATCACTTCTATTTTATCAGTTAGGTCTTCAACGTTTACAAACAACATCGGCCTGCCGGTTTTGGTTATTATTTTTTTGATATTAGAGATGATACCGCCGATTTTTATCTGCCGGCCAATAATATCGCCGTTAACTTTAGCAATCGGAAACGATTTTTTTGTAAAAATCGCTTTAAAATCTTCTAAAGGATGGCTGGTTACAAAAAGACCTAAGAGTTCTTTTTCCCAAGCGAGTTTATCAATATTTTTTGCTGGTTCCACACTAGCTAATTTTATTTCTTTTTTAAAATTGAGAATATTTGAAAAGAGGTTTTTTTGGCCCAGAGCTTTATTTTTCTTTGTTTCCCGATTATATTCTAAAATATTTTCTAGATTGGAGAGAAGGCAATTTCTCTCATTAAATTTATCAAAAGCCCCGGCCTTAATTAAACTTTCCATTGATTTTTTATTCAAATCTTTAGCACCGATTCTTTCCAGGAATTCAGATAAAGATAGGAATTGTCCTTTTTCTTTTCTTTCTTTCACAACTTCTTCAACAAAATTACTACCAACATTTTTTACTGTCGCTAATCCGAATCTGATTAAATTTTCTCCTACGACACTGAAATTTTCTTCACTTTCATTAATATCAGGAGGTAAAACTTTTATACCTATTTTTTTGCATTCTTCAATCAAAAATCCAATTCTTTCAATATCGGCTTTTTCCGAATTTAATACCGCAGCCATAAATTCGGCAGGAAAATGAGCCTTAAGATAAGCTGTTTGGTAAGCAATTTTGGCGTAAGCTACGCTGTGGCTGCGGTTAAACCCATATCTAGCAAAAGGCAAAACCCACTCCCAGATTTTTTCAGCCACAGATTTTTTTATTTCATTTTTAGTCATTCCTTTAATCAATTTTTCTTTTTGATCCATCAGCAAACTCTTTATTTTCTTTCCTACCGCTTTTCTTAAAACATCAGCTTCAGTCAAGGTGAAACCGGCCATTTTTTGGGCCATAGCCATTAACTGTTCTTGATAAATGGGTAACCCAAATGTATTTTCTAAAACCTCTTTTAGTTTAGGATGGATATAATCGATTTCTTTCCTTTTGAATTTTCTGTCAATGTAATCCGGTATAATTGATATGGGGCCAGGTCTGTAAAGGGCAATCATGGCCACGATATCTTCAAAAGCCGAAGGTTTTAATTGTTTTAGATATCTTTTCATACCATCGGATTCCAATTGGAAGACTCCAGTTGTTTCCGCTTTTTGGAAAAGCTTGTAAGTTCTTTCATCATTATCAGGTAAATTCTCAATATCAACATTTATCCCCTGTCTTTTTTTGATGAAATTTAAAGTATTCTCTATAATGGTTAAATTTTTCAATCCTAAAAGATCAATCTTTAAAAGGCCAAGATCTTCAATTGAGTGCATTTCATATTGGGTAACAATAGCTTCGTCGTCTTGAGTCGGGTGTTGCAGAGCTATCAATTCGGAAAGAGGATCTGAAGAAACGACGACGCCGCAGGCATGGGTTGATGCATGTCGGGCGACTCCTTCCAGTTTTTTGGCAAAATCAACAAGTTTTTTTGCTTGGGCATCAGTTTCATAAATCTGTTTGAACTCCTGAACATCTTTTAAAGTTTGATCTAAAGAAAAACCAAAAGGAATCATTTTGGCGATTTGATCGCAGAAACCATAAGCATAACCTAAAGCTCTTCCCACATCCCGAATCACGGCCCTTGAGGCCATGGTTCCAAAAGTAATAATCTGGGCAACTCTGTCCTGGCCGTATTTTTTAGCAACGTAATTTATTACCTCGTTCCTTCTAACATCAGTGAAATCAAGATCTATATCAGGAGGGGAATATCTATCTGGAGTTAAAAATCTCTCAAAAATAAGATTATATTTTATAGGATCAACAGTAGTTATGTTTAGTAGATAAGAAACTAAAGAACCGGCAGCGCTTCCTCTGCCAGGTCCAACGACTATGCCGTTTTGCTTTGCCCAATTAACGAAATCCTGGACAATTAAAAAATAAGAAGCAAAGCCGGTTTTTTTAATTACTTCCAATTCTCTTTCTAATCTGTCTAAAACTTCTTTTTTTGGTTCTTTACCAAATTTTTTTTGCAGGCCTTCCAAGCTTAATTCTTTTAGATATTCATTATCGATTTTGTTTCCCGGCACCGCAAATTGCGGCAATTTTGTTTTTCCCAGTTCAAATTTAAAATTACAGAGTTCTGCTATTTTTTGAGTGTTTTCAATGGCCTCTGGGGAATCTTTAAAATCTTTTGCCATCTCTTCTGGTTTTTTCATCGAAAAGTCATCAGCTTTTAGGGTTAATCTTTCTGGATCCTTTGGATCAGCACCAGTGTTAATCAACATCAAAATGTCCTGGGCGTCAGAATCCTCTGGTCTTAGATAGTGAATGTCATTAGTTGCGACTAAAGGTATATTAAGTTTTTTAGAAATTGAAACCAAAACTTTATTAACTTTTTTCTGGTCTTCTATGTGGATATGGTTTTGAATTTCCAAATAGAAATTTTCTTTTCCAAAAATTTCTTGGTATTTCAGGGCTAGTTTCTCTGCTTCATCAATTTTGTTAGCTAGAATTAATTTTGGAATTCTTCCTTGTAGGCAGGCGGAAAGGCAGACCAATCCCTGAGAGTGCTCTGCCAGAAATTTTTCATCAATTCGGGGTTTATAATAAAATCCTTCCAAGTGGGCTTTGGTTAATATTTTTACCAGATTTTTGTATCCTTCTTGATTTCTGACAAGCAGTATTAAATGATATCTCTTGTCGTCTATGTTTGGCCTCTTGTCATAAAGCGACTCAAGGGCCATATATATTTCGCATCCAATGATTGGTTTTATTCCTCGCTCAGTTGCTTTTTTATAAAACTCAACTGCTCCGTACAAAACTCCATGATCAGTTAAAGCAACAGAATCCATGCCAAGCTCTTTGGTATAATCCAAAATCTCATCTATTTTTGGTAGACCATCAAGCAAAGAATAATGAGAATGGAGATGGAGGTGAGTGAATTTCATAAAACTTTACTAATTTTAGTTTTTTTAAAAACATAAGTCAAATTAAAAGAGCTTAGAGCTAAAATTTATAACTATTGACATAAAATTTATTTAGATTTATTATAATTTAGTTCCTTGAAAATTCCATAATTGAAAAGAATGGAATTGGAAAGGACGAAAAAAGAAAAAAGAAGGAGAAAGAAATTGAAAAAAAGATTGATTAGCATTCTAGGATGCATGCTATTGTTTCTAATGTTTTCCAAATTGCCTTTCGCTGAGACATCGAAAAAAGAAACGACTTTTTCTGACCTATCTAACCTCAAAATAGAGCCACCTGCCGCATTGAAAGATAATTCGATGGCTACCACACCAGGAAGACCTCCCTGGACAAACCCATTTCCTCTCTATGATGATCTGACTGAACATCTGACATGGACAAATGGATACTGGCGCGTTTATTATTTTGGTTATTGGTATGAACAAAATAGAGCAACTACTGTTTTGCCTGATACAAGAGGTGGGACAAACATTGCCGGAAACTTAAGCTTGATTGACATAGCTTACTCAGGCCATCATTATCTGACTTTTTACTTTGATTGGCGAATGGATCTGACATCAGTTACGTACATAAAGTTCTATCAAGCGCTTACATCTGAGCACACCGGCCGCTGTTTCTTTGCTTTCTTTAGCTCCAGTGAAATTATCGATCATCCCTATTGGGCTACCATAAACTACAGCCTTCCTGCCAACGGTCTTTTTGTACGACAAGAGCTGAACATCAGCCAACGTAACAATTGGGAAATTGATTCCCAATTTGATTGGACTAATGTAGATGGATTCATGTTCGGATCAGAAACCCAAAACGTTCAATGCGCCATGTGGATTGATACGCCAAAGTTTTACTCAAACTATGAAGATCCTTTGCCAGTGGGCGAATGCATAGACTCGGCTGAGGGAATAGGTGAATTCGTAGATTACATAGTGGGCGATATCAGGATTAGAATGATTGTTGAGATGTGGCATGGAAACATATCTGATGGTTTTGAACACTGGTTGCTAAAAATGTACCTTGAAGATTTTTTCTATCTAAACCATACTTGGACAAGTACACATCCAGCATACATAAAGCTAGACGTCATTTTGCCATTCCAAGCTGAAGAGCATCCGCCTTCCCATTATCCACAAGCCGGATTTGTGGGTAGCGCCAGGACAAGCACAGGGTTATCATACGGAGGTATCGGATTCAGTGTTACCTCGGCTGAAAAGTACATAAAATACTACAGTAACTACGAAAATGGTACCTTTAACGTCCAATGGAACGTTGAGCCGTCGCATAACATACTGGGAGGTACTAGCGGTTGCCTTTTCTATGATTACTGTGAATTTGCTATTGGCTTTCGAACACCTGTGGGTGTTAAGCCCTGGGCTTTCGTAGCGACAGAAGTAAAATTCTATACGCCTGCAATGCCATTTGAGTGGTGGCCTGAGTGGAGTTACATAAATACAGAAAGAGTGGATTGGATCTACGTGGATCCACCTGGCTCGGAACCAATAACGCCAGGAGCTATGAATCTAATGCCCAAAACGCCGGACACATTATACCGAGTTGCCGTCAATCAAATGCAGATAAGGAACTTTAACGGAGCAGTAATAGTAAATCTTCAGCGGCGAGTCCCAATAGGTGTTCTATGGATCAACTACACTTGGTGGATGCCTAATAGAACGCAATACTGTCTTGACGTAAGGATATATGACAGCAAAGGAAACGAAATTGTAGTGATGATGATGAAGATGTGGAAGGCAGAAGGTTACTTATCGCAATACCAGACACTTTGGGGATTCGGATTATACATTCCTGGTTCTGCAGCAACTGGAGAAGCAAAAATCGTAGTCAGAATTATGAACGACTGGCCATTCATTGACGACAGCGAATATTCAAGGACAGAAATGAACATAGCTATAGAGGCATGAGGTGGAAACATGTGGAAACCAATTTCTTATTTGATTGCAACAGTAGCTTTAGTAACGATATTTGTTGGCCTTTTCGTTGGTCTCCAAGGAGAACTAAGAGAAGAAATCTATTACCAACCGGGCGAAACTCGACCTAGTATCAGAACTATTATGGTCTACCCCAATGCTGTGACAGGACTGAAAATAACCTTCGGAGGCGGAATCTTGGGACTTACGCTTTGCTTCTTGTCTCTATTGATCCATTTCAGAAAAGAAAAACTGGAAAAAACGCTAGAAACAGCACCACCAACAAAAAGCTAAGCAACTTCCTTCCCCCCTTTTTTTAAATTAGAAAACCTTACTTCAAAATGAAGCTAGGTTTTTCTTTTTGTCAATTCAATAAAAGATTAATAAGTGATAGAATATTTAAGATATGCTACCTAATCTTAAAGAAGAAAAAAAATTATGGAAAGAAGGATTTAAAAAAGTTGCTGGATTAGATGAGGCCGGAAGAGGACCACTGGCCGGGCCTGTTGTGGCGGCCGCAGCTATATTTCAGCCAGAGAAATTAAAAATACAAATCAGTCGCTCCGTTCCTTGTAATTACTCAGTAATTAAGAAAAGTTTAGAGTTAAAAATTTTATTGGAAGAAGTAAAAGACTCAAAACAGTTGAGTCCCAAAAAACGAGAAAAATTATACAAACTTTTGACTAAAAATTCTGATATAAAATGGGGGATAGGCAAAGTTTCTGAAAAGATAATTGATAAGATTAATATTTTCCAAGCAACAAAACTAGCTATGCAAAAAGCAATCAATAATCTAAAAATAAAACCTGATTTCCTGATTTTGGATGGTAACTTTAAAATAAATTCCAGAATCTCCCAAAAGCCGATTATAAAAGCAGATCAAAAAGTTTTTTCTTGCAGTGCTGCTTCAATAATTGCCAAAGTTACTCGAGATAGGATAATGGAAAAATATCACAAAAAATATCCCAAGTATGGCTTTAAAAAACATAAGGGCTATCCGACAAAATTCCATTTTTTGGCGTTAAAAAAACATGGACCCTGCAAAATCCATCGCAAAACTTTCTGGCCGGTCAGCTCTTACTTTTTAGCTTGACACTATTTCTTTTCCAGATTATAATTTTCTAATTGCACCTTTAAAATAAGGGATAGCGCTCGGGATATATCTTAAATGAGATATAACGCGAGTGCTATCCCTAAAAAGAAGAGATAGCGCAAAGGAAGAGAACCAATTATGAATAAAGCCTTGCTTTTGTTAGGTAGTGCTTTTCTTGCCAGTCTAATAGCTGCAACGGCAAATATAGTCATAATAGCAATCTATGCATTACGTCGTAGTTTTGCGCCACGCGTTCAACTACGTTCTGCCAAAATTTCTTTTCTGCACAGTTTTGCAATCAAGATAAATGCGAATAATTTCCAAGGCCCAGAGATACTCGGGGTTTAGACCCGAATCATGAACTTTGAATGTGATCCTCTTCCCTTTTTTTCTGTTCTTTTTTCCCTTTCAAAAGGCTGGTTTAACCAGTCCTTCGTTGTTTATGGTGTTGCCAATTAAAAACTTTTCTGTTAGTATTAACTATAAATAAAAAATCATGGGTGTACCTAATAAGCGTGGAACAAAATCAACAAGAAACCAAAGAAGGATGCACATTTTTGTTAAAGCACCCTTTTTAGCTTTGTGTCCAAAATGCGGAAAGCCGGTTCTGCCCCACGAAGTTTGCCAGAACTGTGGTTATTATAATGGTCGGGAAGTGATAAATGTTTTGGAAAACCTTGAGAAGAAAGAAAGGAAAAAAAGGGAAAAAGAAATAAAAGCTAAAGAAAAAGAAGGAAAGGAAGAAAAGCCTTTGAGTATGGAAGAGCTTTCTAAAAAGTAAATTTAAATTAAGTAAATAAAATGTCATCTCGCCATTTGTCTCGTTCAATCGCTATGCAGTCTCTTTATGAGTGGGATTTTAATGGTAAGAAGATGGAAACTTTAGAAAAGATAGTAGATAAAAATATTAAAGAATTTGGCCCAGGGCTGGAAGATGATAGTTTCGTCAGGCAGTTGGTTAGCGGAGTGATTAAGAGCATCTCCCAGCTTGATCAGATAATTGAAAAAGCAGCTCCGGAATGGCCTATAGATCAGATAAATATTGTTGATAGGAATGTTTTAAGAATAGGGCTTTACGAAATTTTATACAGCAAGAAAGAAGAAGTTCCGCCAAAAGTCGCAATTAATGAAGCAATCGAATTGGCAAAAAATTTCGGAGGGGAAAGTTCGGGAAAATTTATAAATGGTGTTTTAGGAACAGTCTTTAAAGAAATAACTGAAGCAGAAAATAAAAAAGAATCTGTCAACAACGTTTCCTCCAGCGATGCAGTTGGAGAAAAAAAAGAAAACGATATTAAAAATAAATAACCCTACGAATTACGAATCAGTACGAATATGCAATTTTCGCAGATTCGTAAGTATTCGTATTTTGTAGCGAATAATGAAAAACTTCTCTATTTTTGAGAAAAAACTGGACCTTAAGTTTAAAAATATTGATTTTTTTATTCAGGCATTTGTCCACCGTTCTTATTTGAATGAAAATCCAAAATTTCACTTGCATCAAAATGAAAGACTGGAATTTCTGGGAGATGCAGTCTTGGAATTAGTGGTCACCGAATATCTTTATAAAGAATACCCCCAAAAGCCGGAGGGAGAGCTGACTAACTGGCGGGCAGCTCTGGTAAATGCCAAGATGCTTTCAGAAATTGCCAAGAACTTGGAATTTAATGATTTTTTGCTATTATCAAAAGGTGAAGAAAAAGAGGTTGGAAAAGCCAGGCAATATATTTTAGCCAATACTTTTGAAGCAGTGATAGGTGCACTTTATCTTGATCAGGGATACAAGGCCTGCAATAAGTTTATAGAAAAAAATGTTTTAAAGGAATTACCAAGAATTATTAAAGAGGGTCTTTTTAAAGATGTAAAATCCAGTTTTCAGGAAGAAGCCCAGGAAAGAGCTTGCATAACCCCTACTTATAAGGTATTGGAAGAATGGGGTCCTGACCACTCAAAGCATTTCATAATCGGAGTTTTTTTAAAAGACGAAATGGTAGCAAAAGGCGAGGGTTCTTCAAAGCAGGAAGCCGAGGAGCATGCTGCTAAAAATGCTCTAGAAATAAAAGGATGGTAAAAAATTAAAAAAATATGCTGGTTATTCGTTTCTTTCGTGCTGGTAAAAAAAATCAGCCATCGTTCAAAATAGTTGTGACTGATAAAAGAAAGTCTTCGGTTAAAGGCCGCTATGTGGAAGAGGTAGGTTTTTTGGATCCTATAAAGGACAAGAAATTTTTGAGAACTGAGAGAATAAAATATTGGCTTTCAGTTGGGGCTAAACCTTCACCGACTGTTCACAATTTATTTATTTCAGAAAAAATAATTGAAGGTAAGAAGATTGGGAAGTTTAAAAAGTCAAAGAAAAAAGAAAAAAAAGCTGAAGTTCCAGCAGCGGCTGTGGCCGTTGCGCCGGCTGCTCCTGCAGTAAAAGAAGTAAAAGCTGAAAAAGCGCCAGAGCCAACAAAAGCTCCAGAAACTCCTAAAAAAGCAGAAGCTCCAAAAGCAAAGGAGCAAAAGCCAAAAGCGCCGGAGAAAAAAACAGAGGTAAAATAATCTTTTTTGTTATTTTTAGCCCCCGCCGCGTCTTACGCGGCGGGGGCTTATTTTTAGCGCAAACTATTGACAAAATAGAAGATAGATGCTATAATGAAAGTGTTGATAGGTTTAATATAAAAACCTAAAAACAAAAAATAAAGGAGGCAGAAAAAGCCTTGGTTTAACAAAACAAAATGTGGGGAAGCGAAATGATTTATTCATCTAGCTTCCCTTACAAGTTCTTTGAGAATATAAAAAAGGGGAGAGAAGAGATCTTTGTCACCGAACTGTTTGTCAGTTTTGATAAATAGTTCGGTGACAAAGAATGCTAAAGGAAATTTGGCTCGGTATAATGAAAATCGTATGTTGGGCTTTTGATCACAAATACGATCTCAACCACGGCGAACCTAAATGTGTTCGTTGCGGTCACCCATTATGGGAAGAAGAATTATTAAGATGGTAAAATCTTCACTTCCTTTTTCTCTTTTAAGCCCATAAATAATTTTGTGAGCTGAAAAGAGAAAAATTTGACAAAAGAAAATAGAAGGTATAAAATTATAATCAGAAAAGTAGCTATTTTTCTTCATTCTCCGAATTGTTGAAGGAGAGAATGACAGTGAAAGGTCGGGCTACTGAGTAGAAAAATATGATTAACTAGGAAAGATTATGGCAAAAGAACTTGCTGATCAAGATTTTCTTGAGCTCATTGTCAAAGCCTTAGTTGACCACCCAAGTGAAGTCAAAATCGACCGCAAGGTTGATGAAATGGGAGTTTTACTTTCTTTGAAGGTAAACCCAGAGGACATGGGTCAAATTATAGGCAGAGGCGGAGCCACTGCCAGGTCCATCAGATCCTTGGTTAGAATAGTGGGATTGAAAAATCACGCTAGAGTTAACCTAAAGATTGAGGAACCAGAAGGTGGAAGAGCTCCAGCTCGAGGAAAGAAAGACTCAGAAGCTGAAGGGCTTGATGAGTTGAAACTCTAGACTGTAAGCTGAGACTTAATTTAACTTCAAAAGTTTACAGATAAGCGGAAGCCGTGCTATTATTTAAGGTGGCACGGTTTTCGTTTTCTTTATGAAATTCAATATAATTACCATTTTTCCTGAGATTTTTGATTCATACTTTTCAGAATCGTTGATTAAAAGGGCGTTTAATAAAGGTTTAATTAAGATTGGGGTACATAATCTGAGAAAGTGGACAAGAGATAAACACAAAACCGTTGATGATAGACCTTTTGGCGGAGGATTAGGCATGGTTCTGAAAGTAGAGCCGATTTACAAAGCAGTTAAGGAATTAAAGAAAAAAAATAAAGGAAAAAATAAGGTTATTCTATTTTCGCCTCGGGGAAAGAAATTCACCCAAAAAATGGCTTATCAATTTTCCAAACTAGATAATCTGATTATGATCTGTGGCAGATATGAAGGCGTGGATGAAAGGGTAGAAAAATACGTAGCCGATGAATCAATTTCAATAGGGGATTACGATTTAATGGGAGGAGAATTACCGGCAATGATAGTTGTGGAAGCCGTAGCAAGATTAATTCCGGGGGTGCTTGGGAAACCGCAGTTGTTGAAAGAAAGAATTACAAAAGGAAAAGGATTTATTGAGTATCCTCAATATACGAGGCCCGAAATATTCTTGCCTGATAAAAAGAAAAAATGGCAAGTGCCAAAAGTTTTACTCTCCGGCCATCACAAAAAAATTCAAGATTGGCACAAAAAATACGGTAAGATTATTGAAAAATAAGACAAAATATTATATATTATACAATATAAGACAACCCATATCGGAAAGGGGTCGGGGAAACCCTTCGGTGTCCCCGGGTAGGAAAAGATTAAAAACCGAGGGTTGTTAAGGAGCGGTGTTAGCCCGATTACTAGGGTTCCCGAATTTGCGTAAGCAAATTGGGATAAGGGCTGCCGCGACCTGAATAAATATTACCATTGGGTGTGTGGCGGAGCAGCAAACGCACGAGTCTGTAAAACTCGCGGCCACTGGCCTTCGCAGGTGCAAGTCCTGCCGCACCCACATAAAAATTTTAAATTCTGCCGATGTAGCTCAGCTAGCAGAGCGCATTCTTGGTAAGAATGAGGTCCGCAGTGCAAATCTGCGCATCGGCTCTTAAAGCTATGGCAACAAAAAAACCATTTATAAAAATTCAATGCAGTGTTTGTAAAAAAGTAAATTATTTCACTCATAAATCGAAAAATATAGCTGAGAAAAAGTTAGAATTGAAAAAATTCTGCAAACACTGTAGAAAGCACACAGTACACAAAGAAGCTAAGAGATAGACACGCGTTTTCCTTTGAATTTTAAGAGATAGTTCCTCTGATAAAATAAAATGAGGAACTATTTTTTTGTTTATTTGTTTATGTTATTATTGGTATAATAGAAAAGTATTTATATTATAATTAAAATATGGAAACAAAAAAAATCTATTCAGTACTTATAATCATATTATTTCTTTTTGGATTAGTAATCAGCGGGATATTCGGTTATTCGCTGGGTCTAAAAAAAGTAAGGTTCGTGACTGAAACACAAACAATTCTTTCTAGAGTAATCTATGGCAGAGCCGGAGAAGTGACAAAAATAGAGGGGGGATATAATTTATCTTAAAGCGGAATTACTTACTGGAGAAATTAATCCATCTACTGGCGAAGTTGCGACCGAAACTCTGAAGATTTCTGTTGATTCAAATACTAAATATATTAATAACGTTGAAGGACCTGAAAATTTTTCTATAGAGGATGGAACATTTCAAAATATCAAAGTTGGCTCTATGCTTGACGTTGCTTCTATAGAAAATATAAAAAACAAAAAAGAGTTTTTGGCAAGCCAAATTATAATTTATAATTTGGATTAAACTATGAAAAAACTTAATTTTTTAATTCTAATTTTTTCAATATTTTTCTTTCTTTTCTTATCTCAACCAGCTTTTGCTGTAAAGTCAGCCTATATTTCGGAGATTTATTTTTCATTTGATGACCCCACTTTTGGCGCTTATAGTTCGGGTAAGGGATTAATCGCCAAGATTACTGATAACAATGTTAGCCCAGGCGGGAAGACTTATACAGTTATGCCCGGAGTTGATACGGAGAATTACAATGCATTGTACAATCATAATACTAGTGCCCTTACTTACACGTCAGGTTTAATTGCCAAAGTAAATGCTACTATCGGGACCCACACGCTTTATACTAAGTATATTGTTATGAATATCGGGCAAGCACTTGATGGTGCCATATGTTTGACAGCTGGTGATGCCTGGGGTCCATTGGATACATCCACTAAAGCTGGCAGTGCTTCAGGTTGGTCAAAATATGATACTATCACCCTAAGGGTTGGCTATAATGGTAATGGTTATATGGATGCTAACAGTGGACCATACACGGAAAAAGATTCGATTATTCTTACTAAAATAACATTTGGATATTCTTGGCCAGATGGGTATGTTTGGAGAGATATCGGGATCGGTTGGTCTGGTCTTGGTGCGACATTAGACCATATTGGGAGGAAGGTCGTTCTTCGTGTTGTAGGCACAAATTTCTCTCCGCCAGCTATCAAGTGTTATGCAAATCAAGGTGCCGCTAATTATAATTCTCCTTCTCCTTCGTCTTATTGCCACGGTCCAGGCTGCCCTCCTCCTATGGAGGATGTTTCAATATCTTATGGTCAAAATTATACCAGCGTATGTTCTATAACAAATAATTCGCTAAGCAAAGTTTATGTGAAAATGTCAGCTAATGCGGAAACTAGATTGTCGTGGCTTACCGATGTTCCTTATGATCCAGCTATGTTTTGCCATCCATTCTCCACAACCGTTTACGAGGTTCCCGCCGCTAATGCCAGCACTGGCGCGCCAGGAACACTAAATATAAACAATACTTTTAAACTTGATGAGACCGCGAGCCCCTGCAGTCCTAATCCTCCAAGTGGTTTCACTAGTAATTATAGAGGCGTCAATTTAAGTCACCTTTGTGCAGATGCTAGCTTTTATAGCTGTTCAGATTTGGTATGCACCACAAAGGCGGCCGTATCGTATTCTGCGACTTCAGACTTTGGACGCGGTCCGGGAAAATATTTAGGGATGGATATGTCCGAAACTTATTCCACAACCATTCAAGGCTCTGATGGTCAGCCGGCCTATAAAGTCTATTTTAATTTATGGAATTCAGATACTAAATATAATGGGGTTATTAATGAGGGTGATTATAATATTGATATCCAAGTTCTGCCAAAAGGTGATTTGTGGTATAAGGATCATCATAATGCTACTTTTTGGAAGACTCTCCAACTTTCAGAATTAAGACAAGAATCTGGTGCCACGCCTCAATTCTTAGGTTCTTTCCCTGCCGATTGGACTAATTACCAAAAAATGGATAGTTATCCATTCTATTTTGTCATTGATGATGTTCAAAATTTTCCTCCTACCGCCAATGGATATCAACTTTACGTTACGACAATCTGGAACTATAAATCGGGGCAGCCTGGAGCTCAACACACAGGCGTAGACGAACCCATTGATCAAGTTGTTAGAAGTTTTGCCCCGGGATTAATTCTTAATTTAAGTGATGTTACTTTAGGAGCCACTGAAAATAGCGCTTCAACTACTAATACGGTTGAGAACTTCAGTAGCCGAGATCTTACAATTAAGATTGAATTATCGGAAAATATCCCAAACCTTAAAGTTAGTTCTCCTCAAAATCTAGTGGATGTTTTAGTTCCAGCACACACTACATTTACCTTTGTGCTTAATTTTGAATATGATATTTCCAAACCGAAACCGGCGAACGACGTCAGCGGTCCATTGACCGGTATTGCCTCTTTTCAGATTATGGGTGGTAGCTATCGTACTTCTGACACTTCCAATGCTTTGATTGAAGTTTTGAAATCAGCAGATTCACCAACCGCTAATCCTCTTTCAGTTACTCCCTATTATTGCCAAATGAGCTTTCCCTTAGTTAAAACTAGTTGGGAATTCGTTGATCCTACTGGGCATTCTCAAGCAGCTTTTCAGATTCAATTTGACATTGATCCTAGCTTTTTGTCTCCAGTAATAGACACAGGAAAAATAAACAGCAGCTCCGGATCTTACTATCTTCAAAAAGTTGGAGAACAATTATCTTGGAACACTAATTATTATTGGCGAATCAAGGTCTGGTGTGACAATAATGGGGAGTCTAATTGGATTGACGCAGGTTCTTTTCGAACAGAGGATAATCGTTTTCCTACTGTTTATTTTGATTGGTCGCCAGAAAAACCAGCTAAAGAACAAATAATCTACTTCAGCGATAAAAGTACTTGTTACGATGCCGATGGTCTATGCGACAGTTGGTTCTGGGATTTTGGCGACGGACAATATTCAACAAAAGAAAATCCAACCCATACTTATCTCACTACAGGACTTCCTGCAGTATCCTTGCAAGTTTCAGATAGTAATGGTTATAGTTGTAGTTTGTTTCAAAATTTAGAAATGGGTATGCCTCTTCCTAAATGGAAAGAAGTGCCCCCCTACTAAAGCTTTTTAAAATTGATTTTCTTTCTAGATAAATATTTTATTTTTTTACTAGTATAGCTTGAAAGAATATACATTTTTGATATAGTATAAATTATCCAAGACACCAAAAAGCTTAGATATAATATTTAAGGGAGGGAGAATGGGAGGGGGGGGATGTAGTTTAACGGCAAAACTGCGGTCTCCAAAACCGCTGATGGGAGTTCGATTCTCTCCGTCCCCGCCAATCTGTGCTATAATTAAAGAAGTTAATTATTCCAGAGGCATAATTAAAAAAGAAATATGAGTTTGAGTATAAACAAAAAATCTTTTCTTGCGCTTCCTATTGCCATTATTTCTCTAGAAATATACTTAGGAATAATTATTGGCTATTTTTGCGGTAAATTTTTTGCTGGTAAATATGACGGCTATCAAAGGGTAAAGTCTATTTTTATTCATATTGGTAAATATAAATTGCATATTCATCATTGGATAGCTTCCATAATAATTGGCATTATCGCCGCGGCTTATAATTTATTTCCGTTTTTTCCACAATTTTTTTTCGGAGTTTTGGGAGGATTGATTATTCAGGATCTTTATCTAGACGAAGATTGGCGTCACGTAATAATTAAAAAATAAAAGAACGAATATAATATTATATTCGTTCTTTACACTCTTAACTTCTATAGGAGTTTTTTATTTTTAATCAAAACTCCTATTCTTTAAGTTTTTGGTACCGGGATTCCCAATTTTCCCAGATTTTTTAAAATAGAAGACAAGAGAGCAATAATTATCAAAATAAATGATGCCGTTACAGTAAAACTTAGCTGGAGAAACTGATCTCCAATTATTTCAACAATAACAAAGCCAAACACGAAATATATTACTGCGCCTTTCATAAAATCAGCCACTTTAGCTAGGGAGAAGTTTTTTTTCACCAGGGCGGCAATAAGACCGAGTAGTACATCTATAATAATCAACGTAACAATAACCTGCATTTCCCAGGTACCAAAATATGAGATTAAGTCTAACATTTTTTAATTCCGCTTTTACGTCTTGGTCCCTTTTCGACCAAAAGGGGAATATTCTTGTATTATATCTTTTTTCTGATATTCTTAAAGGCATCATGTGTAAAACTTTCAATTGTGTGGTAAAATAGATTTGATTTTAATCAATAATTAAGCTAAAATTTATAGAATAATAAAGTCCAAAACATGAACAAAAAGAGAATTTTTTTATTTGGTCTTCTTGTCTTATTGATAATTTTTGGCATCTATAAAGGTTTCATTCAAAAAAAGAAGCCAAGCTTTAGTCTCTTTAAAGTAGCAAGAATGAATATTTCTGAAGAAGTTTCTGCGAGTGGCGTGGTCACCCGAGGCGACGAAATAAATTTAGCATTTAAAACTAGCGGTAGAATTGAAAAAATTAATATTAAGGTCGGAGATAAAGTAGAAACCGGACAAGATTTGGCAGAAATAGATAATAAAGAAGCCCTCCTCCAATTAAAAGAAGCGGAGGCAAATCTTCAAATAATCCAAGCGCAAAGAGCCGATGCTGAACTTACTTTAAGAAATGCTCAACAAGATTTAGCCGATGCCACAACTAAAGCAGAAGAAAATTTGAGCAATGCTTATCAGGATGCTATTAATGCTTTAGATGATGCATATTTAAAAATTTACAATGCTTATACCGCCGCTAATTTGATAAAGAGAACTTATTTTGAAAGCGCTGACCAAGAAAGCATAACGATTGAGGATAATAAGTACAAGATTGAAAATGCGCTTTATCAATTAAAGTTTTACATTGATAATGCCAAAAAAACTTTGGAAAACGAAGATATTGATAGCGCTCTTTCAAAAGCTGGAGAAATACTTTCGATTACAAGAGATGCTTTAGGTGTTATTCGTAATACTGTTGAAACCTCCGCTAAAAAAGATATCATTTCGAGTACCGATAAAGCATCTATAGATACTCAAAAATTAAATATTAATACTAGTTACGATAATATTGTGAGCAGTCAGCAGAATATTTCAACGACAAAAATTAATAACGCAACAAATATTAATAACGCCCAATCCACAATCACTGAACTGGCTAATCAATTACAGTACAGTCGTGAAGGATTATATCAGGCTCAAATAACCCAAGCCGAATCTAAGGTTGCTCTTTTGCAGAATCAGATTCAAGATACTTTATTAATAAGCCCAACCAGTGGGCAGATTACAGATATCGAAAAAAAAGAAGGAGAAATAATTCAGGAGGGGCAGCTAGTAATTTCTTTTCTACCAACTAATCCTTTTCAAGTGAAAGTCGATATTTATGAAGAAGATGTTGTAAAAATGAGTATTGGTAATTCAGTGGATATTAGTCTTACTGCTTTCCCAGATAAAGTTTTTAAAGGAAAAATAATCTCAATTAATCCTGACCAGACATTAAAAGAAGGTGTGGTTTATTATGAAACGACAATAGATTTTGAGAATCCTCCTGAAAAAATCAAACCCGGCATGACGACTGATCTAACTATTACAACGATGACAAAAGACAACGTTTTAGTTATACCAAATGCTGCCATTGAAATGTTAAATGATAAAGCAACAGTTCAAATTTTGAATGGGAAAAATGTTGAAACTCATCAAATAGAAATTGGGATAAAGGATAACAACAATATGGTCGAAGTTATTTCCGGATTAAAAGAGGGAGAAGAAGTAATAATAAAGAGTTAAGACAGAAAATTCATGCCAGTTCTCATGTTTTTTTGCTTATTAGTAATAGTGATCGCAATTTTTCTTGCCTTTGGACCAATTGTCTTATTTCTTGGCCAAGTAGTTTTTGGTTTTTTTATTCTTTTTTTGTTTTTTAAATTAGTAGCGCTTTTTTATAAGACATTCTAGTTTTTCTTATGGAAGAAAATGCCCTAATTAAATTGGAAAATGTTTGGAAAATATACCATTTAGGGAAGGTAGAGCTTGAAATACTAAAAGGAATAAACCTGGAGATTGCTCCAGGTAATTTTGTAGTAATATTGGGACCTAGTGGTTCGGGCAAGTCAACTCTTTTGCACATCATCGGTCTTTTGGATATACCGACTAAAGGAAAAGTTTTTTTTCAAAATCAAGACATATCTAAACTTTCCGAAGATGAATTAGCTCAAATTAGAGGTAAAAGGATAGGTTTTATTTTTCAGCAATTTAATTTATTACAAAATTTGACCTCGCTTGAAAACGTAATGATTCCGATGATTTTTCAAGGCGTTTCTGAAAAAGAAAGAAAAAATAGGGCGGAGTTTCTTTTGGAGTCTGTGGGCTTAAAAGAAAGAGTTACCCACAGGCCTTTTGAGCTTTCCGGCGGAGAACAACAAAGAATTGCTATCGCTCGATCCCTCGCTAATAATCCAGAAGTGATTGTAGCCGATGAACCGACAGGCAATTTGGACTCAACGACAGGTCGGAAAATTATGGAGACCTTGATCAATCTTCACGAAAAAGAACAAAAAACGATGATAGTTGTAACTCATGACCCAACCATTGCTGATTATAGCGAGCAGATCATAAATATAAAAGATGGCATACTGATCTCCAATCATTTAACAACTGAAAAAGTTTTGTGGGAAAGAAAAAATTGAAAATATGATAAAAGAATATTTTAAAATAGCGATAAAAAATCTGAGAACCCGGCCTTTGAGAAGCTGGTTGACGATTTTAGGCATTGTTATTGGTATTTTTTTAATTATGTCAATGCTTTCCTTAAGCGAGGGTTTGAAACAAACAGTCCTTAAGCATTTAAACACTATAGGAAAAGATATTATTATGATTATTCCTGGCAATATTAATGATATGATGACTACTCTTATGGGCGGAATGAAATTAACCGATGACGAGTTAAAAGCGATAGAAAAAACCGAAGGGGTGGAAGCTGTTGTTCCCATGGTTTATAAGGGTGAAATAATGAAATATCAAGGTGAAAGCAAAAGCGTTATCATCTATGGAATAGATATAAAAAAATCCCTAAAGATTCTTCAAGAAGACTTAGGTTTTTCTCTGTCCCAAGGTGAGTGGCCGGTAGCTGGGAAAAGAGAAATAGCAGTTGGTAGTCTAGTGCCAAAAGATATATTCCCGGGGCTTAAAATAGGTACTGAAGCCAAGATTGGAGGAATACAATTTCAGGTTGTCAGTATTTTAAAATCTCGCGGAAGTAGACAAGACGATTCTATGGTTTTTATGGGTTTGGATCTTTATGAGCAAGTTACCGGTGAAAAAAAAGGAGCGCCGGAAGCCGTAGCTAAAGTTAAAAATGGATTCTCTCCTGCAATAGTGGCAAAGAATATAGAAAGTAATCTTTTAGAGGTAAGTAAGCGAAGAATGGGGGATACCACGCCTTCTTTTTCTGTTTTAACCAACGAAGAAGTTTCTGGAATTGTCAACAATATAATGGGAGTAATCCAAGTTGCAGTTGTGGGTTTTGCTAGTATCGCCATCATTGTCGGTGGCATAGGCATAATGAACACAATGTATACTTCAGTTCATGAAAGAACACGAGAAATAGGAATTTTAAAAGCAGTTGGAGCAAGAAATTCTACTATTACGTCAATATTTTTAATTGAATCAGGAGTTATTGGATTGATAGGAGGGGCAGGTGGAGTAGTGTTGGGGTTAGCTTTATCTAAATTAATTGAATTTTCTACTAGAAATAGTTCAATTTATTTTTTAAAATCATCTATTTCTTCTTCCTTACTTATTTTTGGTTTAGCTTTTTCTTTTCTAATAGGTTGTCTTTCAGGTTTTCTGCCGGCCAGAGGAGCATCAAAACTTAAACCAGTTGACGCCTTAAGATATGAATAAGATGAAATAAAATGGAACTAATTGATTCTTTGATCAAAGATGGGTGGTTGAAGACTCCGATAATCATTGAAGCTTTTAAAAAAATAAAAAGAGCTGATTTTTTACCAGAAGACATTAAGGATTTGGCAGAATTGAATGAGGCTTTACCAATAGGATTCGGACAAACGATTTCTCAGCCTTTAGTCGTCGCTTTTATGCTGGAATTACTAAAGCCTCAGTCTGGAGAAAAAATTTTGGATATAGGGACAGGATCAGGCTGGACCAGCGCACTTTTAGGAGAAATAGTCGGGGAACACGGAAAAATTATTGCTCTTGAGATAATTCCAGAATTGAAAGAGTTTGGCAAAAAGAATGCAGCAAAATACAATTTTCTTGAAAAAAAGATAATAAATTTTATGTCTGCGGATGGTTCAAGGGGTTACAAAAAAGAAGCTCCTTTTGATAAAATTTTAGCCTCAGCTTCAGCTGAAAAGTTGCCCCCGGCTTGGAAAAATCAATTAAAGACAGGGGGTCGTATTGTGACCCCTATTGGTTCTTCAATTTGGCTTTTTCTTAAAAAAAGTGAAGACCAATTTGAAGAAACCGAATATCCGGGTTTCGCCTTCGTTCCTTTAATTGAAAAATAAAAATGATATTTAATAAAAAAATTTTAATATATCTGTTGTCAATTTTAATTTTTATCTTAAGCGGTATTTATGTCTGGCAAGGAATTTATCTGTCAATCAATAAGAATTCAAAAGAAGAGGTTACTTTCTCAATTAAAAAAGGCGAGGGGACAAAAGAAATTGCCATAAACTTGGAGAAGAAAAGACTAGTCAAGGTAGCAACTTTATTTAGAATTTATACGATTTTTATTGGAGTTTCTGATAAACTCCAGGCTGGAGAATATTTAATATCGCCTTCAATGACAATTCCAGAAATTACTGAAAAATTTGTTTCCGGAGATGTTATTGAAGATCAAATCACTATTATTGAGGGTTGGGATCTAAAGGATATTGCCGAATATCTAGGAGGGAAAGGTTTTACGAAAAATGAATTTTTGGAATTGACACAAAGAGATTTTTCTGGAAAATATGACTTTTTGAAGGATAAACCAAAAAGTTTAAATTTAGAAGGATATATTTTTCCCGATTCTTATAAAATAAGAAAAGAAGAAATCATTGAGGATATTATAAATAAAACACTTCAAAATTTTGATAAAAAAATAACGCCAGATTTAAGGCAGGAAATAGAAAAAGAAAATAAAACAATTTTTAAAATAATAACCATGGCTTCACTTCTTGAAAAAGAAGTTAAAACCTTAGAAGATAAAAAAATTGTTTCAGGAATCCTATGGAAAAGACTGGAAAATAATATGCTTCTGCAAGTTGACGCAACGATATCTTTTATTACCGGAAAAAAACCTACCAATATTTTAATTGAAGAAACAAAAATAGATTCTCCTTACAATACCTATAAATATAGAGGTCTTCCCTTAGGACCAATATGCAACCCAGGTCTTGAAAGTATAATTGCCGCAATATATCCTGAAAATAGCGATTATTGGTATTACTTATCTACTCCTGAAGGAAAAACTATTTTCAGCAGAACATTAGAAGAACATAATATCGCAAAAAATAAGTATTTAAAATAAGATTAATTATTATGTCAGAAAATATTTTAGAAGGAAAAAAAGTAGCTATAATTTTGGCTTTTAAAGATTTTAGAGATATTGAATATTTTGTGCCAAAAGAAATTTTAGAAAAGGCGGGAGCGACAGTAACTCCTGTTAGCAATCAAAAAGGGAAAGCCTTTGGCGCTGATGGTGGTGATGTTGAAATAAGTATAACCACGGAAGAATTAAAAGTCGCTGATTTTGAAGGTATAATTTTTATTGGTGGCCCCGGAGCTTTAAAATATCTTGATAACGAAAAATCCTATACCATAATACGAGAGACAGTTTCCCAAGCTAAAGTTTTAGGCTCAATTTGTATTTCTCCGGTAATTTTAGCCAAGGCCGGCATTTTGAAAAATAAAAAAGCAACAGTCTGGAGTTCGTTATTAGACAAGTCAGCAATAAGAATTTTAAAGGAAAATGGAGCCAGCTACATTCCTGAAGAAGTTGTTATTGATGGAAAAATCGTAACAGGTAATGGGCCAGATGCCTCTGAGGAATTTGCAGCTAAATTGGTTGGGGTCTTGACATTGAAATAAGAAAAAGCTAAACTTTAATATATATAAAATATCCACAGACAGCGGGCAAAATAATTAAATAAGTCCTGCCGAGGATAAATTAATCAATTTTTTGTCTTGTCTGTGATAAAACAGACTTTTTTATTTAAGTTAAAATTATGCCCCTAAATAAAGTTCAAAAGAAAAAAATTATTAATGACTTAAAAGAAATAATTGATAAGCAAAAAATTTTCTTTTTTGTTGATCTTAAAGGTTTAAAAGTCAAAGATCTTTCCAACCTAAAGAAAAGATTAAAAAAGGTTGATTCCCAATTAAAGGTTTCCAAAAAAACTTTATTAAAAATAGGCCTAAAGGAAAAAGGAATAGACCTAGACATTAAGAAACTGGAAGGAGAAATTGCTTCAATTTTTGGGTTTAAAGACGAAATTTTACCGGCAAAAATCACCTATCAGTTTTCCCTAGAAAATAAGAACATAAAGATTTTGGGAGGATATTTTTCAGGAAAAGTTATGGGAGCAGAAGAAATAATTACTTTAGCTCAACTCCCAACAAAAGAAGAGCTTTTGGGAAGATTGGTGGGTAGTATTTTAGCTCCGGTTTCCAATTTCGTCTATATTTTAAATTACAATATTAAAGGTCTAGTATACGCATTAAGTGCAATTAAAAAATAATTATTAATCTAAAAAATATGGCCGAAGAAACAAAAAAAGAAAAAGTTATAGTTCCAGAAAAATTCAAAAAATTAGTTGAAGAAATTGAAAAAATGACTGTTATAGATTTAGCAGAGTTAGTAAAAACCCTAGAGAAGAAGTTTGGAGTTTCAGCTGCCCCACAAGTAGTTGCATCTCCAGTTGGAGTTACAGCAGGAGCGCCTGCCGCAGAAGAGAAGACTATTTTTAATATTGTTTTGGCTGGAGTTGGCGATAAAAAGATTGAAGTGATAAAAGTAGTTCGAGATATTACTGGAAAGGGTTTAAAAGAAGCCAAAGATTTGGTTGATGCCGCTGCTACTGGTCCCCAGATGGTAAAGGAAAATGCCAAGAAAGAAGAAGCTGAAGAGATAAAGAAAAAACTGGAAACAGCTGGAGCTAAGGTTGAACTTAAGTAGGGAAATCCAATATAATAGAATAAAGGTAGTCGTTATAGGTTGAAATAGTATTAAATTATGGATTGGATTTTCATATTGAAATCCTTATATTTCTTTTTGCCAGCCTATTTTGCCAACATGGCTCCTGCTTTCGCCAAAAAGTTTAAACACTTTGAATTTTTGGCTAAGCCCATAGACTCTGGGAAGCAATACAAGGGTTCTCCAATTTTTGGTTCACACAAAACCTGGCGGGGAATAATTCTGGGGACAATAGTAGGCATAATCGCTGCTTGGATTCAAAAATTGCTGTATAAATTTAATTTTTTCCAGTATATTAGTTTTTATAACTACCAAGAAATAAATTTTTTGTTTCTTGGTTTTTTAATTGGTTTGGGTGCTCTTTTGGGTGATTTGTTCTTCAGTTTTCTAAAGAGAAGAAAAAATATAAAGCCTGGTGATTCTTGGGTACCTTTTGACCAGATAGGCTATATATTTGGCCCATTTTTATTAGTGAACCTTTTTTTCCAAAAGATTAATATCTATGCTTGGCTTTGGATTTTAATCTTCAGTTTTTTCTTCCATATAGTAGGAAATAGAATAGGTTTTTGTCTAAAGGTCTCAGATAGCAAAATTTAAAAAAATGAAAGCGGATTTACATTTACATACTAGTTTTTCTTTTGACGGTCTTTCCTCGCCAAAAGAAATCGTTGAATCAGCTATAGAAAAAAAAATAGATTGTATTTGTATTGCTGATCATGGGGAAGTAAAAGGAGCTCAAGTAGCTATCAATTTAGTGGTCAACAAATCGATTTTAATTATTCCTGGAATTGAAATAAAAAGCAGAGAAGGAGATATTCTGGGTTTAAATATAAAAAAACTAATTCCCAACGGCCTTTCGGCAAAAGATACAATAGAGAATATAATAGAAGCAGGAGGGTTGCCAGTTATAGCCCATCCTTTTGACCCGTTTTTCCAATTTAAAAAAATTGAGGAACATAAAGATTTTTTTAAAGAAACAGGTGTGGCAATCGAAGCTTGGAATGCTTCAATATTTTTTGAATCTAGCAATCAAAAAGCTATAAAACTTGCTGAAGAGCTAAACATCCCTTTTACTGCTGGTTCCGACAGTCACTCGGATCATTTTTTAGGCAAAGCTTGGCTGGAAATACCCGGGGAAAATCTTTCAGTTGAACAGGTTATCGAAGAAATCAAAAACAAGAATGTGAAAATTGGTTATGAAAAAATTGATTTTTTTGAAAAACTAGTTGACCATATTAAGAGAAATTTAGCCAAAATTAGGAATTATGTTATCAGAAAATAGGAAAAAATTTGAAATAATTTCAGAAAAAGTAGGTAAAATTTTTTCAAAGACTGGGCTTTCTCCTAACACTTTTACCTTAATTTCTCTTTTTTTTGCCATAATCTCTTTTATTTTTTTAATTAAAATTAACTTAATTCTCGCCCCAATTTTCTTTCTTTTTGCCGCCTTTCTGGATTTAATTGATGGCGCGGTAGCAAAATTTACAAATAGCGCCACCAAAAAAGGAGCTTATTTAGATACGATTTTTGACAGATACGTTGAGGGAATAATTATTCTTGGATTTTTATTTTTACCTTTACCAAATATTTTTCTACCTTCGAAAATATGGGTTTTTTTATGTTTTTTTGGTTCTTTAATGACGACTTATGCAAAAGCAGCGGCTAAAGAAAAAGAGCTGATAACCCAAGAACTAAAAAAAGGTCTTTTTGAAAGACCAGAAAGAGTTATTTTAATTTTACTGGCGATGATTTTGGGTAATTTTACTTTTTCTTTTACTGTTTATATTTTGATAATATTTGCTATTTTTTCTAATATTACAGCCTTACAAAGAATTTTTTATAATTTGTTTCAGAAAATAAATTAAAAATTTAAAAAAGCTGGGATAACCCCAGCTTTTTTAAATTTAGTTCTAATTTTTATTAGAGCGGAATATTGCCATGCTTTCGAGCTATTTTTGCTTCTTTTTTATTTTGGAGCGAATCAAGGGTTTTAACTAAAACGCTTCGTGTATCTTTCGGGTTGATAATCATATCGACCTGACCCATCTTTGCTGCCTGAAAAGGGTTGAGAAAAAATTCACTTAATTGTTTAATTTTTTCTTTTTCTAGTTTTTTAGAATCTTTTGATTCAAATATTTCTTTTTTGTAAATAATTTTTACCGCTTGCTCAGGTCCCATCACGGCGATTTGAGCGGAAGGCCAGGCAATTACTAAGTCATATCCGAGTTTTCTTGAAGCTAAAGCAATATAAGCTCCCCCAAAAGCTTTTCTTAAAATTAAGCTGATTTTAGGGACGGTTGCATCAGAAAAGGCATATAAAATTTTAGCACCATGCCTTATTATTCCTTGATGTTCCTGATCGGTTCCCGGTAAATAACCTGGCGTATCCACTAAGTTTATTAAAGGAGTGTTAAAAGCGTCACAAAACCTTACGAAGCGTGATACTTTATCCGAAGAATTTATGTCTAAGGTGCCAGCCATAAATTTGGGCTGATTAGCTACTATTCCTATGACTTTTCCGCCCAATCTTGCAAAACCCGTAATTGCATTCGGGGCAAAGCCAGCCTGGACCTCAAAAAAAGTATTTTTATCAAAAATTTCGGAAATTAATTCTTTAATATCGTAACCTTTTGTTTCATCATCCGGAATTATTTTTATCAAATTTTCATTTTCGTCGCTTTCAAAAAATTCAGACAAAAGACTTTTTTGTTCTGGTGGGTCGTCAACATTATTTTGAGGTAAGTAAGAAATCAATTTTTTAATTCCCAAAAAGCAATCTTTTTCATTCTGAAATACAAAATGACAGCAGCCGCTTTTTACACTGTGTATAGCGGCTCCTCCCAGTTTTTCAAAAGTTACCTCCTCTCCATTAACTGCTTTTATGACTTCAGGACCAGTTATATACATTTGTCCTATTTCTTCAACCATGAAAACAAAATCAGATAATCCAGGGGCATAAGAAGCCCCACCTGCTGATGGTCCTAAGATTGCGGTTATTTGAGGTATAACCCCCGAAGCCCTAATCATTGTTTTAAAAATACCGGCATATCCATCAAGACTGGAAATTCCTTCCTGGATTCTTGCTCCGCCCGAATCAATTATACCTATCACCGGGCATCCCATTTTTTGGGCAAGTTCTATTATTTTTATTATTTTTTGGCCGTGCATTTCACCTAAAGAACCGCCAATGTTTGAGAAATCTTGCGAATAAATATAGACCTGTCGCGTATTTATTTTTCCAAAACCGGTAATAACGGCGTCGCCAGGAACTTTCTTTTGATCCATTCCAAATTCACTGAAACGGCTTTCAGTAAATGGATCGATCTCCATAAAGGTATTTTGATCCAAAAGTAAATCTATTCGTTCTCGGGCTGTTAATTTGCCTTTTTGATGCTGTTTTTCAATGGTTTCTTTGTCTTGGGCTTTAGCTAATTCTTGATTTATTTTTTCAAGTTCTTTTTCAATTTTCATAATTATTCACTTATTGTTTTTAATTGATCTTTTAGTTCTCTTATGATGTGATTTAAAATTTTTTCATTATCTACCTTTTTACCTAATTCTATCTTAAGCGATGTAGCGATGTTTTTCAACTCCGGTGTTATTTTTTCAACATTGGTGTTAAGTCCTATGCCTATGACAGAAAACTTAACATCTTTTCCGACAACATTTTCGGTCAAGATACCACATATTTTTTTGCCTCCCAAAATAACATCATTAGGCAGCTTTATTAAAGGCTCCAAGTTAAAATTTTCCTTAATTACCTTGGCGACAATAAAAGCAGCTAGAATGGTTAAAGTTTGAAGGTCTTCAATAGAGCTTTTTGGCAGAACGACTGAAAAATACAATCCTCCCGAAGGCGAAGACCAAACTCTTTTACTTTTTCCATAGCCAGAAGTCTGTTCCTCGGCTAGGACAATAGTCCAGGGTTTCGCTCCTTTTTTAGCCAATTCTTTTGCCTTTAGATTAGTTGAATTTATTTTTTTGTAAGATAAAATTTCCATATAAATAATTTTGTTATTTTAATCTAAGGTTATTAAAATGTCACCGGCGTTTATAAACTGGTCTTTTCTAACTTTTATTTTTTTAATCCTGCCGCAGCTTTCAGAGATTATTTCATTTTCCATTTTCATCGCGATTATCGTTAAAATTTTTTGCCCAACATTAATATTTTCTCTCTCTTTTACAAAAATCTCCGAAATAATCCCAGCTATTGGACTTTTGATTTCTTTTTCCGTTAAAACAGGACAAAAGTTTGCTGTTTTTTCTTTCCCAGTTTCAATTTTTTCTTTATCGCACTGAACTAATTCACCGGATTCATTTTCTGAAAAAATAAAATCTTCGCTACCAATTATCACTCTAATTAATCCTTCTTTCTCTTCTGAAATATCAACGTCGTATGATTTTTTTGATATTTTTATTTTGGTTTTCATAAGTTATTCTTCAAGCATTTTTATCCTTTCGGTCATTTTCCATTTACTTACGTCTGTTTTGAGCCCGCCATCTTTTTTCATTTTTCTATACACATTAGCTAAAAATTTAGCTATCTCTCTTTTTTCTATCTCTTTTCCTTGAGAAAATAAATCAATTTCAGGTTCTGGAACTTCGGTTTTAATTAGTAATTGTCTTGCCTCAGGTAGCTTTTCTAATATTTTTTCATCTTCAATAAAGGAAGTGGATATTTTACCATTGATAAAGTTTTGATTTCTTAGTATTGATTTGAAAAGAGGAATTAATGTTGGTACTCCTTCTATAGTCAATTCTTCAAAAGCTCTATTAGCCCTCAAAATACAATTTTTTCTGTCTTTATTCCAGACAACTAATTTAGCCAACAAATCATCAAAATAAGGAAATATGGTTTGATTTGGCTGTAAAAAAGTATGAATTTCAATTCCTTTTCCACCGGGCAGAAAAAAATTCTTTATTTTGCCAGTTCCTGGTTGAAAATTATGAGTTGGATCTTCAGCGCAAATTCTAAATTCCATTGCCCAACCATTGGGCTTTATATTTTTTTGTTTCAGCTCCAGTTTTTCACCTTGGGCGATTCTAATTTGTTTTTCTACCAGATCCACACCATAGACAGCCTCAGTGACTGGATGCTCCACCTGTAGCCGAGGATTAACTTCAATAAAATAAAAATTTCTATCTTCGTCTATCAAAAACTCAATTGTTCCCAGACTCTCATATTTTAAATATTCGCCCAATTTTACGGCTAATTTACCCATCTTTTCTCTGAGTTTTTCATCCAGTAGGGGAGAAGGTGCTTCCTCAAGGATTTTTTGATGTCTCCTCTGTATAGAACATTCTCGTTCGCCAAAGTATAAAACTTTCCCTTGTCCATTTCCTAAAATTTGAAATTCAATATGACGAGGTTTTTCTAATAATTTTTCAATAAATATTTTTTGACTGTCAAAAGCATTTTCAGTAACTCGGGTAAGTTTTCGGAAAATTCCGATTATACTGTCTCTATCAACCTTTTCAATTCTTTCAATTCCTATTCCTCCGCCGCCCCCAACCGCTTTTAGTAAAAAGGGAGGCTTAATTTTTTTGGCAATTTTGAAGCATTCTTTTTCATCGACAGCTTTTTGGGGACCTTTAAGTAAGGGTAGTCCGACTTTCCAGGCGATTTTTTTTGCCATTATTTTATCACCCAGTTGCCGCAGCGTTTCTCCTCTAGGGCCTATAAATTTTATGCCATTTGCTTGGCAAAGATCGGCAAAATCACCATTTTCCGATAAAAAGCCATATCCGGGATGGATAGCATCAACGCCAGCTTTTTTTCCAATTTCAATTATTTTTCTTTGATCGAGATAACCCATGATGCCGGGTTCGTCTAAGAAATAAAACTCGTCAGCCAGTTTTGTTTCCAGGAAATCATGCTCTTGGCCGCATTGAGGACAAAGGGCAACTGTTTTAATTCCCATATCTTTGCAAGTCCTTATGATTCTAATTGCTATTTCTCCTCGGTTAGCGATTAGAATTTTTTTAATTTCATTAGTCATTTAATTTCGTCTAAAGAATTACGCAAATTGGCAATTTCTTGCATTACTTTTTCAATTATTTCTTTGGAAATTTCTTGATATTTTGGAGAGTTTTCATCTAGGTTCTGGGCTTCTTTGAATTCTTTTTCAAAATAGAGAGGCTTTCCGACATTCAGCTCAATTTTTTTTTCTATTTTAAAATAAGTTTGTCCAATTGGCATAAGTTCTGCAGTGCCTTTGATGCCAATAGGCAAAATCGGAACCCCAGTTCTTAAAAAAAGCTTAGCTGCGCCATATCTTCCTTCTTGTAGCTCGCCGCTCCTGCTTCTTGTCCCCTCAGGATAAATTACTATACTTGTCCCTTTTTTTAAAGCTTTAACTGCTTTTTCTACTGCTTCTTTCCTTGAGTTTTCATCTTTTCTGTTTATAGGGATGGCGCCGTGTATAAAATAAAGAATACGAAGGATTATTCTAGCCATTCCGGTATATTTATCCGTCTGACCGATATAAGTATATGGTTTTGGAACGCAGACATATCCGGTTATTAACTGATCCATATGGCTTTGATGATTTGCAGCTACAATCATGTTTAATTTCGGTATATTTTCCATGCCGATAACCGTCTTCATCAGACGTTTATTGACAATACCTCTAAAGCAAAAATTGTAAAAAGAAGAAAGTGCTCTATTCATGTGTAATGGATCAATGAAGCAATGTTAGACATTATTTTGCTAGTTATTTTTCTAAGAATCTCGGAATATTTTTCCGAATCTTCCTGTATATCTTTTGACTCTTTGAATTCTTTTTCAAAATAGAGAGGCTTTCCGACATTTACTGTTGCCATTTTTTTAATTTTTATTTTCCCACCAGGTGGCATTAACTCGAATGTTCCCTTAATTCCAACCGGAATAATAGGCACCCCTGTTTTTAAGAATATTTTAGCCACTCCTAGCTTTCCTTCCTGCAATTTTCCGTCAACTGATCTTTTTCCCTCCGGGTACATTATTAAAATTTCATCTTTTTTCAAAACTTCAATTGCTTTATCAATTACTTCTTTTCTTGAATTTTCGTTTTTCCTATTCAAAGGTATAACGCCCGCCGTTAAATAGTATAATTTGATGAAAAATCCAGCTACTCCTTTCCAATTATCAACCTGGCCTATAAAATGAAATCTTTTGGGCGCACAAAGATTAGCAATAATATATAAATCAATATAGCTCTGATGGTTTGATACTAAAATAAAATTTCTTTTTGGGATATTTTCTAACCCCTTTTTTTCTTTAACAAAAAGAAAATTAACTAAAGGAAAAATAGAAAGTTTATTAATCCAGGAGAAAATTCCGTCTTTCATATATTGCAGATAAGTTTATTGATAGTTTCTCCAATTTCCTCAACAATTTCTTTGCAAGTTTTTATTTCAGAAATCGCGCCAGCGCAAATACCGGCCAAAAGCGGAATTTTTTCAATATCGGCAGCAACAATTTTAGAACTGACTATTTTTTCAGCCTTTACTTCTTCTGGAAAAGCGCCTCTTTCCTCCATTTTTTTCCATTCTTCCGATAGCTGGTTTTTTATCATTCTTAAGGGATGTCCGGCAAATCTTAAAGCCACCGTTAGATCATCAGACGTGGCATCAATTATTCTTTTCTTATATTTTTCATCAATCGGACATTCTTTGCTGGCTAAAAATCTGGTTCCCATTTGGACGCCGTCAGCGCCTAGTAAAATAGCGGCCGCAGCTGATTTTCCATCATAAATTCCGCCAGCCGCAATTAAAGGTATTTTTGTTAAGAGCGCTTTTGTCTGGGGGATTAGACAAAAAGTAGTGTTGTCTCCGATGTGACCGCCGGCTTCCATACCCTCAACAACAACTGCATCGGCGCCATTCTCTTCCATTTTTTTTGCCAGTCTCGGAGAAGGAACAACCGGAATAATTTTTATTCCAGCTGCTTTAAAATAAGAAAATAAGGGTAGGGGATTGCCGCCTCCGGTAAAGACAACTGGAACTTTTTCTTCAATAATGACCCTAACTAAATCGGGCGCTTTTGGATTCTGGAGATAAAGGTTTACGGCAAAAGGATTTTTCGTCAATTCCCTTGTTTTTTTGATTTGGTCTTTTAACCATTGGCCCGGCATTAATCCTGAACCTAAAGTCCCTAATCCTCCGGCATTGGAAACTGCTGAAACAAGCGTGGAGTCAGATATGCCAGCCATGCCGCCCTGAACGACAGGATATTTAATCTTTAATAATTCTATTAATTTATTTTCTTTTTCCATTTTTAGAATATTTTTAATTCTTTTCCTAATTTTTTTGCTTTTTTGAAAACCAGATTAGCGGCAAATAAATCTTGAATAGCCAATCCCGTTGAATCGAAAATCGTTATTTCTTCATTATTTTTTCTTCCCGGTTTTTTCCCGACAACAATTTCGCCCAACTCGGCATAGATATCTTTCTTTTTAATTATTCCTTTTGATAAAGGGACATTTATCTCGCCAGAATGGCTTGTTTGCTCCCAATTATCGATAACAATTTTTGAATCCCTTAAAATTTCAGGATCTAACTCTTCTTTGCCTGCGGCATCAGCTCCGATAGCATTAATATGAGTCCCTGGTAAAACCCACTCTCTTTTTACGACCGGCCCGCGAGCTGGCGTGACAGTGACTAAAATATCTTTTTGAACAGCTTCTTTTAAGCCCGCTTTTTTAATTTTAATTCCTACTTTTTTTAAGGTTTTGGCCAATCTTTCGATTGAAGCATCTTGGATATCATAAACAAAAACTTCTTTTATATTCTTTACTTTCATTATTGCCGCTATTTGAAATATTGATTGGTAACCCGCGCCTATTACTCCTAAGCTTTTGGCATTTTTTCTAGCCAGATATTTTGTGGCTACGGCCGAAGCCGCTCCTGTTCTCATGCCGGTAATATAAGTTCCATCCATAAGAGCTAAAGGAAGTCCGGTCTTTGCATCATTCAACAGAATTATTGCCATTACTGTTTTTAATCCCTTTTTTGGGTTTTCCGGATGAACATTTACAATTTTTGTTCCAGCCACCCCGAGTTTTTCTGAAAAAGCCGGCATTATTCTTAGATCTCCATTATATTCAGGAAAATATAAATATTGTTTGGGAGGCATCTGAATTCTTTTTATACCATATTCAAAAAATCCTTCTTCCACAACATTAATAACATCTTTTATTCTTTTCAAAGGTATGATTTTTTCAACCTCTTTTTGAGTTAAAAACAGCATATTATTTTTTGTATCTTTCTGAAAATTCTTTTTTACTTACAATAGCAACGGAAAATCTTCCTTCACATTTTAATTCTTCGCCAACCGAGGCCTGGCCTTTAATATGAGCAATTCTTGTTTTTTCATTTATGGGATAAATACCCAAAACCTCGGCTTTTAATTCTATTTTATCTCCAGGAAAAGTGGGTTTAAAAAATTGGCAGCCTCTGACATCGTAAGCCAAAAAATGATAATCCTTATGATTTCCATCTTTCCAATTTTTTCTTAAAATAATGCCTGACAATTGTGCCAATGCTTCAATCATTAAAACGCCGGGCATCATGGGAAAATCAACAAAATGGCCTTTAAAATAATAATCATCAGGATGAGTTTGGTAAAAACCCACGATTTCATTTTCATTGACAATTTCTGCTTCGTCCAAAAACAAATAAGGCTCGGCGTAAGGGACTATTTTTTTGATTTCTTCTTTTGATAACATGATTAGATTGCTAATCCACCGTCAATATCAATTACTTCGCCGGTGATAAAACTTGCTTCGTCAGAAGCTAAAAAGGCGACTAAATTTGCCACTTCTTCAGGTTTTCCAAAGCGGCCAAGTGAAGTTAGTTTTTTTACCATTATTTTTAGTTCAAAAGGTATATTGTCAGTTAACTTCGTTTCAATAAATCCCGGAGCTATAGCATTAACCGTTACCCCAAATTTTCCCAACTCCTTGCTTAAAGACTTGGTAAATCCAATAACTCCGGCTTTGGAAGCAGCATAATTTGTCTGACCAAAATTCCCTCTCTCTCCAACTAGAGAAGAAATGTTAACTATTTTCCCTTGCGAGCTGATAATTAGAGGCAGAGCGGCTTTGGAACAGTTAAAAACCCCATTTAAATTAACATCGATTACTTTTTGCCATTCTTCTTTTGTCATCTTTGCCAGAGTTCTGTCAGCGACTATTCCGGCGTTATTAACCAAAACATTCAATCCGTCGAATTCCGTTTTTATAGTCGCCATCATTTTCTCAACATCTTCTAATTTTGTAACATCAGCTAGAAAGTACTTCGCATTTTTCAATTCTGAAACTGATTTTTTCAGATTTTCTTCAGTTTGAGGAATATCGTTTAGGGCAATTTTTGCTCCTAATTCACTAAATTTTTTGGCAATTGCCAATCCTATTCCCCCTGAAGAGCCGGTTATCAGAACTACTTTATTTTCAAAATTTATCATTTTTTTATTTTTTAAATTAATATTATTCTTGTAAAGGCTGTTGGACTTCTTTGATTTGTCTGCCGACGATTTCGATTTCTTCTAGTTTAACTGATTTCAGATATTCGGGTAATTCCGACATTGTAATTTCAGCAAAAACTCTGTCTAGATTTAGAGGATTAAAACTGGCTAAGTTTATTCCTAAAAGAGTATTAATCTGATCTTTTCTCTGAACTTTGTAAGATTCGGCAATGGTTAAAATTTCAGGAAGGATATTTTTTAATTCTTCTAAAATTTCTTCATCAGACGATAAATATTTTAAAGACAAATAATTTTCTTTTTTCAATAATTTTAATAAGTTAAATAAAGCTCCTTTTACCTTTAAGTTTGCATCAGCTTTCATTATGGGGAGATTAATTATTAAATCATTTTTGAAAAGTTCTTCCGAAATTTCAAACTTATCCTTTTTGACAAAATTTCCTTCGGCTAAATTAATAGGAGTAACTTTCAGTTCTTGAAAAACAGGGAAAAGGCCGGATTTTTGGACTGAACCTTCAATCGGAATCTCGTCAAAACTTTGGCCAGCCACTTTTATATTTTCTGGCTTTATACTTTTTTGGAAAAGATAAGAAATTACTTCTTTAATAAATTCAGGCGAGGTGTTTTCTCTTAGATAAGGATGCCTTGGAGAAACTAAGGTTGGCAAAATTAAAACTTTATTTTCAGGATTCAAATTTATTTCTCCAATTAATCCAATAAGTTTTTCTAAAGCATACTTAAGATCATATTTGAATCGCCAAACTGCAACCGAAGATTTATTTTTGGCACTTTCTATTTTAAATTCATCGCCGATCTTATATTCTTTTTCTGATTTTTGGACAAATTTTCTGCCTTTTTCATCCTCCAAAAGCAAAATAAAATAGGGAACTTTGGGATGTAAAATCGTCGGGATATTTGTTTTTGAAACTCCAGCAACTATGAGATTTTGGCTTTCTTCTCTTTTTATTTCCGAAAAGCATTCCGGACATTTTTCAATCGGATATTGCCAATTTTGTTTACATTTTGGGCAGTAATAAAACATAATTTAAACTTTTCTCAAAACGTGGACAGCCACACTGCCTCCAGGCCCGCCAATATTATGGCACAATCCTATTTTTGGATTTTTGGCCTGGCGCTCTCCGCATTTTCCTCTTAATTGATTAGTAATCTCGTAAACTTGAGCCAAACCAGTAGCCGAAATCGGGTGACCCTTTGCTTTTAATCCGCCAGAGGGATTAACTGGCAGTTTTCCGTCAAGATTAACCACTCCTTCTCTTATTAGTTTTGCCCCTTCTCCAACTTTCGCCAGACCTAAATCTTCATAAGAGATTAATTCAACGGGAGTAAAAGCATCATGGACTTCAGCCACGTTTATATCCTCTGGTTTAATTTTTGCTTCTTCATATGCTTTTTTAGCCGCTATTTGAGTGGCAACAAAATGAGTAGGATCTTTTCTTCCAAAAGTTAAAATATAGTCGGTAGCAAATCCTGAACCCGCAACCTCCACATCGGATTTTTCTTTTGAAATAATTACTGCTGCTCCGCCATTTACTGACAAAGAACAATCAAGAAGTCTTAATGGGGAAGCTACCACTGGAGAGTTTTTTATTTCTTCAAGAGAAACCGGCCTTTTATAAAAATAAGCCTTGGGGTTTAAAGCCGCATTATGGTGATTTTTGTAAGAAATCAAAGCTAAATCATCCATTGTCGCCAGCGGGTATTTTTGCATATATTGCTGCCAGATTAAGGCATTCTGGACCGGGAAAATCATTCCCTCTGTTTGTTCTATTTCTCTTTCAGATGCCGAAAGTATCCAGTGAGTCACGACTTCGCTTTGGTTATCAACCATTTTTTCTCCGTTAGCAACCAGGATATTTTTAAATCCAGATAAATGAAGGGCAGTCCAAAAAGCGACCCCACCGCCGGCGCAGACTGCTGGCGTTTCAATAATCGGGCAATGGGTTTTGAATAAATCAGAGGCAAGCGATAATTTATGGGTTTGATGTTCGGCCATGCCGTCGCAGCCTGAAATATTAGTCAAAACGATTGCATCTATATCAGAGATTTTCATTTTCCCGTCTTCTAAAGCTTCCATGGTTGCTTCATAAAGCAAACGCCACCAGGGTTTCTGGGAATAATCAAATTTTGTCATTCCTACGCCTTTTATATACATACCTTATATTATATTAGATTTTGGGTCTTTTTAAAAGGTTCTTAATTCTGGATTTTATACACTTTCAGGCCGTTTAAGAGATATATTGTTTTTCCATCTCCAGATACAGAAAAGTCTTTTAGATTATCAAACTTGTCGCTTTTGAATTGTTTTACTATTTGGCCGGTTTTAGTAGCTATAATTATTCTATTTTCCGCCGGTTCTAAAATATAGAGGTAGGGGAGCAAAAAACTGGCAAAAATCTTCTGGAATTTTTTGACCGTAGGAAAAGTATCAAATTTTAAAGTGTCCTGATATTGGCTGGTATAGTAGCGATAGATTTCGTTGTTTTCATTTAAAACCCAGACAGATCCATCAACTGTCATTGATATCCCGCCAGTTGCTTTTTTTGTGTTTGAATTTAAATAATTTGTACCCTCCAAAGATCCGCTAAAAAGATATTTTATTATTTCATTTGTTTTAGCGTCAAGAAAATAAAGATTATTTTTGAAAAAGGCTAAATCTATGAAATCGGTTTCTGGAGAAGGCAGTGTTAAAGAAAATGGCTCTTGTTCTAGAGGAATAACTCTGTTCGGTTTTTCAAATAATATAACATTATCCGAAGTTGTCGCTAGGTTGAATTTTTCTTGGGTGGGAATTAAACTTCCTTCACCTTTTGCATTAATTCTAAATAAATTTTGAGAAATGGGGCTGAATAAATATAGGTCTGCACTAAGAATAACCATTTTTTGAGGGATGAATGTTTTAGGATCTACTTCATAAAGCAGCTGGGGGTCATCGATTATCATTAATTTATTTAGAGTGTATAAATTTTTTTCTATATCATTTTCTACTTTTTGAGCATCACTCTTTATTGCCAGAGATGCTCCTGATTCAAGATCCAGAATTTGACTGAAAGCTTCTTTTAAAAGTTCATTTGCCTTTTTTGCATCCGTTGGCATTAATGATTTTGCTGAATCAACCTGTTCTTGAATTTGGATTAAACGCGCTTGGTCTGCTTTTAATTCTCGTTGAGTCCCTGTTTTAAATATAAGGAAGCCGAGAGCAAGGATTAAAACAAAAGCTGCTATCAAGTAAACTTTCTTTTTTCCTTGTTTGTTTGCTATCAAGGAAGAGTAATTAGGGAGTTTGGGTAGCCTCATGTTTTTCAAAGAATTAATTCTAGCCAAAAGATAAGAAAAAGGATTTTTAAATATTGTCTTTGCTTCTTTTTTCCCCTTAGCCTGGATATCAGAGAATTTCTCTTTAATATCCATTGTCTTTTTTGAAGTTATTTTCCTTGTATTTTTTACTAGATTTCTTATTCTGTCTGTTAGGGGTTTAAATATCTGGCTTATAGCAAAAACCGGAGCTTCTTTTTCAAAGAGAAACTCTCTTTTTGGCAGAAGTTCAGGGGTTATTGTTATTAGAAGGCAAATACCGGAAATTTGGGAAAGGATTTTTTCTTTCTGTTTTAAAATCCTTTTCAGGTTCCTGGCATAGGATTTATCTTCAACTGGAATTTGAGCTATCTCATTTACGAGCTGGGTTTCGATTGAAAAGGTCTGATAGGCTTCTTCGGTCAGGATCATCAATTGGTCGTCTTGGATAAGTTTTCCAGTGGCGACGTTGCTGAATATTTTTAAAGGATAGGGTTCAATTTCTTGGAATTTTAAGCGTTCTCCAATATCATTTATTTGCCCTTTTCTTAAAAGTAGAATTTTTATATTCCCGACTTTGCTGAAGTTTATATCAAAGTTTTTGACCGCAATTATAGCCAGATTCAGATTTCCCAGCCAGCTGACATTATCTTCTTTGACTTCTTCGGTTAAAAAATTATTAGCCGCTTTTAAGCTTTCTTCAAAACTTTTATCAAATGAATCGATAGGTAGAACGTAAAATTTGGCCTTGATGGTCTGGGCGATTTTATGAATAAGTTTTTCGTTCTGGGGCAAGGCGTTTTTTAACTCACCGACAAGATAAAGACTTCCCAGCCTCCTTTCATATATATTCTCCGGTTCATAACAAAAGCTATCGAGATCCAGATCTTCTTCCGTTTTTTTCTTAAAATGTAATTCAAAAACCTCCATTTTTGTTGAAAAACTGCCTTTTTCTTATTATACTTATTATAACGGTTCTAGGATTAAATTGAAGGGGAAAAATAAGGGCAATTAGCTCAGTGGCAGAGCGCTTCGTTCACATCGAAGAGGTCGCAGGTTCAAATCCTGCATTGCCCACACCGATAAAATCTATATGGTAAATATTAACCAAAATCTTCACGAAGTTGCGATTACCGCCATCGTTGTAAAAGACGGAAAATATTTGATTACTAAGCGCGCCAAAAACAAAAAAAGATTTCCTGATTATTGGACTGTGCCCGGCGGAAAATTAGAAACCAGTGATTACATAAATCTCCAAAAAGACAGTGAATTTTACTGGTACAACGTCTTGGAAAAAGTTTTAAAAAGAGAGGTAAAAGAAGAAGTTGGAATTGAGATTAATAATATTGAATACCTAACCAGCTTAGCCACTGTTCATAAAGACGGTAATCCTTCCTTGGTTATTTCTTGCTTAGCTGATTATATTTCAGGTGATGTGAAGTTACAGGAAGACGAAGCTGATGAATTTGTTTGGGTAACTCTTGAAGAAGCAAAAAAATTTCAATTAATCGACGGCATCTACGATGAATTAGTTATGGCCGAGAATAAAAGAAGAGGCCTCAAAACTGAGTGGAAGAGGTTTTAAAAAGGTTCGAGTCCTGTCACCGGAGCAAAAGAAATCGCCAATGAGGCGGTTTTTTGGTAGATACCCCACCCGAGATTTTTCTCTCAGGGTTTTGTTTGATATTTTCTTGAAGAAATGAAAAAGATATGTTAGATATCAAAATAGAGGAATGGAATTGGACAAAGCAAGGCTAGCATCAATCTCAGCATATCTCGGATTATTTATAATGTTGATAGGACTACTGATTAACCGGTTTTTATCAAACTCATGGTCTATGCTCACTGCTTTGATAGGCGCTTCAATGATACTAATCTCTCCCTTTTTTGTGATAGCAAAGAATAAAAGAAAAAACAAAACCTAAGCAATTGTTCTTTTAAGTAACTAGGCACCAGAAAATATCGGTGCCCTTTTTATTCCATAAAACAGATTCCCTCGGCCGTAGACCGGCCACGGGCGAGGCTAACATCGTCTATTAGGGGGAGCTAGCAAGAAATCGCCAATGAGGCGGTTTTTTGGTAAGATAGAATTGAGAAAATAATAAATTTATAATGAAAAAGTTGATAATCTTAAAAATTGGAGGTTCCTTGATAACAGACAGATTTAGTTTAATACCGAAAGTAAAACTAGAGAATTTACGCCGAATATCAAAAGAAATTAACTCGGCTTATGAACTCAAAAAATTTTCTCTAGTTATAATTCATGGAGTAGGTCCCTTTGGACATGTAATTGTTAGTAAAACTGGAATCGATAAAGGTATTAAGAATAAAAAACAGTTAAAATATTTTGCAGAAACACAGAGATTGCAAAATGAATTGAATGTTATCGTTACGAAATATCTCATAAAAGCTGGTTTGCCAGCCATTCCATGTCAACCATCTTCATTTGCTGTTATGGATTCAAGAAGACTTGTTAAAATGGATATCTCTGCGATAAAGGGATTTATAGAGATGGGCATGATACCAGTTCTATATGGAGTCCCGGCTTATGATAGAGCTCAGAAATGTTCTATTCTTTCTGGAGATCAGATAGCTCCTTACCTAGCTGTTAAATTGCATGCTAGAAGAATTATCCATGCTACTGATGTTGAGGGAGTTTTTACCTCAGACCCTCATAAAAATCCTATAGCAAAATTAATACCACGGTTAGATAGGAAAAACGTCGCCCAAGTGAAAAAATGGGCAAGTGGATCTACGGCGATTGATGTAACTGGTGGAATGCTCGGAAAAGTTTTAGAGTTATCTAAAACAAAGATTGAATCCCAAATCTTAAACGGTTTGGTTCCAGGAAATATCATTAAAGCCTTAAAGGGAGAAAATATTGGAACTATAATAAAATTAAGGTAATCTAGTAATATTTTATTCCACCAAACAGGTTCTAACATCATCCATCAGGGGGAGCTCCGATTTCCGCCTATATCTTTGGGCGATTTTTTGTTAGAATTAAGTAATATGAAAGAACAAACCAAAAGAATCCTATTATGGGTAATTTTTATATTTTTCATTTACAGCTTACTGAACACAATATCTGCGATGATTGATTTTCCCTATTTCCTCACTTATTTAGAACAATATGGAGTTGATATTTCATCAAATGTAACTATTCGTGCTGTAATTGTTTTCTGGTTTTTTATTGATGCTGGAGTTATTTTCTATATTTACAAGAAACTTTTCACTAAAAAACAAGATAAACCTAATACATTTTAATCGCATTCATTAGAACATACTCTGATTTCCGCCTGAGAGTTTTTCTCTTAGGATTTGTTTTAATTCCTTTAATTAGGTTAAGGTTGACTTCTTTTGTTGCTGCCTTTTTAAGTTTTACTAGTGGGTTTCTAATTGGATAGTTTTTTGGTAGGATAAAATAAATATTCATGTTAGCAAAAGGACTAAGCGAAAAACAAGTTGTAGAATTAAGAGAGAAATTTGGCGAAAATGCAATCTCGTTAAAAGAGAAAACTGCTTGGTTTTTAATTTTATTATCTCAAGTTAAGAGCCCCTTAATTTATATCTTAATTGTTATTGGATTTATTTCCCTATTTTTTAAAGAATATTTTGATGTCATTTTGATTTGGTCCGTAATAATACTTAATACTCTGATGGGTTTTTTCCAAGAATACCACGTTGAAAAAACCCTACTTGCTCTTAGAAGACTTTTAAAGCCAAAAACTATGGTTATCAGAGAAGGTAAAAGGAAGGAAATTGAATCAAAAGAATTAGTGCCGGGCGATTTAGTTATTTTAAATTCAGGAGACAAAGTTCCAGCTGACGGAAAAATAATTGAAGGGGTAAATTTATTAATAAATGAAGCAATTTTAACTGGCGAAGAGGAGGCGGTAATGAAAACAACAAATGAAGAAAACATCAACGTTTTTATGGGCACGATAGTGATTTCTGGTAGGGGAATTATAAAAGTTTTAAATATTGGAAAAGAAACAGCGATTGGGAAAATTGAACAAAACTTAGCCGACATAAAAGAAAGGAAAACGCCTATTCAATTAAGACTTGATGAATTTTCGAAAAGTTTAGGAAGGATTATTTTAATCGTTTGCCTAGTTATTTTTTTAGTAGGTTTACTCCACCGAGCCGATGTTTTTGGCATGTTTAGGTTTTCCGTTATTTTAGCGGTGGCGGCAATACCAGAGGGTTTACCAATAGCAATAACCGTAATTTTAGCCCTTGGGATGAGGAGAATATTAAAAAGAAATGGACTGGTTAAAAAATTAATTTCAATTGAAACCCTAGGTTCAGCTTCAGTTATTTGTACTGATAAAACCGGAACTCTAACGGAAGGGAAAATGAAAGTCATAAAAACAAATTTTTTAGACGAGGAGAAAACATTGCTTGCTTTAATCCTGAACAATGAGCAAAGAAGTGGCTTAGAAGTTGCTATTTGGGATTATGTAAAAGATGAGAAAAAACTTAACCCCCAAGAAATTTTTGATAAAACGAAAAGAATTTATGATGAACCATTTGACAGTGAAAAGAAATATTCAATGACTATAAATGAAGTTATGAATAGAGAGATTGCTTTTTTAAAAGGAGCTCCGGAAATTATTCTTTCATTCTGTCAGATTTCTGAAGAAGAAAAAAATAAAATTTTAAGGGAAATTGAAAAATGGGCGGACGAGGGGTTGAGAATATTAGGAGTAGCTTTAAAAGAAAAAGGAAATTTGAAGGAGAAAAAAGAATTTTCTTGGCTTGGTTTAGTTGGTATTATTGATCCAATCAGAAAAGACGTGAAAGAAGCAATTTTAAGCGCTCAAGAAGCTGGTATAAAAATTAAAATAGTGACCGGCGATTATCGAAAAACAGCTGAAAGAGTAGCAGCCAATCTTGGGTTTAAATTAGAGACTAGAAATATTTTGGAAGGTCAAGAATTAGAAGTTATTTCAGAGGAAGAACTTAAAAAGAAAATAGACAACATTGTTTTGTTTAGCAGAGTTGCCCCACATCAAAAACAAAAAATAGTAAAAGTGCTTCAGGAAAAAGGAGAGATAGTGGCCATGACTGGTGATGGTGTAAATGATGCCCTTGCCTTAAAAAAAGCCGATATTGGTGTCGTTGTAGGAAGTGCTTCTGAGGTAGCCAAAGAAGCCGGAGACTTAATTTTGCTAGACAATAATTTTAAGACAATTGTCGCAGCCGTGGAAGAAGGTAGATTAATTTTTTCTAATATTAAGAAAGTGGTAAGTTATGTTCTTTCCAATTCTTTTGTTGAGATTTTTTTGATTTTCGGTTCTATAATTTTAAATTTGCCCTATCCTCTTACGATAGTTCAAATTTTATGGCTCCACCTTATTTGTGATGGACCATCCGATATTATATTGGGTTTTGAGCCCAAAGAAAAAGATCTTATGAAAGAAAAGCCTGAAAATCTTCAACGAGAAAGCATTCTCTCTAATTCAATGAAGTTTTTAATATTAGGAATTAGTTTTATTATTGGATTTCTTTGTTTATTTCTCTTTCGGTATAATCTGGAAAAAAGCGGAGATTTAACTTTTTCCCGCACCCTTATTTTTACAACCGTTGCTGTTGTTGATTTAATTTACATTTTTTCTTTTAAGAATTTGAAAAAACCTATTTTCAAAACCGAGAATTTTTTCCGAAATAAACTTCTGTTTTTGGGCGTGCTTTATGGATTTTTACTTACTTTCGCCGCCATTTATTTACCTGTTTTGAACCGAATTTTAGGTACTCAACCCCTTAAACCATTTCATTGGCTATTGGTTTTAAGTGTTTCTTTGATTACAACTTTCTGGGTTGAGTTAGTTAAATTTATATACAATCAAAAGCGTAAACTTAATAGCTAGCAAATATCTCTACAAACCAAATTATCTTAATTTCGAATAATTACAAGCACAGTGATTTTTATATTGTACAATCCGCGAGGCCGATAAAATCGCTAATCAAATGATTTTTTTGCTAGAATAAATAAAATATATGAATTCGCTAAAAATTTGGTTTTTCGCTATCGTATCAGTAATACTATCATTTGTATCGGGCGGATTGTTTCAGAAATTTGCTAGATTTTTACGTGATAAAAATCTAGCATTGATGAATCACCTTGCACTTACAGACATTGCCGTATTATTTTTATCACTATTATTTTCAATTGCTGTTCCTTATTTTTTGATAAAAAAAAGATATGGAAAATATGCTGCAACTCATTTTGGCAGAAGAACAGTATTAATTCTGATTGCCACCTGGATTATATCTATGCTTTTTTTCTAAAAATAAATTTCCGAATTTAAGAAAAAAGAAGGAAAAAAGATGAAACTCTTTTCATTGGAAGAAGCAAAGAGATTGAAAATGGTTTCCCAAGGTGATATAAAGACATTAGGGGTATTAAATAAAGTTTTATAATTTATGAAAGAAGAAAAAGTTGAATTTTATAATAATAAAAACCAGAAAATAGTTGGTTTATTGTCTTTGCCCGAAAAAAAGAATTATCCAATAGTTATCGCAATTCATGGTTTCAAAGGCACAAAGGAATATTATCCCTTTTTGAATAATTCCATAAAATCTTTAACAGATGCAGGAATTGCAGTGCTGCGGATAGACTGCAGGGGTTCAGGAGAAAGCGATTTGGAGTTTAAAGATTTTACCATAAAATCGGAATCGGAAGATGTATTGACAGCAATAGATTATGTAAAAAAGCTAAAAGATATAGATTCTGAAAGAATAGCTTTAATAGGAATAAGCATGGGAGCCGCGGCTATACTTATGGCAATGGAAAAGAAACCTAAGGTGAAAACCTTAGTTTTCTGGGGGCCAGCCTGGTATTTTAACGATGGTAGTCGTTATGACACGCCAGATAGCAGAAAAACAGTAAAAGAGGAAGGAGTTTTTTATGTTACCCAGGGTTTTACAGGGAAAAAATTAATAGCCGGAAAAGAACTTTTGCAAGAAATGACTACTTTGGATGTAAGACCGTATATGAAATTCGTAGAAGTACCGGTTTTGATTTTGCGAGGTTTAAGAGATGAAATAGTAAGAGTAGCTAAAGACAAGGAAGCTTTAAAAATGCCTAAAGCAGAATATAAAACCATAGAAAAAGGCGATCATAATTTTACAGATAAAGAATCGGAAAAAGAGTTGATAAAATTAACCGCAGATTGGCTTAACAGATGGTTAAAATAGTTAATGAAAATACTCAAAAGCGCCCTGAGTAGGGCGCTTTTGGATTAGATATGATATAATAAAAAAAGATGAGCGCTATTTCTCAAAACATCATCTGGCAATATTTAGAATGGCATTTTTATAATCAGCCGAAAGCAATTTTAAAAGCCTGGAAAAATTTTCTTTTATTCAATTTAAATTTTTTTTCAGTTACTCTTCTTTTAAAGACTCTTATTTCTCCTTTGCATCAATACCGATGGAGTTATCCTAGAGGGCTAGACATTCCAAAATACCTTGAGGTTCTTTTCTCCAATATAATTTCTAGCGTTTTAGGGCTAATTTTAAGGACATTTTTTATATTAGCCGGTATATTTTTTGAAATTTTGATATTAATAATTGGATTATTGATATTTTTTGGCTGGTTTATTTTCCCAGCTTTTTTAGTTTTTCTTCTGATAAAATATGTTTAATTTTGATTTAAAAGAAACGGCAATTTTTCACGCAGTAGTTTGGAGAGATTTTCCACTGTTTCGTTTTGCCAATATACTGAAAAAAATATTTTTTGGATTATTTTTTGTTTTCTTATTCATTACTTTTCCTTTTTCCGTAATTTTTTTCGTTCTGGCTGTATTTTCGTTTTTATTTGAATCATTTTTTAATATTAAGCTAAAAAATCCTAAATTAAAATACACTCTTGAAGTTGCTGCTTCAAATCCTAAAGAATTTAATTTGGCTGAATTTTTAGACCTAGATGCTGCTGATGCCCTCTGGCAGGCGATAAATTTTTCCAAGAGAAGACAATTAAGAGAGGTTCCTTCGGAGGCCATACTTTATTTTCTTTTAGATAGTAAGGATAAAAAGATTAATTTTATTTTCGGAAGAACGCTTTTAGATTTAAAATTAATCAAACATCGATTGGAGGCCTATATTGACGGTTTAAAAAAAGAAAAATTTGGCGGAGAATTTTCTACTGATTCCAACTCAGTTATTTTAGAAGCAGTCAAATTTGCTCTTGAAAGGAATAAAGAAAGAATTGGTTCCGGCGAACTCTTGGTGGCTCAGACCAAAATTGACCTCACCTTAAAAAGATTCTTGATTGATTCCAATATAAAAAAAGAAGATATAGAGAATTTAGTGATGTGGTTTGAATCGTTGGAAAAGAAAAGCGAAAGAAAGAGAAAATTCTGGGAATACGAGAATCTGATGAGTTTGGGTTCTTTTGGAAGAGATTTGGCGGCTGGTTATACCTTAACTCTTGATCAATTCTCTATGGATTGGCTGGCAGGAATTAGAATATACGGAATGGAAGAAATGATTGGCCATGAAAGTGAAATTTTACAAATGGAAAGAATTTTATCAAGAGATGAAGTGAGGAATGTCATTTTAATTGGAGAACCGGGAGCTGGAAGGATGAAAATAGTTCAGGAATTGGCAAAAAGAGCTTTCTTTAATTTGAGTTCAGCTCAGATAAATTCAAAAAGGGTTATAAATTTGGATGTTGTATCGATTTTGGCCCAAGGTCAGTCGCAAAACAAGGTGGAAGAAATAATGGAAAAGGTTTTTAAAGAAGCTATGGCTGCAGGCAATGTGATTCTAGTTATTGATGATTTTCATAATTTTGTTGGGCAGAAATCACAGCCAGGAGTAGCTGATATTTCCGGATTAATTTCTCGCTACCTTTCTTACCCAAAATTCCAGATGATTGCTATTACTAATTTTCCTGGATTTCACAGATTTATTGAACCAAGCTCAATTTCGAGTCTGTTTGAAAAGATAGAAGTCTTAGAGTTGACAGAGAAAGAAACAGTTTTGGCTTTAGCGAATCGTGTTCCTTATTTTGAAAAAAAATATAAATTATTTATTTCTTACCCTGCTATTAGAGATATTGTTAAATTTTCTTCTCGTTATTTACCTCAACTTCCATTTCCTAAAAAGGCGATTGATCTGCTGGACGAAATTGCTGTTTATGTCTCGAGATACACTAAAAGTCAAATCATTCTGCCAGAGCATGTCGCCAGGATCATTTCTGATAAAACCCAGATTCCAGTTGGTGAAGTGGCAATCAAAGAAAGAGAAGTGTTGCTGAGCTTGGAAAAGTTATTGCACGAAAGAATTATAAATCAAGAGGAAGGCGTGAAAGAAATATCCACTGCTTTAAGAAGGGCGAGAGCGGAAATTACGGTAAGAAAAGGTCCAATGGGATGTTTTTTATTCTTGGGACCGACGGGAGTAGGAAAGACTGAAACAACCAAAGCTTTGGCAGAAATATATTTCGGTTCCGAAAGAAAAATGATTAGGCTTGATATGTCTGAGTTTCAGGCGATAAAAGACATATCGAGATTGATTGGTTCTGTAAATGAGGAAGGATTGTTAACGACAAAAGTTAGGGAAGAGCCATTTTCTCTAGTTTTACTAGATGAATTTGAGAAAGCTCACCCAAATATTTTAAATCTTTTCCTGCAAGTTTTTGATGAGGGACACTTAACAGATGGACTGGGAAGAAAAGTGAGCTTTTTAGACACAATAATTATTGCCACATCAAACGCCGGATATAAGGTTATTTTAGAAGCAGTGAAAGAAAAAACTCTCTGGTTAGAGGTTAAACAAAAATTGTTGGATTACTTTTTCGCTCAGGGAATATTTCGGCCGGAGTTAATCAATCGTTTTGATGGGGTCATTATTTTTAAACCCTTAACAAGAGAAAATTTAATTGCCGTTGCTGAATTATTACTTCAAAAATTAAAGAAAAATTTAAAAGAAAAAGAAATTGAATTTATTATAACCTCCGAGCTAAAAGAAAAAATAGCGGAATTAGGATATGATCCGGTTTTTGGAGCAAGGCAAATGAGAAGAGTAGTCCAAGATAAAATCGAAAATGTTTTGGCTGAAGCTATTTTAGCTGATAAAATAAAAAAAGGAGAAAAAGTGACCGTGGAGCCCAAAAAATTCAAATTAGTAATTAACCCCTGATTTTTTAAATAGTAAAAACCGCGCCTATAAAGAGGCGCGGTTTTTATTTCAAAAAACCAACTGTGGATAATTTGTGGATAAAAATCGATTTTTAGGTTAAAATCAACCTCTTTTTATTTTTGATTGACGGAATGGTATGAAGTGGGGTATAAAGTAATTGTAGTGGGGAATTGTGGAAAACTATGGGATAAGTATTAAAAGTGGGGGAAAACTTCAATGTTTATAGGAGAATATATTTATTCAATTGACGATAAAAAAAGATTAGCCATACCGGCTAAATTTAGAAAAGCTCTTGGCAAAAATGCAGTTATTACCAGAGGCCTTGATAATTGTTTGGTAATTTACCCTTTGGAGGAGTGGCAAAAATCGGCAAAGAAATTAGAAAATTTACCTTCAGCTGAAAGTGATGCCAGAGCCTTCGCTAGGATAATGTTGTCTGGTGCAGTTGATGTTGAACTTGATAAACTAGGTAGAATTTTAGTTCCTGATTATTTAAAAGATTATGCTTTTTTAAAAAAGAACGTCGCCATTAATGGTTTATCTAATAGAATAGAAGTTTGGGAAGAGGCGAGATGGAAAGAGTATAAGGAAAAAACCGAAAAACAAATAGGGGATATGGCGCAACGACTTAAAGACTTAGGAATTTAGATCTAAAAATTAAATAATATTTTAATAAACTAAAACAAAACAGAAATGAATAATGCACTAGTTTTAAATCCACCCATATCAATATTAAGAAATTTAGTTTTAAAAATAAAATTCAGCTGGAAAAAGTTTTGGATCGCCAACTTTGTTTTAATAATAGCACTTTTAGTTACATATATTGTCCAAATTAATTCATTAGCTAGAGAAACATATCAAATTAAAGATTATCAAAAGAAAATAAATAGTCTTGATCAGGAAAACGAGACTTTAGTCTCTGAGGGATTAAAATTGTCATCTTTATCAAATATTGAAATCACAATAAAAGATTCCGGCTTTGAAAAGACGCAAAAAATTCACTACATTCAAGTTTTAGATAGACAAGTGGTGACGAAATGAATCATTTTAATAATTCCCCCCAAAAAATCCGTTCTCTAAAATTTTGGCGGGTGAACCTAATTCTCCTATTTTTTATATCATTATGGCTGGCTATTATTGGCAAGCTTTTTTTAGTTCAAGTTCTTCGCTTTGATCTTTACAAGGCTTTAGCCCAAGGTCAGCAAAAATTCTTGTCCGAATTTCAGGGAGAAAGAGGACAAATATTTTTAAATGACGGAGGAAAAAATATTTCCCTAGCTGTTAATAGAACTTGGAATTTTTGTTATGTTTCTCCAAATGAGATAAAAGATAAAGAGGAGACAGCAGACAGTCTTAGTAAAATACTATCACTAGAGAAAAATGAAATCCTGGACAAAATTAATTCTCAAAATGAAGAAAGTTTATTTTTGGTTTTAAAACAAAAATTAAACGAAGAAGAAATTTCGGAAATTAAAAAAATTAATTTACCCGGCGTCTATATAGCCGAAGAAAGTTTAAGAGATTATCCTCAAGATTCTTTAGCTGCCAATGTTATTGGTTTTTTGGGTGGTGAAGGAAACGGTCAATACGGCATAGAAGGATATTTTAATGATATTCTTCAAGGGAAAAAAGGATTCGTAGAAGGAGAAAAAGGAACAGGACTATTATTTTTAAATTCCGAAAGTTCACTATCAGAAAAAGGTTCTGATATTCTGTTAACAATTGATTACAATGTTCAATTTATGGCAGAAAAGCTATTAAAAGAAGCAAAAGATAAACTGGAATTTAAAGCGGGGGAGATTGTAGTTATAGATCCTAATTCAGGAAAAATTATTGCTTTAGCTCAGTTTCCCAGCTTTAACCCTAATTTTTATTCCGAGGAAAAAAATTTAGACGTTTTCCAAAATTCGTCAATTCAGAAAATTTTTGAGCCCGGTTCAGTTTTTAAACCCATAACCATGGCAGGGGCATTGGAGGAAGAAAAAATAACTCCAGAAACTACTTACACCGATCCTGGGGTAATAAGGATTGGGGGATGGCCTATTTATAATTATGACCAAAGAGTTTATTCAGGAAAAATAACAATGACCGAAGTTTTGGAAAAATCAATCAATACTGGTGCTGTCTTTGCCGAGAGGCAATTAGGCAACGATCTCTTTTTGAATTATATAAATAAATTCGCTCTCTTTGATAAAACCGGAATTGACTTGCAGGGTGAAATATTTTCTCAAAATAAAGAATTAAAAAAGGGTTATGAGGTAAATTTCGCTACTGCTGCTTTCGGTCAGGGAATTGAGATAACTCCGATTCAATTGGTCAGAGCCTATTGCGCTATTGCTAATGGCGGTAGATTGGTTAAACCCTATGTCGTTGATAAAATTTTTGAAAATGGTAAAATTAGCCAAATCCAGCCCGTCATTTCTTCTCCTATTATATCCAAAAGAACCGCTGATCAGCTGGCGGCTATGCTAGTGAGTGTAATCGAAAATGGATTTGGAAAAGCAGCTAAAGTTCCGGGATATTATATTGCTGGCAAAACTGGTACTGCCCAAGTTTCTTGGGCTTCGTTGGATCAAGACAAAAGAGGCTATTCCAATGAGACTATTCAAACATTTATTGGTTTTGCCCCAGCTTTCAACCCAAGATTTCTGATTTTAGTTAAACTCAATAACCCTAATACTAAAACAGCAGAATACTCTGCAGTTCCTATTTTTCGCGACTTAGCAAAATATATTATTGATCTATGGCAGATACCGCCTGATTACGAATAATTTTATCATATAAAAATTCTGGAATATGAATTTTTTTAAAAAATGCAATCTATATCTTAAAAAACCCAGAGTTATAGTTGTTATTGGAAACAACAAATCTTCAGTTGCTGAAACGATTTATCGAGTGCTATCAAAAAAAATAAAAGCGAAGAAAATTTCGATTGAAACAATTCCTTTTGTAAATAAAGACGAAATATTAATTATTGAAAGCAATACAAAAGAATTAAATTCTCTTAATTTTTTAGTAAAGAATTCCAGTTCACCAATTTTACTAGTAACTAACTTAGGTGAAATATCGACCGACACCATCTTTTTTAGAGGAGATAAAAATAGTGCCGAGGATATTTTGAAATTCATTAATGTTTTACCAAATAACACTCAGCTGATTTTGAATTTTGATGACGAGACACTGAAGGAAATTAAAAATTTAATTAGTTTGGTAATTTTTACTTTCGGTTTTGGAGAAGGATCTGATTTCTTAGTTAGTGATGTTAAATTTAATCATGTGACAAATTTCAAATTGAATTATCAAGGAAATATTATACCCTTTTGGCTGGATTTTCCTGCTGAAAAAGCGCATGTTTATAATACCCTGGCAGCAATATCTGTGAGTACTATTTTAAATTTGAATTTAATTGAGGTTTCCCAAATTATAAAGAATATGAAGATATCTTAAAGGCGGTAGACAAGCGTTAAATTTTTTGTTAGATTAAGTAAGAAATTTAAAAGTATCGTAGCTAGCCCTCATCGTCTAGTGGCCTAGGACGCAAGGTTCTCATCCTTGTAACACCGGTTCGACTCCGGTTGAGGGCGCAAGTGATGGCTTTAAAGGAGCCATTTTTTTTGTTAAAATATAAAAATGCTGCCAATTCCAGAAAAATTTCAAGAGGTTGAATTCAAAAAGGAAAAACCCACTGTTCATACACAAAACGAGGTTTTAGTAGGAATAATTTCTGATACGCAAACTACGCTAAAGGTTCAGGACTTACCAAAAGAAATAGAAAGTGTTTTTAAAAATGTCGATCTAATAATCCATGCTGGCGATGTTGAACATACGGAGTTTTTAAAAAGATTAGAAAATATTGCCCCGGTTTATGCGATTAAGGGAAATATGGATTACGGCGAATTAAAAGAAGGACTGCCAGCAGGGCTTTTGATCAAAATTTATAACTGGAAAATCGGAGTAGTTCATAGCCCCGTTTCTTTCTGGGTTGGTTCGCATTTCAATCAAGTTCAGGAGGTGATAGCTGAAAAATTAGCTCAAAAAGAAGATTTTGACATTTTAATATTCGGTCATACTCATCATCCTTATCTGAAGGAAGTAAGTAATAAGGGCAAGAAGATTTTGTTATTTAATCCTGGTTCTGCCACTTTACCTTTCATTTTTTCAGATAAAATTTCAGTCGGCATATTAAAAATAACTAAAAATAATTTTAGCGGGGAAATTATTCCTTTAAAAAATTAAAAATTATGATATTTTCTCAGATTTTAATTTTTATTATTTCTTTTATTGTACTTTCCTTTTCTGGCAAATGGCTGATTGAATCTTTAAAGAGAATATCGGAATTTTTAGGATGGAAAGAATTTGTGGTCGCATTCTTCATTACTGCTTTTTCTGTTTCCCTTCCTAATTTTTTCGTTGGGATCATCTCAGCATTGAATAAAGTACCAGAACTTTCTTTTGGTGATATTGTCGGCGGAAATGTGGCCGAACTTGCTTTTTTAGGAGGATTGGCGGCACTTATTTCAAAGAAGGGCCTTTCAGCTAATAGCAGGACAGTTCAAGGGAGCAGTATCTTTGCCATTATAACCGCTCTTTTGCCTGTGATTTTGGTAGCCGATGGAATTCTCTCTAGAAGTGATGGCATTTTGTTAATATTGGCATTTGCTTTTTATACCGCCTGGCTTTTTAATAAAAAAGAAAGATTTGAAAAAGTATACGATGAAATTAAAGGACGCATAACTGTTAAATTTGTTTTTCAGACAACATTAACTCTATTAATATCAATTTTTTTACTTTTATTATCAGCTCAAGGAGTAGTTAAATCAGCTCTTTTTTTCTCTGACTATTTAAAAATCCCTTTAACTTTAGTTGGTATTTTAATTGTCAGTTTTGGCAATTCCCTGCCAGATCTTTCTTTTGTAATCCAAGCAGCTAGAAAAAGCGATGATTGGCTACTTCTGGGCGATTTGATTGGCGGAACAATTATTACTGCCACTCTTGTTTTAGGTATTGTTTCTTTAATTTCTCCAATAAGAATAACCGATATACCATCAATTGTTATTGGTAGAATATTTTTGATAATCTCAGCTCTTCTTTTTATCTTTTTTATTAGAACCGAAAAAAGGATTACTAAAAAAGAAGGCGTTATTTTGCTGTTTATTTATATTTTGTTTATTATAGTTGAAATTTTTATCAAATAGTGCTAAGATTTTTTCAATGGAGACGTTTTCTTATTTTTTGATTATTTTATTAGGAATAATCGTGATAGCGGTTATTTATTTTTTGTTAAGAAGGCCAAAGGCAGAAAATAAGGAGCCAGAAGCAATCTTAATGCTGCAACAGCAATTAAACCATATTAGCCAGGTTTTAGACAGTAAATTATCCGAATCAACAAAAGCCATTCAGCTTCAATTTGGTCAAAGTGCAAAAATTATTCAGGACGTGACAGAAAAACTTACCCGCCTTGACGAGACTAATAAGCAGGTTGTGAGTTTTGCGGATCAACTGCGCAATCTTCAGGATATTTTAAAAAATCCGAAACAGAGAGGTGTACTGGGAGAGTATTATTTAGAAACGGTTTTAAAGAATGTTTTGCCACCGGGTTCCTATCAAATGCAGTGTAGTTTGGGAATAGATGAACGTACGAACAAAGAACTTATAGTTGACGCCGTTGTTTTTGTCGGTAAGAATATTATTCCGATTGATTCTAAATTCAGTCTGGAAAATTATAATCGAATGGTTGAAGCTTCCGACCAGAATGAAAAGAAAAAATACGAAAACATCTTTATTGCTGATTTAAAAAATAGGATTGAGGAAACGGCTAAATACGTCAAGCCCGAGAAAAAAACAATGGATTTTGCTTTTATGTTTATACCTTCCGAAGCGGTTTATTATGATCTTTTGATAAATAAAATCGGAGCAATTACTGAAGAAACCAATAATTTAATCTATTACGCAGGCAAGAAAAAAGTGATAATCGTTTCTCCTACTTCTTTCTTGGCTTATTTGCAGACTGTTTTGCAGGGGCTTCGTAATCAAAAAATTTCTGAGGAAGCAAAAGAAGTAATCAAAGAAATTGAGAAATTGAGCAGGCATCTCTGGACCTATAGTGACTATATGAAAAAAATTGGAATTCATCTTCAAGCAACCGTTGGCGCTTATAATAAAGCCGGCAGCGAGTTCAAAAAAGTCGATAAGGATGTTGTAAAAATTACAGGGGGAAGGGAAAAAATAAAGACTGAAGAGGTAGAACCCCCTTTATTAGAAGAATAAAATATTATGTTGGCAGTTATAAAAACAGGTGGGAAACAATACATAGTTTCACCTAAGCAAAAAATAAAAATTGAAAAGATTGAAAAAAAAGAAGGATCAGAAATTGCCTTTAATGAAGTCTTGCTTTTGGAAAAAAATAAAAAAGTTGAAATTGGGACCCCATTTTTAAAAGGAGTTAAAGTTTTAGGAAAAATTTTAAAGCAAGGAAAAAATAAAAAAGTAATTGTTTTCAAATTTGAACAGACAAATAGATATCATGTCAAGAAAGGCCATCGTCAGCAGTTTACCGAAGTCGAAATAACCGATATAGAAACCAAAACCGAAAAATAGAAAATCTAATTTTGATTATTCCGTATCTAGTTAGAACATTCTTAGCTCTTTTAAAAAAATTAAAGGGGGGAGATGCTTTGCAGGTAATTTGCCCATCAGAATTCTGGTAGTCAGATTAACTGCAAAGCAATCTGCGATGCAGTAGGAGAAAGTAAAAATTAATGTCAAACAAGCGCCCCACCAAAAAAGAATTTAAAAAAAATCCTCCGATAGATCAAAAAAGAATTTTTTTCATAAAGAAAAGAGACAGATTTTCGTCTTCGGGAATCACAGTAGTAGAAGAAATTGATGGAAAAACCGTACTCTCAGATGTTACTGGCACTAAAATAGTAGAATTTCAAGGAACAAGAAATGGAGTAACGCCACTTGGTTACTCCAGGACGCCTACAGAAGCTAGAAATCTGCTCGATGAATCGCTCTCATACACGGGTCGTTAATAATATAGCATGCATGTATTTCTTCCCCCTTTTCTTCTTTTTGAGCCATTTCCTTTAAATTAACCTAAATTATTTTGTTGAAAGCGGATGGCTATTTTTTATGCCAAATATCAAAAACGCCCCCAAACACTTGACAAGATTTATAGTTATGCTACAATACTGGTCTAGAGGGAAATTGAGAGAACTTTAAAAAATAACAACGATAATAAGGCGCGAATTGGCTTGAATTAATCCAGGACAATTCGGGCCTTACTATCTTTCTTAAAGAGGATAGCGAGGTACCCTGAAGGAGAGTCCTATAGGTACTAAAGATTAAAATGTGAAAAGCTAGATAAATCAGAATTGACGTTCTATAGTTCTTGCTTTCCACTGTTTCTCCTTCAGAAACAATGCGCATACAGCGCCATAAATAAATAAAATCCGGCCCCGACTGCCTTGTGTCCTGACGAGGATGCCCATCAAAAAAGGCGATCTCGCGCCCAGACGTGGGTGCCCAACGCGGAAAAAAAGCCGCCAATAGGCCTAAAAAGGGCAATGGCCCCAATCGCAAAAAAAACAACACTTTCCTTACGGATGTGTTAGAAAATCAATGCGATCTGGGGCCACTATTTTTTTACAGATAATTTTTTACTTTCTGCCTTCCAAAGCTGATTCCAATGTTTCTTCATCGGCATATTCTAATTCAGCTCCCACTGGCAATCCTCGTCCCAAACGGGTTGTTTTTATTTCTAATGGCTTAAGAAGCCTTTCCAAATATAAAATAGTTGCCTCACCTTCGGTAGTAGGATTTATTGCTAGTATTACTTCTTTGATTTTTATATTTTGAATCCCGAATTTCGCAGGATTTTTTATTCTTTCAAGCAACTCTTTAGTTTTTAGTTTTTCTACTTCTTCTTTTCTTAATTTGGAGACAGTTCCGCCCAGAATAAAATATAATCCTTTATATTTTCTTGTTTTTTCAAGCGAAATTAAGTCGGTTTCTTTTTCAACAACGCAAATAATGCTTTTATCTCTTCTAGGATCGGAGCAGATATTGCACAGGTTTCCTTCGCCTTCAAAGGTATTGAAGCAAAAAGAACAAGTTTTTATATTTTTTTTCAGATTAATTATCGCTGTCAGTAATTCCTTAACCTCTTTTTTATCAGCGCTTTTTAAATAAAAAACAAACCTTGCTGCAGTTCGAGGTCCGACAGTCGGAAATTCGGAAAAAAGTTCAATAAGTTTTTGAATTGTTGGTGGATATTTCATAATTACTCTTCGCTATATGTTTTTTCTAAGTTTCTGAAGCTTACTCTGCCTTCGTCAAAATACAATTCTACTTTTCCCACCGGGCCGTTTCTGTGTTTGGCTATGATTATATCAGCGATATTTTTTCTTGAGGTGTCGGAGCTGTATCTGTCTTCACGATAAATAAATAAAACCACATCAGCGTCTTGTTCTAGGGAGCCCGACTCTCTCAAATCAGCTAATCTTGGAATTTGGGGAGATCTTTGCTCAACCGCTCTTGATAATTGAGACAAAGCTAAGACAGGAACATTTAATTCTCTGGATAAATTTTTTAGAGATCTTGAAATCTCGGTTACTTGACTGACCATTGACTCATTGGCATTTCTAGGTTCCATTAGTTGCAAGTAATCAACAACAATAAGCCCCAGACCTTTTTCAGCTTGAAGTCTTCGGGCCATAGCTCTCATTTGTAAAATATTTGAAGAAGCAGCATCATCAATATAAATTGGAGCTTCGGCTAAAATCCCTAAAGCTCCTTGGATTCTGGTAAAATCATTATCCTCGCCCTCCGCTGTAAGTTTTCCAGTTCTTAATCTCCACAAATCAACGTTAGCTTGAGAAGCGATTAATCTGTCAACAACTTGGTCTTTGGACATTTCCAGACTGAATATGCCGACAGGTATTTTTCGATTGATGGCAATGTGGGTACCTATATTTAAAGCCAGACTGGATTTGCCCATTGATGGTCTGGAAGCTAAAATTATCAGGTCTGATTTTTGGAAACCGGCTAAAATATTATCAAGATCGGTAAAGCCAGTAGGCAGACCCCTGGACTCCCCTCCATGCTTGGTTAGAGTGTTAATTCTTTCAAAAGCTTCCTCTAGGGTTGCTTTGACTGGTATAAAATTCTGAGTGAGAGATTTTTGCGTTATGCCGAAAATTCTTTGTTCTGCTTGGTCAAGCAAGATATCAATATCTTCTGATTCGTTGTATCCCATCTGGCCGATTTCCTGACTGGCTTCGATTAAATCTCTTAAGATTCTTTTTCTTTGGACAATTTTGGCGTAATTTATAACATGGCTGGCTGTGGGAACCGAATTAATCAGGTCGGTTAAGTAGCTGTTCCCGCCGATTTCTTCTAACAGGTTTTTATCTTTTAATCTGTCAGAAACCGCCAGAAGATCTATCGGATCTTCTTTCTCAAATAGTTCTATCATTACTTTATAAACTTCCTGGTGGACGGCTTTGTAAAAATCTTTTGGTTTTAGAAAATCAACAACTTTCAAAATAGCATTTTTATCCAACATTAAACATCCCAAAACCGATTTTTCAGCTTCAATTGATTGAGGAGGTAATTTATCTGGTAATTCGTTGGACATACGCTATAAGATAATTTAACATTTGCATTATGTGTTGGCAATACTAAGTTTTCCTGATAAAATTAACAGATATTTAACAGGTGGTTTTTCAGCTCAAAGCCATTGACAAAATTAAATTATGGTTTTATAATAGAGTAGTTAGAATGAAATAGTTCTTTGAGAAAAACTATAAGGGGGGAGCTCTGAGTGAGCAAAGTGTTTATTAGACATACATTTAGTAGATAGCTTGCTTGCTCAGAGGAAGTGAATGAAAAATGAAAAAGATATATGTCCTCATAGCAACACCAATCAGAGAGGTATCATTAGCAGGGGTAGAAGCTGAATCATTTAAGGAAGCATCGGCTTTACTAGGAGCACGATTAGTGAAACGATTAACAAAACGTGGTGATGGGAAAAGGCCATCCTATGAAATTGATTTTTCGCTAGAGGAAGTCGAAAAAGACAAACGGTGGACTGAAATCCCTTCAAGATCGAAAAAGCCAATGGACCGCCGATTTCAAAGAAAAGGCATCAAATCTCTAGAAATCTATTTTTATAGATTTAACTATACCAACGAAAAACCCCAACTCGCACTCGATGAAGTACCATTTAGATTGGAGGAGTTACCTCTAATCAAATAATACAACAAAAACCTAACCCCCCCCTTCTCTTTTTTTCTAGCCCATGCTTGCGCTGAGCTTATCGAAGCGTGAGCTGGAAAAAAGTAAGAACTGTCTGTAATCAGGCAGTTTTTGCTTCCAGATTGAGGAAAATTTCAATTCCGCATAAATGGTTGGCAATAGCGGTAATTTATATTAAAATAGACATACAATTATCGGAAGGTTTGAACTTTATCCCCTTTAAATTCACAATATTTATAAAAGCATAGCTTCTTAGTCAAAATTATGGCCAAAACAAGAGATGAATATTCGGAGAATCTCGAAAATCAATATAGGCGTCTGGAACGAACTTATAAAGAAATAATAAGCGATTTTGAAAGCAAAAGCTTTTCAAAAAGTTCAGAACAAAGATTAGATCCAGTCTATGATTTTTTTCTAACCTGTTATCATCTTAGAGAATGGATAAAAAATGACGATAAAGTTGATCAGGCGATTAAAGATAGATTGCCAACGTTTGAAGGAGAAAGTTCGCCTGTTCACTTTCAAATGTGTCGAGATTTGTGCAATAAATCTAAACATGCAAGGCTTGAAGAAGGATATAAACCTAATGATGTGAATACAAAAATTGTTCCTTATGGAGGTGCTATTTTTAAAGTCTTAAAGACAGAGATAGAAGAAGCTCACAGGAAAAAAGAAACAACTCATCTTAAAGGTGAGGATGGAATATTCTTGGGCAATTATTATGTTTACTTTAAAGGGAATAAATACGACCTTAAGGGAGTTGTCCAAGCCTGTATGCATGTATGGAAAGATTTTTTCGAGAAAAATGACTTATTACTACCTAGAAGCACACCATACGAGAAATATTAAGTAAAATAAAAACTGCCCAGCGATGGCGCGGGCGGAAATAAAAAAGGGGCAAAAAAATTGGGAAATTTTGCCTCTATGTTTTTTAAAGACGCTCTCAAAGCTATACTTTTCGGCGAATAGTCACGATGAAAGTTGGCACTACCTCGGGTGAGTATGGCATTTGTTCAGCCCAAAGGAGATGCCTAATAATGCTGCCATCTTTGTCCTTCTTCGTGACAGAAACAGAGCAATCTGACGATATTTCTTTCCAGTATCTTTTCAGATGTTTTTTGAGTTGTTGCTCAAGTCTTTTTGGAAAGTCCTGTAATGTCATTTGGTATGGCTGGGATTTAAGTAGAATCATTTCTGTTTTAGCTTTTTCACCAGCAAAGATACCTTCTTCGTGCACTTCTAATAATACTAGCAACCTTTTTTCCTCCTACAATGTTCTAATCTTTTTTATCACAGGTAACTAAAAAGTCAAGCTAAAAACAAAACCCGAGATAAAAACTCTCAGGCAGAAAATCAGAGCTCCCCAGTTCAAAGCTTATTATAATTTTGGAGAATTGAGGAAAATTTCAATTCCGCATAAATGGTTGGCAATAGCGAAAATTTGTATTAAAATTAACATATAATTTTCAATAATTTTAAAAGTGTAAATAGGGAGTTTTCCGTATAATGAGTATTTCATACAATTATCGGAAGGTTTGAAATTTATCCCCTTTAATTTCACAATTCCGGTAAATAGATAGAAACAAGTATTTAAAAACTGCCCAGAGATGGGCAGTTTTTTATTTCCATTGACTTTTTTCTAAAATTGAGCTATTCCGAGAGTAGAGAAACCACCAAAGTAGTCTAGTGCTCGGTATGAGTGACCGAGACGGTTAAAAGGTCGATAAATAACTAGATAGTTAAGAACAATATGGCTAAACCAAAAAAAACAGGAGGCACTACCGATGAGCTTTTGAAGAAACTTTTAATAACTCAGTTAAGCATTGCACAGGTCCCACAGAGTAAGATTGCTAAGATTGTTGGGATAAGTATTGGCGCGGTTAACGCAATAGCTAAGTATGTAAAAATTCCCAAAAAGTAATTATGGAAGAAATAGAAAAAACGTTAGAAGAGATAAAAAGATTAATTATTCTTCGGCTTTATAAGGATGGTGCCACAACGTCGGTAATAGGAGAATTATTAGGAGTTTCGTCTAGAACGATTGAGAGGATTTTGCCTAAAGCAGAAAAAAGAAAAAACAAGAAGAAAAAATAAAAAAGATATATATTAATGGCAAAAGGACTGGACAAAGGGGTATTAGAATTGCTTTTAAAAAAGACTGGCTTAAAAAGTGAGGCCAGTGTTAGGGTCAGAATTTCCGAATTGCGTCGTAAATACAGCGGTTTGACGCTTAATGCGGCCGCACAACTTTATGCAGAAAAATTTGGCAAATCGATAATGTTTAAATTAGATTCCGAAGATAGACAATCTCTTAATCAAGCAAGGATTCAAGCCATTCCTCAAAAAATCGTTTATATAAAAAAAGCAAGAAAAAGACCCAGTAAACCATTTGAATATTTGGATTATTCTAGTAAAGATAAATTCGAGCAAAAACACGTTGAAGAGATAAATAAAGCTTATAATTGCCGTTGTTACACTGCTGTATATGTTTTGTGTAGAAAAGTTATTGAGAATTTAATTATAAAACTTTTACGAAAGAGATTTGGTGGGAAGGAAAAAACATTATATTGGGATAAATCTCATGGAAGATTCCATGACTTTAAGATTATTTTAAAAAATCTTAACCTTAAGGCAAATCGGTTTCCAGGGCCGATTCGAGTAGCCGTAAGAAGGCTGGCATCTAAAGCGGCTATATTTGCAAAAGATGCAAACGATAAAACTCATTCCTTATTTCATGTTGCCACAAAACCAGAACTAGATGAATCAGGCATCGATGAAATCTTCGAGCTAATAATTTTAATAAATAAAGAAATAACGACCTAAAACCTCCCGATCGAGACGCGTCAGTGGGTGAGTCCTAAAATCGCCAATAAGGTGGTTTTTTATTTATTCGTTTTACTATGATTATCCGAATAGTTAAATAAAAACTGCCCAGCGATGGGCTTTTTTAGTTCTTTGAAAGTCTATTTTTAAATTTAGCTCTATTTTGTTCTATGTATTCTTTGTCTTCCTCATTATTAGGGTTGAAATAATAATCAAGCAAGGCGTTTATCATTTTTTCCTTTTTTTCAATAACACTTTCATCTGCGACCATTGAGAATGGACCCCATCCAACCCGAACAAAATTTGAGTATTCCTGTTTTCTTTTTTGTTCACCTATTTTATAACTAATCTTAAAAACCTCTTCCCATAATCTGTTAATGCGAGCTTTGGGTGAATAAAAAAAATGATAAGTTAGCCACCATACCAGACCCGCTATTATTAAAAAGCCAAATATATCAATATACATATCTTAAATTTATTTAGTTCTTTGAAAAGTTATTTTTTGTCCTTAGAATCTTGCGTCAACCATTTCCAGAATTTGCTCCCGATAGAGTTTTCCGTTTTACTTAGTGCTTCAGCTTTCTCCTTTTCTTGTTTCTCCTTTTCTTGTTTTTCCTTTTCTTTCTTTTCTTTCCATTCTCTATCGTGCTTTTCTCTTTTTTCATTAAGTTTCCATAAATTTGGCGAATCCTGATAGTAGTATTTCCATTCGTTTGCAATTCCGAGATTTTTTCTAATTTCTTCAGTAGGTTCTTTCATAGTCTCCTTTCTCTTAAAATAATCAGGTGGAAGTTCTTGCCAGTCCGCACCTAACAAAGATTTGAATTTCTTTTCAACCTCGTCTTTTATTATAGAAGGTTCTTTCATTTTTTCTTCCAATCTATCAAATGCACCATCTGCCCAATCAACATCAAGCATAGCCCTCGCATATTTAAGGTTGTTTAGAGCTTCAGCATACTTGCACCAATCCCTTGCTATTCCCAATACTTTTTCTGAATCGTTTGAAAATCTTTGCTTTAATCTAAGATAATTGATTTCCATAGCATCAAATGCGTTCTGATAATCAACAAAATGAGGAGAATCAAAATGCACAAGTTCAAATAACTGCTGTTTCCAAAAGTATGCACCTCTCTCGGCGTTTTCAACATTTGAGGGAAGGTCTGATATGTTGGAGTCGCCCGTCTTATTTCTTGAGTTATAGAACCAAATTATGACTCCAATAATTATTAACCAAATTAGTGTCTCCATGTTTATTTAGTCTTATTATTCCTCTACTTTCAACGTATCTCGAGTTGAGGAAAATTTCAATTCCGTAAAAAGAAAATAAATAACAATAATTGAAAAACTGCCCAGAGATGGGCAGTTTTTTAGTTGACAAGTTTGGAGTAATTCGCATAAGATTAAATAAGAAGAGGCGAAAGAATTGGAAATAGAAATAAGCTGTCCTTACAATAATTGCAAACGCAATGGTTCAGATGGCATATGCACTCGAAAAGAATTATTGCTTAAAGTGAGAAGCGAACAGTTTCGTGGATGCGGAGAACCTGATTATTGTCTGTCCTTATTAACGATTAACTTTGGCAAATGTTTTGAATCAAAGGACGGAACTGACACTTTAACAAGATAGTAAGGTCAAAAAGAGAGAGATGCTATCTCCAAAATAGCACATTTTAAAGGGCGTTTCAGAGAACTGATTCGCTCTCTTTTTATTTTCAAACAGTTTCTAACATCACCCATCAGGGGGAGCCCAATAAAATCGCCAAGAAGGCGTTTTTTTGGTAGAATAAGCATATAATTAACAACATGACCCCCACACCATAACGAGCTTTGCGCCTTGCGCAGCAATGTGGTATGGGGCGAGAAAAGTTAAGATAATAAACTTAATTACGAGTAAAAGTTTTTAAAACTCTTTGGGAGTTTTAGAACATAAGCTCGTTTGGTGTGGGGGTGAAAGTAGGCTTAGTTTCTTTACATTCTTTCTTAAAACCGGGTGGGGTGAAGACCCACATTTTTGGCTTAGATAAAGAATTCCAAAAGAGAGGGATTCAGACAAAAATTATAGCCCCAAGGAGAGAAATTAATGAAAATTACGGGAGGAATGTTATTTTGCTGGGAACTTCTTTTCCTTTACCCTTTGGTGGAAGCCAATCGGATTTTGCGATTCATTTCAATTCAGAAGCCATAGATGAGACACTAAAGAAGGAAAAGTTTGATGTTTTACATTTCCATAATTTTAGTTTTCCTGCTTCTTTTCAAATTTTGGAAAAATCAGAGGCTTTAAATATTTTAACTTTTCATTCCAATATTGAGGGAAGCGATTTTTTAAAAAACTTCCCTTTTTTTCTTGATATTCTGAAATTAATTGTTGACTGGAAAATTGATGGAATAATAGGAGTAGCTCCTTCAGCTTTAGAAGTTTTTAAAAACTATCCCGGTCCCAAAATTATTATTCCAAATGGAGTAGATACGCAGTTATTCAAACCCGAAAACCCTAAAATAAAAAAGTTTAGCGATGGCAAAATTAATATTCTATTTGTAGGAAGAATAGAAAAAAGGAAAGGTTTGATTTATTTATTGAAGGCCTATCAGATTCTGCAAAAGAAATTAGATAATATCAGATTAATTATAGTCGGTGAAGGCGAATTAAAGGAAAAAGCAAAAAACTGGGCTAAAGATAATAACCTTAAAGATGTCCATTTTGAAGGAAGAAAAGAAGGGAAAGAATTAGTTTCTTATTTTTCCACCGGTGACATATTTTGCGCTCCCTCTATTTTTGGAGAGAGTTTTGGGATAATAATTCTGGAAGCCATGGCTTCTGGTTTGCCAGTGGTTGCTTTTGCCAACCGAGGTTACGAAGATTTCCTCAGAGGTAAAAAAGCGGAAAAGTTTTTAGCGCCTTCGAAAGACTATAAAAATTTAGCTAAGAAATTAGAAATTTTAATTAGTAATCCGAAATTAAGAAAAGAAATGGGTGCATGGGGAGTAAATGAGGCCAAAAAATATTCTTGGGAAAAGATAGCAGAAAAAGTTTTGGACTTTTATAAGATTTGTAAAAAAAATAAGAAAAAAAGAGACACATTTGATTTTGAAGATATAGTAAAAAAAGTAACTAGTGAAGAAATGCCGGAAAGGAATATTTGATAGTAGCTGGTAATTTATTCAAAAAGCGCCTAATTAGGCGCTTTTTTATTAAGTTTATCATTAATTGTTAATTGGTTTTATTTTCGGTCCATCTTTTGTATCTTCAATACCATAACCATGTTCTTTAATTTTTTTTCTTATTTTATCTGATTCTTGCCATTTGCCCTCTTTTCTTAATTTTTCTCTTTCTTCAGCCAGTTTTTCTATTTCTAATGGAATTTCCAGTTTTTTTATTTCATTTAATCCGAGGCCAAAAACTTTATCAAAATCAAATAATAAATCACTTTTTTCATTAATGGTAATTTTTTCTGATTTTAAAACATTCCACATTAAAGCCAGAGCTTTCGGTGTATCAAGATCGTCATTTATAAAGTTTAAGAATTTTTCTTTATAATCTTTTATTATTTTTGAATTCTCTTTACTTTCTTTTTGTTCTTTATTAATTTCTGCTATTTTTTGGTAGAGCTTGCTTAGGGCATTTTGGGCAGATTTTAAACTTGAAAAAGAAAAAGTTAGCTTTGATCGATAATGAGTAGTCAAACAAAGATAGCGATAGGCGAGTGGTTTTATTCCTTTTTCAATTAAATCTTTTAGGACAGTAATATTCCCTTTTGATTTTGCCATCTTTCCTTCTTTTAAAACCAAAAATTCGCCATGGAGCCAAAAATTAGCTAAGTTCTGGCAAAAGGCTGCTTCTGCTTGAGCAATTTCATTGGTGTGGTGAATGGGTATATGGTCAATGCCTCCTGTGTGGATGTCAAAAGGTATTCCCAAATGTTTTACTGACATAGCAACGCATTCCGTATGCCAGCCAGGAAAACCTTTTCCCCAGGGTGAATCCCATTCCATTTGCCTTTTTACTCCTAATGGCGTAAATTTCCATAAGGCAAAATCTGTTGGATTTTTTTTGCCAGAAGCCATTTTTACCCTTACACCGGCTTTTATTTTTTTTGGTTTTTTCCCCGCCAGTTTTCCATAATCTTTTATTTTTGAGCTGTCAAAATAAATTCCGTCAGAAATTTTGTAAGTGAATCCTTTTTTTTCCAAAATCTCAATTAATTCAATTTGCTCTTTTATATAATCTGTAGCTTTAGTCCAGATATCAGGAGGTTCAATGTTCAGTTTTTTTAAATCTTCTTTAAAAACTTTAGTGTAAAATTCGGCAATTTCCCAGGCGGTTTTTCCTTCTCGTTTTGCTCCTTTTTCCATTTTGTCTTCGCCGGTATCGGCATCCGAAGTTAAATGGCCGACATCAGTAATATTCATTACATGATTTACTTTAAAACCATTATATTCCAAAACTCTTTTTAAAATATCTTCAAAAATATAGGTTCTCAGATTGCCGATGTGGGCAAATAGATAGACCGTCGGGCCGCAAGTATAAAGCCCAACTTTTTTATCTTCTATTGGCTTAAAAATCTCTTTTTTCCGAATAAGATTATTATAGAGTTTTAACATATCTTTATTATAGCCAATAAATTTATTTTTGACAAAATTACGTTTTTATTTTATTCTGACTTAGGGAAAATTGTTCATTCACAATTATAAAGGTGATTGAAATGGAAAAAAATGAAGAAATTCCAGTTTTGGTGGCTGATGATAAACATCCGGACGCGATTGATAAGTGTCCAGAATGCGGAAGCACAAATATTATCAAAGATTACGACACAAGGGAAAGGATTTGTGGTAACTGCGGATTTGTTCTCGGAACAGAAATGGCTCAAGGACCGGAATGGCGGTCTTACACCCAAGAAGAAAGACAGCAGAGAGAAAGAGCCGGGCCTCCTCTTAAAGCATCTCAGGCAGCAGATCTAACAACAAAAATACAGGTTGATCGCGATGCATTAGGAAAGCGATTGAAAACAGAAGCTCTATTTACTTATCGGAAGTTAAGCTGGCTACAGAGGCGGGAAGCAAGAAATGAGTCAGAAAAAAGTCTGGAATTTGCCTTGTTTCAAATTCAAAAAATTGCTGATCGTTTAGGCATTCCTTCTGATTCACAATTTAGGGAAGATGTAGCAACTATTTATCGCAAAGCGCGCAAAGGGGGATTGCTTAAAGGAGAGACCAAATTTGTTGTGGCTGCCTCGTTTTACTACGTCTTTCGCCGAAAGAATATTGCCCGGACTTTAGAAGAAATTGAACAAGCGACCGGAGTTCCAAAGAAATACATAATTCGTTACTACCGCAAGATGCTAAGAGTATTTGAGACTCAAATGCCCGTATCTGACTTATCTATTTATGTTTCAAAAATTGCCGAAAAAATTGGAATTTCTGGAAAAACTCAAGGCGATGCAATCGAAATACTCACAGAAGCAAAAAATAAAAAAATTCCTGCCGGTAGAAAACCAGAAGGGATAGTTGCTGCAGCTCTATACATTGCCTGTCGTCAAAATCACGAAGAGATAGCGATTTTTGGACATGTCAGACGATCGGTAACCCAAGAAAACCTTGCTGAAGCTGCTGAAGTATCATCAGTAACCGTAAGAACTCTCTATAAAAAACTGAAAAAAGGACTGAATCTAATAGTACCATAAAGGAGCTGAAAAGCTCCTGTTTTTATTCCAGTGCCATACTGACAAAGCCCCTAATTTTACTTGACAAAATAATAAATAGGTGCTATAATTGGATATTATAATAAATAGCACTTTTAAAAGGGAAAAAATTTGAGAGGTGTATTTTTTGCAGCGTGCTGCAAAAAATACACCTCTCAAAACTGGGTGAAATTATGAGTGTAAGCGTAAATAAAGAAATAATTGTCATCTTCAAGCCATTAAGTCCAATTACGCCAGAAATACAGCAATATCTTGACGACTTAGTAAAAGTTCTAAATCTAGATCTTGGGGTTGTTCTCAAAGAAGAACCAAATAAAGCCGTTCAACTACTGAAAATAATGCTGGATAACCTATCCAAGGCTTCAAAAGAAATGCAGAAGTTTGTATAAATCACCCTCTTTTCCCTCTTTTTTCTAGCTCGCCAATAAGCTCATTTCATAAAAAATAAATCGGCGGGCTGGAAAAAGGAAAAGCTCTTTAGAAAAAAATATAAAAAGGGAGAATACGCTCCGGTAGATTGGAAATCAAAAAATGGTTTCTTGCCTACTGGAGCGTGCAAGTAATATGGAAAATTATATAGATTCGGAAAATGGAAATGGCGAAGAACTCTTTGAAGGAAAGATAATGTGGTGGCATGACAACGATGAGATCATGTGGTTTCCTCTAGGGAAAAGACCTAGGATTACAATAGAAGGAATAGTTTCAATACCATGTTCTGATGGTCGCGGTTTCCATAAAGAAATGTTTCCGCGAGGTAAAGCATTTCTCTGCCTTATTGAAGACCTGCCTTTTAAGAAGTCTGGTAGCATCGAATTTATAAACACGTTCTGTCTTATTGGAGATCCCAAAAACCAGTTTCTTAATTGGTGTTTCTACCCGCTCGAGGATGATGGAGACGGTTGGAATGAAGCTGATATATTCAGTGATACTAGGGAAGAGGCAGTAGAGAATAAAATTCGAGACATAGAAAACATGGCCAAAAAGGAATCGCTTTGCAAATACTGCAAGAAAAAAGAATTGTGCATAGCAAATCTGCGGTCATTAATACGGGAATCGATAAAGACAGAGAGTCAAAAGGATACATCCTGCGTAATTCAGTCTTTAATTCAATAACACTCCCTTTTTCTCTTTTTAGCCCATCGCGTTTTTTACGAGACGGTCTGAAAAGAGAAAAGAGTTCTTTAAAAAACAAAATAATTTAATATAAGAGGGGAAAATTGGATAGCTTAATTTACTTACCAAAATTTTATTGGTAGATAAATTGAGCTATCCAAAAATAAGGGTAGCCATAGGAGAGATAAAAAGTGGAAAGAAAGAAATTTGCGGTAGCTTACTCTATAAAAGAAGCAGGAGCAGACCTTGAAAATATAGATGTCATAAATCTTCATTGGTATACTACGGAACGTGGCGTTGAAATGTTGCCGGTAGCAAAAACGCTTCTCAGATCTTTCCCACCTACTAAGGGAAAAGATTTTAGTGCTGTAGCATTGGAATTAGAAATGAAATCATCGCGAGATCTTAGGCCTCATGATGAAGCTTGGTTAGCAGTCGCAAAATCTGATGCAAGACCCGGAATTAACGATATTGGTTTGGAGCTAACGCCAAAGGCGGGATTACCTGATGTTCAGGGCGGAGCTGCTCTGATATCAATGCTTTTAAATGCTGGATGGCAGCCGATAGAATTTTCGACAATCGTAAAAACTAGCACTGAGCAAAGAAAAGTAGTGCAGGGACAGAAACCACTTGAGACGAAAAAGATAATATTTAAATTGTCTTTTTCAAGACCGAAGAATAGTCAAAAGCCAATAGAGATTCCACAGGAAGTGTTAAAGCTATTTGCTAGCGACCGATGCGTTACTTGGGGCTTCTGCCACATCTGGTACAATCGGGCAATATTACGAAGTGTAAATATTAACTTCACAAATGCGCTCTTTTATGGAAGAAAGCGACCCTTTCAGTGGGAAATTACCCTTTAAAAAGGTAATCTCCATCAAATTTTCCCCTCTTTTTTTATTTTTGTAGATTGAAAAGAAAAAGTATCTAATTTTTTTATATTATCAAGAGAACCAAGTCCAAACTCTTTTTTTATGTCATACTCCTTATTATTCATCCATTCAGGTATTGGAGAAGCCGCTTTTATTTCAAAAAAATTACTTAAAAAAGTAGTGGCATAAGAGCCCTTTCCTAAAATAAAACTTAAAGCCACACCCTCAGGCAGTATTTTAAAAATATTTTTTTTGGGGAAAATTCTGCTTTTAACAAACCTTTTTTGTAATTTAAAAAATTTCAAGAATGGCTTTAAATTTTCTAAAAAATCTTGGGTTTTATCTATCAACAACCAGTGTTCGTATACTTTCCAATCTCTCCAATCGTCACTTAAGAGAAGGGGAATTTCTTCAGGAAGTTTTAAACCATCTTGGTCTAAAGATAATATTTTATTAAAGAGATAGCTGGAATAGGCGAATATAAAAATTTGCGTCATATCCTTTATGGTAATTAATGCTCCCAAAAAGTCATTCGGATTTTTTTCTAAATAAGATAAAAGTAATATTTCGTTTCTAAAAGTAAAAGGGAACTCCTCGAAAACTTTTTTCATTTTTTGCCAATTACCAAAATTACTCTTTGCTTCTTCTCTTTTTGATTTGATTAAAGGAATTTCTGAAAGTCCAGAATCCACTAAAAAATTAAAGACCGCTTCCCTATATTTTCCTTGTAGAATCAGTTTACCTAAAAGATGGTTGATAAAACGTGATTCTCCAAACCTCTGAGAAAAATAAAAATTCAACGCCCCCTCTTTTTTAATCTTTTCAAAATTAATAAGAAACTGTTTTTCATCTATTTTCCCCTTCGTTCTTATAAAAATAAAAAAGCGGTTTCCCATAAGGCGACCGGGAGAAAGAAATTCTTTTTCGATACTGAAATTAGTTAAAAAAATATTAGGTAGAGAAAGTCTTTTTATTCTTTCAAAAAGATCAGAGCCTACGTCAATAATAATAATTTTTTGCGAAGTTAATGCATCAGTATCTTTCAAACCCGCATAACTTATCCTTCTTATTTTTATTTGTAGAGCTTCCGCTAAAATGTTAAGAGAATCAAGGGTGGGAAGCCCGGCCTTTATCAGGTTGAAACCTAGATTGAAAGGAAATGATGGTAAAATTTCTTTCTCTTTCAGATCAACTTCCGAAATTTCCCCGCTTCTGGATATTTCTTCAACAATAAAATCCTGAGGATAAAACCGAATATATCCCTGTGGCCGGAGAGGAAAAGAGATATCGATTCCGATTCGAGGTAAGATATCTTTTTCAAGGATAAGTGAAGACATTAGCAATTCCGGACTCTCCTTTTTATAAGCTTCAAAGATTTCTTTTTCCTTCTGGAAAAGCTTCGAGATAGAAAGTTGTTCCATATTTTTTAAGTTTATCATATTTTTTGTAGTTTATAAATTTAAGAGCAAAAAGACCTTCTCACAACAGTCTTTGGATCTTAAATTTTTAATCTTGTTTTAAAGATTTTTTTTTGATATTATTAGTTAATTGCTTATTAAAAAAATAAATCACATATAAACTATGAAAAAAATTGACCTAGTTCTATCAGTAGTTATCGGTTTAATAGTCGGGATTTTCTTTTCTTATATTTTAGGTCAAACTGGATTCGCCGCTAGCTCCTGGATATTCATAATTATTTTTCCTATTTTAGCTTTTTTGGGTATGTATGTTGCTTCATTGATAGGGCAGAAATTTTTATTTATCTATCAGGCAGCCAAATTTTTTCTAGTTGGAGTCTTAAATACTTTGATAGATATAGGAATTTTAAGTTTACTGATTGATCTAACCGATATCGCAAAAGGTTTGTTCTATAGCGTTTTTAAAGCCATTTCGTTTTTGGTAGCGACAACTAATAGTTATTTCTGGAATAAGTTTTGGACCTTTGAGAAGCGAGAAGATGTTAAAGCTCAGGAGTTTTTTAAATTCTTAATAGTCGCGACCTTCGGGTTTATAGTTAACGTCGGGGTTGCATCTGTTGTGGTTAATGTTTTGGGTCCAAAATTTGGGATATCTGAAAAGATATGGGCAATGCTTGGCGCTGTAATTGCTGCTTTCTTTGCCTTTTTATGGAATTTCTTATCATCAAAATTTATTGTATTCAAAAAGTAAAATATGCCAAACTTAGTTTTATACAGAAAGTATCGCCCGCAAACATTTGCCGAAGTTATTGGACAAGAGCACGTTGTCCAGACCTTAAGTAATGCTTTATCTTCGGGAATGATTTCCCATGCTTATTTATTTCACGGCCCGAGAGGAAGTGGTAAGACAACCATAGCCAGGATTTTTGCCAAAGCTGTAAATTGCCAGAACAGGAAAGAAAAAGACTTTGAACCCTGCAATAAATGCGATTCTTGTTTAGAAATAATGGCAGGGAGATCTCTGGATTTAATCGAAATTGATGCTGCCTCTCATAGGGGTATTGATGAAATAAGAGAATTACGGGATGGTATAAGGTTTTCTCCTGTAAAATCAAAATACAAAGTTTTTATTATTGACGAATCCCACCAATTAACCAAAGAAGCAGCTAACGCACTTTTAAAAACTCTGGAAGAGCCACCTTCCCATGCCATTTTTATTTTAGCTACGACTGAAATTCATAAAATGATTCCGACTATTATTTCCAGGTGCCAGAGGTTTGATTTTCGTAAATTAACAATACCGGAAATTATAAAAAGATTAGAAATAATTTCCAAAAAAGAAGGTGTTAAAGTTGAAAAACCCGCTTTAGGATTAATTGCTTTAAATTCTGGCGGTGCGATTCGTGATGCCGAGAGCTTATTGGATCAGGCTTTGACTTTTTCAGGAACTATTGGTAGAGAAAGAGAGATAAAAGCAGAAGATATAAAAGAGATATTAGGAGTGGTTGAAGTAGGTTTGATACAGAAATTTACCGATTTTTTATCTCAAAAAAAAGCATCAGAAGCTATTAATTTCTTGAATGAAATTTATGAGAGAGGAGCAGACCTTCAAGAATTTAATAAAACCTTGATAAATTATTTGAGGCAAGTCTTGATTGTAAAAATTACAGGAATTAAAGTTGAAAATCCGATAATTACTGGATTGACAAAGGAAGAATTTCAAAAACTGGGGAATCAAGCGCAATTTTTTCAGGAGAACAATCTGCGAAAAATGTTAGACTTATTTCTGGATGCCGATAATAAAATGAAGTATTCGCCCATAATCCAATTACCATTGGAGTTAGCAATAATCCAAGGATGCGAAATTAATTAATGATTATGTGGTATGTCTATGTTCTTCAGAGCTTAAAAAGTATAAAACTTTACACAGGTATTACTGGAGATTTGAAAAGAAGATTTAATGAGCATAATTCTAAAAGGGGAGGTAAGTATACTAGTAAGAATGCACCATTTAAGCTTATATTTTATGAAGCGTATCTAGACAAAAAAGATGCTGTCATTGCTGAAAAGTTTTTTAAAAGTGGATACGGAAGAGAAATATTAAAAAAAGATAAACTAGAAAATTATTTTAAAGAAGCAAATTCTCCTCTTCGGCGAATATGCCGATGAGGCATATTCCGGGGTCGTCTAACGGTAGGACAAGAGCCTTTGGAGCTCTATATCTTGGTTCGAATCCAAGCCCCGGAACAAAAAAGCAATCACAACCCCATTAGGGGTTAAGATTGGTTTCTGTGTGGGCTGGCCGAGAACCATAGCCCCTGAATTGTCCCGCCGCAGGCGGGAGCAATGTCCTTCGGGCAACTCTTCGAATCCAAGCCCCGGAACACTCAGCTCGCAGTATCGAGGCAGACCGAGACGGTTCGAATATCCGACCGGCAATTACCTACATTTTGTATGAAAAATAAATCTTTAAATTTTAATAAATTTTTAGTTAAAAATAAAAAGGCTGTTATTAAAAAAATTACATCTTTCCAAAGACAAGGTAGAGACAAAATACATATTGTTTTGGATTTTGATAGAACATTAGTCAGGGGAAAGGATAAAAAGGGACGAAGGATAACTGTTTGGGATGCCATAGAACAATTTGTACCAAGAAAAAAACAATTGGAATCTATCGAAAAGTATAAAAAGTATAGGGCCTTTGAACTCAAACAGAAACTTTCTGTGACTCAAGCTATTGAATGGTGGGGATGGAATCTCGATTTATTTAAGGGTTTAAAGGTGTCAAAAATCGAAGAAGCATCTCGTTTATTGCAAACAAGACCTTTTGTAAGAGAATTTTTTAATATTTGCCAAGAGAGAAATATTCCTACGATAATTATCTCAGCTAGCGTTAAAAATGTAATAGAGTCATGGTGCCTAAAGGAGAAGATTCAACCGACAATGGTGCTTTCTACAGAATTATTTATTTCTAACAAAAAGATATCTGGTTGGAACAAAGATACCCTAATTCATTCTCTTAATAAAAGAGAGAAAGGTCACAGAGAAATTAAAAAAATAAAATCTGCAAGACCAAAAACAATTTTAATAGGAGACAGCCTTGATGATGTCTCGATGGTTGAGGGAAAGGATAATGTTATAAGAATTGCAATTTATGATCCAAGTTATAGCAACGATAATAGTGAATTGAATGAATTTATGAAAAGATTTGACTTGGTATTTATTGCAGATAATTTTAGACCGATAATGGAAATTTTGGATTTATTTTAAATATGAGGAAATTTATAAAGTAAAAAAAACTATTAGGTAACTCACTAAAACAGGTTCTAATATCGTCAAAGCCCCCGACCGAGATGCATCCTTTCCCAGTTTCAAAAAAGCTCGAAAGTGTCCTTAAAATCTCGGTTCCAGACCGGAGGTCAGAACACTAAAGCTCAAAACGCCCTAAAAGGGCGTTTTGAGCTTATCGATAGAATATACTAAAATAGATAAATAGAAGTTTATGAATAAAAAAATTATTTTTGTATTTGTTATTCTAATTTTGATAGCAGGAATAATATTTATAATTTATAATCGCAAAAGAACTGATCGAGTTTGTTTTAAAAACAATTGCTTTGAGGTTGAATTAGCGATAACTCAAGAAGAACAAATGAGAGGGCTGATGTTTAGGAAATCTCTGGATAAAAACAAAGGAATGCTTTTTGTTTTTCCCGAAGAAGATGCGTATCCGTTTTGGATGAAAGATACTTTAATTCCTTTGGATATTATTTGGATAAATAAAAATAAAGAAATTGTTTTCATTAGTGAAAATACCCCACCTTGCAAAGAAAATAATTGTCCTATTATCAGCACTGACCAAAAGGCAAAATATGTTTTGGAAATTAACGCTGGCATTTCAAAAGAAGTCGGTCTAAAAGTAGGGGATAGATTAGAAATTAATCTCAATTTAAAATAAGAAAATTTGACATATTTTTTAGATGCAGTATTATTTTTCAAGAGGTATAATGATGGAAAATAAAGATGATGAAGTTCGAGAACAAGCGGAAGATATAATGCAAAGAGAAAGAGCCAATACTGGAAGATTAGATATTACTGCAAGAAACATCGCCAAAGATGTTATAAAAGCAAATCCGAACGATTACTCAAATGATCTTTTACAACTAATTCCAAAAGAAATTTTGGACACAGAGCTTACTGATGATAATCTTCATGAAATGGGATTAAAGATCGATGAAATCCGATTCAAAAAAGAAGACGAATTGGCCTTGTTTTTAGGATTAGGCGATACAGCGAAGAATACTAAAACAAGAGATTTCTTAACTGACATAATGAATCGTAAACTCGACAGATTACCCGATCGACAAAGAAAAATAGTCCGAAAAATAAAATTCCTTTCTAATGTGGCTCAAACGATAATCCATCAGTAAAAAACCAACCAAAAAGCGACCTTTATTTGTCGCTTTTTTATTTTTGTAATTACTCAGCTCTTTTTACATATTCGCCAGTTTCGGTGTTTATTTCAATCACATCTCCTTCTTCTATAAACAGAGGAACATTGACTTTAGCTCCGGTCTCCAGCGTTACTTGTTTTGTTCCAGCCTGAGCTCTTTCTCCCTTTACTCCTGGCGGAGCTTCGGTTATTTTCAATTGGACCTTAATTGGCAAAATGATATTTATAACTTTGCCCGCAAAGGCGATGCCATCAACGAACTCCCCCGGTTTTAGGAATTGAGCGGCGTTCCCAAGTTGTTCAACTCCAAAGTCAAACCTTTTTGATGGGTCATTTTTTTCAACAAAGAAGAAACGATTGCGATGAGTATACATAAATTTTACATCTATTTTTGTCATTTCTGCCTCTTCAAAAGTGTCGCTTTGCTGGAGATTTTGGGAAAAGAAGCTTCCATTAAGCAGATTTCTGGCTTTGGTTTGCCAAACAACTCTTCTTTGTGCCATTTTTAACGGACGCACTTCGAGAATTTCATAGGGATCGCCATTGATTAGAATTCTTGATCCCTTTCTTAAATCATTAATAGTTAACATAGTAAAAGAAAAAATTAATTATTATCATTACTTTTCAATTCGCCATTCAATTTCCGTTTCCTTATCAGCGAATTCTAACCATTCGCCTCCAGGGTCAATGACAAACCATTTTCTTTTTGTTGCTGACCAAATCATAGGGTTTCCTTTATAATACGGCTTCTTAATTATTTCTTTTGGTTTTAACCTATCTAATTCTAGCCATTTTTTAAAAACTGTTTCAATAGCATAATCCAAATTTCTTGATTTTGCCCATTCAGCCACTTTATTTATTGCCTTTTCGGCATTTTCTATGGAGCCTGCTAATTCCAAAAGTTGTTTAGCGGGTTTAGTAAATCGTGAATAAATAATTCTTCTTTTTCTAGTATCTTTTTTCAGCTGTGCTAAATCCACTCCTTTTGTTTCAAAATAATAAGTAATTAACTTTCTTATAGCCGTTTCTTTTTTTAATTCCTCATAATATTTTATTTTTTTCTTTTTCAAATATTCCTCAATCTTTTGGGCAATACTTTTTCCAACGCCGGGAATTTTTTCCAATCCTTTTATTCCCTCGGTTTTATAAATTTCTGCGACATCTTTATTTAATTTTTCCAAATTTTCAGCCGCTTTCCGGTAAGCCCTGGGCTTAAAAGACACTCCCTTTATATCAAGTAATTCAGCAATTTCTTTTAATATGTTGGTAATTTTTTGGTTTTGAATCATTAAATATTAAACTATTTTTTTTATAATTTCTCGGTAAAATTCTTTAGCTAATTCTAATTCTTTTCTGCCTTTTTCAGTAATTTGATAAATTCTTCTTTTTACTTCTGTTTTACTTTTTACAAATCCAGTTTGTTCCAAACGATAAAGAACTCTGTAGGGGGTAATTTTCCCGGGTTTAAAACCAAATTTTTTTTCAATTAAAGCAGGAATTTCCCAGCCATAGATAACCCTTTCTTTTAAAACAGAAAGGATATAGATCCAAAGATTTTCGATTTTATTTGATTTTTTTAATCTGGTTAAAGGCAACATAGTTTTTTACAAATAAGCTCTTGACAATATGTTTTACGGTCGTAAAATATAATAATATGGCAAAACAAATAAAAATCGCAATCACAGGACTCGGAAATTGTGCTTCTAGCTTGATCCAGGGATTATTTTATTACAAAAATATAACTAGTGACGATGAGTTAGTTCCTGGCTTGATGCACAATATTTTGGGTTCCTATAAAATTTCCGACATTAAATTAGTTGCTGCTTTTGATATTGATAAAAGAAAAGTAGGGAAGGATGTTTCAAAAGCAATTTTTGAATTACCTAATTGTACAAAGATCTTTTGTAAAAATATACCATATCTTGGAGTAAAAGTAAAAATGGGTAATCTTTTGGATGGCGTGGCGCCGCATATGAAAGATTATCCTGAAGATAAAACTTTTGTTGTAGCCAAAGCAAAACCAGTTGACGTAGTAAAAGAACTGAAGAGGTCCGGGGCTGAGATTTTGATTAATTATTTACCAGTCGGGTCGCAAAAAGCAGTGGAATATTATGCTAATTGTGCTTTAAAAGCTGGCATTGCTTTTATTAATTGCATGCCCGTTTTCATAGCTAGTGATCAAAAATGGGCGGAGAAATTTGAAAAAAAAGGATTGCCTTGCATCGGAGATGATATAAAATCTCAAGTAGGGGCGACTATAACTCACAGAATCTTATCTCGTTTATTTACCGAAAGGGGAGTAGCGATTGACAGATCTTATCAGTTAAATTTTGGCGGAAATACCGATTTTTTGAATATGCTGTCTAGAGAGAGACTGAAATCAAAAAAGATTTCAAAAACTGAAAGCGTTGAATCGCAGCTGGCTAAAAGATTAAGTTATGATAATTTGCATATTGGTCCTTCCGATTGGATTCCCTTTTTGAAAGATAATAAAATCTGTTTTATAAGAATTGAGGGAAGGAAATTTGGAAATGTGCCGATTGAATTGGAACTTCGTTTATCAGTTGAGGATTCACCAAATTCCGCTGGTTGCGTAATCGATGCTATAAGAATAGCAAAAATTGCTTTAGATAGAAAAATTAAAGGAGCTTTAATTTCATCTTCTGCTTATTTTATGAAGCATCCGCCAAAACAATTTTCAGATGAAAAAGCCCGAGAAATGGTCGAAGAATTTATTCTAAATAAACGCGGCCGTTAATTATGACACCTTTTGAGAGATTCAAAAAATTAAATACCGAAGGTAATTTATGGATATATATCTTATTACTGGCTAGGGAAGAAGAGGTTACTTTACGAGATGTCAGCCGTTTGATTTTTGAAAGATTTGGTTTTTTACCAGGAGAATTATTTCTACGAGGAGTTTTATTCAGATTAAGAAATAGAGGCTATATCAGCAGCGAAAGATTCAAAGGGAAAAATGCTTATAAAACTACAAAAAAAGGATTGGAGGAGCTGGAAAAAGTAAAATCTTTCTCTAAAGATCTGACAGAAAAAATATAAGATAAAAATTTTAGATTCCATTTTTAAAAACAATTCAAAAGAATTGTTTTTAATTTTTAAATATTGACTTCTTTGAAAAATTTTGCTATTATTAAAGATTGTCTGAATGAGAGGTATGCTAATGAATGATTGCTTTTTAAAAAAAGAAATTAAAAAATGGAAAAAAATCTTGATAAAAAACATACGTCCAAGCGTACTAGCAAGAGGGCTTAGATTAATGGGAGTGTTAATACCCATTAATGCCAATAAAGAATGGGTTGCAGAACGGCTCGTGATTGAAATGATAGCTAATGGATCCATCAAATAATCATTCAAGTGAAGCAATTAATCACAGCTCTTTAAGATAAACAAAAACAAAAACGGTCTAATCCCCCGTATTTTTTTTGCTATTTGTATTTTTCTACAGTAAAACGATAAATCAAAAACTTTTCTTTTTTAGGGTCAATCATTGCTTTTTGGCAGGTAATAGAAACTTGTTGCTCTGCTGTATCTATTCCTTCCAAATCTGGCAACAAGATGCCGCATTTATAGGAGATGGCACCATCAAATGTGACTTCGTCTTTTGTCTGAACTATGGGTATGCTTCTGACGATTATCCCATACTCTTTTGGATCCAATTCGTAGACATTCTTTATTAGTTCGGGTTTATTGAGAATGTAAACTGTGTAAGAAAGATAGGAAAATTCTTCTTCTTGGATTGGACTAAAGCGATAATCTTCTCGAGCCGCGGCCACAGCGTTATAAATTACTTCTTCAGCAATATTATTTCTGGTTGGCAGATAAGTTCCAATGCAACCACGAAGATTTCCTTCTCTTTCTATGGTTACAAACACTCCAGATTTCTTATTTAAAAAATCCTCTGGTAAATATTTCGGAGGAGAAATAATTTCACCACTTTTAATAAAAGTTTCAACAGATTTTTTTGCTAAATTAACTAATGGATGCATATATTTAAGAAAGTATTGATTTTATTGCTTTATATTTATCTTTCATTATTTCTTTTGCTTCGGGAATCATTTTCTGCCAGTCTCTCTCAAGTTTATTGTTTATCCAAGCTACCCCTTCATTTACTGACATTTTCTGTCTCGAAAAAACAAGAGAAAAAAGCGAGCCAATTTCATCAAAATGAGACATAGCATCGGCTGCAGCCACGCATTTTGCTTCTGGAGTTTTTCTTTCAATTTTTTTGCTTGCCCGATGCGAATATATACAGTGTTTAACTTCGTTAATTTTTTCCTGTGGATAATTAAACTGTTTGAGTATTTTTTCCGCTTCTTTAGCGCCAGAGATGTGATGATTTTCTGGGTCACCTTTAATAGCTCCGATATCGTGTAAAAAGGCGGATAACTCAACGATCTCTTTATCGGCTTTTAACTTTCTGGCTAAGATTCTGGATAAGCTCGTAACTTTTAGAATATGATGTTCCCAAATATCGTAACCATAGATATTGGACTGTTTTTTACATTCTTTTTCAACCTCCTTTTTTATATTTTGGATTATTTCGTTATAAGAATATTTTTTCATTTTCAAAAAAATGATTGTGTCAAAGAAGGATAAAAAGAAGAAAAGATTATCAAAATAAGAAGAGACACTATAGGTATAGCTATATTATCATCCATTATATTGCTGTCAATCGGCATGATTTTCTCAACTATAGTAGCCAAGAATGCGGCTATTATTCCAGCCCAGCCCATTCTTGAACCAATTACAACACAGACCAGAAGCATTCCAACAGATCCTTCCCAGCCCTTAGTTCTCTTTTTATAAATTATGTTTCTGATTATTCCAGTTATTCCATCGCCAAAAGACATAAATAAAACAGGTATTACTCCTAGCCAGAAAGTTTTGTCAAAAAACCAGCCGACTAAAATAGAAATTCCCCACATTATGGAAAAATTTACTTCTTTGGTATTATTTTTGGTTTGATACCATTGCTTGAGCTGATTTTTTTTGTGAGGCAAGTAGGTGTAAATTGCAAGAAAAATGGCAGATAAAAATGGTATTATGGGTTCTTTGTATAAAATAGGAATTAAAAAAACGGTAATACCAGAAGCCAAAATATGAATCGTTTTTCTTCCAAAATAAGTTGCCGAATCTGGCGGATAATTTTTTTTAATGGCCAAATTATAAACCCAGCGCGAAATAACTTTCATCACAAAAATGACCCATAAAAATACGGGAATGGTGATTAAAAGATCATTCAAAATATAATCAACAAGTATCATTCTAGCTGTTTATTTTTTTAAGCTTTGTTTTATTCTTTCTACCTCGTCTTCTACGATTTTTCCTTCATACTCTGCAGAGTGAACAGGTGAACCTTTGTAGCTTGGTTTTTTCTGATCTAAGTGCAAATTAAAAGTTATTCTATCTTCGTTTGTTTTTAGATAAAGATGAAATCTTGGATACCTATTTCTTTCCAAGGGTCGATTAAAAACTGTTTCTGATCTTTTCTGGTCTCTTCCAATAAAATGATAGCCGATTTTTTTCAGTAAATTATAAATGTTATCTTTTAGAAATTCTTTCTTAAAGGAAAAATCCATATTGAAATACAGCAATATTGCTATTCTAATTTAAAATTAGCTACCATATATCCGACTCCAAAAGGTCCTTCGTAAGAAAGGATTTCTGGTTTCCAGCTTAGAGTGCTTAAAGCTCCTAATAAAATTAATATTGATCTAAATCCGCATTCTCCAGCTGCTTCAACAAAATCGGGTTTAAAATTTAAAATTCCTTTTATGTCTTTTTTTTCTATTGAATCTATTAATTTTTTATCAAATTTTTTTCCTTCTGGAGAATATCCACCCGGCGCATCGGCTAAGAGGCGATGCGATAAATCGCCAGAAGCAACAATACCTACAGAAGATTTCTCATTTTTAATAATTGATCCTATAATTTCTCCCATTTTATAGTGGGTCTTAAAATCTAAAAAAGAAAAATATAAAGGAACCAGTCTGAATTCTAATTTCGATTTTGATAAAAAATATAAAGGAACAAGACTTCCGTGATCTATCTTTGCAATATCCACTGTTTTTATCGGGATTTTTTCTTTTTTAACATCTTTTTCAATTTCTTCAATTAATTTTTGGTTATTTCTGAAAATTAGTTCTGTTTCAAGATCACCAAAATCTTGGAAGTCTCCTTTAAATGAAAGAGCTTTATTTATCGTGAATTGATTGAATTGAAGCGGGCCGTGGGGAGAAATAAGAATAAGAGTTTCAACTTTTGCTATGCTAAAAACATCGGCTAATTTTGTCATTTCTTTTATCGTACTGGAGACCAATTTTATATCTTCGGGTTTGCCGATCGAAGGAATGATCAAGGGAGGGTGAGGACAAATTGAAGCGAAAGTTAAAGGCATCTTAGTTTAGGGTTAAATTTAAATCTTCACCGCATTTTGGGCATTTTCCTTTTTTATCATGGCGGTGAATAACATAATTCGTCCTATTAATTACTATTTCACCGCATTTTGGACAGATTGTATTTTCAGATGCTAAGCCTGGAATATTACCGGTATAAACATATTTTAATCCAGCCGCTTTTCCGATTTTCCAGCCCTTTTCTAATGATTCAACCGGAGTTTCAGGTAGGTGCTGCAGTTTCCAAGATATTTCTCCGGAAAATTTGGAAATGTGCCAGGGCGTTTCCGGTCCCAATTCTTCTTTAATAAATTTTGCAATTCCTTTAAACATTTCTTTAGAGTCTGAGAGAGTTGGTATGACTAAGGTCGTAATTTCAACCCAAACTCCTGATTTTTTCATTAATTTGCAAGTATCTAAAATAGGTTTTAGTTTGGCTCCGCAATTTTTCTGGTAAAACTCGTCGGAAAATCCTTTAATATCAATATTGTTGGCATCTAAATAGGGGATTACTAATTTTGCCGATTCCTCCGACATAAATCCGTTGGAGACAAAAATATTTTTCAATCCAGCTTTTTTAGCCAGCTTCATAACTTCCAAAGCATATTCAAGAAAAATTGTTGGTTCAGTATAAGTATAAGAAATGCTGGGCAGCTTATTTTCAAGGGCGATTTCAACTATTTTTTCTGGAGGAATGTCATCGCCTGGAATTTCTTTCGCGCCCTTAAAGGATTGGGAAATATCCCAGTTCTGGCAGTTCAAACACCTTAAATTACAGCCAATGCAGGCAATAGAAAGGGAATGAGAGCCCGGCAAAAAATGGAATAATGGTTTTTTTTCAATCGGATCAATATTGACTGCGATTACTTTTCTGTAATTCAAGGCGTATAATTTCCCCTCAATATTTTCTCTCACACCGCAAATTCCTCGTTGTTTTGGCGAAATAGTACAAAAATGGGCGCAAGTATGACACTGCACGTTTTTCTCTTTTAATTTTTTATATAGCAAAACTTCTTTCATTGTTTCATTATATACCTCTATGAATAATCTAGGTAGTAACCAAAATTATAATTTTTCTGATAATTTCAAATAAAAAAAGGGCACAATATATGCCCCTACTTATCATTTTTTGTTTATTATCTCCCATTTGAACTCCCGTTTTTTCTCCAGAAAAGGAAATATGTTCGATTCCCAAAAATCAAGCTCTCTTTCTTCATTGGTGAAACCCGGATAGATGAATTTCAGAAATTCGATAATTGCTCTTTCTTTCAGTTCTTTTGAAAATGGCGGCGTTCCTTCTGACAGGATTTTAGCTGCAGCTAAGCTTCCTGTTTCAACATCGTCTTTTTGGCATATCGGATTCTTAAATCTCCAAATTGTCCAAATTATGAATGCTTTTTCATTTTTGAAAACCTGGGGTATTTTTCGGATTGGATCAAATGTGAACTGAAACGGTTTAAGATGACTATATTTCTTCCAGATATTTTTTATCCGCTTAGATTCTTTAAAGTTGATATATCTTACATCTTTCCCTGTTTGGAAATCTCGTACAGTTTGGTTCATTTTTTCAACGAACTGTTTTTCTTCTTGATCAAGTGCTTTCATGGCGTACTTGATAATCTGCCATAATTCAGCGAATCCTTCTAGATGTGGTATTTCTTTCAGTCGCATTTTAAACACCTGCTATTTAAAATTATCAAACCGTAAAATTTTGTCAAATAAAAAAGAGGGATAGTTTGCCCTCTATTTTGACTATTTCGTAAAGAAATAGTTCTTAGGCTTTTATTTCGTTGCTTTTTATTTTTCTAAGTGCGTAGTTTATTTCTTTTTCGCCTTCGTGTCGAGGTACTAACCATTTTATGATGTTAATACCCAGAGTGCTGGCAATGCAGTCTTCACAGAATGGTTTTTCTGGAGTTAAGCCGGTTGCTGAAGTCGGAGAACAAGAGTCGCAAATTGCTATTGCGTTTTTGCTGCAACAGAAGCATTTTTGGACCATTTCCCATTTGAATTCCCGTTTTCCTTCAAGAAACGGAAAAATTTCTTGTTCCCAGAAAACAAAATCCTTTTCTTCATCAGTAAAGCGAAGATATCCAAGGAATTCTATAACTGCTTCTTTTTTTACGTCTTCTGGAAATGGCGGTTTGCTTTTGAGAAGAATCTTTGATGCGGCCAAGCTCCCGTTCTTAATATCGTCATCTGAGCATACTAAATGTCTTGCCTTCCAAGCAGACCAAATTATGAACGCATTTAGATCTCCATAGACTTCCGGCATCTTTTTTTGTGGATCAAATCTGAACTGAAATGGTTTTAGGTGTTCGTATTTCTGCCAGAGCACTTGGATTTTTATCTGTTCGTTGAAGCCAAAAATAGCTCCACTACCGTTTTCGTAATCTTCCACGGCTTTATTCATTTTTTCAATGAACTGTCTTTCTTCTTCATCTAGCGCCTCTAGAGCGTATTGATTGATTCTGTCTAGTTCTTTGATTCCTGAAATTATGGATATGTCTCTCAAATCAATTTCCTCCTATATGTAAAGATAATAAACGCTTTGAATTTTGTCAATCTGTCTAAAATTTGTATAATAATAATATGCATCGGATTTTTATTGCTATTAATTTACCAGAAGATATAAAAAAAGAACTGGTTTCTTATCAGGAGAAATGGCCGGAACTGCCAGTCAGGTGGACGAAAAAAGAAAATCTCCATATAACCCTAGTTTTTATTGGTTCGGTAAGTGATGAAGAAGTTCTTGAGATTTGTAAAATCGTAAGAGAAGTAGCTCAAAGACAAAAGTCATTTCCCATAAATTTCAAAAGAGTTTGTTATGGACCTCCTGGAAAAACGCCTCCCAGAATGGTTTGGGTAGAAGGAGAAAAATCAGGAGAATTAGGAGAATTGCAGCAGGATTTAGAAAACTCTATTTCTAAGATAAGTATTGGAAAATCAGAAAAAAGAGAATATGCTCCTCATCTTACTTTGGGCAGAATTAAAGAATGGGAGTTTAAAAAAATTGAGCCAGAAGAAAGGCCGGAAGTTGAAACTGAAATTAATTTAAATTTTGATGTTAACTCAATTGAGGTTATGGAAAGCGAGCTGAAAAGAGGAGGGCCGGAATATTGTGTTTTAGAATCAATGCCATTCAAAGCTTAAAATAAAAAATTATGAAGGTTCATTTCATTGGTATTGGCGGGATTGGGGTTTCAGCACTAGTTCAATATTTTATTTCTATAGGCCATGAAATCAGTGGTTCTGATTTAGTTTCTTCTGAGATTACTAAAGCTTTAGAAAAGAAAGGCGTTAAAGTTTTTATTGGCAAACATAAAAAAGAAAATATAAAAAAAGATATTTATTTAGTAATCTATACTTCAGCAGTTCAGAAAAATAACCCCGAATTAAAAGAAGCAAGAAGAAGAAAAATTTTAACCCAAAGTTACGCTGAAGCTCTGGGAGAATTAACAAAAAAATATTTTACTATTGCCGTTTCCGGAAGTCATGGAAAAAGTACGATAACTGCAATGATTTCTTTAATCCTAATTGAAGCTGGGTTTGATCCAACAGTAATTGTAGGTACAAAATTAAAAGAGTTTGGCGATACAAATTTTAGATTAGGAAAATCGCAATACTTGATTATTGAAGCTGATGAACATTTTGCTTCATTTTTAAATTATTGGCCAAAAATAATCGTTTTAACCAACATTGAAAGGGAACACTTAGATTTTTATAAAAATCTGAATAATATTTTAAAGACATATAAAAAATATGTTTCTCATTTGCGAGAAGATGGAACTTTAGTTTTAAATAAAGATTGTGGAAATGTTTGTGAGGTTGCTAAAAAAATAAGAAATAAAAAATTTTATTCAATAAAGCAAAAAGAAGCAGCGAGAATTAAAAAAATCCTAAAGATTCCCGGCAGATTCAATGTTGCAAATGCTCTTGCCGCTTTAACGGTTGCTAGAGTTTTAAGAATCCCTGACAACATTTCTTTCAAAGCCCTTTCAAAATATCATGGGGCCTGGCGAAGATTTGAAATAATTGATGCTCAATCTGGTAATAAAAAATTTACTATAGTTTCAGATTATGGCCATCATCCGACAAAAGTCAGAGTTACTTTAAAAGCTGCTCGAGAAAAATTTCCTAAAAGAAAAATTTGGCTTGTTTTTCAACCTCATCAATATCAGAGAACTTTTTATTTATTTGATGATTTCGTAAAAGTCTTAAAAAATGCGCCTGTGGATAACTTAATTGTTACTGATATCTTTGACGTTGCTGGAAGAGAGGAAAAAAAGATAAAAAATTTGGTCTCTTCAGAAAAATTGGTTAAAGCCATAAATAATGAAAAAACAATCTATATCCCGACAATTGATAAAGCTTATGGGTATTTAAAGAAAAATCTAAGGGGTAGGGAAGTGGTAATAATAATGGGAGCAGGGGATATATATAAGCTTGTAAACTATTTCAATAAGTAGGACATAGCCATTAGGACAGATAGGACAGTGACCCGCCGATTAAGTATGCAGATGTAATCGGGAAAATTTTTACTATAAAAAATAAACCCTTAAGAATACCTTTTTTGGGAATGATAAGCGTCTATTTAAATAAAAATAAACTGTAGAAAAAAAATGGAATATTATCGCGTAGTAAAAACTCCTATGGAACTTGATAAGCTAATAAAAGACGAGGAGGAAAGAGATAAAAAGAAAGCATTTATTAAGAATCTGTTTAAGAAATTCGGGTATTTGCTTTTGATTCCTGTTATATTAGCTGGACCTGTTCTTATGCTTTCTGCTTACGAAGCTCATATTATTAATATTACCGCTCGCGTCTGTATTCCTTTGGAAACCAGAACGCCCGGCTATTGGAAGACCCATGAAGAAATTACTTCCCAGCTTTTACCGCAAACCTTGGGATTGCTGCAAGTTCCAACATGTGATACATCGATTACAGTTTCCGAATTTGAAGAAGCGTTTGATATTTTAGACAGTAATGCCAAAGATATGAAAAACAAGTTAGAAAGTCAATTATTGGCGATGAAATTCAATATTGCTTATTACGCTATAGGTTTTTATATTCCTAATCTTTGTGGTGCAGACGGGAGAACACTTAATCAATTAGTAGCTGAAGCTGACTCACTTTTATGCAACAAAAACGCACCAAGAGAAGATTTAGAAGCTATGAAAAATATTCTGGATTGCTCTAACAATTTAGGGGAAAAAACAAGAACTTGTTTGGGTCTCCTTCCTGAAAAACCGAGCAGCTTTAGTTCGATTTCAAATGAAGTTTTATTAATGACAAACGAGGGAGAATTAATCCAAACCGAAGCTCCGGCTGAAGGAGAAGCGTCAATTGAAATCATACCACCTTCAGAAGAAAATCCCGTTGAAGAAACGCCGACCGAGGAAACACCATCTGAAGAAACTCCCAACGAAGCTCCAACAGAAGAGCCAGCAACAGTAGAAGAACCGATAACTGAAGAACAAACTCCTCCGGCAGAATCTACCACCGAAACACCAACCGAATCCACACCTGAACTAACAACAACTCCTGAACCAACTCCCGAACCGACTCCGACTCCAACAGAAACTAATACAACTACCACAAATGAAACTACAACTCTTACAGAATAAAATATTCAAAGAGCCGAAAAAAATTGCGATTTTGCTAGTTATAATTTTAGGTTTGATTTTAGTTGGCATAAAATTATTCTCTACGAAAGTGACGGCCCAAATTGTGCCGATTGTTGTTAATGAAAGAGAATTAGCTTTCGGAACAGTTTTTCCCGGCGAAAATCTTGAAGGCAAATTCATTGTTAGCTTTGTCACAGATTACGAAGAAGCAGGGATAACTTATAAAATTATTTTTATGAGGAAAGAACTTCCCGAAGGATATCCAGGAACAGACGATCCTGATAAGCCCGGCTATTATCGCGATCTCTGCCCATTTTTAACGCCGGTTAATGTGGATCCTAATGAAACCGATACGCCAGACCAGGCATCTGTGGGAGATGACGATCTTTCTGATAATTGGACAATATATTTTAAAGTGCCGGCTATTGTGGGTAATGTAGCCCAAGATCACGTTGGCGGAGTAGTGACTACAGATGGCGATTATGGTTGTGATATTTCAATAGACATTCCAGAAGCGTTTTAAATTAAAAATTTTTGAAATTAAACTAAAAAACGCCCGTCAGGGCGTTTTTGGATTGGATTATAAAAAAGCGCAACTTTTGAAATGCTTTGGCGTTTTAATTTAAGATTAAATTAAAAGGTCGTAAAAATAAGCAATTTAGTTTTATTATGAAAAAAATTATCTCTATTTTAGCCATTTTCAGTATCTTTGTAATGGCTATGCCGTTTTCCGCTGTGGCAACAACTTTAACAGTAGGAAATGATACTACAGTGCGAACCATCACTGATACCGCCACCAATTTCACTATTATTGATAAAAATCATACCAGTACTGCCTTGGGCGTACTGAAAACCTTCAGTTATTATGCCGCAAATACCAATACATTCAGATTTGTTTTGGTAGATGCAAGTAGTGTAGTGAAGTGGGTGAGTGATGAAATAACGCCGAGCGCTGTAGGAGTTGGAACATATACTCCAGCCACCCCTGTTTATATTGAATCGGGTTGGAATCTCGGTTTGTATTTCAAAACAAGCGGGACGATTCCATTCGAATCCACAGGCGCTGTTGCTTGGTATACGGCGAATGATTCCGGTTTGCCCAGCGTTGGCAATACATTAGTTTATGCGGGTTCCAGCAACAGAATTTATTCTTTTGTTGCAACCGGAGAAGTTACAGAAATGCCGTCAGTTCCACAAATTACTTGGCCGGCAAATAATGCCACAATTACTAGTGCAGCCTTAACTCATATTAGCTGGACAGCTTCGGAAGGAACTTTTACTCCGATTACATACCAATATCAGTCATTCCAGGATAATCTCTACGTAACACCAACTTATACTAGTGTTTGGTTAACTGCTGCTGAAATTTCTACTTCCAGCACGGCCGAAGGAACATACTATATTCAGGTTAGGGCAAAGGATGCACAGGGAAATATTACTGATTGGAGCAATGATGCAGCACATCCGTATAAAATAATTGTCAGCAATACAGCACCTACAACACCTTCAACACCGGCAGGTAAAGATCAATGCAAGAAAGGTGGTTGGAAAACTTTCACTGATCCTAGCTTTAAGAATCAGGGTCAGTGCGTAAGTTACGTAAATGGCAGAGCAAATAATCACGGACAATATGTGAAGTCACAAGAGAACAAAAAAGAAGCCGCGCAATCAAGAATTGGAATGCCTGCTCAAAGTAAAGGTCACACAAAATAAATAATTTTTCTCATGTCACGAACTCAAAAACGCCCTCGCGGGCGTTTTTGAGTTCGTCTTTTTCCAGTTCACGATTATATAATCCTGAATTAGAAAAAAAAGGAAAGAAAAAATGAAAGGTTTAGTATTTTTTCTTGGTTATCTTCTTTCTTAGCCTTTTTTCTACTATATATTCTGCAATTTCTTTTGCAGTTTTTCTGCATCCAGCGAATAAAGCGATCAAAGCATTTTCAATATAGCTGAAGCTTTCGGGCGCATAAAGGTCAATTATGTATACGCCCCTTTCATCTGCTATTGTTTTCTTTATAGATTTTCCTGTCCTTTCTCGTTCTTCTGCATCTACATGCTCCATAGCCATTGCGATGGCTTCAGCAATCGTGTCCCATTGTTTGCCTGTCACTTTTTGAGGCTTTCCATTTTCTGGCGCTAAGATAATTACATTTGGTTGATTTCTTTCCGTGTTTTCACCTCCGTTTTGGCATAGCGAATTTATCTACAAATTTTAAGCGATAGACAAATTAGCTATGCCAAATTCTCTCTTTCCCTATTTTATTTTAAAGAACTTTTCCTTTTTCCAAACCACACTTCGCTAAAATCATTGTAAAATTATTCGATAAATCCAGTAAAAACTGCTTCGATAACTAAGCGCAAGCATGATTTAGAAAAAAGAAAAAAGGGAGAGTGTTTTTCGTCAGGTTTTGATGAAGGCTAGTCTTTCGATAATTCTTCGGCCTGCTGATTTAATGCCTTGATCTCGTCTAGCTCAATTGGGAACACATTGTCAGTGAAGAGTATTTTTTCTTCAGAGCCATCAGCGTAGCGGACAGTAATACCACTTGAGGACGCTATATGTTCTTCGGAGTCAGCGAAATTGTCTTCGGTTTCTACAACCTTGGCAATTGCTTTTTTATTGCGTCGTAGAACAATAACTAAGCCGTTTTTTTCAAATTCTGGCATTTTTTATCGCCTGAATTATTCACAGAATTCAATGAACAATTCAGGCGATAAAAACATCTCATCTCTTTTTTTGTTTATCAAAGAACTACTATATAGTCTAATTGTAGCATTTTATTCTTATTTTGTCAAGTCGTCACGACCAAATTTTGTTATAGAGTTAAAGTCCCCATAGCCTATTTTATGTGCTGAATTTTTGTGATAAAATGAAGAATATTAATAATCTTAGAGCAAAATGTTTAACTGGTCTAATCAGGAAAAAGAAAAATATAAATCAATATTTGAACTATCACCTGAAGCCATCGTCATTATTGACCCAAAAGGGAATATAGTTGACATAAACGGCAGAGTTTATGATTGGCTGGGCTTTAAGACCGAAGAACTCATTGGAAAAAAGCTAAACGAAGCCCCGTTTTTAAATGAAGAAAGCCAGATAAGAGCCCAGGAAAATTTTATAAAAAGAATGGTCGGAGCAGAAATTCTTCCATATGAATTGGATTTTGTCACAAAAAAAGGAGAAAAAGTAGTTGGCAGAGTGATAGGTTCGCCGATAAGAGACAAAAACAAGAAAATAACCAGTGTCATTATAATGATTTCTGATATTACTCAGCATAAAGCCATGGAGATGCAAATTAAAAAATCAGAAGAAAAATATAGAAATATCATTACTTCATCTCCTGATGCTATTGTAATCGGTGACCTAAATGGAAAAATAATTGACTGCAACCAAGCAGCTTTGGACCTACTTAATTTTAATGACAAAAAAGAAGTAATTGGTAGAAATGCTTTTGAGTTCGTGATACCTAAAGAACGCAAAAGTGCAATGACAGTTTTAGAAAAAACGCTTAAATATGGTCAGGTAAAAAATATAGAATTAACTCTGACAACGAATGACGGTAAGGAATTTTTAGCCGAGATTTCAGCCAGTGTGGTTAAAGATTCTTCAGGGAAACCCGAGTTTTTAGTGGCATTAGTCAAAGACATTTCAGAACGAAAAAGAGTTGAACGGGCTAAAAGCGAATTCACTTCTATTGCTTCCCATCAATTGCGAACACCTCTTTCTATAATGAATTGGTACACCGAGATGGTTTTAGACGGGAAAGCCGGCAAATTAAGCCCAAAACAAAAGAAGTATTTAAAAGAAATTTATGTTGCCAATAGCAAACTGATTAAATTGGTGAATCTGCTTTTGAATATTTCCAGGATAGACCTAGGTACATTTGTTATTAATGTAAGCAAGACAGATCTCGTCAAAAGCATGAATGATGTTGTTAAAGATTTACTGCCTCAGATTCGGGAAAAGAAAATAAAAATTGAAAAGAATTATCCAGAAAAATCTTTATGGATTGATACTGACTCCAATATTATGAATATTGTTTTCCAGAATTTGCTTTCCAACTCGGTGCGCTACACAGACAACGGAGGAAAGATAACGATAACTTTAGAAAAAAAGACGTCTTCAATATTGATTCAAGTTTCCGATACGGGCTATGGAATTCCCAAGAATCAACAATCGCAGATATTCAGCAGATTTTTTAGAGCGGAAAATGTAAAACAAAAAGATACCACTGGAACAGGGTTAGGCCTTTATATTGTCAAGTCGGTTATTGACCAAATTGATGGCGAAATCTGGTTTAAATCGAACGAAAAAGAAGGGACCACTTTCTATGTTAAAATTCCTTTGGAATTGAAAAAAATCTAAAATAGTTAATTGTTGAATAATGGTTAAAAATATAAAGAATAAAAAAATATTAATTGCTGAAGATGAAGAACCAATGTTGCAGGCCCTGATAGAGACTTTCAAAAATGAAAACTTTGATGTTTTTAGCGCCAGGGATGGTGAAGAAGGATTGAAAATTGCTTTAAAAGAGCATCCTCATTTGCTTTTGATTGATATAATAATGCCAAAAATGGATGGATTTACCATGTTGAAAGAAATACGAAAAGATGAATGGGGTAAAAATGTTCCAGTCATAATTCTTAGCAATTTAAGTGATGTTGAAAGAATAAAAGAAATTAAGGAAGAATGCTCTTGTGATTATTTAATTAAAACTGAATGTAAATTAGACGATTTAGTTAAAAAAGTTAAAAAAATAATATGAACGAAGAAAATACTAAAAAAGAAGAATTTAAGGTTTCCGGTGAAGAAGTTTTAAAAAAAGTAAAAGAACTGATAAAGCAAGGGAATATCAGGCGGATAATTATAAAGAACGAAAAAGGTGATACTTTAATGGAGATCCCCTTAACTTTTGCCGTAGTTGGAGCGGTGATAGCGCCAGTTTTGGCGGCAGTGGGAGCCTTAGCAGCTTTGGTTACTAATTGCACCATTATCGTTGAAAGAAAATAGATTTATTGCAATTATGAGGAAAATTGGCATAATAATTTTATCTTTATTATTGATCTCTTTGGTCGGTTTTTTATTTTGGAATGATATCCTGGATATATATTACAAGCTTTCTCTAAAACTGCCAGAGGTGAGTAAAGAGATTACGGATTTTTTGACGAAGGAAGCGGAAAAAGTAGTTTTTGCGCCTCCTCCTTTAAGATCGAGTTTAGAAAATCCTCAGTCCTTTTTAACTAAAGAAGGCGTTATCAAGTGGACAAATACTCAAAGAGAGCAAGCAGGGCTCCCGCCATTAACTGAAAATCAAAAACTGGATGCAATGGCCAAAGCAAAAGTTGACGACATGTTTAAGAATAAGTATTTCGCTCATCAGTCTCCTTCAGGTACTGGAGTAGGCGACTTGGCAAAAACTTTCGGATATGATTTTATTATTATAGGGGAAAACTTGGCCTTAGGAGATTATAAAAACGATGAAGATTTGGTTCAAGCTTGGATGGATAGCCCCGGTCACAGAGAAAATATTTTAAATAATCGTTACCAGGAAATAGGAGTATCCGTAGAAAAGGGTACATACGAGGGGAGAACCACCTGGCTGGCAGTTCAACATTTTGGTCTTCCTTTAGCCAGTTGTCCTTCGCCTGATGAAAATACTAAATCGCAAATTGAAACTAATCAAGCCACAATTGATAATCTTCAAAAAACATTAAGTGCGCTTCAAAACGAAATTATGAACATGGAGCGAAAAAGAGATTCGTTATATTTGCAAAAAATAAAAGAATACAATACTCTTGTAAGTCAGTATAATAATCTGGTTGAGGAAACAAAAAGTTTAATTTTGAAATATAATATAGAAGTTAACAAATTCAATCAATGCGTTACTGCCGGAGCATAAATTTTAAAAGGTCGTTTTAAAATTTACCTTCTTAAATAATTTAAAATACTAACTAATATATGAAAAAAACATACGAAAATTTATTAAAAGCTATCACCGGCGAATCGTTGGCGAGAAATAAATATACTTTTTTTGCAAAAGCTGCCATGAATGAAGGTTTGGTTTGGATATCTAAAGTTTTTAAAGAAACAGCAGATAATGAAAGAGCTCATGCCGAAGAAGAATTGGAAAAAATTAAAGAAAAAGTAGAAATGACAAATACTTACGACATATATCCCGTAGGGAAAACTTTAGAGAATCTGAGACACGCTGCGGCTGGTGAAAAATATGAATGGGGGATTATGTATCCAAGTTTTGAAAAAATAGCTCTTGAGGAAGGAGAAAATGAAATTGCCACCTTATTTAAAGAAGTTAGTGAAGTGGAAGAGAAGCACGAGGAAAGATATAATATTTTAGCTGATCGTTTGGAAAAAGGAGTTCTTTTCAAAAGCGATACTGAAATTGAATGGAAATGCCTGAATTGCGGCTATATCCATAAAGGAAAAAGCGCTCCTGAAAAATGCCCATCTTGCAAAAAACCACAAGGTTATTATATGGCTTTAAAAGTAGTCAGATAGACAAAGTTAATTACAAAAAATCGCCAATCAGGCCTCGCCTCTCAGCCGTAGCCCTTTTGGCCGTAGCTGACGGGCGAGGCTTACGAGCGAGGCCGTAAGGCTATGGCCGAGGGCGATTTTTACAAACCAGTCGCTTCCGCTCCTTGTAATTGCTTCGCAATTAACGGTAGAATAGAATATGGAAAAAGAAGAATTCCGAAAATTAACTGATGAGGAATTAGATGCGGGCATGAGAGTTTATGGAGAAAGAATAGAGGATGTGGAAAAAGCCTTGGAACTTAATGTTGAATATCCATCAGAAAAAGACAGGTGTGAACTAAAAATCGACGCCCTTAAAAATAAAAAAGGACTGTTTACTGATCTTTATATAAAATATCTTGAATATAAATTAAAAAGAATCATTAATGCCCAACCTAAAAAACTAAATAATCATTCTCGTAAAATTTTAGAGGAAAAATTAAAAAAATACAAAAAGAAAGTTAATGGTTTTTACACTACCAAATCATTCAGAGATTATGAAATAAAATAATAATAATTAAAAAAATAATCAATATGAATAAAATTGCTTTAGTTATTATAGTTATAATAATCATAGTCGGTGGATATTTTTTAACAAAATCATATTATAAACCTGCTCAAAATCCACCCCAAAATCCATCCCAAAATCCCTCTGGCAATACATCAGGTGAGGTGCTTTCAGGCCAAGTAAATATTGCAATTAAAAATTTTTCTTTTAACCCGCAAACCGTTACAATAAAAAAGGGGGCGACTATAATCTGGACCAACGAAGATTCTACAATTCATAAAATTGCATCCGATACTTTTAATTCCGGTAATTTAAATCAGGGTAATACTTACCAGTTTCAGTTCAACAATACGGGAACCTACAACTATCATTGTGCCATACACCCTTCTATGACAGGTCAAATAATTGTCGTAGATTAAAATATGTTTCAAAACATAACTTTTTATCCAATTTTCGGTAAGCCACTGATACTTTATCTTGGCGTTTTAACTTTTCTATCTTTTCTTTTTACCGCTTCCATATCCTTTCTGAATAAAAGAGGAATTCATATAATTCCTTTTAAATGGCATCCGAGAATGGCAGTAATCTCTCTTACTTTAGGCTTAATCCACGGTTTATTAGGAATATTAGCTTATTTTTAATGGTTAAAGATTCCGAAGAAAACATAAAAAAATGTCTCTGTCCAGGATGCCCTAGCTTTCCTCAAGACTGCAAGGATGAGATTTTGTATTGCGCTAGAGCTGGTAGTCGTTGCGATATTAATGTTAAGGGTTGTATTTGTAGGGGCTGTCCCGTTTATTTTGAGAATGGATTAAATGGTCTATATTTTTGCAATCAGGAAAAAGTTGGGAATAGTGGAATTTGGATAAGAAAAAAAGGATCTCACGAAGAAAAACAATTTTATCAAACTATTGTTGATATAAAAGAAATAGCATCAACTGGAAAAAGTATAATCCGCGCCATGGGGTCATTAAAAAAAATGCCCTTTTCTTTTGATGATCTTCATTTTGTGCCGGCCCAAGTAAACAAGTTTCCTCTTAATTTGGAAGAAAAAGTTAATACTGAGATCAAAGTTGGACCGAAAGCAAAGAAACCTTTGAATGTCTCTTCTCCAATTATGATTTCTGGTTTAAGCTTTGGGGCGGTTTCTAAAAAAGTCAGGATAATAATTTCTCGGGTAGCCGCAGAATTGAAAATTGGATTTAACTCAGGAGAAGGAGGAGTTCTTGAAGAAGAAATTAAAAACGCTTCTAAATATCTCATAATTCAGTATGCGACAGGCAGGTTTGGTATAACTGACGAAATTTTAAAAAAAGTAGCGGCAATTGAAATTCGTTTTGGCCAGGGAGCTTATCCAGGGAAAGGAAGTTATTTACCGGCAGAAAAAGTAACTCCGGAAATCGCTAAAATCAGGATGTTAAAACCAGGTCAACCTGCCTATTCTCCAGCTCACCATAAAGATATGGTGACCCCAAAAGAAATTAGAGAAAAAGTTTTTTGGTTGCGAGAAATAACAGATGGTGTTCCGATTGGGGCAAAAATAGGTTGCGGCAACATAGAAAAAGATATCCAAGTTTTGATAGATGCCGGAGTTGATTTTATCAGCATTGATGGGTTCGGCGGTGGGACAGGAGCAACAGATTCTTGCGTCAGAGAAAACGTCGGGATCCCGCTAATTGCTGCCTTACCACGAGCTTTTAGGTTTCTTCAAAAACTTGGAGTTAAAAATAATATTTCACTTATTGCCGGAGGAGGTCTGCGTACTTCCGCTGATTTTACAAAATGTCTTGCTCTTGGAGCCGATGCCGTGTATATCGGAACCGCAGCTTTGATTGCCATAAATTGCGAACAGCATAGGATTTGCCACACCGGATTATGCCCGACAGGCATTACTACTCATGACCCCGAATTACTGAAACAGTTGGACATTGAAAAAGGGATTAAAAAACTTTTAAACTTTATAAATGTTTCAACGCACGAAATAGAAAATTTTGCTAGAATTGTAGGAAAAGACGATATCCAAAAATTAGATAAAAATGATCTCGTATCAATTAAAAAAGATTTGTCAGAAATCACTAATGTAAAATGGTTAAATAGCAATTCAGGTATATAAAAAATTAAAACTATGAATAATTCTAATCAAATCACAAATTTAATGATGACTCATCACGGTTTGATTATGAGTCTATTGAGTTTTCTTAAAGATACCTTAAACTTGCCTCCTGAGAAATATCCGGAAGTGGTAAATTCATTTGAGAAATTTAAATGGGAATTGGAAAAACATATTTTTGCCGAAGAGAGAGTAATATTTAAAGCCTGGAGTAAAGAGGATTCAGAAATTTCTAAAATTATCCAGGACTTGATAAAAAATCATAGCAAGATGTTAGAGGCTTTGGATACTATTTGTGATAATCTTGCTCCTAATTATCAATTTAGCTTGGATAAATTTGAAACTTTGCTTAAAGAACATGCCAGCATAGAAGAAACAGTTTTATACCCAAAGCTAGATAAGGTATTGGGAGATAAAGAAAAAACAAATATTATTAAAAAAATTGACGAAATCCCGCTTAGAAAAACAGTTAGATGAAAAAAGTAAAAGGCAGTATTTTTAAAAACGACAAGGAAGAACATAAAATTGTTTCTTATTTTCTTTTGAGAAAATTAGCAAAAATATTACCTTTGAAATTAGCACGGCAATTAACAAAATCTCTGATGGATTCAAAGGAGTTACTGGACAGAACCGGTTTGGGTAATCCGGAAGAGGAAGACAAAAAAGCAAACGAGATAGGAATAAAGGAAGGAAGCCAAGACATTATTAATAAAAAACCCTACAGGTATAAGGTAACTGCCAAAAGAGTGATTGATGACTTTTTAATTTATCTGCGATTAAAAAAACCTTCAAATAATTAAATTTTCTCAATTTTTCTAGGTTAAAATTTCTCCACAGGTATTCCCCAATAATGCTTGACAGGGTTCTTGGGTCTGCTAATATTAAAACACGTGAGGGAAGGTAGGATACCTTAGGGAGAATACATACATTGCGATGTTCAAGGCGTCTAGCTTACAAGAAAGTAGCTGGTGCGCTCATTACTTCTGGATGATGGGGAAACTCTGATTCCAAAAAGTGAAATCTATTGTGTGGCAGCCTAAAAACTGACAAGCAATGGGAGAAACATAGCAAAGGTCATCCCGTATCGATCTTAGCGATTACAGTCGGAGTCTTGGGATTCCGAAATACGTTGAGAACGGCACGTGGAAAAACTCTTCTGAGAATCTCCACCTCTCCCTCGCGCAATCATTTTAAAGATCCCGTTGGGGCATTTTTTTTTGACAAATTAATGATTTTAATATATGAATATAAAAGAGGTTATTCGATATGTGTAAGATAGATAGAGCCGAAAAGTGGATTTTAAAAGCACCCCCACACATCAGATTTTTTGTTGCTCTTCCCATAACTATCTTTATGTTTTTCTACTTTGGTATAGGAGCAATACTTGAGGGTCTCGCCGAATGCCTTGATAAGATTTTAGACAAGCTTGCTGATATGGACTTTTGCTATCGGATCAGAGGGCAGCACCGTTCTTTATAAAAAAAGATTAAAGAGGCTAAATTGTGGTATTGCCTCTTTTTTTATTTCGCATATATTTTATCTTGACAACTTTTTTCAATCTGCTAATATCTTTTTATAGCTCTTTAGGAGGTGATATGAGGCGTGGATGGAACAGGAAGTGGAACAGTAGAACAATCTGCGGGTATCAAGATTGGAGAAGTTCTTCACTTCTTTCCAAGAATATCCGTGGCCGAACTGAAACCATCAAAAACCTTGAGAGTAGGTGATACTATCAGAATAACAGGAAAGAACATTGGGTTTGAACAGCGTGTCGAATCAATGGAAATTCAGCATAAAAGGATAGAAGAAGCTAAGCCAGGAGACGACATAGGTCTCAAGGTTGATCAGAAAGTTACAGCAGGCTGCGAAGTTTGCAAGCTATAACTCCCCATACCAAGGTCCCAAATGCGGTTCTATTTTTTCTGAACCGCCTTTTCTTTTTCAAAATTAATATTAAATTAATTTAATATTGACATTATAGTAATTTAATGTATTATGTCTAAGCATCGAAAATGAGCCCAGAAAAGAAAAATTTAAGCATATTTTCCAAAGAGGGAGCAAAAAAACTTGCCAAGCCCTTTATTTTCTTATTTTTAATCAATTTTTTAATAATAAATTGGAGTAGCGTTTCCTGGTTTTTCAGTTATAGAGCAATTGCCGGAATAGCATATAAGTTTGTTGAAATATTAGAAAATAATCAAAGTTTTGCTGAAGGATTGAACGGAAAAGATGAATTGGTAAAAGAAAATAGTCTAGAAATTCCTGAAATTGGAGTCACTGCTCCTTTAATCGTTACCGAAGATTCAACTCAAAAATATTTGGATAAAGAGCTTGATAGGGGAGTGGTTATTTTCCCAAAATCCGCTTTACCTGGTGAAATTGGACAGACAATAATTTTGGGGCATAGTGCACCACCTAACTGGCCAAAAATAAATTATGACGGAATTTTTAGCCGCATTAATGAACTAAAAGAGAAGGATGAAATTACTTTATATTTTAATCATCAAAAATATATATATATTGTCAATAAAAAAATTATTCTAGAGAAAGGAGAAGAAATTTCTAATAACCTTGAAGCTTCTGAAAATACTTTGCTACTCATAAGTTGTTGGCCACCAGGAAAAAATATTCAAAGAATCGTTGTTGAATCAATATTAATTAAAACTTAAAACTAAAAAATTATATGACTAATAAAATAAAAAAAATAACAACTATCTTAATCTACCTTGGGCTGATCCTACCAATCTTTACTTATGCCGTTTATTCACCAAGTGTCCAGCTATACGTTAATGGATCGTCAAATAGTCCTATTACTATCTCTTCTGGTTCTTCTGTAAATCTAACTTGGTCTTCAAGTAATGCTGATTCTTGCCAGGCCTCTGGTGACTGGTCAGGAATAAAGGATACTTCGGGTTCGGAATCAGTGGGTGGCGTTACTTCGTCTAAAAATTATATCATTATTTGTACAGGATTGGGTGGTTCTACCACGGCTCAAATGTCAGTTAATGTAACTGGTACTGCAACTTTTTTACAAGTTAATAAAATAGTCAGGAAGTTTTATAACTCAAATTCCTACTTTGATACGGTTTCCGTTAACCCAGGCGAAATAGTATCTTTTCGAATTGAAGTGACTGCGGGTAATTCTGGGTTACAAAATATTATTGTCAGAGATACCTTACCTAGTAAGATGTCATATCTCGGTAATCTAAAAGTAGGCAGTGTTTCTTACTCTGATAACATAACTTCAGGTTTTAGTATTGGAGACTTATCAGGTAATCAGACAAAGATTATAACTTTTGATGCTAGCATCGCAGATTCAACTCAATTCAATCTTGGCACTACTACTCTTCTAAACACTGTTTTAGCTTACAATTCTCTTTTTTCTGATTCGGATACCGCAGAAGTTACGGTTTATAAACTTACTGGAGGTGGCGCTACCACTGTTTCAACCGGTTTGACTAATAATATATTTTTTGACTCATTTTTATTGCCATTAGTTATAACCTTACTTATGATTTGGGCTTTTAAGTCGCATATAATCAGCTTTGAGGAATGGGTAGACGTAAGAAAAAGGAAATACAATCAATACAAAGCTAAAAAAACGCTTAATTTAAGAATTACAGAGATAAAGGCGCGGGAGTTCAACGGGAACAAAAAGAGTATTGAATAATGCGTTTAATTTGCTAATTCATAAAAAAGAGCAAGATTTACCCTTGTTCTTTTTTATTTATCTTGACTTTTTCATAGATTTTGATAGTCTCGTATTTAGCAACTGATGGGGGAGAGAATTTGAAAATATTTTCATCAATTGTTGTACCGCCAGAGGACTTAACGCTCTTTAAAAACATAGAGAAAATAATAGAGGCGATGCCAGAAGTGTACCTAGGGAAGGATGAAAAAGGAGAAAAGGTTCTTGTTTCCTGCCATATGATTTGCAGGGTTCTATCAAGATTTTTTTCAGTGAGATACAAGGATGGTTATTTTGGAAGCTTTAACAAGCATTCCTGGCTAGTAACGCAGAATAGCTTGATTATAGACCCATGTCCGGTAGCAGTGGTTGGTGGGCCAATACTTATCGAAATGAGATACGTCACACCTTGGCGTAATCTCTACCGTGAAGCATCTTTCCCAGAGCTCAATAGTCCGAATTTCCGAAAGAACGTTGACAAAGTTTTTGAAGCACTTAGACAAACAATCAAAAATCTCAATATGTGAAAAATTGACCGCCAATGTTAAATAACAGGCGGTTTTTTATTTCGTTATGCTCAGGCAATTTTTTGTTTGCCTTTTTTTGAAAAGGACTTATAGTGAGCTAGAACGTTAAAAAGGAGGTGGAATAAATTGGCATATTATTGCGCAACCCAAACCTGTCCGCAATGTGGACAAACCGGTCAATGTTTTGCAAAAGAAATAAAGGACTCCATGTACTATTATGATGAATATACTTTTCACTGCCCAGCTTGTGGTTATACTAAGAGGCAACGCATATATAAAGGTTCAACTATTTCAGGAACTCAAATGACAATCTGTCCTTTCTGTAATGAAAAAAACAGAGATCATCAAAGAACTCCGCAAAAGTTCTTGCCAAATCCTGCAAAATTTAAGCAGGATTTTTTATGTCTACCGATATTGACAATTTAAAATATATTCTATATAATATAAAAATCAGGAATGGAGGTATTGAAATGGAAAAGAAAGAAGAAGAAATGCCGCCAGAAGCAAAACTTTTGCTGGAAATGATGGAAAAATCTGGAGAGAACGGCGTATCGCCAGAAGAAATGATGAATACGCCACTGGGCGACCTATTCCACGATCCGAATGGTCTTAAGTGGATTAAAGACCACAAAAAATGGCTTGAAGAACATAAGCTTAAAGACGGCGAAGAAGTCGGAAATAAGGTACGCATAACCGAAAAAGATCTCATAAATTCCTGGGTTATCCGGAAAAAAAGGGAAGGCGAAGAGGTATCAGAAATACTAAAGCGAATATCTGGGGGTTCGTAATTCCCAGTTTCTTAAGGGGCTCCAATTTTTCAAAAATGAATAATTGACCCCGTTTTTTATTGAATTTTTGAGAAAATTAAGTAAGTTATTGACAAAATATGTTTTATTTGCTATAATATAAGTGTGATAATAGCTAGTTCTTTAAAATAAAATAGGGGAGAAAACACCTATGTGAATTGCCTACCAACAAAGTTGATAAATAGTTCGGATAGGTGTTTGAAGGGATAGAAATGCGACCAAAAGAAATAAAAAATACTATTTTAGAAGAAGGTTTAGACAAGAAGCTTACACCAACGGAAGCTTTAGAACGGATCAATAGCTTACGAATAGAAACAGCTAACAAAATTAGAGCGGCCCAGAATCCAATAGAGGAAGAGGAAATTGGGAAAGAGGCAATTGATGCTATTGAGGCGATTCTGATAAGTACAGAACCCTGCGAAATACTTCCAAAGGGTTGGCGTGAGCAAAGTTGGGAAAACTTGAGTATGACTATTTCCAGGCTGCATCTTGCAAATGAAACAGCAATTTTCTATCTTGTTTAAATCTTCTCCCACTTTTTTTTCGAGCCCATAAATATTTGTGGGTTGGAAAAATGCAGGAACTGTCTGTAATCAGGCAGTTTTTGCTTTCAGCTCGCATAATTATTGGACAGGAACCAACGTCGTATAATCCGTATTGGTTTGAGTTCTAACCGCCGAATAAAAAATCGCCCAATATCTGATGGCCGGGCGATTTTTTTTACTTAGGGTTACAGGAAAAAATTATCGGCAATTTAGTTCAGTCAAACAACCTTGGTTATCGTATTTTACTGGATCGAAGTTAGGTATATTATTTTTTAGACATTGCAGATATTTATTCAAGGCTATCTGATTTATTTGGCAGGCCGGGTTTTGAACCCTAGAAATAGCTTCTTTAGCTCTGTCTAATTGTGACATACATTTATATGCTTTTATGCATCCCTTTTCGTCAAAATCGTTTTCAATTTGTCCATCCTGTGAACCGCACGCAATCCTCTCTGTTTGTGTTGGTTCGGTTACATAAGCACAAGTAACAGGTTTGAGGCATTGGGGTACCCAGGCGATACCTGACTTTTCACTTGCAAAACTTTTTAGTTCCCAGCTGGGGCCCTGTGCATTTTGAAAGGCAAAAGAAACTATAAAGGGTAAAGAAATATCACCGATCTTTCTTGCCACACAGGCCGTAAAATAGCCATCCACATTAGTCGTTTTCATAACTATTTTAAATTTTTTACACGGAACCAAGCCACTATTATCTTCTTCTAAAGGAATGATAGAATAGTCACCCTTGGATCTGCCGGTTGAAACATCTTTTAATAATATAGGATTTTCAGTTTCCCAATATTCATTGGAATTGAAATTTTTCCCGGCATAGACGAATATTTCATTTAACATAAGGGGGAAATCCAATTCGTTGTAAAAAGGAGCGATATCGTCAAAAGCCATATTTGTTTCGTTACTCCAGCTAGTGACAGCCATTTCTCCGTTATCGGCAAAAATCGTGATTTTCGAATACTGTATTTGAGAATTTGTATCATTACTCTGAACCTTCATTAATCCGAGATAAGCTTCGCGATTGTCGCAGGATTTTTTCTTTTCTATGTAATAAGATACTGTGTTAGCACCGCCGGGGCCAAAGTTATTAATGGTATAGTCAAGATTTAGGGGAGTAATAGTTTCTTCTTTTTTCTCTTCCTTTGAGCCGGCTGTTCCGGGCATATTTTCTTTTTTTCTGCCTTGGAAATAAAAAACTAATCCTAAAATTATCGCTATTACAACAAGAACAACGACAATTAAAATTATGTTCTTTTGATTCATAATATAATTATTAAATATTTTTTATATTGACCTTTATTATATTATATAACATTGTTATTTTTGTAACATATCTCGTAACCCACTATTATTTTTAATAAAAGTTTTTAAATAAAATCGCCAATCAGGCGTTTTTTTGGTAGAATTGAGATATGAGAAATCCAATAAGGAATAATTTAATCATTGAATTACATGTTCCTGATCTTAATGTTGTAAAGGACTTTTATTCAAAGCTTGGTTTTGAGGTGAGCATGAACGACGAGCCAAACAAGAAAGACCCTGGCTATTTAACTATGACCCGTGAGGATGATCTGGGGAACACAATATTGAATTTTTATGGTGGCGACGAAAGGGTTTATAATCAATCATTTTTCAAACAATTCCCAAAGGAAACAAAAAGGGGGTATGCGACAGAAGTTACCATACCGACTGGCAATATCGAAGAAGTTTATAATCTGGCACTTACACGCCTTGGAAAATATATAGTGCGTGAGTTGAAGGAGTTGGAAGATCATGGTAAGCGATGGAAAGATTTTCGGATGGTTGATCCATTCGGTTTCTATATAAGATTTACCGAGCTTATTGATTGGGGCCAAAAATAATTTGTGATATGAAAATCTATTTTGCAACTCATGCAACAACAAAAGATAATGAAGCAGGAATCGCTTCTGGGTGGAAAGACATTGAGCTATCTCAAGTTGGTATTCAACAGGCCAAAGAGTTAGGAGAAATATTCAAAGGTATAAAAATAGATTTGATTTGTTGTTCAGACTTAAAAAGAGCAGTTGATACTGTAAAAATAGCATTTGGAAATAAATACCAAGTTATTATTGATAAAAGATTGCGTGAATTGAATTACGGCGATTTTAATGGCCAACCTAAAGAAAAATTTGAAGGAATGAAAATAATTTGTGTCAAAGAGCCCTTTCCTAACGGAGAGAGCTATAATCAGGCCTTGGATAGAATAGAGGAATTTTACGAACAATTAAAAGAAAAACATTCAGATAAAACCGTTCTTGTTGTGGGTCATCGCGCCACTCATTATGGTTTAGAAACGCTCATTAATCATAGGACCATCGAAGAATTACTATCAGAAAAATTTAAATGGCAACCTTATTGGGAATATGAATTATAAATAAATTATGGAAAAAGTAAATTTCAAAAATTCTCGAAATCTTAATTTAGTCGGTAATTTATATCTCGCAGATAACGAATCTATTATAATAATGGCTCATGGTTTCACCGGCGATAAGTCAGAGTGGGGAAGATTTGATAAAACAGCTGAAGCTCTTAAAAAAGCAGGATACAATGTTTTGGCTTTTGATTTCAGTGGTTCAGGAGAGAGCGATAATGATTCTTTGACAGTTGATAAAGAAGTTGATGATTTAAATTGTGCAATAAAGTTTGTTTTAGATAAAGGATTTAAAAAGATTGCCTTGCTTGGATTAAGCCTTGGCGGTCTTATTTCTCTTAAAGTTTATTCTCTTGAGAAAGGTATCAAAACAATGGTATTGTGGGCTCCCGTAACAAGCAAAAAAGATAATTATTCTAAAAAGAAATTTACGTCCGCCGAATTAAACGAGCTGAAAGAAAAAGGATTTATAACAAAAATAATGGAAGCTGGTGTTCGTAAGGAAATCATCATTGATAAGCAAATAGTAAAAGACAGAGAGAGTATAAATCAAAAAGAATTGTTGTCTAAAATTAAACTCCCTGTTCTGATTATTCACGGGGATAAAGATAAAAGTGTCCCATTAGAAGATTCAAAAAACGCAATCAGATATCTTTCTGACTCAAAATTAGAGATAATTAAAGGAGCTACTCATGATTTTACCGAACAGTTAGATACTATCATTGAGCTGACCACTAGTTGGTTTAAACGATATTTGTAAATGAGCAAAGCCATAAAAATCATTCTCATACTAATAGCCATAATCCTACTGGCAGGGGTTATCTTTATTCTTTATCAATTCTCAGCGCCACAAAGGGGAGCTGAAGAAGAGAGAATCGTAGTTAATCAAACTACAACTGAAGCAGAACTTATCCCTAAACTAAAAGAGCAGGGATATATAAGAAGCGAAAGGGCATTTAACTTTGTGCTAAAGAGAAAAGATTGGCAAGGAAAAATTGAACCAGGCGGATATATGGTTTCAAAAGGGATGGATGCTTGGCTACTGGCAGATACCTTGGTCAATCACCCTTATCAGAAATGGATAGTGATACCAGAAGGATTAAGAGCGACGGAAATCGCAGAAAAACTGCAAAAGGAATTAAACTGGAGTAATTTGGCAAAAGGAGAATTTCTTGTTGAGGCTCATGAGGGTTATTTGTTTCCGGACACTTATCTTCTTAATTTAGATTATACGGGCACGGACGTTGCGAAAAGGATGAAAAGCCAGTTTGATGAGAAAGCGGCGGATTTATTTAGGCAAGCTGCTGAAAAAGATATTAGAAATGATACGCTTATAGTTTTGGCTTCTTTAGTCCAGAGAGAAGCGGCAAATGAAGAAGAAATGCCCCTTATTGCCGGAGTAATTTGGAACAGGTGGTTAAAGGACATGCCGTTTCAAATCGATGCCACTATTCAATATGCTTTGGGAGAGCCAGGGAACTGGTGGCCGATTATAAAACCAGCGGATTACAAACTTGATTCCCCTTATAACACCTATTTACACGAAGGACGGCCGCCGACTCCGATCTGCAATCCAGGATTAGAAGCCATAAGCGCCGTGATTCATCCGGAAGAAACTGAATACCTTTATTACTTACACGATAGCGAGGGACAAATTCACCTTGCCAAGACCTACGAGGAGCATTTGGAAAACATTGAGAAATATCTAAAGTAACCCAAAAAGTGCCTTAGCTGGAAATTTTTTATCGCCGATGAGGCGGTTTTTTGAATTATATTTTATTTTAAATCTTTACAATAAAAATCTATTATGTTATATTAAGACAGATATATGTCAGTAAATTCTGATGAACAACTTGTCGTCAGTTATCTTGGAGGCGATGAAAAGGCACTGGAGATTTTGATTAAGCGATATTTGAAGTTGATCTACAGCTTCGCTTTTAGATTTGTCAGTAGCAGTCAAGAAGCAGAAGATATTGCGCAGGAAGTTTTTATCAAAATGTGGCGCAACCTTAAAAAATTCGACAAAAATAAGAAATTTAAGAGTTGGATTTTTAGCATTACCAAGAATGCTTGCCTGGACGTAATGAAAAAGAAAAAAACAATACCATTTTCAGAATTTGAGAATGAAGAGGGAAAAAACATATTCATTGAGACCCTTGCTGCTCGCGGTCTTTTGCCAGATGAACTTTATAAGAGAGCTGATATGACAAATGAACTCAATCTGGCAATGGCTAGGTTGTCACCGGAATATCGTTTGGTTGAAGAGCTCCACTGTATAAGACAGTTAACTTTTAAAGAGATTTCCCAGATTTTAAATAAACCTTTGAATACTCTGAAGAGTCAACACCGGAGGGCCTTGATCCAGCTCAAGAAAATTCTGCAGAAAAATTAAATCATATATTCGAACTTAAAGAGGATGCACCAAAGTGCATCCTCTTTTCGTATTAATATATAGAAGCGCTTTCAGTATGTATTTAACAGACCATGGTTATGGATTTTGAAAAACCTTTCAATAATATTCAACTGGAAGAACCGCCTCCAAGTCTTTTTGACCGAATAATTTCCGCGATTAAAAGAGAACAAGAGTTACGGCACACAAAAAGATTGTTATTGGGTTTTTTGTTTCTTTTAGTTGTTTCAGTAGTTGCAACGCCTATATCCGGGGTTGTGCTGAAAAATCAGATAGAGAATTCCGGGCTTCGTTATTTCATTTCTGCTGCTTTCAGTAATTTCGGAAATTTTTTTTCACTTTGGCAGGATTTTAGCTTAGCCATCCTTGAATCTTTACCCCTTGCCGCAATTACAATTTTTGCAATTAGCCTTGGGATTTCTGTCTTTACTCTTAGACTGTTTCTTTACAAAAAAAGATTATTATTAAACTATTTAATGCACAACTTTGCCTAAAAAATTAATTAATTCAAACCAAATAATAAAAAATTATGAATGAAGATAAGCAAGAAAAACCGGAAGAAAAACCAAATAAAGATGTCCTTAAAAGAGTTATTATTGGGCTGGTAGTTTTTGCGGTTGTTTGTTTAATATTTTGGATTGGCATTTTCATAGGCGGCATGAAAGCCCGTTTTTCTTATCGTTGGGCAGAAAGCTACCATAAAAATTTCGCTGGACCGAGAGGTGGATTTCTGGATGATTGGCGCAGTTTCCCAAGAGGAGATTTTATTAGTGCGCATGGTGTCTTCGGGCAAATAATAAAAATTGAAGAGTCAGCTATCATAATTAAAGATGGTAACAATATGGAAAGAATAGTAGCAGTAAAAGACGGCACCATAATAGAGCGTTTAAGAGAAACCGTGAAAATAAGCGATCTCAGGGTTGATGATTTTATTGTTGTAATTGGTGAACCAAATGATTCCGGTCAGATAGAGGCAAAGTTTATAAGGCTTTTACCAACTCTTCCTTCTAAAGGGTCTCTAAGGCCACTCTCGCCTCATATTTTTTAATAATTAGCAAAAGTTATATAAATTTAAAAATCATTATGAAAAACATATTTAAAGCTGTATTACGTCACAAAATTATTTCTGCAATAGCCATTCTATTAATAATAGTTGGTGGTTATTTTGGCTATAAGACATTAAAAAATAAAGGAAAAGGAATTCAATATGTTTTAGCGGCTGTTACTAAGGATACTCTTATTGTTTCAGTTTCAGGTTCTGGTCAAGTTTCGGCCCTGGATCAGATAGACGTTAAACCAAAGGTTTCTGGCGATATCATTTATGTCGGTGTAGAAAACGGTCAAGAAGTAAAAAGCGGTGCTCTTATTGCTGAGCTTAATAGAGAAGAGGCACAAAAAGCTGTAGACGACGCGGAGGTTGACCTTGAAAACGCCCAGATTTCACTCGCTCAAGCTAAAGAAAACGCAGAAAGCGACATTAAAAAAACATATGGAGATGGATTTAATGAGGTAATAAGTGTTTTTTCTGATTTACCTAATATTATTTTGGGGCTTAAAGATACACTCTTTAGTGATGATTTTAGTGGTGTTAACGGCTCGTGGAATCTCGATTTTATTATGCAGTATCCTGGATTTGGTGACTCTAATAATCCAATAAGTTCTACAGATAGTATCTATTACAACTCTTATCATGAAGCAAAAAAATTGTACGAAACAAACTTTGATGATTATCAATTAATAAACCGATCTTCAAACAGAGATAAGATTAAATCTCTTATTGATGAAACCTACCAAACCATTGGAATGGTAGCAGAAGCGGTACAAAATACTTCCAATCTTATTCAGTCTTATAAAAAATTCTTAACCGATCAGAATTTGACTGTAAGTTCGACGGTAAACACTTATATTTCTGATCTTAGTAGCTATATCAGTAAGATCAACAGCCATCTTACTAATCTTCTTTCTTATAAAGAAACCTTGGAGGCGAGTGCTGACTCCGATCCTTACGGTATCAGATCTAAAGAACTTTCATTAGAACAAAAAGAGAGTGCCCTTAGCGATGCAAAAGAAAACCTCGCTGAGTGTTCTATTTATGCTCCCTTTGATGGAATCATCGCCGAAGTTAATGTCAAAAAAGACGATTCGGTTTCAACGGGAACCGTCCTCGCTACTCTTATTACTTCTGAAAAAATCGCTGAAATTTCTTTGAATGAAGTTGATGCGGCAAAAGTAAAAGTCGGGCAAAAGGTCACCCTTATTTTCGATGCTCTCTCGGAGGTAAGTATTTCCGGTAAGGTTTTAGAAGTTGATTCAATAGGAACAGCAAGCCAGGGAGTGGTAAGTTACGGAGTCAAGATAGGTTTTGACACACAGGATGAAAGAGTGAAGCCTGGTATGAGTGTTACAGCGGATATTATTACCGATGTTAAACAAGATGTCTTAGTTCTACCAAATAGTGCGATTAAATCACAAGGAAATTCAAATTATGTCGAATTTGTCGAGGCTTCAGACGATATTAAACAGAAATTATTAGCGAGTGTTTCCGGAGTTTCCTTACCGAGTTTACCTAAACAGCAATCAATAGAAACTGGAATTTCAAACGATACTTCTACTGAAATTGTTTCGGGTCTTAACGAAGGAGATATTGTTGTTACTTCAACGGTTAGCTCAAGTACTAACAGTAATTCAAGCACTACTAATTCCAGCCAAACTCAAATCCGAATACCGGGAGTGGGCGGTTTTGAAGGAGGACGATAAATATGATAGAAGCTAAAAATATTACCAAAGTTTATCAATCGGGAGACGTTGAAACAAAAGTGTTGAAAAACATATCTTTTTCCATTAAAGAGGGAGAGTTCGTCGCAATAATAGGGCCTTCCGGATCGGGCAAGTCAACTTTAATGCATATCTTGGGGTGTTTAGACGCTCCGACCAGTGGCCAATATTTTTTTGAAGGAAAAGACGTTTCTAAGCTTTCTGATGATGAATTAGCCGATATCCGCAAAAAGAAAATCGGTTTCGTCTTTCAATCTTTTAATCTCCTACCAAGGGCGACAGTTTTTCGCAACGTAGTATTGCCTTTGGCTTACGCTAATATCTCTAAGGATAGACGGGAAGAAATTACTAGAAAAGCTTTATTTAGCGCGGGGCTAGACGAAAAGCATTTCCATCATCTTTCCAATCAACTTTCAGGGGGCGAGATGCAGAGAGTGGCCATTGCCAGAGCCTTAGTAAACAACCCAACTATTATTTTAGCAGATGAGCCAACTGGTAACTTAGATAGCAAAACCGGCGAAATTGTTCTCGAAACGTTCCAGAACCTTAATCGCCAGGGCAAAACAATCATTCTTATTACTCATGAAAAATATATTGCTGAACACGCAAAGCGAAAAATTTATATTAAAGATGGAGAAATTATAGAAGATTCTTTAAATCACAATTTTAAAATTATAAAGAACGACAAAGAATAATATGCTAATTACAGATTTATTTGAAGAAACTTTTTTGGCTATTTCTGCAAACAAAACCAGATCGAGTCTGACTGTTTTAGGTATTGTTATCGGCATTGGTTCCGTTATCGCCATGATTTCAATCGGTCAGGGCGCAACCGGTTCAATTGAATCGAATATTGAAGCTTTGGGGACCAATTTAATTACAGTGACGCCGGGGTTTCAAAGAAGTTTTTCACAGGTTTCAGCCGGTCGAGGTTCGGCCCAGAGTTTAACGATAGCTGATGGTGAAGCTATCGCTACAGAGATTACTTCTGTTCAAGCTGTAGCTCCGGAAGTCTCCCGTCGTTATCAAGTTGTTGCCGGAGGAAAAAACACCAATACTCAAGTTGATGGTACCACAGCTTTTTATACCAACATCAGAAATGTCGAAATAGAACAGGGTTCGTTTATTTCCGACCAAAATGTCAGTTCTTTTTCAAAAGTGGCAGTTTTAGGATCCACTGTCCGAGATGATCTTTTCGGCGAAGGCGTAAATCCGATAGGTAAAATAATAAGAATCAACGGTATAAATTTTAAAATTATAGGGCTAACCAAATCCAAAGGTGGTACTGGTTTTGGCAGTCAGGACGATATGGTTTTTATTCCTATCACAACCGCCCAGAAGTTTTTAGCTGGAGCTGATTATGTTTCAACAATCAGCGTTCAGGCTAGTAGCGCTCAAGTAATGACAGAAGTTCAGACTCAAATTACAAATTTACTTTTGCAACGTCACAACATTACTAATTCTCAATTAGCTGACTTCAGTGTGATAAGCCAACAAGACATAGTTCAGTCTGCTTCTTCGATTACCAATACGATGACAATTTTGTTAGCGGCAATTGCTGGAATTTCTCTGGTTGTCGGTGGCATCGGTATTATGAATATGATGATGACAACAGTAACCGAAAGAACCCGAGAGATCGGCCTTCGAAAAGCTATCGGAGCCAAGAGATTAGATATCACTACGCAATTTTTGGCTGAAGCAGTAATGCTTACCGTTTTAGGAGGAGTTCTCGGCATACTTCTTGGTTCGGGTTTAGCTTATGGGATTACAACTTTTACGAGCCTAGCGACAAAAATTTCTTTATTTTCAATTATTTTAGCTTTTAGCGTTTCTGCTTTCATTGGGATTGCGTTTGGATATTGGCCAGCTCAAAAAGCAGCCAAACTTAATCCCATTGAAGCATTACGCTATGAATAAATATATGAAAAAAATAATTTCAATTGTATTAGTAATTATTGTAGCTGGAGTATTAGCAGGTGGGGCATTTTATGGCGGAATGAGATACGGAGAAAATAAAACTACCCAGGGGATTAGCCAGGAACGTCAACAGAGATTTCAGCAGATGGGTGCATCGGTATCAGGAGCTACGGGCGGAAGACCAGGGAATCAGGCAGGGAGTAACTTTGTTGCCGGAGAAATTATCTCAAAAGATGATAAATCTATTACCGTTAAACTTCTAGATGGTGGTTCAAAGATTATATTTTTTTCGGACACGACAGAGTTTGATAAATTTACAACGGGAAGCTCTAGCGATCTTGAAGTAGGAAAAACAGTTATGATAACTGGAAAAACAAATCAGGACGGCAGTATCACCGCACAATCTATCCAATTGAGACCAGAAGGAATAAACACGCAACAATAAGACAGCCTATCAGTGTCTCATTTGTCTCATTTTCCGTTCAAAATCAGAAAAAATGAGACACGAGCCCTGACCGAGACGCGTCGTTTCTCAGCCCCGAAAACGCCCGAAATTCCCTTTAAAATCTCGGTTCCAGACCGAGGTTGCGAGATGATATTTCAAACCTTAATTTCCGGTGAGTATCCCTTTGCAACAAGTATTCGTATAATGTTCTATCTTATTACTTGTTTTGATGGGATACTCACCTAATTTCCCAGATTGACTAATTGATTTTTAGATGTTAATATTATTCATATTAAGATAGTTGCCTAATGAAAATTTGGTCGAGTTTATTCGGGGAACTAAACTTTAGGATAAAACCTTAAAATATTAATTAAATTAATTTATATTTAACAATAATCATGGAAGGAACAATTAAAAATCTTACAGATAAAGGATTTGGGTTTATTGCCGTTGAAGGCGAAGAAAAAGACTTGTTTTTTCACAAGAATGAACTCAAGGGCGTGAGCTACGAAGAATTAAAAGTTGGCGACAAGGTGTCTTTTGAAAAAGCTGATTCTCCAAAAGGACCCAACGCAACAAACGTAACCCGCATTTAAGAATTGATTTGATGAGGTTTAACGTCGTGTAACTAAAAATCGCCAATCAGGCGGTTTTTTGGTAGAATTGAGATATGAAAATATCAAAAGCAGAATTTGCCAAAGGCGTTATCGGGGACGATTACGGCATGAAAGATAATTTGCCGCATATCGCTTTTTTTGGCCGCTCTAATGCGGGAAAATCAAGCGTAATTAATTCTTTGGTTGGCAAAAAAGACCTTGTAAGAGTGAGCAAGAGGCCGGGGAAAACGCGCCAAGCGAATTTTTTCCGCATCAATGACTCTTTCTATTTAGTTGATTTTCCTGGATACGGTTATGCGAAGCGTTCGATATCAGAGCGCAATAAGATGATCAAAAGGATTTTTTGGTATGTGGAGTTTTCCAAAGCGAGACCCAAAGCAGTTTTCTTAATTATTGACGCCAATGTTGGTTTGACTGTCCTGGATCGGGGTATGATACAAATTCTTAAGGCAAACAAACATCAAATCATCGTTGTTGCAAACAAAATCGATAAATTAGCTAAAGGCAAAGTGGAAAAACAGCTTTCCTCAATCCAAAAAGAAGCGCGAGATATACCGGTTTTAAGATATTCTGCCAAAACAAATGAAGGAAAAGAAGAATTAACCCAAAAAATTGCGAGTTTTGTATAAATTAATTTGATGTAATTTTCTAATATTTATAGTTAATCGTAGTAAAAGAATCACCAATCAGACGGTTTTTACAAATCAGTCGCTTTGCTCCTTGTAATTGCGGAGCAATTAAGGGTAGAATAAAAGAAAGGATGTGGTCGATTACGTTATTAATAAAATTAAAATAAAAATCATGCAAATAAAAAAAATGGTTTCCCAAATTATTAATGGCGTCAAGGGTGGCATTGTTGCCGCACTAAAAGGTGTTGCCGATGTTAGTGGCGCCATTGTTGGAACTGTAAAGAAAGTTACGGTTTCAACATTAAAGGGAGTAGGGAATATAGGCGAGACAACTATTGAGGCCATTGGTGGAGTGGTGAAGGGAGCAATCGTTGGTTTCTCCGAGATTGGAACAAAGATATTAGGATCTATAAGAGGAATAGTTTCTGGAGCTATTCAAGGTGCTGTAGAAGCTGGTGGCAGACAAAAAGATGCTTCTAGGGGCGCAATTAAACAAGCTATTCAAAGCGCTAAAGAAACAGGAGAAGATCTTGGTCAAGTTGCAGTTGAGTCAGTTAATGGTGCTATTGACGCCGCTAAATCAATAGGAGGAAATGTATTAGATGCCACTCGAGAGGCAATAAAAGCCGCTATTGAAGCTACCGAAGATGTAAGTAAAGAAGGCGTCAGTGTAGTGAAAGAATCTTTGGAGAAAGCAATAGAAGGAGCAAAAGATATATTATCAGAGATAAAATAATACTTTTGAAACCTAAAATCGTTTCGCAACTGACCTACCGAAAACAAAAAATCGCCAATTAGGCGATTTTTTGGTATAATATAACATGGCAAGAGCTAGGGGATTGAAATTTAGAAAAAGATTTAAAAAATCTCATTCCCATAAAACAAAGAAGCGATTAGAAATAAAAAGGCTTATGCTTGAAGCTAGGGCAAAAAATAAAGCATAAGTAAAATTTCTAACACTATTTTAAACACCATATCTTTTTAAAAGATTGTTTTTTGTTTCTAAAGGATAGGAAATCGCCAATCAGGCGGTTTTTTTGGTTAGCTCGCACAATCACGAGTAGTCAATCGCTAAAAATGTTGACAGATAAAACGGTAGGAGATACGATAAAGCACACAATATAGGAGGTGATAGATATTGGCTGATGAATACCGATTTAGATTTAAACGAAATACGCATTTAGTAAAAAACTTTCCAAGACAGAGAGGCTACACAGTGCGAGATAATAGTAATGGACGAATAGTTACTTACATAAATCTGTTGAATCACTCTGGAAATATCATTCAAGATATCTGTGATTCGCTTGAAGAGGAGGATCTCCACTCAGCATTGTGGCGAATAATCAGGCGGCATTCCCGCCTAGACCTTCATCGTGTGATTGACTTGATGATTCCAAGGTGTGAAAAGAAAAAAAGAAGTCACAAAAATCATAAAAGAGCCAAACGGCTCTCTTTTTGTTTAGGGCTTTATAATATTGACAAAATTAAAATATGATGCTATAATAGAAACATAAGAATAAACAGTTCTTTGAGAAAAAATATATAGGGGGGAATTCTTTTTACCTGAATTGTTTGTTAAATTTAATTGATAATTCGGGTAAAAAGAAAAAGAGGTGATAAGAATGAGTGAAAGTAGCGATGGCGGTGGTGGTGCAATTGCGTGTATATTTGTTCTTGCTTTTATATGTATATTTGTTGTCTTTTTTGCTGCGGCAACTACAAAGGCAAACGATACAAGAGAGTGGCAAGATATATCTGATTTAAGTCCAGGACAAATCTATGTCGTAGAGACCTTTAAAGAGCATTATGACTTCTGGGATGCAAAGAACTATTACTATTTCAACGTAACGGGTACAACGGGTACAAATAACGTATTTCTACGTTTAAGACTTGATACGATGCCTCAAGGGTATGATGTCCAAAGACCTCAATTTGGCGACAAGATAATGAAAACTATATCATCAGGCGTCGTTGTAAAAGTACCCTGATCCCCCTTTTTTTTCGAGCCCATAATAACTTATGAGCTGGAAAAAGGTAAGAACTGTCTGTAATCAGGCAGTTTTTGCTTTAATCGCGCAATCAGTTGACTTATTATAGAAATTATTTAATTATTTAATAGAAGGAGGTTGTACATTAAAATGCGAATTAATATTGCTATGGCTGGAGGTCCTTGTACTGGCAAAACAACGTTAGCGGCTGCTGCATTTGCAGAACTTAAAAAACTGGGATACGATTACGATTTGATTGCTGAAGAGGATCGCAAACTGAAAAAAGAATTTGGGAACTTTCGTAACCCTTTTGAAAGATTCTTTATGTGGCGACATCAAGAGAGAGAAGAACTCCGTTCTACTGCCTTAGATGGATTCATCACGGACAAACCATTATTTCATTACTATGTTCAAGCCAGACAATATGCAACTGAACCAAGAGATAAATTGGCGATAAGAGAACTTTTACGTATGTGTCTTGAAATTGAAGATAGATATCAGCTAATAGTCATTGCTGAAGATCCATTTGAGATTCCGTATAAAAAGGATCAAAGTAGAAAATCAGACGAAGCTTGGGCAAGAGAAAGACATAGTTTAATCAGAAGTTTTGTAGACCATTTCTGGCCTCAAAAACTATTTCTTGTAAAAGGAGAACTTCAAGAGCGATTATCGCAAGTAATCCAAAGAATAGAAGAAATGAACAAAGCGGCAAAATAATAAACCAAGCCGCTTTTTTATTTCCGCTCGTCCATCATTAGACGGTTTTTGTTTTAGTCCGCACAATCATTGAACGAGGAGTCAATTATTATTTCTAGTAACGGCAACATAGAATTGACAAATTATATTTATTTGTTATAATATAAAAGGAAGGAATAAAAATAATTCTTTCTAATTGCACATTGAAAACTAAAGGAGGAATTTGATACGAAAAGGAAGTTAGATATTGGAGTTTCGATAAGTTTTGGCTTGCCAGAATTTAAGAAAGTTTATTTGAGTCCTTGGAGTTTCAGAAACGTTTCCAAAGCATCGATTGCCACTTTAAGATTCGCGAGAAAAGCTGCTGAAGAGTACAGTATTGGAAGAATGGAACTGGGATTTCCATACCCAGCAGGCAGGGTCCGAGATTTATCTCCAGAAGTGAAGAAAGAAATAGAGGAAATAGCCGGCTCCTTTAAAGTCACATGTCATACACCGATGGTCAACCTTGCGTCTATCGACGAACGAAAGAGAAAGGAAAACATCAATGAAATGATTGCATCTATAGAATTTAGCTTAGAAAAAGGAGCTAATCAATTCGTGATTCATCTGGCGGCAGCAGGAATATTTTCTTTTCTTCCTCGGTCCAACAAAAACAGCAACCATAAGTTAATACAAGAAGCAGGGGAAAAGAGTTTCCATGAGATCACGGAATATTTCCAAGGAAAGAACCCAATCTATGGACTAGAGAACTTAACTCGCCATGAACCAGGATTTCAAGACCCCCAAGACTTTGCCCATCTTTTCAAAGATAACGTTGGCCTTACGATAGATACTGTGCATGCTATCAGTTGGAAGTTGGATCCTGTAAGACTAATAGATCAATACCGGAAGCATCTAGTCGAAGTTCATTTAACTGACGGTACGGGACTAGGAAAGATTGTAAAACATTACGCCTTAGGAAAAGGAATTGTTCCCTTGCAGAGAGTGCTTCAAAAGCTTAGAGAGATAGATTTCAGCGGCCCAGTAGTTATCGAGGTAGACTCCAAAAAAGATTTCGTAGCAAGCCTAGAATGGTTAGTAAGGTTGCCAATGCAATAGCAAAGGCGATTTTTTTTATTGAATTTTTGAAGAAATCGGGGTAGAGTGAAAACAGGGTCATAAAATTAACCTTGCAAATTCAAGTGATGAAATATTCTTTTTCTATATCAAATAATACTTACGATTCTTTAGCGCAAGAGTATGAAAACAGGGTAGAAGAATATCGTCCAATAACAGAAAAGGCCGTTTCTTTATTCATACCCTATATCAAAACCGGAAAAAAGGTTCTAGATGTGGGGTGCGGTGTTGGTCTTGCTTTAGAAATTTTTAAACAAAGAGGGTTTTCTATCACAGGTATAGATATATCACGTAGAATGATTGAATCTACCAGAAAAAGAAATAAAAATGGAAAATTTATCCTTGGGAATTTTTTATCATTAGATCTAGGACAACAATTATTCGATGGAGTATATATGTCTGCTTTTTTGCATCTCTTTCCAAAAGAAAAAGCAGTTAATGTTTTAAAACGTACATATCGAATTTTAAAACCCAAGGGAGTCTTGTTTATAGCTACAACTAAATCGATGATTAGCAAAGAGGGAATGGAAATTAAATCAAATTACCCGGGTAAACTTCAACGTTTTAGGAAGTATTGGACGGAAAAGGAGTTAAAAAATTTTATAATAGAGAATGGATTTAAAATCATTAAGATATATCACCTTAAGGGTCTCTTCCGAAAAACATGGATGGATTTTATAGTTCAAAAAGCAGTCCTCTAAACACTCATTTATAAAATTCAAATAGGCGTTGTAAGAAAAAAATGGAGAAGACAAAACGCCCATCGCTGGGCGGTTTTTATTTTAGCTCGCACAATCATTAAACGAGGACTCAAAACCATATTTCATCGCATAATTAACAACCGTATTGATTGACTTAGTGTTTCTTATGTGTTAATATTATACTCGTAAGATAGTTGTCTAATAAAAAATTAGTCGAGTTTATTCGAAAAACTAATCTTTAGGGTAAGACCTTAAAATATAAGAATTAATTAATTTACCATAAACATGGAAGGAACAATTAAAACTCTCATTTCAGACAAAGGGTTTGGATTCATTACTGTTGAAGGAGAAGAGAAAGATCTATTTTTTCACAAGAATGAAGTCAAAGGAGTGACCTACGAAGAACTAAAGGTAGGAGATAAAGTATCTTTTGAGAAAGCTGATTCTCCGAAAGGACCCAATGCGACGAACGTAACTCGCATTTAAGAATCCATTCTGTAAAATCAGACAACGAAAAATCGCCAATCAGGTCTCGCCCGTAGGGCTATGGCCGAGGGCGGTTTTTTGGTAGAATAAACATATGAAAAAACCAAAAGAAATAAAACAAATTGTTAAGGATAGATATAAAGAAATAGCAGTTAGTGGTTCTTCTTGTGGATGCAGATGTAACAGCGCAAATAGTATTTCAAAAAGTATTGGTTATTCCGATGAAGAATTAAAGATTGTGGGTGAAGCAAATCTTGGCCTTGGTTGTGGAAATCCATTAGCATTTGGAAAAATAAAAGAGGGGGATGTTGTTTTAGATTTGGGGTCTGGAGCTGGCATTGATGCTATTTTAGCTGCCAAAAAAGTTGGAAGTAAAGGAAAGGTTATTGGCGTAGATATGACCGAAGAAATGGTAAAGAGAGCAAAAGAGAATGCTAAGAAACAAAATATTATCAATGTAGAGTTTCTTTTAGGTGAAATAGAGAATCTACCTCTAAAAGATAATTCAGTGAATACAATAATCACCAATTGTGTTATAAATCTCACCCCCGACAAAGCTAAAACATTTAGTGAAGCATACAGAGTTCTTAAACCAGGTGGAAGGATTTATCTTTCAGACATCGTTTTGTTAGAAGAGCTCTCAAAAGAACAAAGGAATGACAAAGATTTATTGTCTGGTTGTGTGGCGGGCGCTTTATTGAAAGAAGATTACTTGAATAAGATAAAAAATGCAGGTTTTAAGGTTCGTATTTTGTATGAAAACAAAAGAATTAGTAAAGAACAATATAACGGGATTGCTTTAGAAAGTTTAATGGTTGAGTTAACAAAAGGAAAGGACTAGAGCATTGCTAATATTGTGCGACATTTATTTAAGGTAATTAAAAACAGCGATTTTAAAAATTTCGCTGTTTTTTAGTAAAACATTGACAAAAAAATAATTATTTTTTATAATTATATAGCTCTAAAATAACCAAATATGAGGCGATTTGATTGAAAGAAAAAAACGTGATTCCAAGAATAGATTTTGAACCTTCTTTTATATACGATCGTGTTTGGAAAGAATTGTTAGTAAGAACGAGATCAGGAAAAGACTATCCTAGCCGTGAAGAAATATTTGCATACACGAGGAAAATGAAGGCCTATTGGAACAAAAAGAAGAGAGGAATACTTGAAGAGATGGCTTTGGTAACCCATTTGAAATGGCGGCGAACTGAAATTCCATGCTTTGTTGTTGGTGCACCAAGATTTGCTTCTTTCAGCGCTTTCTCACATCCTTTGACGATGCATATTCAGGACTATCAAGAAAATCCTGAACTTTTTCTGAAACGCCTGATCCATGAATTGGTTCATAATCTATTTATCGACAATCCAGATCTCTGGCCTGAAGATTATCTCGATAAGAAGTACGGACCCGAATCATTTGATACGAAGGCGCACATTCTTGTTTATGCATTGCATGTCCACATAGTGGACAAATATCTGAACAAGAAGAAAAATATAGTTCACACTGCCGAAAAACATGGCTACACTAGAGCTTGGGAAATCGTTAAGAAAGAGGGATATAAAAACATAATCCACGATTTTGTGAATTATGTTGAAAAGAAAAAGCACAGCAATCGCTAAGATTGCTGTTTTTTTTATTTATCCTTACTAAGGGAGTGGAATTGTTTATGAATATCTCGCAATCTTTTATTTGTGACGTGAGTGTAGATTTGGGTACTGGTAATACTTCTGTGGCCCAGGAATTCCTGGATGGTTCTTAGATCAACTCCTTGGGTCAAAAGATCAGTTGCCATTGAGTGGCGAAGGGTGTGGGGAGTGGTGAAAAATGGTACGCCTGATAAAACAGCGTATTTTTTGACTATTCTTTCAATAGAACGGGGAATAAGACGGGTATCGGCGCCTTTCCTTGCCCGAAAATGGATGAATAAGGCCTTTTCTTTATCGTGGCGACTTTCTAGATACTTCTTAACCCACGAGAGTGCTCGCTCTGAAAAATATACTGTTCTGGGATATCCACCTTTACCCATGATACCTAATTCAAGTTCTTTCTTGTTTTTTATGTTGGCAAACTGCTCCCGGTTCAAAGCCACCAATTCCGCTATCCTCATCCCGGTTGAGAAAAAGGTCTCTAAAATAGCCCGATCTCTTAGGCCCATAGGCGTATCTGTTTCCGGAGCCAATAAAAGCTTCTCAACTTGCTCTAGACCGAGGAATTTGACCGTTTTTTCGCGTCTGGCATCCTTTGGGAGGGCTATCTTATCGGATGGGATAGAAACTATGTCTTTGACGGTAAAGTAGCTTAAAAGGGCGCGTAGGGCTATTAAATAGTAGTTCTGGCTTATTTTCTTCAAGGAATGGCCTTTTTTGTCGCTAAATCGGCTTAAAAACAACCTATAAGCCCAAACATCCTCAGAAGTCAATTCATGGGGTAAAATAGCCTCTTTTTTGGCCATTTTGAGCCAAAAAATGAACTTCTGAAGGTATCTCTTATAATTCTCCTGAGTTTTGTCGGAAAGGCCCTTTTCAATCTCACAATAATCCAAAAAATCGGGGATATGTTTAATTATCGAAATATTTGATTTATTCATGAAAATTATTTAAAAATTTAAAATAATTATAAGAAAGCAGATTCTTGCGATATTTAGAAAAATGTCCGCAAAATCTGCGCTAAGTACAAGAGGCATTTATAAGAGGGACTAAGAGAAGTGTTGTGTATGTTAGATATAGAATGCCTCTTTACTTTTATTGTGCGCCCTTTCCTATATTCATAATAACAGGGCAAAAACTCATGTCAAGTACCTCCCCCATGTGTTTTCGTACCTCTAAAATAAAAAAGGAGTGCGATTTGCACTCATACTATTGATTCTAGCAGCTCAGGTTGGGATCATGCTTAATTGAGGAATTAAGATGACTCTATCATCATCGCTTTTTCCATCAATAGATTTTGGCGGACTAGACTTCATCGGTGGGAAAAATTTTTGACTCTATGGGATTGGGGAAGGCCTCAGTCATTAAGTCCAATGCCATCTATCTATGGCTATCAAGTTTCACCCATTCATTCCCTATTTTAAGTTGGGGATCTATTATTTGCGTTGCGGTTGGTATGCATTCTAATTCGTACGAAACGTAATCTTTTGCTTCTTCTATCGCCTTTTGATAAAGGTCAGGTTCCTCACGGCTAACTTCAACAGAAAATTCAAATGGACCTCTGACTTCTTCTGAATCAAGTACTCTTGTCCAATATTTTCCCGTAAATTTCATTGTAAACGACCTATTAATATTGTAGCACGTTTGCTATTTCAGTCAAGAAAAAAACCGTCAATGATATGGCGGTTTTTTTGGTTGTTTAAATGTCGCACAATATCATTTACCACTTTTCTTGATGTATCTTTCCGGTATTAAAATCTTTGTCAATATGTGGCTCTACTTTTTTAGCTGGATATCCAACGGGAATTATATTTATGGCTATATGATTATCAGGAACGTTTAATAACTTTAGGACTTTCTCAGATAATTCTGGTCGAAGATTTTTCCAGACAGTTCCCAATCCTAAAGCTGTAGCTTGAAGAAACATATTTTCGCTTGCAACAGATAAATCCTGAATTGGCATCGTTGTTTTTGTTACGTCAGTTACGGACACAATGAGAACTGGTGCTTTTTTAATAAAATTCTGGTAGTCTTGGCATATTTCAAAAATCTTATCTTTTGTTTCCTGCTTCCTGATAACGATAAATTCCACTGCCATATTGTGGCGGGCGCTGGGGGCAAATTGTCCGGCTTTGATAATTTCAGCTATGCCTTGGTCGGAAACTTTTTTTGACCTGTATTCTCTTACTGATCTTCGATTTATTATTTCTTTGATTGCCATAATAGTTAATTATCACCTATCCCCTATTAATTATTTATTAATATTATAAATAACATCTTTTCTTTCGACGATAATTTTCCAGCCGAATTTTTTTGCAAACTGATAAAGTTTTTTATTTGGATTGAAACAAATTGGATTTTCCACCATTTTTAAAAAGTTAATATCGCTTTCCGTATCCCCTACCCCAAACGAATCTCTTAGTGTTAGCTTTTCTTTTTCAATGGCACGTTTTAAGACCTTGGCTTTATCAATAATCAAATCCAGATAAAGAACATTGCCGGTAAAGCGCTTTTTCTTATTAATTTCGTATATCTGGCCGTAAACTTTATCAAAGCCCAATTTCTTGCAGAATTCTTCAACAATTCTTTTGGGGGAGTGGGAAATTGCTAAAAGATAATATTTTTTTCTCTTTAATTTTTTTATAATATTTCGGGAATATATATAGGTCCTGTTTTTTTGAAAAGCAACCACTTTTCGTGCGATACGGGAGAATTCTCTAAAAGTTATGCCTTTTATGTTTTTCCTGAACGCCCTGACAACTGCATTAATATATTCTTCATAAGGACCTTTCCGGTCCAACCAATTTTTATGAGCCAATGCATAGAGTCTTCTGACTTTTGATGAAAAAACACCTTCTTGGATGAAGGCGTCTGTCAATTCTATAACCAAACTTGATCTGAAAATAGTACCATCGATGTCAAAGATAGCGACTTTTCTCATTTTATTGCGCTTTTTTATGAGAATAGATTATATAACGCTGGCCATAAACAAAGCCATCCCGCCGACAGCAAAAGCTAAGGCAAGCACAATCAAAATATAACTCCAATTTGTTTTACCTTGTTGAACAAACATTGTTTAATTATACCAATTTATTTTTTCCTTTGGAATATCTGAGGTAAAAGTAATATTTTTCCCCAAACCCATTCAAGTTTTGGCCAAATGTAATTATGCCAAATTCCTAAAAACCAGTTTCCCATTTTTTTCCAAATATTGATTGCTGAATTCCAAGCATTTTTTACAGCATTCAGAAAAATATCTTTTGCCTTTTCAGAAAAAAATGACTTTATTGAGTTCCACCAGCTTTCTAAAACCCCGGGTGTTTTTTCTTTTATTACCTCGGTATTTATTTGAGCTAGAGCCAGAATCGGAAGAAAAATCGAAGCTATCAATATAATGCAAAAGGTCTTTTTCATATTGTTAAAATAATTTCTCAGCTTCTTTTATTCTTTTTAGAGTTTTTTCCTTGCCTAAAATTTCAGCGATATCAAAAGGACCAGCCGAAGCTTTCTTCCCTGACAAAGCTACACGCAAGGGCCATAAAAGGTATCCCCTATCCTCTATTTTCCCTATATCTTTACCTAAGTTTTCTGCTTCTGGCAACAAAACCTTTTCTAGATTTTCTTTATTCCAATCATCATTTTTTATTGCTGATAGTAATTTTCCTGCTTTTTCAAGAGAAAGTTTAATTTCTTTATCATCTGCTTCCTTCCATTTTAATAATTGTTTATCAAGTTCTATTTTATCTTTGAAGAAAAAATCAATTAAATCCGGGGTCTCTGAAAGTTTTATCAACCTTTCTTGATAAATGGAAATAATTTTTTTAAGAAATTCAAGGTTTATTTCTTTTTTTGTGGCATTTATTATATAGCTTTGGGTAATTTCTGTTGCCCCATAAGCCGGCGGATATTGCCCAGTTTTAAAAGTTGGCGTAATCAATTCTTTTTTGATTAAATATGGAAGGCAAAGTTCTGTTAATCTCTCAACTGATTTCTGGCGGATATAAAAAGCGTTGAGAAAATCCAATCTTTTGATATTAAAAATAGCTCCTCCTTTTTGAACTTTTTGGAGATCAAATTCTTTGACTAAAGAATTTAAGGAAAAGATTTCTCTTTCAGTGCCAGGGTTCCAGCCTAAAAAAGCCATAAAATTGACTAAAGCTTCAGGTAAGTAGCCTTCTTCCCGATATTGCTTAACTGATGTTGAGCCATGTCTTTTGCTTAATTTGCTTCGGTCTGGCCCCAGAATAAGAGGCATGTGAGCATACTTTGGTTGAGGAAGTCCCAAAGCCTCCTGAAGAAGAATTTGCTTTGGCGTATTGGAAAGATGATCTTCTCCTCTTATAACGTAAGATATTTTCATTTCGAAATCATCAATAACAACCGAAAAATTATATAAAGGCGAAGTTAAGTCTTTGGCAATCACCATATCTCCTGTTAAAGAGGTGTCAAACTCAACTTTTCCTCTGATAATATCTTGAAATTCAACTTTCCTTGCCGGGGTCCGGAACCTGATTACTGATTTTTTACCTTGGTAGGCAAGATTCTTTATTTCCTCCTTTTTAAGCTTACTGCATTTACCGTTATAATGAGGCGATTCACCTATTGACATCTGATACTGTTTCTGAGCTTCTAATTCTTCTTCAGAGCAAAAACAATAATATGCTTTATCTTCTTCCAGCAACTTTTCCAAGTATTTTTTGTAAATATCCAGTCTTTCGCTCTGCCTATAAGGGCCGTGTTCCCCGAGATATTTTTGATTTTCCAGTTTTAAATTTTGAATTTGATCTTCAGCGATTGGCCCCTCGTCCCATTCAAGTCCCAGCCATTTAAAATCTTCAATGATATCATCTTCATATTCTTTTTTTGATCGTTCCTTGTCGGTGTCTTCGATTCTTAAAACAAAAACTCCTTTATGTTTTTTAGCAAAAAGAAAATTAAAAAGAGCTGCTCTGGCCGTTCCAATATGTAAAAAACCAGTAGGAGATGGGGCTATTCTTACTCTTACTTCTCCCGGTTTAATAAATTGGAAATCTTCTTCGGTCATACCGTTAAATAATCTAATAAATAACTGGCCATAATATAGGCTGCTCGGGGCCTGGCAAAAGCCAAAGCTTTTTCTGACATTTCATTTAAAGCCTCAGGTGAAGATGCTAAATATTTTAATCTTGCCAAGAAGAATCTGGGAGTTAAGTTAGCTTCTTCTATAACTATACTGGCCCTGGTGGCGGCATAAGTATAAGCATTTTTTTGCTGGTGGTTTTGGGCAGATCCTTTAAGTGGAATCAAAATGCTCGGTTTCCCCAAGGCGGCAATTTCAAAAATACTTCCAGAACCAGCCCGACTCACCACAATATCCGCTGCCCGATAAGCTTGACGTAATTCCCCTTCATTTAAAAATGGGAAAAGATGATAATATTTTCTGGTGTCCGGATTCGTTGTCGCTCTGACTAGTTGTTTTGCCGATTCATAGTTTTTAGAGCCGCATTGGTGAATTATTTCAAAATATTCAAGGAAATCTTTTAAAATTACAAACAAGGCGTCATTTATTTTTTGGGCGCCTTGAGATCCTCCAAAAACAAGCACGATTGGTTTTTCTCCGGTTAATTTCAAACCTTCCTGAGCTTCTTTTAGTGAACCCCCAAGGAGTTCTCGACGAATGGGGTTACCGACTAAAGTCATTTTTCTGGGAGAGAAATATTCTGTTCTGGGAAAGGAAGTAAATACTTCTAAAGCAAAACGGCTTAAAAACCGATTAGCCAAACCCGGCGCGACATCGGATTCATGCAAAAAAATCGGAGTTCTCAAGAGCCAGGCGCTAATTACCGTAGGCAAGGAACCGTACCCTCCTTTGCTGAATATAATATCTGGAGACAAGAAGAACAAAGACCAAAAAGCTTTGAAAATTCCCCAGGGGATTCTAAAAACTATATCAATAAAATTGGAGAAAGAAAAATATCTTCTTAATTTTCCGCCCGGTATTATTTTTATCTTAATTCCTTCTTGCGATAGTACTGTTGATGCAAAATTATCTTTCGGTCCGTAATAGAACAATTTCAAATCTTCTCCCGGATGGATACGTCTTAATTCTCGCGCTATTGCCACTATTGGGAAAATGTGACCGCCGGTTCCGCCGCCGGTGAAAACTATTTTCATATTTTAAATAATTTATTTTTTTGAAATATGCAATAACATGCCTACCCCGATAAATTCTGTTATCAAATGAGAACCGCCATAACTTATAAATGGCAGAGGAACACCTGTTAAGGGTAACAATCCAATCATCGACCCAATGTTAATAAAAGCTTGAAAAGATATCCAGGAAGTTATCCCTGCAGCTAAAATTTTTTGAAATTTATCCTCTGAATTTCTGACGATTTTAAAAGCACGCCAAATAAAAAATAAGAAGAGCAGAACTAAAATTGTAGCACCAATAAAACCAGTTTCTTCGGCAAAGATGGCGAAAATTGAATCTGACATTGTCTGGGGCAAAAACCCGAATTTCTGATGTGACATACCTAATCCAAGCCCGGAAATACCACCCGAACCAACAGTAATTAACGCCTGTTTTATTTGATATCCCATTCCCATAGGATCGGCATCAGGATTTAAAAAGACAAGGATTCTATTCGTACGGTAAGGGGCGACTTTAATAAGAATAAATAAGGCAACTATTCCGATTAAGATTATTAAAATACTATGCCAAAGAGGCGTGTCTGCCAAAAAATACATTAATATGGAAAAGGCAATGATTATTCCTAAGGTTCCGATATCTGGCTGAAAAATCAGGAAAGCACTCAAAGCAGCAATAATTATAAGAAAGGGCAATAAGGTTTGTTTCCATTTTTTTTCTGAAGAAGTACGGCTTGCTAACCAGCTGGCAAGATAAATAAGGAAAGTAATCTTTAAAAATTCCGAAGGTTGAATAAGAAAAGAACCTATTTTTATCCATCTAGTCGCTCCTCCTAAAGATACTCCTATTATGGGAATGAAAACCATTGCCAAAAGAAAGAGATTGACCAGAAGGAAAAAGATTATATTTTTCTTAAAAAACTCCAAAGGGATCAAATAGGCCAAAAAACCCAGAATCAATCCCGGCAAAATCCCTGCTAAAAATTGGTGCTTCAGATAATAATAGCTGTTGTCAAATCTTTCAAGCGAAAGAGAAGCAGAGATACTGGTTAAAATAAGAACTCCCAGCGTAATCAAGATAATCGTTACCCCAATTAAAGCAAAATCTGGTTTTCTATTATATTTTACCATATTTTCTTACGTATTTCTTAAACAAATTACCCTTTTCTTTATAATCTTTAAAAATACTAAAACTTGATGAAGCACAAGATAAAAGAGAAATTTTTCCTTTATCAGTATTTTCATAAGACCATTTTACCGCATCTTTCATATTATCAATAAAAAAAGTGTTAAATGTCTTTTTACTTTTATTTTGCTTTAAAATTTCTTTCCAAATTTTGATGCCGGTAGTTGGAAATAAAACTAAATTTTTGATCCTGCTTTTTAATATTCTCTTTGCTAATTTTTCAAAGCTTAATTTCCTCTCAAATCCTCCCAAGAATAAGGTTTGAACTTTATTACCTAAATAATCAAGAGCTGCAATTGTAGTCTCGGGTATTGTAGAAAGAGAATCGTTATAGAATTTTATTCTCCTGAAAGTACCAACATATTCTAATCTATGAGGTAAAGGTTTAAAATTTTTAATTGCTCCATCAATTTTAGTAGTTGATATTTTAAATATTTTGCCAACAGCCCGAGCAGCCGCGATATCTAAATCATAATATTCCCCTTTTATCGGAATTTTTTGGGCTTTTGATTTTTTTGCAATTTTACTGGCTTCTTTGTCTTTTGAGTTGTAAATAAAGAAGTTATCCTTTTTTTGATATCTTGTGATATTGGTTTTAGCATTTTTGTATTCGTTAAAATTTTTATAATAATCTAAATGTTCCTTATAAATATTTAAAATAACAGCGACCTGAGGAGATTTTTTAAGGTTATATAACTGGTGAGAAGATAATTCGTAAACATAGACCTCTTTTTTAGTGGCGGAAAATAAAAGATTTAAAACTGGTTTCCCGATATTTCCAATTAAATGGGCTTTAATTCCGCCTGCTTTTAGAATTTCGTAGATTAATGTGGTTGTCGTGCTCTTTCCTTTTGTTCCTGTAATTCCAATGATTCTTCCTGGACAATTTTCAAAGAAAATATCGGTTTGGGAGGTTATTTTATTTTGTCTATAAGCTTTCTCAATCTCCGGTAAATGAATAGGAATCCCCGGAGATTTTATTACTAGATCATAATTTTTAATCGCTTTGAGGTAATCTTTTCCTAAATTCCATTTAATTCTATTTTTTTTATTTTTTATTTTTGATTTTTGATTTTCGCTCCTATCCCCTACTCCAATAATTTTATCAGGAAATAATCTCCTTAAAAAATTAAGGGTGTCTAGCCCTTCTTTTCCCAATCCCAAAATTAATATTCTTTTGTTTTTAAGTTCATTTATATTCATCTATTTTAAAAATAACATAGATTTTTAATAAAAAACAGCCTTACTGGCTATGTAAAATATGTCAGAAATTAAGAGATTGTCAATAATTTATGGGCCTAAGTAGCCTCTTAAATTGTTTTGCCAAATTATTCTGATTATTCCACGAATTCATAATATTTTCAGATTCTTTTTTCAAATTTCGATGTTTTGGTAAAATATTAGTTTCAAAATACTTTAAGAGTAAGGGCATGGCTTTTCTTTTTCCTTCTTTTTCCCAGTCTAGATAAAGAGCTGACAAACTTTCCTTTTTAGTGCCTACACATTCAAAGGGCTTAAATTTTCGCTCACCAATTAATTCCAACATTAAGGGTAACAATTCTTTTTTATCTAAGAGATTCTTGTTAAAAATTTTGATTAGTTTTTCTTTTTTGATAAATGGATAAAAAATCATAAACGCAAAAAGACATTTAGGACATTTACCACACCACTTTCTTGCCGGTTTTTTAGTTCCTGAATAGGTTTTCATAGCTTCATTACAGCTCAAAAAAATATCAAAGTATTTGGGATATCTTAAGAACAATTTAGCAATTTGAATTTCATATAATGGCCTTAGGAAACTGAAGTATTCAGCGTTTTTAGCCAAGTATTTTTTAGAATATTTTCTGAATTTTTGCTCAAAATCAAAGCTTTTTGAATATTGATGATTAATTACTCTTCCCAAGTATCTGACATTTCCCTCATTAGAACTTCTTTCGTTAGAAAAACTGATATATTTTTTATCAAAAATTACTGCTAAAATAACGCTTAAAAAAGCTAAATAAGCGGAAAAAGGCGTATGGCCGTTTAAGAAATCTTTTTGATTTAATTCAATGAGTTTCTTATCTAGTTTTCTTTCTACAATAATCATTTTTTTGCAGCCAGAAACCCTTATTATCTGTCTTGCTAAATCGCTGAGATTTAAAGAAAAACAGCTAATTTCTTTTTTTGCTTTTTTCAATATTTCTAAAGTTACGATTGAATCTTTCCCGCCTCCAATTGGTACTAAAATATGGTTTTTAAATTTTCTTTGATAGGTTTCAGATTTTAATTCTTTTTTTCCATTTATAATATTCAAGAAATTTTTATTGGTAAAATTAATCTTATTTTCATAAAAAAACTGACTCATACCATTATTGATTAAATCTTTCCACCAGTTAATTTGTTCTTTGTTTAGAAAACCGGCTTCAATTATGATTTTAGGCGAGCAAGTTGCCTTCCAATAGCTCAAAAGTTCAATTAATCCCAAATTAAAGACTAAATTATTTAATACCCTATCCCCTACTTTTTTAATCTGTTTTGAAGAAACGTTTTTAATAACTATTTTAGGGCTAAATTTAATATTTGGTTTTATTAGAAAGTTAAAGGAAATATTAAAATCTCTATTCACAATTTTCCAGGAATAGTTCTTATAGACAAATTCAGGATATTTCTTTTGCAAAATATCAACTTTTTGCATATTCTCTTTTAATATTAACAAAAATTCCAGCGTTATTCTAATAAAAATGGGGTTGTTCCGTTTTTGGAAAACCCCTTCTTGTTCCTGCTCTTTTTGTGCATTTTCTTCTATTTCTTGTTTGAAGCTTCCCCTTACTCCACAGTTTAAACCACGGCACATTCCCATTCATCTGTTTTCTATTATAGGTAAATATGATAATTTGTCAAAAAGAAGACGTAAGAAAATTATTGCTTACGCCCCTCTACTCTTCCTAATTTTTGTCCAGCATCTAACCCAACAATCTAATTGCTACTCCAATTATAGCCATAACAATACCAATAATCCAAAATCGCATTGTTACTTTATAGTGCGGCCAGCCTTTGGCTTCAAAATGATAGTGAATGGGAGCAGCTAAAAATAGTTTTTTATGACGATATCTTTTTGAAAGAAGCTGCAAAATTATTGATGCAGATTCAATAACAAGTAAAAATCCAATAATCGGCAGAACTAAAACTGAATCGGTCAAAAAAGCAACTACTGTTAAAGCCGAAGTCAGACCAAGAATACCGTTTTCTCCCATATAAAAACGGGCTGGGGGTATATTGAACCACAAGAAAGCCAAAATCGTACCAAAAATCACTGCGCAAAAGGCGGCTAAATCAATTTGGCCCCTAGCTAAAGCAATACCGGCAAAGGCGGCAAAAATGGAAGCAAAGGCGCCACCTGCTAAACCATCCAAACCATCAATCACCCCTCCCGAATAAGTCGCCATCATTACTAAAACAAAAAATGGAATATACCAAATGCCCATTCGTAAATCACCTACACCTGGCACATGAATGGTTCTCCAGTCAAGTTTAAAATAAAACCAGAGAGCGCCGACTAAACCTATTAAAAAAACCAAGGAAAGGCGTTTTTTTAAACTTAATCCTCCACCAACGTATTTTCCTTTTCCCAAAACCTGAAGCGCGTCGTCAACCAAACCCAATATGGAAGCGGAAATTAGTGCAAAAAGTGGCAACCAGGTTTGAGACCGACTCAGAAAATTCCATTTTCCCAGCCATCCAATATTAGTAATTTTTGAAATTAAAAAAAATAAGAAAATTAAAAATAAAGTTGTAACCCAAATAAGCAATCCTCCAAATCTTGGGATATTCGTTTCTCCCTGGGAATGGAATTGTTTAAAATAAGTTAGGTCTTTTTTATCAATGGTCTTTTCTCTGATACTTTTTTTCCAGAGCTTATGTTTATATAAAAAATTGGCCAAAAAAGGCGTAAATAAAAAAGATATTGCAAAGGCAATTGTCCCTAAAGAAAAAATTTTTATGACATCAATAGCTAAGTCCGGCATTGTTTTGTACGAAATCTGTTAATTTAACCATCTCGTTAAACCTGTCATCAGAACCCAAAATAACATTAATTAAATAGCCATTATCAACTACTTTTAAGACAAGGGCAAAACAACCATTTGCCGCATATGTATAGCCTGTCTTACCCCCAACTATTTCTAAATTAATACCCCACTCTCTTAAAGTTTCGTTAGTGTTTATTAGTTTGTGATGGAATACACCGTCTGGCGTTTTTAAGTCAAATTCCGGTTTCTTGAGAATCTTCCACACCAAGGGCTGTTCTTTCAACAGATGTTTTATTAAAATAACCAAATCTTTGGTGTTTGATTGGTTTTTTTCTGAAATGCCCATTGGGTCGTCAAAAAAAGTATTGGTCATGCCCAGATATCCGGCTTCCAAATTCATTAAACGGACGAAAACGCCTTCAGGTAAGGCTTCGGATAAGGCATAAGCTGCATCGTTGTTTGATTCAATAAGCGCCATATAAAGAAGATTTTCAACTGAGAATTCTTCTCCAATTTTCAAATTTCCAATGTCTCCTTCCTGTGAAACATCTTCATCAGAAATCTTAATTATTTTATTTAAATCATAATTTTCCAGAACAACATCTGCCAACATTAACTTGGTTAAGCTGGCGATCGGTAAAACCACATTACTCTCTTTTTCAAAAAGAATCTTCTCCTCTCCGGTATCTGGATTGAATAAAACTGAAATTGTCGATTTGGCTGAAATTTCTAAGTTTTTATTTTCAATGGGTTTTGATTCAGCTTCTTTTTTGGCGCGCTCCTGCAGAAGATTATCCAGATTGGCTTGAGCCATAAAAGTTTCTGGATTTTTAGCAATCTCTTTGAAAAAGAAGTAATCTTCCGTACTTTTCCCGAGACCGTTTATGGCGATAAAAAATAAAGAGCTGAAAATAAAAGCAGCCAAAAAATATGATAGTCCTTTATCTTTGTTCTTATTGTTTTCTATTATCATTGAATTATCTTTCTTCCTTTTTTGTTTTCTTTTTTGATTGTGAAACTGACAACCTTTGGTCAATCCTGATCATGTCTCTGGGAAAAAGGCTGGCTTCCCTGATATTTTCTAGTCCCAAAATTTGTTTTGTAATACGCTCTGCTCCCATGGCGAATCCGCCTTCTGGCGGCATGCCATATTTAAATGCCTGGAGATAAAATTTAAAGTCTTTAACTTCGTTCCCCCATTTTTTGATGTTTTCCATCAGTTTTTTATAATCATTAATCCTTTGGCCCCCGGTTATTACTTCCAACCCCCGACAGAGAAGGTCAAAACTCAAGGTATATTCCGGATCTTTGGGATCTGGAAAAGTATAAAAAGGCCTTCTAGCTGTCGGGTAGTGAGTTATAAAAATTAATTCCGATCCTAATTTTTCTTTTGCATATTGGCAGATTTCTTTTTCGTCTTCCGGATCAAGGTCAATTTCTTTTCTGTGGTCGCGGCCAGTTCGTTTGAAAATTATTTCCTGCGCTTCCCGCATTTTCATTCTGGGTATTTTTTCACTTACTTTAGGAAGAGTTACTCCAAATAATTTTAGCTCTTTCTGGCAGTTATTTTCTATAGCAGCAAAAAATTTTTTAATTAAGCTGTCTCCAACATCCATTAAGTCTTCCCAGGAATCAATAAATCCCATTTCCATATCCAAACTGATGTATTCACAAAGATGCCTTGTAGTAACGCTGGGTTCAGCTCTGAAAACATGGTTAACGCTAAACACTTTTTCAAAAGCGCCGACCATAATCTGTTTATAAAGCTGGGGGCTTTGAGTCAAATAAGCATCATGAGCAAAATAATCAATATGAAAAACTTCTGCCCCACCTTCGGCAGTGGCCGGTACTATTGAAGGAGATTCGAATTCGGAGAATCCCAACTCTTTTAGACTGTTCCGGAAAGTCGAGATTATTTCTTCTTCAATCTTGAAAATAGCCCTGATTTTTTGATTTCGCAGAGTCAGAGGCCGAAAATCTAATAACCGAGGCAAAGTTAGATTTATTTCCCTTAAATCAAAAGGTAAAGAATCAGCTATTGCCAAAACCTTAATTTTTTGGGCTTTTAGTTCAATTTCTCCTGTTTCCATTTCTGGGTTTACCATTTTTATGGGCCGTTTCTGTATTTCGCCTTCTATATCCAAAACGTATTCATCTTTTACACCTTCCACCAAATCAGGTTTAGCCACAATTTGCAAGATTCCAGATCCGTCTCTCAAATCCAAAAAAACTATGCCGCCATGGTCTCTTCTAGAATTAACCCAGCCTGAAACTCTGGCTGGTTTCCCTAAATAGTTTTTAGAGTCAATAATAGTTATTCTTTTCATTTTGTAACACTTTGATATGATTTAATTTCTTTAACTAATTGGTCAGGAGTATATTTTGTTTTCAGTACATAATCTTCAATTCCCAAATCATAAGCCTGCTTTTTTATGTCTTGTTCGTCAAAGCAGGAAAAAACAAAAACTGGAATTTTTGAAATTTCAGGTTCAGCTCTCAGCTTTTTTAAGAAAGCAATCCCGTTCCTGACTGGCAACAAGATATCCAAAATTATGAAATCAGGTTTTTCCGTCCTGGCAAGCTGCAGACCGCTTTCGCCGTCAAAGGCGACAATAACATCAAAACCCTCTTTGCTAAATTTCGCTTTGTATAAATCCACCAGCGCCGGCTCATCTTCAATTAAAAGGACTTTTTTCATAAGAATTTTAAGTTCTTTTTTAGATTTTAACATAGATTTCTAAAAATAAAAGCCCTGCGCCGTAGGCGCAGGGCTAGTTAAACTTTAACTAAAAACTGCGCAAATAGTAAATTAAATCATCAGTCATTTTACATATTTCCTGTTGCGCCGTAGATTTTATTATCCAGTCGTTTTGAGGGTCTCCATCAACATAACCATCCACCTTGGCACGAATATCATTTATGAGCTTGCTAATTGCCCCTTGATATTCATTATTATCAATTTTAAGCCAAATCTCTTTTATTTTGTTATTGAAAGCATTTTTCTCATTTTCGGGAGTATTTCTAAAAGCTTCTCGATTTAGACTCTGAATATAATCATCAAGACTTTTTATAAATTCTTCAATGATACCGAATTCTTCACCACCACCATTTATGAAACCATAAACAATGTAATACTCCTGGCCATCATATGTTGTAGTGCCCAGCGTCATACCATCTACGGTTTCTCCTAATTTAAGAACTGCAATGCCAGGACATAGAGGATTTATCTCTTCCAAAGAAGTGGCATTAGGACAAACGTATACTGATCCCTCAATACTATATGGAATAAAAAGTATTTTTTCTTCTTCAATCACATTTGGCCATTCTGGTATATAAAGAATGGATTTTTGTTTTTCTAAATTTGTATCAATAGTTAAGTTCGAAAGGTTTATATTTTCTGTTGCTTCATCAAAGTGGATATTTACCATTCCGACAGGTTTCCCGGGAGAAGTTACTTTGGTCAAAATTACTGATTGCGGAGTATTTGCATAAGTTATTTCTTCTCCAAAAATTGAAATTGGAACTATATTTATTGATGGGAGTTCTAATTTAAAATTTGGGCACACTCTAATTATTTTTTCATTCGTTATTCTTTGCGTGTTATCGTTATATTTTACTACGGCTTTAGCATTAAATTCTCTACAAAGTACTGCGAGATATGGCTCATATTTGTGAGAAACTTGGCAGTTTCCGGCAGACGAACTTGTTGAATTCCCATCACCAAAATTCCATTCGCAGGATGAAATTTTTCCTCCGTTTACTTCATCACGAATGTAAAACGAAACATTATTTTCGAAATCCGGATTGTCAGGAGAGTAATCTATAAAAGGATCCGGCCGCTTAATATTATTTGAAGCTTGGTTTTCCGGTATCCCTTCTATCTTTGAATAGTCTATATCTGCTTTTGTTGGATTGGCTACATTTTTTACTTGTACAATTCTGATTACGTCATTGTATTCTTCTCTTGCAGATTCGGTAATTATACTGCCCCACAAATCAATAGATCTATAATTATCATTAGTTGACCAATTATGAACATGACCGGCAAAACTAAAATATATATTTTGAGATAAATCTGCAAACAAGTCAGAAATCAATCTTCTAGGAAAATGCGAGAATAAAATAGTTTTTGAAGTCAAATTATCATTAAGCCATTCGGTACTATCTTGAACTTTTTGGATGAAAGAAACACAACCAGGTTTTTTATTTCTTTCAACATCAACAAAATCTAGCGAAATAAAATTTATTCCGCCGTACTTAAAATTATAATTCTGCAAATAAGGAGAGCCGGCATATGTAGCCTCTTCTTCTTGTCGCTTCCATGTATTACCAAAAAGTTGTTTAATTTTTTGAATATTCGTATTTTTTATTAAACACTCATCTCTGCTTTCACCTAAGGTAGGAAAAGAACACCAGAAGATTCCTTCAAAATATCCATCACCAATAGCGGAATTAGCAATCGTAGCTTGATTATTTTTACTCCGATTATCAGGATCAATTCCTGGTTTTTGAGTATATGGCCAGACATCGTGATTACCGATCAATGGTATATAAGGAATTGATAAATTATTTAGAACATTTCTCGTTTTGAGTATTTCAGAATATTCAGCTGTATCTGAAACATCTCCCAAAATTGTAACGAACTTAATATTATAAATATTTTTAAGATAATTTATTCTTTCAATGATTTTCTTTAATCTTTCAGCAAGATAGTAATTTTCCTGCGGAGCTTGATTGTCGTTATAACCAGTCCCATCATAATCAGGAACATCAAAGCCAATGTGCAAATCAGTAATTATAGCAAAAGACCATTTATCTGTCGGTATTTTCCATTCTTCTCCTAGTAAGTTGAAATTTGAAAATGAATCTGCATGACTCACAAATGCCCACGTAATAAGTTTTTCAGATTGTGTATCCGAAGAATCAATAACATCAGAGGATATAAGCGATAATTCTGAATTCCAAACACTTTCAGCATGGCTTACAAAGGCATATTTAATAAGGTTTTCTGGCGGTATTTCTGAAGAATCTATAATATCATTTGTTACAGTATCTAAAGTAGAATCCCAAACCGTATCAGCGTTCTCGATTAGTATTTCTTGAGCCAAAACTAAAATAGGCTGAAATAAAAATATGAATAAGAAAAGTAAAATTATCCTTGGTTGAAGCTTTTGTAAAAATAACTCAAACATATTAAGAAAATTGTGCTAAATAAAACGAAGAGCAGAGAAAGTATAGAGAAATAATAAGCCCAATCGCAGATAATATTATACCTATTATTCCAATTTTTTGCCCATCCTTTAAACTATTCTTGCCAAAGAATAATCCTCCGCAGCCGCTTAAAATAGCAGCGAAGAAAAGAAAAATCAAAAAATTATTTGATATTGATATACTCCAAAAAAATTTAGAAATTAATATCACGAGAAGAAAAGGTGTCAAACTAATAATTCCTAGTACTATTGAAGCTATAGCTTTTTTTTCTGGATTTAACATATTAATGTTAGAATTTACTTAAATAAGACGCAATTAAGAAAAAAATGATTGATGAAACTATTCCGATAATTGATAATATTTTCCCTGCGACGTCATATTTTTTCCCCACTAATTTAGCATTCGACACCAAGAAAAATCCAACTATACCAAATATTAGTGAAATTGAATACCAAAGCGTTCCGTTATAAAGTATGGCAACTGAAATTTTCCGAATAAAAGATGGGATACTAAATGAAAAAGGAAGTAACCATATTAGTAGCGGAATTGCTAATATACTACTTATAATCCCAAACACTAACGAAGCTATGGCTTTTTTTTCTGGATTTAACATATTAATAAATGTTTAAAAATGAAAAATTAAATGACCTTTAATATTTTTTAGTTTTTATATATCAAAACAGTTGCGTAACCAGAATTATTGTAACATTGCGAATCGAAAAGAACGTAATGACTAATACCGGCAGTAAAAATAGAGGAATCGTAATAACCATAAAAAGAGAAAGGCAGTCCATAGCAGTAATTGCCACCTACACTTTTCTCGAAAATAAGATTACCATCCAATTTTAATCTTAAATATGCGAATGAACTGCCACCAGCACATGTTCCCCACGTTCTTGTCATTAAAACTTGATAAGCTGCTTCGTAAATTGTCCCCCGGAACTGTTACATAGAAATCATTTGGAGGATACGTGCTTCGTTCAGCAACTAATGTCAATTTGTTGGCATCAGGAAATTCGAAATCATAATATTTAAGATCTGCCGAATAAGTAAGCCCAGTTTGCCCGCAGATATAATCTATTGCATCTTTTAAGGTGTTGGTAGCAATACTACCTTTAACATAATTCTTCCACTGCATCATCCTGCTTGCTTCTTCGGTCTTTAAATAATAAGCAACGAGCCAACCATCAAGGCCAATGTAAAGATGAGGATAACTAGGATTTACCTCATTCTGCACTTCAACCGTACCAATAATATAACTTTCGCCCGACGCCTCTATTGAGTGGAAGGCATTTCCAATCGTATTAATATCCACGTTATTAATATTATCTACTTTCACATAAGCAGCGATTCCAGCTTGATCAACAGGGAAAGTGGTTGAGGTGTCAGCTTTAACGAAAACGGGTAAAGAAAAAACGACAATAAATGCAATTAAGATATAGTAACTTTTGTTCATATTTTTTTAGTTAATTTAATTATTATTTTAAAAATGGAGGTTTTTCCAAATTGATTGATCCATTTTCTTGCGTCTCGTTTTCTTTATTAGAAACTCCGCCTTCCGAAGGCGGAGTTTGATAAGTTTGATGTTTAAAACGTGAATACAAACCAAAACCAATGAGAATTAAAATCAGTAAAATTCCTCCTATAATTAAAATTTTTCTATTCATTTTATCGGTAGCTCTATAAAGAACCTACTCCCCTTTCCTTTGCCTTCGCTTTCAACCACAAACCCGTCGCTTCACTTCCTCTCGCTACGCTCGAGCGCCACTTCGTGGCTTCGTTTCACTCCTTAGACACCTTCGGTTTCTAATGTTTTTGCTCCGCAAAAGCCTGTTTTTCCAACACAGAAGGATACCCAATCCTTCCGACCCATCCTGTGCGAGTTTGGGCGTAGCTCTATTTAAACAAAAGACTTATTTAATTGGCAATTCTATGTAGAATACCGAGCCCTTACCCTTCCCCTCTGACTCCGCCCAAACCCGGCCTTTGTGCATTTCAACGAATCTGCGGGCGATGTATAAGCCTAAACCCGTTCCTTCAGGCCGGCCTATGGCCCCGTTTCTTCCTCTTGAAAAACTCTCAAAAAGCCGAGGTAAATCTTCTTTCGTTAATCCAATTCCAGTATCAGAAATTTCTATTCTAACTTTTGGACCAATGCTCATTAACTTAACTGTCGTTCCGCCTTTTTCAGTATATTTTATAGAATTATCAATGAGGTTCATCATAACTTGTCTAATCTTTGTTTTATCAACCATGAGAAGCGGTATGGCTTCTGTCGGTTTGATATAAGTCAAATAAAGTTTTTTGGCATCAGCTTTGATTCTTAACTCGTTAATTATATCCAAAATCAATTCTTCCAAAGATGTATTTTCCAAGTCCATTTCCATCTTTCCTGCTTCAATTTTGGAAATATTCAAAATATCGTTTACCAAACCGATCAACCTTTCATTTGAAGCATAGACATTTTTTAACGGCTGATTCATTTCTCCCGGAACTTCTCCGTAGCTATTTTCCAAAATCATAGAAACGTAGCCTTTGACCGCAGTCAAAGGCGTCCTCAGCTGATGCGAAGCAATGGAAATAAATTCTGACTTGGCATCATCTAATTTTTTTAATTCCCCGTATAAAACTTCTAACTTCGCTCTCAATTCAATTTCACGAATAACACTACGTACTAATTGATAGCCAAAAATAGAGAAAAATGCCAAAAGTGCCAATCCAAGAATTTTTAATATAGTTTGAGGTGCTGTAAGAGCCTGAACTAATAAAGCTAAGGCTGTTGCAATAACCAGAACTTCGGTTAATAAAACTTTTATTCCAAAAAGACGATGTTTTGTTATAGCATAAGCGGTAATTCCTAAAAAAATCAAAATAAATAAAAAACCAAAGGGATAAAATCCTATTCCATAATTGACAACAAAATCAGATGATGCGGGTACATAAAATAGTAAAGCCCATAACATAAATTTTGTTTGGTAATAATAATCAGGAGACACTTCTTTTTTCTTTCCTAAATAATAAAACAAAAGGTAAATAACGCGAATTGTTAAAAAGGAAAGTAAAATAATATAAGCAATATGAAGAAAATTAGCCTTAGGATAAAATCCCCAAAAATATTTATAAAAACCATCAATAAAATAGTTAGTTGTAAATAAAGCAATCTCAAATATAAAACCTAAGAAATAAGAAAAATAAAGTAGATACTTATCAAATTTTGAAATTTTCGGTAGAAAAGAGAGAAAAAAATGAAAAAAGAAAATGGGAATGAAAATTATTCCCATATATCCAATTTTAACAAAATATTTAGCTAATTCTTTGCTCTGAAGATTAAATAAAATAAACCAAGAAAATTGCCACCAAAAGGTTACAAAGCAAACAAGAGTAAAGGTTTTATTAATATTAGAATTCGGATTGTTTTTATAAACAGCAATTCCTAAAAATAGAAATAAAAGCGAACTTATTAACGGCGGTATAGTGTACAATGTAAATAAATTCATAGAAACTTATTTTCATTTCGGAAAATTGCAGAATTATTTATTTTCCGATGTGCTCATCGGAACAAGGGAATCTAGTAGAATACTTCTTAAATTATCTGGAATATTCATAGGAGTACTTTTTAAATCAGTATAAATGATTACCTGTTTCCCAGTCGCACATATTTCCTTTGTCGTGGCGTTAATAAATTCTCCTCCCAGTTCGAAGCTTGAATTTCCTACATGCAAAACTCTCATTCTAGTAATCATGAGATCTCCGAACCGAAAACTTTTTTTGAATTCATAAGAAGCACTACAAGTCTGAAGAAGAAAAACACGACCCATACTAGCAGCAAATCCAGGGATACATTCCAAAGCAAACAATTCTCTTGCCTTCCCAAATATTCTAGCGAACTGATCATGACTCATGGTGCCTTCTATATTGATTTCTGCCAGGGTAATCCTAAGAAAATAATCATAAAAGAGACCTTTTTCATCTCGGCCTGCTTTCCCTATTAATACATTAGAATTAGTATCAGTCATATTTCTAATTTATTCTAATATTTGATAACCTTCCTCGACTTTTACTAATTATATTTTACCATTTTAGCATTTAAGAAGCAATGCTATTTATTTTTTTCTACAAATTGCGATACCTTGAATATTAAACGGTTCGTAGATAATATTACATTTTTTAGGCTCAAATCCTCCTTGAATTATCACATATGCTAATTCATTTGCAGATCTGTAAATCATCGGCCAATTCATAACTTCATATAAAAAATAACGCTCGGCATTTGATGCGATATTACTTATTAGAGCAACGCCATTTGAAGCTAGAATTCGGTTGATTTTCTCTATTAAATTAATTGCTTTTTCTCTGGGACGATAATCCAAAAAACCGACCATCTCAATTATATTTGGTTTGAAATAACCTACTGCTTCTTCTAGTTCTTTTGCACTTTTATTGATGAATGTTATTTGGTTAACTATCTCGAATTTTTGTGCCATTTGCCGGCTATATTCTATTGCGGTTGAATCAAGATCTAAAAAGACAGCTTTGATAAGAATACCTTTCTGTTTGAATTCTGACATTGTTTCAATTACTCCTTGAGCTGAACCGGCTGCAATCGAAAGTAATCTTATTTCTGATTTTTTGTCAGAGAGATTTTGTATTTCTTTTCTAAGTTCTTTTTTGACTAGCTTTAGTCTATTCCTTACAGCTTGGGCATTCTTTGTATTAAGCCAATAATCAGTAATTCTAGTAACAAAAGTATTGTCCTTTTTAAATTTATAATTGTAAGTAATATCTAGAGCTTTCCACCTCATGGCATTTTCTTTAATCTTATGGCAAATAGGGCTGATACCATCAAACCAAAAAGTATTAATTTTCAATTTAGAACCTAAAATTATTTTTTTAAAAGCAACCCACAAAATCAATATAAACATTATTGGTAACTTCAAGGTGTCTGACCGTATCTTTTTCTCGTAGCCCGATATTGGGTCATTATCGATTATAATTTGGACTTCATTTTTCCTCATACTTAATTATAACGTAATTTTCTTATTTCTTAAAAATAAAAAACCTCTGTTGAAGGGTTCTTTTTTCATTGTTAAAATTTTACTATTTTTCCTTATATTTTTTTTCTAATTCACTAATTTTGCTTTTTAAAGAATTTATTTCTAATTCTTTATTCACATCAGATAGGAACCAGTCTTTGAGGAGTTTCTCTCTGTTACACATCACTTTTTTGAAGTTTTCAGAAACTACTTCTCCTTGCTCTAGAACTTTCCAGCTTGCCTCTCCTATTCTTTGCTTGATTCTAATCTCTTTAAATATACTTTTTATAAATATGTAACCGAAGAAAAGAAAGGTAATAAAGATAAAAATATTCCATAAATATTGCCAAACGGAACTAGAAAGAAATATCTGAATGAGAAGAAAAATGCTGAATATACCAACTAAGAGCTCGGTTAATAAAACTTTTATTCCAAAGAGATGATATTTAGTAATCGCAAGAGCAGTAAAAATGATATAGGCACTAACAAAAAAATTATGGAATGGAGGAAAAATAATATTAAAATCTAGAAGAAAATTTATCGACCCGGCAATAAAACCAATCAATGCTCCAAAATAAATGATCGAGATTTGTTTCCGCTTTATAATGTCTAACTCCTTTTTTCTGAGTTCCTTTTGTAAAATATAAAAAGCAGATATAACTGTGATTGCAAACCACAACAAAAATGGAAAATATAACCATCCGAATTCAACAGGCCAATAATCAAAATGTGTCTTAGGTTTAACTTTTCCAATAAAAAAATCACCAACAAAAAGAGAAATCATAAATATTACTACCAGTAAAAAATTTATTTTTAACAAGATTGCGAATTTTTTCTCTTTATCTCTTTCTGTTATTACAAGACAAAATTGAAGAAAAAAAACTGGTATAACAATCGTAGCAACATACAATATTCGCTGACAAAAAAGAGCACTATCTTGATTATTTACCGCTAAGGTACCGCCTAATCCTATCATCCAAATCGCAACGAATAAATTGAAAAAAAACCATAACTGATTAAGTTTTTGTTTTCTATCTTTCAGAAATACAAATAAGCCAGTTACACCGGCTAGAATTCCTGTGATAAAACAAGTTAATGCAAAAATAGTCATTTTGTTTTGACGAATTTATTACTAACTAATCCCCTTAGATTTTTCTTCAAACTCTTTGATTTTGTTCTTTAGGGCACTTACCTCTAATTCTTTATTAACATCCGAAAGAAACCATTCTTTGATTAATTTTTCCTTGTCAGTCATAACTTTCTTAAAGTTCTCTGAAACTATCTCTCCCTGTTCCAGAACTTTCCAACTCGCCTCCCCTATTTTCAGTTTAATCGCGATTTCCTTTAAAATACTTGTGATAAAGAGAGAACCAAAAAAAAGAAAAACAATAAAAACAATAATGTTCCATAAATATTGCCAAAGAGAATTAGAAAGAAATATCTGAATAAAAAGGAGAGTACTGAATATACCAACCAAAAGTTCTGTCAAAATAAGCTTAATATCGAAAAGATGATATTTCGTAATAGCATAAGCGGTAAGAATTACATAAAGAACTACTAAAACATTACCAAAAGGAGGAATGGGAATATCATACCAAAGAAAATAAGTAGTTGAACCACCAAGAACTCCAATCAAAGAAGCCACCAAACTGTATTTAATTTGAGCCTTTTTTATCCCTAGAGTCTCCTGGTAGGCTTTAAATAATAAATAAATACCGTAACCAAAATAACTAAAAAACATTAAAAGAAAAGGGTGAAAGAATATTCCCGGTTTTGGCCAGTAAGGAAAATAAAGTTCCTGTGCTACGTTTTTTACAAAAAATGAAGTAAAATTTGAGATTTGAAAAATAAAAGAAAGAATATAACCAGAGATAATAAGATTTTTCTTTTCCTGATCTAGACCTAAAAAAACAAGAATAAAATGTAAATAAGTTACCGGGATAAAAATAGACCCGGCCATTAAAGCTCGGGTCAAAAAAAGGGCAGATTTTTCAGTTGCAGATAATTGCCATAGGAAATAAAAAAAGCTCCAAATCGTTATACTCAAACACAATACACCAAAGGTTTTATTTAGGTTATTTTTTTTATTTTTTAGATAAACTAATAAACCCAGAACAGCACTACCAATAGCATTTATTAATCCAGTTACAGCATCGAATAACATTTTCAAAAATTATTAAAGAATTAGTTATCGATACTCTTTTTTAGGTATTTCGTGGGATTCTTCTTACTTTAACCTCACGATTCTTGATAAATGATCGCAAATCGAGAAATTTTTCAAGCTCAAATTTCTTCTGCGGAAGTTTTCCTGAAATCTGGAAATTTTCCAAGATATTCTTCAATTCACTTATTCTTGAAAGCAGTAAATCCAAGTCGCCTTTCTTAATAACAAATAGGTTCTTATCTTTGCTTCTTTTTGTGTCTTTACCTTTTGCCTTTATTTTAAAGATTGTGTCCCTAAAAACATCAAAGAATGGTGATTCTTTATTCAAAGAATAATAAACCAAGTTAGCCACCTTTTCTTTTTTGAAAAGGCCTAATTTTTCCAATGAAATAAGTTCCCGCCTTATATTTCCAACCGGAAGATGAAGAATCTTTTCCAGTTCTCTTAAATAGTACTTTTTATCTGTATTCAAGAAGAAAAATCTTATGATTTTCTCTCTTGTTTTTGATCTAAATAATCCACTTAAATCCATAGTTTTGTAATTAATTCTACTACAATTGTAGCAAATTGAAAATAACAGTCAAGGCTTCTAAAATAAAAAAGAGAGTAAAATTTAAATTACTCTCTTATCGCTATCGAAAAAGAGCGCTTTTTCTTTTTCGTATGTTTCTTCGTCTTCTGAACTATGTACGATGTTCTCCATTGCCGATATACCAAATTGATGTCTTATTGTTCCCTCTTTTGCAATTGCTGGTTCATAATAGCCTACCAGGTCTTTCAATCTCCTAATAGCGTTTGCTCCTTCTACAATGAAAACAATGCAGTCTCCAGAAGTAGAGAAGGCAACCATATCTTCGTAGAACTTCGCTTCTTTGCAAGATGACCATATAATATCTACATCTTGCCTAGTCAATCTTACTCTTTTTATTGCTATGATTCTTAATCCTGCAGATTCCACAAATGCTAATACTTTTTTATCAATCCCTCTTTTCAGGCAATCTGGCTTCAACAATCCGAACGAATGTTCCAACTCATATCATCTCCTTTCACTTTTTGATCAACCTATGATTCAGTTCCCAAAGAGCTGACCTATTACTATCATATTTCAATAGTTTCTCTGCGTTTTTGTATGATAGCCATTTGTAACCAGAGTGTTCCTTTCTTATTTTTAAGTCTCTCGAAGATACCTCGACGCCGAATGAGTATTCCGGCAGCACAAGAATGTTTTTTCCCCATTTATAGTTTCCTATATTTACTTTTGGTATAGTCGTCATTGAATCCAATTTGATAAATCTTGAATTTTTATCAATATTAGCTTCCTCAGATGCCTCTCTTTTGGCGGTTTTAATAGCTGTCTCATTATCCTCTCCACCGCCGGCAATTCCTTGCCAAAACCTTAAGTCTTTCCTTTTGAATATTGCGTAAAGATATCCTTTACTCATTTTCGTGTATGGGAATACTAAGACTTGGTATGGTTTTCTCATATTGCGTGTTTTTATTTAATGGACAATAAGGATCAATTGCATTGATATCTCCATAATACCATAAAGGCCTGCATCTGCATCCACCTCTGCAATTTTTGTATTTCTCGCAACCGTTACAATATTTGTTTCCGCTAAGCCTCACTTTTTCTTTAGACTTCTTCCACAAAGTGATGAATCTTTCCTCTCTAATATTACCTACTAAATATTGATTTCCGTAGAAAATGCATGGATACAAATCTCCGTTTTGAATAACCCAGCAAATTTCTCTTCCGCAATGGCAACCGAATTCTCCGGATCTTAGCATTTTAGGATCGACTTCTTTATCGGGAAGTACGATTTCTATTTTAGCTTTGACTTTATGGCAATCTTCCAAGAATTGTATATATTGTTTCTGATTCAATAGTAAATATTGATTCTCTAAGGCTCTTCCCATTGGAAGAGTCGGAGTCAGTCTTATAGAGTCCAATTTCAGATTCTCCGCCAACTTGATAATCTCTGGACAATCTCTGTAGTTCTTTGTATTTACAATCACCCTCATATTGAGTTTGGCTGTGTTCAAATATTTCCGTAGAATCTTGATTCCCTTAATAGTTCTTTCAAAATTTCCCCTACCTCGTATGAACTCATGGTTCTTTTTTAGTCCATCAATACTTACAGTGACGTGGACCAGCCTCAAGCTATTAAGTTTCTTGGCTATTTTTTTGTTGACAAGAGTACCATTGGTTACTATTGAAACTGGAATATCGTTTTTCCTTGCATAAGCAATTACTTTAAATAAATCTGTTCTCGTTAGCGGTTCTCCGCCACCTATGGCAAAAGTTGGCTTTCCTGCTTCTTTTAACTGGTCAATAAGTCCGAAAAGCTCTTCTGTATTAAGCTCGTTTGGGTCAGCTTTACCCGAACTACTTAAGCAATGCTTGCATCTCAAATTGCATTCCCTAGTAATGTCAATCGAAACTCGTGTTGGAAATTTCAATCCGATCTTTCCTGGCATTCCGTATTCATTTTTCAATGTTCAATCCCTCACATTCCTTTTTGTATTCAATACTACTACAATTGTAGTCAATAAAGATACTTTGTCAAGTACCTTATCTAATTTTCTTCAAAACAAAAAATCCTCCCGTGAGGAATCTCATGTAACAGATCGAGTGTAAGTTCTTTACTGCTTTTTCTTGTAATTAAACACTTTATCTAAAAATTTCTTATCTTTAATTATATTTTTTGATATTAGTTCTCTTTTTGTAAGCCATAGGATCTTTGGTTTTTCTAGAGAAGAAAATTTTGGTTTTTTAACTAATTGGTGAATAAAATTAATCATAACACTATGGCGCCTTCTGTTTTTAGAAATATAATTCCAAACTTGAAACAATTCTGGTTCTTCTTTTAAAGAATAATTGAGCTCTTCTTTTAGTTCTCTATTCAATGCTCCCAAGATTGATTCTCTCCACTCCACCCTGCCCCCGGGGAATTCAAAGGCACCATTTGGATGTCTAAACATTAATATCTTATTTTTATATCTAAATATGATTTTTATAGTAACATTTGGATATTTTTTCATTCTTTTAATTCTGCCAAAAGACAATAATGTCTTTTTTTAGAATCAATCCAGATATCATAAATTTTAAAATTCTTAAATTCTTTTCTTAAAAGTTTTTTATTAAACCAATAGTGTATTAACCCTTTTTCATCGTGACTTAACGGAACAAATGTTCTTGGGGCTATAAATTTCATTTTCCATATTTTTTCTTTTGGTATTTCTTTTTTAGAGCCCTTTCTGCTCACGGTAATAAATATAAGACCATTAGCCCTAAGAACTCTTTCTATTTCTTTTATCAATTTTCTTATATTGTTTATCGTGTTGTGATGCAGAGTTTGTGTACTAATTAATGCATCAAAAAAATTATTCGGATAAGGTAATTTTTTATAAACATTACCGACTTTTAAGTTGGCTTTTGATTTTTCTTTTTTTAGCCAATCTTTCGTGATTTTAATTCCTTTTAGTGCTATATCAATTCCGTAAACCTCAAACCCATGCTTTGCTAAATAAACTGTATGTCTACCCGAACCGCAACCTAAATCAAGAATATTTTTGACGCCTTTTTTCTTAAATAACTTTACAATTCTTGGTATATCCTCCTGGGGCTTAAGAAAAACTTTCCCTTGTTTTTTAAATATTCTATTCCACTGTTTCATAAATCTTCTTCATTCTACCAAAAAATCGCCTGAAAGGCGATTTTTTGGTAGATCCCCCTGATGGATAATGTTAGAACCTGTTTTGCAATAATTACTTAAGTTTTTTCAAATAAATTAGGTTGTTTTTTTGAGTCTCTGCTTTTAGAATAAAGTTAAATCTGTCCAAGGTAAGACATAAATCAAAATCTCTTTTTCTTGTAGCTCTGGCAGTATTATTCAAAAACCTTGACGCACAAGGATGGTTTATCAGGTGTGTTTTTATCTCTGCAAAATCTAATGGCTTCTCCTTCAGATGACTCTTAATATATTCTGCACACATAATATCTTCGTTTTTAGGCGTTGAAGCATCTGTACACACTAAGGAAACTAACTGGTATTTAGTTGACTTGATATAATCAATCACTGCTTGGGCGTTCACAAAACTTCCAGTAATAATCTCTTTGGCGTTTACTGCCCTGGCTATTCCTTGAGTTCCTGCGGTTGTTGTATGAATTACTGTTTTATCGCAAAAATCAACTTTTTCAATCTCTGCTGGTGAATTACCAAAATCAAATCCCTCTGGCACAATGTCATGACGTTCTCCCATTAAGATATAGTCGGGATTTTCTTTTTTTAGATTATATGCCAAGCCAATATCGTCAACAGGAATTATCAGCTTTGCACCATTGTTTATTACAAAACAAGCAGTAGAAAAAGCACGAAATACATCAATTATAACGGCTAACCCTTTTGCTGTATTCGCATTTTGAAAAGAATAAATCATCTCTATTTCCATTATTTGATTCTACCAAAAAACCGCCTGAAAGACGATTTTTGTCAGATCCCCCTGATGGATAATGTTAGAACCTGTATAACATTACAATTTCTTTCTTATCTTATCTATAATTTCTGATTCAACTTCTTCTGAGATTTTAAATTTATTATATGGAGCATAGTGTTGCCCCCATTTTTCGTCTTTAAAATCAATCCCTAAAAAATTAACTTCTTTTGAATATCTCGGAATGAAATGCAAATGGACATGCCTTATGACATTTCCGAGGATTGCATAATTAAACATATCAGCTCCGAAAATTTCTTTTACTACATCTCTTAATTTCTTCGTAATTTCAAAAAACTCTTTTAGCTCTTCCTCGTTGATGTCAAAAAAATCGTCAGCGTGCCTTCTCAACCTTACAATACATCTTCCGAGATAACGCTGGTCATCGTTTAAATGCACCACCCAATTTTTATACTCTTTTATCCTCAGTTCCTTAAAATTACAAAATTCGCAGTTCATATATTTTATTCTACCAAAAAACCGCCTGATTGGCGATTTCTAGACTGCAGATTTTATTAATTTATTTTTTATATCTAAATAACCTATCTAGAAATTTTCTGTCTTTTATTATTCCTTGCTTTAGAAGTTCTTTTTTCGTCAGCCAAAATATTTCAAGTTTCTCGGGAGAGGATAATTTTGGCATTTTATTTAAGGGATAAATATAATCAATAATAACGGAACGTCGTTTTTTGTCATCTGAAACATAATCATAAATATGAAACAATTCCGGTTCTTTCTTCAAAGAATAATCTAGCTCTTCTTTGAGCTCTCTTTTTAGAGCTTCTAAAACCGATTCGCCCCACTCAACTCTGCCTCCAGGCAGATCAAATCTCCCATTCTTTTGAAGAAGCATTAAAATTTTATTTCGGTGTTTTAAGAATAATTTTACTGAAACATTAGGATATTTTTTCATTTCCATGTTTTTTTAAAAACTATATTTTCATCTTTGATACCTTCTTTCTCACGATAATCTTCCCACAGACTCCAATAAGTGGTGATTATTCTGTCTTTAAAATAAAATCCCAGCATTTTAACTGTTTTTAAAATTGATTTTTCTGAACCCTCTATTTCAATAAAATTTCCAAATGGTAATTTATCAACTACGATTTCAGCATTCCCCCACTCCCATTTTTCGCGGTATTTTTCCATAATTCTTTTTTTAGTGAAACCTAGTTTCTCTAAAATCATTTCCATAGATTTTGGATCGGCAATCTCAAGCTCAATTTCTTCCCTCTCTCTGAATCTCCTATTTTTGATTTTCCTTTTGAAAGTTATCACGTTTTTAAATCCGGTTCTAACTCGCAAAAATTTCCCCTCTTTTTCAAGTTTCTTACTCTCTGTATCAAATCTGATAGTTCTTTCAAGCGCCCTTCCAACGAACTTCGTCCTTTTCTTTTTAAGCAATTTTTGGATAAATCTAACGTTATTTATAACAAACTTTATCTCGATTTCACGATTAGTCTTTTTCATAACTCCTAAAATTATTTATGTTTAATTCTATCAAAAAAAACGGGCAATATACAGAGGTATATGCCCATAATTTGGATGACTGATAAGTTGTAAATGTGCTGTAGAAAAAGAGGGAGGAGGGTTCATACTGAGTATGAGGTTGATCGTTCCGGAACGATCGGCGTGGATGGTCAACTCAATATTTTGATTCTTCCCTCAATTTCATTATCGCAAAATCAAGAAACAGTGTCAATCTAAGAAATCCACAGAACAAAAAAAAGGCACAAATATGCGCCTTTGACGTGATTTTGATTATGTAAAAGTACTAAGTTGTGGAGGGGTCTTTGGAAAGACGTCAGAATACGCCCCAACCCTCCTCCTTTTCTATTACCAGGGATAATTACCCGGGAATATAATGGCACAAAGTGCCAAAATGTGGAAATTACCCCTAGCCCAAAGAACCCCTCCATATAGAATATATACCAGCAAAAATACTTGTCAATCCCTCTTCAAATAAAAAACCGCCCTCGACCATAGCCCGCCTACGGGCGAGGCCAAATTAGCGGCTGTTATTATTTATTTACATCTCCTCCGAACCTCCTGTTTCTTTCAGCAAAGTCATCAAAAGCCTCGTCCAGTTCTTTTTCTGAAAGCTCCGGCCAAAATTTATCTGTAAAATACAATTCAGAATAGGCAGTCTGCCATAGTAAGAAATTAGATAATCGCCTCTCTCCGCCAGCCCTGATAACTAAATCAGGTTCGGGCAAACCAGCAGTTGTAAGATAATCGTTTATCAGTTCTTCAGTCACTTTTTCGGCTAGAATTTTCTTTTTTATTATTTGCTGGACTGCCTGCTGAATATCCCACTTTCCACCATAACTAACGGCTAAGTTCATAACGAATTTCTTGTTGTTCTTTGTTAAGTTCTCAACTTTTTGCATTACTTTTTGCAGAGATTTAGGCAATTTTTCTCTCTGACCAATAATTCTTATTCTCACCCCGGAATCATTGATTTCTTTTATATCGGCTTCATTAGATAAACCTCTTTCAAGTAATTTCATCAAATAATCAACTTCTTCATTTGATCTCCTCCAGTTCTCACTGGAAAAGCCAAAAGCAGTCAAAACTTTCACTCCCCGTTTTTGGCAGTGTTTTAAAATCCTTTTAAAATTTTTATATCCAGCCAAGTGGCCTTCCAAAGACGAAAGCCCTTGTTTTCTTGCCCAGCGCCTATTGCCATCAGTAATTATAGCTACGTGAAAGGGATGCTTTTTCTCCATACTCTATTTTTATTGGTTTTTTTTCTTTTTGTCTAGCGAAAATAAACCCTAAGGCAAAAGAAAGTAAAGAAATTAAAATTACAACAATTAAAATTATTATATCATCTCTATGGTCCTTTATCCATTGTCTGATACCACTAAACATTGACTCCGTTTTAAAAATTTGATATGTTATAAGATATGGCAAATAAAGCAGGAGGTGCAACGCGCCTAGGAAGAGATTCTCAGCCAAAGTATTTAGGAATTAAAATTACTGAAGGTCAAAAAGTCAGGCCGGGAATGATTATAATCAGGCAAAGAGGCGCAGAATTCCTTCCGGGAAAAAATGTAAAAAAAGGGAAAGACTATACTCTCTATTCAATGATTGAGGGCGTTGTTTCGTTTAGAAAAAAAGTAGTCAGGAGATTTGACAATTCGCGCAAAATAAAAAAAATTGTTAATGTTGAACCTATAAAAGAAAAAAATAAATAGAAATCGCAGAAAAATTAAGATTTTATTTTTTGAGTGCTATCAGGCACTTTTTTGTTTTTTCCAGCAGAAATCGCAGCTTTGACAAATTCTAAAAATAATGGGTGCGGCTGCAAGGGACGCGATCTTAATTCGGGATGGAATTGGGTGCCGAGGAAAAAGGGATGATTTTTTAACTCAATAATTTCAACTAAATTCCTTTCCGGATTAATACCGGCTATTACCATTCCTTTTTCTTCAAAAATTTTCCTATATTTATTGTTAAATTCGTATCTATGTCTGTGTCGCTCAAAAATATATTTTTTCATACCGTAGGCTTTCCAAGATATCGTGCCTTTTTTTAATTTGCATTTATAATCGCCTAATCTCATTGTCCCGCCGAATTTTTCTTTCTTCAAAATAGACTTTTGCTCTTCCATGGTGCTGATTACCGGGTATTTCGTCCTCTCGGCAAACTCCGTAGAACTAGCACTCTTTAAACCGCAAACATTTCTAGCAAATTCAGCCGTAGATAATTGCATGCCTAAGCACAAACCCAAAAGCGGAATCTTGTTTTCCCTGGCATATTTTATGGCGTTTATCTTACCTTCTATGCCTCGCTTTCCAAAACCGCCGGGAATTATTATGCCGTCAATATTTTTGAAAACATCATCAAGTTTTCTCTTACTTTCCAAAATTGTTGATTCTATCCATTCTGGCTTAACTCTCACCCCAAAGTAGGGACCAGCGTGCTCTAAGGCTTTTAAGATGCTGATATAGGAATCCTTAACATTGGTATATTTGCCGACTATTCCAATTCTGACTATTTTCTTAGCATCTTTTGTTTTCCTGACAAAAGATTCCCATTCTTTAAAATTTGATTTAGCTTTAATATCTTTGGGCCCTATTTTCAATATCTCAAAAAAAGCCTTGTCCACCCCTCCTTTTTTTAGCATCAGAGGAATTTCGTAAATATCTCTTATATCATAAAGATTGAATATTCTTTCAACCGGAACATTAGAAAAAGTGCTCAGTTTTTCTAAAATGCTCCTGCCAACCGGATTTTCAGATCGGCAGATTACAACATCAGGAGGAGTACCCAACTCCATCAATTTTCTTATTCCCAACTGAGCGGGCTTGCTTTTGAATTCATCCAGAGAACTAGGTTGAATAACATAGGTTACGTTAACGAAACAAACATTATCTCTCCCCTCTTCATGCCTTAGCTCTCGCGTTGCTTCTATAAAATAAGAATTTTCCAAATCTCCCACTGTTCCACCGACTTCCACTAAAACAACATCAGTCGAATTTTTGACTGCCAGTTCCCTCAAAAATTTTTTAATTTCACCTGTAACGTGCGGAATAAACTGGACGTCTCTGCCTAAATATTTTCCGGCGCGTTCTTTATCTATTATTGTTTTAAAGATCTTTCCGGCAGTAAGATAATTATCTTTTGATAAATCTCTATGAAGCGCCCTTTCATAAGAACCTAAATCCAGATCGCATTCAGTCCCGTCAGACAAGACGAAAACTTCACCGTGCCTGTAGGGATTTAAAGTCCCGGCGTCATAATTCAAATAGCCGTCAAATTTTATTGGAGAAATTTTTAAACCGTGGTGGGTTAAAAGAGTTGCTAGACAACTAGAAAAGGTGCCCTTGCCGACACCTGACATGACGCTTCCCGTTATTATTATGTATTTCGTTTTTCCGATTTTATAATTTCTCGGGAAGGAGTCATAGAATTCATGTTCTACTGATTGCTCAGAAACTCTTTTTGCCATATTAATTTTCAGTCTTATTGCTTTTCTTCGGTAACGATTAATTTTATTTCTGCTTCTAGATTGTGTTCAAATTTTATTTTAACTGGAAATTCTCCCATTTCTTTTATAGGTTCCGGCAAATTAATCTGGGTCTTTTTAACTTCAAAACCTAATTCTTTTAATTTTTCTGCAATCTTCTGAGATGTTATTGATTCAAAAAGCTGTCCTTCTTCGCCGATTTTAACCGGAAGCATAATTTCTTGCCCGTCTATAGAAGAAGCAAAATCTTGAGTCTTTTTTAACTCGTCTTCAGATTTTTTTGCTAAATTTTCTTTTTGAAATTTTAGCCACTTTAGAGTTTCTTTGGTTGCTTTTTTAGCCATACCCTTTGGAATTAAAAAGTTAAGCGCGTATCCGTCAGCCACTTCTTTAATATCAAATTTTTTCCCTAATTTTTCAATATCTTCTAAAAGAATAACTTGCATAAAATTTTTATATATCTATTCTAGCGTATTCCTTGTATAACTTCAAGGGCTTTATCCAGCTGGGGATCTTTCCCTTCATTATAATCACTCTCCGTTATTTCTATTTTTACATCAGGCTCCAGGCCATTGTCAATAATAGATACACCTTTTGGTGTCAACCACTTGGCGATTGTAACCTTAAGAGAAGAACCGTCGCTCAATGGTATCAATTGCTGGACAGTGCCTTTCCCAAAAGACTTCTCTCCGATTAATTTTACTCCTCTATCATCACGAAGAGCTCCGGCTAAAATTTCAGATGCTGAAGCAGAACCATTATTAATTAAGATAACCATCGGGAAATCCAAAAACTTTTCATTTCCAGCGGCTCTTGACTCACTTTTTCCTTTGCCTTCTCCATTATCCTGAATCAAGATCAGATCTCCTTTTTTTAAAAACCAGCCAGCTAAGTTCTCAGCAACCTCCAAATAACCACCGGGGTTGTCTCGCAAATCCAAAATTATCTTATTAGCCGGACTTTTAAGAATTTCACTTGCGGCTTTATAAAAATCTGATGTGGCATTTTCTGAAAATTGGTAAAGCCGGATGTAGGCAACCGTATCACCATTAGAAGCGGTTTTCAACTCCCATTTTAAAGAAGGGACCGTAATCAGCGTTCTTTTTATTGTGAATTCCTGAGATTTTTCCCACCCTTCTCTCAAAATTGTCAAAGTAACTTCTGTATCTTTTGGCCCGCGAATTAAGGTTACCGCTTCTTCAGTTGTCATGTTGTCTGTAGTTTTATCATCAATTTTCAATATCTTATCCCCTGCCCTTAAACCTGCTTTTTGGGCTGGAGTTCCTTCCAAAGGAGCAACAATTAAAATTTGACCGTTTCTTTTATCAATTTCAGCTCCTATCCCTTCGAATACTCCTTCGGCGCTTTCATTGAATTTTTTGCTATCGTCTGGACTGAAAAAAACTGTGTAGGGATCTCCTAGAGAATTGACCATGCCTGAAATAGCTCCATAAATCATTTTTTGGATATCAAACTTTTGAGGATTAACATAACTATTTTTTAAATCTTGCCAAGTTTCCCAAAAAAGTGAGAAATCTACGTCCTCAGGCTTGCAAACTTTACAAGAAGCAACTCCCTGACTTCTTCCAATCACTACTCCAATATAAACACTTGCTGAAACAGCGCCAATTAAAATAAAAGTCGCTAGCAAAAACTTAAATATATTCTTTTTAGTAAAAATAGGCATATTAGATTTTTATATCAAAATTTATTTAGAAGAGCAAGCACTACCATTAAGATAAAACACCCTTTTCAGGATGTTTGTCTTTTTTGTGCCCCCAGGAGGACTCGAACCTCCAGCTTTCAGCTTAAAAGGCTGTTACTCTGCCATTGAGTTATGGGGGCTTAAAACAACTGCTTGTTTTAAGCTTCCTCTTCTTTTAACTTTTCAAGAAGCTCTTTTTGTTTTTTGGTTAACTTTTTCGGTGTTTTAACGCGCAGCTCAACAAATAAATTTCCTCTTCCATATCCTGAAAAATGCGGAATCCCTTTGCTGGAAACTCTTAAAATTTTTCCTGATTCAGTGCCAGCTGGAACTTTTAATAATATTTTTGTTCCTTCCAAGGTCTGGACTTCTATTTCATCTCCCAAAGCTGCTTTGGGAAAAGAAATTTCAACTTGAGTGAAGAGATCATCGTCCCTTCTTTCAAAAATCGGGTGAGGTTTAACTAAAACTCTGATGTACAAATCTCCGGCTCTGCCCCCTCTTTTTCCAGCCTCTCCTTTTCCTTCTGCTTTTATTACTTGATTCGTCGCTATACCGGCTGGAATAAAAACTTTTACTCTTTCTTCGCTTTTTACTCTTCCTTCGCCACGGCAAACATGACAAGATTCTCCCGGTATTTTTCCTTCTCCCTGGCACTGCGGGCAAGTCATAGTACTGGCAAAAGAACCAAGGATTGTCCTTCTGACTTGCTGAACTTGGCCGCTGCCGCCGCAAGTCGGGCAAGTTTTCATTTTGGTTCCGGGTTCCGCTCCTGAACCTTGGCATCTCGGGCAGATAACAATTTTTTCCAAAGGAATTTCTCTTTCCTGTCCGGAAAGCGTGTCTTCCAGAGGAATCTCTACGGTTACTTCAATATCTTTTCCTCTTTTTGTTTCTTTCCTTCTGCTAGAGCGCGTCCTAACGCCAAAAATTTCTTCTAACATATCACCTAAATCTCCAAATTCCCCGAAATCAAATCCAAAATTTTCTCCGTTTGGCTGTCCTTCGCTCCAGGACCAATTAAAACCAAATCCTGGGCCTCCGGCCTGAGCTCCTTCAAAAGTCTGACCAAACTTATCATATTGTTCCCTTTTTTCTTTATTTGAAAGAACCTGGCAAGCTTCGTTTATCTCTTTAAACTTCTTTTCATCGCCACCTTTATCTGGATGATGTTTGTGAGCTAACTCGTAGTAAGCCTTTTTTATCTCTTCAGGAGAAGCGTCCCGTTTTACGCCCAAAATTTTGTAGTAATCCTTTGGCATTAGATTTACTTTTCTTTATACTGTCCTTCTTCTGGTTGCGGTCCTTTGTCTCCAGGTTTCTTTTGACCTTTATCCTGGCTCTGTTTATACATTTCCGCTCCGATTTTCTGAATAACTTGCGATAACTCCGAAGTCTTACTTTTTATATCATCTATATTATCACTATCTTTTACCTTTTTCAAGTTATTTATCTTTTCCTCAACCTCTTTTTTAGTATCAGCTGAAACTTTATCTCCTGCTTCCCGCAGAGCTTTTTCGGTAGTATAAATCAAATTATCGGCTAAGTTTTTAGCTTCAATTAAATCTCTCTTTTTTTGATCTTCAACGGCATGGGCTTCAGCTTCCTTTTTCATTTTTTCTATTTCTTCTTTAGAAAGACCGACAGTCCCTTCAATTCTTATTGATTGCGACTTTCCGCTGGCTTTGTCTTTGGCAGTAACGCTTATAATACCGTTGGCATCAACGTCAAAAGTTACTTCAATCTGAGGAAGACCTCTGGGAGCTGGCGGAATACCGTCTAAAATAAACCTACCAATAGATCTGTTATCTCCAGCCATTGGCCTTTCTCCCTGCAAAACATTAATCTCAACTGATGGCTGATTATCAGCAGCAGTAGAAAATATCTGGGTTTTGGCAGTTGGAATAGTTATATTTTTAGCAATCATCTGAGTATTTACTCCGCCTAAAGTTTCAATTCCAAGAGAAAGCGGCAAAACATCCAATAAAAGTACGCTTTTGATGTCGCCCTCCGGCGCTCTTCCTTCATCTTTGGCTTTTAGGATTTCAGCCTCAATAGCAGCTCCCATAGCCACTACTTCTTCAGGATTAATGGAAACATTGGGTTCTTTTCCAAAGAAATTCTTTACTGCTTCTCTGACTGCTGGAATTAAAGTTGTTCCACCAACCAAAACGACTTCATTGATATCTGTTTTTTTAAGTTTGGATTCTTCCAGAGTTTTTCTTGATCTTTCAATTGATCTTTCAATCAAATCCCTGATTAAATTCTCAAACTGAGCCCGATTTATTTTGTAATATAAATGTTTGGGCCCAGCTGAATCAGCAGAAATAAATGGAAGATTAATCTCAGTTTCTAAAGTACTGGATAATTCTATCTTGGCTTTTTCAGCTGCTTCTTTAATTCTTTGAACTGCTAATGGGTCTTTTAGTAAATCAAAACCTTGTTCCTTTTTAAATTGATCCGTTACCCACTCAATAATTCTCTGATCAACATCTTCACCGCCCAGATGCGGCTCACCTCCAGTGGCTAGAACCTCAACTGTGTCTGGAGAACTATTTAAAATAGTGACATCGAAAGTTCCGCCTCCGAAATCATAAACCATTACTTTTTCCGGCTTTCTCTTTCCAAATCCATAACTCAAAGCCGCGGCTGTAGGCTCGTTAAAAACTCTCAGCACTTTAAAGCCGGCGATTTCTCCGGCGGTTTTTGTTGCTTTTCTCTGGGAATCATCAAAGTTAGCCGGACAAGTTATAACCACTCCTGACACCTTATCTCCTAGTTTTTCTTCAGCATCAATTTTTATTTTCTGTAAAATCATTGAAGAAATTTCGATTGGCGTATACCATTTGTCGCCCATCTTTATTTCCACGCTTCCATCAGCCGATTTTTCTCTTGTTTCATAAGGCAATCTTTTTAATTCTTTTGCCACTTCCGGATCGGAAAATCTTCTTCCGATAAATCTTTTTACAGCAAATATTGTGTTTTTAGGGTTAGTCACTGCCTGTCTTTTAGCTAAGGTACCAACCAGTCTTTCTCCGGTTTTTGTCAAAGCAACAACCGAAGAAATCAAAACTGATCCTTCTCGACTTTCAAGGCATTTTGGTTCGCCTTGCATAATGGCAGCCATCTTTGAAATAGATGTGCCTAAATCAATACCTAATGTTTTAGCCATATTTTTTAAATTTTTAATTTAAAATTTTTAATTTTTATGACCTTTGGAATTAAATTTTATTTTTCAAACAAAGGAATATTTTTATTATTTAACACATCAAATTTAATACAATTTATAAAAATTTCTGGTAGATTCTCAACTTTTTTATATATATCTTCTATAAATGGAGTTAACTCAAGATTATCTGAATAAGATAACGGAAGCCTATAAGGATGGTCTGGTAGATAACCTCCAATCTGGTTTACTCCTGCCTGATTTTGCAATGGTGTCCACATAATTTTTATTACTTGTACGTGTGTAGTTGTATCACGATAACCACATAGACGATAAAACCATCCTGTTGAATCTGTATCGTCGATCTCGCTAGAAAGCAATGTACTTAATGGTTCTTTTTTATGATAGTTCTTAAAATAATCCGAGAATCCACGAAAATACCTTTTTGTTTCTTTCCAACGATGAATATAAATTTCTCTCATTAAACAACCTAAAGAATCAAACATGCTTGCTGTATTAACAACGAAACCATCAAAATTTCTATTTATTTCTAATACGTCATTTTTATTGGTATTTTCACTTTTATTACCACTTATTTGCCAATCGCTATATAACGGTAAATCTAATTGATTAATGAATTCTGGTATATTGGTAGCTGTAATCTTATTAATAATGTCTTTGATTGTATCATTATATATATTTATGGAATATCTTTTCTGAGTAATTGATTCTAAATAGCTTTTCATATTCTCCATGAATTGTGATTTTCCAATGTCGGCGTGAAAATTAGCCTTATCTAAAACCTTCATAAAACCTTCAAACTCTTCCATATAATGATGCAGATAAAATTTTAATTATTTATTTTTGAATAAATCCAATGTTGCCTTCCGGAGTTTCGGCTTCTTTAATCTGACCAAATTTTTCTTCATATTTCTTCACATTCTCATGAAGCGCGCTAATAACTCTTTTTACGTGTCCCGGGCTCATAATAATCCTGGAACATAAAACTCCTTGGGGCGGAGAAACGAAGAAAAAATCCAAGACAAATTCTTCTTTAGTATGGAGAATTTGCATCATATTGGAATAATCTCCTTTTAAATCCTCATCTTTGGCTTTTATTTGAATTTGTTGTTGTTGATTTGCCATATTTTTTATTAATTATTTAACGACTTTTACTTTTGCTGGCCTTAATAATCGACCATTTATTTTGTATCCTTTTTGGATTTCTTCAACAATTAACCCCGGCGTTTTATCCTTTATTTCAACCTGCCCTATTGCCTCGTGAAAATTCGGATTAAATTTCTCGCCTAATGACTTTATTTCTTCCACGCCTTGGGATTTTATAAAATCTAAGATCTGATTTTTAGTCAGCAGCAAGCCTTTTACGTTTTCGTCTTTCTTCAAGTTCTCGGGTAATTTCTTCTCAATTATTTCAAAATTATCCAAAATCGTCAGAATTTTTAATATAAAAACTTCATTTGAATATTTTAATAATTCCCCCACTCTTTCCATTTCTTCTCTTTTATGATTCAAAAAATCAGCTCTTTCTCTCTGCCAGCTGGATAAGTATTCGCGTTTTTGCTTTTCGCATTCCTCTAATTTCTTTTTCAGCTCTTCGATATTTTTTTCTCCTTCGCCCGTCGGAGCTTTAGCGACGGAGGGTTTATTTTTTTCTTTCTCCATTTTTTAAATACTTGTTTAAAGACTGAACTACACTAAGATTTCTATTATAATCCATTCTTTTTGGACCAACTAAAGTTAAAGTTGCTTTTTCTTTGTTAGGCAACTTGCACTTTGCAGATATTACGCTCAAATTCTTGGCTTTGGGAACCAAGTTTTCTTTTCCAATAAAAACATTGATTCCGGAATTTATTTCTAGATCTTCAAATTTTTTTTCAAACGTTTCTATTGTTTTTACGAAATCAGAAAGAAATTCTTTTTCCTCAAATTCCGCCTCCTTAAGCAGGTCTTCCCAGCCTTCTTTTAACATAAAATTTCTTTCAGGAAGATTAAAAATTGCCAAGCTTGAAGTCTCTTCAGCCATAAAGCTAGTTAAACGGCTAACCAATTTAAAAACATCACTTTCTCCACTAAAAATCTCATCAATCTTCTCCATTTCGGTATCTAACGGAAACTCTTTTTCTAAAATATTATCAACAAAAAATCGATAACTTTTATCGGTCGGTATCCTGCCAGCTGATGTGTGTGGCTGCAAAAGATATCCGTTATCGGTTAATTTCTGCATTTCAACCCTTATCATGGCTGAACCTATTCCAAAATCATACTTTTTTTCCAAAAACTGAGAGCTAACCGGTTCCCCTGTTTCAATATATTCTTTAATAACTGTGTTTAAAATTTTCTGTTGGCGTTTCGTAAGCATAGGTCTATTATACAAAAACCCAAATTAGCAGTCAAGCCCTTTGAGTGATAATTGCATTTTAGTCAACCAAAGAAGCTTGTCAAGTCTTTGATAGAGAAGGACCGATCTTTTTCAATGTCAATAAATCTGTTATAATATTTAAATGCAAAAGAAAACTTTGTTTTTGTTGATTGTAATATTAGTAATTGCCGCTTTTTTTAGAATATGGAAATTAAATGAAATTCCGCCCGGACTTTATCCTGATGTGGCACTTAACGGCACTCAAGCTTTTGAAGCTTTAAAAACCAAAGATTTTAAAGTCTTCTATCCTGAAAATAATGGCCGGGAAGGGTTAATAATGTGGCTGATTGCTCTCTCTTTTTGGCTTTTTGGCGTCAGTATCTGGTCAATAAAAATCGTGGCCGCAATTTTTGGAACTTTAACCGTCCTTGGCCTATTCCTTCTAGCAAAAGAATTGTTTAATAATGAAAATCTCGCCCTTCTGGCGAGTTTCTTTTTGGCAACCTCTTTTTCCCATACTCTGTTTTCCAGAATCGGATTTAGAGCAATTTTACTTCCTTTTGTTTTAGTTTTTTCTTTTTATTTTTTATTTAAGGGTTTTAGAAAAAGAAAGATTAGGGATTTTATAATTTCAGGCATATTTTTCGGTCTTGGCTTTTATACTTATATTTCTTTCAGATTCGCTGTTTTAACGCTGTTTTTGGTGATGCTTTGCTGGCTACCTATTTATTACAGACAAAACCTCAAAACTAAATATTTTGTTTCTGTTTTTGTTTTATTATTTACAATTTTTATTGTCGCCCTGCCTATAGGCATCTATTTTTTAAAAAACCCGCAAGATTTCTTAAACAGAGCTACTCCAATTTCGGTTTTTGCGGCTAAAAGCCCTTTAAAAGAATTAGCAAAATCATTTGTTTTACATATCGGAATGTTTAACTTTTATGGTGACCCAAATTGGCGTCACAATTTCTCCAATTCTCCAATGCTTCCTATGACGCTGGGAATATTGTTTCTAATCGGATTAATTATCTACCTAAAAGACTTATTCACAGCCATAAAAATGAAAAACTGGGAACGATTTGCTATCCATCTGTTTTTATGGTCTTGGCTACTTGTTATGCTTTTACCCGGGATATTAACCAGGGAAGGAATACCTCATTTCCTAAGAACAATCGGTGTCATTCCTATTGTTTATATTTTTGTTGCTTTATCTTTTAATTCTATATATAGTTGGCTTAATGAAAATCAAAAAAATAAAACTCTTTTGATAATTACTGTATTTTTATTTTTAATAGCAATGGGATTATCCGAATTTAATAAATACTTTAATCTTTGGGCAAAAAATCCGGAAGTTTCCAGGGCTTATGAAGAAGGTTATCTTGATATGGGTAATTTTTTAAACTCTTTACCAGAAGAAACTCAAAAATATGTAATCGTTAACGATTTAGTTTCTCCCCTGTACGGAATTTCAATACCCGGCCAAAGCCTTATGTTTGTTGAACTTAGTAAATTTGGCCGACCTCGCTCCGCCTATATCCGAGTTGAGGATCTTAACCAGATACAACCTGATGACAAAAAGATTGTAATTGTTCCGCTTTATCCAACTAGAGTAATGCGAGAGTTGACAAGAAGATTTCCTCAAGGAAAATCTGAAGAAATAAACGGAGTAAAATTTTACGAAATAAATTAATAAAATAAAGCTATGCCAAATCGTAAAACGTATATTATTGCCGCGCTTTTACTGTTTTTTATGTTTTTTCTGGCTCTTTTTAGCATTAAAAATGATACTTTTACTTTCGATGAAGTGGCTCACGTTACTGCTGGATACTCATACTTAACCCAGAAAGAAATGAGACTTAACCCGGAACATCCTCCTCTTATTAAAGATATTGCCGCTATTCCGCTTCTATTTTTACACCTCAATTTTCCGATAAACAATGACTGCTGGGTGCAAAAAGAAGCAGCTCCTTGGTGGTTTCAGTTTGATTGCGGATTTGCCTTTTTATATAAATCAAACAATAATCCGGATCAAATTTTATTCTGGTCAAAGCTGCCGATGATTTTAATGATGGTACTTCTGGGATGGTTTATTTTTAAAGTGGCTAGAGAACTATTCGGAGACAGAACAGCTCTTCTTTCTCTGTTTTTCTACTCATTTTCACCAACTTTTCTGGCTCATGGAAGATTAGTAACCACTGATGTCGGTGCGGCTTTAGGAGCATTTATAGCACTTTATTACTTTGTTAGATTTTTGAAAGATTCTTCAAAGAAAAATTTGATATATTCTGGGATCGGTTTGGGTATTGCCGAACTCCTAAAATTTTCACTGTTCATGCTTTATCCAATTTTTGTGATTATGATTTTCTTTTGGGCAGTAGCTAAATCATCAGGGGTCAAATCGTTTTTTAAAATTTTTGGAATTTATCTTTTAAGATTTATTCTAATAGGCATTATTTCTTTGATCGTTATTTATCCAGTTTACCAATATCATGTTTGGAATTATTCGCCGGAAAGACAAGCGAGAGATATTGAAGCCACGCTTTCAGCGCATCCGATACAGATCTTAAAGAAGATACTACCACCTTTGGCAAAAATACCGGTCTTAAGAGCTTTCGCCCAATATTTCTTAGGAGTTTCCATGGTTTTTCAAAGAGCTCAGGGCGGCAACACTACTTTCTTTTTAGGTGAAATTTCAGCTTCTGGTTGGTATAGCTATTTTCCAGTTGTTTATTTAATTAAGGAACCTTTGGCCTTTTTTGTCTTAGCTGCAATTTCGTTACTATCTCTCAGTTTCCTAATCGATAAATCATTCTGGAAAAATACTGCCTATAATTCTTTAAATTGGTTAAGAGCACATTTTTTTGAGTTTTCTATGCTAATCTTTATGGCTATATATTGGACTCTTTCAATTGCTTCACCGCTAAATATTGGTGTTCGCCATCTTTTGCCGGTTTTTCCTTTCACTATTGTCTTAGTCAGCGAAATAACTGATATTTGGCTAAAGCGACCACCAATACGTTTAAAGTATTTAGTCCTCGGTCTTTTAATGATCTGGCAAGTGGTTACAGTCATTAAGGTTTATCCTTCATTCCTTGCCTATTTTAATGAATTAGCCGGCGGCCCTGACGGAGGCTATAGGTATACCGTGGATTCGAACCTAGATTGGGGCCAGGATTTAAAAAGATTAAAAGAATGGGTTGATAATAATAAAATAGAAAAAATTTATCTTGATTATTTCGGCGGCGGAGATGCAAACTATTATCTAAAACAAAAATTTGCCCCATGGTGGGGCACTCGTAATCCTAAAGAGTTGCCAAAAGGATCTTATCTTGCAGTTTCGGTCAGTCTTTTGCAGGGCGGCAGAGGAGAACCAGTTCCAGGATTTGATCAAACGTGCTGTTACTATCGATGGCTTTATCAATACGAACCGCCGATAGCTAAGATCGGCCATTCAATATTTATCTATAAAATCTATTAATGGTATTTGAAATAAACTCGAGTAAATCTTAAATCTATATATTCCAAATCCTTCCTTTTTTCGGGAGGGATTTCTTTTTCTAGAACTAAATTAAGTTTTTCCAATTGCCAGTTAAAATCTTCTTTTAGATTAAAATAAATTTCCCATTTTTCCTTCGTTTTTACGTTTAATCTCTGAGAAGATGGTAAACTAAATTCTTCAACGATTATTTTTGATTTCTCGGCTAATCCTTTATTAGCATCCAGAATAAAATTTAGGATGTCTTTATTAATAATATTTTCTCCCAAGGAGACGCTGGTTTTTCCTTCAATATTATTTATTCTCGGAAAATCAGAAAAAATTACTTCCACTTTTTCAAAGGCAATTCCTTCTCTATCTATTGAATAGCAATTTAAGTCAGGACAGAAAACAGCAACCGGCTTTCTTTCCTCCGCCTCTACGGTTATGCGATTGGGAAAATCTCTTTTGAAACTTATACTAGCTAACTGAGGGAATTTTTTTAAAATTTCAGAATTTATATTGCGAAAATTTGTCAGAAAAATACTTTTGGAAGAAAAATTCATAAAATTTATTGAAAGCAGAGAACTGACTTCTTTTTTTATGTCTTCGGTCGTTATCTTTTGATTGCCGGAAATATCAATTTCTTTTACCTGGAAAAAATCTGCAAAAAACAAAAAGTAGGAGGATGCTCCAAAAATAACAAAGATAAAAAGAGAAAGCCAAAAATAGCGATTTTTTAAAAAAGATGTTTTTCTTCTAATTCTGTGTTGTCTTCGAAATCCTTGACGTCTCATAATATTGGCTATATAATTTTAACACTGAAATGAGATGATAGAAATGGCATTTCCGATAGGATTGATACTATATACAGTAGGCATAGGCATTGTACTAGGTTACTTTGAAACTCAAATTGAAGGAAAAGATGGCTGGGCGGAAAAACTACCTTGTTGGCGTAAAAAAGACGGCTGGATAGTGAAAAATATAATGGGAGGCAGACCTTTAACATCTTATCACTTGTCACTGATTTCATTACTGATTATGATATTACACTCATCTTTTTTCTTGATCACCTGGAATTGGCAATTAGAACTTTTTGTTTTAGGGCTCTTACTAGAATTACTATTGTTCGATGATTTCTTCTGGTTCGTGCTAAATCCCGATTTTCGCCTAAAGAAATTCAAGAAAGAAGAAATCTGGTGGCATAAAAAATGGATAGGCCCAGTACCTGACTTCTATATTTACTCAGCTATAGTCTGCGCTATCTTTTTCTATCTTGGCTCTACCGGTATAAGCTAAAGAAAAAATCTTTAGCTTTTTTTATTAATTTTATAAACCTCTCTTTGCTCTTCTAATTTTTTCAAAAACATAAGTCAAATAATATTTTTTTGAAAGAGGGAAATCTTGGGTTTTTAGGTATTCTTTTTTATAGCCGCCAAAACCAATTTTAAATAAGCTTAATCCGGCCCAGGGATGATTTTTTTCATTTTCGGGAGCTATTCCCCAAAAATTAAATTTCTTGCAACCTCTTTTCTTTGCTTCTCTTATTGCCTCCCATAAAAGCAAATAAGAAACAGGAATTTTTGGATATTTTAAAGAAGAAGCACCATGATGATAAAAAGCAGTTCCTTGCCAAAAAACAAAGATCCCCGCTGAAATCAACTCTTCTTGATATTTTCCCAAAAATATTGAAATTTGGCTATCCGGTAAAAAAGATAAAAATTCATTTTTTAAATAATTTAAAGGGAAAGGTACGAAATGATGGCGGTTAACTGTCTTTTTATTAAGTTCTTCAAATTTTTCCACATCATTCAAATTACGGCTTTCAATAATTTTAACGTTATTCTTTTGAGCCTGCCGTATTAGATACCGTGTTGTTTTCCGCATCTGATTTAAAAGCTCTCCCTCGGATAACATGATATCCAGCTCCCAGGTTAATTCCGGATGAATATGTATTGGTGCTTCTCTAAAATTTAACTCTTTAAAAATTTTATTATTTTCATTATTTTTTTCCCAAATCGGTGCTATCCGAATAAAATAGCATTTTTCTTCTTTAGCAATTTCTTCAAGTTTTCCTAAAAATATTTTTAATATTTCTGGTTTTTGATCTTTGATTTTTGATTTTATGTTGGGCCCGTGAGGAACAAATATGAATGTTCCTCTTCTGGCCTGAATCTTATAGAAAAAGGCTGTTGAGATTAAATTATTATCATAATATATCCCCCATCTCCATATTTTGTTTCCTTCTTTTTGGCAAAATTCTCCCCAATTCCAAGACTGCAAAAAAGTCTTTTCTTCACAATTTTGTAAAAAGTCTTCCCAAATATTTTTATCTTTAATTTCTTTGATTTCCATTTTTAATTAAATTGAAATCAAAATTAATCCTAATATTGTCATAATTATTCCAAATATTTTATTTAATGCAAGCTTTTCTTTTAAAAATATTTGTGCCAGTATAGTTGTAACTAAAGGAGAAGCTGCGGCAATGGGTGCGACTATTGAAGAGAGAACACTACTTACTCCAAAACTATAGGCAAATGTTGCTATAACATCAAGAGAAGCAATTATTAATATTAAAATCCAACCTGACTGGATTTTTGCTATCAAAGTGTGCTTGCTACTACTGGCATATAAAATTAAAAAAATCGAAATAAAAAGTCTGGATAAAAATGCAGGCATAAACCAGCTAACCGATTTGATCAAAATGGCTAACAAAAACATCGCAAATCCAAAGCCAAACATCGCAATAAACGCCTCCTTTATTCCAGCAGAAAAAAATGGCCGATTTTTTCTAAAAAATTGATTTACATCAATAGAAATTAATATAATACCAATGATGATTAAAAAAATAGCTATGCTTTGATATGATTTTAATGTTTCGCTCAAAAACAAAACACTAAGAATAACAGTGATCATTGCCCAAGATGATGTAATCGGACTGACAAGTGAAATTTCTCCTATAGTCAGAGCTCTAAAAAAGGCTAAAATGCTGATAGTAGCAAAGATAGAATAGATAATTATCAAGGGAATAAATTTTATAACACCCCTAATATCAAAATTATGAAAATTTAAAATAAAGTAAAATAAAATTAGCAGAAAACCAATGAATTGCGCCCAAAACAAAGTCAGCACAAAGCCAAATTTCCTTGAGGATTTTGCGGCTAAAAAATCGCTCGTTCCCCATCCAAACATACTTATTAATCCTGAAATAATTCCTGGCATTTTATTTTAGACAGCTTCTTTCAAAAAATTAATGATTAATTCTGCATCCTGTTTTGAAATGTTAATATGAGTCGGCAAATTAAATGTTAATGTTGCCAATTTTTCAGCTTTTGGACAAAAACCTGATTTATATTCCATTTTATCAAGTTTTGTATCATGGGGAGCAATAACTTTATCATACCAATCCCCTATCAGAATATTTTTTTGCCAAGCTTTTCTTATAATTTCGCGCGCCTTTGGGTGTTTTATTGTAAATCTCAAAAAAATTTGTTTTTGGTCTTCAAATTCTGGCGGTAATTCAAATTTTGAATATTTTAAATTTTCATAATAAAATTCCGCAATTCCCCGACGATATTCATTAAATTTATCTAATCTTTTAAACTGGTTCAGGGCTAAACTTGCCAAAACATTGGGTAATTTTTTTGGAAAATAATCTGGTTTTCTGCCTCTTTTTTCTGTCCAGTGCACGGCTTTTGATAAAACATGCAACCACTGGAATACAATCAAAAGATATTTTCCAAAAATAGAATAAGTCGGCAAAATAATATATTCCAACAGAATTGGATGCAATAATTGTTGAAAAATCCAAAAATTTGATGGATAGTCCAATTTTTCCTGAAATTCTCTTATTTTTTGGGCTAAATTATCGTCATTTGTAGCGACCATGCCGCCATAAACCGAAGAAATAACTTTGTCGCGGGAAAAACTGAAAAATGAAACCTTACCGAAAGTACCAACTTTTTTCCCTTTGTATTCAGCTCCTAAAGAATGAGCGCAGTCCTCAATTAAAATAAGATTATTTTCCTGGCAAATTTCTAAAATTTCATCCATATCAGCAGGCAATCCAAAAGTGTGTTGCACTACCATTGCCCTACTTTTTTTGGTAATTTTCCTTTTTAAGTCTTCAACATCAATATTAAAAGTTTTTTCGTCACAATCTACATAAACCGGTTTTAAACCTGACCAAATTATAGGATTTGGAACAGCATTACAAGTAAAAGCCTGAAGCAAAATTTCATCACCTGATTTTAAATCCAAAGATTTTAGAATAGCGAAAAAAGAAGATCTCCCGCTATTAAAAGAAATAGCATATTTTACATCTAAATATTTTTTAAATTTATTTTCCAGTTCCTTGATTTTATCTCCTTCTTTCCATTCTTTTTTGCTATTAATCAATTTCAAAGCCAGCCGGACATCTTCCTTTTCTACATTCGGCGATAAAGATATTGAAATTGGTTTTAATTGTTGACGAAAATTCATAAAAATGAGGTACCTCTTTTTATTTTATTAAAAGATCAATCAGTTCTTTAGGCACGCGGCTTTGTAAAAGAATAACATCTTCCGTTCTGTTAAAATCTTTTATCTTTTTAAATATTTCTTTTGAATTTTCTGAAAACATAATGCTTTCTTCTCGCATACCAGATTTTATTGCACCATCTTTTACTTCTTTTAAATAATCTCTTGTCGTAATAATGGCGAAATTACAAATTTGGCCAATTTTTTCTCCTATCATTTTATGAACCTCTGCTGCCGCTTTTCCCAGCTCAATCAAACAAGGCATTATAATCACTTTTTTCCCTTGCCAAAGTTTTAAGTAATCTAAATTGGCAATCACGCCATCTGAATTTGAGGAATAAGTTGAGTCAATTACATTATAATTGTTATTATTTTTTATCAGTCGCATTCCACCTTGTTCAGGCTTTATCTTTCGGCAAGCCTGTGAAATTTCGTTTAAATTCATCTCTAGCTCTTTGGCTGCTATCACAGCCATTAGTATATTTTCAACATTTTGACCGCCCAATAAATTAAGTTTAAAATCCGCGATCTCTCCATTCTTAGTAAAAACCTTAAAACTTAAAGAGTCTTTTCTTACAATTATATTTTCGGTCCAAGCATCAGCTTTTACTATTTTGTCTTTAGCTGGAACATTTGATATTGACAGTCTTTTCGAAATTTCGGTGTTTTCATATAGCTCAAAACAATAGTTATTGTCCCCGTTAAAGATGGCTATGCCATTTTTAGGCAAGCTTTCTATTAATTCATATTTTCCCTGAATAATATTTTCTTCTGAACCAAAGGTAGCCATGTGCTGCTCGTTAATTCCGGTCAAAATGCCAATCTTTGGTTTGGCGATGTCGCATAAAAGTTTTATCCCTCCTCTATTATAAGCTCCCATCTCGACCACAAAAATCTGATGCTCCGGTTTTAAATCACTCAAAATGCACTGCGATACTCCCACTTCTGAATTCTGATGCTCTTTTGTCTTTAAAACATTAAACTTTTCCGCCAAAATAATTGATAAAAACTCTTTTGTCGAAGTCTTTCCATAAGATCCGGTAATTCCAATAACTATTAAATCCTTAAAAGCCTCTCTTTTTCTTATTGCTTTTTTGACAAGCAGGAGTCTTGCCAAGGCAGCTAATGGTTGGAAAAACAGAACAATTCCAGAAATTATAACCAGAGTCAATATATCAAACGTAAGAAGATAAAATATAAATAAAGGTGTTGAAAGAGAGAAAATCGAAATGAAATAAGAGATTTCTAAAATTATGGACACCAAAGCCAGAAAAATTATTTTTTTTGTTAAAACAGGCAATTTTAATTTTTTCTGGAAAAAATTTTTAAAGACCTGCGCCGATTCTATAATATAAAGAGTCAAGAGAATCTGAGGTAAAAAAATAACGTTGAAAAAAAATAAAAAACCAATCTTTAAAAAATTTAAAGGATTATATATCAGTTTTTTTCCTTTCTCCGTATCAAAATGACTAACAAACCTACCCAAGTGATACTCTTTTAATTGCCAAAGATAAAGAAAGAAAAAAGTGTTTTTTATTGTTCTTATAAGCCAAAAAAGGCCTAAAAGAGAACGCAACATATTATTTTTCTGCCTTTAAAAATTTTAAGATGATTTCTGATAACTTGTCCGGTACCTCCAAATTAGGAGTATGGCCAACATTAGGAATAATTTCTAAATTAGAATTTTTGATGCTTTTATTGATCAAATAGGCATCCTCAACGGGCACTGCCTTATCGTTTCCTCCCCAGACAATCAAAGTCTTAGTATTAATTTTAGAAAGATTAGACAAAAGATCTTCATCAACTATTTTTTTAAAAGTTTCTTTCATTGCACCATTAACTTTTGTATAGTCTCCCTGGCGAATAAAAATATAAAAAATATTTCTGGCCGTATCTTGAAATCTTCTAAAGAATCTTTGGGAAAATATAAAATTACCGATTTGAGCTGAATAAAAAGTGAGCATTTGGCGAAAATTATACTTTCTTTTTATCCCAGCTGAATCACACAAAATCAAAAAATTCACTCTATCTTGATAATGTAATAAAAATTTTATCGAAATTCTTCCTCCAAAAGAATGCCCTAATAAAATTATTTTTTCTAACTTTAGTTTTTTAATAAAGTCTAAAACAAAAGTGCTGTAATCATTGAGATCCCAAGGAACTAAAGGGGAAGGTGTTTTTCCAAAACCTGGTAAGTCTATAACAATTACTTTATATCCTTTGCTGGATAATCTTTTTTGTACTTCTACCCAAGAACCAGAAGAACCACCCCAGCCATGCAAAATTAAAAAAGGGAAACCTTCTCCCGCAATTTTATAATTAACTTCAATATTATCGATTAAAATTTTTTCCTCTATCATTTTTTGATCTCCTTGAAAGGAACGTATTTTTGAAGAACTTCGGGAACTATTATTGTTCCATCTTTTTGCTGGTAGTTTTCAATTATGGCAATCAAAATCCTGCCAATAGCAAAAGCTGTTCCGTTCAAGGTATGAAGAAAATCTAACTTTCCAGTTTTATCGCGAAAACGAATATTTAATCTCCTTGCCTGAAAATCAGTGCAGTTTGAAGTGGAATGCGTTTCTCGATAACGATTTTCGCTTGGAATCCAAGCTTCTATATCATATTTAGCAGCTGCCGGCCTTCCAAGGTCTCCGGTGCATATTCTTACTGTATGATAAGGTATTTCCAGAGATTTCATTAATTTTTCTTCCAGAGATAGCAATAATTCGTGTTCTTCTTTTGATTTTTCCGGCTGGCAAAAACTCAGCATCTCAATTTTATCAAATTGGTGAACACGCAAAATTCCTTTGGTATCTTTTCCATAAGCCCCGGCTTCTCGACGAAAACAAGTAGAAAAACCTAAATACCTTTTTGGCAAATCTTTTCCTTCCAAAATCTCGTCAGCGTGCATGGCTAGTAAAGATTGCTCGGAAGTACCAACTAAATACAAATTATCTTCTGGCAAAAAATAGGCTTCTTTCCTGTCTGATGCCTCAAAATATCCAGTTCCCCGCGCCATCTCTTCTTTTAACATCACAGGAGGTATTACCGGAACAAATCCTTCTTTTGTCAGATTTTCAAAAACAAGATTAATTAAGGCAAATTCAATAAGAGCAGCTTCTCTTTTTACAAATCCAAATCGTGAACCTGAAGTTTTTGCCGCTCTTTTGACATCAATTAAATCCAAGTTCTCGGCTAACTCCAAATAACCTTTGAATTTAAAATCAAATTTTGGCTTTTCTCCCACTTCTCTCATAACTACATTTCCTGTATCATCTTTTCCAATGGGAACGTCATCAAAGGGAATATTGGGAATCTGAAGCATTAAATCATCAAATTCTTTTGTTAGAATACTAAAGCTCTTTTCTACTCTTTCTACTTTTTTATCCAGCTCTTTCATTCTTAAAATTATTCCTTTCTTTTCCGAATCTTGTTTAGTTTTGATAATCTTATCTGAAGCCTCGTTCTTTTGAGCTCGTATTTGTTCAATAATCTGTAATAATTCCCTTTTCTTTTTATCAATCTCTAAAAGCGCATCAATATCAACTTTGACTTGCTTATTTTTGCAGGCCGTTTTAACTTTTTCCGGGTTATCTCTTATAAATTTTATATCTAGCATATTTTACAATCCTAATTGATTATTTATTGATTTCATTGCCTCGAGACAAATTTTGACAAATTCTTCCAAGGAAAGGCTGATTTCCGAGCATTTTAAGATAATATCTCTTTTTGCTCCTTTGGCAAAAGATTTTTCTTTGAAACGATTTAAAACATTTTCGGTAGTTAAGTCTTTCATTTTCTTAGTCGGCAAAACTAATGTTGATGCAACAATTAAACCAGTTAAAGGATCAACAGAAAAAAGTGCTTTGGCTAATTTACTTTCTGGCATTATTCCGTGGGCTTTGTTGTGAGTTTTTACCGCCTCAAAGATTTCTTTTTCCAGTCCTAAATTCTCCAGAATTTCTGCTCCTTTTACTGAATGCAAACTGGGATCATTTTTTGTTTCTTCATAATCAATATCGTGCAATAAACCGGCAATAGCCCATTTTTCTTCATTCTCTTTAAAATTTTTAGCCAAACCTATCATACAAGCCTCAACAGCCAAAGAGTGTTTTATCAGATTTTGATTTTTTAATTTTTCATTTAGCAGCTTTAAGGCTTCTTCTCTTTTCATTTTATTTTCTATTTTGTCCGCATTGTCGGAAATAAAATCACTTCCCTTAATCCGTGGGAATCAGTTAATAAAGAAACTAGTCTATCAATCCCCATTCCAAAACCGACTGCTGGCGGCAGGCCGTATTCTAGAGCTTCAAGGAAATCCTTATCCATTCTTTGGGCCTCTTCAAAGCCCGACTTAAGCATTTTTTCCTGCTCTTCAAATCTTTTTCTCTGCTCTAGGGGGTCATTAAGTTCTGAAAATGCATTTAATAACTCAAATCCGGCCGCTACAAGTTGAAAATTAGCTAATTTCTTGGGATTTTCTTCCAATGACTTAGCCAAGGGTTGGAATCCCAAAGGATGATGGATTATAAAACTTGGTTCCCAAATTTTAGGCCGGCAGAATTTTTTATAAATCTCGTCGGCAATTTCCGCTTTTTCGGCGCCTTTTTCTGTTTTAACTCCCAGTTCTTTGGCCTTTTTTAGCAGCGCATCGCGGTTAACTTCTTCTAAATCAATTTTTGCATATTCTCTAATTAATTGGCTGAATTCTAATCGGGGCCAGGGAGATTTGAAATCCATCTCTTTTCCTTGATAAGAAATTTTGGTTGAAGAAAAAACATTTTTTAATAAAAACTCAAATAATTTTTCAGTTAATTTCATCAAATCTTTATAATCTGCATAGGCCCAATAAAATTCCAGCATTGTAAAATCAGGATTATGAAATCTGTCTATTCCTTCATTCCGGAAACATTTACCGATTTCAAAAACCTTTTCAAAACCTCCAACCAGCAATCTTTTTAGATAAAGCTCGGGAGCAATTCTTAAATATAAATCCACATCCAAAGCATTTAAATGAGTTTTAAAAGGCTTGGCTTTAGCTCCGCCATAAACTGGCTGCAAAATTGGCGTTTCTACTTCCAAAAAACCTTCTTTTTTCAAAAATTCCCGTATTTCCTGAATAATCATTGAGCGTAACTCAAATTTCTTTTTAACTTCCGGATTAAAAATCAGGTCAAGATATCTTTTCCTGTATCTCTCTTCAACATCTTGTAAACCATGCCATTTTTCAGGCAAGGGCAGTAAAGATTTGGACATCATCTTAAAACCTGAAGCTGATAAAGTTTTTTCACCTTTTTTTGTTTTAAATAAAGATCCTGTGACCTCAATAAAATCTCCGATATCAAAATTATCAATGAAAAATTGATATGCCTTTTCCCCTATTCCGTCTTTTCGTAAAAAAATTTGGATCTGTCCTTTTCCATCTTCAATATGGAAAAAAGTCGCACCGCCATGAACCCGCAAGGATTTTATTCTTCCAACTAAAACTATCTCTTTTTTTGTTCTTTCTAAATTAGCAAAACTTTCTAGAGCTTCTGTTATTCTATGTGTTCTTTTGGTTTTAATCGGATATGCTAAAAATCCGGCTTTTTGAATAGCTTCCAGCTTTTTTATTCGAGTTTTCCTCAACTCATCAATTGTAGTCATATTATGTTTATTTTAAGTGAAATTCAGCTTAAAGTCAAAAAGCCCGCTCTAGCGGGCTTTTTGACTTTTCCTAATCCATAAATTTTATGGACTAAAAAAAGAAAAGGGGAGGGGTTTAGAGTAAAGCAATGTTTCTAATAGCTCCTATCAGAAGTTCCTCGTCTTACATCATCGACTGGCAAACAGGTACTGGCCATAGGCGTACAGCTAAATGATACTCTCGGAATTTTTAGGATTCCTGGCATTCTCTTTGTCATTGTATCACGCCCCGGAACTAAGCACGCTCCAGGTAATTTATCTGCCAGAATTCTTGATTCCTGACAAACAAATTACCTGGAACGTCACCCTCTCCCTTTTAATGTTTTAATTTTTCAGAGAACAAACTCTTTTTATTTTCCTACCTATATTATATCAAATAACTTTTAATTTGTCAATAGTTGCAACAAAAAAACCAAAAAATAGCCGTTTTCGGCTATTTTAGTAAAATTTAAAGAATTGATCTATCCTATTTTTGCAATCTTATACCTAATTTTACCCTGAGGCGTTTCTATCTCAACGATAGCGCCTTTGGGCTTATTTAACAGCGCTTTTCCAATTGGTGACTCAACTGAAATTTTTCCTGCCAGAGGATCGGCTTCAGCTGCTCCAACAATTTCAAACTTTTCCGGCTTTTTAAAAAGCCCTTTTTTCTCTGCTAAGTTATGTAAATAAACAACTGAACCTACTTGAATCCAGCCAGTATGGTGTTTTTTTTCAACGATTTCCGAATTTTTTATTAATTGTTCTAACTCTAAAATCCTGCCTTCCAAAAAAGACTGATCCTCTTTGGCTTGCTGATAAGCAGCATTTTCCGAAAGATCGCCAAAAGAAATGGCAACTTTTAGTTTTTCGCCAATTTCTTTTCTTTTTTCAGTTTTTAGATATTCAATTTCCTTCCTAAATTTTTCCAGACTCTCTTTCGTTAAATATTTTTTCATATATTTTTTAGATATACCCTAATTATAAAATTGTGTCAAACTATTTTGTAAAATACCAATTCAGCACCTCTTTTGCCACTGGTAAAGCCGCAGACTGTAATCTTTCAACATCTTCTAAAACAATAGTTAAGACTATCTGAGGGTCATCATAAGGAGCAAAAACCGTCACCCAGTTATCGTAATGGTCGTTACCTAATTCAGCTGTCCCAGTTTTAGCCGCACTAGAAACTGGCAATGAATTTAATGTTGTTGACGAAGCTTTAGGACTATTTTCGCCGGTTACCGCCCACCTCATACCTTCTCTGGCAACTTCTAAATTCTGGGGATCAATAAAATTATCGCGAATGATTTTGGGCTGGCTTTCCTCTATTACATTTTTATCACTATCAATAACTTTCTGCACCACTTGAGGTTTTAATAATTTTCCGCCGTTGGCAATTGCCGAAAATGCTGTGGCTTCTTCCAAGGGTGTAATTTTCATAAATCCTTGGCCAATGGCAAGATTATAAGTATCTCCATCTACCCATGACTCGCCAAGAGTACTTTTTTTCCAATCTTTGCTCGGAACAAAACCCACCACTTCTCCCGGTAAATCAATTCCTGTTTTTTCTTCCCATCCAAAAAGATCCAAATACTTTTTAATCTTAGTTACGCCCAAACCATTCTGGTCTTCATATCCGCCTCCAATAGTGTAAAAATAAACATCGCAGGACTCGGCAATGGCTTTTCTCATGTCTGTCCAGCCATGAATTGACCAGTCTCTTTTTATGGTCGGTTGATCTGGATTCCAAGGATTGAGAATTGTAATGAAACCCTTGTCGTCATTAATTTTCTTACTAGGACTTATTATTTTTTCTTCCAAAGCAGCGGAGGCAATTAAAGGTTTAATTGTAGAACCAGTAGGATAAGTGCCGGAAATCGCCCGGTCAAATAAAGGTTCCTGAGAGCTTTGCAAAAGATTCTCCAATTCCGCCGGATCTGCTCCTTTATTAAAAAGATTATTATCGAAACTGGGAATTGAAACTAAAGACAAAACTCCACCGGTTTTGGGATCCAGAGCTACTGCCGCTCCTTTTTTGGCGCCGATATTTTTCAGCGTTGTTTCAAGTTCTTGGGTAATTTTCTTCTGTAAATCGGAATCAAGCCACAAAACTAAACTTTTACCAGATTCTGGCAAAGAAGTAATTTCTTTTGAAATTATATTTCCCAGAGCGTCTCTTTCAGTCTGAACTTTTCCAGGAATGACACGCAAAACATTTTCATAAGATTTTTCAATTCCAGATCTTCCAACATAATCTGAAATGGAATATTGCTCTAGAGCTGCTTTGTATTCCTCTGATTTTATTTTTCCTGTGTAGCCAAGTAAGTGAGCAAAGATCTCGCTATCTTGGTATTGCCTGACTGAGTTTTTTTCCGTCTGAAACCCTGGCAGGTCATTTTTTCTGGTTTCTAAAGCAATTAAGGTCTGATGATCAAGGTTTTCTAAAATCAAAATTTGCTGATCCGAAGCAGCTTCAATTTCATTTTTCAGTTCTTCAAAATCTTTTCCAATGATTCCAGCAACTTCTTTTAGAACTCTGTTTTTTTCATTTTCCTCTTTTGGCAAGCTATCCTTACTAAGAATTAAATCAAAACTAGGTTGATTGAAAACGAGCTGATTAAGGTTTTTGTCATAGATTATACCTCGTTCGGCTTTAATTGAGGAAATGATAAATTTGTTTTCTTTTGCCTGAGCCAAAAATTTTTGATTATCCAAGATCTGAAACTGAAATGCCCTGATAAAAAGAATTAATATCAGGAAAAGACTTAAAATCAAAAAAAACCACAGAGAATTCTTTGAAAGTGGGATTTCAAATTTCTTTTCGGTCGCCCCGATTTCTTCTTCTTCTTTTTGAGCAAGACTATCCAATAAAATATCGTCGGGTTCAATATCCTCTTTAAATCTTGTTCTTACTTTTTTATTATTAAGCTCTTTGGAAAATTTTAACTCGAACATATCGTGACAAAATAGTTTTTATCAAGAGGGCCAAAAAAATTAAAATTATTATGTGAAAGCCGATAAAGTTATCCGAAAAAATATCCCAGAAAAATCCTGCGACCAAGGCAGCAAAAATTCCGGTATTTTTTTCTGGCGCTTCCAGAAGATTTATTAAAAAAATCGCCACTAAAATAAAATTAATCACTATTCCTTTTATGCTAAAATGGGACAGAAAACTAGTTTGAAAAATAGTCAGAAAATAAAAAAATATGATTAGCAGGATTAAATTCTTTATCATCGATTATATTAAAAATTAACAATAATGAAAAGCTGATCTAAATCACTAATATTTGAAAAGAGAGAAATAGCTGCCTGCTGAAAAGGATCTATATCAGTTTTTTTGACATCTTTAATCTCTCCCACTAGCAGACCTTCAGGAAAAATATTTCCTAAAACACTGGTTATAACTAAATCTCCTGGTAAAATTTCATCTTCTTTTGGCACTAAATCAAGAAAAGCATTAAAACTTCCGCTACCCTTAACTACACCGGTGGTTTCTTTTCCGGCTATTTTAGCAGAAAAAGAGCTGTTTTTATCGGAAATAAGTATTACTTTGGAAAAATTATCATAAACCTCACTAATTTTTCCCACCAAAATCTTCTCTGAGGTAATAACTGGCAAATCTTTTGAAATGCCATCTTCTGAACCTTTATTAATCTCTATTTCATCACGGGAGATATCTTTGGTAACTACCCTCGCCATTACCAAATTAAAGTCTTTTTCCAAACCCAGCTCCAAAGCATCTCTTAAAGTTTGGTTTTCTTTTTTTAGATTTTCCAAATCAGAAACCTTTGACAATAATTCTTCATTCTTTAACTTAAGTTCTTCATTTTCTTTCTTTAGATTTTTTATATCAGAAATAGTTTTGAAAAAATCAGAAACTTTAATTCCGGCTTGCCAGAAAGTTGTTTGAAAAGGTAAAGATACTGAATAGAAAAAGTTTTTAAGCTTTTTTTGGTAAAGCCCTTCTTGATAATAATTAATAAATAAAATCACTAAGATTCCAAGAGTTATATAAAAAAATTTGTTTTTCAAAAAGTTAAATCTCATGGAGATTACTATTATTATATGCGACCACAATTTTCGGTCAAGAAGCGGTTAACAAACCAGAAAAGCCGCTTTCGCGGCTTTTCTGGTTTGTTATTTCTATCTCCTTTTTCCAGCTAACGAATTTTCATTAGCTCGAAAAAAGAAAAAGGAGGTGTAGAATAGAGCTCTTTTTAAAACTTGAACTCTATTAGGTCGATGATAATCTGTATCACGATTTCTCGAGTGCCCGGAACAATCCCACACTTATATGCACATATTACCACAACTGGTGAACCGTTGAGTATATACGCTTCGCCTTCTACCTGATCAGCTTTGAAACGCCCTACCTCGTGCGACAGTCCTTTTGCATCTTTTGGGTATGTCCTTCTTGTTATGAGGACATGGTTTTTTTCACGTCCTAGTATATACACGTCAGTGTCATCAGGTAATAGACATCCGTGTTTTGTCTTTATGACCAGGTTTGTTCCGTTTGGAATATTTATTTCTAATCCCATCACTATCACCGAATTATCTACTAATTTAATAAACAATTCTGTGATAGTGATACCTCCTCTTTTTTATTTTTTTTCTCAAAGAACTGTTTCCTTTTTTGAACCTGCGATCTAAATCCCAGGCTCGAAAAAAGAAAGGGGAAGAAATTAGGAAAGTTTAGGAAGCTGCTCAAGATTGCAGGTGTATGCGTTTTTATCGGTGTATTTGTTGATCCTTATCTTCAGTTCTGGATTATCGCGCCTCGTGAACACAATTAAGTATTGCTGTTCCATCTTCTTCTCGCGTTTCCATCTACTATCTGCGAGCATTTCTTGACCAGAGAACTCTATCAACGATGAGGTTTCAGAACCGCGAGGCATTAGTTTTGCTCCCAGAACTTTAGCCGCCTCTCCAATATCGCTTGCTTCGATGATTGCAATCGCATATAAGGGAATTGGTGCAGTTGTTTCTCTTAATACGAAGGTCTTCATTTTTCTTTTCACCTCTTATATCTTTTCTTTTATCTTTTTATCTTGTTGCCTAAAGTATCAATAATATTTACAAATACTTCAGGCAACAAGATTTTCCTTCCCCCCATATATTTTCTCAAAGAACAAATTCTTCTTATTTTCCTACCTATATTGTATCATATTAATTCTATTTTGTCAACCCCAGCACCACATTTTGCGTTAAAAAAACAATTTTAAGTAATAGCTACAAAAAAGACAAGTTTAACACTTGCGGCACACTCCTCACGAATAATGAGATCCTCGAATGAGGACTCGGCTATTCGCCGACCGTGTGCCGCCAATAATCGTTATGCAAAATTGGTGCGGGGTCAAGATGCTCTGTTTACTGTTATTCTGTGCCATTTTCAAAATTGATCTATTTATAATTCTCTAACCAAAAAACGCCCTGGCGGCGGCTACCTACTTTAGCATTCCATCATGGGAATACTATCATCGGCCTTGGATTATTTCACTTCTGTGTTCGGAATGGGAACAGGTGGAACAAATCCAGAATAGCCGCCACCAGGACGTTTTTTTATTTAGTAGTTTTATACATAAACTTTTGAAAAGCTTATATCAGACTCGATTAAAAACCTTAAAGATTTTGGCATAGCAGTTATTAATTGCTAGTCAAGATGACGATTTATTAGTACTGCTCGGCTTAAGGCATTACTGCCCTTACACCTGCAGCCTATCAACCTCGTAATCTCCGAGGAATCTATGAGTCCTAATCTTGGGGTAGGCTTCGAACTTAGATGCTTTCAGTTCTTATCCCTTCCCAACATAGCTACCCAGCAATGCCACGGGCGTGACAACTGGTACACCAGAGGTTGGTTCATCTCGATCCTCTCGTACTAGAGACGACTCCCCTCAAGACTCCGCGCCTGCGACAGATAAGGACCAAACTGTCTCACGACGTTTTGAACCCAACTCGCGTATCACTTTAATGGGCGAACAGCCCAACCCTTGGGAGCTTCTCCACCCCCAGGATGTGATGAGCCGACATCGAGGTGCCGAACAGGGCCGTTGATATGGACTCGCGGGCCCTACTAGCCTGTTATCCCCGAGGTAGCTTTTGGCTGATGATCTTCGGATTTTCTATAAAAATCCGTCGGTTCACTAAGTTCTGGTTTCCCAACTGCGCGGTATAGCCACCTTGCAGTAAAGCCAGCTTTTCCCTTTGCAGGACCACTCCGATTTCCATCCGGAGCTAGCTGACCTTTAAACGCCTCCATTACCTTTTAGGAGGCAAGTGCCCCACTTAAACTGCCCACCTGATACTGTTTCCCGCTTTTTGGCGAGATTAGAAATAAGATTCTAAAAGAGTGGTGTTTCATTGTCGGCTCCACCCGGACCGAGATCCGGGATTCAAAGCCTGCCACCTACGCTACGCATCTAAAATCAAAATTCAATATCAAGCTACAGTAAAGCTCTCGGGGTCTTTCCGTCTAGCCGCAGGAAGAGGGTGTCTTCACCCCCACTACATTTTCACCGGGCGCCTCGTTGAGACAGTCCCCCAGTCGTTATACCATTCATGCGGGCCGTAACTTACACGGCAAGGGGTTACGCTACTTTAACACGGTTATAGTTACCGCGGACGCTTACTGGCGCTTCACCCATTTAGCCTATACATTGCTGCATAAACCAACGAGATTAACGTTCCAGTGCTGGTCAGGCCTCAGCCCCTATACATCCTCTTACGAGTTTAAGCAGGGACCTGTGTTTTTGATAAACAGTCGCCAGGGGTCGTTTGTTGCAGCCCCAAACCTTGCGGCAGGGGCAGTCCATATCGAAAACTTACGGACACTTTATTGCCGAGTTCCTTAACGAGGTCTCACCCGTTCACCTAAGTACATTTATACTTGTCCACCTGTGTCGGTTTGCGGTACGAAACTTACTAGATAGTATACTCAGAGCTTTTCTGGGAAGAGTGCTCTTCTGGATTTTCCCTCCCAAAGGAGGAAATCTTTACAACACTTGAAAAATCTCATGCTGTAAATGGAAATCCAATAATTCACCCAGAGTACAACTCTCCGTCACTCTGAGATTATCTAATAAGTGGGCCGGAATATTAACCGGCTGTCCATCGGCTTCACCTCTCGGCTATGCCTTAGGATCGCCTAACCCTTGGCCGATTATCGTTGCCAAGGAAACCTTAGACTTTTGGTGTCAGGGGATTTAACCCTGATTGTGGTTACTCATGCCAGCATTCTCACTCCTTAATCCTCCACCAAACCTCGCGGTTTAGCTTCGCTGGAATAAGGACGCTCCCCTACCCCTCATGAAATAAAAATATTTCATGAAGCCTTATCTTCGGTATTAAGCTTTAGCCCCCGTAATCTTCGGCGCAGGATCCCTTAGCTAGTAAGCTGTTACGCACTTTTTAAAGGATAGCTGCCTCTAAGCTCACCTCCTAACTATCTG